>Ga0129307_1000014_pt1 | contig 277139 bp, 284 predicted proteins | sample P1105metagenome_FD_94437 | JGI IMG/M metagenome (GOLD analysis project Ga0129307, IMG submission 94437) | Capybara group fecal microbial communities from Wisconsin, USA - P1105 metagenome | ecosystem: Host-associated > Mammals > Digestive system > Large intestine > Fecal | place: USA...
CGAAGGTAAAAGAAACTGCCAAGAAATACATTAACAGCATTGATGCTGGAGAGCGTGATTTCAGATTCTAGGAGGCAGAGTATGAGCTTGAACGAAACACCTTCCGCAAATCGTTTGCACATTGGCATTTTCGGTAACCGGAATGCAGGAAAATCCAGCCTGTTAAATGCCATTACCGGACAGGAGCTGGCGGTGGTTTCCGAGGTAAAAGGAACCACCACGGATCCGGTATCCAAGGCTATGGAGCTTTTGCCCTTAGGACCGGTGGTGCTGATTGACACCCCGGGGTTGGATGACGAAGGAGAACTGGGCCAAAAGCGTATGGAGAAAAGCTTTGAGGTACTGCGTAAGATAGACTTTGCCATTGTGGTATTAGACGGACAGGACGCCCGTCTATCCAATGCGCAAAAGGAATTGTTAGAAATCCTGAAGGATAAAAAGCTGCCCTTTGTCATTGCCATCAATAAGCTGGATGCTATGTCAAAAGCCCAGGAGAAGATGATAGAAAAGACGGATTGGGCAAAAATATATCCCTATGTGTTTGTTTCCTCTCTTACCAAAGAGGGAGTGGATAAACTGAAAAACTATATTGCTCATGGTATTCAGGAGACAGGACAGAGGGATCTTATCAAGGATTTGTTAGAACCCAAAGATGTGGTTGTTCTGGTTACCCCAATTGATGCGGCTGCCCCTAAGGGACGCATGATTTTACCGCAGCAGCAGACCATCCGGGATATACTGGACGGAAATGCCATCTGTATGGTGACCAAAGAAACCACTTTACCGGAGACTTTGGAGAGTTTGAAAAATCCACCGAAGATGGTGGTTACCGACAGCCAGGCATTTAAAGTGGTAAATGAAATGACACCAAAAGATATTCCCTTAACCTCTTTTTCCATTCTCTTTGCAAGACTTAAGGGAGATTTGGAACAGCAGGTAAGAGGCGCTGCCGCTATTTCAATGTTGAAGGATGGGGCAAAAGTGCTGATTTCCGAGGGCTGTACTCATCATCGTCAGTGCGGGGACATCGGAACGGAGAAACTACCGAAGTTGTTAAAGAAATTCACGGGAAAAGAGCTGGAACTTTCCTTTACCAGTGGAACCGGTTTTGAAAAGGACCTGACAAAATACGATCTTGTGATTCACTGCGGCGGCTGTATGTTAAATGAAAAGGAGATGAAATACCGCCTGGCAGAAGCGAAACGCCAGAATGTGCCAATGACCAACTATGGTGTGGCTATTGCCTATATGAACGGTATTTTAAAACGAAGTCTTTCACTATTTCCGGAAAAGGAACTGTTAAACGATTAAAAATAACCGGCAACCTTTGCGGTGCACCCAAGAGTTAAACTTTTGGGGGACACCGAAAGGATTGCCGGTTTTTCAATACATTATGGACAAACCACGGAAGCGATGCTTACGTTAATGGTTTCATTTTTCTTGGTGTATTTATCTTTGTAAGTAATTACCGCATAGGTATGTGCGATTAAACTGTCACTCATATAGTCGCTGGAGTAAGACTCGCTACTATAGGTGCTCTTGTACTGATATGGTGCAGTATTAATCTTTACTTTTCCGCTATTCTTAAAGGTTACGTATTTCTGCTCGGAAGTATATCCGTTGTCATTTTTCTGTTTCACGTATTTATTATACTGAAGTTTTTTTAATGTATAACCTTTTGCAAGAGTAACACGGAAGGTAGTGGTTTTCTTAGTTGTATAAGATAAGTAACCATTCTTTTTGCCACCAACTTTCCAACTTTTAATTGGTGATGGATAATTGTAAACAGTCACTTTCTTGGTTGCATTGTTGCTGAATTTTACGGTAACGGTGTAGGTACCGGATTTGCGACCCAACATACTGATGGTATAGTCATTGTTAGATACCGTGTCACCGGAAACAGAGTAGTTGGAGCTGGTAAGCTTCACAATTAGACTCGTGCTGTTAGATTTGACGCTTTTTACCTTTTCTTTTCCGTTAATTTTGAAAGAGAAGGAAGATTCGCTGCCGGTGTAACTGCGTACCTTAGATGGAATGGTGCTGGATACGCCATCAGCCTTGGCAATGTTTGCAGGCAGTATGGAAAGAATCATAACTACCGCAAGTGCTCCCCCAAGTAATTTCTTGATAGTTTTCATAGTAAAACCTCCTTATAAAAGTTATCGGTTACATTATACTATGCTACTATACGGAAGTCAAAAAGAAGATAACGCTTTGTGGTGAAAAATCAGTTAAAATCATGATGAAAATCTATGAAGCAGTTTGACTTTTCTACTGCGAATCAGTATAATAAAATGTATATCAGAATCGTTTAATCTGCCGTTTTTTCGATTAAACAGCCGCAAGGGGGTGGATAGTATGAAATTAAGAGCACCAATCACTGATAAAATTGATGTACGTAATTTCAACGACGAATTAAAGCACGCTGTCGTGAAACGAAGCCGTGTTCGTTATATTACTGCCCCGGAGGAAGAGGAAACGACTGGGGACGACGAGGTGGATGCAGAAACATTGGCACAGGCCAATGAGATCTTCGAGCGGCTGCAGAGAGAGGCAGAAGCAGATGAGGCTGCGAAAGCGGCTGAGTGGACAGCTAAACTGGCAGCGGAAGATGAGAGCAATTATAATGCAGCCACCGGCTCTTATTCCGGTGCTTATGGAAAAGGTAATGTTTCCGATGAAACAAAAGCCTTGGCAGCGAATATACTGGGTGAAAAGGCAGATAGTTTAGCAGACATTATCAATCAGAACCAGGTTGATTAGGAAATGCGCGTAGATTCTGTAAAAATTGGAGTGAACAAGTAGGAGGAGCTTAATAATTGGGTTCATTTATGATTAAGAAGTATCACGGACTTGGGAACGACTATCTTGTAATCGATCCGAACAAGAATGATGTGGATTTGAAGGAGTGCCATATCCGCAAGCTTTGCAAGCGGAATTTCGGCATTGGAGCAGACGGAATTCTTTACGGACCGATTGAAAAAGATGGGAAGATCCATGTCCGATGTTTTAATCCGGATGCAAGTGAGGCAACGAACACCGGAACCGGTATTCGAATTTTTGCCAAATATTTGAAGGATGAAGGGTATGCAAAAGACAAACAGGTATCTTTCTATACCGCCAGTGGCAAAGCTGAGGTGGAATTTTTAAACGAGGATGCCACCCTGGTTCGAGCACGAATCGGGAAAGCGGATTTTCATGCAGCCAGGATTCCTGTAATAGGAGAAGACCGGGAGGTCATTAATGAAGCAATGTATTTTGGCGGAACTCCCTATGAGGTCACCTGTTTGAGTGTAGGTAACCCCCATTGTGCGTTGCTTGTAAACGAAGTGAACTACAAGAAGGTTATGGAATTGGGACCGATTGTAGAAAGCGCTGAGTATTTCCCGGATCGTATCAATTTCATGCTTTTGCATGTAGTCGATCGGGAACATGTGGAAATTGAGGTCTACGAGCGTGGCGCCGGCTATACGCTGGCTTCCGGAACCAGTGCCTGTGCGGCAGCTGCCGTTACGGTGCGTTTGGGACTGACAGAGCGCAAGGTAGAAGTAAGTCAGCCGGGAGGAAGTCTTACGGTAGAACTCAATGATCAGGATGAAATCATTATGACAGGAAGTGTGGACAGTGTCGGTATGATGATGCTGAGTGACGCATTTTTTGCATAATACACAATATAGCAGGAAGGAAAGAAGTTTTATGAAAAAGATACTGGATGATATTACAGAAGTAGTAGCAAAAGCATTCAAAGAATGCGGTTATGATGAGAAATACGGAAAGGTAACGGTTTCAAACCGTCCTGACCTTTGTGAATTTCAGTGTAACGGTGCAATGGCATGTGCAAAAGAAGCCCATAAAGCACCGTTTATGATTGCCGATGAGGTAAAGGCTGTACTGGATAAAGAAAGCATGTTTGAGGTAGTGGATTCCGTGAAACCGGGATTTTTAAATATTACCATGTCCAGTGAATACATGGCACAGTATATGAAGACCATGTTAAGCGAAGATCGTTTTGGGGTAGAAGATGCCAATCCAAAGCGAACCATCGTTATTGATTACGGCGGAGCTAACGTAGCAAAGCCACTCCATGTTGGACATCTTCGCCCGGCTATTATCGGTGAGAGTATCAAACGTATTTTACGTTATACCGGTAATACGGTATACGGTGATGTTCATTTGGGAGACTGGGGATTACAGATTGGTTTAATCATTACCGAGTTAAGACGTCGTAAACCGGAACTGCCATACTTTGATGAAAGCTTTACCGGAGAATATCCTACTGAGCCGCCATTTACCTTAAGCGATTTGGAAGAGATTTATCCGGCTGCAAGTGCAGAGAGCAAGAAGAATGCAGAGTATAAGAAGGAAGCGTTGGAGATCACCAACGAGCTTCAGAACGGACATCGTGCTTATACCGCAATTTTGAAGCATATTTTAACCCTGTCCCATGCGGATTTGAAGAAGAACTACGGTAACTTAAATGTTATTTTTGATCTTTGGAAGGGTGAATCCGATGCACAGCCATATATCCCGGATATGATTGAGGATATGAAGAAACGTGGTATTGCAGAGGAGAGCGAAGGTGCTCTTATCGTTAATGTTGCAAAGGATGATGACAAGAGAGAAATCCCGCCATGTATTATCCAAAAATCTGACGGAGCTGCATTATATGCAACCACAGACTTGGGAACCATTATCATGCGTCGGGAGGAACAGAATCCGGATGCCATCATTTACGTAGTAGATAAGCGTCAGGAACTTCACTTTGTACAGGTATTCAGAACCACCAGAAAAGCCGGACTTGTAAGAGATGATGTGGAATTGACTCATATCGGTTTCGGTACCATGAACGGTAAGGATGGCAAGCCATTCAAGACTCGTGACGGTGGTGTTATGCGTCTGGAGAATATGATTTCCGATATTGCAGACGAGATGTACAAGAAGATTACTGAAAATCATACAGTAGATCCGGAAGAAGCAAAGAAAACCGCTAAGATTGTTGGACTTGCAGCATTGAAATACGGAGATCTTTCTAACCAGGCAAGTAAGGATTATGTATTCGATATGGAAAGATTTACTTCCTTCGAAGGAAATACCGGTCCATACCTGTTATATTCCATCGTAAGAATCAAATCCATTCTTGCTAAATATGCAGAGACCGGCAAGAAGGCAGAAGATTTTGAAGTACTTGCTCCAAAGAATAAGAGTGAGAAGGATTTGATGTTGGCACTGGCTAACTTCCAGAGCGTAATTGAAACAGCAGCTGCAGAATATGCACCACATAAGATTTGTGCTTATATCTATGAGCTTGCAAATAAATTCAATCACTTCTATCATGAGACCAAGATCATGAGTGAAGAAGATGAGAAGATTCAGGGTGGATACATCCGGTTATTAACTTTAACCAAGGGTATCATGGAAACCTGTATCGACTTACTCGGCTTTGAAGCACCGGAAAGAATGTAAAAGAAGTCATTGATGAGAATAAGAGGGGTCGGGGTATTTGCCCCGACCTTTATCATGGAGTGATGTGTGAATGAACATTTTTGACATTATCGGACCTGTAATGATCGGTCCAAGCAGTTCCCATACTGCAGGAGCTGCCCGTATCGGAAAAATAGCCAGCCTGTTAATGAAGGAGAAGATTGTGGAGGCAGAGGTGGAACTTTTTGGATCCTTTGCCAAGACTTACAAGGGACATGGAACGGACAAGGCGTTGGTAGGCGGTATTCTGGGAATGAATCCGGATGATGAACGTATTCGGGAAAGCCTTACACTTGCGAATGAGCAAGGGGTGAGAATTCATATTTTGGAATCCACCAAACCCTGTAAACACCCTAATTCAGCCAGAATAACTTTAAAAGGGGAGCAGGGAGCGACTGTGACTATTGTGGGTGCATCCGTTGGCGGCGGTAATATTTTTGTATCCCAGATTGACGGCATGGAGGTTTCCATTAACGGTCAGAACGACACCCTCATTGTGGTACACCAGGACGTGCCGGGTGTGGTTGGAAAAGTGGCAGAGTTTCTCGGTAACTGCGGTATTAACGTATGCAATATGGCTCTTTCCCGTGAAAATAAAGGAGGAAAGGCAATCCTTTGCATTTCCATTGACGGACACACAGATCTGGATGTAACAACCTATATTAATCATTTTGCAGGCGTAGAACGTTGCATTATGCTTTTGGCAGGAGGAAACTAGACATGGAATTTACCTATCATTCCTTACAGGAAATTGTTGAAATGGCGGAAAACCGCGGAATGAAGCTGTCTGAGCTGGTTTTGATGGAACAGGCCAATGTATTGGAATGCTCCCAGCAAGAAGTTTTGGAACGGATGCGGGAACAATATAAGGTTATGAAGCAGGCGGAACTTAAAGGCCAGAAGAAAAATGTGAAATCCACCAGCGGATTAACCGGCGGAGATGCCTACAAAATTAAAAAAGCGATAGACGAAGGACGGACCCTTAGCGGTTCGTTTTTGGCAGGTGCGTTGATGCGAGCAACGGCGGTTTCGGAATTAAATGCGGCCATGGGAAAAATTGTGGCGGCACCTACCGCAGGATCTTGCGGAATTTTACCGGCAGCATTAATAACCATGCAGGAGGAAAAAGGGGTTTCCGAAGATGAGTGTATTATGGCACTTTTAACCGCATCGGCTATTGGTATGATTATTGCAAATAACGCCAGCATTGCCGGAGCGGAAGGCGGCTGTCAGGCAGAGTGCGGAGCAGCATCCGCCATGGCGGCGGCAGCCATTGTGGAATTGTCCGGCGGAACACCTACTCAGTGTGCCCACGCAGTAGCAATTGCCCTGAAGAATATTATGGGGCTGGTTTGCGATCCGGTGGCAGGATTGGTAGAAATTCCTTGCGTGAAACGAAATGCTTCCGGAGTAGCCAATGCCATTACGTCAGCGGAGCTGGTGCTTTGTGGTGTAAAAAGTGCCATACCGGCAGACGAGGTGATTGAAGCCATGGCAGAAGTAGGCAATAAGATGGATGTTTCCCTCAGGGAAACGGCAGAAGGCGGTCTTGCCAACTGTCCAACGGCAAAATTACTTTGCCGGAAAGTGTTTGCTTGCAAAGAAACGGAATAGTGATATAATAGAGGATAGTGTGCGAAAGAGAAAGGATAGGGAAAATGTGGAAGAATCTTAAGCAACTTGCAGGGTATTATAAGCCATACAAGGGCGTATTTTTTGCGGACATGTTTTTTGCCATGTTAAGTGCAGGAATTGCTCTTTGTTTGCCCTTAATCATACGCTATATTACCCACTCTGTTCTGGAACTTAGGACAGAGGAAGCGGTTCCCATGGTGTTAAAGCTGGGAGCGCTGATGCTGTTTTTGGTGGGAGTAGAGATTTATTGTAACTTTTTTATTACCTATTACGGACACGTAATGGGTGCTAAAATTGAATACGACATGCGACAGGCCATTTTTGGTCATTATCAGAAGCTTTCCTTTAACTTCTTTGACAATCAGAAGGTAGGACAGCTTATGAGTCGTATTACCAACGATTTGTTTGATATAACGGAGCTTTTACATCATGGACCGGAAGATATTGTAATTTCCGTGATCAAGATCATCGGCTCCTTTATTATTTTGAGCCGCATCAACGTAAGGCTTTGCCTGATTGCCTTTGATCTGGTGCCGGTTATGCTTTTGTATGCCTACTTCTTTAAAAATCGTATGAAGCGGGCGTATCGTAATAATCGAATCAAGATTGCAGCCATCAACAGCCAGATTGAGGACAATTTGTCCGGAATCCGTGTGGTGAAGTCCTTTGCCAACGAAAGCGAAGAGATGAAGAAATTCACCAAAGGAAATGATGGTTTTCTTTCTGCGAAAAAGGACAGCTATCGCTACATGGCGGGATTTAATTCCGGTATGAATGCTTTTGTAACTTTGATTCAGGTGCTGGTGGTAGTGGGAGGAACCATTTTTATCACCGGTGGCAAGGTTAAGCTGGAAGATTTGGTAACGTTCTTATTGTATATTTCAACCTATACCGAGCCGGTACGAAAACTTATTAACTTTGTGGAAACCTTCTTAAACGGATATTCCGGATATGAACGTTTCTGCGAGATTATGGCTATTGAGCCGGATATTCAGGACTCTGAGGATGCTATTACCATGAAGGAAGTTAAGGGAGAGATTACCTTTGAAGATGTGTCCTTCCGGTATAAGGATACGGATCAGATGGTGTTAAAGCATTTGAATTTGTCAGTGAAAGAAGGAGAATATGTGGCTTTGGTAGGTGCTTCCGGTGCCGGAAAGAGTACTTTGTGTTCCCTTATTCCTCGATTTTATGATGTAACCGGTGGTGCGGTTAAAGTAGATGGTACAGATGTACGCCGGTTTACCATGAAAAGTTTGCGTGATCACATCGGCATTGTAGCTCAGGATGTGTACCTGTTTGTGGGAACTGTCCGTGAGAATATTTTATACGGAAAACCGGATGCTACGGACGAGGAGTTAGTTCGTGCGGCGAAAGCGGCCAACGCCCATGATTTTATTATGAGCCTGCCGGATGGCTATGATACGGATATCGGACAGCGTGGAATTAAGCTGTCGGGGGGACAGAAACAGCGTCTTTCCCTGGCCCGTGTATTCTTAAAGAATCCTCCGATTTTGATTTTTGACGAAGCCACCAGTGCGCTGGATAACGAGAGTGAGAAGGTGGTACAGGATTCCCTGGAAAGTCTGGCGAAGAACCGGACAACCTTCGTGATCGCCCATCGTTTGAGTACTATCCGAAATGCAAGACGAATTCTTGTATTAGCGGAAGATGGCAGTATTGCAGAGGAGGGAACCCACGAGGAACTTTTGAAACAAAATGGTGTTTACGCCAATTTATATAACATTAATATGTAAAACATCGGCACTTGCGCCGAGGCAGATAGAAAGAGAGGTTATAACATGACAAAGATTGATATTATCTCAGGTTTTTTGGGAGCAGGAAAGACAACCCTGATTAAGAAACTTTTGGAAGAGGTTTTTAAGGGTGAAAAAGTGGTTTTAATCGAGAATGAATATGGCGAAGTAGGTATTGACGGAGGATTTTTAAAGGATTCCGGTATTACGGTAACAGAAATGAATTCCGGATGTATCTGCTGCTCTTTAGTAGGTGATTTTACCAAGAACATGGGTGAAGTAGTTGAGAAATTCCATCCGGACCGTATTTTGGTAGAACCTTCCGGTGTGGGTAAATTATCCGATGTAATGGCGAGCGTTGCGGACGTAAGCAAGACCGTAGACGTTACCTTGAATGCGTTGGTAACTGTTGTAAACGGTAAAAAAGCGTTAAAGCAGATGAAAGCTTTTGGCGAGTTTTTCAATAATCAGGTAGAATATGCAACAACTATCGTTTTGAGTCGTACTCAGGATATGGATGATGCGAAATTACAGGAATGTGTAAAAGTGCTGCAGGAGAAGAATCCAAAGGCGGCTATCATCACCACTCCATGGGATGAATTAAGCGGAGATGTGATTTTAAAAGCAGTAGAGCAGAAAGCGTCCTTAAAGGATGAAATTCTTCATGAAGTGGAGCATGAACATGAACATCATCACCATGATCATGACCACGAGCATCATCATGACGAAGATGGCCATTGCTGCTGCGGCCATGATCACGATCACGATCACGAGCACGAGCATGAGCATGAGCATGAGCATCATCATGAACATGAGCACGAGCATGAACATCACCACGATCATGACCATGACCATCACGAGCATCATTATGATGAGAACGGTGTTTGCAGCTGTGGTCATCATCATGAACATGGCCATCATCATGCGGATGATGTATTTATCAGTTGGGGAATCGAGACACCTCATAAGTTTGATCGTGCAACTGTTGAGAAAGCATTGGATACACTGTGCCACTCAGAAAAATACGAAAGCACTATTTTACGTGCCAAGGGAATGGTACCTTCTACCGACGGAACCTGGATTTATTTCGACATGGTGCCGGGTGACTATGAGTTAAGAGAGGGTGCCCCGGATTATACCGGACGTTTGGTTGTAATCGGAACCAATGTGGAAGAAGAGGAAATGAAGACCTTATTTGGAATGTAGGAGAAAAACATGGATACAATAGGAGTTTATCTGTTTACCGGTTTTATGGATAGCGGTAAGACCACACTCATTAAAGAAACCCTGGTGGAAAACGGTTTTGAAATCGAATCCAAGAATCTCATTGTTGTCTGCGAAGACGGAGATGAGGAATACGATGAGGAAAAGTTAAAAACCATGAATACCTCCGTTGTTTTTGTAGAAAACAAAGAGGACTTTACCAAGGATTTCATGGATAAGTGTGTACGGGAATACCGACCGGATAACATTTTTATTGAATATAACGGAACCTGGGAGGTAGCGGATTTTGCGGAAGAAGTATTGCCGGAAAGTTGCGAACTGGTACAGGTTTTAACAACTGTGGATGCCACCACTTTTGACAACTATCTTACCAACATGCGAACCATGATGATGGAGCAGCTGTTTTTGTCCGATGTGGTGATCTTTAACCGGAGTGATGAAAACACTCCAAAAATTAAGTTCCGTACTGCGGTCAAAACCAATAACCGCCGTGCGCAGATTGTGTATGAGCGCAAGGATGGTACCATTGATGAAACACCGGAGCCGTTGCCATACGATATGAGCAAGGATTTTCTGGAAATTACGGATATGGATTACGGCGTATGGTTCATTGACGCCCAGGAGAATCCGAAAAAGTACGACGGTAAGACGGTGAAGTTTTTAGCGTTGGTATATAATCCGGATAAGATGAAAAAGGGTGTTTTTGTGCCGGGACGTTTTGCTATGACCTGCTGTATTGAAGATGTGCAGTTTATCGGTTTTAAGGCAAAATATGACAAGTCCAAAGAAATCCCGCACAAATCCTGGATCTGGGTGACTGCCGAGATGAAGACAGAATTTGCTATGGAGTATAAGGGAAAAGGCCCGGTTTTATATGTAAAAGAAATTGAAAAAGCAGAAAAACCGGAAGATGAATTGGTTTATTTTAATTAACATAAAGGGAGGAACAAAAAATGTATCAGATCGTAAAGTCTGAAAAGCTGAATGCAAACATCTATCTCATGGTTGTAAAAGCGCCGCGTGTGGCAAAACATTGCCTGCCGGGACAGTTTTTAATCGTGAAGATGGATGAGGAAGGAGAGCGTATTCCGCTGACCATCTGCGATTATGACAGAGAAGCAGAAACCATTACCATTGTTTTCCAGCCGGTAGGAGCATCTACAGAGGCTATGACTGCTTTAAAGGCAGGGGATTGCTTCATGGATGTGGTAGGACCTTTGGGTAATCCGTCAGAACTTGTAACGGATGATTTAGAGGAAACCAAAAAGAAAAAGATTTTATTTGTTGCCGGTGGTGTGGGAACCGCTCCGGTATATCCACAGGTAAAATGGCTGCATGAGCATGGTATTGATGCAGATGTAATTGTGGGAGCCAAGACCAAGGATCTGATTATTTTGGAAAAAGAGATGGAGGCAGTTGCCGGAAATCTCTACATCACCACCGACGATGGAAGTTACGGCAGAAGCGGAATGGTAACCAAGGTTATCGAGGATTTGGTAGCGGAAGGCAAGCAGTATGACGTATGTGTTTCCATTGGACCAATGATTATGATGAAATTCTGTTGCTTAACCACCAAGAAATTTAATATTCCAACCATCGTTTCCATGAACCCCATTATGGTGGACGGAACTGGAATGTGCGGTGCCTGTCGTCTTTCTGTGGGCGACGAAATTAAGTTTGCCTGTGTAGACGGACCGGAATTCGACGGACATCTGGTAAACTTTGATGAGGCTATGAAGCGTCAGCAGATGTACAAAACACAGGAAGGCAGAGCACTTTTAAAACTGCGTGAGGGAGATACCCATCATGGCGGATGCGGACATTGCGGAGGTGACAAATAATGGATATGATGAAGAGAGTTCCCATTTCGGAGCAGGATGCAAAGGTACGTGCAACCAATTTTGAAGAGGTATGTTTAGGTTATACAGAAGATGAAGCCGTTGAAGAAGCAGGTCGTTGTTTAAACTGTAAGAACCCTATGTGTGTTTCCGGATGCCCGGTATCCATTAATATTCCGGCATTTATCGAGCAGGTAAAGAACCGTAATTTCGAAAAAGCATACGAGATTATTTCCGAATCCTCTTCCTTGCCGGCAGTTTGCGGACGTGTGTGTCCACAGGAAAGCCAGTGTGAAGGAAAGTGTATCCGCGGTGTCAAAGGCGAGGCAGTAGCAATCGGTAAATTAGAGCGTTTCGTAGCGGACTGGGCTGCAAAAAATAATGTAAAGCCACAGCCGGCAAAAGAAAAGCTTGGCAAAAAAGTAGCTGTAATCGGTTCCGGCCCTGCAGGACTTACCTGTGCCGGCGATTTGGCAAAATTAGGATATGATGTAACCATTTTTGAAGCGCTTCATGAGGCAGGCGGCGTATTGGTATACGGTATTCCGGAGTTCCGTCTTCCGAAGGAAAAGGTAGTTGCCAAGGAAGTGGAAAATGTAAAAGCCCTTGGGGTTAAAATTGAAACCAACGTAATTATCGGAAAATCCGTAACCATCGATGAATTGATGGAGGAGGAAGGCTTCGAGGCAGTCTTTATCGGTTCCGGAGCGGGACTTCCAAGATTTATGGGTATTCCGGGAGAAAATGCCAACGGCGTCTTCTCAGCGAACGAGTATTTAACCAGAAATAACCTGATGAAAGCTTTTAAGGAATATGCAACTCCGATTCACGCCGGTAAGAAGGTAGTGGTTGTAGGTGGTGGAAACGTAGCCATGGACGCTGCCAGAACAGCCCTTCGTTTAGGAGCAGAGGTGCACATTGTATACCGTCGTAGTGAAGCAGAGCTTCCTGCACGAGTAGAAGAAGTGCATCATGCAAAAGAGGAAGGTGTAATCTTTAACCTTTTAACCAATCCGACAGAAATTCTTGTAAACGAAGAGGGATGGGTAAAAGGAATTCGCGTCATTAAGATGGAATTAGGCGAGCCGGATGCTTCCGGAAGAAGAAGACCGGTAGAGGTACCGGGTTCTGAGTTTGAAGTAGAGGCAGATACAGTAATCATGTCCTTGGGAACTTCACCGAATCCACTTATTACTTCAACTACCAAAGGACTTGAGGCAAACAAGAAGAAATGTATCGTAGCCGAAGAAGAAAACGGCCAGACCAGTAAGGAAGGCGTATTTGCCGGCGGCGATGCAGTAACCGGAGCAGCGACAGTAATTCTTGCCATGGGGGCAGGAAAAGCGGCAGCGAAGGGAATACATGAGTATTTGATGAAAAAGTAAAATGAATAAGCGGAACCGTTATGTCTGCAATGGGGGAGCGTTCTGCTAACCTGCCCGCAGTGGCGGCGTGTCTATGCGCCTGCGGGGACGCTTTCGCTCAACGTCCGGCGTAACGGTACATAAGAAAAAGGGGACCTTGCATAGATTTGGATAAATCCATCTGTTGCAAAGCCCCCCTTTTCCAAAGTACCGACGCCTCCCAATGCCCCGCAGGGCGCATATACACACCGCCTCGCGGCAATTCAGTAGAACGCCTCGGATTTTTGAAGGAAAGGTTGTGTATGCGGCGTGAGATAGGTGCGGCGATTCCGAAGTCATAAAATAAGAGGATTCCTCATAGTATTTCGTAAGTAGAATTTGCGGAATACTATGAGGATTTTTTTATGGATAAAAATAGCAATTTTAGCGTTTATGATGATATAAGAAGACGCGCCGGCGGCGAGATTTATCTAGGCGTGGTGGGACCGGTGCGAACCGGAAAAAGCACGTTTATCAAGCGGTTTATGGAAAGCAGTGTGCTGCCGCTTTTAACGGATGAAGTGGTTCGGCAGGAAACGAGGGATGAACTGCCTCAGGCGGCTCAAGGGAAAACTATTATGACTACAGAACCCAAGTTTGTCCCGGCAAAGGCGGCGGAAATTCCACTGGATGAGCAGACAACGTGTAAAATCCGTCTGATTGACTGCGTAGGTTTTATGATTGAAGGAGCGGAAGGGCATCTGGAAGAAGGAAAAGAGCGTATGGTGCATACCCCTTGGTTTGATACGGAGGTTCCATTTTCTGAGGCGGCGAGAATTGGAACGGAAAAAGTGATTCACGAGCACGCCACTCTCGGAGTAGTGGTTACCACTGACGGCAGTTTTACCGGGATTTCTCGGGAGGCCTATGAGCCGGCGGAGGAAGAAACGGTTCGGCAGTTAAAAAAGATCGGGAAGCCCTTTGTAATGATTTTAAATACCAGCCACCCCTATAGCGAGGATACCGGAGGGCTAAGTGAGGAGTTGCGGAAAAAATACGACGTAACGGTGCTACCTATGAACGTGGAGCATTTGACGGAGGGGAATGCGAAGGAGCTTTTGGAACAGCTTTTGTATGAGTTTCCGGTTACCCGGTGGTATTTTGAAACCCCGGAATGGACCAGAACCCTTAGGGAAGACAGTGAGGTCATGACATCATTTTTTGATACGGCAAAGGCTGTTCTGCGGGATTACAGAAGCATGCGTCAATTGCGTACCGTGGCGTCTCTGCCGGGACTGGGGCTTGTGGATCAGGTGGAAAAACGCAAAGCCGATCCTGCAAACGGAGAGGTCACCTTAAACCTCAGCCTGCCAAAGGAATGCTATTTTAATCATATTTCCGAGCTGGCGGGGGAGGAGATAGAAAGCGAAGCCCAGCTTTTAACCCTTTTGCAGAAGCTGTCTGCAGAAAAGCGCAGAGTGCAGAAGCTGTCCGACGCCTATACCAATGTAACCCAGAAGGGCTACGGCGTTATGACGCCCCAGCTTTCCGAAATTACCTTGGAAAAACCGGAACTTATCAAGCACGGTAACAAGTACGGCATCCGAATGAAGGCTTATTCGCCTTCCATTCACCTTATCAAAGCCAACATCGAAACGGAGATTGCCCCCATTGTAGGGTCAAAAGAGCAGGCAGAAGGTCTTTTATCCTATATGCGAAAAGAAGGAGCGAAAAAAGAGGACTTCTTAAATGTCAATATCTTCGGAAAATCCGTGGGCGAGCTGGTAGAGGACGGTATGCGTACCAAAATCGCCATGATGGATGAGGAAAGCCAGATGAAATTGCAGGAGAGCATGGAAAAAATCGTAAATGACTTAAATGGGGGAATGGTGTGTATCATCATTTAATGAAAGCTATGCAGCAGTAATAACGTCACTTAGAGCATCAACGTAAGTTGGTGCTTTTTTTGTCTAGCGGCCGCGGAAACGTTGAAAATAGCCGTTCGTTTTTTTGGTATGTTATGGCCAACCGGCGAAATGGTACACTAAACTAACTAAATATAGATAACAACCAAGGCGGAAGGCAAATGAAAAGCTTTCCGCTTTTTTAATGTAACCATATTTGAACCCTTCTCAGCAATAGAGGAAAAAAATAAAATTTTTAAGAAATGGAGGAAAGGCAATGCTTGCATATTTTTTGCGACAGTCGTATAATGTTTTCAAGAAAGCAATTCTGCTTTATTCACGCAGAGAAATCTGCTCTAATCCATAATCTTCTATGGATGAACCCGAAAATTATTTGCGATAAGGGAAGTAGTCATCGATTGGATTTTTGGCGGTTTTGTGCTATTATAAAACCATGAACGAGTGATACCTTCCCTTAAGAAAGGACGGTATGAATGAGAAAGAAAAAACAGTACGATGAATTGACCTTTGCGGACAGCTTTATGTTTTGGAAGGTGATGGAGGAGCATCCGGATTTAAGTAAGGCTGTTTTGGAACGAATTTTAGGCAGGAAACTGGAGGGGATTAAACAGGCTCAAGGGGAAAAGAGTCTTAAGGTGTCTTATCAGTCGAAGGGAATACGACTGGATGTATTTTTGATAGGGGACAGTTCTACATTTTATGATTTGGAAATGCAGACGACAAAAGAACCTCAGCTACCAAAGAGAATGCGCTACTACACGGATGTGATTGATTTGTCAGATTTGCAGAGTGGAGCGGATTATGAAGAACTTAAGGAAGTGTACATCATTTTTATCTGCTTAAAGGATCCTTTTAAATCCAATCTGCCAATTTATGAGTTTCGTATGCAGTGTTTGCAGGATGTGACAGTTCCGTTCGAAAATGGTGTTCATAATATTATAGTGAATGCGGAGTGTAATAGAGAGGATATATCACCGGAGCTAAGATATTTCTTTCAGTTTTTGAAAACAGGAAAGAAAATGATGGTTTGACCGACCAGCTGGAAAATGCAGTATCAGAAGCTATCCTGAGAGATGATTGGAGAGTGGAATATATGCAATTTGAACTTATGTTAAAACGTGAGAGAAAAGAAGGCAGAGAAGAAGGCAGAGAAGAAGGCAGAGAAGAAGGCGTTAATCTGCTTGCAGAAGTGGTTAGACGACTTCGAAATGGAGAAAGCAAGGAGGTGATTATTGCGTCCGGTGTTGACGAACATACGGTGGAGATTGCTGAGACATTAAAATGACAGCAATAAAGTTGCTAAGCACAGAAAAGGAGACAGACATTTGAAAGTAGAAATATATTCAGACGGATCAGCAAGAGGAAACCCGGGGCCGGGAGGATACGGAACGGTTCTTCGGTATGTGGATCCCAAGGGAGAAGAGCACATCCGGGAGTTTTCCGGCGGATATGTGGAAACCACCAACAACCGGATGGAACTGATGGGTGCCATTGTGGGATTTGAGGCGTTAAAGCGTCCCTGTGAGGTGGTTTTTACATCGGATTCCAAATATGTGGTAGACGCTTTTAACCAGAACTGGGTTGGTTCCTGGCTTAAGAATAACTGGAAGAAGGCGGATAAGAAGCCGGTGAAGAATGTAGATTTATGGAAACGACTTTTGGCAGCGGTAGAACCCCATGAGGTTACCTTCGTCTGGGTAAAAGGACATGCGGGACATCACTATAATGAGCGATGTGATGAACTGGCAACAACTGCAGCGGATTCCGATAATAGGATGGAGGATCGGGCTGTGGAATAGTACAAGATTGTGTACAAGGAGTGGAATAAGTGCTGACATGCTTGCCCCACTCCTTACTTTGTGATATAATTACGAGAATAAGTTTGAAAACTTTTTTCTTAAGGAGGTAACGCAATGATAGCTTTTTTTAATGCATTTTTTAATCAGGTAGTGTTGCTTGTTGTTTTTGCAGCGGTTTCCGCAGTGGGAGCCTGCCTTGGAGTGATGGCAAGAAAGAAGAAGGATGCGTCACAACCGGCGGGAGAAGTGAAGAAGAATTAGACTAAACCGTTTGGAGGAAAGATTTTGAGTAAGTATTTTGGAGTAAATGAGTTGCGCCGTTCATTCCTGGATTTCTTTGAATCAAAGGATCATCTGGCAATGAAGAGCTTCTCATTGGTACCACACAATGATAAGAGTTTGTTGTTGATTAATGCGGGAATGGCACCACTGAAGCCATACTTTACCGGACAGGAGGTTCCGCCCCGTAAGAGAGTCTGTACATGCCAGAAGTGTGTACGAACCAATGATATTGAGAACGTAGGAAAGACCGCAAGACATCTTACTTTCTTTGAGATGTTGGGTAACTTCTCCTTTGGAGATTATTTTAAAGAAGAAGCCCTCGCCTGGTCATGGGAGTATTTGACAGAGGTTGTCGGTCTTGATTCGGAGCGTTTATATCCATCCATTTATTTTGAGGATGATGAAGCATTTGATATCTGGACTAAGAAGATTGGTGTTCCGGCAGAGAAGATTACCCGTTTCTACCGTGATGAAGATGGCAAATGCGATAACTTCTGGGAGCATGGTGCAGGTCCGTGTGGTCCTTGTTCCGAGATTTACTACGACCGTGGCGAGAAATATGGCTGCGGTAGCCCGGACTGTAAGGTGGGTTGCGAGTGCGACCGCTATATGGAGGTCTGGAACAATGTATTTACCCAGTTCGAGGGTGACGGCAAGGGTCACTACGAACTGTTAGAACAGAAGAATATCGACACCGGAATGGGCTTAGAGCGTCTGGCGGTGGTTGTACAGGATGTGGATACGATTTTTGATATCGATACCATGAAGGCAATCCGGGATGCAATCTGCAATGCAGCCCATAAGAAGTACGGCGAGAATGATAAGGATGATGTATCCATCCGTCTGATCTGTGATCATATCCGTTCTTCCACATTCTTAATTTCCGATGGTGTTATGCCAAGTAACGAGGGACGTGGTTATGTGCTTCGTCGTTTGATTCGTCGTGCGGCTCGTCATGGTAAATTGTTGGGAATGCAGGGTGAGTTTTTAGCAGAACTTTGCCAGGTTGTAATCCGTGAGTGTAAGGACGGCTATCCGGAATTAGAAGAGAAGAAAGAATTCATCTTAAAGGTATTTGCTCAGGAGGAGAAGCAGTTTGCCAAGACCATCGATCAGGGTCTTTCTATTTTGAATGACATGATGGATGAAATGTACAAGTCCGGTAGCAAGGTGCTTTGCGGCGAGCATGCCTTCAAGTTATATGATACCTACGGATTCCCTTATGATTTGACAGTGGAAATCTTGGAAGAGAAGGGCTATACCGTAGATGAAGACGGCTTTAAGGAAGAAATGGACAAGCAGCGTAAGATGGCAAAGGCAGCCCGCAAAGAAACCAACTACATGGGTGCGGATGCTACCATTTATGAACAGCTTGATCCGGCTATGACTTCCACTTTCGTTGGCTATGATACATTGGAGAAAGAGTCTGAGATTATTGCCATGACTTCTACCACAGAAATTGTTGATACTTTGGCAGAAGGAACCGAAGGTACCATCATTGTAAAAGAGACTCCGTTTTACGCTACCAGCGGTGGTCAGGCTGCAGATGTCGGTGTGATTGAAAGCGCCAACGGAACTTTTGAAGTAAAAGATACCAAGAAGTTGGCAGGTGGTAAGATTGGCCATATCGGTGTGATAACCTCCGGTATGTTCTCTATGAAAGACACCGTTACCTTGAAGGTAGATAAGAAGAATCGTTTGTGCTCCGGAAAGAACCACAGTGCAACCCATTTGCTTCAGAAGGCATTGAGAACAGTTTTGGGAACCCATGTTGAGCAGCAGGGATCCGATGTTAACGCAGATAGATTAAGATTTGACTTTTCACATTTTACCGCTATGACACCGGAAGAAATTCAGAAGGTGGAAGAGCTGGTAAATGAACAGATTCAGAATGATTTAGAAGTTCGTACCGATGTTATGACAATGGAAGAAGCTAAGAAGACCGGTGCCATGGCATTGTTCAGTGAGAAGTACGGTGATAAGGTTCGTGTAGTTTCCATGGGAGATTTCTCTGTAGAATTGTGTGGTGGTACTCATGTAAAGAATACCGGATCCATCGTAGCATTTAAGATTCTTTCCGAGACCGGTGTTGCAGCCGGTGTGCGCCGAATCGAAGCAATTACGGCAGATGGACTGTTCGCATACTATAAAGAAGCGGAAGCTCGTTTAAATAAAGCATGTGAGCTCTTAAAGACTTCACCGGCAGAAGTAGAACATCGTGTAAGCACACTCCTTGCAGAAGTGAAGACTTTAAGCAGTGAGAACGAGAGCTTAAAGAGTGCTGCAGCTAAGGAAGCTCTTGGAGATGTTTTGGATAACGTGGAAGAAGTGAAGGGTGTATCCTTCCTGGCTACCGATGTGAAGAACGTTGATATGAACAATCTTCGTGAACTTGGGGACTCCCTGAAGGAGAAGCTTGGTGAAGGTGTGATTTTACTGGCTTCCGAATTTGAAGGCAAGGTAAATCTGGTTGCCATGGCAACTGACGGTGCCATGAAGAAAGGCGCTCATGCCGGAATGTTAATCAAGAACGTTGCCGGTTTGGTTGGCGGCGGCGGCGGTGGCCGTCCGAATATGGCACAGGCAGGTGGAAAGAATCCGGCGGGAATCGGAGATGCCCTTGCCAAAGCGAAAGAAGTACTTGCTGAGCAGATAAAATAGCTAGATTTTTAGAAAAAACACTTGACGAAACCTATCGTTTTGAGGTAAAATGATTAGGTGCAAAAAGAATACCCAAACAGTTGAATGCACAATTACGCAACTGGAGGGAGGTTAGGTGTGAGACTATGTCAAATGTAATCGTAAAAGAGAACGAGACTTTAGATAGCGCTTTACGCAGATTCAAGAGAAATTGCGCAAAGGCAGGTATCCAGCAGGAAATCCGCAAGAGAGAGCATTATGAGAAGCCAAGCGTAAGACGCAAGAAGAAATCTGAAGCAGCAAGAAAACGTAAATATAACTAAGTAACACAAAAGCGACGAGGTTTTGCCTCGTCGTTTTTTTATGTAATATTTTCTGTTGGGACAACATATATTCAAACAGAAATGGACAAGGGGGTGCCAATGGAAGAAGTAAAGCGTTTTTTGCCAAAACCGGTGCAACAGGCATTAGAAGAAAACCCGAAGCTTTTAAAAGAGGTGATGGAAATTCGGATGGGAATAGGACTACCGGTATTTCTGCGCTGTCTTTCGGGAGAAAAACAGGTAAAAGATTATCGGATGGCTATAGAGGAGTTTGATACAATGCTTGAAAAAGTTTTGCAGTATTCTCTTTTTGCTTATCGGGACCAGTTATCCGGCGGCTTTGTGACTTTACGAGGTGGTCATCGTCTTGGCGTGACAGGTTCCGTAAAATCAGGAAAAGATGGTCTTATTTTTCAGCGTATTACATATGGGAATCTGCGAATTGCAAGACAGGTACACAATTGTGCAAAAGAACTGTATCAACTATTACCCCGTCCCTTCCCTAACACACTGCTGGTATCTCCGCCGGGATGCGGAAAAACCACCATGCTGCGAGATTTGATTCGGCTTTTGGCACAGGATGGGAAGTATGTGAGTCTTGTGGATGAACGACAAGAAGTGGCAGCCTGCTTCGAAGGAGTCCCCCAATTTGATTTGGGAGAACGGACCAATGTCCTTTCCGGGTGCGAAAAGGCCTTGGGAATGGAACTGTGCGTGCGAAGCATGGCGCCAGACATTTTGGCAATAGATGAAATCGGCAGTAGGACAGAATTGTTAGCGATGGAATATGCGAGAAACAGTGGATGTACACTCCTTTGTACCATGCACGGCGCAAGGAAAGAAGAGGTAAAAGCGAAGGGGCTAAAAGGAGATTTTACCCTGGTATTTTTGGAAAGAAAAAAGGGAGATTTTTCCTTCCGGGTGGAGCAGTTATGAGAATAGTAGGGAGTCTGATGGTAGTGTTTGCAACGGTTACGGTTTGCGTTAAATTGCATTTTCAATTGGTGAATCGCTATCGGGAATGGAGTTTGCTTGATTTAGTCTTAAATGAATTTCGCAGGAATAATCGCTATCAGCAGGTGGTTGTGGGACAGGTTTTTACAAGACTTTTAATGGTTTTACCTAAGGATTCCGGGGTGTATGGGGAGACCCTGCAATGTAAAAGACGATTGGATGGGATGGAGGAATCTTTACAGTGTGTCTGGAAGGATTACGTAGAGGGACTGAGAAAAAGGATTCATTTTTCACCGGGGCTTACTCTTAGTTTGCTGGAGTTGGGAATGCTTCTTCCTGCCGGTGAAGAAGCAAGTATTGACCATGGACTGCAAATGCTTATGGAGCAGGCGGATGAGGAACGAAAGCAGTTTGCTTTTTCCATGAAGCGGAAACGAACAACCGGCGCAAGCGTTGCGGCACTAACGGGGGTAGTAACGATTCTGCTATTTTTATAATGGAGGAACGAAAAGTGGAGGTTTCCATTTTGTTAAAAATGACGGCGGTGGGAATTTTGATTTCTCTGTTGTCACAGATATTAAAACACAGCGGCAGGGATGAGGTAGCCTTTTTACTGCAACTTTTGGGGCTGGTGCTGGTGGTAGGCTGGGTTATTCCGTATGTGCTTGAAATTTTTAATCAGTTTTCAGGGCTGCTGCGAATATAGGAGGAAGGATGAATTCTGTTTCGATTTGTGGGATAGTGCTGGCAGGAACTTTATTGTCCATGCTGGTCATGGGGGAGAACAAAGTTTACGGCAAACTTATAGGCTTGGCAGTAAGTCTGATGTTGGTGGCTATCCTGTTGGCTAGAGCGGGAAAGGTGTTTTCCACCTTAACGGAATTGGCAAAAGATTTTGGTCTTGCCAATGTCTACATACGGGTGCTGTTAAAAATGTTTGGAATCACCATGATTACGGAAATAACGGCAGATCTGTGCATGCAGGCGGAGAATCCGGTGTGCGCCAAACAGTTAAAAACCCTAGGGCGATTTTTTGTATTGACAGCCGGCTTACCCCTTTTGACGGAATTGGTGTCGCTGTTGAATGGAATGATGAGGTAAGCCATGGATTATAGCGGAATCAATGATTTTTTGCAAAAGCAGGGTGTTTCTGCAGATTTTGCGGAGTTAATGAAGCTGCTGGTTTCGCCATCTTATTGCCTGAGGCAGATGGGAAAATTGGTGGGAGATGCGGTGCTGCCCCAGAAGGAAGAGTTTTTGACCTTGGGGCTAATGTGCCTTTTGTTTGGAGCGGTTAGTCAGTTGGTGCTTGCTTTTGGAGAAAAAGAGAACAAAGGGTTTCTGGATACCATAATTTTTATGTGCGCATCGGGAATTTGTTTGCGCCTGTTTTTGCAAAGCTTTACCTTGGTGGGAAAATGTATCTTAACTTTGGGGGCTTTTATGAAGGTGTTGCTTCCTGTATTTTGTATTGGTGTGCTATTTACCAAAGGGGTTCATACTGCATCCTTGTTTTACGCTGCGGTAATGGGAGAAATTTGCATTTTTCAACTGGTGATTTCACAGGTCTGTCTTCCGGCGTCAAAGTTGCTGATTGGTATGAACTTTGCCAATGCACTCAGCGGGCAGAAACTGTTTGAACGTTTTTCCAAGTTGTTGTCGGATGGGATAAATCTATTGCTTAAGGGAATGCTGGCGTTGATTAGCGGATTTCAGATTGTTCAGGAACTTTTGGCTCCCGGAATGGATGTTGCACTTCGAGAAGGCGTAAAAAAGGCGGCAGGTTGTTTGCCGGGATTAATAACAGCCAGCAGCGCCTGTGTAGGTTTGATTTCCGGTTTGTCGGAAAACTTGAAAAACAGTATGGGAGGGGCAGGTATGTTTGTTGTCTTTTTACTGTTTTTCCCTACCTTTCTTACATTGCTGTTATATCTTGCAGCATTTCGTATTCTGGAAGCCTGTGTTAGTCCTTTTACAACGGATGCCATGAACCGGGTGTTGATGGGAACCTATGAAGGGGTGCTGCTATTGTTTAAATTGTTGTTACATACGGTGACATTTTTGCTTGTCAGTCTATGTATTATGACAGCGCTGTCTTAGGAGAAGGTGATGGAAATGGGTAACATTACAGATGTTCTGCGCCAGTGTGTGGTTATGTCACTGTTTATCAGTGTGATTAGGATTTTACTGGGGCAGAGTGAATTACATAAATATTTTCAATTTTTTGCCGGATTGGTTTTGCTACTGTTATTTTTTACGCCGGTGTTAAAGTTGCTGGGAAATGAAGACATCTTATTACATTTGGGTTTTGAAGAAATACGGGAGGAATATGAACAATCCCGGGAATTTTCGGATGTATGGAAGGATTACGGTCAGATGGCTGAGTCGGAAGCAACCCGGAGCCTTGTGGTGGGATTTGGAGAAGCATTGAGGGAGGAACCTTATGAAATCTATGAGCATGAGGCGAGATATCAGGATGGGAAGCTTTCGTGCCTTACACTTTTTCTTCGGATAAAAAAAAGAGAGGGTAGTGTTACGAAGGAACAGATGAAAGAGTGTCTGAAAAAAATAGAGAAAAATTTTGCCCCGGACTTTACAGTACGGGTGAAAGGGGAAAAGTGTGAAACAAGAGATTTTTAAAAAAATTTTTTCCATGAAAAAAGAGGCGTTGGCAGTGATTTTTTTAGGCGGAGTTCTGCTATTGGTGATTGCCATGCCAACGGGAAAAGGAAAACAGGGTGCATCCGGAGGCGGTTTTAATTATACCGGGATATCCGGAAACTCATGTGTTGCTACGGAATATGAAAGGCAGCTTGGCAAGGAACTGGCAGAAATTTTAGAGCAGATGGAAGGGGTAGGAGCGGTAAAGGTTATGTTGACCTTGTCGGAGAAAAAAGAAGGAGGGAGCAGTTTTTATGAAAGTGGGAATCTTCCGAAAGTCAGCGGGGTTCTGGTGGTGGCGCAGGGAGGAGAAAACCCAGGGATTAAGCAGAAGATTTTGGAGGCTGTGGAGGCATTATTCCAGATTGAAAGTCATAAGATTAGTATAGTTAAGAAGAAACCATAAGGGGGATTTGTTTTGAAGGGTAGACGATTAAAAAATCAACTGATGATTACGGCGCTGGTATTGATGATTGCAGTGGGCGGTTTTTTGAGCTTTCACTATAAGGATAAGGGACTGCTGAAGACTGCCATGGGAGGTTTAAAGAAGGAAGATGGGAAGCAGACAACGGAGCTGGAAGACATGGAAGATGCGGGAGAAGCGGTGGCAACCTCCGGATCGGCGGCTTCCGATTATGCAGCAGGAGCACGGCTGAAAAGGGAACAGAGTCATGCCAAGGTAAAAGAAGAACTGAATAAACTTTTGAAAAAGTCCGGGATTTCCAAGGAAGAGAAAAAAGAAATTACGAAAAAGCTGGTGCTTTTAACCACGAATCAGGATGCGGAGACAGCAATTGAAAATTTACTGGAGGCTAAGGGATTTCAAAATGTGGTAGTGAGTGTGGGGGAAGAAGGCGTGGATGTTGTGGTAGATTTATCGGTTGTGGAAGAAAAGGATCTGTCTAAAATTCAGGAGGTGGTGAACCGAAAGACCAAATGTCCGCCGGAGAAAATTGTGGTTACACCTCTTCGGGTGGAGTAAATTACGGGAACACCTTGACAAAGGGGTAATCACTTTTATATAATGAATTGTTTGATGTGTTAGATGAAGAAAACAGATAGATAAGATAGTAAATGGAGGATGTACCGTGGCAGATTTAAAGAAAGAAATTGAAAAACGTAGAACCTTTGCGATTATTTCCCACCCGGATGCGGGTAAAACCACTTTAACAGAGAAATTTCTGTTATACGGAGGTGCCATTAATCAGGCCGGTTCCGTAAAGGGAAAGGCGACAGCTAAGCATGCGGTTTCTGACTGGATGGCCATTGAAAAAGAAAGAGGAATTTCGGTTACGTCCTCGGTTTTACAGTTTAATTATGATGGATACTGTATTAATATTTTGGATACGCCGGGACATCAGGACTTCTCAGAGGATACCTATCGAACCCTGATGGCAGCGGATTCGGCGGTAATGGTAATTGACGGTTCCAAGGGTGTGGAGGCACAGACCAGAAAGCTTTTTAAAGTCTGTGTTATGAGACATATTCCGATTTTTACTTTTATCAATAAAATGGACCGTGACGCCAACGATACATTCTCTTTGCTGGATGAGATTGAAAACGAGTTGGGTATTGCAACCTGCCCGATTAACTGGCCTATTGGTTCCGGTAAGAATTTCCAGGGTGTATATGACCGAAATACCCGGAAGATTATGACTTTTTCCGATACTCAGAAGGGTACAAAAGAAGGTAACGAGGAAGAGTTCTGCGTGGATGATGAGGCAGCAATGAACCGCATCGGACAGCAGAATTATGATAAATTATTGGAAGAAATTGAACTTTTGGACGGCGCCGGAGCTGAATTTGATCAGGAGCTGGTAACAAAGGGTGAACTTTCACCGGTATTTTTTGGATCTGCGCTGACCAACTTCGGTGTGGAAACCTTTTTGCAGCACTTTTTGAAAATGACTTACGCACCCCTTGCGCGTCAGTCTGATAAGGGCGAGATTACGCCTTTTGAAGATTATTTCTCTGCCTTTGTATTTAAAATTCAGGCAAACATGAACAAGGCACACCGTGACAGAATTGCATTTATGCGTATTGTATCCGGTAAGTTTGAGGCAGGTATGGATGTGTTCCATGTGCAGGGAGGCAAAAAAGTGAAGCTTTCCCAGCCCCAGCAGATGATGGCGTCCGAGCGTAAAATAGTGGAAGAGGCATGTGCCGGCGACATTATCGGTATTTTTGATCCGGGCATTTTTTCCATCGGAGATACGCTTACCACGGCACCGGACAAGTTTGCATTTGAGGGAATCCCTACCTTTGCGCCGGAGCATTTTGCAAGAGTTCGTCAGGTGGATACCATGAAGAGAAAGCAGTTTGTAAAAGGTATCAATCAGATAGCCCAGGAAGGTGCAATTCAGATTTTCCAGGAGTATAATACAGGTCTGGAAGAGATCATTGTAGGCGTTGTAGGCGTGCTGCAGTTTGACGTTTTAAAATATCGTTTGGAAAGTGAATACAATGTAGAGATTAAGATGGAATCCCTGCCATACGAGCATATTCGTTGGATTAAGGATAAGACCATGGATCTGGATAACTTAATCGGAACCTCTGATATGAAGAAAATTAAGGATTTGAAGGGAAATCCATTACTTTTGTTTGCTCATGAGTGGAGCATTAAGATGACCTTGGAGCGTAATGAAGGACTGGAGTTAGTAGAATTCAGTAAGGATTAATTTTTCAAAGGAGGAGGCGGAAGTATGGTAAAAGATGACAGACTGAAGGTAGCGGTGGTTTTAGCAGTACTGTTTGTGGTCGCGATTTTATCCTTTACAGTGGCTGCGAACTGGGTGCAAAAACCGGAAATTCACAAGAAGCAGTTTGCGACTTTGGATGAGAAAAAAGAAACGGTTTTGAAATTGACAGCAGTTACTACGGCAACGTCCACTTTAATTACGGTTTTGCCGGGGGATATGGCAACACCAATTGCTGAAAAACTGGCGGATGTCAGTGGGTATCTGGTAATCGTACTGTGTGCGATTTTTCTGGAAAAATATTTGCTGGTGATTACCTGGGTGGCTGTGTTTAAAATTATTATTCCGCTAATCTGCATTTTGATAGGAGTTCGGTTGTTCGTAAATAAAGAAGTGCTGAATCAGGTAATCCTGAAACTGGCGCTTTTTGGAGTTGCCATCTGTTTGGTAATTCCGGCAAGTGTTGGGATTGCCAATCTGATAGAACACACCTATGAGAATTCCATTCAGGAGGCCATTGACGGTGGAATCGAAGTGAGTCAGGAATTCCGGGATGAACTTGGGGAAGAAGACACTGCGAAAGAGGATGAAGAGGAAAGCATCCTAGACAAAATTACCGGCTGGACAAAGGGTATTACGGAAAAGGTTCAGGACACCGTATCGACTTTTAGCAAAGAAAATATCCAGAAAATGCTGAAGTCATCACAAAAAGAAATTAATAACCTGATAGAAGCGGTGGCGGTAATGTTAGTTACTTCCTGTTTAATACCTGTTTTAGTATTAATTTTTATGCTGTGGCTTGTAAAAACATTATTGAATGTGGATATTGAAAAAATCGGCAAAAAAAGATTGTAACAAAAAGCGACCCCAAAAGAGGTCGCTTTTATAATGGTTATATTTATCTCTTGTTGGAACGTCTCCAGATATGCATATTCTCTGCTTCCTTAATAAGTTCATCTCTGAAATCCGGATGCGCAATGGAAATAATCTGTTCTGCACGCTCCCATGCGGAAAGACCTTTTAAGTTGATGCATCCGTATTCTGTTACCAGATACATGGTTTGAGGACGGGTATCCGTAACAATGGAACCGGTTGCCAGTGTAGGGCGGATACGGCTGTTTACCTTGCCGTCTTTGCTGGTAAAAGTGGAAGATAAGCAGATAAAGCTCTTTCCACCCTTGGAAAGGTAAGCGCCCATTACGAAGTCCATTTGTCCGCCGGCACCGGAGATGTGTTTGGTTCCGGAACTTTCGGCATTTACCTGACCGAAGAGGTCAACATCAACAGCGTTGTTAATGGAAATAAAGTTATCAATGGAGCCGATAACCCGGGCATCGTTGGTGTAGTCAACCGGAGCACTCATAACCGCCGGATTATCGTGAATGTAATCGTACATTTTCTTGGTTCCGGCACCGAAAGCAAAGGTCTGACGGAAAGGATCGATGTTCTTTCTTGCACCGGTAATCTTGCCGGCTTTGGCAATGTCAACAAAAGCGTCAACGTACATTTCTGTATGAACACCCAAATCCTTCAGGTCGGATTGAGCAATCATCTGTCCGATGGTGTTCGGCATTCCTCCGATACCAAGCTGGAGGCAGGCACCGTCCGGAATCTCTTTTACCACAAGTTCGGCAACCTTCTTATCAACTTCGGTAGGTGCGCCACCGGATGGAAGTTCCGGAAGCGGTTCGTTATCGCCTTCAACAATAAAGTCGACATCGGAAATATGAATTTCGGACTCAAAACCGCCTAAACAACGAGGCATATTGGTATTAACTTCTACGATAACCTTCTTTGCAGTTTCGCACATGGCTGCAAAATGGGATGCATTTGGTCCAAAATTGAAATAGCCGTGCTCATCCATTGGAGATACTACGAACATGGCCACATCATCCGGTACAATATGATCTCGGTAGTAGCGTGGCAGTTCGGAATAACGGATAGGCGCATAATAGGCAGCTCCCGTAGAAATAAGCTTACGCTCAATGCCACTCATGTGCCAGGAGTTCCAGCAAAAATGCTCTGCGGCATCTTCCCGATCGAAAACAGCCGGTTTACGGAAAATAATTCCTCCACGCAGTTTGACATCCGTCAGTTCATCGGTACGTCTGGCAAGTGCCTTGTCCAAAGCAACAACGGTAGCGGTTCCCCAACCGTAATCAACCCAGTCTCCGGATTTGATACATTTTACCGCTTCGTCGGCAGTCACTAGTTTCTTTTGGTATTCTTCTTGATAATTCAACGCAGAGTCCCCCTTCTTATTAAATACTATAGTAATATATTACACTTATTAAAAAAATACCGCAAGTATTCTGATAAAATTTATCTAATCTATAATGCTTGTCTTATATCGAGAAAAAGTGCATACTGTAAACAGTCACATTCGTGACGGTCTTTTTTCGAAAATCATTCCCGCATACCTGCGGAACTTTTTTTCAATTTACCTGTTGACTTTTCCCGACAAGAGGTATATTATTTTCATAAAGACGAACATAAGTTCGCAAGAAGGAGATTAAGAATATGGCGAAAGAAGATAGATTGAAGGCCTTAGATGCGGCCATTGCACAGATTGAGAAGCAGTATGGTAAGGGCTCGGTTATGAAGCTGGGTGATAATACTGCCAGCATGAATGTGGAGACTGTACCTACCGGTTCCATCAGTTTGGATATCGCGTTGGGATTGGGTGGTGTTCCTAAGGGACGTGTGATTGAAGTATACGGTCCGGAATCCAGTGGTAAGACTACCGTAGCCCTTCATATGGTGGCTGAAGTTCAGAAGCGTGGAGGAATCGCAGGCTTTATTGACGCAGAACATGCTTTGGATCCTGTATATGCCAAGAACATTGGTGTAGATATTGATAATCTGTACATTTCCCAACCGGACAACGGAGAGCAGGCGTTAGAGATTACAGAAACCATGGTACGTTCCGGTGCGGTAGATATTGTAATCGTAGACTCTGTTGCGGCGTTGGTGCCGAAGGCAGAGATTGACGGCGATATGGGAGATTCCCATGTGGGATTACAGGCGAGACTTATGTCACAGGCTCTTCGTAAATTGACGGGTGTTATCAGCAAGTCCAACTGTATCGTAATCTTTATCAACCAGTTAAGAGAGAAGGTTGGTATCATGTTCGGTAATCCGGAAACTACTACCGGAGGTCGTGCGTTGAAGTTCTATTCTTCTATTCGTATGGATGTAAGAAGAATTGAAGCCTTGAAGCAGGGCGGAGAAGTGATTGGTAACCGTACCAGAATCAAGATTGTTAAGAATAAGGTGGCTCCGCCATTTAAGGAAGCTGAGTTTGATATTATGTTTGGTAAAGGAATATCCAAGGAGGGAGATCTTCTTGATCTTGCAGCGGATATTGATGTCATTAACAAGTCCGGAGCATGGTATGCATACAAGGGAGACAAGATTGGACAGGGACGTGAGAATGCAAAGCAGTTCCTTGCCAATAACCCGGAGATCTGTGCAGAGATTGAGGCACAGGTAAGAGCGCATTACCAGTTGGATGGAGAAATGGCGACAGAAGCTGGAAACGAAGTGGCAGCTACAGCAGAAGCAGAAGAATAAATGTAAAGCTCGGAGCGTTTGTGCTTCGGGCTTTTCGCCTATCACAACGAGGGGGAAGATGCATGTTATTGAATTGGTTTAGCGATGATTTTGACAAGTTGATTCTTTTTTACTACTTTCATGATGGGGAGGAGACTGCAAAGCGCTTGATTCAGGCGAAACTTCATTGCTCCAATAAGGAGGCCAGAAGAACGTTATATGAGGTTTTGCTTGGGAAGAAACAGGAAGAGTATCGGAAAGAACTGTTGCGGAAGTTTAAGTCTTTGGATGTCCGGAAGAGTCAAATGAAACTCTTTTTGGAAACGGGGATTTTGCTGCCACGTAAGCCTTTACGGAAACAGAAACTTCGCGTTGCATTGTTTGTGGATGGCGAGAATATCAGTCACAAGCATGCAGAACGTATTCGTTCTATAGCGGAGAAGGAAGGGGTTGTGGTGGTTTCCCGCGTATATACGTTATATAATGACCCCAGTATTCGGAAGTGGCGTGAGAGGGCGAAAGATAACCAGATGGTGGACGTTCGCCTCGGAGGCAAGCATGAGAAGGACAAGGTGGATCGGAAGATACAGAGTGATATGCGAAGACTTTTTGACAGTCGCATAGACGTGATTTGCCTGGCAACCTGCGATGGCGGTTATGCACCAACGGTTCAGGCTGCGGTAAGTGCAGGCAAACGTGTGATTGTTATGGGGGAGGAAGTGAAGATGTCGGCGCGGCTGCGTAAGGCAGGAAGCCGTATGGTGGCATTATAGGTGCAAGAAACTGTGCTTAGAACAATTCAGGTGTAAAGGAAAGAGGACAGAAATGGGCTATCAGAGAAGAAGACCTGAGACAATGGAACATTTGGAACCGGCAGAAGTGGTGAAACGTGCGAAGAAGAAGGCGTTAGCTCTTTTGGAAAGACAGGATAGAACAGAAAGCCAACTGTTGTCTAAGCTGGCAGAGAAAGGATTTCCGGAATATGCCTGTGAAGAAGCACTAGCCTATGTGAAGAGCTTTCATTATGTGGACGATGAACGATTTGCCAGAAACTATATTCGGTATTGTCAGGACAGTAAGAGCCGTCAACAGCTGAAATTGGATTTAATCAGGAAGGGTGTTAAGAAGGAGACTATTGACCTGGCGATGGAAGAAGAGTATGAGAATGAAGAGAAGGATATGATTCTAGCGCTTCTTCATAAGAAGAGGTTCGACCCCGCCACGGCAGATGTGAAAGAGAAGAATCGTATAATGGGATTTTTGCTTCGCAGAGGCTATTCCCTTGCAGAGGTGAAGGAGTGTATGCGGCAGATGGAACATGAACGGTAGGAGAGTGTTCACAAGATGGAAGGCAGGGGATTTTTTTGACAATACAATATGTGCAAATAATGGCTGATATCAGATACAAGTACTTGACATAAGAAGGGAAAGAGTATAAAATTTAAGTGTTGAAACTATGCCAAATAGTAAGCCAGATTGCTATATAGATATGTGACAACACTTTGTAATTTGAAAATTTAATAAAGGAGGTGCTCCTGTGCATTTTGACATTTTGTCCGCACTAATCGGTTTGATCGTGGCTTGCATTATTGCAATCCCTGTAACTGCCAAGATTGTTACCGACCGTCGTAAGAAACAGTACGATGAGAAGGTTGGCAGTGCAGAAGATAGAGCGAGACAGATTATTGACGATGCTGTTAAGACTGCAGAAGCAAAGAAGCGTGAGTCTTTACTGGAAGTCAAGGAAGAGTCCATTCGCACCAAGAACGAGCTTGAGAAAGAGACCAAGGAACGCAGAGCAGAAGTTCAGCGTTTAGAGCGTCGTATCGTTCAGCGTGAAGAGAGTTTGGATAAGAAGATTGCCGCAGTAGAGAAACGGGAAGCTGATTGCAACAGCAGAGAACAGGAATTATCTGTTCAGAAGGAAAAGATAGCAAAGCTCAATGAAGAACGCGTACAGGAACTCGAACGAATCTCTGGATTAACCTCCGAACAAGCAAAAGAATATCTTTTAAAAACTGTTGAAGACGATGTGAAACTTGATACAGCTAAGCTTATCAAGGAACTGGAAAACAAAGCAAAAGAAGAAGCTTCCAAGAAAGCCAAGGATTATATTGTTACCGCTATTCAGAAATGTGCGGCTGACCATGTATCCGAGACAACGATTTCGGTAGTACAGTTACCAAGTGATGAAATGAAGGGACGTATTATCGGTCGTGAAGGAAGAAATATTCGTACATTAGAGACCTTAACCGGTGTAGATTTGATTATTGATGATACTCCGGATGCTGTGGTTTTATCCAGCTTTGATCCGGTGAGACGTGAAGTTGCGAGAATTGCTTTAGAGAAGCTGATCGTAGACGGACGTATTCATCCGGCGAGAATCGAAGAAATGGTAGAGAAGGCTCAGCATGAGGTTGAGAATATGATGCGCGAGGAAGGTGAGAGTGCGACACTTGAAGTTGGTGTTCACGGCATTCATCCGGAACTTGTGAAGTTACTGGGAAGAATGAAGTTCAGAACCAGCTTTGGTCAGAATGCGTTAAAGCATTCTATCGAAGTTGCACAACTTTCCGGGTTGTTGGCAGCGGAAATCGGTGTTGATGTGAAGATGGCTAAGCGCGCCGGATTATTACACGACATTGGTAAGGCTGTGGATCATGATATGGAAGGATCCCACATTCAGTTGGGAGCAGATCTTTGTAGAAAATACAAAGAAGGTGCATTGGTTATTAATGCGGTTGAGGCTCATCACGGTGATGTGGAGCCGGAAACCCTTATCGCATGCATTGTACAGGCAGCAGATGCTATTTCTGCGGCTCGTCCTGGTGCGCGTAGAGAAACATTGGAAACCTACGCTAACCGTTTGAAACAGTTAGAAGAGATTGCAGACAGTTTTAAAGGCGTTGATAAGTCTTTTGCTATTCAGGCAGGAAGAGAAGTTCGTATTATGGTTGTTCCTGATCAGATTTCCGATGCTGATATGGTGCTGTTGGGAAGAGATATTGCAAAGCGCGTAGAAAGCGAGCTTGCTTATCCGGGACAGATTAAGATCAGTGTAATACGGGAGTCTAGAGTAACCGATTACGCAAAATAATTGACATGAGAGTATGAGGGTGTTATGGAAGTGAGATCTTCCGTAACATCCTTTTCTTTTTGCATAATTGGATGGGACAGGTCATAGGATAGAAAAAAAGCCCGGGAGGCGATTTTACGATAAAGGAAGGAATAAGAAGAGGAAGGTTGGCTTTTGCGGCAGGATGCTTAATCCTTCTTGCAGGCGTCCTTTTTGCAGTAAAGGTTTCAGCAGATGAAGAAAATGGCATAGCCTTATGTATGGAGTATTTTTTGGAACAGTTTCTATATGAAGATGTGGTAAAAGAGGAGCTGTTTACCTACATCTTGTTCCACAGATTGTTTTTTCTGTTGGTGATGCTTTTAAATGGTATCGGGTTACTCCGGTTTCATACTAAATGCTGGATGATTGGGTTGTTTTTGTTTTTGCTAAGTTATGGGTGGGGAATTCTTCTATTGCGGTATCATTTGAAGGCGGTTTTGTTTTTGGTGGAAATGAGTATGCCCCAGTGGATTTTTTTTGTGGCTGGCCTTTTTTTCTCCGGAAAAATGCGTGTTGCATGGGAGATGGAGAGTTCTCGAAAAGTATTGGAATACTGTGGTTTGTGTATTTTTTTCTTTTCTGTAGGGGTATTAACGGAGGCTACAATAAATCCACTTTTTATGAAATTTCTTATTGACCTTCTCTGAATAATGGTTTAGAATAACAGTTGTGCACCTGTAGCTCAGGGGAGAGAGCAATGGATTCCGGTTCCATGAGCGGGGGTTCGAATCCCTCCAGGTGCGCTTATTGTGTTTATTGGACAGTTTTAAGACTGGGAGATATAGATGGAAATCCTATCATTTGGTGTAAGATAGGAAAATATGGGAATACTGATACAAATAGGAGGAAAGCGAGTCATGGATAAGAAACAGAAGGAAATTTTGGATACATTTTTAAATAAATATAAGAAGCAGTGCTATATGGCCGTTGGTGTTGTGCTGTTGGCAATTGTGCTGATTGTTGTGCTTGTTAACAGTGGCAAGAAGGCGGATACGGAGGCGATTCAGAAGAATGCGTATCCGGAAGTTCGAACACTGATTGAAAATTATTATAAGGCTGCGGCAAAAGGTTCTGTTAAGAAGGTAGGAGCGTATGCAACTCCGATTTCCGATAATGAAAAGGAATATATTAAACTGTTTTCCAAGTTTGTAGATAAGTATTCTATTCAGAACATCTACACCAAACAGGCAGTGGATAGTAATTCCGTTATGGTTTCTGTAGAAATGAGCATTAAGTTCAAGGGTGTGAAGACAGAAGCTCCGGGCTTGGATTTCTTTTATGTAACAGGTTTGGATTCCAAAGAGTTATATATTGTAAACCTGTACAGTCAGTTTAATGCCAGAACCAAGGAATACAAGACGGAAAAGCAGGTTAGCAAATGTATTTCCGAGTATGAGAGTTTGGAAGAAGTTCGTCAGCTTCAGGAGGATGTACAGACTGCTTACGAGAAGGCTGTTGAGAAGGATGAGAAGTTGGATGTTATGGTTAACAGCACCATTGAAGATGCGGTATCCGATTGGATGGGAACCATCACCCTGGCTCAGAACCAGACACCTCCGGAATCTGCACTTTATAGCGTAGCTTCCAGCAAGGATGATAAAGAAGACAAGGCTGATAAGAAGGACGATTCCGAAAAAGAAGATAAATCCGAAAAGGAAGATAAGTCAGAGGGAGATGATCAGAAAGAAGAAAAGGATCAGACCCAAGATGACAAGAAAGACGAGAACAAAGAAGAGGTAACCACTCCGGAAGTAAAGAAGGTAACGGTTGTTGAATATGTAAAGACCAAAGAAGAGGTATATTTACGTAAAGGTGCCAGCACCAGTAAGAATCCGGTATGTATGCTGAACGGAAAAGTTAAGCTGAAGGTTCTTTCCATTAACGTATGGGGTGAGTGGACCTACGTTAAGACAAAGAGTGGCAAGAAGGGATATGTTCGAAACGATTTCTTGAAGACAGTGAAGAACAAGTACACTGTCACCGGAAAGAAAGGCTATCCGAAGAAGAATAAGAAGTATGAATTGGCAGAGAAGAGCAATCTTCTTACCAAGATGAAGAAATCCGGAAAGGTGATTTCCTCCTTGGCTGAGGGAACGGAAGTTAAGGTTATTGCCGCATATGTAAATGGATATTCCAAGGTAAAGACCAATGGACGTACCGGATATATTTTGACCGAGAAAATTAAGTTAAAGTAAGAATGAAAGGCACCTCAGTGAAAACTGGGGTGCTTGTCCTATGGAGAAAAATATGGAAGAAATCAGAATCAACAAATTCTTAAGTGAAGCCGGCATTTGTTCCAGACGGCAGGCGGATAAGAAAATCGAAGAAGGGGCAGTTTTTATTGATGGGAGAAGGGCAGAGCCGGGTTCAAAGGTTAAGCCGGGACAGAAGGTTACAGTAGACGGAAAGACTGTAGAAAACGGAAAGGAACCGTTTATTTTGATTGCTTTTCATAAACCGGCAGGAATTGTCTGCACTGCGGAAAAACGGGAGAAGAACAACGTGATAGATTATTTGAACTACCCACATCGGATTTTCCCTATTGGGCGTTTGGATAAAGAATCTACCGGGTTGTTGCTTTTAACCAACCAGGGAGATTTGGTGAATAAAATGATGCGTTCCGGAAATGCCCATGAAAAAGAATATCTGGTTACCGTAAACAAAGACGTGACAGAGGATTTTATTCGGGGTATGGGAAACGGTGTTCCGATTTTAGAGACTGTGACAAGACGTTGTAAAGTGGAAAAGCTGGGAAAGCGAAGATTTCGAATTGTACTGACGCAGGGGTTAAACCGGCAGATCCGCAGAATGTGTGAATATTTTGGATACCGCGTAGTAGCACTAAAGCGTGTGCGCGTTATGAATATAAATTTGGGAGACTTGAAGGAGGGAACCTATCGGGATGTTACGAAGGAAGAATTTGCAGTTTTGTCGGAAATGATTGCGGATTCTTCCAATGAACCGGTGTGGTATAAGGAACAGTAAGTTATGAATAGAGAAGAGTATAATGCATTAATCGAAAAAATAAACTATCACATGGATCGCTACTATAATCAGGATGATCCGGAAATCAGTGATTATGAGTATGACCAGCTCATGCTTTCCTTAAAAGCGGCGGAAAAGGAACATCCGGAATGGATTACACCGGATTCCCCCTCCCAGAAGATTGGAGGAACTGCGAAACGAGAGGCCGGGGTAAAAGTGACTCACGACGTGCCGATGCTTTCTATTGAGGATGTTTTTTCCGAAGAAGAGGTGGTTGCCTGGGTGGAAAAGGTAAAAGCACTGCATCCGGAGTGCAGTTTTTCCGTGGAAACCAAAATTGACGGTCTTTCTATGACACTACGCTACGAAAAGGATGAAAACGGTCTTTTGAAATTAACTCTGGCAGAAACCAGAGGCGACGGACTTGTGGGAGAAGATGTAACGGTGAATGCCTTGGCAATTCCGGATGTAAAGCGTGTGCTGAAGTTGCCGTATGACTCTTTACAACTTCGGGGCGAAGTGTACATGGCACATGAGGACTTTGAAAAATTCAATGAAGAACAGGAAAAGGCGGGAAAGAAGCTGGCGGCCAATCCCCGAAATTTAGCGGCGGGAACCTTGCGTCAGCTGGATTCTGCCATTACCAAAGAACGGGGATTGAAAATGTTTGTTTTCAATGTCCAGCAGGGACCGGAGGAAATGATGAAGAGTCACTGCGAAGGAATGAAGCTTTTATCAGAATGCGGCGTTCCTGTTGTATTTCATAGAAAGTGTCATACGGCTGAGGAAATCCTTCAGACCATTGATGAAATCGCTGAGATGAGAAGCGAGTTGGAGTACGATATTGACGGAGCCGTGGTGAAGGTGGATGAAATTCGGTATCGGGATGATTTCCCGGCAGGAAGCAAGTATTCCAGTGGCCATATTGCATATAAATATCCTCCGGAAGAGCGAGTGGTGGTAATGGATGAAATTCTGGTAGACGTGGGACGAACCGGAAAAATAACCTACACCGGCGTGTTCCATGACGAAGAAACCGGAAAGCCGGCCCGTTTGTGCGGAACCAATGTTTCCAGAGCCACGCTTCATAATCAGGACTATATTAATGAAATGCAGATTGGTATAGGTGGCTCCTACAAGCTGTTTAAGAGCGGTGAAATCATTCCGAAATTGAATGGCTGTGTGAAACCGCCAAAGGCGATTTTTCAGACTCCGGAGCGTTGTCCGGTATGCGGAAGCCTCTTGGTAAATGAAGAGGATACGGCGGATATTCGCTGCGAGAATGCCCTGTGTCCGGCGCAGTTAACCAGAACCCTTTCCTATTTTTGTTCCCTGAATGCAATGAACATTGTGGGCATGGGAGAAATGATTGTGGACGCGTTGATAAAAAATGGCTATGTGAAAAACTTTGCCGATATCTACAAGCTTCATAATCATAGAGACGAGCTTATTGAAAAGGGTGTATTCGGAAAGGAAAAAGGTACCGTAAAGGTATTGGAGGCCATTGAAAAATCCAAAGAAAACGATCCGGCAAATCTGCTGACGGGACTTGGAATTCGGAATGTGGGAAAAAATACGGCAAAGACCATTATGAAGCACTTTTCAACTATTAAAGAAGTGATGAATGCTTCCGTGGAAGTGCTGACAGGTATTGAGGACATCGGTGAAACCACAGCTCTTTGTATCCGACAGTTTTTTGATGATGCAGGAAACCGCCAGGTTATTCAGGAACTGGAAGAGACCGGAGTGAATATGAAAATGCCGGAAAACAAAGGCACCGGGGATAAATTGGCAGGCTTAACCATTGTTGTTACGGGAACCTTACCGACTCTTGGACGAAAAGAGGCTACCGAGCTTATAGAAGCAAATGGTGGAAAGTGTACCGGATCGGTCAGCAAGAAAACCGATTATCTTGTGGCGGGAGAGGCTGCCGGAAGCAAATTGGATAAAGCAAAATCCTTGGGAATCCCGGTTATTTCCGAAGAAGAATTATTAAATATGATTTCTTAAAGTGTTTTAGAAAATACTGTTTTCAAATGCATGGAGTTTTGCTATAATGAGAGTATCTGTAAGTAGATTGAAAATAGGAGGCAGACGAAATGGCTGAGGATAGAAAAGCATTTGTTATAAAAGAAGATGACATGGGTGAAATCACCGTGGCAGAGGAAGTGGTTGCCATAATAGCAGGCATCGCTTCTACGGAGGTGGAGGGAGTAAGCTCCATGTCCGGAAACATTACCAACGAGATTGTGGCTAAATTGGGCATGCGAAACCTTTCTAAAGGGGTTCGGGTAGATATGTCCGAGGATACCGTGAATGTAACGGTTTCCGTTATTGTTGATTATCAGGCAAACGTGCCTGAAGTATCCCGCAAAGTTCAGGAGCGGGTAAAGACGTCCATTGAAAACATGACAGGTCTTAACGTAGCAGAGGTAAATGTAAAAATTGCAGGTATTGATGTAAGTAAAGACAACTAGGAAGATAGGGGTGTCTTAGGACACCCCTTTTTCAGTAGTATAAGGAATAGCAGTGAGGATAATATGAGTAGAAGAGAATTACGCGAACGAATTTTTAAAATGTTGTTTCGGGTGGAATTTCATCCGGAAAGTGAAATGAAAGAACAGTTAAAGGTGTTTCTGGAAGAGAATGAGCCTATGGATGAGGAAGATGAGAACTATATTCGTCAGAAGTATGAGGCGGTTAAGGAGAAGCTTACAGAAATCGATGAGAATATTAACGCGCATACCACCGGATGGAAAACGGACCGTATGGGCAAAGCAGAACTGACCATTATCCGTTTGGCAGTTTATGAGATGTTGTATGATGAGGATGTTCCGACTTCCGTTGCTATTAACGAAGCTGTGGAACTGGCAAAGAAATACGGTACTGATGAGGCGCCGGCTTTTGTAAACGGAGTATTGGCAAAAATCGCATGATGAAAAAAGCATACAGTGTTTCCCAGGTAAATCGATACATTAAGAATATGTTTACACAGGATTTTTTGCTGAGCAAAGTATCGGTGCAGGGAGAAATATCCAATTGTAAATATCACACCTCCGGGCATATTTATTTTACCCTGAAGGATGAAGGCGGAACCCTTAATGCGGTGATGTTTGCCGGAAGTGCCAGAGGTCTTTCCTTTCGGCTAAAGGAGGGACAGAAGGTTGTGGTTACCGGTAATGTGGATGTTTATGAAAAGTCCGGAGCCTATCAACTCTATGCCAAAGAAGTTACCTTGGACGGCGAAGGTGCTTTGTATCAGCGCTTTTTACAAAAGAAACAGGAACTTCAGGAAATGGGCATGTTTGATCCGTCCTATAAGAAACCGATTCCGAAATATGTGAAACGGGTGGGAATTGTAACTGCCAGTACCGGAGCGGCGATTCAGGATATTATCAATATCAGCAACCGTAGAAATCCCTATGTGCAGCTGTATTTATATCCGGCGCTTGTGCAGGGCGAAGGGGCAGCTTCCAGTATCGCGGAGGGCATTGGTCGGATTCAGAAAGTGGAACCGGATGTGATTATCGTAGGACGTGGAGGCGGCTCGTTGGAGGACCTTTGGGCTTTTAATGAGGAAGAGGTGGCCTATGCCATTTTTCATTGCCCAATTCCCATTATATCGGCTGTGGGGCATGAGACAGATACCACTATTGCAGATTATGTGGCTGACCTGCGGGCACCGACACCTTCGGCTGCGGCAGAACTGGCGGTGTTTGATGTAAGAGAATATTTGGCGCAGGTGCAACAGCGTAAAGAAACCCTTACGAATTTGATTCAGAAGAATCTGTTTGAAACCAGAAACCGCGTTTTTGAAAAGAAACTGTCGCTGGAAAAGTTAAGCCCCTTGTACCGGCTTCAGGAAAACCGTCATCGTCTTATGGACTACGAAGATCGGTTAATAAACCTGATGAATGACAAAATTAGCGCATATCGGCATAAGACGGCACTTTTAGCCACCACTCTGGATGGGCTTTCCCCATTGAAACGTTTGGGGGAGGGCTTTAGTTATGTGGAGGATGAGGAAGGAAATGCTGTTAACCGGATTTCACAGGTTAAGGAGGGGCAGGATATTCTTGTCCGCATGTTAGACGGTGATATCAGGGCAGAGGTAAAAGAGCGGAATGAAAGGAAAAGACTATGAGTCAGACAAATCAGACCATCGAAGAAGCGTTTACTCAAATCGATGAGATGATCCGGAAGCTGCAGAATCCGGAAACCTCTCTTCAGGAATCATTTCAGATTTATGAGCAGGGAATGAAAGCTGTTGCTTTTTGCAACGATCAGATTGATGGTATAGAAAAGAAAATAGAAATTATGACAAAGGAGCAGGGCGAGGATGGAGTTTAAGGCAGAATTGAAACAGCGGCAGACGGATGCGGAAAAAATTATCTATTCTTTTTTACCGGCGGAAGAGGGACTTCAGAAAACTATTTTTTCTGCAATGAACTATAGTGTAAAAGCGCCGGGAAAACGTTTGCGTCCCATCCTTATGAGAGAAACCTTTTTAATGTTTGGCGGGCAGGATGAAGTTGTGCTACATCACTTTATGGCGGCATTAGAGTTCATTCATACCTATTCCCTGGTACATGATGATTTGCCGGCCATGGATAATGATGATTATCGAAGAGGAAGAGAAACCACCCATAAGGTCTATGGTGAAGCTATGGGAATTTTAGCGGGAGATGCCCTTTTGCATCATGCATTTGATACAGCGGCAGCAAGCTTTGCAGTACCCGGGGCGAATCCGGCTTTGATTGGAAGAGCGTTGAAGATTTTAACGGAGAAATCCGGAATCAACGGAATGGTAGGCGGCCAGGTTGTGGATGTGGAAATGGAAGGAAAGCCGTTAAATGCACAGCAATTGGATTTTATCTACCGCCTGAAGACGGCGGCACTTTTGGAATGCGCCATGATGATTGGGGCAGTACTTGCAGGTGCCGAAAATGAAGATGTTTTGAAAATAGAGGGGATTGCTGGAAAAGTGGGCATTGCCTTTCAGATACAGGACGATATATTGGATCAGATCAGTACAACGGAAGAATTGGGCAAACCGGTAGGTAGTGATGAGAAGAATCATAAGATGACCTATGTTGTATTAAACGGTCTGCCGCAGTCGGAGGAAGCTGTGAAACAGATGAGCGAAGAAGCGGTGGCGGATCTTGACTCTTTTGCCAATGAACACGGATTTTTGAAGGAACTGATTCTGTCCTTAATTCATCGAAGAAAATAAGGGGAAACTATGTATTTAGAGTGTATAGAAGCATTGAATGATGTGAAGCTTCTTTCGGAAAAGGAATTGGGGCTTTTATCTGAAGAAATAACGGATTTTCTGATTCAACATATTTCCAAAACCGGAGGTCATCTGGCGTCTAATCTGGGAGTGGTGGATCTTACCATTGCCCTTCACAGGGCCTTTGAACTTCCTCAAGACCATATTATCTGGGATGTGGGACATCAATGTTATACCCATAAGATTTTAAGCGGACGCAAAGAGCAGTTTGACAGTTTAAGACAGTATAGAGGCTTAAGCGGTTTTCCAAAGCGATCAGAGGATCCGGTGGACAGCTTTGATACGGGACACAGTTCCAATTCTATTTCTGCGGGTATGGGCTATGTGGCAGCCCGTAACCTGAAAGGAACTGATGAGAAGGTGGTTGTGGTAATCGGTGATGGTGCCATGACCGGAGGTATCGCATACGAGGCGTTGAATAATGCGGCTATGGTGAAAGGGAATTTCATTATAGTTTTAAACGATAACAAGATGTCCATTTCCGAGAATGTGGGAGGTATGTCGGACCAGTTGTCAAGACTTCGTACCGGATATTTTTATCAGGGACTGAAGAAGACGGTTACGGATTCCTTGGAGAAGGTACCGGGTGTGGGTGAACCCATGATTCGTACCATCCGTAAGACCAAGAGTGGTTTGAAACAGTTGTTGATTCCGGGAATGTTTTTTGAGGAAATGGGAATTACCTATTTGGGCCCGGTGGACGGTCACAATATTTCCAAGATGATCCGAACCTTCCAGGAAGCAAAGAAGGTGGATGGCCCGGTATTGGTGCATGTGATTACCACTAAGGGAAAGGGCTATGAGGTTGCTATGCGGCATCCTGCCCGTTTTCATAGTACCGGTGCGTTTGACATTGCCACCGGTCTTTCCCAAAAAGGAAAGCCGGGATACACGGATGTATTTTCCACAGTTATGAAGAAAATGGGAGGCCGCAACGAGAAGGTGGTGGCTATTACGGCTGCCATGGAAGATGGAACGGGATTGAAGCGATTTCATAATTGTTATCCGGAGCGCTTTTTTGATGTGGGTATTGCGGAACAGCATGCAGTAACCTTTGCGGCAGGATTGGCACTGGGAGGATTTATTCCGGTATTTGCCGTATATTCCTCTTTTTTACAGCGAGGGTTTGACGAAGTGGCACAGGATGTGTGTATGCAGAATCTACATGTGATTTTTGCTATTGACCGTGCAGGTCTTGTGGGAAACGACGGCCCTACCCATCATGGTGTGTTTGATTTGGCATATTTGACGCCGATTCCCAACATGACGGTAATGGCACCTAAGAATATTTGGGAATTATCGGATATGCTTAAATTTGCCATTGCTTACGACGGACCCATTGCTTTGCGTTATCCAAGAGGCGCGGCATTTGATGGAGAGAAAGAGCATCGGGAACCGGTGGTTTTAGGAAAGGCAGAAATTTTGCGTCAGGGTGAAAAAGTATGTCTTCTGGCTTTCGGAGCAATGGTTAAAGTCGCCGTGGAAGCAGTACAGACGCTTTTACAGGAAAATATTAAGGTGACGGTTGTGAATCTTCGGTTTGCCAAGCCGTTGGATGAGGATATGCTGTTAGAGATGGCAAAGACTCATGAGCATGTAGTAACCATGGAAGATCATGTACTTCGGGGCGGTATCGGCAGTGCTGTTTCGGACTTTTATCAGGTGACGGGAACCACGGTTTCGGTTCATCATGTGGGTATACCGGATGCTTTTGTTGAGCAGGGAAGTGTGCCGAAGCTATATGAGGAGTGTGGAATGGATTGTGACAGTGTCTGCCGTCTGGTAAGAGAATTGATCAATCTTTAGTAGGAGATAACAGATGAAAGAACGTTTGGATGTAATTCTGGTAAATAAAGGCCTTGCACCATCTCGGGAGAAGGCCAAGGCGCTTATTATGGCCGGAGACGTATTTGTGGATGGTCAGCGGGAGGATAAAGCAGGATCTTTATTTGCACCGGAAGCAAACATTGAAATACATGGAAATACTCTACGGTATGTAAGCCGTGGAGGTTTGAAACTGGAAAAAGCTATGCAGGAGTTCCCAATTTCTTTGGAAGGAACTGTGTGTATGGATATTGGCGCTTCTACCGGCGGGTTTACAGATTGTATGCTACAAAACGGTGCAAGCAAGGTCTACGCCGTGGACGTGGGATATGGACAGTTTGCCTGGAAGCTAAGACAGGATGAACGGGTGGTTTGCATGGAAAAGACCAACATCCGCTATGTAACACCGGAAGATATTGGAGATGTGTTGGACTTTGCATCCGTGGATGTATCCTTCATATCATTGACCAAGGTGTTGGAACCGGCCTATGCACTTTTGCGTGACGGCGGCGAGATGGTTTGTCTTATTAAGCCTCAATTTGAAGCCGGTAAAGAGAAAGTTGGTAAAAAAGGTGTTGTCCGGGACCCGGAAGTGCATTTGGAAGTAATTGAAAAAGTTCTTGCTTTTTGTGTGGAAACAGGATTTACTGTTTTGGGATTATCTTATTCCCCAATTAAGGGACCCGAGGGAAATATTGAGTACCTTACCCATATTCGGAAAACCGGAGCGGGTAGCATAAGTGAGGATGTAAATCCGACGGATATTGTTAATCAGGCACATGGAGCATTGGACAAGGCATGAAAGCATTTTTGATTGTAGCAAACGGATTGAAAGACAATACAAAGGAATGTGTGGATCAGCTTACGGCATTTTTGGATCAGGAGAAGGTGGGATTCCATATTGTATGGATTCAGTATTCTACAAATCTTATGGAGGAGATGCACGGAAAGGATCTTTCCGGTTATGAAGCTGCCATTGTAATCGGTGGCGATGGAACTCTGATTCGAGCAAGTCGCGCCCTAAAAGAGCACATGATGCCGCTTATAGGTGTTAATGTGGGGAATATCGGTTATTTGTGCGAAGTAGACAGAGAACATATTATCCCCAGTATGCGCCGAATTTTGAACGGAGAATATACGCTGGAGAAGCGTATGCTTTTACGGGGTAAAACGGTGGACACACAGCAGGATGCCTTAAATGAGATCGCTATTTATCGTGGCGGAAAGCTTTGCATTGTGCTTTTGGAATTATACGTGAATGGGCAGTATCTTACTACCTATCGGGGAGACGGGCTTGTAATTGCAACACCTACGGGATCTACGGGATATAATATGTCCTGTGGTGGACCTATTGTCAATCCGGCATCCAGTATGATATTGGTTACTCCCATTGCACCTCATTCCACCACTTCCTCTCGCAGTATTGTGCTGGAGGATAGTTCTGAAATTGAAATTCGTCCTGTTCATCGGGATGGACAGCAGGATCCGGAGGAAATACTGGTAAGCTTTGATGGAGCAGATACCCGTTCTTTAACGGAGCCTATCCGAATCTGGAAGTCGGATAATGAGACGCTGTTAGTAAAGCTTACCCAGAATAGCTTCCTGGAAACTTTAAAACAGAAATTGTAATACGAAAGGGAGAAGGAATGTTACAAAACTTACATGTGAAGAATCTTGCACTGATAGAAGAAGCGGAGGTGGAATTTGCTTCCGGCTTAAATATTCTTACAGGAGAAACAGGTGCCGGTAAATCTATTATTGTAGGCTCTATGAACTTGGCATTGGGTGAGAAGATTCCAAAGGATATGGTGCGGGATGAAGAAAAACCGGCTTTGGTGGAGCTGATTTTCCAGATTGAGAATCCGGAACAGGAAGAATTGCTTCGTAATATAGGGGTAGAGTCGGAGGGAGATCAAATTATACTTAGCCGCAGAATCGCAAGTGGGCGCAGTGTTGCCCGTATCAATGGGGAAACGGTGCCGGTGTCTATGTTAAAAGCTGTGGCGGCAATTTTCATTGATATATACGGTCAGCACGAGCATCAGACATTACTGAATAAGAAAAAGCATCGCATTCTTTTGGATGAGTATGCGAAAGAAGCTTTGGCAGAACCGCTAAAACGGCAACAGGAGCTTTTTTCAAAGTATCGTGAATTGAAGAAAAAGCGGGAAGAAAGCGTTACCGATGAAAAAGAGAGACTGCGGGAGTTGGAACTTTTGCAGTATGAGGTTTCTGAGATTGAAGCAGCCGGTCTTTTGGAAGGGGAAGACGAAGAATTGGAAGAACGGTATCGCGTTATGGAAGGCGGAAGAAAGGTGGCAGAAGCCATTTCTTTAAGCGCGCAGCTTTTAAACGGGGATGGAGAAAGTGCCCTTTCTTTAATCGGACGTGCTGCCAGAGAATGCAGCAGTGTTGAAGGCTTTCAGGAGAAAACAAAAGAGCTGTATCAGCAACTTTTGGAATTAGAGGATTTAACAAGGCAGACGGGACGAGATTTGTTTGATTATCTGCAGGATTTGAGTTTTTCCGAAGAAGAGTTTCATGAGGTGCGACAGCGTTTGGATGTAATCAATCATTTGAAAGACAAATACGGAGACTCTTTACAAGATATAGAGGTGGCACTTGAAAAGAAACAACATCGTGTTGAGGAACTTATGGACTACGACAGATTTCTTGCAAAATTGGAGGAAGACTGGCGAAAAACCTGCGAAGAAATGGATGGACAGTGTCAGATTTTGACGGATATTCGAAAGAAAAATGCGGCGGAATTGACCTTTAAGGTGACTCAGGCATTGATTGATTTGAACTTTTTGGATGTTAAATTTGATATGCAGTTTTCAAGATTGTCTGAGCCGTCCATGACAGGTTGGGATGAGCCGGAATTTGTAATATCCGTAAATCCGGGAGAACCCCTTAAACCAATAGAAAATGTGGCAAGCGGCGGTGAATTATCCCGTATCATGTTGGCCATGAAGTCGGTACTTGCGGCAAATGATAAGATTTCAACTCTGATTTTTGATGAAATTGATACCGGAATCAGCGGACGTACTGCCCAGATGGTGGCAGAGAAGATGAATGATATCGGAAGAAGTACACAGGTTATCAGTATTACTCATCTGCCTCAGATCGCTGCCATGGCGGATACTCATTTTCGCATCGAAAAGCAGGTGGTGGCGGATACCACAATTTCCAGCATTGAGAAGCTTTCCGGTGAGGAAACAGTCAGCGAATTGGCCAGAATGCTGGGAGGAGCTGTAATTAACGATGCAGTTCTGGAAAATGCCCGGGACATGAAAAAACAGGCATTATCTTTAAAATCTTAATATCGTAAAACCTACATATTTTTTCAGATTTTGTGCAACCTAAATATACCGAGAAATGGAGGTTAGCATGAAATATAGAAAACTTGTATGTATGGGAATCATTATTATATCGGCAATGATTGTAGCAGGAGGTATATCGTTTTTGCAAAATCGCCGGGAACGGCAGTTTCAGCCAATCGGGCAGGCAAAAGCGGTGGATGAGCCCTATTATGGACCGGGAGTGGTTAATAGAGCAAAGCCTGCCGGAATCGTTGCCGGTATTTACGTTAAAACCAAAGGAATATTGGTGTTGGAAGTCACCAGAGTCTGGAATGAAACTACCTATCAGGAACCTGCAAAGGGAATATTGAAAAAAGGAGATTATCTTCTTAGGTGTAATGGAATTAAACTTCAAAAGAAGGAAGATTTATCAAAGGCATTACAGGAATCCGGGGGAAAAGCGGTAAACCTTAAGATTTATCGCGATGGAAAAGAAAAGTGGGTAAAAGTGCGTCCTGTAAAGCAGGATGGGACTTATCATATTGGATGCTGGGTACGGGATGACATGGCGGGTATCGGTACGATAACATTATGTACATCACAGAATACGTTTGTTGCCCTGGGGCATTGCATCAGTGATATGGATTTAAACGAAAAAGTAAGAATAAGGGAAGGAAGTCTTCATCCTTGTAGTCTGACGGATATTCGAAAAGGAAAGAAAAATCAGCCGGGTGCGCTGATTGGATATATTGATTACAGACCGGAGGAACCCGTGGGAAAAATACTGCAAAATTCTCCAAACGGGATTTACGGGAAACTATTGCAAGAACCGGTGTTTATGGAGGAGGAAGAGTATCTGCCCCTCGCAAAACGAAGTCAGGTGCATACGGGAAAGGCAGAGTTGATTAGCGATTTTTCCGGCAAAAGGAAGCGATATTCTTTGAATATTACCCATATTAATCATTTTAATCGTATGGATTCCAAAGGTTTTGTCATAGAAATTACGGATCCCAGATTGCTGAAGAAAACCGGCGGAATAGTGCAGGGGATGTCCGGTTCTCCCATTATTCAGGATGGCAGGATTGTAGGAGCCATAACTCACGTGCTGGTGCATGATTCAAAGAAGGGGTATGGGATTTTTGTTCGGGATATGTTAAAGAACACCGGTAAACAGTATTGATAGACAGATGTCGAACCATGTGGAAAAATGAAATTTGCCTTTTAATGGTAATGTGTTTATAATGTGAACAGTAAGGAGTGGGTGTTAGGAGAGGAGAGCTTTGAATGTGGGACATCGCCATAGCAGATGGCAATGAAAGAATGATTAACAATTTAAGGGACATGATTAAAGAAGAAAGTAATTTTCGCTTAGTAGGTATTGCACGGGATGGTCAGGCCGCATACGATATGATTCGTATTAAGAAACCGGATATCGTATTAATGGATCTGGTAATGCCTAAAATGGATGGAATGCTTTTGATAGAAAAACTGTCCAAGGAGGGTACTTTTATAAAATGTCCTAAGTTTATTGTGATCAGTTCCCTGGGGCAAAATTATATAATGAAAGATGTGGTAAAGAAGGGGATAGCAGTTTTTTTGATGAAACCCTTTTCTAATGAAACGTTGCTTTTACAAATCAGGCAGTTAATTGGGGTGAAAGATACCGGAATAAAAAGACAGAACACAGTAATTACGTCTGCACCCGTGAAGGCAGTAAATTGTCTTCCCGATAATCTGGCGCAGGATGTCACCCATATATTACATGAAATCGGCGTTCCGGCGCATATAAAGGGTTATCAGTATTTAAGGGAAGGAATATTGTTAGCAGTGGAGGATACAGAAATGCTAAGTTCGATAACAAAGCTTCTGTATCCTGCCATTGCCAAGAAATGTGATACAACAGCCAGTAGGGTAGAAAGGGCTATTCGTCATGCCATAGAAGTGGCATTTGGAAGAGGAAATCTGGATGTGATAGAAGATATTTTTGGTTATACAGTCAGCACAGGGAAGGGAAAACCGACTAATTCAGAGTTTATTGCACTCATTGCAGATAAAATACGACTGGAATTGAAATTAAGTTAAAATATCCAGCTTTTGATGGTAAAAATATGCATGGTCAGAAAGAATATCGGCGGGGTTTAAAACGTTTGTATTGACGTCATGAACCATGCGGGAAAGTTCTGATAAACGGTGGCAGTGCTCGTTGGGAATCAGAATAACCTCATGAAGAGAGCTGGGAAGAATATAGAAGGAGCTTTGAAACTGGTTTGATAGTTTTTTCAGAAGGCCGTCATAAAGGAGACAGGTCGCACCTAAGAATCCATAGCGATTAGTGAGTACGAGAAGCGGTGGGACTGAAGAATCTTCCGGGAAATCGGGGAAGCGGAGATTCATTTTACCTGCTTTTTCGGCAAGTTTATAAAGTAGGTCTTCCATGGGATATAGTTGGTGAGGAAGGAGCAAGGGGGTATTTACGCTGGCACAGGCAAACAGCTCTTCTTCACTGACAAACCATCGATTCAGGATTTCTTCTGTAATCAGTACAGTGCCATGGACGCCGCTTTGCGGGGCTCCGGAGTACAGAATCAGATAACAGACCGCAAGATCATGAAAAAAGCGGTGAGGAATTGTCGCCAGTAATTCTTCGTTAGAACGATAGGGTAATAGTTTAAAAATTATGCGATGCTTAATTGCATCAAAATGAAGGATTTCCTCCGGTTGAAAAACGAAAGGAAATTTTTTTGTGTCTAAAAGTTTTTGAAATTCGTCGTAGGTCATAAATTCTCCTTTTCAGTGAATATTTTTTCATGTGTTATCACCGGTTGGTGATGTGGTTTGATTAATGCGCGAGACGCGCTGAAGGTATGAGTACCACGAATGTGGTAATGTGATGATAACATGAACGAAAGTGAAAAGCAAGGGAAATTTATTGGGAAAATGACAGAAGGGACTTTCTTTTTCTTATAAAATGTGGTAAAAATATATTTGGACTTGCGTGTCGAATGGCATGAATAAAAAGATTGGAGAGAAGAACGATGTCAAATTATTCAAAAAGACGAGAGGCAGAAGCTCTTGAAAGAAGAAAAAACAATACAAAGACCGCGTTGACGATTTTTTTGGTAGTAGCAGTACTGGCAATCCTGATCGGTGGCGGCTATTTGTTGAAACAGAAAGGAAATAATAAAGGTACCGTAACTGCCAGTGGTGATCCAAACTACAACATTGATGATTATGTTAAGCTTGGTCAGTATGAAGGTGTGGAAGCATATCGCATTAAACCGGAAGTATCCGATGAAACCTTCAACAACAAGAAGGACAGCCTTTTACAGGACGCTGTAGAGTACAAGGAGTTTAAGGACAGAGGCGTTAAGAAAGGTGATAAGGTTACAATCGACTTTGATGGTACCATTAAGGGTAAAGCTTTTGATGGTGGAAGCGGTACAGATCATGAGTATGTACTTGGCGAAGGTAGCATGATCGATGGTTTTGATGAGGGGTTATACGGACTGAAGTCCGGTGAAAGCAAGACTTTGAACTTAACCTTCCCGAAGGATTACAGCAATAAAGATGTAGCCGGTAAGGATGTAGTGTTTGAAGTAACCATTACCAAGGCAAAGGAAATCAGCTATCAGCCAAAGTGGGATGATGAATTTGCAAAGAAGACCACAGATGGCGAGTACAAAGACATCAAGAGTTATGAGAAGAAAGTTCGCAAGGATTTGTTAGAGGAAGCAAAGAAGAATTCCGAAACAACATTGCAGAACGATGTATGGGATACCGTAATGAAGAATGCAAAGGTTGACGGGTATCCGGAATATGTTTATAACACTGTATATCAGAAAGTATCTGCAAATGTACAGAGCGTAAGCCAGATGTACGGCCTTGATCAGAAAACCTATTTACAGTACTTTGCAGGCGGTCAGAGCATGAAAGAGTATGTTATGACTTATGTTAATTCCCAGCTGGTTTCCGAGAAGCTGATTAAGGAAATGGGAATTGAAATCTCCGACAAGGAATACGAGAAGTTGGCAAAGGCTGACGTAAAGACCTACGGTGTTAAGAATATTGATGAACTGGAAGAAAACTACGGAAAAGATAACCTGATGAACCACTACAAAGCAGAAAAGCTTTACAAAGAGTTGGTTAAGAAGGCTAAGATTAAAGAAGTTGACCAGAAAGAATATGATATGATTAAGAATGCTGAGAATGAGAAAGACAGCGACAAGTCTGACAAGAAAGACAGCAAGAAATAGTTAAGATTTTGGGCATTTGCCAATTGCGGCAAATGCCCTTTTTTTGCGAAAAGCCCTTGACTATTCCTTAAATTTTGATATAATAAATGATGTTGAAAAAATGCTTCGATAGCGCAGTTGGTAGCGCAACTGATTCGTAATCAGTAGGTCGTCGGTTCGAGTCCGATTCGAAGCTTGCGAAGGCCTTGGAGTTACCAAAAGGGTGGCTTGCAAGGCTATTTCTTTATAACGGATGGATGTGTAGGAATGAAAAGCCAGACCCAGATGCCGGTTCATAAGAAAATGGACCGACTGCTTTTAGAAATTAAAGAAAATAACAGGTGTCCGAAGCTGTTGCTTCATAGTTGCTGTGCACCCTGCAGCAGTTATGTTCTGGAGTATCTGTCGCCTTATTTTGAAATTTTTGATTTTTACTACAATCCGAATATTGGTCCAAAGACGGAATATGAGGCACGTAGTCGAGAATTGGAACGATTGATTAAAGAAATGCCTTTGCCGGGAAAAGTTCATTTTCTGGAAGGAGTATATGAACCGGAAAAGTATTATGAACTTGTAAAGGGATATGAACAGTGTCCCGAAAGGGGAGAGCGTTGCGGCATCTGTTTTAAGATGCGACTTGCTAAGAGCGCACAAATGGCCAAGGAATTGTCCTGCGATTATTTTGCCACCACATTAACCATCAGTCCTTTAAAGGATGAGAAGGTGCTTAATGAGATTGGTATGCAAATGGGTGAGAAATACGGAGTGACGTATCTGCCTTCGGATTTCAAGAAAAAGGGCGGTTATCAGCGTTCTATTGTTTTATCGAAAGAATATGATTTATATAGACAGTCGTTTTGTGGATGTGTGTTTTCGAAAGGAGGAAACCATGAAGAAAGCTAGAGTAGGTATCCTTGGAGCAACAGGAATGGTAGGACAGCGTTTTGTAACACTGCTTGAAAACCATCCTTACTTTGAGGTCACAGTGCTTGCGGCAAGCAGCCGTAACGAGGGAGTACGTTATGAGGATGCGGTAGAAAACCGCTGGAAGATAGACCAGCCGATTCCGGAATATGCTAAGAACATGATTCTGAAGGTGGTGCAGGATGTAGAGGCTATCAGCAAGGAAGTGGATTTGGTATTTTCTGCCGTGGATATGGATAAGGCAGAGATTGTGGAATTTGAAGAGGCTTATGCGAAAAAAGACGTGGTGGTTGTATCCAATAACAGTGCGAACCGCTGGAAAGAGGATGTGCCCATGCTAATTCCGGAGATTAATGCGGAACATTTGGCTTTGATTGATGCGCAGAAGAGACGTCTTGGAAGTAAGAAAGGATTTATCGTGGTAAAACCAAACTGCTCCATTCAGAGTTATACACCGGTTTTAGCAGCGTTAAAAGAGTTTAAGCCTAAGAAGGTAGTGGTTACCACTTATCAGGCAATTTCCGGCGCAGGAAGAACCTTTGCAACATGGCCGGAGATGGTGGAAAATGTTATTCCGTATATTGGCGGAGAGGAAGAAAAGAGTGAAAAAGAACCTTTGAAGGTTTTGGGAACAATACAAGAGGGGAAACTTATCAATGCACCGGAGCCGCAGATTACCTGCCAGTGTGTTCGTGTCCCGGTGGTAAACGGTCATACCGCTGCCGTATTTGTGGATTTTGAAATCAAACCTACAAAAGAACAGATTATTACGGCATTGAAGAATTACAAAGGTTTACCCCAGGAGTTGGATCTTCCGCATGCGCCGAAGCAGTTTATTCACTATTTTGAGGAAGAGAATCGCCCACAGGTGAAGTTAGATGTAGATACCGATGGGGGAATGGCAATTTGCGTGGGTCGAATGAGAGAAGATTCCATGTTTGATTACAAGTTTATCGGTTTGTCCCACAATACCTTGCGTGGTGCCGCAGGTGGCGGACTGTTAAGTGCAGAACTTTTATACGCAAAAGGATATCTTGACGTATAGTACATAAGAAAGGAGAAGGTCATGACAATCAGAACAGCAGAAATGGAGCGGCTGCAGGAACTGTATGAGGAGAGGGAGAACAATCTGGTTTTTCTGTATGGAAGAACCGGAATGCAGCAACATGAATTGATGCAGCGATTTTTGGAAGGGAAGAAATACGTCTTCTATTCAGCAAGCGAGTGTTCCAACGATATGCAGCGGGAGTTTTTTGCAAATTGCATCAGCGACAGCTGCCAGGTAGATATTATCCGCAATGATTATGAAACTCTGTTTAACCGTATTAAGAGCGGTGAGGCATCTAAGCTTGTATTGATAATCGACCACGTGGAGAATATTTTGAAAAAAGACGATGCCTTTATGGATAACATCCTGAAACTGAAACAGAAGAAGTTGTACCCTGGTCCCGTTATGATTGTGTTCATGACTGACTCCATTGTGTTTGCAGAACAGGATTTTCCGGAGCTGATGGAGAATCGCATTAAGAAATTTGATGTAATCCTGAAGTTTACGGAGCTGAAATTTCTGGATGTAGTGCGTAGATTTCCGCACTACAGTGTATCACAGTCCATTGAGGTATATGGCGTTATCGGTGGAGTGCCGGAGTATTTGGCACATTGGGATGACCGTCGTACATTAAAGGAAAACATTTGCCGAGTGATTTTGAAAGAGGACGGATTCCTGCATCAGGAGGCACGCCGGTATTTGTCTGCAGAACTTCGGGAATACGGAGTATATCAGACCATCCTTGCTTCTATAGCTTCCGGAAGAGAAAAGCTAAACGATATCTTTTTATATACGGGATATTCCAGACCAAAAATCAGTGTGTACATGAAGAATCTGGCAGGCTTTGAGGTCATCGGTAAGGTTTCTTCTTTTGAAACAGGTGGCTGGGACAATGCGAAAAAGGGTGTTTATCGAATTCAGAATACCTTCCTGAATTTCTGGTACAAATTTGTCTTTCCAAATCAGAGTCAGCTTCGGATGATGGGACCGGAAAAGTTTTATGATAAATATATTGCGCCGGACATTGACAGGTATTTTAATAATACATTCCAGAAGGTTTGTATGGAATATTTGGAACTTTCCAGTGCAGTAAACCAGCTTCCTATACGAATTGAAAAAATGGGAACCTGGGTTGGTAAGAAGGGCACGATTGACATTATTGCTCAGGACAAGATTCGCAGTACCATCGTGGGAATGTGCAGCTGGTCTGAAGATATGTTTACCTACGATATGTATGAGCGCCTTCTAAAGAATATGAAGGATGCTAAAGTGAAATCCGAGTACTGTTATCTGTTTTCCGCAAAAAAGTTTGAGGACAGGCTGATTGCAGCGTCAAAAGAGGATTCTCACATTGTTATCGTAGATATGAACGAGATGTAGTAAGGAGCTTAAGTTGGGAAAAGCACTGATTATAACAGAGAAACCCTCCGTCGCCAGGGACTTTGCCAGAGTACTGGGCGTAGGAAACCGTGGTGACGGATATATAGAAAACGAAAAGTATGTCATAAGCTGGTGTGTAGGCCATCTGGTAGGGATGGTCTACCCGGAAAGCTATGACGAGCGATTGAAAAAGTGGAGATTGGAAGATCTCCCTTTTTTGCCAAAAGAATACAAATATGACGTTATTGAGAACGTCCGTAAACAGTATGACATCGTACACGGTCTTCTTTTTCGGGAAGATATTGATACGGTTTACTGGGCAGGAGACGCCGGAAAAGAAGGACAGACCATTGAAGAGAATATCCGGAATTTCGGTGGCGTAAAAGAAGGCATGAAGGAACTTCGTGTCTGGATTGATTCTCAGACAGATGAAGAAATGCTTAGGGGAATCCGGGAAGCCAAGGATATGAAGGAATACGAAAATCTTGGTAAATCCGGCATCATGCGAACCATTGAAGACTATGCCATGGGAATTAATTTTTCCCGTGCCATGTCAGTAAAATACGGTAGCCTTTTAAATCGGGCTGCAGGAACCAAGCAATATATTCCTATTGCTGTGGGACGTGTTATGACCTGTGTATTGGGCATGGTAGTCATAAGAGAACGGGAGATTCGAAACTTTGTGGAAACTCCTTTTTATCGAATTGTAGGAAGCTTTGGTGAGGCTTCTTTGCAGGGTGAATGGAAGGCGGTAGAGGGCTCTCGGTATTTTGAGTCTCCGCTTTTATATAAAGAGAACGGGTTTAAGGAACTGGAAAATGCAGAGAACCTGATAGCAGAGCTGTCAGGGAAGGAAGCAATTGTGGAGGAACTGGAGTTTTCCACCACAAAAAAGCGAGCCCCCTTGCTGTTCAACCTGGCGGAGCTTCAGGCTGAATGTGCGAAGCGGTTTAAAATCAGTCCGGATCAGACCTTAGAGGTGGCCCAGAGTTTATATGAAAAGAAAATGACCACCTATCCGAGAACCGATGCCAGAGTACTGTCAACTGCTGTAGCAAAGGAAATCCGGAAGAATCTATATGGAATTAAGAATTACGAAGCAACGGCGCAGTTCGCTGAGAATATTTTAAACCAGCGTCTTTTTGAGAAAATCGTAAAAAGCAGTTATACAGATGATAGTAAAATCACGGATCACTATGCAATTATTCCAACGGGACAGCTTTCGGCCTTGTCGGGGCTTACGGATTTGGAAAGAAGCGTTTTTGACATGATTGTTCGTCGCTTTCTTTCTATATTCTATCCGCCGGCGGAATATGAAACCGTGAAGATTACGACAAAAATCGAAGATGAACGCTTTTTTACCGGTGCCAAGGTACTGAAGGTACCCGGATATATGGAGATTGCAGGTAAACCTGCTACGAAAGAAGAAAAAGGGGAAGCTGAGGAGGAGGAAGAACCGACGAATCAGGAGGCTCTTCTTACTTTTGCAAAGCAGCTCTCCAAGGGAGATAGAATCGATGTGCAGGGAATGGAGGTTAAGGAAGGAAAGACCAAACCTCCAAAGAGGTACACTTCCGGAACCATGGTACTTGCCATGGAAAATGCGGGACAGCTTATTGAGGATGAAGAATTAAGAGCTCAGATGAAGGGCTCCGGAATCGGAACCAGTGCTACTCGTGCGGAAATTATAGCAAAGTTGGTTCGTGTGGGATATTTGAATTTGAATAAGAAATCCCAGGTACTGACCCCAAGTCGTTTGGGAGAGATGATATTTGAAGTGGTAAATCTTACGGTTCCGGCGCTTTTAAATCCGAAGATGACAGCATCATGGGAAAAGGGATTGGACGGCATTACCAATGGAACGGTGGCGTTTGAGAGCTATCGTGAGAAGCTGGAAGACTTTATACGTACCGAGACCCTTGCTATTATTGAACGGGATTTAAAGGAACCCATTCAGAACCGGATTGTGGATCTGGTGGACATTAAAGAAGGCGCTAATATTTCTAAGGTGAAGATTGGGGCTATCTGTCCTCAGTGCGGTGCGCAGATGGTTACCACTCCTTTCGGATACGGGTGTGAAGCCTATCAGAAGGATGGCAGCGGTTGTAACTTTGCCATTGGAAGTATTGCTGGCAGAGCCTTGAGTTTGCCTGAAGTAAAAGAACTGTTGGAGCAGGGTAAAACCAGTGTTTTGAAAGGCTTTTCCGCAAAATCCGGAAAGAAATTTGAAGCGGCGCTGGTTCTTAATAAAGAAGAGGGTAAAGCATCTATTGGATTTTCGTTCGATAATGTGGAGGCAAAAACGTTACCAAACGTAAGTTGCCCGGACTGCGGAGGACAACTGCAGATTTTATCCTTTGGCTATCGTTGTGAAAATGCAGATTCCCATAAGGAAGAGGCAACCTGCCATTTTTCATTGGGAAGTATTGCTGGTAAGAAGCTTTCCACAAAGCAGGCAACGGATCTTTTAACAAATGGCAAAACAGAGTTGATAGAGGGCTTTGTTTCCAAAAACGGAAAGAAATTTGCAGCTGTGTTACGTTTGGAAAAGGATGCTGAAGGAAAGCATCAGGTAGTGTTTGACTTTGATGATAAGGAAGCATATTATCTGGAGGACTTTTTCTGCCCGGCATGTAATGCCCCCATGGTAAAAACGCCTTTCGGATTTGGTTGCAGTGCTTACGATGCAGATAATCCGGAGAGCTGCCGATTTTCCATTGGAACAATTTGTGGGAAGACCCTTTCTTTAGAACAGGCGAAAAAACTGGTAAAAGAGGGGATGACGGAGACAATCCGCGGATTTAAGAGCAAAGGCGGTAAGAAGTTTGATGCCTGTCTGAAAATGGAACAAACGGAGGAGGGCGGCTTTAATATCACCTTTGACTTTGACCACGTGGAAGCAAAGAAGGTGAAAGGTGTGGTTTGTCCGAAATGCGGTGGTGATTTGGTGGTAACCCCTTTTGGCTTCGGATGCGCCAACTACAAGCGGGATTCTGAAGAAAGCTGCGGTTTTTCTGTTGGAAAGATTGCAGGGGTAAAGATTAAGGAAGCACAGTTAAAAACCCTTTTGGTGGAGGGAAAAACCGATGTGATTACCGGTTTTACATCCAAGAGTGGTAAGAAATTCGACGCCTGTTTGGAACTTGTGGACGGTGAAGTGCGATTCTTTTTCCCGGATCAGGTAGAACCGGTAGAAAGTACAGTTTCCTGTCCAAACTGCGAAAAGAAGTTAATTCGAAGCAAGTTTTACCATGAGTGTGAATGTGGATTTAAGGTTTCCCATTTGGTGGCACAGGTGGATCTTTCCGATGAAGTGATGACAGAACTTTTTACCAATGGTATAACAACAGAGAAGATTACCGGTTTTAAAAGCAAGGCCGGAAATGTGTTTGATGCAAAATTGAAATACGATAAAGAAGCGGGGATTTCCTTCGTGTTTGATTAAGGAGAGTTGAAAATGGAACAGTGTAAGATTGCAAATATGTATAGTTTAGAGGAGAGTTTGGCGGGAGTGTATCTTGAAAAGCTGACTTACCCTTGGGAGGCATTGCCACTGATTAAGGAGTGGATTTTGGAAATTGGGGCAAGTCTTGATACGTCTGTTTACGAAGAGGTTCGGGAACATGTATGGATTGCCAAATCCGCCAAGGTGTACGAGACAGCCACCATTTTAGCTCCGGCTATTATTGGTGAGGCGACGGAGGTACGTCCCGGCGCTTTTATCCGAGGAAATGCTATTGTAGGAAATAATTGCGTAGTGGGTAACTCTACAGAGCTGAAAAACGTAATTTTGTTTAATAACGTGCAGGTTCCGCATTATAATTATGTGGGAGATTCTGTGCTTGGTTTTAAATCCCATATGGGTGCCGGCAGCATTACCAGTAATGTTAAGTCGGACAAGACACTGGTAGTGGTAAAAGATGGCAAAGAACAGATTGAAACCGGACTTAAAAAATTTGGCGCCATGTTATCCGATCACGTGGAGGTTGGTTGTAACAGCGTATTAAATCCCGGAACAGTAATTGGAAAAAATACCAATATCTATCCATTATCTCCTGTAAGAGGGGTTATTCCTGCAGATTCTATTTTTAAGAAGCAGGATGATATTGTTCGCAAGCATTAAGGCTTTTTCGTGAATAAGGGCAGATGCCCTTGTTGGATTGTTGGCTTTATGATAGAATATTAGTTGCGAGTATTTTTATTCGTACAATTTAGATACAAGCGGGGGTTTTACCCTTGTAGGAAGATATAGGAAAGGAGAATAACATGATTTATTCAAAGGAAGTAGAATTAATGTGTCCTGTAGCTAAGGGTGCTAAGCATGAGCCGGCGCCAATCCCACAGGAGGGTAAGTGGACACATGCGAAACAGGTTACAGACATCTCCGGTTTTACACACGGTGTGGGCTGGTGTGCACCACAGCAGGGTGCCTGCAAGCTTACATTAAATGTTAAGAACGGTATTATAGAAGAGGCTCTGGTAGAGACTATCGGTTGCTCCGGCATGACTCATTCCGCAGCTATGGCAGCTGAGATTTTGCAGGGCAAGACCATTTTAGAGGCATTAAATACTGACCTTGTATGTGATGCAATCAATACTGCTATGCGTGAGCTGTTTTTACAGATTGTATACGGAAGAACCCAGAGTGCTTTTTCCGATGACGGACTTGTAATCGGAGCCGGACTTGAGGATCTTGGTAAAGGACTTCGTTCCCAGGTTGGAACCATGTACGCTACCAAAGAAAAGGGCGTTCGTTACTTAGAGATGGCAGAAGGCTATGTGACAGGAATTGCTCTTGACAAGGACAATGAAGTAATTGGATATCAGTTCGTTTCTCTTGGAAAAATGACTGACTTTATTAAAAAAGGTGATGATCCAAACACTGCATGGGAGAAAGCAAAAGGCTCCTACGGACGTGTTACCGAAGAACAGGGTTGCGTTAAGATCATCGACCCAAGACAGGAATAGGAAAGGAGAAGGGACATGGCATTATTTGAATCATACGAAAGAAGACTTCCACAGATTACGGAAGTACTGAATAAATATGGTATCAGCTCATTGGAAGAAGCTGAGAAGATCACAAAGGATGCAGGCCTTGATGTGTATGAACAGGTTAAGAAGATTCAGCCAATCTGTTTTGAAAACGCATGCTGGGCATATACCGTTGGTGCAGCTATCGCAATTAAGAAGAACTGCCGTCGTGCCGCTGATGCAGCTGCAGCTATTGGAGAAGGATTACAGTCCTTCTGTATTCCGGGTTCCGTTGCTGACCATCGTAAGGTAGGTCTTGGACATGGTAACCTTGGAAAAATGTTATTAGAGGAAGAAACAGAGTGTTTTGCATTCTTGGCAGGTCATGAATCCTTTGCAGCAGCAGAGGGTGCTATCGGTATTGCTGAGAAGGCAAACAAGGTTCGTAAGAAACCGCTCCGTGTTATCTTAAACGGTCTTGGAAAAGATGCTGCACAGATTATTTCCAGAATCAACGGATTTACCTACGTTGAAACCAAATATGATTATGCAACCGCAACTTTAGAGACTGTATATGAGAAACCATACTCTGAAGGTCTTCGTGCAACTGTTAAATGCTACGGTGCAGATGATGTTCAGGAAGGTGTAGCTATCATGCATAAGGAAAACGTTGGTGTTTCCATTACCGGTAACTCCACCAACCCAACACGTTTCCAGCATCCGGTAGCTGGTACCTACAAGAAAGAATGTATCGAACAGGGCAAGAAATACTTCTCTGTTGCATCCGGTGGTGGTACAGGACGTACGCTTCATCCAGACAACATGGCAGCCGGTCCTGCTTCCTACGGTATGACTGATACTTTAGGACGTATGCACTCTGATGCACAGTTTGCTGGATCCTCCTCCGTACCGGCTCACGTTGAAATGATGGGCTTAATCGGAATGGGTAACAACCCAATGGTTGGTGCAACTGTAGCTGTTGCAGTTAGCGTAGAAGAAGCAGCGAATGCTGGGAAATTCTAAGAAATAGCGTAAATAAAGGGCTATCGTGGTTCTGTATGCTCCACGGTAGCCTAAAATTTTAACGGGAAAGTAGGATATGAAGGATTTACAGAGCCTTGGGGCTATTTGTATAAAAGAGTTGGAAGATGTTGGGTTAAAGCCCGGTAAGATTAAAGCCTGGCACATCAACGATAGGGCAAGAACACGGTGGGGACAATGTCGGAAGAATCCGGATGGCACTTTTGAAATTGAGATTGCAAAACAACTGCTTGTAGATGACCGCATATCAGAGAAAGCCTGTAAGGAAACGATTTTGCACGAACTTTTGCACACCTGCCCCGGGTGTATGAAGCATACGGGAATGTGGAAGACATATGCCCGATATATCAACTCCCTCTACGGATATAAAATAAAGCGCGTTACCCTCGGAAAAGAAAAAGGCGTAGAAAATTACGAGGCAAAACAGCAGCCGGTAAAATATGTCTATATTTGCGAGGTATGTGGTGCAGTCGTAAAACGTAAGCGTGAAAGCAAATTTACAAGGAATTATAAACAGTATCGTTGCGGACGATGCGGGGGAAGATTTCGTAAAGGATAGGTGAAGTGAAGTGGATAATGAATGGAGTATGGCAAAAGAAGAATTGATGACGGCTATGACTCAACTGGGTTTTCCTGAAGCCCTGGGAAACGAGGTTGCGAAGAACCTTGGTAGCCCTCAGGCAATGGAGCGTATGACGTCGTATCTTTACTATGTGAAACCTAAGAAAGCCGAATTGGTGGTGGATGAGATGCTGGCCATATGCAGTGAAATTGCAGCATGGAAGGAAAAGAAGGCGAGTATAGCTGCAAATGCCAATTATAATAGAATAAGGGAAAAAGAGTTTTAAATCGTTGCATTTTGAGGGGATTTTTACTATTATAAATAAGTGAAAGAAGTAGATGGCATTGAATAATTGAAAGAGGAAGCAGTAAAGTGCAGAAGAAGGGATTGGTACAGGTTAATTTAGCCGTTCTTTTATTTGGAATGGCAGGAGTTCTTGCAAAATGGATTCATATTCCGGCTGTGGGAATTACTTTTTTCAGGGTGCTGTTTTCGTCAGCATCCCTGTTTCTGTTTTGTATGGTGACAAAGACCTCGATACAAATAAAAGAAAAAAGAGACATACTGGCATTAGTTGTGGCGGGATGTGTGTTGGCAACTCATTGGTGTTCTTTCCTGGGTTCGATAAAAATGTCAACAGTAGCTATCGGAACTATTACATTTTCAACCTTTCCATTATTTGTTACCTTCTTGGAACCAATGGTTTTTCACGAGAAATTGCGAGGAAAGGATGTACTGACTGCGATTTTGGTTCTGGTCGGAGTGTTTATTACGGTTCCTGAGTTGTCATTGGAAAATTCCATGTCAAAAGGAATTGCACTTGGGATGCTTTCTTCATTAACATATGCGATTTTGTCTTTAATTAATAGGAAATTTATGGGCAAATATCCTTCAACCGTGATTTCTTTTTATGAGCAGGGAACGGCAATGGTGGTATTAGTACCTGTGATTATGGCACAAAAGATTGCTCCGACAGGGAAGGATATTACATTGTTGATTATATTGGGTGTTATTACAACTGCAGTTGCACATACACTTTTTGTTAATAGTTTAAAGTATATTAAAGCAAAGACTGCGGGCATAGTTTCATCTATGGAATCAGTATATGGGATTTTGCTGGCATGTATTTTGTTGGGAGAACAACCGGGGATACGGGAACTGATCGGGGCGGCTATAATCCTTGGAGTTGTAGTTGCCACACAAATTATGAAAGAAAATTAAAAATTAAAAGTATAATTAAAAAAGAATGGAGAAAAAGAACATGCAATTACAGGATTACAAGAAACTGCAGAATGGCAGTGATATCCGGGGAGTAGCCATGGAAGGCGTGGAAGGAGAGAAGGTGGATCTTACTGAGCGAGCCGCGTATTTTATTGGAACGGCCTTTGCCGGATTAGTGGCGCGGGAGAAGCAGATTTCCACCATGGATGTACGAATTATGATTGGACATGATTCCAGAATCACTGCAGACCCGCTAAAGATGGCAGCTATCAGCGGAATGAAGGCGGTGGGGGCAACTGTAACAGATTGCCATCTGGCATCAACGCCCTCTTTATTTATGGCTACCGTACTTCCGGACTTGCAGTACGACGGAGCAGTTATGCTGACGGCAAGTCATTTGCCTTTTAATCGCAACGGATTTAAATTCTTTACCGATAAAGGTGGGCTGGAAAAGAAAGAAATCACAGAATTACTCACACTGGCATATGAAAAAGATGCTTTATTAAATGGAAAATATACAATCTGTTCTGGGGCTGATGAAGAATATGACCTTTTATCCCGGTATAGTGAGCATTTATGTGGTTTGATAAAAGAAGGAGTTAAAGCAAAAGATTATGATAGACCGCTGTCGGGACTTCACATTGTAGTAGATGCGGGTAACGGGGCAGGGGGCTTTTTTGCGACAAAAGTTTTGCAGCCTTTAGGGGCAGATATCACCGGAAGCCAGTTCTTAGAACCGGATGGAACTTTTCCAAACCATATTCCGAACCCGGAAAATAAGGAAGCTATGGAGGCGATTCGAAAAGCAACAGTTGCCAACCAGGGAGATTTCGGTCTTATCTTTGATACAGATGTGGATCGTGCCGCCGCAGTGTTTGCTGATGGAACTGAAGTAAGCAGAAATGCATTTATTGCGCTGATGGCAGCCATTATTGCGCAGGATAAGCCGGGAACAACCGTTGTTACGGATTCCGTTACCTCAGACGAATTGACGGAGTTTTTGACGAATGAGGTTAAAATGAAGCACCACCGATTTAAACGTGGATATAAGAATGTAATTAATGAGGCAATTCGATTAAATAAAGAGGGAGAAGAAACTTGTCTTGCGATGGAGACCTCCGGCCATGGTGCGTTAAAAGAAAACTATTTTTTGGATGATGGAGCGTATCTTTGTGTAAAAATGGTTATTGAACTTGCCAGACGTCATGCAAAAGGACAGGGAATGGAAACACTTATAAATAAGCTGAAATATCCCCAGGATGCAGCTGAGTATCGTCTAAAAATTCTTGCTGAAAATTATTCTGAGTACGGAAATCAGATTATTGATGAGTTTCAGTATTTCTGTGAAAAACAGAAAGGATTTAGGGTTTTACCAAATAATTATGAAGGTGTACGTGTTTCCTATCAGGATGACAATATTCATGGCTGGATTTTGCTTCGAATGTCTTTACATGATCCTTTATTACCACTCAATATCGAAACGAGAGAAGCGGGAGGAGTAGATTTGATTGCCGGAAAAATTCGCGAATTTTTTGCTTGTAAAGAAAAAATTAAATGGTAAATTTCTAAAATATAGAGGATGGTCTGACGAAAAACTACGAAAATGATAAATTAATAATAACTTATTGGATTGTTCTTAATTTAGACACAAATTTGAATTAGAATGAAAGCAGTTGCTAGGCACAAGATGTAGTGGCATGATGGCATGAGCAACAACAATTTCATACAAATGGAGGAATGACAATGAAGAAATTCGGACTAAAGGGTAAGCTGATGTTATTGGCTATCCTGCCGACATTGATCATTACCATAGTGTTTGGCGTTGCAACTGCAATTAGAATGGACAATGCCATGACATCATCCTACAAAACATCGTTACGTACGGCAGCATGTTCCGTAAGAAATATTCTGCAGGAAATTGATGACGGTACCTATCATGTAGAGGGAGATGCGCTATGGTTGGAACGACAGATCTTACCTATGTTAATACTGTTTTGGATGAGTTATATGAACAGACACAGATGTACTCGACCATCATTATTAATGATACGCGAATGCTTACATCTGTGAAGAACAACGGTGAAAGAGCTGTGGGTACACAGATTGATCCGGGGATAGCAAGTAAGGTAATGGGTGGAGAAGAACATTTGGCGACAGGTGTTGTGGTCGGTGGAAAGAAATGTGTTGTTTGTTACATTCCATTGTATCAGCCCAAGACGGATGAAGTAATCGGAGCTGTGTTTACCGGTATGGATCAGTCCACCATGGAAAGCCAGATTCGAACCACGATAATCAGTATTATTGCTATTGGTATTGGTATTATGGCATTGGTTATCGTATTTGCTATTATTTTTTCATCAAGACTGGCACGAGTTATTATTGCATCTCAGAGAGTTTGTTTGGATCTTGCGGATGGAAATTTCTCCAGAGAAGAAGTATCCATGGGAACCAAGCGTAAAGATGAACTCGGAGAAATGGCAAGGGGTGTAAATACCGTTAAGTTAAAGGTGGGAGAAGCCATTGTTGGTATACGGGATAACATCGATATGTTGTTAAAGGATGCCGATGGACTCACAAAGACGGCAACTACAACCTCGGATACCATGGGTGATCTTTCCAATGCGGTGACCGGAATTGCAGACGGTGCAACATCTCAGGCACAGGAAGTTACCACTGCAGCGGATCATGTATCTGATATTTTAGCCAAGATGGAAATGGTTAATCAGAATGTGGACAGCACAGAAGAGAATACCATTGAAATGACCAAGGCATCCAAGAGTGTAATTGATAGCTTTAGTCATTTGATTAGTGATATTGAATCCAGTATCTCAAATCTGGATGTGATTGTAGAAAAAATGGAAGCGGTTGCCAATGCGGTTAACGATGTTACGGTGGCTGCGGATGATATTAACGGAATTGCAGAACAAACCAATCTTTTATCCTTAAATGCTTCTATTGAGGCAGCCAGAGCCGGTGAGGCTGGCCAGGGATTTGCGGTAGTTGCAGGAGAGATTAGACAGCTGGCAGATCAGTCCAGACAAAGTTCAGATAAGATTAACCAGATTATGGGTAACCTTAAGATTGAAACAGCAGAAGCGGTGGAAATGGTTAGGGAGCTGAATGACATTATGGATAGACAGAAGGCATCCAGTAGCGAGTCCAGAGATTCCATTGAAGGATTGGTTGAGAATATTGAACAAACCAAGAATATGGTTACCGATATTAAGAACAGTTCCGATGAAGTTAAGAATTTATGTGCTTCATTGAACGATAATGTATCGAATCTTTCAGCGATTAGTGAAGAGAATGCAGCTTCCTCGCAGGAGACTGCGGCCTCAGTTGAACAGATTTCCAATGCAGTTTATGAAGTGAGCGATATGTCGGATGAACTGAAGAAGTTGTCAAATCACTTGGCAGAACTAATCGATTTCTTCAAGATTTAAAGTTCTATAGCAAAGAAAAAGGCCTTGTTTTGGAGTTATGAATCTGAAACAAGGCTTTCTTTTGCAATTAAAGCTATTACTATTTAAGGAAAAATGAAGGGCAGAGTGCAAGTATGAATTATACGTATATTGTACGTTGTAAGGACGGAAGTTACTATACGGGCTGGACCAATGATTTGATAAAACGATTGGAAGCCCATAACAGTGGAAAAGGAGCTAAATATACCCGCTCCAGACATCCGGTTACCTTAGTGTATTATGAGGAGCATTTTAGCAAAGAAGAGGCCATGAGCAGAGAATGGCAGATTAAGCAGCTTACTAGAGCACAAAAGATAAAAATAATACAGGAGAATTTCCCGGATGGAGTAAATCTATCTAAGTTTGATGCAAAATAGAAAACGAATCAAAAAATGCAAAATGGTGATTTTGTGGAGAAAATATTAAATGATGGAAAATTATAATTTGAATTAATATAAAATACACCACCAATAGAAAACAATATACTTTGAAAACGAAATGACAAAAGACTGTGAAGGAAAACCTGCAAAGGCGATTTTTTTCGGAAAAATGTGCAAAAAACACATGGAAAAAGAACTGAAAAAATAAATAATTATGTAAATGACAAGATAAAATGGAAATATAATTATATGCAATGATGCACTAATAGCGCGTAGGAAAACGAGGAATATAGAAGAAATGGAAATCGGAAAATAACATTGAAATGTGAGCTGAACCAGGCTTGGAGTAATGAAAGAGTTAGGAAGGGATTTTCGAATTCTGAGAAGGAAGTGGTGGATAATAATATGTTTTTGGCCGATTTATTGAATGTAATCAAATTAGAATGGGGTGTATAAGGAAAAATTTATTGATATTATGACTGGTACGGCATGTAATAAGTGAATTTGTAGAAAAAAACGCCTTTTGGCGAGGAAAATTATCTATGTATAGGGGTAAGAAAATATTGAATTTTGGGATGCTGTTGCAATGGAAACTAAGAATAGAATCCACGTAAAATAAAGTGTTATTACATAAAATTAAATCAAAAGATATATCGAAAATCCACGAGCTCAGAATAAAAAGTTAGAAAATTGTATTGGAATTCAAACAAATTTAATAATTGCGCTGTATAATACATTCATGAGTTTGCGAAGCAAGAAAGTGAAAGAATGCTTAATGAGAAGAAAACGGAGGAATGGACATGTTTAAAAAGAAGGGCCAAGAAGAAAACAACGCAGGTACAATGCAACAGAAGACGGACGTAGGTAATATTGGAAGACATATTGCTCCGTTAAGGGAAGCCGGTCGTTTTGCTGTGGAACAGCAGAAGAAGCTTCAGAAAGAGGAAATGGTCACAAAGGAAGGAATTGATACTATTCAGCAATCCTTTAGCCTGGTACAAGACAAATACAGTAATATTTCAGAGAGTATTAGTAGCTTTCAGCAGGAGTTTAATACAATTCACGCAGTCACGGATCACTTTGAAGATATTATTAAAGAATTAATGAAAACAGCAGATGATTCCAATGCGAGTATGCATAAGGTAGATGAAAGTTCCAATTCTGTTTCTGATACGATTGATACAATGCAGAAGGTGTTTGCTGAGTTCCAGAAGAGTTTTGATGATATCCAGGAAAAAGTAAATCAGATTAACAATTTTGCAAACCAGACCAATCTTCTTGCTTTAAATGCTTCCATTGAGGCTGCACGTGCAGGAGAGGCCGGAAGAGGATTTGCGGTAGTTGCTACGGAAGTTAATAAGCTTTCTCAGGAAATTAAAGATTTGGTTTCTGAAATTGGCGATAGTATGCAGGAATTGGACGATAACAACAGCCGACTGGTGGATTCCCTGGAAGATACGAAGGCAGCTATTGAAACATCCCACCAGAATATTACAGAAACAGAAGGCATCATTGATAATATTCGTGCGGTTGCGGATAATGTTCGTGATGAAGGCGATCAGATTGGATTGGTAATCAATCGTTGTGATAGTGAGATTATGGAGATTTCTCAGAATATTGGCGGATCACAGGATTATTTCGATGATGTTGCGAATAATGTTCGAAATTTGCAGGATAAACTGGAACGAAAAGATGGTATGATGAATGAAATGAGTAATGCTTTGGAAAAAATTAATCCCATATTGGATGCTATTGCCAAAGAAATTCGATAAGAATCTTTGAAAGAGCGCTGCCTAGCTGCAGTGCTCTTTTTTTATGGAATTATTTATGGAATTTTTGCATAGAATGTAGTTTGCCGTTCATGCACTGAAATACGGTAAGTGGCATACAATATTATGTAAAAAAGAATGGAGGATAAGAAATGGCATCCTTTCAAAACCAGGCGGTTTTGACCTATAATGGTCAGACTACCACATCTAACATTACTACCGGAGAAATTGTAGAGGTTTTATCTGCAACAAAAACCGCATTACGAGATACATATGATGCAGCGGGAAAAGTAACGTACGTTTATAGTATGAATAATTCGGGAGCGACAACTTATAACAACTTGCAATGGGAGGATGATCTTGGAGCCTATGCCCTTGCATCCGGATTAGATGTTGTTCCTCTTACGTATGTGGAAGACTCGTTACAATACTATGTAAATGGCGTTTTGCAGCCGGTTCCACAGATAACTGCAACGAATCCTTTACAAGTATCGGGAATCAGTGTTCCGGCAAACGGGAATGCAATGTTGATTTATGAAGCGAACATTAACACCTATGCTCCCTTGGAGGTTGGATCTTTAATTACCAATACAGCTGTATTAAGTGATACAAACAGAATTACGCCTGTGAGCGCGTCTGAAACGATTACAATAGAAGAAACACCGGTGCTTTCAATTAGTAAAGCGCTTTCACCAACGACCGTAACAGAGAATGGACAGGTGACCTATACCTTTACAATTCAAAATACAGGTAATATCGAGGCGGATGAACAGGCGAATGTTGTAGTTTCCGATTTATTTAACCCTGTATTAAATAATATCGTAGTTACATATAATACAGGGACTTTACCGACGACATCCTATTCTTATGATGAGGAAACCGGGCTCTTTAGTACCAATAATGGGGTCATTACAGTGCCTGCGGCGTCTTTTACACAAAGCGACACCGGAGAGTGGCAAATTACTCCTGGCGTGACAACAATTTCTGTCACCGGAACCATCTGAAAAATTAAATGTAAAAAAAACTGGCTTTTTTGGAAATTGACTAAGGCTGGTTTTCACAAAAATGACACAAGCAAAATCAAAAGCCGACAAACAAAAATGTCGGCTTTTGATTTTAAAATATCCTCTGATATAAGACGGCTAGGAGTGCGCGTTATAAATACGATTTAAGAAAATTAAATTTTGAAAATTTCACATACAATTCCACACAATTCAGCCTTGAAAAGATGTTTAAATTGTCAGATTTGGAGAAATTTTTGGTTTACTTACAGACAAAATGGCATTATAATATTTGTATATAAGAAATTTTTACTTGAATTTTTGAGGAGAAGGCAGTATGGAAAAAATGAGTTTGAAAAATTATGTAATCAGTATGGTATTTCTGGTACTTTGCTTGCTGTTATGTATGCCTGCAGGCCGCGTAGAAGCAGCAAAATCTAAGTATTCAATCGATGTTAATCGCAAGCAGAACGTAGTGATTGTGTATAAGAAAGGAAAGAACGGCAAGTATACCCGGCCCGTAAAGGCTATGGTATGCTCTGTTGGCGTGGATAATCGTACGCCAAAGGGGAATTTTAAAACGTCCAATCGCTATCGCTGGAGACAACTCTTTTATGGAACATACGGTCAGTATGCTACTCGTATATGCGGTTCCATCCTTTTCCATTCTGTCGGTTATAATAAAAAAGACCCTTCTACCTTACAATTTGAAGAATTTAATAAATTAGGAACTTCGGCATCCCATGGATGTGTTCGCTTGTCAGTAGAAGATGCAAAGTGGATTTACGATCATTGTAAAGCCGGAACCCCGGTACACATATATGATAGTAATAAGAAAGAGCCGTTGAATAAACCGGAGACAATGAAAATCTCCAAAAAGGATGCAAAACGGAAATGGGATCCAACGGATCTTAATAAGAAGAATCCTTGGTTAAAGGTTTTACCCACCATTCGTGTACAAGGGCAGAAAGCTTTTGAGGTTGGGGAAACAAAGAAAGCAGATTTGTTAAAAATGGCCACGGCAAAGGACTTTCGTGGTAATTCATTGAAGGTATCCGTAAAAGGAACCTATAATCTGAAGGAAATCGGCGAATATACCGTAACATTTTCAGCAATCGACCGGTTGGGAAATCGCGCAACACGTCAGATTGAAATTCGGGTACAGGATACCATTGCACCGGTTTTGAATACTAAAAAGATTGAGAACCTGGTAATTACTGACGAGGATCTGGCGAAGCTTACTGAAGAAGGAAAAGAAATAACGCATCGAGAGATTGCTGAGTATCTGAAGCAGTACGTTACAGCCAAGGATCAAGGAAAGAAACTGGATTCTTCCTATATTATAGTAAACGCGGAAGAATTGCTGAAGGCGTATTTGTCGGTTGAGCCCGGAAAGAAAGCAGTTGAGATTCGAGCAAAAGATGAAGCCGGAAATGTGACGGATCCTTTTGTTGTATATGTTCAATTTGAACGGGGAAAGGATATTTTTGATAGAACGATAAAGTAAGAGATATAACAGTTCTTGATTTTACAACATGGGGGATGTAAAATAATAGGGAGAATTTTTAGATTGGAGCAGAAAAGATGGTTAATAAAAGAATTCGGAATGACGAACGTCCGGTATTTCCTAAAAGAGCATTGATTACAGGAGGTATGCCTTATGGCAACAAGACCTTACATTTTGGACATGTAGGTGGTATGTTTGTTCATGCGGATACTTTTGCTCGTTTTTTAAGAGATCGCATCGGTAAGGAAAATGTTTTGTTTGTTTCCGGTACCGATTGCTATGGTTCTCCCATTGTTGAAGCTTATCGTAAGTTGTGTGACGAGGGATATTCCAAGTCCATGGAAGATTATGTTATGGGCAACCATGAAAAGCAGAAGAAGACATTAAAGGATTATGAGATTAGTTTAGATATCTTTGGTGCCTCGGCATTCGGAGAAACCGGTAAGATGCATAAGCAGGTTTCCAAAGAGGTTTTTGATAAACTGTATGAGAATGGACATCTTGCAAAAATGTCTACACCGCAGTTTTATGATCCGGTTAAGAAGATGTTCGTTAATGGACGTCAGGTAGTAGGAAAATGTCCTATTGAAGGATGCTGTTCTGAAAAAGGATATGCGGATGAGTGTGATTTGGGACATCAGTATTCTCCGTCAGAGTTGATTGATCCAATTAGTACTTTGTCCGGTGTGAAGCCGGAAATCAGACCTGTTACCAACTGGTATTTTACTTTGGAAGATTGTATGGATATGTTGAGCGAAAGAATGCAGTTCCTTACAAGAAACAGCAATACCAGAAAGTTTGAAATTAAGGCAATGGAAGAGTTTTTAAAGGATCCGTGCATCTATGTTCAGAAGAAACAGATGGATGATATGGAAAGCTTAGAGGCTGCCTTCCCTGAGCATGAAACTATTAATGAAGAAAAGAAACCATCCGTTACTTTCATTTTTAAGAACCTGGATGGTCGTGATAAAGCCAGAGAAATTTTGGATGAGAAAGGAATTCATTACCGTACAGGTAAGACACTTGTTCCGTTCCGACTTTCCGGCAATATTGATTGGGGTGTGCCTGTACCTGATAAAGAGGATGTTGAAGGACTTACTTTCTGGGTATGGCCGGAATCCTTGTGGGCGCCGGTGTCTTTTTCAAGAACATACTTCAAAGAGCATGGATTTGATGATGATGAGTGGAAGAGATGGTGGCTGGACGAGGACGCTTGCGTTTATCAGTTTATCGGTCAGGACAACATTTACTTCTACGGTTTGGCAGAGATGGGAATGTTTGTCGGTCTGAATCATAAGAAGGGTGAACAGGTCGATATGGAAAAAGAAGTGCTGCCGCATATTGTAGCCAATAATCATATTTTGTTTATGGATAAAAAGGCCAGCAGTAGTTCTGCATTGAAACCACCAATGGCAGATGAGCTTTTGGATTACTATTCTGCAGAGCAGCTTCGTATTCATTTCTTGAGTCTTGGCCTTGCCAGCAAGAGTGTTGGATTTAAACCGCAGGTTTATTTACCGAAGGAAGAACGGGAAGGCGCGGATCCGGTATTAAAAGAAGGAAACCTTCTTACCAATGTATTTAACCGTCTGGTTCGTTCCTGCTTCTATTCAACACAGCAGTATTACAATGGCATTATGCCTACCGGTCAGGTGGACGAGAAGATTTTAAACATTTGCAAGGATGCGATTTTAGAATATGAGCGCCATATGTATAATCACGAATTCCATCGTGTAACCTATGTACTGGATAGTCTGATTCGTGATATTAACAAGCATTGGGTAAATAATATTAAGGTTGCAGAGAAAAATGATGATGAAGCAATGCGTAAACAGCTTTTAGTAGACTGTTTCTACGGCGTAAAGGTCATCACAACCTTACTTCATCCTATTGCACCATCCGGATGTGAAATGGTTCAGGAGTATTTGAAAGTAGATGATAGACTCTTTAACTGGGACTATATCTTCGAACCGATTACCGTTTTGACGGAAGAGAACCATGAATTGAAATTCTTGGAGCCGAAAGTTGACTTTTTCAAGAAACCGGCTTGCCAGTTTGAACAGGAAGCATAGAAAAGGTAATTCATTATTTTACTTATAGAAAAAAGCATCTGCTGATTTGCAGGTGCTTTTTTCACATTTTTGTAAGCGCACTCGATTCTTTATGTTGAATGAGGGCATGCATATATTTGGTTGGAAGGGTAATCTGGGAATAGATTTGGGCATATTGTCGGTTTGAACATTCATCCACAAAGTTTATGGGAAAGTTCTTCGTGATACCTGCTTTTTTTGCTTCGTCTACAGCCTTGTTATAAGCAATGGCAGCCCGATGTTCCTCTTCGTAATATCCGATGACATAATTTCCTTTCAGGTGAATTTGAACGCGAAAGGCTTCCTTTTTACGATGAATACAACGGTTGACACCGTAATACTTGTTGATGACTAAAATATTGGCGGAACGAAAGTCGGTTTCGTCTCCGTTTACAAAGCGATAATCCCGTCCTTTCACTGCGTGGTTTCGAATTCCGTAGCGGGAAGTTAATGTAACCTGCATGCCATAGTCTGCCACAAAATAGTGACCTTTGCGAACGGAAATGGTACGGGTGCTGAAATAGAATAGGTCATCCATATCAAACTTTAAGTCTTGGGATGGAGACAAAAAGTATAAAAAGTAGTTCTGTCGAACATAGATAGGGGTTTTCATGTATAGTCCGTTGTCCCGGAAGTTTAAAATGCTAATGATTCTGGAAAAATCTAACGTAAATCCACTAAAATCATCGTAAAGATGAAATGTATCGTCCCGTATCAATTTGCGGGCATCCAAATATGCCTTGAAGGCCAATTCTTCCGAACTGTAGCTTCCAAGACTGATATGTTTGTTTTTGTAGGTAAAACTGGAACGGTAGTAGAGTGTGCCATCTTTTTTTGTTTCAGTATATACGCCGGGCAGCATTGAGTAGTCTCCTTTAAAAATAAATAAGGGCTGCAATGAAATGCAGCCCGTAAAAAACATTCCTTAGTTATAGATTGTAATTAAAAAGTTTACGGTGCCGAAGGTATAAGCAAGTGGCAAAAGATAGGTAGAACCTTCCGGCGCGTAGAGGTCATTGCTGATTTCCATTGGCGCTTCCAAATTCAATTCGATGGAAGACGTGTTAGACATATTCACTACGAATAGTCCGTTATGTAAATTTAAGAAATCCTCTAAGGCTGCGATGGAATACTCGTTGAACTCACTAAATTCTTCGCCTGCATAACGGGAAGCAAAAGCTACGGCTGTGTTCTCGTCCATTTCCACTGCAGTGCAAAGGGTGAATTCACCGGAAACAGCCTGAGAAGTTGCAACCTTTGTAACGTATTCCTGGAAAGGAACCAGGTCCATTGGTGTAAAATCATCTCCGATGAAACGAATCACGTTGTTAAACAGAAGTTGTAAGTAAGCGACTGCAGTATCCGCATTGCGAATGTCGCCGAAATTGCAGAAGTTTAAAACCAACTTCTTTAACTTCTCTTTGTGATCCTCCATCATATCTAAATCAAAAAGTTCTGTTTCGGTTTGGTAATCGTAAAGAAGACGCTCAACTTCTTCGTGATTTAAGATGCCTTGTTCTGTTAATTCCTGCGCAAGAACAAGATAGTGCGGTCCCTGATTCTCCATTAATTCTTCAACCTGGGAAGCGGTCAGGTAACCTTCATCCACAGCGATTTCTCCGAAACGCTTGTCCACCTGTGTCTGCATAACATAAACCTTCTCAACCTCAGCAGGGCTCATAAGACCGGCATGCATACAGAGGGTTCCGAGTTTTACATGAGAAGTGGAAGCAGCTTTAATAACGGATAAAAGCTGTTCCGGGGTAACAACCCCTTTTCTTAAAAGGAAATTTCCAAATAATTGTGTAAACATAGTTTAGATTCCCTCCACTCTTTTCTTCAGTACATTCGTAATTTGAGTTGCAACAAATGGCTTCTGAATAAAATCTTTAGCACCCTCCAAGAGAGAAGCTTTAATCTGATTCTGTGTACCGACAGAGGAAACCATAATGATAACAGCATCTTTATCGAAAGCCATAATTTGTTTTACAGCTTCAATACCATCTACATTTGGCATAACAATATCCAGAAAGACCAGAGTTGGCTTTTCTGCTTTGTAGATGTCAATGGCTGCCTGACCATCTCTTGCTTCTAAAAAATTACAACATCCAGCGGAGGTCAGTACGTCTTTCAATTGTTTGCGCGCCAAAATGGAGTCATCGCAAATCAAAATTTTACAATCTTTAATGTCCATCGGAATACCTCGCAATTTCTTAATAATAACTTAATTCTACAACATATTTTGATAATTTTCAATGTAATTTTCGTGAACGTGTGAAAATAAGGTGAATTTTTTGTAAAGTTGCAAAATCTTTTTCGGTAAATTATAATGGAACCATCAGACAGCCGTCACAGGACTGTCACTTGACGAAAGTATGATAAATGAGAAAAGAATTGAAAACGGAGGTTGTATGGGTAATCGGATTTTAGTTGTTGATGATGAAAGAAAAATTCGCGAAATTATAAAAAAATATGCTGAATTCGAAGGCTACGTTATTTCCGAGGCGGAAAATGGTATGGATGCCATTGCAATGTGTGAAAAAGAAGACTTCGATTTAATCATTATGGATGTGATGATGCCGGAACTGGATGGCTTTTCCGCTGCCAGATCCATTATGGAAAAGAAGGATATCCCAGTGCTGATGCTTTCTGCCAGAGGTGAAGAATATGATAAAATCCACGGTTTTGAAATAGGTATAGACGATTATGTGGTAAAACCCTTTTCTCCCAAGGAGCTAATGATGCGTGCCAAAGTTATTATTCAGCGGCATGAGAAACATCAGGATGCGGTGATGGAACACAAAGTATTTACGACTGAAGGGCTGAGTATTGATTTTACGGCACGAACGGTTTCTGTAGACGGACAGCGTGTTGAACTTTCGCCTAAGGAGTATGCCCTTTTGTTTTATCTGGTTGAGAATCGAAATATTGCTCTTTCCAGAGAGCAGCTTATTACCCAGGTCTGGGGATATGATTATTATGGTGATGACCGTACTTTGGATACGCACATCAAGCTTTTGAGAAATGCTCTTGGTGAGTATCGAAATCATCTGGTCACATTGCGAGGAGTGGGGTATAAATTTGAGGCGTAAAAGAAAACTGAGTGCAAAATGGCAGCTATGTGGCTATATGCTGCTTTTTTGTGCGATATTGATTATTTTACTTTGGGTTTTTCAGGTAGTATATCTGAATGAGTTTTATAAGTATATTAAGCGGGTTGAGGCAAAGAAGGTTTATGAGCAGCTTGCGGAGTTGATTGAAGCAGAAGATCCTGATTTGGAAACGAAAATCAGTGATATTGCTGGAGAACACAATTATTCGGTGATGCTGACTAATGAGAATCTGTCCTATTTGTATTTGTCAGATCATAATCCAGTGTCCTCGCTTTTATATATGCCAACCGAAATGTTTCGACAGCTTCTTGAAAAAGCGAGAATGCATAACGGTGAGTACAGTTATACCGTTATCGGAAATGATAGTGAAATGGGGGGAGATGATTCTTCCGGAATTGGTGGAGACAGCCTGGATCCCGGAGGAAAGAAGGATTCAGAAAAGAAATTCCGACAGAACGAAGGATTGGAACGTGGCGAAAGTATTATTTTTACAAAAATAATTAATCCGGAGGAGTATGGTTCGCCGGTTCTATTGGTAAATATAACGGTAACACCCATTACTTCAACCGTGGAAACCATTAAGATTCAGCTGTTGGTAATAACGGGTGTACTTCTGGTTCTTGGAATTATATTTGCTGTTTTTATTTCCAACATGGTGGCACGACCGTTGATTCGTATGAATGAGGCGGCGAAACGGCTGGCAAAAGGAGACTTTTCACCGAATTTCCGGGCGGAACATTATCGGGAGTTTGACGAATTATCGGATACCTTGAATTTTGCAGCTTCGGAGTTGGGTAAGACGGAGCAGTATCAACATGAAATTGTGGCAAATGTGTCCCATGATCTTAGAACCCCACTTACTATGATTACCGGGTATGCAGAGGTAATGCGTGACATCCCGGGTGAAAATACGCCGGAGAATGTGCAGGTTATTATTGATGAAGCGAATCGTCTTACTACATTGGTTAATGACGTGCTGGATTTATCTAAACTCCAAGGAGGAGTAGAGGAATTAAAGCTTATTCGCTATAATTTGACGGAAAGTATCCGTCAGGTGTTTGACCGGTATAATAAACTGCGAGAACAGGAAGGTTATGTAATAACTTTTGAGGCAGAGCAGGATGTATACGTGGTGGCAGACGAGTATAAGATTTATCAGGTGGTTTATAACCTGATAAATAATGCCATTAACTATACCGGGGCGGACAAACTGGTTCAGGTTCGACAGATTCTGAAGGGTGATGTTGTGCGCATTGAGATTATTGATTCCGGAGAAGGAATTCCCAAGACAGAACTTGATAATGTTTGGGAGCGGTATTATAAGGTGGATAAGAACCATAAACGCTCGGTTCAGGGTACCGGTCTCGGACTTTCCATTGTTAAAAACATTCTGATTCTTCATCGTGCCCAATATGGTGTGGAAAGTGAAATTGGAAAAGGCAGTACATTTTGGTTCGAATTACAGATTGATTACCGTGGAGAGGATGTGTAAAATTCCCGAAGTTTAACGGAAGTGTGACCGAAAAACCAAAGTAAGTTCAATCTGTTAATAAAAAAAGGAAATTTAAGGGAACGCTTGCAAAATGGAACAAAGCATACTATAATATAACCATCACCTGAGATGTTCGACACCCCTATAATTTTTGAACCTACATCTACTTTTATGGGACTCCTACATTACTGATTGGATGTCAGGCCGCGCTACCTATCGGCGGAAGGCAGAAGATTATGTTGCGGACACCCACCTAGCCCTGGCTAGGAGTCAAAAATATAGGAACGGCACCTTGGGGAATTACATAAGATACTATATTTACGATACGAAAGAATGAAGAGTTAAGAAGCTGCATAGAATTCTATGCAGCTTCTTTGGGATTAGCAGGAGAGTAGGATGAAATATAGCAAAGGGATATTTACCAGACGTCAGAAAAAGCAATTGTTAAGACTTAGTACCTTGCTTGGACTGGCTTTTTTGATTTTCTGCGGTGTATTCAGTATGCAACAAAGACGAGAACTGGAAAATCGCCAACTTACAACAGAAGAGTTAAGCTCTTTTATGAGTTTTTATGAATATAATAAGCCCCAATGGATGGGATATTTTGAGGAAAAAGGATACGGAAAGAAAATCAGCGGCCGAGAGCTTACAGAGTTTTGCCATACTTTGGGAGTATCCGACTATATGGATTTAGAGACAATCTCAAAGGGAGAGATTGTGCCATATGATGAATTTTTGCCGGTGTATGAACAGCTGTTAACTCTGCTTGATACGGATCATCAGGTTAATCTGAAAGAAATGAAGCTGGATGGGAAACAGTGTCAGGTATATTGTGTAGAGGATAAGATTATTGGCTTTAAGAGTTATGTTAAGAAGAGTTTGATTTCCAAGGTAATTGCCAAAGAGTCTACACATACGGATAAAGAAAACATTACCGTCCTTTTAAAAAACGGAGTTTCCTTTTATCGTAAGTCCTGTTATTTGAAGGTAAACAGTGCTTATACAAGAATTTCGGAAAAGCAGAAGGAGACAACTGTTAAGAAGGATGGGCTTTTGTCCTTTACAAAAACAGGAAAAGTATCTTCGCCAAAGAAAAAGGAATGTGTAACCCTGGTTCCGAAAACAAAAACAGGACGCATTTATTTAGCAGATAGGAACGGAAATGTTATTTCCAAGGGCTACCGGGGAACATTGAAAGTTTATCGCTATACTTCCGGCTATGTGCTGATAAATGAATTGCCTGTGGGGCAATATTTATATGGTGTAATCCCAAGTGAAATGCCATCTTCTTATGATGAAGAGGCGTTGAAAGCTCAGGCGGTATGCGCGAGAAGCTATGTGTATAGACACATGGATCAGGCCAATAATTTAAAGAAATTTTATGCGCAGATTGATGATAGTACGACCTATCAAGTATATAATAAGTCTGCAGAATCCAGCCGTACCAATAAGGCGGTGGATGATACAAAGAATGTGGTTTTGAAATACAGGGGAAAGATTGCCACAACCTTTTATTACTCCACTTCCTGCGGAATGCGTCAGGGATATGAAATATGGAGTATGGATAAGACTAATGCAGGATATTTGCAGGCGGGCATGATTCATAAGACGAAAACAAAGGCAAAGAATCTTTCCAAAGAAAAAGCATTTAAAGAATTTATGGAAATGGATGAGAAGGGATTTTATGAAAAAGACTACCCTTATTTCCGCTGGACGGTAAAGATTTCCTACAAAGACAAAGAAGATGCTTTAAATAAGGCGATTTTAGCAAGGAAAAAGGCATCTGTTTCCAGCGTAACCTGCCTGAATGAAAAAGGAAAGGAGATTACAGACCTTTCCGGGTTGGGAAGTCTGAAATCCATAAAAGTAACGGGACGCTATGAATGTGGTGCTATTGAAGAGGTTACTCTGACCTATCAAAAGGGAAAGGTGAAACTGAAAAACGAATATACCATCCGCTTGTGTTTGGCTGCGCTGAAACCGGAAATTACCTTGAAGGACGGAACAAAATTAAGCAGTCAAATGCTTCCGAGCGCATGCTTTTATATTAAAAGCCAGAAGAAAAAGAATTTGGAACTTCGGGGCGGCGGATTTGGCCATGGACTTGGAATGAGCCAGAATGGTGCGAATGAATTGGCCAAAAGTGGATATGATTATAAGAAAATCCTGAATTTCTTCTATCAGGAGGTAACGATTTAATGTGGAAGATAATAGCAATTTTTAAGGATGTTTTACAGGAACTGCGAAATGATAACGTGGGGGCAATTGCTGCGCAAACCACGTTTTTCATGATGGTTTCCGGTATTCCGATTCTGATTTTGTTTTTATTTATCTTCCAGCACACGGCTTTAAGTGAGTATCAGCTTTTGACGCTGATTACCGCATCTTTTCCGGAACAGGTAACACCGTTTTTGGTATCCATTGTACATGAAATGTACCGGAATTCAACGGGCGCTTTATCCATTGCGTTGGTGGGTGCTTTGTGGTCTTCTGGCAATGGAGTGCAGGTGCTTTCAAACGGGCTGAATGTGATTTACAACATAGAGGAAAGCCGTCAATGGTTGGTACTTCGTATAAGGGCTATTTTTTACACGTTGATTTTTACGGTAAGTGTTTTGCTGAGTGTTTTAACGTTGGTATTCGGGGATGTATTTCGTCGACGCATATTGGAAAAGTATCCCATAGTAAGCCATGCCTTTCGGGTGCTGTTAAATTTGCGGTATTTGATTTTGTTTTTGTCGTTGCTGCTTTTATTCTTGATTATTTTGAAATTTTTACCGAACCGGAAGGCGTCTTTTAAGAGCCAGCTTCCGGCGGCAAGCGCTGCAGCATTTGCCTGGGTGGTTATGTCCTTTATCATTTCTGTTTATGTTAATTACTTTGATGGATTTTCCATGTACGGCAGTATGACAACCATTATGCTGATTCTGATATATATATATTTCGGTATGTATATTCTCTTGATATGTGCGGAACTGGATTCTATGTACCAAGGGGTACTTCGTATGTGGTTCGGCAGACGTCGGCAAAAAAGAAAGTCTTGAGTTTTCCTTGAAAATGTGGTATCATAGTCACCAGTGAAAAGCAATGATGGTGCACAGTAGCATTTTATTATCCATTAGAGAGACGGGATCATCGGCTGCAAGTCCTGTCAGGCAATGATAAGATGGCGAATTTCACACCGGAGCTTCCTGATTGAAGGCAGTAGGTCAGGACGGCACTTGCACGTTACGTAAGATTGAGGTGTCCATATATGTATGGAAACTAGGGTGGTACCGCGGAGTATGCTTCGTCCCTTTTGGGATGGAGCTTTTTTTGTGCATTTTAAGCGGCAACACGACTTGCGAAAATAGAAAAATGGAGGATATAAGATTATGAAAGAAAAACTGCAGCAGATTCGTGAAGATGCGACCAGGCAGATTCAGGAATCCGATGGACTTGGCAAATTAAATGAGGTTCGTGTCAATGTTCTTGGAAAAAAAGGGGAACTTACCCAGATGATGAAGAACATGAAGAACCTAAGCGCGGAAGAAAGACCTGCTTTTGGTCAGATGGTGAACGAGACCCGTCAGGCAATTGAAGCATTACTGGATGAAACAAAAAAGAAACTGGAGGCAGCGGAGCTGGATCTTCAGCTGAAGAAAGAGGTAATTGATGTTACGCTTCCTGCAAAGAAACATCATGTAGGTCATTCTCATCCAAATACTCTTGCAGTGGAGGAAGTGGAGCGTATCTTTATTGGAATGGGATACGAAATTATGGATGGCCCGGAAATAGAATATGATTATTACAATTTTGAGGCATTAAATATTCCGCCAAATCATCCGGCAAAGGACGAGCAGGATACATTTTATGTAAATGATAAGATTGTGCTTCGTACCCAGACTTCTCCAATTCAGATTCACGCTATGGAACAGGGAAAACTGCCGTTGCGTATGCTTGCACCGGGAAGAGTATTTCGTTCCGATGAAGTGGATGCAACCCATTCTCCGTCCTTCCATCAGATTGAGGGATTGGTTGTGGATCGTGGTGTTACCTTCTCTGATTTGAAGGGAACTTTGGAAGAATTTGCAAAGAAGATGTTTGGTGAGGAAACAAAAGTTAAATTCCGTCCCCATCATTTCCCGTTTACCGAGCCCAGTGCGGAGATGGATGTAAGCTGCTTTAAGTGCGGTGGAAAAGGATGTCGTTTCTGTAAGGGATCCGGATGGATTGAAATTTTAGGCTGCGGTATGGTACATCCGAATGTATTGGAAAAATGTAATATCGATACGGAAGAGTATTCCGGTTTTGCTTTTGGTATGGGCTTGGAACGTATTGCGTTATTGAAGTATGAAATTGATGATATGCGTCTGTTATACGAAAATGATGACAGATTTTTGAAGCAGTTCTAGCAGGAGGAAATAGATTTATGAATACATCGTTAGAGTGGATAAAAGAATATGTGCCGGAACTTGAAGTGACAGCACAGGAATATGTGGACGCCATGACCTTGAGTGGAACCAAGGTAGAAGGTTATGAGTGTATCGGTGAGGATTTGGACAAGGTTGTGGTTGGTCAGATTCTGAAGATCGAAAAGCATCCGGATGCGGATAAACTTGTGGTTTGTCAGGTGGATGTTGGAAAAGATGCCCCGATTCAGATTGTGACCGGTGCTCCCAATGTAAAAGAAATGGATAAGGTTCCGGTGGTATTGTCAGGCGGAAAAGTCGCTGGAAACCATGATGGAGAACGTGTAAAAGGCGGCGTACAGATTACCAGCGGAAAGCTTCGCGGCGTGCCGAGTGAGGGCATGATGTGCTCAATTGAAGAACTTGGTTCTTCCAAGGAGATGTATCCGGAAGCGCCGGAATATGGAATCTACATTTTTGGTCAGGATGTAAAAGTAGGAGAAGATGTAGCGAAAGTACTGGGACTGGATGATATTGTGGTAGAGTACGAAGTAACCAGTAACCGTGTAGATTGCTTTGCTGTAATAGGAATTGCAAGAGAAGCGGCAGCTACTTTTGGCAAAGAATTCCATTATCCGGAAATTAAAGCCACCGGAAATGACGAGAAGGCTAAAGACTACATTTCCGTATCCATTGAGAATGAGGAACTTTGCTCCCGTTATGTAGCCCGTGTTGTTAAAAATGTTAAAATCGGACCGTCACCGGTATGGATGCAGAGACGTCTTGCCAGCGTGGGAATTCGCCCGATTAACAACATTGTAGATATTACTAATTATGTAATGGAAGAGTTTGGACAGCCAATGCATGCGTATGACATTTCTACAATTGAAGATAATAAGATTGTTGTCAAGACTGCAAAGGCAGGGGACAAATTCACTACCTTGGATGGACAGGAAAGAACACTGGATGATAAAACTCTCATGATTTGCGATGGAAAGAAACCAATCGGTATTGCGGGAATCATGGGTGGTGAAAATTCCATGATTACAGAAAATGTACAAACTGTTCTTTTTGAAGCAGCATGTTTTGACGGAACCAATATCCGTCTTTCCAGTAAAAAGTTGGGTATGCGTACCGATGCTTCCGGCAAGTTTGAAAAGGGCCTTGATCCAAATCAGGCTATGCTTGCAATCAACCGTTGCTGTCAGTTTATGGAAGAGTTTGGTGCCGGCGAAGTGGTTGGCGGTTGCGTAGACGTGTATCCGGGTGTGAGAGAAGGAAATCGTGTGGTTTTAGAACCGGGAAAGATTAATCAGCTTTTGGGAACCGATATCTCCAAGGAAGATATGATTGATTATCTGGCACGCGTAGACCTTACTTATGATGACAATACCGGCGAGATTGTAGTGCCTTCCTGGCGTCAGGATATTCATGTAATGGCTGATTTAGCCGAGGAGGTTGTTCGCTTCTACGGATACGACAAGATCCCGACAACCCTTCCCGGCGGACGTTCTACTACCGGTGGAAAGAGCAAAAAGATGATTGTGGAGGAGAATGCGAGAGTAACTGCTCATTATAACGGATTCTCCCAGGCAATGACCTATTCCTTTGAAAGTCCGAAGGTGTTTGATAAGCTTCGTATTCCAAAGGATTCAAAATTACGTAAGGCGGTTACTATTTTAAATCCGTTGGGCGAAGATTTCAGTATTATGCGTACCGTATCCCTAAACGGTATGTTGACATCATTATCTACCAATTATAACCGCAGAAACAAGGATGTCCGTTTGTTTGAACTGGGTAATGTATACCTTCCGAAACAGCTTCCCTTAACCGAACTTCCGGAAGAGAGAATGAGAATGACCCTGGGTATGTATGGAGCCGGTGACTTCTTTGAGTTAAAGGGTGTTGTGGAAGATATCCTTTCCGAATGTGGTGTGAAAAAGAAAGTAGAATTTGTTCCAAAAGCGGATATTTTATATTTCCATCCGGGACGTTGCGCAGAGGTATATTTAAATGGCGTGAAGCTTGCGGAGTTGGGACAGATTCATCCGTTGGTGGCTGCAAACTATGATATTAAAGAAAAAGTATATGTAGCTGTTATTGACATTCTGAATTTGGTGGAATTTTCCAATTACGATTATAAGTTTGAGGAGATTCCGAAGTATCCGGCGGTAAACCGTGACCTGTCCATGATGTGCAGCAAGGGAATTCTTGCAGGAGAAATCGAAAACTGCATCCGCGAAAATGCAGGAGAACATTTGGAAAACCTGGAGTTGTTTGATGTTTACGAAGGAACCCAGATTGCTGCAGGATATAAATCTTTAGCATACTCTTTGTCCTTCCGTGCAAAGGATAAGACTATGGAGGAAGAAGAGATTACACAGATTATGAATCGCATCATTAAAGCACTTGCGAAAATGAATGTAGAATTGAGGCAATAGTTATGGAAAGTATGAGTGTAAAGGATTACTGGTTTGATCTGCCACAGGAGCAGATCGCCCAGGATCCTCTTACGGATCGTTCCTCTTCCAGGTTAATGATATTGAATAAGGATACCGGAGAAGTGGAACACAAAATTTTTCGGGACATTATAGACTACCTTGAGCCGGGGGACTGCCTGGTATTGAACAATACCAAGGTAATCCCTGCCAGACTTTTTGGCGTGAAGGAAGGAACCGAGGCGAAAATCGAAATTCTTTTGCTGAAAAGAATGGAAAACGATGTTTGGGAGACCCTGGTAAAGCCCGGAAAAAAAGCAAAAATCGGAACCAAAATATCCTTTGGCGACGGACTTTTGGTGGGAACGGTTGTGGATATTGTGGAGGAAGGAAATCGATTGATTCAGTTTTCCTATGAAGGAATTTTTGAAGAAATTCTGGATAAACTGGGACAGATGCCTTTGCCGCCATATATTACCCATAAATTACAGGATAAAAACCGTTACCAGACCGTATATGCGAAGTATGACGGATCTGCAGCTGCCCCTACCGCAGGTTTGCATATGACGCCGGAATTGCTGGAAAAGATTCGCGAAAAAGGCATACGGATTGCGGAAGTAACCCTTCATGTGGGCTTGGGAACTTTCCGGCCGGTAAAAGAAGAAAATGTATTGGAACACCATATGCATTCAGAATTTTACAGGATTACTGAAGAAGCGGCAGAACTGATTAATCGGACGAAAGAAGAAGGACATCGTGTGATTTGTGTTGGAACCACTAGTTGTCGAACGGTGGAATCTGCTGCAGATGAAAATGGAAGATTAAAGGAATGCAGTGGCTGGACTGAAATCTTTATCTACCCCGGATATCGATTTAAAGTGTTGGATGCCCTGATTACAAACTTCCATTTGCCGGAATCTACTCTTATTATGCTGGTTTCTGCCCTGGCCGGTAGAGAGCATGTTCTGGAAGCTTACAATACTGCGGTAAAGGAAGGATATCGGTTCTTTTCCTTTGGCGACGCCATGTTTATTCATGGTTAAGATAGAGATAGTATAAAGAATGATTGACTGTTGTAAATGCAAATAGACGTAATTTTTAAAATTTTTTGACAAAAAGCACTTGCGTGACGTGATGTGTTGTAATACAATGAAAAAGAAGATGTAGTCTAAGTTTGGCGAAGAGGAGAAGAGGATGGAAGAAAGAAGAAGAAGTAAGCGACTGGATTTGGATGTTCAAGTTCAGATCGAACGGTTGGATGTTGATGATACAACTACTGTAAAATACGGTAAGGTGGATGTATTTGATCTTTCCAAGACCGGTATTGGATTCCGTAGTTCTCAGGTATTGGAGAACCATTCCTACTACGATATGAAGCTTCAGATATGGACGAAGGAGATTATTGAAACGGTAATCGAAATCGTTCGAGTAAAGGATAATGAGGACGGAACCTTTACTTACGGTGCAATGTTTATCGGAATGACGGAAACAGATTCCTTGAAGATTGAAATCTATCAAATCTTTTATGATGGTGACGAGAGCTATGGGGCAGATGAAAAGGTTTAAGTAATCTAATATTTTGAAAAATATAGATATCTTAATAAACTACTAAGTCAGGGGGACAAAACTATGAACGTATTTACAACAGACAAGATCAGAAATGTTGTCATTTTAGGTCATGGAGGATGTGGTAAAACATCACTGATTGAGGCCATGGCCTATCTGGCAGGGGACATTTCCCGTATGGGAAAAGTGGAAGATGGTAATACCATCAGTGATTACGATAAAGAAGAAATCAAACGTCTATTTTCTATTCAAACGTCTGTAATCCCAATTGTTTGGGGCGATACCAAGATCAATTTTTTGGATACACCGGGATATTTTGATTTCGTCGGTGAAGTAGAAGAAGCTGTATCTGTTGCGGATGCGGCTATTATCGTTGTGTCCGGAAAGAATGGCGTTGAAGTAGGAACGAAGAAAGCATGGGAGCTTTGTGATAAATACAATCTTCCGAGAATGGTATTTGTAACCCAGATGGATGACAATAATGCGTCCTATCGTGAGGTAGTAACCAACCTTCAGGAACTGTACGGAAAGAAGATAGCTCCATTCCATATGCCGATTCGTGAGAATGAGGAATTTGTAGGATACGTGAATATCATCCAGCAGAAAGCAAAACGCTGGAATGAAAAAGGAACCATTGATAAATGTAACCTTCCGGAGTACTCTTTAGAGAATCTTGGTATTTTTAGAGAAGCGTTGTTGGAAGCAGTGGCAGAAACCAGTGAAGAGTTTATGGATCGCTATTTTAACGGTGATGAGTTCTCTGAAGACGAAATTCGTCAGGCATTGCGCGTAAATGTTTTAGATGGTTCTACTGTCCCTGTGTTGATGGGATCCAATACCTTGGCGAGAGGTATGTATACCTTGATGGTGGATATTGTAAAATATCTTCCCTCACCAACAGAAAGAGAATGCCTTGGGGTGAATGTAAAGACCAACGAGCGCTTTGAAGGAAATTATGATTTTTCCAAAGCAAAGAGTGCTTATGTCTTTAAGACTTTAATGGATCCGTTCATTGGAAAATACTCCCTGATTAAGATTTGTTCCGGTGTATTGAAAACGGATGATTTGATGTTTAATAAGGATCAGGATAGCGAAGAAAAGATTGGTAAGCTTTATGTTTTGAAAGGTAATAAGCCAACCGAGATTTCCGAGCTGCATGCCGGTGATATCGGAGCCCTTGCAAAATTAACCAAGACTGCAACAGGTGATACCTTATCTACCAAGGCTACGCCGGTAGCATACGGAAGATGCAGTATGTCCACTCCTTATACCTGTATGGCATATAAGGCTGTAAATAAGGGAGATGATGATAAGGTTGCTCAGGCAATGGCAAAAGCTCTTGCGGAGGATCTTACCCTTCGTACAGAAAATGATGCCAAGAATCGCCAGACCTTGGTTTACGGTATTGGCGATCAGCAGTTGGAGGTTTTGGTAAGTAAATTAAAAGAACGTTACAAAGTAGAAGTTTCCCTGGATAGACCGAAAGTTGCTTTTAAAGAGACGATTAAGAAAAAAGCGGATGTTGAGTTTAAATATAAGAAACAGTCCGGTGGACATGGTCAGTATGGTCACGTTAAGATGACCTTTGAACCTTCCGGTGATTTGAATGAGGCATATGAGTTTGACCAGATTGTAGTTGGTGGAGCAGTTCCGAAAAACTACTTCCCGGCAGTTGAAAAAGGTGTTGCAGAATGTACTCTGGCAGGACCTTTGGCCGGCTATCCGGTAGTAGGTGTAAAAGCCGTTTTATATGATGGATCATATCATCCGGTAGACTCCTCTGAAATGGCGTTTAAGACAGCTTCCAGTCAGGCATTTAAGAAAGGCTTTATGGAGGCAGGACCAATTCTTCTTGAGCCTATTGAATCATTGAAGGTTGTTGTGGATGACAAATATACCGGAGATATTATGGGTGACCTGAATAAGAAACGTGGTCGTGTGCTTGGAATGAATCCGCTTCCGGGTGGTAAGCAGGAGATTCTTGCTGATATTCCACAGGCTGAGCTTTACGGTTATTCTACAGCCCTTCGTTCCATGACCGGTGGAAGTGGCGAGTATTCTTACGAGTTTGCAAGATATGAGCAGGCACCGTCTGATGTTCAGGAAAAGGAAGTAGCAGCCAGAAGTAAAGAAGCTGCAGAAGAATAGAAATGATGACAATGAAAGAGCAGGAGGCTAAATGCCACCTGCTCTTTTTAATATCGACAGCATCCGGTCAAGCTTTTGTTCTTCGGAATCGGATAATTGCTGCCGAATTAGGGAAATAATAAGCGACCGTTCTTCGTCGCTAAAGTGGATTCCTTTTTCTTTTGCAGCAGAGGATGTTGCAAAAAGTAAAGGGAGTAAGTCTTGGCGATTAGTCTGACCGTTTTTTTTAGCAAATTCAGTCAGGAAAGACAGCTTTTGCGGAGATATGCCCTTCAAAGCCGGATTATTTTGAAAAAATGAATCGTCCATTTGTCTCCTTTCCTATGTGTCATTCAACATACTGCTGTAGGTTTCGTACATCTGGAATACATCAATAAAAAAATCAACGCTTTCCTGTTCCTGTTTAGAACAATAGGGACGGATTTCTTTTAACATCATAACCGTGCCGGAATTTCCGTCGTCGGCGGGAGCGCTGCACATGCTTAGGGCAGAGGTTTCATCACCACTCATTTTTACGGTTTTTTGTAATTCCACAAATTTACAGATGATGGAAACGGTTTTCTTTGCGCTACCGGAAAGATAGGGAATGGCAGCCTTTAACATCATTAGGTGTCGGCTTTGTATGAGACTGTCAAAGGTAGTCATTGTTTTTAATGTTGTATCATCCATGAATAAACCATTTTTCTTTCAGTATATGAACGATAATACTGATTTATTCATAGAATAACAAAAAGGAGTTTTAGTATGGGAAAATTGGTTGTTAAGGGAAACAGTGTGTACGAAATTGATGAAGAGAGTATGCAACGTTTTACAAAACATAAGAAAAGAAAAACTCAGGAAAAAAGCGGAAAGAAAAATGAAAAAAAGGGGTAATAACACCCCTTTTTTTCGTTTGCATCTGCTAGAAAATGGAATTGCAGCCGTTGTTGCAAAGAAGCAACAACAGGATCAGCCATACGCAGTTGTTACCGTCTGTGCCGCAGGAAATAGAATTATTTCCGTTATTGCAGCAGGATAACAGAAGGATTACCCACAATAAAGAATTGTTGTTTTCACATCCACATCCACAATTTGTAGCAGCTAATTCACCCATAACAGGCCTCCTGAAGTTTCTTACAATTCATAGTATGCAGCGGAGAGGAAAGTGTGCTATAATGGAAACAGATTTATGGACTTTTGTTGCGTTTTTTATTTTCATAACAGGAGGAAAGTATGGCTGATGTGGTAATTTTGGAACCGAATCAAGGCTCCCTGGAGAAATATAAAAATATGTTGCATGGGTTGGAACAGAAATATACAATCTGGTATACCAGCTTCCCCGAACAGGCAATGGAATGGATTTCGGAGAAAGAGGTTGCTGTGGTGATTACCGAGGATGAAATGGGAATCATCAATGCCAGTGAATTTTCGGATATGTATCGGTTGTCACATCCCAACCTTGTTCATGTGCTGATGACAGAGGTTATTGATATTAACCTGATTTTGGAGATTCTGAATGAGGCCAATATTTTCGAGATTATTTTAAAACCATTCAAATTGGCAGAGGATTTGATTTTGCCCATTGAGCGTGGAATGAAAGAGTATGAAAGAAGAAAACTGGCCAACGGACTTGTTGGAAGTATTCACGGTTCAGCTACGAATCTGGCTGAGGAATTTGACAAACTTCGAAGTGAGAATTTTAAACGCGGACGTGACTATACCAATCTTTATGCTGTTTTTAGCGGTATTGTTCATGGCAATTTGAAGACCTGGGGTGAACAGAAGGGACTGAAGGAAGAAGAATATATTCGTGTGAAATATTTTGTTCAGGAGATTGTAAGGGAATACATTAATGGATATGTTTTTTCTCAGAAAGAGTTTTCCGAACGAAAGAAGGCAGTGGAGGATGCGTTTTTTAATGAAGCTAACAAGAGTAGTTTGATTATTCAGAAGAATGTAAAGGCGGATATTCCACAGACCAAGGTACAGGATATCTTTTTCTTCATTTTCCTGATGGCGCATTTATGTAAATTTATTTTGGCAAGATATCAGCTGGTTGCCAATGTGGATCAGGCGGAAGGTTGTTATGTAATTCGATTTCAATGTGATCCGTCATACAGTGCCTTAAATGGCAAAATGGTGTATGCGGAGCAGAATCCGCTTATCCGGGGATTGATGCATGAGGTTGTAGAAGTGTGCCTGAAGAAGGTATTTGTAAAGTCTATGAAGGGATATAATGAGAATCCGTTTGTGGCAGTAGCTACTACGGTAATAACGGATTAGTTAGGAGAAACAATGATTTTATCATGTAACCATATTGAAAAAGCGTATGGCGTAGACGTGATTTTAAAGGATGTTTCATTCTTTATCAATGAGCAGGAGAAGGCTGCTATTGTAGGAATGAATGGTGCCGGAAAGAGCACGGTATTAAAGATTATCATGGGAGAAATTTCCATGGATGCCGGAGAGGTGACTGTCGGTAAGGACGTGACGGTAGGCTATCTGGCACAGCACGAGGATAAGGATTTAAATGATACCATCCATGGAGCGGTTTTACATGCAAGGGAAGACCTTCTGGAAATGGAGGGCAGACTCCGTAAGATGGAACAGCAGATGCAAGATATACCCCATGAAAGGTTGGAAGCCTTTATGGAGGACTATCATCAGCTTCAGAAGGAATTTGAGGAGAAGGGCGGCTTTACTTTTAGGGGTGAGGCAACAGCGGTAATTCGAGGCCTTGGATTTACGGACGATGAATTTGAAAAGCCTTTATCACAACTTTCCGGAGGCCAGAAGACCCGAGTTGGTCTTGCAAGGCTTTTGGTTAGTAAACCGGATATCTTGCTTTTAGATGAGCCTACCAACCATTTGGACATTGCATCTATTGAATGGCTGGAAGGCTATTTAAAAGGGTATAAGGGTGCGGTATTAATCGTATCTCATGACCGATATTTTTTGGATCGCATTGTTACTAAGGTAATAGAAATTGAGAATAAGGTCAGTAAGGTATATAAGGGGACTTATTCCGATTATTCCCGAAAGAAGGAAGAAGCGAGAGCGGTCTATATTAAGCATTATCTGGAACAGCAGGCGGAAATTAAACATCAGGAAAATGTTATCAAAACCTTCCGCAGCTTTAAGACAGAAGCAGCCATTATAAAGGCCAAGAGCCGTGAAAAACAGCTTGAGAAGATGGAGAAACTGGATAAACCGGTGGAATTACGGCAGGACATGCACCTTCGATTGGAACCGGGGATTGAAAGCGGTAAGGATGTGCTGTATGCAGAGGACTTAAGCAAGTCCTTTGGTGAAAAGCATCTTTTCTCCCATGTGGATTTGGACATTAAAAAGGGGGAGCGGGTGGCGATTATCGGAGCCAACGGAACCGGAAAAACCACCTTGTTAAAGATTTTAAACGGTCTTCTTGCAGCGGAGACCGGAACTGTAAAATTTGGAACAAAGGTAAACCCGGGATATTACGATCAGGAGCAACAGCTTTTATCCGAAGATAAAAATCTTTTTGATGAAATCGGAGATGAATATGCGGACATGACCAATACCCGTATTCGTACGGTTTTGGGGGCCTTTCTTTTCACCGAGGATGATGTTTTTAAACGAATCAAGGATTTAAGCGGTGGAGAACGCGGACGAATGTCTTTGGCGAAGCTTATGCTTTCCAAAGCCAATTTCTTGCTTTTGGACGAGCCTACCAACCATTTGGATATTGTGTCCAAAGAGATTCTGGAAAGTGCATTAAACGATTATACGGGAACAGTGCTTTTTGTATCCCATGACCGTTATTTTATTAATCGTACAGCAACCAGAATACTGGAATTAAGAGACCAAAAGTTATATAATTATCTAGGAAATTATGATTATTATCTGGAAAAGGTAGCGGAAAGACAACAGACCCAAGCAGAACAGGAAAAAGCAGACAATTCTGTTTCGGAAGGTCAGTTAGATTGGCAGGAGCAGAAGAAACAAGCCGCTGCAAAACGTAAATTGCAGAATGCCATTTCCAAGGTGGAAGAAGAAATAGGACGGTTGGAGGATGAACTTTCTGTGATTGAAGAAAAACAGGCAGATCCGGCAATCGCAACAAATTCCGCAAAATTAAATGAATTGGCGACCAAACATTTTGATATATCTCAGAAGTTGGAACCATTATATAATGAGTGGGATGAATTGACAAATCAGGTTTAATTGCATTATAATATGCAATTATAAATATTATTCTAGGAGGACGATTCCATGAAAAAAAAGATTTCTCAGGTTGTAATCAAGAGAATGCCAAGATACTATAGATATCTGAGTGAACTTTTAGAGAAGGGGACGGAAAGGATATCTTCCGCAGAGTTAAGCGAAATAATGAATGTGACAGCGTCACAGATCCGACAGGACTTGAATAATTTCGGAGGATTTGGACAGCAGGGATATGGATATAACGTACAGTACTTACATGATGAGATTGGAAAGATTCTCGGTCTTGATCAGGTTCATAATCTGATTATTATCGGTGGAGGTAATCTGGGACATGCCCTTGCAAGCCATCAGACTTTCCACAAGCACGGATTTTTTGTAAAAGGAATTTTCGATGTTAATGAGAAACTTGCAGGACAGGAAGTAAACGGCGCGAAGATTATGATGATGTCCGAGTTGGATACTTTTGTAAAGAGCAATAAGATTGATATTGCAGCACTTACGATTCCAAAGGAACATGTTCAGGAAATCGCAAATCATCTGCAGGATTTGGGAATTAAAGCCCTGTGGAATTTTGCAAACGTAGACCTTACTGTACGTGAGGATGTTGTGGTACAGGATGTACATTTATCCGACAGTTTAATGCGTTTGACTTTGAACATGATTCAGAATCAGGCAAGAAATCAGGAAAATGAGTGATAAAAAAACGAGTAAACTTGAAAACGGCGAATTTGTAAAGGCACTTGAAGATGTAAAAGTGCCTTTGCTTGTATTGGACGAAAAGTGGCATCATTTGTTTGTGGGTGTCGGCAAATCAAAAGAGGTAGCTGAATGGGAAACCAAGGTGAATGATCTTTTGAAGTTGCAGGGCAAGCTGAATCAGGATTTAAAGGATTTAAAGAAGCTGAAGACCAATTTGATGAACAGCATTGTGGATAACATGGATGATGGCTCTTCTGACGGTAATGGTGCTCTTCGACAGAAGAAAATGGAAGAGAATAAACGGCTGATTGACGAAATTAACGTGAAGATGGAAGAAGCCGAAGACCAGCTTTTGGATATTCCAAGAAGTCTTGATGAGGCCAATAAGATGCTGATGATCTATAGCATGGATCTTTGCTATAAGAAACTTCGGACCAATGCAGCAGAAATTGAGGAAATCGGTACATGGATTAAACGAATTCGCGTGGAATTAAAGAAGAATATTATCATCAAGCAGGCTGATGAGCAGAAGAATGAAGAAATTTATACATATATGCATGCTATTCTTGGCCCGAAGATGCTTGACGTATTTGACCTGAAGTATGAAGAAGACGGCGAAGTTTTGGATACTTAGGGTTAAGGGTTTTGAATCTGTGTGATAGTGTATAATATTGTTCTGTTTGGTCAATACTTCCGGTAGAAAGGCAACCGGGAGGGATGATTGTGACCGTTAAGCGAGGCGATATTTTTTACGCAGATTTAAGACCGGTGGTAGGCTCTGAACAGGGCGGGATACGACCGGTTTTGATATTGCAGAATAATGTGGGAAACCGGCACAGCCCTACGGTGATCTGTGCTGCGGTAACTTCAAAAATGAAAAAAGCAAAGCTGCCTACCCATGTAGAGGTGAGCAGTAAGGATTACGGAATGGAACGGGATTCTGTTATTTTGCTGGAACAGGTTCGTACCATTGATAAAGCGAGATTGAAGGATAAGGTGTGTCATTTGGATACTCCCATTCTTCAAAAAGTAGAAAAAGCACTGAAGATCAGTTTGGACCTTTCTTCATGAACTTGACGATACCACAGGAAATGTGATATATTGCAAGGAGGTCTTTGACAAAATTTACGAGAAAGGAAGTAATTCATTTACTATGGAAAGTGGAGGGAGTCCCCTTATAAGTATTTTGGTTTTTATTGTTTTATTGATTGTGAATGGGCTAATGATTGCATTTTACAGCGCCCTTGATAATCTGAATGAAACCGAGGTTATAGAAGATGCAGAGGATGGAAATAAGAAGGCGGAGCGGATTCGGAATTATCTGGATCATATGGGCCTGGTAACCAGTTCGTTGCATTTGACTACGGGACTTGTGTATTTGTTGACAGGTGCGTACTGTGTACCTGTGATTGCAAAGAACCTGCTTCAATTTGAGGCAGACATGTTTGCTGACTATCGGTACTATGTGTTGGTTGCACTGGTTGCCTTTGTCGGCTATTTTCTGCTTGTAAGTATAGGATTTGCGGCAGTGAAGATTGGTGGTGCCAAGGAAGAAAAGGCGGCCTATCGACTAGCCGCTGTTTGTGGTGGCATGATTGTTATTTTGGCACCAATACGTGGCTTGATTGCTCTGGTGTCACGGGTTCTCGTGCGTATTTTCGGCGTGGATCCATCCAAGAATCTGGATGAAGTTTCTGAAGAGGAAATTATCTCTATGGTTAATGAGGGCCATGAGCAGGGGCTGATTGAAAGCAGTGAAGCGGAAATGATTCATAATATTTTTGAGTTTACCAATAAGGATGCTCAGGATATTATGACGCATCGGAAGAATATGATTATGATATCCGGAGAATCCACCTTTTCGGAAGCACTGGATGTTATGCTGGAGAACAGTATTTCCAGATTCCCGGTTTACATGGATGATATGGATAATGTAATCGGTGTGGTACATATCAGAGATTGTATGGAAAGAATGAAGGATAAGAATATTGAACAGATGAGAATCTGTGATATTGAAGGATTAATTCGAGAGGTATCCTTTATTCCGGAAACAAGAAACTTAAACGATCTTTTCCACAGCATGCAGGAAGAAAAGAATCACATGGCTATTGTGGTGGATGAATATGGACAGACCAGTGGTCTGGTTACAATGGAAGACATTCTGGAAGAGATTGTTGGAAATATTTTAGACGAATACGACGAAGAAGAGCCGGATATTATTGAAAATTCGGACGGAAGTTATCAAATCAGCGGTATGGCACCATTGGAAGACGTGGATAAAATATTACATTTGGAGCTTCCGGTGGATGACTATGATACGGTAAACGGATATTTGATTTCTTTGATTGATCGTATTCCTACTGAAGAAGAACAAATTAAGGTTGAAGCAGAAGGCTATCTGTTTGAGGTGCTTTCTGTTGAAAATAAAATTATACAGTCGGTTCGTGTAACAAAGCTTCCAAAAGAAGTAACCTGCGAATCGTAGATAAAAGGAAAAACAGGAAAGAGGTATAGTATGTCAGGACATTCCAAATTTGCCAACATCAAACATAAAAAAGAGAAGAATGATGCAGCAAAAGGAAAAATTTTTACCGTTATCGGTAGAGAAATTGCAGTAGCAGTAAAAGAGGGCGGAAGTGATCCGGCCAACAACAGTAAGTTACGTGATGTAATTGCAAAAGCAAAAGCAAACAACATGCCGAATGATACCATTGAACGTGGTATTAAGAAAGCGGCCGGCGATGCAAACAGTGTTAATTATGAAGTTGTTACTTATGAAGGCTATGGACCTAACGGAACTGCAATTATCGTTGATGCGTTGACGGATAATAAGAACCGTACCGCAGCCAATGTAAGAAGCGCGTTTACAAAGGGACATGGAAATGTTGGTACACAGGGTTGTGTATCTTATATGTTCGATAAGAAGGGGCAGATTATCGTTGCCAAGGAAGATTGTACCTTAGAAGCAGATGACTTGATGATGATGGCCTTGGACGCAGGTGCAGAGGATTTTTCCGAGGAAGAGGACAGCTATGAGATTTTAACAGCACCGGAAGATTTCAGTGTAGTGCGTGAGGCTTTGGAGAAAGAGAACATCGTTATGGCTGATGCAGAAGTTACCATGATTCCACAGACCTATGTTACATTGACAAACGAAGAGGATATTAAGTGTATTCAGAGAACCTTGGATCTTCTGGATGAAGATGATGATGTACAGATGGTATACCATAATTGGGAAGAGTAGTATACGGTGAAAGAATGAAAAATATTTTGTTAGCTAGCTCGGAGTGCGTTCCGTTTATAAAAACGGGAGGACTTGCGGATGTAGTAGGTGCACTTCCGAAGGAATTTGACAAACGGTATTGGGACGTGAGAGTAATCATGCCCTATTACAGTAAGATTCCGAAGAAGTATACCGATGATTTTCAGTATATCGGACAATTTTATATTGGATGCGGTGCCAACAATCAGAACCGTTATGTGGGAGTTTTTTCCTACGAGTACGATGGAATCACATTTTACTTTATAGATAATCAGGAATTCTTTTTTCAGGACTATATCTATAGTGATTTTTATTTTGACATTAAGCGCTTTTCAGCTTTTGACAAAGCGGTTTTGTCGGTGCTTCCTATGATAGGGTTTAGACCGGATTTGATTCACTGTCATGACTGGCAGACCGGATTAATACCCGTATACTTGAAAACAGAGTTTGCAGGGACACAGTACTATCAGGGAATCAAAACCATTATGACCATACACAATTTGCGCTTTCAGGGTATTTGGTCGAAGGAATATCTTATTAGTGTTACCGGTTTGGAACCACATCTATTTAGCTCCGATAAAATCGGTCTGTATAAGGATGGCAATATGCTAAAAGGTGGTTTGACCTATGCAGATTATCTGACTACAGTTAGCAAGAATTACTCCTATGAGATTCAAACCCCATACTATGGAGAACAGTTGGAGGGGTTACTCTATGCCCGGCGCATGGATATGATGGGAATTGTTAACGGTATTGATTATGAGGTTTTTAATCCGGCAACGGATCCTCATATTACCAAGAACTATTCCGTGCAGGATTTCCGGACAAAGAAGGTTTACAATAAGCTGGCGTTACAGAAGAAATTGGGACTCACGGAAGATAAGCACAAGTTCATGATTGGAATTGTGTCACGTCTGACGAACCAAAAGGGTCTGGACTTAATTCGCTATGCATTTGAGAGGATAGTGGATGACCATACTCAGTTTGTAGTTCTTGGAACCGGAGATTTTCAATATGAGGAAATGTTCCGGTGGTTTGCAAATAGATATCCGGACAGGGTTGCAGCCATTATTTCTTATGATGATGAAATGGCACATCAGTTATATGCCGGTTGTGATGCATATCTGATGCCGTCTGCTTTTGAACCCTGTGGTTTATCACAGCTCATAGCCCTTCGTTATGGAACAGTTCCGATTGTAAGGGAAACCGGTGGTTTGAAAGAAACGGTTCAGCCTTATAACGTATATGAGCAAACAGGAGTAGGATTTTCTTTTGCAAATTATAATGCGGAGGATATGTTATATACTATTAACTACGCAAAGAAAGTTTATTTTGAAAAGAAGCGGAATTGGAATAATATCATAGAACGTGGCATGGTGGAGGATCATTCCTGGCGTCATTCACGGGAACAATATGAGAATATTTACAATTATTTGCTAGGGGAAACCTTTGATTCATAAGAAATGGTTCCTAAGGAATAAAAACTATAATGCCTCACATACTAAGCAAAAAGTATGTGAGGTTTTTTTATGGTCAATCAAATGGAAGATAAATCAGAGGAAAGAGAATCGGTGAAACAGAGTGGGCAGCTTCTATTGCATAATTCCGAGGATGAGCATACGATTCAGCTCTTATCCATTATTGGTGAGATAGAGGGACATGAATTATGCCCCGGAACGGCAAAAACAACAAAATATGAGCATATACTGCCGAAATTGGCACAGGTAGAGGACGACAAGGATGTTGATGGCATTTTGATACTTTTAAATACGGTAGGTGGGGACGTAGAATCCGGTCTTGCTATAGCAGAAATGATTGCATCCATGGAAACACCTTCTGTGTCATTGGTTTTGGGTGGAAGTCATTCTATCGGAATACCGTTGGCAGTAGCTGCGGATTATTCTTTTATAGTGCCAAGCGGAACCATGGTGGTACATCCTGTAAGGGTAAACGGTCTCGTGATTGGAGCGCCACAGTCTTTTGAGTATTTTAAACAGATGCAAGATCGGATTTCGGAATTTATTACAGAACATTCATTTATGAGTGAAAAACGATTTGTGGAACTAATGATGGAAACCGGTCAACTGACAAAGGATCTTGGGACTATTTTAGTGGGAAGGCAGGCCGTGGAAGAAGGTTTGATTAACGAAGTGGGAGGTGTTCATGAGGCGTTGACACGTCTTCATGAGATGATTGAGGAACAGTAGAACTTGCCTGGCTCCTTCCTTTGTGGTATACTTTTAAGATATGAGTAAGATCATAGATGGAGGTACCATGGCTGGTAAAAGTACAAAAACGAAAAAACAAAAGACGAGCAAGAAAAAGGGTTCTGAGCTTACAATGGAAGTTGAGATTGCACTGATTTTGTTGCTTGCGTTTTCTGTTTTTCTTTTTATAAGTAATCTTGGATTTGGTGGAAGAGTAGGACAGGTAGTGTGTCAGGTCGAATTTGGACTTTTCGGACTGCTGGCTTATGTATTCCCCATTCTGTTTTTTGCAGGATGTATTTTCTGCGTGGCAAACAGAGAGGATATTCTGGCCTTGCTGAAGGTTTTGTGCGGAGTGCTAGGATTTTTGATGCTCTGTGGATTTGTAGCACTTTTGTATGACGGTTCTCAGACCAAAGTTTTGAAGGAAGCCTATGAAACCTGTGTAAAAATGAAAGCCGGGGGAGGACTTTTCGGTGGCATGTATGCAAATCTTGCTGTTCCGAATCTTGGACTGGTGGGAGCGTATTTGGTGAATATTGCTCTCGTATTGATTTGTGCCCTTCTTTTGACGGAGCGATCCTTGTATGCTGTGTTAAGGAAACATGGCAAACGTATGGCTGAGGAAGGGAAGAGAACTCAGATAAGAATGCAGGAATCCAGAAAACTGCATCAGCAGAAGCGTGAAGCAAGACTTGCAGTGGAGGCATTAGAGGAAGAAGAGAAAACCAGACTTCGCCGGGATAAGGTGGTTTCCGGTGTTGCTTTTGATACACTGGTAAAGGATGCGCCTAAGCATTCCGATGAAATTAAAGAGATTCATAGCGAAGGATTATCCTGGGAACCGGAAGAAACGATACCGGAACCTGTGAAACAGCCGGAGCCTGAACCAATGCCGGTTTCAATTCCAAAGGAAGAACCGGTAATAATGGCACCAACGGTTATGCCGGAACCTATGCCGGAACCGGAGCCGGTTCGTGAACCTGTACCTCAACCGGAGCCGATGCCGGTTAGCGCAAAAGAGCCGGAAAAACTACCTGAGCAGGCAGTGACTTCGGATTATCAGTTCCCACCAATCTCTTTATTGAAAAAGGGAGATACGGGAAAACAGGGTGAAAGTCAGAAATCTTTGAAACAGACGGCTATGCAGCTAGAGCAAACCCTGCGTAACTTTGGGGTGAATGTAACCATTACCAACGTAAGCTGCGGACCAAGCGTCACCCGCTTTGAGTTACAGCCGGAGCAGGGAGTAAAGGTTAGTAAGATTGTTGGATTGGCAGATGATATTAAATTGAATCTTGCAGCCAGCGATATTCGTATTGAAGCGCCGATTCCGGGTAAGGCAGCTGTGGGAATCGAAGTTCCAAATAAAGAAAATGTTACGGTTATGCTGCGGGAATTGTTGGAATCCAAAGAGTTTCAGAATGCAAAGACGCGTATGCCGTTTTCCGCAGGAAAAGATATTGGTGGGCAGGTAATTGTATCGGATATAGCAAAGATGCCTCATGTATTGATTGCCGGCGCAACCGGTTCCGGAAAATCTGTATGTATCAATACCATTGTTATGAGTATTTTGTATAAGGCGAAGCCGGAAGAGGTAAAGCTTATTATGATTGACCCGAAAGTTGTGGAATTAAGCGTTTATAATGGAATTCCGCATCTGTTGATTCCGGTTGTTACGGATCCGAAAAAGGCTGCCGGAGCTCTTAATTGGGCAGTGGTGGAAATGACGGATCGATACCAGAAATTTGCACAGACCAATGTCCGTGATTTGAAAGGGTACAATGCCCATGTGGAGGCCTTTAATAAAGAGAATCCGGAGACAAAGCTGGCAAAAATGCCGCAGATTGTTATTATTGTAGATGAGCTTGCAGACCTTATGATGGTGGCACCGGGTGATGTGGAAGATGCAATCTGTCGTCTGGCACAGCTTGCCCGTGCAGCAGGAATTCATTTGATTCTGGCAACACAGCGTCCGTCCGTAAACGTAATTACCGGTCTGATTAAGGCGAATATGCCATCTCGTGTGGCCTTTGCCGTATCCAGCGGTGTGGATTCCAGAACAATTTTGGATATGAACGGTGCAGAGAAACTCCTTGGAAAGGGAGATATGCTGTTTTATCCTCAAGGCTATCAGAAACCTTTGCGTGTGCAGGGGGCCTTTGTATCTGATGAAGAGGTAGCTGCAGTGGTAGATTACTTGAAGAAACAGACGGAAGAGAAAGAAGAGACGGTACAGGAATCAAACACCATTGAAGAGCAGGTAAATGCCATTGCCCTTAGCAAAAACTCCGGAGTTACAACCCCCGGAGCAGCAACGGACGATGGAAGGGATGTTTATTTTGCAGATGCAGGAAGATTGATTATCGAAAAGGAACGTGGTTCCATTGGTATGTTGCAGAGAATGTTTAAGATTGGATTTAATCGTGCTGCCAGAATTATGGACCAGTTAGAGGAAGCCGGTGTTGTAGGGCCTGAAGAGGGGACAAAACCCAGAAAAATCCTGGTTACAATGGACGAATTTGAAATGATGATAAAAGAAGAGTAAAGGCAAGGAGAGCTTATGAAGTGTAAGAAATGCGGAGCAGAACTAAAGGCGGGAAATGTGTATTGTTCAAGTTGCGGTGCTGAAATACAGATTGTACCGGATTACAACGCCCTTGACGATGATATTTCCAACGGTTGGCAGGGGTCTGAGATGCTTAAATCCCAGCAGGCATTAAGGAAGGAAGCACCGGTTAAAAAGGCAAATAACCAAAAGAAAACACCGGAACCGGTTTCTAAGAAAAATAAAACCACGGATGGGAAGAAAAAAGCACTGATTGCAGTAAGCTGTATCCTGGTTGTTTTGGCTCTTGTTCTTGGAATTTCTGTCTTTGTATCCAATAATAAGAAACAGAATTCCTTTGCGTATCAATATGAGCGGGCTGAAGAGTATAAGAAAAACGAATTGCCGGACAAAGCCCTGGAATGCATTGATAAGGCTCTCGATTTAAAACGCGATGACGAAGACGCGCTTTTACTAAAAGCCGAGATTTTAGGGGATTTAGAGAAACAAAAAGAACAGATTCAAACACTTTTGCACATTACCGAGCTTTATCCGAAACAGGAAAAGGCATATCAGATGTTGGTGGACATTTACGTTCAGAATCAGGATTACAGTGCCATGCAAAAACTTGCCCAAGGTGTTACCGATAAAAAAATCCTGACCTTGTTTGACGGATATATTCCTGAGACGCCGGTGTTTAAGAAAGAACCGGGTGAGTATGATACCCGTATTCAGTTGGAACTTACAAGCGATGCCAACAGTCAGATTCTGTATACCGTTGACGGAAGCGATCCAATTGCCAAGGGAAAGAATTATACCGGAGAAATTGAACTCGATGAAGGCAAGACCCTTGTTAAGGCAGTTGCCACCAATGAATTCGGTATTTTTTCCGAGGTTATAGAAGGAGAGTTTATTATTGAGTTGTTGGTTCCCGATAAACCACAGGCATCTTTGCCATGCGGAACCTATACAGAGGAGAAAAAGATTTCCATTACGGTGCAGGATGGATGCACGGCCTATTATACATGGGACGGATCCACTCCTAATGCATCCTCTACACGTTACAGCGGTCCTTTTTCCATGAAAGAGGGAAATAATGTGTTGAGTGTCATTGTAATTAATAAAAACAATCAGATGAGCGATGTGGCGCGTTATAATTATATATATTATCCGCCACAGAACGATGAGGAGGAAGAATAACCTGCCATGAAGATTACTGTATTGTGTGTGGGGCGGGTTAAGGAGAAATTCTTTACTCAGGCTATTGCAGAGTATGAAAAACGGCTGGGACGATATTGTCAGATTCAGATAGTGGAAGTTGCGGACGAGAAAACCCCTGAGAAAGCTTCGGAGAAGGAAGAAATCCAAATTAAGGAAAAAGAAGGGGAACGTCTTCTCTCCAAAATGAAGGATGATATGTATGTCATTGCTTTAGATTTACGTGGAAAACAGCCGGACTCGGTTGCATTGGCTCAAAAGATTGAGAGGCTAACTACCTATCAGACCAGTCATATAGCTTTTGTAATTGGCGGTTCTTTGGGATTATCTCAGGCGGTATTACAAAGAGCCGATGAATCTGTGAGTTTTTCCAATCTGACATTCCCGCATCAATTGATGCGAGTGATTTTGTTGGAACAGATTTATAGAAGTTTTCGGATTAATGCCGGAGAACCCTATCATAAATAGCAAAGCAGATTCATAGATTGAACTATGAAGAAGCGATTTACAATGGGTGAACGAATAACAGACAGATTGCAGCTTCCTACTGATATTCTGCTTGGGGCTGCAATTTTGACGTTATCGGATAATCGGATTTTAAAAATTGAAAATGTGCGTGGAATTCTGGAAAGCGAAAAGACAAAGGTTCGAATTTTAACCAAGCATTTTCGAATTACCATTCAGGGAGAAGAACTGTCAGTTGTGCGTTACTCTAAAGAGGAAGTGGAGATTACGGGGTACATTGAAAAGCTTATGTATACCGGCCGGGAGGAAGGTGTATGAGAAGCTTTTTTGATGTGTTGACGGGAACCTACGTGGTTACGTTGAAAGGAACCCGGATGGAGCGATTTTTAAATGTGCTGACCTATCATGAAGTATCGCTGTTGGCAATATGGAAGGGGGAAGAGGAATGTCTGATTCGGATTTTGCGAAAGGACAGAAAACAATTCCTTGCCTTGGCTTCAAAGTACCGCATTCAGGTGGTGTCTATGCAGTTGGAGGGAGCCCCGGCAAAATGCACTTTTTGCCAAAATAATCGTTCTTTCTTTATTGGAGCGATAATTTGCTTTGTATTTTTGCTCTGTATGTCTCAAGCTATATGGAAGGTTGAGTTTCAAGGGAATTCCTATCATACCAAGGAAGCTTTATTGCAGTATCTGGAAATGCGGGGAATTCATTACGGAACCTTCCGTTTTATGGTTTCCTGGGAAAAAGAAGAAGTGATGCTTCGTAAACATTTTTCGGATGTTGCATGGTGCAGCATGAGTGCGGATGGTTCTAAACTGACAGTGATTATTACAGAAAATCCCCATATTACACATAAAGAAAAAGGTGTAAAGGGGAAAAATCTTGTGGCAAATCATGACGCAGTGATTTCTTATATGGTAACAAGGACCGGAACACCTTTGGTAAAAAAAGGAAGCCGGGTAAAAGCAGGTGATATACTTGTTGAAGGCCGAATACAGTATTTCGACGATGCCGGACAGAAGCTGTCGCAGAAAAAGGTATGTGCGGATGCTGATGTGAAGGGAAGATATCCGTTACCTGTGGAAATAAAGATACCTAAAAGATGGAAAAAGACTGTTTTTAGCGAAGAAAGAACAGGTCATGGGATTCTGGTGGGGGAAAACTATATTGGTTTGAAAATGAATAACCCAAAGAACACAAATATTGATGTCCTTACAGAGTACCATACCCCAGATGTTCTTAATAGGTTACCATACAAAGGAACGTTTGTGAAACAGACCGGTTTTCGAAGGGAAGAAAAGGAACATTTGAATTCCGAGAAAGAGGGACGAACAATGCTTTTTCAAAAGCGGAATCGCCTTTATAAAAAATTACAGAGAAATAAGTGTAAAATCATTGAAAAAAATGTCCATATAGAAGATAATAGTAGGGAAGTTGTGTTAAAAGGTACTCTGCTTATAGAAGAGACTTTTACCGACTATCAATGAACCTAACGAGAAAGGAAGAACATGAGTCTAATCGAAATAGAAATGAAGGTGGAAGCGGAACATCTAGCCAATATTTTTGGCCAGTTGGATTCCTATCTGAAGAAGATGGAACGTGCCCTTCACGTTACGATTATGAACCGCAATGACGGAATCAAAATAATCGGAACGGCACAGGATTGCGAACTGGCGAAAAAGACCATTGTGCAGTTGGTGAAGCTTTCAAAAGAACATAAAGAAATTACAGAACATGATGTGGATTACTGCCTGTCTTTGGTATTTGAAGACCGCCAGGAGGAAATGTCTCTCATGGACAAAGAACTGATTTGCCATACCATTCAGGGAAAACCTGTAAAACCAAAGACTTTGGGACAGAAAAACTATGTGGAAGCTATTCGGAAGAATATGATAGTATTCGGAATGGGACCGGCCGGAACCGGTAAGACTTATCTTGCCATGGCAATGGCCATTACCGCATTTAAGAAAGAAGAGGTTTCCAAGATAATTCTCACCCGTCCGGCTATTGAAGCAGGTGAAAAACTGGGATTTTTGCCGGGAGATTTGCAGAGTAAGGTGGATCCCTATCTGCGACCGTTATATGATGCATTGTATCAGATTATGGGAGCGGAAAGCTTCATGAAGAATATGGAGAAAGGTTTGATTGAAGTGGCTCCGCTTGCATACATGAGAGGACGAACTTTGGATAACGCCTTTATTATTCTGGATGAGGCGCAGAATACCACCCCGGCTCAGATGAAAATGTTTTTAACCAGAATCGGCTTCGGTTCCAAGGTGGTAGTGACCGGTGATGCAACACAGAAGGATTTGGCACCGGGAACGGTGTCCGGTTTGGATGTGGCATTGAAGGTGTTGAAAAATGTGGAGGGCATCTCCATGTGTACCCTTACCAGCAGCGATGTGGTCAGACATCCGTTGGTACAGCGGATAGTGAAAGCTTACGAAGTATACGAGGCACATCATGGCAGCGTAGAGAATGGGGACAGGAAAGATCGTATGCGTAAGGACAGAAAGGAATTCCGACGTCGATGAAACTCTATGAACGCCTGACGGGCAAAGATAAAGGAAAACTTTTTGCCATGTGGCTTATTACCATTCTTGCAGGAGTGGTGATAAATGTAAATAACCGGGCAGATGTTTCGAAAATGGCTGTGACGTTGTTTTTTGCGTCTCTGTTTTTTGTGGCATTTGTCTGGATGTTAGTACAGGATTTTACCATAGACGAAAGCAGGAAACAACTTCATGATGTACTGACAAAAGCCCTTGTGACTTATGTTATGGCAGTGATTATTACTCTTTCTTGTTATGTACTTCCATGGCGTATTCACGGAATGCTGTGTGTAAGCGTGCTTTTGTGCGTGACGCTGCCGCTGATATATGGACTGAGTCTTTCTCTGCTGCTTAGCATATTGTTGGGGCTTAATCGGTTTTCCGGCAGTGAGGAAGTGGCTTATATCGTGTTTTTATGCGTTATGGGATGTCTTTTGACTCCGGTACTTTCCAGAAAAGCGAATCGTATCTTTGCGGCTGTCATTATGGGATGCTTGTCGGTGACGGCAGGGTGTCTTTTTGGCTACTTGGAGGCTGGGAAATTAACTATAGAAGCGATGTTAACCGGTGGAGCGGAGGGGATTCTGAATATATTGGTAGTACTTCTCGGCGTTCCGCTTTTGCAAAGACGCAAGCAAATGAAGGACAGCTCCAGTTGCGAAAAAGCGTTGGAAGAAGATTTCCCGTTGGCAGGCTTCTTACGTTCTTTGTCGGAAAAACGGTATCGGAGATGCCAGTTTGTTTCTAAGGTGTGCAGATTATGTGCCAGACAGGTTGGATTTGATGAAGAACTTTGTGCCTGTGGGGGATTTTATTATGATTTGTGTGACAACGATGAACCTGATGCGGTGGAATACGCCACTAATCTTGGAAAGCGGAATCAGCTACCCATTGATGTGGTGAGGATTTTGTCCCAGTATCATGGAAAGATCAGTCCCATTGTTACCAGAGAAGCGGCGTTGGTGGATTTGGTATACGAGACAGTACTTTCGTTGGAACGATTGAATGATGATGCCGAGAATTTTGAAAAAGAAATGTCGGTACATACGGTGTTTAATAACCTTTCCAAAAACGGACGTTATGATGTCAGTGGGCTGAGTATGAATCAGTTTTTAACATTACGTAATTTTTTGATAAAAGAGGTGGATCTGCTATGACAATCGATATAACGGATGAACAGGAGTTACAATTCGATTTTGATGAGGAGGCTCTTTGCAAAAAGGTTGTGGAGGGCTGTTTGGATTACGAAGGATTTCCCTATGAAGCACAGGTGGAAATAACCTTCGTGGATGAGGAAACCATCCGGGCAATCAATGGAGAACAGCGTGAGATTGACGCAGTAACGGATGTGTTATCCTTCCCTATGATTGCTTATGAACAGGCGGGTGATTTTTCAAAAATCGAAGAGGATCCGGATAACTTCGAACCGGAGACGGGAGAGGCTTTGTTGGGTGATATCGTTTTGTGTATGCCTAAGGTAAAAGCTCAGGCGGAGGAATACGGGCACAGCTGTGAACGGGAATTTGCATTTTTGATTTGTCACAGTATGTTACACCTTTTGGGTTACGACCATATGGTTCCGGAAGAAGAAAAAGTGATGTTTTCCAAGCAGGATGAGATTTTGAAGGAATTGGGAATACATAGATAGAGCGGGTAGTACGGAGGAAAAAGATGAAGGCTAGAATAATTTTAATAACCATGACGATTTGCGCCATTTTGACTTTGATTTGCGGATGCGGCAAGGAAGAAAAGAAGACAGCGAAGGAAACAAAGACGGAGAATCCGGTAGTGGAAGAAGAAAATGAAGAACCGGAACCTCTTGTCAATCCTCATAAGGGTCAAAAGAAGAGTTTGCTTACGGGACTTTGGGTGAAAAAGTCTGTGGCAAAAAAACGTCCCATCGCTTTTATGATGGGAAATACATCAGAGGCGGCGCCTCAAAGTGGTATTGGAAAGGCATCCGTTGTCTATGAAATTCCGGTTGAGGGTGGAATTACCCGTTTAATGGCTATTATTGAGGATTACAAAAAGGTGGACAAGATTGGAAGTGCCAGAAGCTGTCGGTACTATTTTGTTCATTATGCCATGGAATATGATGCGATTTACTGCCATTTCGGACAGTCTAAGTATGCCCTGCCTGTATTACGTAAGGACAGTGTCAATAACATTAACGGACTGGAAAATTTGGCGGGAAAGGCATATTACAGAAGTAATGAACGTAAAGCGCCCCATAATGCTTACGCAGTGGGAGAAAAGCTTTATAACTTTGCTAAAAATAAGGGATATCGTTTGAACCATGAGAAGAATGTCAAGAGTCATTTTCGGTTTGCAAAAAAGGGCAATTCTTTAAAGAACGGTAAAAAAGCGGTTACCATCAAGCCCGGTTACCGCATTGACCAACCGGTTTTTACGTATAATAAGAAAAAGGGACAGTATTATCGTAGCCAGTACGGAAAACCCCATGTGGATCAAGAATCCAAAAAGCAGCTGCGTTGTAAAAATATTATAATGCAGTTTGTGGATATCGGACTTTTTAATGATAAGAAGAGTCTGGTGATTGATACAGTCGGTACAGGAACCGGTATTTTTGCTACCAAAGGCAAATATATTCCGATTCGTTGGAAAAAGGATTCTGAGTTTGACGTTACCCATTACTACGATGGAAACGGAAAAGAAATTCGATTAAATAAGGGAAAAACCTGGGTATTGATTGTGGATCGTTCTAAGATGGACCAGGTATCCATACAATAGACCAGAGGAAAATATAAAGGTAGGTTTTTATGGAAAAGAAAAAGAACAAAGGCTCAAGTTTCTTGGTCCAGGGTTCGATTCTCGCAATTGCATCCATAGCGTCTCGTATTATTGGTTTAATCTACCGTGTACCCATGAAGCACATTATCGGAGCGCACGGAAATGATTTTTACAGTACGGCGTTTGAAGTATATAACATTATGCTATTGATTTCTTCCTACAGCCTTCCGACGGCAGTATCCAAATTTGTTTCGGAATGCAGGGTTAGAGGAGATTACAAGCTGATTCATAAGGTGTTTCGTGTTGCCATGGTATTATCTTTGGGAAGTGGTATCATTGCGTCCGTTATCATCTTTTTCGGGGCGTCCTATATTACAGCGGCTTTAAAGACACCTCTTGCGATTTATGCGTTATTGGTACTGGCTCCCGCTTTAATAATTTTATCTGCTATGGGAGTTTTACGCGGTTTGTTCCAGGGAATGGGAACTATGATGCCTACGGCATTTTCCCAGATTTTGGAGCAGGTGGTAAATGCCGGTGTCAGCGTTGGTGCAGCCTATGTCCTTTATCAGAGAGGACTGAAGGTTGGGGCTGTATTGGGACATGCTGAGGATTATGCGGCGGCCTATGGTGCAGCCGGAGGAACAATGGGTACCACCTGTGGCGCCTTGGCAGGATTTATTTTTGTATTCCTTCTGTTTTTGATTTTCCGCCATGCATTGAAGAAGATGGAGAAAAAGCAAAAGAAGGGTTCAAAGCAGTCAGCTTTGTCTTTGGCATTTGTGCTGATTTGCACCATTGTGCCGGTGCTTTTAAGTACCACCATTTACAATATCAGCGGAATCGTGGATCAGTTTATTTTTAAGAATTTAGCAAATATGCAACATTATGATGCGGGTCAGATTAGTACCTGGTGGGGCGTATTTACCGGAGAATATAAGGTTTTGGTAAATGTACCTTTGGCAATTGCTTCTGCCATGGCGGCTTCTACAGTGCCAACTTTAACCGGCGCATTCGCTGCGAAGGATTATAAGATGGCCCGAATCAAAACGTATCAGGTAACCAAGTTTGTTATGGTAATTTCCATTCCCTGTGTAGTGGGAATCGGAGTGTTGGCATCCCCCATTATGCAGCTTTTATTTGCGGATGGAAGTAAGTTGACGGCAAATATGCTGATGGCAGGTTGTATTTCCGTGGCTTTTTATGCCCTGTCCACCTTGTCAAACGGTATTTTGCAGGGTATTAACCGTATGGGAGAACCTGTTAAAAATGCCATTATTGCCTTGGTACTTCATGTTGGATTTTTAGTGGCGTTGATGTATTTCTTAAAGCTTCATATTTACGCGGTAATTTATGCCAATGCGTTCTATGCCTTCGTAATGTGCATTTTAAATGCCCGTTCCATTCGGAGGTATTTGCACTATCGTCAGGAGATTTTAAGAACCTTTATTATACCTTCTATAGCGTCCTTGATTATGGGAGCAGCTGTTTACGGTAGTTATTTTGGCTTGATGAAGCTCTATCCGAGAAACAGCATCTGGACCATTGTTGCAATTTTAGTGGGTGTTGTGGTATACGGCGTATTTTTGCTTTTGTTAAAAGGCCTGACCCCGGATGAAATTCTTGCTTTTCCCGGAGGCGGAAGAGTGTTGCGTTTGGCTGAAAAAATGCATCTTGTAAAAACTCAAAAGTCTCAGACGAGCGAATAATATTTAAAGAAATGCGGATACTGTTGATATGAAAAGTTCAACAAAGTACCGCATTTTCCTATTTCTTTGCCTTTTCATGGCGGGAGTGATTTTGTTTTCAGTATATCAGCTTTCATGCTTAAGCGAGACGAATAAGACGAATAGTGGAAGCAGGAGTAAACAAGAGAAGCAAGCAGACTTTGTGCTTCGGGAAAAAGATGGTGTGATAGAAGTATATACCTATCCCGATATGCAGCTTTATGAGCAAATGCAGGTGGAGGAAAATCTTTTGCCCGGGCCTATTCGTGAAAAACTAAAGACCGGGTATTATCTTCCGGATAAAGCTGCTCTCTTTGATTTTTTGGAAAACTACAGTAGTTGATTTGACTTGTTTTTTTTGATATAATTAATAGTCAAAGTTATTATCACAGGTGAAGACAGTGAAAGATTATGATGTGATTATTATAGGCGCCGGAGCCAGCGGATGTTTGGCTGCAATTAGCGCTGCCAGACAAAAGAGGCGGGTGCTTTTGCTGGAACATTTGGACAAGATTGGAAAGAAAATCCTGTCTACGGGAAACGGAAAATGCAATTATACCAATCAGATGCAGGGGACGAGCTATTATCGTGGTACGGACCCTGTATTTGTTGTGCCTGTAATGGAACAGTTTGGGTTTGAAGAAACCCTGTCCTTCTTCCGGGAACTGGGGATTCAGCCAAAGGAGAAAAACGGCTATTATTATCCTTACAGTGAGCAGGCAGCTTCTATGGTGGAAGTCCTTACTATGGAACTAAGACGTCTTAGAGTTGATGTTTTGTTATCCTGTGAAATAGAATCAGTTAAGAAGAAAAAGCGCTTTATGCTAAAGACATCTTTAGGAGAATTTAGTGGAAAAACTCTTATTTTTGCCACCGGATTGTTGGCCGGAAGAAAGACAGGTTGTGATGGAAGCGCTTTCCCATATATTGAACAGTTTGGACATCATTTCATAGATATTGTACCTTCTTTGGTACAAATGAAGTCCAAAGATTCGTTTTTAAAAAACCTTGCAGGAATTCGTGCAGAAATTGGGCTGAAATTACTTGTTGAAAGAGAGAATGTTTTTGCAGATTGCGGAGAACTTTTACATATTGCAGAGGGACTTTCCGGAATCGTTTCTTTTCAGGCCAGTCGTTTTGCTGCTTATGGAATACGTCAGAACAAATCCGTAACGGCAGTAATTGACTATTATCCAAAGGGTGATTTTGAAGAATTATATACGCTTTTAACGGAGAGATACCTACAATACGGGAAAGAAAAAACAGCGGCGGAAGCGTTGATTGGTTTGTATCCTTATCCACTTGCCATTGCTTTTTTGAAGGAAGTGGGAATTCCCAAAGATTTACCTGCGGCGAAGGTTTCAACAAAGGAGTTAAAACGTTTGGCGGGTCTTATGAAGGAATGTAAGCTAACAATTACGGGAACAAAAGATTTTTCCGATGCTCAGGTATGTGCCGGCGGAGTGATGACTAAAGAATTGGATAATGAAACATTGGAAAGCAGAAAGGTAAAAGGGTTGTTTTTCTGCGGTGAGGTTATTGATATTGATGGCATGTGCGGAGGTTATAACTTGCAGTGGGCATGGTCCAGTGGCTATGTTGCGGGAAAGCAGGCAGCCTTAACAGCAGCAAAACAGGAGTAGAATCGTGATTAAGATTGATCAGATTAAAGTATTAGCCGGAACCGATAAAGCGGTTTTGAAAGAGAAGATTGCAAAACAATTACATAAAAAGCCGGAACAGATAGGCAAAGTCATGATTTTGCGGCATTCTTTGGATGCAAGAAAGAAGGACGTATATGATGTGTATCAGGTTGCTGTGGAAGTGGAAGGACAACAGAAGCTTTTGCAGGAATGCAAGCGTCGAAAAAACAGTCATATTACGGAATATAAACCGGTGGTATATGACTTCTTTCAGCGGAGAAATACGTTACCAACGGATAGGATGAGCCATCGACCGGTTATTGTGGGTGCCGGCCCCTGCGGTTATTTTTGCGGATTGCTATTGGCGGAGCATGGATATCGTCCCATTATTATTGAACGTGGCAAAGCAGTGGAGGAACGCACAGAGGATGTGAACCGGTTCTGGGAAACAGGAAAACTTCTGGCAAGCTCCAATGTTCAGTTTGGTGAGGGAGGAGCAGGTGCTTTTTCCGATGGAAAATTAAATACGTTGGTAAAGGATAGTAATGGCAGAAATCGGGCGGTTTTAGAGCGCTTTGTGAAATACGGGGCAGATGAAAGTATTTTATACGAGCAAAAGCCCCATGTGGGAACGGATTATCTGTTCCGGGTATTAATTGCCATGCGACAGGATTTTATTCGTCTAGGCGGGGAAATTCGTTTTGAAACCTGCTTGACGGATATTCATAGTGAAGATGGAAAAATTACGGGAATTACCCTTAACGGAAATGAGGAACTGGCAACGGATATTTTGGTTCTTGCAATCGGACACAGTGCCAGAGATACGTTCCGCATGCTTTATGACAGAAATATTTCCATGTCGGCAAAAGCATTTGCAGTGGGATTTCGTGTGGAGCATCCTCAGGAGCGGGTTAATAACCTGCAATACGGAGAGGAATTTGGTAAGAAACTACCGGCTGCACCGTATAAGGTAACGGCAAATACCAAAAGCGGCCGAGGCGTATATTCATTTTGCATGTGTCCCGGTGGTTATGTGGTTAATGCCAGTAGTGAAGAGAAGCGTTTGGCGGTAAATGGAATGAGCTATTTCAAACGTGATGGTAAAAATGCCAACAGCGCAATGATTGTTTCAGTAGGTCCGGAGGATTATCCGGATGATTCTCCATTGGGAGGCGTGAAATTTCAGCAGCAGATAGAGGAACGGGCTTACGAGGCTGCTAATGGAAGCATTCCGCAACAGTTGTTTGGAGATTTTGAAAAAAATCAAGTGTCTGAAAGCTATGGAGTTTTTGAAAGTGAAACGAAGGGAAAGACTGCTTTTGCAAATTTAAGACAAATTTTACCGGAAGAACTGAATCAGGCATTTATAGAGGGAATGCATATGGTTGGCAACAGAGTAAAAGGATTTGATCGTCCGGATGCCATTCTTTCCGGAGTGGAAAGCAGAACATCTTCCCCTGTAAGAATATGGAGAGATGAAGGGTTTGTAAGCAATTTAAAGGGACTTTATCCCTGTGGAGAAGGGGCAGGCTATGCCGGAGGTATTATGTCTGCAGCCATGGACGGAATGAAAATCGCGGAACAGATTGCGGCCGTATTTTTACCCTTTGAACAGATAGAATTAAGTTAGGCAATTGAGGTAGAGAACATTGGATAAGATGGAACAAGTAACTCCCATGATGCAAAAGTATCTGGAGACAAAAGAAGAATATAAAGATTGTATACTATTTTACCGTTTGGGCGATTTTTATGAAATGTTTTTTGATGATGCCATCACGGCATCCAGAGAACTGGAAATTACGTTGACAGGTAAAAATTGCGGCCTTGAAGAACGGGCGCCCATGTGTGGCGTTCCTTTTCATGCTGCGGATGTCTATTTAAACCGCCTGGTTTCCAAAGGATATAAGGTGGCTATCTGCGAACAGGTGGAGGACCCGAAGCTTGCCAAGGGATTGGTTAAAAGGGAAGTGGTCCGGGTGGTGACACCGGGAACCAATACCTGTTTAGAGGCATTGGATGAAGAAAAGAATAATTACCTGATGTGCCTTGTTTACCTTTCGGATGTATTTGGGTTGGCTTGCGCCGATGTAACTACCGGTGATTTCTACGTGACGGAACTTACAGACAGTCGGAATCTGTTAGATGAAATACAGGTTTTCTCTCCGGCGGAGATTATTATGAATGAAGCATTCTGCGTTTCGGGCGTGGATTTGGAACCCTACAAAAACCGAAGTAGGGTTAATATTTCTGAACTTGCCCCCTGGTATTTCGGAGATCAGACGGTGACGGAAACCTTGATGGGACATTTCCATGTGAAAAAACTGGAAGCTTTGGGACTTGCAGATTTTCCGGTGGGCGGTATTGCTGCGGGAGCGCTTTTACGCTATCTTTACGATACTCAGAAAACCAGTCTTAGTCATATTACCAATCTGTCTACTTTTACCAATTCCAAATATCTGATTATTGACGGATCTTCCAGACGGAATCTGGAATTGGTGGAGACTATGCGGGATAAAAGTAAGCACGGTTCTCTTTTGTGGGTTTTAGATAAGACCAAAACCGCCATGGGAGCCAGAATGTTGCGTTCCTTTGTGGAACAGCCATTGATAGAGAAGGATAAGATTAATGAACGGCTGGATGGTATAGAAGAATTAAATGCCAATCTGATTAGCCGGGATGAGTTGCGGGAATACTTAAATCCAATTTACGATTTGGAGCGACTGATTGGAAAGGTAACCTATCAGTCGGCGAATCCCAGAGATTTAATTGCTTTTCGAAATTCCATCGGAATGATTCCCCATTTGAAAACCATTCTTTCGGAATTTCATAGTAGCCTTCTTTCCAACATCTTAAAACAGATGGATGATTTGGGGGACTTGTATCAGTTGATTGATGAAGCCATTGACGAAGAGGCGCCTATTGCCACCAGAGAGGGATCCATTATCAAAAGCGGCTATATGGAGGAAGTAGATAGCCTTCGTATAGCAAAAACAGACGGTAAGAAATGGATGCTGGAGCTGGAGACTAAAGAACGGGAAAAAACCGGAATCAAGAATCTGAAAATCAAGAATAATAAGGTCTTCGGATATTATTTGGAAGTGACAAATTCTTATTTGTCCATGGTTCCGGATAATTATATTCGTAAGCAGACATTAACCAACGGTGAGCGCTACATTACACCGGAGTTAAAAGAAATGGAAGATACGGTGTTGGGAGCGGAAGAGAGACTTATTGAGTTGGAGTATCATCTGTTTTGTGAAATACGTCAGCATATTGCGGATGAAGTGGTTCGTATTCGAAAAACCGCAAAGGCCATTGCTGCATTGGATACATTTTGTTCTCTCGCCTTCGTTGCAGAACAGAATAATTATGTACGGCCAAAAATCAATACCGACGGGGTAATTGATATTTGTGACGGACGGCATCCGGTGGTTGAGAAAATGATGGAAAATCATTTGTTTGTTGCAAACGACACCTTTTTGGACAATAAAAAGAATCGTATCCGCATTATTACCGGTCCCAATATGGCAGGAAAATCCACCTATATGCGTCAGACGGCCTTAATCGTTTTAATGGCGCAGATGGGAAGTTTTGTTCCTGCGGGAAAGGCAAATATCGGTATTGTTGACCGGATTTTTACCCGTGTGGGAGCATCGGACGATCTTGCCAGCGGGCAGAGTACCTTTATGCTGGAGATGACAGAGGTTGCCAACATTCTTCGGAATGCAACCGCCAACAGTCTTTTGATTTTGGATGAAATCGGACGGGGAACCAGTACATATGATGGATTGAGCATTGCCTGGGCAGTGGTGGAACATATTTCCGATCCGAAACTTTTGGGAGCCAAAACCCTTTTTGCCACACATTATCATGAATTAACGGAATTGGAAGGAAGACTTGATAACGTAAACAATTATTGCATCGCCGTGAAAGAAAACGGGGATGATATTGTATTTTTGCGAAAGATTATACCCGGTGGAGCAGACAAAAGCTATGGTATTCAGGTTGCCAAGCTGGCAGGTGTGCCGGAGTCAGTAATCGATCGTGCAAAAGAAATCGTGGAACAGCTTTCGGAAAATGATGTGGTGGTACATGCATCAGATATTAAGATGAATACCGTTACCCGCAGTAAAAAGAAGGACGAACTGGAACTTGCTCAGATTAGCTTGTTTGACACGGTGAAAGACGATGATATAGTAAACAGCATTCGGGAATTGGATATTTCCAATATGACTCCTATGGATGCCCTGAATAAACTGAATGAGTTGCAGAATAAGATTAAGAATCGGTGGTAGGAATGGGAAAAATACAAGTACTTGATAAACGTACTATTGATAAGATTGCTGCCGGCGAGGTGGTAGAAAGACCTGCCAGTGTGGTAAAAGAGTTAATGGAAAACTCCATGGATGCCGGTGCAGGTAGTATTACCGTGGAGATAAAAGAAGGCGGAATCTCATACATTCGTATAACAGATGACGGATGCGGAATAGGTGGGGAGGATTTGAAGGTCGCCTTTTTACGTCATGCAACCAGCAAAATCCGAAGCGAAAAAGACTTGGCAGCCATTTCTTCACTTGGTTTTAGAGGTGAAGCACTTTCCAGCATCAGTGCGGTTTCGCAGATGGAAGTTATTACCAAAACCGGAAATGAAATGATGGGAAACCGCGTTGTTTTAGAGGGCGGTGATGTGGTAAAAGAAGAAAAAGCCGGGGCGCCGGATGGAACCACCATGATTGTAAAAAATCTTTTTTACAATACGCCTGCAAGACGGAAATTTTTAAAAACGCCTCAGACGGAAGCTTCTTATATCGCCTCCTTGATGGAGAGAATGAGCCTTTCCCATCCGGAAGTGGCATTTCGCTTCATTGTAAACGGACAGACAAGGCTTCAAACAGCAGGAAACGGCAATCTGAAAGATGTGTTGTATCGGGTGTTTGGCAGAGAAGTGCTGGCGGATTGTATGGAGTTTAGCGCCAATGAAGGCAGTCTTCACATTACGGGATATATTGCTAAGCCCGCCCATTCAAGGGGAAATCGGAGCTTCGAGCACTTTTACGTTAATGGCCGCTACATTAAGAGTAAGCTTTTAAGCAATGCGGTGGAAGAGGCCTATAAGACCTTTATTATGCAACATAAATTTCCTTTTGTGGTGCTGTACTTGGATATTGATCCGGCGCAGGTGGATGTAAATGTACATCCGACTAAAATGGAGGTTCGTTTTGAAAACGAAGCAGCCATTTATGATTTGCTTCTTCGGGAAATTCGGAATACTTTATCCAACCGGGACTTAATCGCACATGCGCCAATGACAGATACGAAGGAAGAAGAAAGACAGCATCGGGAGCAGGTGAAAGAAAGCATTAAACCGGAGCCCTTCGAAAGAAATAAATTGGAGGAATTACGGCGCTATGTCCGTCAAACTTCTCCTTACGAAGCAAAATATAAACGTCCGGTTCAGCCAACCTTGGAACGGCGGGAAGAAAAACCCATATATCAGCCGGAAAAGGAAGAAATTATTACAGATGTGAAACAGCAGGAAATGTTCACAGAAGAGGAATATCATTTTCTGAAGCCGGAATCCGTAAAGGAACATCGGATTCTGGGACAGGTTTTTGATACATACTGGTTGGTGGAGTTTAAAGACAGTTTATATATTATTGACCAGCATGCCGCTCATGAACGAATTTTATTTGAGCGTACCATGAAGAGTATTGAGGAAAAAGAGGCATCCTCCCAGCAACTTCAGCCGCCCATGCTACTTAGTCTGTCCCAAAGAGAACGTCAACTTTTGACGGAGTATAGGGAGAGTTTTGAAAAAATCGGCTTTGCTTTTGAAGAATTCGGAGGCGAAGATTTGATTATTACGGCAGTACCGTACAATATGTTCGGAATTGAAGATAAAGAACTGTTTTTGGGCATGTTGGATGAATTGTCGGAATTTACTGGGAAACAGACACCACAGGTTGTTTTAAGTAAGGTGGCAATGATGTCCTGTAAGGCGGCGGTAAAGGGAAATCAGAAGCTTTCGGAAAAAGAGGCAACTGCCATAATTGATGAATTGCTGACATTGGATAACCCGTATCATTGTCCACATGGAAGACCAACAATCATTGAGATGAAGAAAACGGAGATGGAACGCCGATTCCATCGATAATAACAGGAGTTGTGTGTATGGAGCAATTAAAGCCGTTACTTATTGTTGCCGGACCTACGGCTGTTGGTAAAACAGATTTTTCCATCCGTCTTGCCAAAGCAGTGAATGGATCCGTTATCAGTTGTGACAGTATGCAGGTTTATAAATACATGGATATTGGCTCAGCCAAGATTCGAAAAGATGAAATGGAAGGCATTCCCCATTATCTTGTGGATGTACTGGAGCCGGAGGAAGAATTCCATGTGGTGCGTTTTTGCGAAATGGCAAGGAAGGCCATGAAAGAAATATATGCCGCGGGAAGAATCCCCATTCTGGTGGGTGGAACCGGTTTTTATATTCAGGCATTGCTGTATGGTATTGATTTTGATGAAGAACCGGCGGATGACAGTTACCGAAAAAGCTTGGAAAAGCTGGCAAAGGAACAGGGAGCGGATGTGCTTTTTGAAAAGCTTATGGAAGTGGATCCCAAATCCTGTCAGATTATCCATAAGAATAACGTTAAACGTGTGATTCGTGCACTGGAATACTATCACGATACGGGGAAGCCCATATCCAAACATAACGAGGAAGAACGGCAGAAACCTGCTATTTTTAATCATGCGTTTTTTGTGCTTACAGATGAACGACCTTTGCTTTATGAAAGAATCGACCGTCGTGTGGATCAGATGATGGAAGAAGGATTGTTGGAGGAAGTCAGAGGCTTAAGGGAGAGAGGCTATCATCGTGGTATGGTGGCTATGCAGGGGCTTGGATATAAAGAATTATTAGCTTATCTTGAGGGAGAATGCTCCTTGGAGGAAGCTGTTTATACCATAAAACGAGATACACGCCACTTTGCAAAGCGTCAACTTACCTGGTTCAAGCGGGAATCCGATGTGATTTGGTTAAATCGCAGTGATTTTTCCCAGGATACCGGACTGATGTTAAAAGAGGCAGAAAGGATTATACGGAATAAAGGAATATGTTAGAAGAGATTGTAAAACGTCAATATCAGAGCCTTGGTGTTGATGAGGATGTATATGAATTCGGAAGTGAAATTTTAAAGGAATTAGAACCCAGATTTGAAGAGATTGATAAGATTTCGGAATGTAATCATCTGCGGGTAATGCAGGCATTTCAGAAGAACCGCGTGCGGACAGAATGCTTTAATACAGCTACGGGTTACGGCTATGATGATGTGGGAAGGGATACGTTAGAGCAGGTATATGCTGACCTGTTTCATGGGGAGGCCGCATTGGTGCGTCCTCAGATTACCTGCGGAACCCACGCCTTAGCTTTAGCGCTGATGTCGAATTTGCGTCCCGGAGATGAGTTGCTTTCACCGGTAGGAAAGCCTTATGATACATTAGAGGAGATTATTGGTATTCGACCGTCCAAAGGTTCTTTAAAGGAATATGGTATTTCCTATCGCCAGGTGGACCTAAAGGAGGACGGTTCCTTTGATTATGAAAATATTGAAAAAGCGTTAAATGATAAAACTAAGCTTGTTACCATTCAGCGTTCAAAAGGCTATGCTACCAGACCAACTTTAAGTGTGGAGCGCATAGGCGAGTTGATTGCGTTTATCAAAGAGCGTAAACCGAATGTAATCGTTATGGTAGATAACTGCTATGGGGAATTTGTGGAGACCATAGAACCGCTGGATGTTGGAGCAGATATGATGGTTGGGTCCCTTATTAAGAATTTGGGCGGTGGTTTGGCACCCATTGGCGGTTATATTGTAGGCAAAAAGGAATGTGTGGAGAATGCAGCTTATCGTTTAACTTCCCCTGGACTGGGAAAAGAGGTTGGAGCTTCCTTAGGTGTAATGCAGTCCTTTTATCAGGGGCTGTTCTTTGCGCCGACTGTGGTGGCATCTGCATTAAAGGGCGCAATTTTTGCTGCTAATATCTACGAAAAATTAGGATTTGATGTTCATCCAAACGGTTCCGAACCAAGATTCGACATTATCCAAGCGGTCACCTTCCACAAACCGGAAGGACTCATTGCGTTTTGCGAGGGAATTCAGGCGGCAGCGCCAGTAGACAGCTATGTTGTACCGGAACCCTGGGATATGCCGGGGTATGACGATCAGGTCATTATGGCGGCAGGTGCTTTTGTACAGGGATCTTCCATAGAGCTGTCTGCAGACGGTCCATTGAGAAGTCCATATACAGCCTTTTTCCAGGGTGGTTTAACCTGGAATCATGCAAAGCAGGGAATTTTAATGTCCTTGCAGAAAATGAAAGAAAAAGGTCTAATTTCGCTGTAATTTGCTTCTATACATCATTTGGCAAATATGCTAAAATAATAGGTGATGATTTTTTGAAGTGAGAATAGTATCAAAGGCATTATCTTAGAAAGGAATGCATGATACAGAACAACAACATGAAACAACTTCCCTTGTCCGAGCAACCCTATGAAATTTGCTGGGAGAAGGGACCAAAGTATTTAACCGATGCACAGCTTCTTGGAATTATTTTAAAAAGCGGGTCTAAGGATCAGACCGTTTTGGAGCTGGCAACACAGATTCTGAACAGTAAGGAGGGAAACCTCTTAAGCCTGGCGGAACTGTCACGAAAAGAAATGATGAAGATGAAGGGAATCGGCAAAGTTAAGGCTATGCAGTTGGAATGCATTGTGGAACTTGCCGTTCGGATGAGTGGTTTAAACAAGAAGAAGAGTCTTCAGTTTAATAATCCGGAAGAAGTTTACGGGTATTTTGCTCAAAAGCTTCGATTTCTGAAAAAAGAGCATTTATACGGAGTGTATCTTGATGGAAAAGGCATGCTTATCAAAGAGGAACTGCTAACAGTGGGAACCATGAATGCATCCTTAGTGTCTCCAAGGGAAATTTTTCGTATTGCATTGGAATGCGAAGCCCTTTCTCTGATTCTGGTACATAATCATCCCAGTGGGGATCCAAGTCCCAGCGAGGCTGACGTTGATGTCAGTAATGTGGTGAGTATGGCCGGTGAGATGTTGGAGATTCCATTAGTAGATCACATCATTATTGGGGATAATACTTACATCAGCATGAGAGAATGCGAGTTGCTTTAGGAGGATTAGAAATGGCAAACAATTTATTCGGGGTAGATTTAGGAACTGCCAACATGAAAATGTTTTCTAAGGGGGAAGGCAAGGTACTGATTGAGAAGAATACCATTGCCATCCGTAACAAAACCGAACTGTATGCGTTCGGTGACGATGCGTATGCTATGTACGAAAAGGCACCGGGAATCATTAAAGTATCTTTTCCGGTAATCAATGGTGTTATTGCTGACTTTAACAATATGCAGCGTCTGGCAGAGCTTTTTATTGAGAAGAATGCCAAGAACCATACCAAGAACTGCGAATTTGTAGTTGCAGTTCCGACAGACATTACAGAGGTTGAGAAGCGTTCTTTCTATGAACTTTTCATTAAGAGTAAAATGCGTCCAAAGAGCGTTATGCTGTGTGAAAAACCAATTGCAGCAGCGGTTGGTCTTGGATTGGACGTAAATGAGCCTACAGGTGTTATGGTTGTGGATATGGGAGCCGATACCACGGAGATTTCTCTGATGTCCTTAGGTGGTCTGGTATTAAGCGATCTTTTACGTGTGGGCGGAAACAATTTGGATGAAGCCATCATTACCCATATTAAGAGAAAATACAGTTTGGTAATCGGACAGAAGACTGCTTCCGGTTTGAAAATGGAATTGGGAAGTGCAACGGGTGCCGATTACGGAACACAGATTATTGTGGGTCGTGATGTGGTTAGCGGCTTGCCGGTTGAATCTGAGATTTCCTCAGAGGATATCAATGAGGCCATTAAAGAACAGTTAAATTCCATCTGCACCTCCATTAAGATGATTTTGGAAAAGACTCCGCCAGAGCTTGCAAAAGACGTAATTCGTCAGGGAATTTATCTTGCGGGAGGAACCAGTAATCTGCATGATATTGACAAGCTTATTGAGGAGGTTACCAATATCAAGGTAAATCTTGCAGAGAATGCAGAACAGTGTGTGGTACGTGGTTTGAATGTTATCGTTTCCGAGAAGAAATTCCAATCACTTGCCTATAATTTGAAGAAGAAAGTCTATAACTAAAACGAGGGTACGAAATTGAAGATTAGAAAACGTTCTGGAAAGAAGAACAAGCTTCATTTTTCAACGAAAAATATCTTTTTTACGCTGATTGGCGTGTGTTTTATAGCCATGTTCGTAAGCCTTACCTTTAATATCAGCGGCGGTCCCTTAAAGGATACCGCAGATTATGTGTTTGGCCCTATGCAACGGGGCCTGAACCGTATTGGTCAGGTATTAACCAATCGTAAGGATGAACTGAAGAATTTAAGTAAAGTTATTGCTGAAAACGAAAGTTTACAGAAGAAGGTGGACGAGTTGACTACAGAGAACTCTACACTGAAGCTGAAACAATACGAACTGGAGAATCTGCAGAAGCTTTACGAATTGGATCAGAAATATCCGAGTTACAAGAAAACCGGTGCTAGGGTTATTGCAAAGGATGCAGGTAACTGGTTTGATACTTTTGTTATTGACAAAGGCAAAAAAGACGGTATTGAAGTAGATATGAATGTTATTGCCGGAAGCGGACTGGTTGGCCGTGTTACTGCAGTGGGACGCCACAGTGCAACCGTTACCAGTATTATCAATGATACCAGTAATTTCAGTGGAATGATGATTTCCACATCGGATTACTGCATTATCCGTGGTAGCTTGAAATCCATGACTCAGGATCAGGTAATTCCATTTGATACATTAAAGGATGCCAAGGATAAGGTAACGGAAGGTGAACAGGTTGTAACCTCCAACATCAGCGATAAGTACTTAGAAGGAATTTTAGTTGGATATGTAACCACCATCGGGACGGATTCCAATAACCTGACCAAGTCGGGAACCATTACACCGGTAGTGGATTTTGAACACTTAGAAGAAGTTCTTGTAATCATGGAAAAGAAAGAGTATAACTAAAAATGGTTAGAAAGTTAGTGGAAATCGGACTTTGTATAGTCTGTTTTATCTTACAGATTACCATGTTCAAAGCCTTGGAGATTGCATCTGTATCCCCTAATCTTTTAGTGGTGCTGGTAGCGGCACTTGGCTTTATGAACGGTAAAAGGGAAGGAATTTTTATCGGATTCTTAAGCGGTCTTTTTGTGGATCTGTATTTTTCACCGGTATTGGGATTGTATTCCCTTTTGTATATGCTGTTAGGATATTTTAACGGTTGTTTCCGAAAGGAGTTTTTTCCGGACGATATTAAGCTTCCGATGATAATGATTGCCATCAGTGATTTTTTACTGAATATTTTTGTATATATTCTGCTGTTTTTGTTCCGGGGAGACCTGCAGTTTGGCTATTATGCGGCCAATATTATGGTACCGGAACTGGTGTATACCCTGGTGGTTTCAATTTTACTGTATCTGATTATTTTAAAAATTAATCAGCGCATCGAAAGCTACGAAAAGAGGAGAGCAAGTAAATTTGGTTAATTCATTGAAGACATTTTTTCGTCGGCTTGCAAAATCCAGGCTGCTGACCATAAGCGTGGTTCTGGTTTTAATGTCAGCAATCATGCTGCAGCGTTTGTTTGTGTTACAGGTGGTCAATGGTGAGGATTATCTGACGAATTACACATTACGAATTAAAAAAGAACGTGAGATTGCGGCTACCCGCGGAAAGATTCTGGAACGTAACGGTAAGGTTTTAGCGTATAATGAGCTTGCCTATTCTGTGGTGATAGAAGATAACGGTACCTATGGCTCTTCTAAGGAGCGTTCCAAGGAATTAAATGAGATCATAGCCCGTACTATCCAGATTTTGGAATCCCGTGGTGATATGCCGGATAATAATTTTAACATTGAATATAACAACGGTGAGTTTTCCTATACTGTCAGTGGTACGGCGAGACTTCGTTTTATTGCGGATATTTTCGGTGTGAAAACCATAGATAAACTGGGAGTCAGCAAGAAACTTGGATTTAATCAGGCTACAGCATCCGCCAGACAGATTATGGAATATCTGATGTATGATCAGTATGAGATATCCAAGAAATATGAGCCGCGTCTGGCTTATGAAATTGCCATTGTACGGTATGGCTTATCAGCGAATTATTACCAGAAGTATATTTCCACCACCATCGCTACGGATGTCAGTGAAGAGTCCGTTGCGGCAGTCAACGAAAACCTTTCGGATTTGCAGGGTGTGTCGGTAGAAGAGAATACCATCCGGAAATATGTGGACAGTGAAGTGTTCTGCCATCTAACCGGCTATACCGGTAAGATTTCTCAGGCAGAGTTGGATGAGTATCGTAAGAAGGATAAAAGCTATTCCTTAAACGATTATGTTGGAAAATCCGGTATCGAGCAGGTTATGGAGGCCCAGCTTAAGGGAAGCAAAGGTAAGAAATCCTTTTATGTAGACAGTTTGGGAAAGGTTTTGGACGTTATCTCTCAGAAGGAGCCGAAGTCTGGTAACGACGTATATACCTCTGTGGAATATAACCTTTCCAAAACCGTATATCGTATTTTAGAGCAGGAGATTGCCGGCGTTTTGTACAGCAGTATACGAAATACCAAAGCGTATCACGGTAATTCCGCTGCAGATGTGGTAATTCCAATTTATGACGTATATTTTGCCCTATTGGATAATAACGTTGTGGATATTGATAAGTTCGCCCGTGAGGATGCTATGGAAAACGAAGCGGATATCTACAAACGTTTTAAGAGTCAGTTTAAGGTAACAACGAAGCAGATTGCCAGAGAATTAAAGAAGAGCAAAACTGCCAACAAGGATCTTTCGGATTCCATGAAGGACTACATGAATTATATTTATGGGATGCTGAAGAACAATAAGATTTTGTTGAATGATCAGATTAACAAGGAAGATTCCACTTACCTGAAATATATAGCCGGAAAGACCAGTCTTCGGGAATTTTTAAATTATGCTATTTCCAAGAACTGGATTGATCGTAAGGCTTTGGTTGAGGAGGACAGCGATTCCTATTCCGATTCTCACGAAGTATATAATGCCCTGGTTGATAAGATTGTGGACATGCTGGAAGGGGAAAAGGAATTCCATAAACTGATTTATAAATACATGATTTACGATGACAAGATTTCCGGAAGACAGATTTGTCTGGTTCTTTACGAACAGGATGTTCTTGCAAAGAACGATAAGGAAATCAGTAGTTTGAAGAACAGCACCATTACTGCATATGATTTTCTGAAACGGAAAATCAAACGTTTGGAGATTACTCCGGCACAGTTGGCGTTAGATCCCTGTTCCGGTTCTTCGGTTATTATGAATCCTCAGACGGGAGAGGTTCTTGCCTGCGTATCCTATCCGGGATACGATAACAACAAGATGGCCAATGTGGTTGATTCCAAATACTACAACGAATTGCTGACAGATAATGCCACACCGCTGTATGATTTTGCAACCCAGCAGGAGACGGCACCGGGATCAACCTTTAAGCCATTATCTTCTGTTGCAGGAATCATGGAAGGCGTGATTACCACCACGTCCACCATTAAAGATAAGGGTGTGTTTAAGAAAGTCAGCAATGAACCGAAGTGTTGGCTGTATGGATCCAGTCATGCAACCCATGGAACAATTAATGTTTCAGGAGCATTGCGGGATTCCTGTAACTACTTCTTCTATGAGGTTGGGTATCGTTTAAGTACTGCCGGCGGAACCTACAGTGATGCAGGCGGTATTAAGAAAATTAAGAAATATGCTGATCTTTTTGGCTTGACAGAAAAGACCGGTGTGGAAATCTCGGAAAGCACACCTCATTGTGCTACGGAATTCCCGGTTATGGCGGCCATTGGTCAGAGTAATAACAGTTATACTACGATTGGTCTGGCGCGATATGCGACTGCCATTGCCAATTCCGGAACCGTATATAATCTTACGTTGTTGAATAAGGTAACTTCTCCTGAGGGAGAAACCATAGAAACCTTCGCACCGGAGGTAAAAGAACAGATTACTCAGGTACCGGATAGTGCATGGAATGCCATTCATCGTGGTATGAAAATGGTTTGTGAAAACTCTGCAGTATTTGACAGTGTGAAAACATCGGTTGCAGGTAAAACCGGAACCGCTCAGCAGGTTAAGACACGACCAAACCATGCGTTGTTTATCGGTTATGCTCCGTACAAGCATCCAAAGATTGCCATTGCTACGAGAATTCCTTTTGGATATTCTTCGGCAAATGCTGCGGAGGCAACCGCTAATATAATCAAACACTACTTTAAAGAAAAAGACGTATTAGACGGAAAAGCTACCAAAGTTTCCGGTGGACATACCTTGGATTAACAGGTATTCCTCCTTATATACCAAGGATAATAATCAGGTGAAAAAGGAGGAATATTATGGGGGATGTAATTGTAATTACATCAGGAAAAGGTGGAGTTGGAAAAACCACCTGTACCGCTAATCTGGGTTTTGGACTGGCAAAACAGGGATTTCGGGTTGTGCTGGTCGATATGGATCAGGGACTTCGGAATCTGGATGTAGTTTTGGGCTTGGAAAAAGAGTTGACATTTCATTTGCAGGATGTATTAATGCATCGATGCAGATTACGACAGGCGCTTATTCGGGACCGACGGCAGTCGGGACTGCATTTGTTGCCGGCAGCTTCGTTTCTTGCAGAGGAAGGTGCTTTTGGTGAGGAATTGCGGCTTCTAACCCTGGAACTGAAGGAACAATTTGATTATGTTCTTTTAGATTGTCCTGCCGGTATCGGTAAGGGATTTGAAGATTGCATTATGTCTGCTGATAGAGCTATTTTGGTAACGGAACCGGAGGTGTCGGCTATTCGAGATGCGGATAAGGTTCTGACCATACTGCAGGAAAAACAGTTTCAACAAACGGAACTTTTGGTAAACCGTGTTCATATTAATCTGGTTAAAAAGGGATTTATGCTTTCGCCGGAAGATGTGCAGGAAGTGCTGGCCGTACCGTTATTGGGAGTGATTCCCGAGGATGAGGAAGTCTTGATTGCATTAAGTGACGGTGAGCCGGTAATTAATTTTTCTTCGGACTCTGGGGCATGTTTTGAAAACATCTGTAAGCGTTTAATAGGGATGAATGTCCCTATAGGAATATCTTACGCAAAGTATGGTGGATTTTTAAGAGCATGCAGCCTTTTCTTTCGATAAGAAGGGTAGGAGGAATAAGAATGAAGACTATAAAGAAAGATCGGAATACTCCGGTCAAAACCAGATTAAATACGATACTGGCAGCGGATCGTATGCAGTGTGGAGCCGGACTTTTAAAGGACATGGCAGAGGATATGGAGAATCTTCTGACCCAATATGTGAATGTTGAGCAGGAACAAATCCGTATTCGTGTGGTGCAGCAAGAACAGGGACAGGGCCTTTTAATTTACGTTCCGGTGAAGAATTGGGAGAATACAGTATGTTAAAGTACAAATTGAAAAACTACAAATTTCGACTGATTATAGAGGTAATGATATTAAATATTTTTGGTATTCTTGTAATCGGCAGTGCCAACAGCGGATACCAGAATAAGCAGATCATCGGTATGATTTTAGGTGTTACTGTGATGATCATTACTTCATTGATTGATTACGAATACTATATGAAACTGTCCTGGCTGATTTATATTTTCAATTTTGCCATGTTGGCGGTGATTATGCTTCCCATGTTTGGTGATTCTTCAAAGGGAGCGCAGCGTTGGATAGAAGTGGGCGGCTTTCGTTTTCAGCCTTCCGAGCTGGCAAAGATATTGATTATTTTATTCTTTGCCTATTACTTTGGAAAATACTACGAAAAAATAAATAACTTGAAGGTTGTTCTTATAAGTCTCGGATTGGTGGGGGTGCCTTTGGTTTTAATTTTGGCACAGCCGGACCTTTCCACTACTATTGCCACAACGGTAATGTTTTGCTTCATGATTTTTGCAGCAGGATTGAGCTGGAAGGTTGTGGGTGGTGTAATTGCAGTTTCCATTCCAACTTTGATTGTAATGTTGAATGTGATACTGACAAAGGGAGAAACCTTTTTAAAACACCATCAGTATCTACGTATTATGGCATGGCTTCGTCCGGAAGAATTTCCACAGGAGGCGTTGCAGCAGCAGAATTCCATTATTGCCATAGGATCCGGTCAGCTTTTGGGTAAGGGGTTGTTCAACTCCGCGGCTGCATCCTTGAAAAACGGTGGATTTGTTTATGAGCCCCATACAGACTTTATTTTTGCCATTATCGGTGAAGAGTTGGGCTTTTTAGGTTGTGCTTTTGTAATCATCATGCTTTTATTTATTACTTTGGAATGCATTTGGATTGCGAAACGTGCAAAAGATATGCAGGGAAGATTGATTGCAGTTGGAGTGGCTGCTATTATCGGAATGCAGAGTTTTGTTCATATTTGTGTAAATACAGGCATGATGCCTAATACCGGATTAACTTTACCTTTTGTAAGTTATGGACTGACCTCTCTGGTTTCCATGTACATAGGAATCGGATTGGTTTTAAACGTGGCTTTGCAGCCAAGAAAATACAGAACGGGGGTACGATGAATGAACATTGGATTGATCGCACATGACTCAAAAAAGAAACTGATGCAGAATTTCTGCATTGCTTATCGCAGTATTTTAAGCAAGAATGAATTATATGCTACGGGAACCACCGGTAGACTGGTGGAGGAAGTAACCAATCTTACTATTCATAAATATTTGGCAGGTCACTTAGGCGGGGACCAGCAGATGGGAGCTCAAATTGAGCATAACCAGATGGACCTGGTAATCTTTTTACGAGATCCCTTGTCACCGAAGACGCATGAGCCGGATGTAAATATTATTGTGAAGCTGTGTGATATGCATAATATCCCCTTGGCAACCAATCTTGCCTCAGCAGAGCTTTTGATCAAATCTTTAGACAGAGGAGACATGGAGTGGCGTGAAATGTATAAGTAAGCGGATTCTCTCCGGTTTGCTAATCCTTTGCCTGTTGAGCCTGTCCTTGACAGGATGCGGAAAAGAAGAAGCGTTGGAGCAACCCTTTGATTTGTATGAAGTTACGGGTTCCCAGGAAGAGGTGCCGGCATCTAAACAGAAAATTGAATATCTCGGTGCAGGCAATTGCCAGGTTCCTACGGAAGATATTTTGTTAAAGGGACCGGATACCGGTTCTATTAAGGCGGCAGGAGCTTTTAACCTTACCACCGGCGAAACGGAATATGCGTATCAGGCATTGGAAAAAATTTATCCTGCCAGTACAACAAAGGTTCTGACTGCTTATCTGGTGATTAAGAAGGGTAAGTTGAAGGATAAAGTTACCATCAGTAAAGAGGCGGTTATGCTTCCCCAGGGAGCCTCAAGAGCGGGCTTGAACGAGGGGGACGAGGTTACGGTGGAAGGTTTGCTGTACGGTCTGATGATGGTTAGCGGTAATGACGCCGCAAAAGCATTGGCAGAGTACGTCAGCGGTTCCGTAGAAGACTTCGCGGCATTGATGAATGAAGAAGCGAAGAAGATGGGCGCTACCCATAGTCATTTTGTTAACCCCCACGGAATTCATGACGAGGATCATTATACCACAGTATATGATATGTATTTGCTTTTTCAGAAAGCATGCACCAGCAAGACTTTCCGGAAAATAATAAAAACCCCAAAAAAGACCGTTGTTATTCATCGGGCCGGTGGTTACGATAAGGATATGACTTATGAAACCACCAACCGTTTTTTACTAAATACCACAAAGTACCCCAAAGTATATAAAATCCTAGGTGGAAAAAGCGGAACCACCTATAATGCAGGCAAGTGTTTTGTTTTACTAACGGAGAACAAAAAGAAGCAGCGGCATATTTTTATTACCATGGGTGGAGAAACCGGTGGGAAGATGTTCTCCTTTATGAACCAGATGATGAAGGCTGTTTCCCGAAAAGATAAAAAGTAAAAATAAAAATTTTTAATTTTTCAAAATTTTCTGTTGTTTTCTTCGACATAATACAATATAATAGAACTATAAAAAATAGTTGCGCACCAAAAGAAGAAATAGTTTAAATATTTCAGACTATTTTGTTGACAACGGAATCAGGAGGAGAAAGCTATGATACAAATTATTTCTGGGGAAAAAGGAAAGGGAAAGACCAAATTCCTGCTTGAAAGAGTGAACGAAGCAATTAAGAAAGCAAACGGTAACATTGTATTCTTAGACAAGAACACGAAACACATGTATGAATTACATAATAAGGTTCGTCTTATCAATGTACCGGAACTTCCGGTTGATACACCGGATGAGTTCACCGGCTTCTTATGTGGCATTCTTTCACAGGACAATGATTTGGAAGAGGTTTACTTAGATAGTTTTCTTACCATCGCCCATATTGATAATATGGATGATTTCGGTAAGGTTTTAAAGAAATTAAACGTACTTGGGGATAAGTACAACATTAAGTTTACATTAAGTGTATCAAAGGACGAAAAAGATCTTCCTGAATGTGCGAAACAGTACATCGATATTTCGTTATAAATGAGAATAAGACAGAAGGCAAAGCGATTTGTTTTCTGTCTTTTTTTGTGTTATACTTGATGGTATGGATAATGTAGTTAAATTTAAAAAGCCCTTCCAGTTTCGGATTGGCGGAATCGTATTTGGTGTACTATGCATCTATCTGCTGGTGTTAATCATCAGTTTTTTTACGAAAAAAAATGTTGCCTCTTATGAGGTGGTTACCGGTGACTTGTCATCCTATTATTCCTTTCAAGCATTGGCAATTCGTAAAGAAAAGATTATTACAGCTCCAAGAGATGGATATATTACCTATTTTACAAAAGAAGATACCAAGGCAAGCGCCAAGAGTGTGGTTTATGCCATGCATGATACCGGGAATCTGTATCAGGATTTAAAGAATTCCTTAAAAGAAAAGGAAGCTGTACTTTCAGAAGAAAGACGTACAGAGGTATTAAGCATGCTGGATGAGTTTTCTTATGCTTATCGGGATGATGCCTTTTATGAAACAGCAAGTTTTAAGGAATCCTTAAATGGAAAGTTATTGGAAGCACTTGCAGAAAAGGGGGGACAGGCATCCTTTTTACCGGGGATGGCGGCGTACTATGCTTTTCAACCGGGAATTGTCCTTTATGAAGAGGATGGCTTGGAGAACCTGACCATAAATAACTTTTCTGCAGCACAGGTTTCAGGAACAAATTATACCAAGAAAATCTTGAAAACCCAGGAAAGTGTCCAGGCGGGAGACGACATTTATAAACTAATTACGGACGAGACCTGGTATCTTGTTGCGCCTTTAGAAGATAGCTTGAAGAAGCATCTTGAGGGTCAGGAGTACGTGGATATTGAGTTTCAGGCAGATAATCGCAGCATGTCGGTGCCCTATACCATTGTCAAAAGACAGGGCCAGACCTTTTTGTGTATGGAGTGTACCACCGGTTTAATCCGCTATGCGAAGGAGCGGTATGTCAGTATCGATATAGTAGTAAACCAAACCAAGGGATTTAAGATTCCTAATTCCTCAATTGTAAAACTTCCGTTTCTTGCAATTCCAAAGGATGCAATTATGGAGAGCAAGAATAAAAAGGGTGTTATGCATATTGTAAAGGATGAGGATGGAAATGAACGGGCAGAGTTTGTAGAAACTGCGTTATATGCATCGGACGAGAATTTTTACTATACCCGTTCCAAGAAGCTAAAACAGGGAGATCAAATCCAACTTGCAGGTTCGGCCAACAAGGACACCCTGGCTCGAACAAAGAATTTTCCTTGCGTGTATTGCATGAATAAGGGATATGCTGTAGTTAAGATTGTAGAAATTTTGGAAAAAAATGATGATTACAGCATTACAGAAATGAATACAGCTTACGGTATTCGTAATTATGATCATATAGTATTAGATGGTACTCTGGTAAAAGAAGGAGAAATGATTCCTTAGAGTGTCGGAAAGGAAGAGACATGAGTGAAGTATATGAAGGATTGAAAAACGTGGTAGAACAGGTAAAAGAAACCTGTGCAAAGGTGGGCAGAGATCCGGATGAGGTTTGTCTGGTGGCAGTCAGCAAGACCAAACCGGCAGATATGATAAGAGAAGCCTATGCAGCCGGTGTTCGTGATTTTGGCGAAAATAAAGTTCAGGAGCTTTGCGATAAAATGGAGCGTTTGCCGCAGGACATCCGTTGGCACATGATTGGTCACCTTCAGCGCAATAAAGTAAAGTATATTGTTGGAAAGGTGGCACTGATTCATTCCGTGGATTCCATGCGTCTGGCTGCGGAAATCAGCAGACTTGCAGTTTTAAATAATGTGGAGCAGGATATTTTGATTGAAGTCAATGTAGGCGGAGAAGCAACAAAATTCGGTCTATCCACAGAAGAAACCATTCAATTTGTAAAAGAGGCGGCAAAACTTCCGAATATTCACATCAAAGGGCTAATGACCAGTGCACCATATGTTGAGGATTCTAAAGAAAATTTGCCGATTTTCCACAAAATGAAGGAATTAGCAGTTGACATTTCTAAGGAAAACATTGATAATGTAAGTATGAATATATTGTCAATGGGTATGTCACAGGATTTTGTGGCAGCCATTCAAGAAGGCTCAACCATGATTCGTGTCGGAAGCAAGATTTTTGGACAGCGGTATTATTTTAATCAAGGTGAGCAGATGTGATAGGAGAGATAGAACATGGGACTGATGGATAAGATTCTTGATGTTATGAAGCTGGATCCGGATGACGATTTTGACTACGATAACGATTTTGACTATGATGAAGAAGAACCGGTAAAGAAGCCGGTATTTAAGAAGACTAAGGCAGAGGAAACGGTGGTGGAAGAGAAGCGTCATGCTGCTCCGGAGAAACCACAGCCGAAGCCTGTAAGTAAGATTACACCGATGCGTGCGATTCGTAATAATAACAATTCCAAGGCGACGAATGAAATGGAAGTATGTGTGATTCGCCCCACAGGAATTGAGGATGAGCGTGAGATTGCAGATACATTGTTAGATGGAAGAACAGTTGTGTTAAATATTGAAGGTGTTTCTTCCGATCTTGCACAGAGAATTATTGATTTTTCATCCGGAAGCTGTTATGCAATTGGTGGTAATCTGCAGAAGATATCCAATTATATTTTCATTATTACCCCGGCAAATGTGGAGATTTCCGGTGATTTTCAGAGTATTGTAGATGGTTTTGACCGCAATACCTTTAAGAATGAGTTTTAAGAGATGACAGACGACGAGAAGTTTTTTGTAAAACGTTTAGAGGAAATAGACAGGCGGGCTTTTCAGAACTATTATCCCACCTATACGGATTTCTTAAATGCAAATGAATACAGTCTGTTTTTGGAACATCAGCGAGAGTTTCAGTGTGAAACTGTGGTTTATTCCGGAATCGAATTATTAGAGCGTCAGATGATAGCCTTTATCCCTGATGCTCTTATCTTTGATGGTAAATTTCCCATCACGGGTTTGTTACTGACTGCTAAAAGCAAGAAATTTGCAGGTGAAATGAGCCATCGGGACGTGCTTGGAACCCTTATGGGCTTGTCCATTGAACGCAAGCTAATAGGGGATATTATGGCAGTTCCGGAAGGATATTTGATTCTTGCAAAAGACAGTATTGCGCCTCTTATTGCTGAGGAACTACATAGAGTACGACATACAGAGGTTTGCGTCAGTATGCTGCCTGATTTTGAGAATCGAAGTATAGAGCGGACATTCATTCCACGGTTTGGAACGGTGGCATCCATGCGATTGGACTGTATTGTGGCGGAAATGGCAAATTGTTCCAGGTCACAGGCATTAACCATGATTCAAAGCGGTCTGGTTTTCATCAATGCCAGACAAAGCTTTCATAATGCATCTCCTGTAAAAGCAGGTGATGTTTTGTCTATTCGTAAAGTGGGCAAATTTCGGATTACGGAAATCGGGGATTTAAGCAGGAAAGGAAAAATCAAGCTTTCATATGAAAATTACAAGTAAAAAAACAAGTGTGACTTTATCCCTTATGGGAATTATTTTATTGGTTGGCGTTGATCAGCTTTGTAAATATCTGGCGGTTTTACACCTGCAGGATGCCGAAGACGTTACTCTTATTAAGGGTGTGTTGACTTTACATTACCTCGAAAACTTTGGAGCCGCCTTTGGATCCTTCCAAGGGGCTACCATAGGCTTTCTGATTCTCACAGTGGCGTTTTTAGGCGTTTTAGGCTATATAGTATGGAAAATCCCGATGGAGCGTAAATATCTGGCTCTGCGCCTTGTAACCATGGTGTTTGCTGCCGGGGCCATCGGGAATTTCATCGATCGTCTGGCGCACCGTTATGTTATTGATTTTATATATTTCTGCCTCATTGATTTTCCGGTGTTTAACGTGGCAGATATTTATGTAACCTGTTCCTGTATTGTTTTTATCTTCCTGTTTCTGTTTTATTATAAGGATCAGGACTTTGATTTTTTAAAAAAGCAACGTGAAGATAAAGTGAAGTAGAAGAGGGTAGTATGGAAGAATTTCATTTTTGTGCAGACGGTGCGGAGGTTAAGCTTCGCATAGACAAGTATTTATCAGAGAAAATGACGGATTTTTCTCGCTCTTTTTTGCAGAATCTTCTTGCAAAGGAGCTTGTCTGCGTAAACGGAAAGCCGGTAAAGGCCAACTATAAGCTGCGTTTGGGTGATGAAATTTCAGTACAGATTCCGCCGCAAAAAGAGGTGGAAATTGTGGCAGAGGACATTCCTCTGTCTATTTTGTATGAAGATGATGATGTTTTAATTGTAAATAAACCCAAAGGCATGGTGGTTCATCCCAGCGCCGGTCATGAATCCGGAACTCTGGTAAATGCCATCATGTATCATTGTAAGGATAATTTGTCCGGTATTAACGGAGAAATTCGTCCGGGTATTGTTCATCGTATTGATATGGATACCACGGGTTCGTTAATTGTTTGCAAGAACGATAAGGCCCATCAGAACATTGCGGATCAGATACAGGTTCACAGTATTAATCGGATTTATGAAGGTATCGTTATGGGGGTTTTAAAAGAGGATGAAGGCACTATAAAAACCCTTATCGGAAGAAGCCCTTCCGATAGAAAGAAAATGGCTGTGGTAAAACAAAACGGCAAGGAAGCCATAACCCATTACAAAGTGTTGGAACGCTTCCGGAATTATACGTACGTACAGTTTAAGCTGGAAACCGGGCGTACCCATCAGATTCGTGTGCACATGGCGCATTTGCATCATCCTTTGCTGGGGGATCAGGTATATGGTCCGGCCAAACAACCTTTTTCTTTACAGGGACAAACCCTACATGCCAAAATAATTGGATTTGAACATCCAACAACCAAGGAATATGTGGAGTTTGAGGCACCGTTACCGGAATACTTCGATGACATGTTAAGAAAACTAAGAACAATTCGTTAAACTTGACTTTTGCGAATAGTTACATATTGAAAGAAAGAGGCACTGCTTCTACAGTGCCTCTGAATCCAACACAATGGTAAATGGTCCGTCATTTTCCAATTTTACTTTCATATCGGCTCCAAAGATTCCTGTTTCAACCGTAGGAATTACTTCTTTACATTTACCGATGATATACTCATAGAGCTTTTCTGCATGCTCCGGAGAACCTGCGTCAATAAAGGATGGCCGGTAGCCTTTTTTACAATTGGCATACAAGGTAAATTGAGAAACCAACAATAAGGAACCATCCACGTCAGCCAGGCTTAAATTGGTTTTGCCTTCCGCATCTTCAAAAATACGAAGTCCTGTCATTTTCTTTACCATCTTATCGGCGATGGATTCATCGTCATCGTTACAAACGCCAATGAGAACCAGGAATCCCTTTTTAATTTCACCGGTAATCTTTCCATCTACCGCTACACTTGCTTCATTTACACGTTGTATTACAAATTTCATCTTTTCCTCCAACTATTCGCAAAAACTTTTTCTAGTAATCTTTCTCTTAATATTGTATACTATTCTAAGAAAAAAATAAAGGATGTAAAGCTATGGATATTCAACGTTTATATAGCCTAATACGAAAAGGCATTGATGATTATAATTTAATTCAGAATGGAGATAAAATTGCAATCGGTGTTTCCGGTGGAAAGGACTCTATTGCGCTGTTGGAAGGACTTGCCGGCCTTAAGCGCTTTTATCCGAAGAAATTTGAACTGGTGGCTATCAGTGTTTCCCTGGGTTTTGAAGGGATGGACTTCTCTCCCATTCGAGAACTTTGTGATAAATTGAACGTACCATATTATGTGGTAGATACGGATATTGCAGAAATAATTTTTGAGGCACGAAAAGAAAGCAATCCTTGCTCTTTATGTGCCAAAATGCGAAAAGGCGCCTTAAATGAAAAAGCCAAGGAATTGGGCTGTAACAAAGTAGCCTACGGTCATCATAAAGATGATGTCATTGAAACCTTGTTTATGTCTATGATTTATGAAGGACGGATTCATTCCTTTGCACCGGAAACCTACCTGGATCGCATGGATTTAACGGTAATTCGCCCCATGCTCTATCTCACTGAGGCGGACGTGATTGGTTTTAAGAATAAGTATGAGCTTCCCGTAGTGAAGAACAAATGTCCGGCGGACGGAAACACCAAGCGGGAATACATTAAGAATCTTATTTCTGACATTAATAAGGAGACACCGGGAGTGAAAAATCGCATTTTTACAGCAATGGTAACCCAGAATATTTCCGGTTGGGGAGGAAATGACAATGAGTGAAGAAATCTATCATGATATGGTAAATAAACGTAATCAGTTGAAACTGCGGGCATTGTTAAAGGAATTACCGGCATTTTGCAGGGATTATTTCCTGGGAATGGAAACCCAGACCCAATCCAGAACGCGCATTGCGTATGCCTATGATTTGGGGATTTTCTTTCAATTTTTGCATGACAATAACCCGCAGTGTGCCAAAATGGATATTAAAGACTACCCTCTTTCTATTTTAGATCAGATTACACCTACGGATATTGAAGAATATCTGTCCTATTTGCGTTACTATGTCAAAGGTGGAAAAGAATATACAAATGATGAGCGGGGACTGGTAAGAAAGCTGGCAAGTTTAAAGAGCTTTTATAACTACTTTTTCCGTATGGAAAAAATAGAGAAAAATCCTGCTGCTCTGGTACGTCTTCCTAAGCGGCATGAAAAGAACATCACCCGGTTTGACGTGGATGAGGTAGTCCGTTTTCTGGATAATGTGGAAAGCGGTGAAAAACTGACAAAGCGTCAACAGCTTTATCATGAGCAAACCAAAACCAGAGATCTTGCTATGATGACGTTAATGCTTGGCACCGGTATTCGTGTTTCCGAATGTGTGGGATTAAATATTGATGATGTGGATTTTCAGAATAACGGCATTCGAATTTTTCGGAAAGGTGGTTCCGAATCCGTTGTATATTTTGGGGATGAAGTGGAAAAAGCGCTGAAAGACTATATGGAAGAACGAAAAGGAATGGAAGCTTTACCCGGACACACCACTGCCCTCTTTTTGTCCATGCAGAAAAAGAGAATCGGTGTCCGATCCGTTGAAAAGTTGGTAAAAAAATATGCCCAGACCGTTACTCCATTAAAGCACATTACTCCTCACAAACTTAGAAGTACCTATGGTACCTCGTTATACCGCGAAACAGGGGATATTTACCTTGTAGCCGATGTCTTAGGCCATAAGGACGTAAACACCACGAAAAAGCACTACGCGGCCTTAGAAGACGAACGGCGAAGAAGCGCTGCCAATAAGGTGAAGCTACGAGAAGAATAAAGCGTTAAAAACGGCATTATCTTAGATTTTAAAGTCAATCTAAGATAACGCCGTTTTTTCATGCTAGAATTTTATTCTATGTATTTTTATGGAACATTCTTTAATTCCGGTCCTGTTGCTCCCATCTTCCAGATTTTGTTAAAATCAAAGCCGCTAAAGGTTGCCTGAGAAGTTAACTCTTCGTCTGTAATGCCTTTGGTTCCCGGTACTTCCACTGCCTGCTGTAATACGTTGAAGAAGCCGGCGGATTTAGAGGAAAGCCAGTAAGCATTTGTAAATTTTGGATCTTCGCCAAAGCCCTGGTTGCCATAAAGACCTGCATTTACATCTCCGGTATTCAATATATTTTTAATCTTTCCGTTTCCACCGCTGGTTCCAAGAATGCCGGCACCGTTAACCTGGAAATTGCCGGTGTTCTTAACGGAACCTGTGTTTAAACAATCCGTAATGTATCCGTGACAGTCGCCGCAGATGCCACCGCCGTAAGCAAAGCTGTTGGAGGAATACTGGATGTTACCGGTATTGACACATTCCGTAACGGTTCCTGTATTGTAAGGCTCCATGTTGCTGGTTCTTCCCGTGATTCCACCGATATAAACAGATGGCGCCAAATCTACTGTGCTTTTGAAGGTGATTTTTACATCACTGGAGCATTGCTTGATGCTGCCGTAGCCGTTAAAAGCTACCAGACCGCCTACGAAAGCTTCAGCAATGGGGCTTGCATCAGAAGCGGAACCGCCATAAGGTGTCCAGGTCACCGGTTTGTCGTAGATGATTTCGATTTTACCTATAGATTTGCAACCGATAACTTTTCCGTAAGTGTTATCCATGATTGGTCCTACTCCGCCCTGGGTGCTGTTGGAGGGTTCTCCACCCCAGATTTTGGTAATGGCATCTTTCTTGGATACCTGACATTTCATGTTTACATCAAAAACAATATTCTTAATGGTTCCTGCATTGGATTTGAAAATCGGAGTATCACTTTTAATGGTGTGTCCTTTGCCGTCCAATACAAAATCGGTGTAGCCTGCGTTTTTATATTTATCCTGTACATATCCCTTGCCCGTAAGGTCAATGTCCTTGGCAAGGTAATAGGTCCAGTATTTCTTGGTATAGCTTCGCATATTCATAAGCTGTGCCGCAGATTTAATGGCAATATCCGAATGACCCTTTACCTTAATATTCTGCAGATAAAAGAAGCCTTCGGTCATACCGTTAATGTTTTTCTTATACTTTACGTTAATTACAATGGATGTCACTTCTCCTGCCAGCTTTGGCTTAACGGAAAACTTCACGTTACTGATTTTCTTTACCGTTACCTGATCCTTATACTGATTATTGATTCTTACGCTTTTAATCTGACTGGCTTTTATGTTCTTTAACGTAATTGTTTGTGCTTTTGCCTTTGGGGAAGCAAAGGTAAGCTTGGTTTTGGACAATTTGGGTTGTGCAGCAGCATCTGCTTTTGCCGGAATAAGACTGATTACGGAAAGTACCAGCATAGCGGATAAAAGTAGCGCACTGATTTGTTTGAAAAATTGTTTCATACTTGGAATCCTCCTCATTATTGTAAATTACTCTACTAAAAAGAACGGTAAAAAGCTTAAGATTAGGTTCTGCGTATCTTACCCGTTTCTTTATAATATTTATTTTTATCAAGGTACATATTTTTCTCTGCAGTATGAATTAATTGTAAAAGAGAGTCTTTTTCTCCGGTAACGTAACCCATGGCTGCGATTCTGTTATGAGCCTCAAGGGTGGTATGAAGAGAAAGGATGGTCTCCTCGAATTCATCAAAATGGACATTTTGTTTTATAACAACAAATTCATCTCCACTGATTCGAAAAATTTCATTTTGAGAAAAATAATGTAAAAGTAAATCCGAAAAATTCTTAATCAGAATATCTCCGGCTGCATGTCCGTAGGTATCGTTGGTAAATTTAAGTCCGTTCAGATCAAAAAAGGCAACGGCTTTTTTGGTACTCTTCTCCTCCCCTTGCAACAATTCCGTATAGGCGCGGCGGTTTTGTAATCCGGTTAGGGAGTCTAAATGGGTAACTTCGTTTAAAATCTTTTCCCGTAAAAGTACTTCTGTAATGGTTTGCGCCTGAATGGTCACGTAAATTATCAGAAGGGACACGGATGCGGAGGCATAAGTGAATACCGGTATTTTAAAAAGTATTACACCTATTAAAAAAAAAAATGGGAAAAACAGATACGTACTGAGTCCCAAAACGAATTTAATACGAAGTTCTTTATAATATTTAATCAGGATTCCCCAAAGGTACAAAATGTACAGTATAGCAAATAAATAGGTTCCAATTGCCCATTCACCGGTTTGGTAAAAATGATTTTCAACGATAAAAAGCTTTTCGTTAAAGGACCCGATGATAATCATAAGGTAATTGAGGACGGAAACAACCATTACCGGAATCAGAATCTTGTAGGAAATGGTAATTCGTTCTCGTATTACGGAAATCATATAGAATGAAAAAATATCGATTAAAACTACGGCAAAGGCATAGGCAAATAAGTTTAATATGATAAGGCATTCATCGTTTTGTATATTGCCTTCCGTAATGTAGCTACAGACGTCAACAATAATAGCAATAAGATCGGTAAATAAAAGAATGATAAACATTTTGGTGGATGTTTTACGGTTTTTCAAAGAACTCATAAAAACACCGCAAAGTATTACGGCCATAAATATAAAGCTGATAATATCTGCTGAGATGATATATTCCTTCATAGATTTTCCCCACAATTCTCCTATTGACAGAATAATTATGGCAGAAATATGAATTCTTTGCAATCAAAAAATTGCAAAATATGTATGTCCTATTTACCAAAAAAGAAGCCGGTAGAGTTTCTACTGGCTTCTTTTGGTAGTATAGGATATATAGTAAATTAAGCGGATTTCTTATCCTTAACAATAAATACTGATCCGATTGCACACAGTGCCAAAAGCGGTAAGTACCAGCAACGTGCAATAACGGAGAACGGGCTGTCCAGATTCTCAATGAATGCACAGGCAAATAACATCTGTGCTCCATAAGGAATAAGACCCTGGAAGATACAGGTGAAGATATCCAATAAGGAAGCTGTTCTCTTAGGATCTACACCATATTCTTCGCTAATGTCTTTTGCAATCTCACCATTGATAATGATGGATACTGTGTTGTTTGCCGTTGCAAGGTCGGTTAAGGAAGCCATTGCAGCAATTCCGATTTCTGCAGATTTTCTTCCTTTGATAACTCCGCGGATACGTCCGATGAGCCAGTTGATACCGCCCTCTTTCTGTACCATGGCAGCTAAACCACCCATAATCATGGACAGTAAGAAAATCTCAAACATGCCGGAAAATCCGTTATAAATATTCTGTGTTGCTTCTAAAAGGTTGAAGCTTCCATAGCAAAGACCAACGATGGTTGAGAAAACAATACCACCGGTCAAAACAAGGAATACATTGATTCCAATTAAAGCTGCTACTAATACAAAGATATATGGTAATACCTTTACAATTTCAAGCTTGTAGTGTTCTACTGCCGGTACAGTATCCGGTCTTCCGAATACCAATAACAATAAAATTGTTAAAATAGCTGCCGGTAATGCAATTCGGAAATTGCAACGGAACTTGTCCTTCATTTCCACGCCCTGAGAACGGGTTGCTGCAATGGTAGTATCGGAAATCATGGAAAGGTTATCTCCAAACATAGATCCGCCGATGGTTGCTGCAACAACAAGAGGAGCGTTTAAGCCACCTGCAGTTGCAAGGCCAACTGCGATAGGTCCTACTGCTGCTACTGTTCCAACGGATGTACCGGTGGAAATTGAAATAAATGCTGCAATTACAAAAACACCTGCTGCAATAAACTGAGGTGGAATAAAGGTGAGGCCTAAATGTACAACGGCATCAACACCACCCATAGCTTTGGATACAGCTGTAAAAGCACCGGCAAACAGATAAATGAAACACATAATCATAATATCCTGATTGCCACATCCCTTTAAAAATGTTTCCATCTTCTCATTCAAAGTACCTTTAAACATAATCATGGCGACAATTACACCTAAAAGTGCAGGAATTGGTGCAGATAACTGATAGAAAGCCATTTCGGTTCCTTTCATCTGCAGAACAATACCTACTGCCAGATACACAACTACAAAGACTGCCAAAGGTAATAAAGCAGCTCCATTTTCTTTTTTATCCATATCTTACCTCCGTTACCTTTTATGAAAGGTATATATTTTTTTGGCAGAACTATATTACCATATTTAATCGTTTGATTGGAATACATAATAGAGATTATTCATTCTTTTTTCAAATTTCAAATATTACAAAACATAATAACTGCATAAGATATGCTAATTTATATATAAAAAACAAGTACCTTTCGGCACTTGTTACAAAAATCAAAAATATGAAAAATCCTTTAAATCAGCTGAATACCGGGGTCTAAATCGATACAAACTTCATCTTGTGACAAGTTGGTTACTTCAGCAATCTTATTGGCAATCCGCTCCTGTACAAGTTGTGCGATATCCTGTGTCTTCATTCCGTCTATTTCAGAATATAGAATTGGCGGAAGAAAATACACAGAATTGTAAACTCGACGTAGACTGTTATACTTATAAGCCTTATAGCTGTCAATCAGAACCACCGGTACGATGGTAGAATGAGCCTTCTGAACACTCTTAAAGCATCCCGGTTTGAAAGGATACAAATGATTCTCCTTTTCATGAAGATAACCACCCTCCGGGAAGATGATGAATTTCTTTCCCTGCTTCAACTCTTCTGCCATTTCCATAATGATTTGCATGGCTTGACGAACATCATTGCGCTTCAAGCGCTTTCCCTGTAAAAGCGTCATAATCTCGTTTACAACATATAACTTAGAACGCTCATAGTCCATTACAAGAGAACAGGGGCGATCATGCCCGTTGACTATGGCAAGAGCGTCAAACTTACCCTGGTGATTGGCACAAAGAATATAGTTACCCTCTTCCGGAATGTTCTCAATTCCGTAATAGGCAGTATGAATATGTCCTGCTTTGGTTACCAGACGAGAAAAGCGTCTAACCAGACGGTAACGCTTCTCTTCCGGATAACGTTCCGGATGCTTTCCAACATAACGCATCAGCGGAATTAAATATAAGTGAAAGATATTTCGCAATATGGTGTATAGAATTCTTAGCATAACTACCTCCAAGGATAATTATACTTATTTTGTTCAAAAATAGCAAATTATCTTTTTGTGTCCGAATTGGATTATATGCTTATTGTGCCCCGGTATGTATTGGAATAATAAGACTTTCTCCGGCCTGTACTTCATCTGAGGACAGGTTATTAATCTCTAACAGTGTGTTTACGTAAGAACGTGTGGAACCGGTATAGTTCTCGCCGTAGGTCTTGGCTATAGACCAGAGCGTATCGCCCTCTTCTACTGTAATATTCTTGTATACGGTAACACCGCCGCTGGCTTGAACCTGCTGGTTACCTGAAAAAAGCTTATGTCCCATCATAAAAATCATAAAACAAACAACCAAAATACCAAATCCATAAAATACCTTCTTCTTCATAAGTAAAATCTCCTCTCGAACGTTTGTTTTCTTTATTATAACTACCAAACATTTGTTTGTCAACAGGTTTTTCGAACAAATTTTCGGAATATGTGTTTGCTTTTTTGGATAGGCTGTGTTAAAATATAGAAAAACATTGTAGAATTTTGTGAAACTGCTCTGCGGCGTGTGCCGCAGAAGCAAATATGTGTAAAAGCGGTATGCAAGCTTGCTTGCAATAGCGATTTTATGCATATTTAGCCGGCCACGGCTGTGGACGGCAAGTTTCACAATGTATTTTAAGAAATTCTTATTTAGGGAGGTTTCTATGGAACAAGGTAAAATCAGCCAGAAACAGCAAGAAATTTTGGAATTTATCAAGTCCGAGATTTTAAATAAAGGATATCCGCCTGCAGTCCGTGAGATTTGTGAGGCTGTGGATTTGAAGTCTACTTCTTCTGTGCATGCACATTTGGAGAAACTTGAGAAGAACGGATATATTCGAAGAGATCAGACCAAGCCTCGTGCCATCGAAATAATAGATGACAGCTTTAACCTGACCCGCAGAGAAATGGTGAATGTACCGGTTGTAGGTCGTGTAGCCGCAGGCTCTCCTATTCTTGCAGTTGAGAATATCGAGAACTATTTCCCGGTACCAAGCGAATACATGCCGAATACACAGACGTTTATGCTGACAGTCAAGGGTGAAAGCATGATTAATGCAGGAATTTTTGACGGAGATCAGATTCTTGTGGCACAGACACCGGTAGCTCGTAACGGTGAAATTGTTGTTGCGTTGGTAGATGATTCTGCCACTGTTAAGACCTTTTACAAGGAAGACGGACATATCCGTCTTCAGCCTGAGAATGATACCATGGATCCGATTATAGTAGCAGACTGCGAAATCCTTGGTAAAGTGTTCGGTGTCTTTAGATTTTTCTAGAATATATAACGTAGGAAGCTTGGAGAAAGAATGAGTTTGCGTAACGTAAATAACGGCAATATTGATTACTGTATGGAGCGAGAGCGCTCCTACAGTGACCAATATTGCCGTTTCTATATTACGCGATTTCAATCTCTACTTTCTTTCCATCCTGCCACAACTTCTCCAGACTATAGAACTCTCTATCCTCTCTGGTAAAAAGATGCACGATGATATCCGTATAATCCAGAAGAATCCAAGAGGAATACTGATTTCCTTCCTGAGATTTTAAGGTATATCCTGCTTTGGTCATTTCTTCGTCTACACTGCGTACCAAAGCGCTCATTTGGTTCTGATTGGATGCACTTGCTAAAATAAAATAATCACTCATTACAGAGACTTCGGAGATATCAATTACTTCAATATCTTCTGCTTTTTTCTCGCTTAACCCATGACAGGCAAGCTTTACCATATCTAATGAATCTGCCATATTACCTCCTGTTTAAAATGGATGCATAATACTTATAGGTTTCTTTTGTACGGGGATCCTGAGCGAATTCCCGTTCTTTTAAATATTCTAAAACATTTTCTGCTTCTAAATAAACGGCATAATCAATATCGGTATATGCGGCTTTACGAAGCTGGTCAATTCCTTTATAGGGGAAACGTCCCGGTTCTATATAATCTGCAAGATAAAGGATTTTGTCCAAAAGACCCATATTGGGGCAACCGGTGGTGTGAACCAAAATGGCATGAAGAACTTCCTCGTCGGTTACACCGTATTCCTCTTTGGCGTAATAAGCACCTAAATCCGCATGTAAAAGATGTGGACTGTCATAGGAATACTCTGCTATGGGAATATGAAGCTTTTTGCACTCTTCGATGTAATCGTTGGCACCAATGAGCTTGGCACAATCATGCAAGGCAGCTGCCAACATGGCCTTATCTGCATCATAATCATAGGCGTAAGCAAGATTAGCTGCTGTATAAATTACACCGATGGTATGATAGAATCGATCAGGCTTCATTTTGGGTTTTAATGTATTCAGAATATCTTGGATTTCTTTTTTCATAATTGTTCCTTGCTGTCTTAATGTATTTCTAAGTCCGAATAAAGCTTCTCTTCCATAATCAAGGCTCGCACATCTTCCGGAACCAGAAAACGGATACTTTCTTTCTTTGCTACTCTTGTTCGAATATCCCTGGAGGCAACATTAAATTCCGGTGTTAGAATAACATCCATGGCCCCGCCCAGATTATTCGTGATTTCTTGAATTCGTTTCCGAATACCGTCCTGCTCTACATGATCCCTGGCGGCAATCAGAACTGTTGAGTGCTTAAGAATTACCTCAGGTTTAACCCATTTGTCGAAATACAGAAGAGAATCCGCACCCATAATGAAATACATCTCCCAGTCGCTGTGTAGCTGATGAAAGTATTCCAGAGTTTCAAAGGTATAGTTTACCTTTTCGGAATCCACCTCTTTGCGGTCATAGGTAAAATACGGAATGTCCTTGATGGCTGATGCCACCAGCTCGCAGCGTATATTGCCGTTTAAGACGGTTTTATCCTGCTTATGGGGAGATTTTCCCGTTGGCAAAAAAACAACCCGATCAAGGTTAAATTGATCGTAGGCATTTTCTGCGATTAGGAGATGTCCGTTATGAATTGGATTAAATGTTCCCCCGAAAATACCAACCTTCATACAAACTCCTTTTAGCGCGGTAAATGATATGCGCTATCTTTTCTTTTCTGCTTAAATAAAACGATTTTTTTGCCGATGACCTGTACTACCTCAGAACCGGTATGTTCTGCAATGGCTCTTGCGATTTCCTTAGGGTCATCCAGACAATTCTTTAATACGTTTAATTTAATTAATTCCCGCTTCTCAATGGCTTCGGAAATTGCTTCAATGTTTTCATCGGTTACGCTCTGTTTTCCAATTTGAAAAATCGGATCCATAACGCTTGCTTTACTTTTTAAATATGCTCTTTGTTTACTTGTCATAGTACCCTCTATTTATAATACTCAAAGGAAAGACCGTAAAGTCTTACAGTATCTCCTTCTTCGATTCCAAGTTCCTCTAACTGCTCCAAAATTCCCTGGTCTTTCAGGAAGTTCTGGAAGAATAAAAAGCCCTTTTCGGAGTCGATATTGGTGTAACCCAGCATACGTTCAATACGCGGACCTTCCACCACATATTCATCCTCTTCTTCATCGTAAATAACGGTGAATGGCTCTGTATCTGTGTCCATAAGCTCTTCATCCACATCGTATTCCGGCTCAAAGACAACCACTTCTCTCGGAAGGGTTTCAAGCAGGCCACTAACATGGAATAAAAGATCTTTTACACCCTGACCGCTGACTGCGGAAATTGGGAAAACCTTAATGCCAAGGTGCTCAAATTCAGCCTTCAGGGTTTCAATAATCTCATTGGTATCGCCATAGACTGCATCCATTTTGTTAGCTGCAATGACCTGTGGTTTGTTTAAAATTTCGGGATCGTAAGCTTCCAATTCTTTGCGAATGGCTTTAATGTCAGCTACCGGGTCACGACCTTCCACGCTGGCACCATCCACAATGTGAATCATAACTTTGGTACGCTCAATATGGCGTAAAAATTCATGACCAAGTCCGATTCCCTCCGAAGCGCCTTCAATCAGTCCCGGAATATCCGCAATTACAAATCCTTTGGCTTCCGGCATATCCACTACACCAAGATTTGGTGACAGGGTGGTAAAATGATAGTTGGCAATCTTTGGCTTGGCATTGGTCACACGGCTTAAGAAAGTGGATTTTCCAACGTTTGGAAAGCCCACAAGACCTACGTCCGCAATGACTTTTAACTCTAGTTTCACTTCAAGTTCCAATGCCGGCTGACCGGGCTGGGCATATTTGGGCGCCTGCATGGTAGGGGTTGCATAATGCTGGTTTCCTTTACCGCCTCTACCGCCTTGTAAGAGCACGATTCTCTTATTGTCACCGGACATATCGGCAATAACCTTATCTGTTTCGGCATCCTTGATTACAGTACCTGCAGGTACTTTTAAAACCAAATCTTCACCGTTTTTACCGTGGCAGTTTTTCTTTCCGCCTTCCGCGCCGCTTTCCGCAACATATTTGCGTTTGTGACGATAATCCGTAAGGGTATTTAAAGCTTCGTCCACCTCAAAGATGATGGAACCGCCATGTCCGCCGTCACCGCCGTCCGGACCACCGTCCGGCACATATTTTTCCCGGCGGAAGCTGACATGTCCATCGCCGCCTTTGCCGGATTTTATAAAGATTTTTGCACGATCTGCAAACATAGTCTTCTTCCTTTCTAAAACCTTTCTAAAAAAAAGACCCGGCTTTCACAGTCGGGTCCCACTTTAACAACTTATTTGTCCTCTACCGGATATACACAAGCCTGTTTCTTGTCTCTTCCAAGTCTTTCGAATCTTAAAACACCATCGGTTAATGCAAATAATGTATCATCACCGCCGCGTCCAACATTCAAACCTGGATGAATCTTTGTTCCACGCTGTCTGTATAAAATGTTTCCGGCCTTAACGAACTGTCCGTCTGCTCTCTTAGCGCCTAAACGTTTAGACTCGGAATCTCTTCCGTTCTTTGTAGAACCAACTCCCTTTTTGTGAGCGAATAACTGAAGGTTCATTAACATCATTTCCTTACACCTCCCTGAAATCTAACGTTATATATTGTTGATACGTTTCTGAAATTCCCGTAATACCAAGTAAAAGACTTTCCAATAAAAGATTCGCTTCCGTTGATGGAGCTTCCACCAAAGAAAAAGAAACATCACCGGATTTCTCTTCTACTTCACATGTAAAACGATCCTCCGTAAAAGCCTCAATGGAATTAATAGCATTGAGTACTAGTGCGGATACACCGGCACATACAATATCTTTGCCTGATTCGGCGAAGCCAGCATGTCCGGAAAAATGAAAGCCGGAAATATATTCTGTACTTCCTTCTTTCTTTTTAAAAAATGTTACGTTTACCATCTTCTTTAATAAACGGATTAAGCGTTAATCTTGTTGATCTTAACCTGAGTAAACGCCTGTCTGTGTCCGTTTTTCTTGTGATAACCAGATTTTCTCTTGTACTTGTAAACGATAACCTTCTTACCTCTGCCTTCTTTAACTACTTCGGCTTCAACGGTAGCTCCGCTAACGGTTGGTGTTCCAACGGTTAACTTTCCATTGTTTACAGCTAAAACCTGGTCAAAAGTATATTTTGCTCCTTCTTCAAGGCCAAGCTTTTCAATGGTAATGATTTCGCCTTCTTCTACTTTGTACTGCTTACCACCTGTTGCAATAATAGCGTACATATGGCACCTCCTATAATCATTACTCGCCAATTTTGGTGCTGCGACATTGCAGACTTATAACCTAATTGTGCGGCATACCTAAGTATATTAGCATACTCCTACCCTTAAGTCAAGTAATATCCCGAAAAATTTGTTGCAAAAGTGTAGGACCGGTTTTCTTTCTGGTAATTTCCATTAAATGGAGCTTTGTAAAGTCTACTACGGTTGTGGTTATGTGGTCTTTTTTACAAAGCATGCGCATGTAGGATAAAAGTTCCTCCCGCTCGTCTTCTGTGGCAAGATCAATAAAATCAACGATACAGATACCGGAAATATTCCGCAAAATCAGTTGCCGGGCAATTTCAGTTGCCGCTTCTTTATTGATATCCATAAAGTAGCTTTCCTTTTTTCCTGTTTCTTTTTTTCCACTGTTAACATCAATGACGGTTAACGCTTCCGTATGTTCGATAATAAGATAAGCACCGGATTTCAGCCATACTTTGGAAGCTAAGGAATCCCGCAGTTCTTTTTGCAGGGAATACAATAACTTTAACGGGTAATTGTCGATATATTGTGTAATGCTGACTTCCGAAGGGAAAAGCTCACGGTTGGTCTGTAACGTTTCAAAGATACCTGCTTCATCTGTAATAATTTCATCCACTTCTCCGGCATAACAGCCCTTGATATAGGTAATATAATCAGGCTCGGGACGATACAGACAGGTAAAGCGTGTTTTCGTTGCTGCAGTTGCAGTCATATTAGCAAGAACTGTCTGCAATTGTTGTGCTTCCGCTAAAACATCTTCCATATTTGCGGTAAGGCAATTGGTTCTGGCTACAAGGTCGGCATTTTTGAAGGTTTCCCAATGCTTCGTAAGATAATCTTTAATCTCTTTTTGTACAGGCTTCGGAATTTTTTTGGAAACGTTAATCTTCCCTTGCGTTCGGGATGTTATTACTACAAAATGCCCGGAAAGATTGATTCTCGTTGTGACGCAAGCCTGCTTGGTCTTCATAGGAAGTCGGACCACCTGCACCAAAAGTTCATCTCCGATGGCAATGGGTTTCTTAGAGGGCTTATGGGTAAAAATAGCATCTTTTATTTCATCCTCAGGCAGATAACATACGGTATCAGCATCTATTTTTACAAAAATCGCATGAATCTTTGGTGCAATGCTGTCAACCCTGGCAATAAAAACGGAGCCTTTTAGAGACTGCTCATTTGATACACAGGACAGATTTCGAATTTTTCCCTCATAAAAATGAGCAAGAATAAGACTGTCCTTTGGATTTTTCAAAGAAGGAACCGGCTCTATGCATTCATAAGCCGGTACCTTTGTAATAATGATTTTATTCTGCTGCTTCAATGTTTTCTCCCATACTTCCTAAAGGAATGTATTTGTCGTTCTCCAGGGCATAGACTTCTTGACGATGAATCTGAAAGGCTTCTTCTTTGAATTCTGCATTACAGAAATCATAAAAAGCAGAAACCACCAGCTCCGGTCGGATATTCACTTCACTACCCGTTGTGACGGATAAAAAGTAGGCGCACTGGTTTAAGCATTCTTCCTGACGACTGTTATAAAAATCAACGTTAAAAGCATGAATATGTGGCTTTAAATCCACTTCTTTTTCGCTCTTTTTGGTTTTCTTAGTTACAAGAATCGTCGGTTGCGCCATAAATTTGGCGATTTTATTGGATAAAACGGTAATATCTGTAAACATTTCATCCTCATCCTTCGGGTACATATAGTAATCCGCCAAGGCAACCACACTCATGGATTTTTTTGAATCATCCGGAAGCTTTTTGTATTCCAGAATTTCCATACCATCCACCATAACATCATTTAATGCCTTGATACTGTCGGCTGTGGAGCGTGTGGAATTTACACGAATATCCATATATTCACCATCACTGGTAATGCCTACACCAAGAGGAGCCGCAAAGGACATGACCTGATGAGGGTTAAAACCTTCCGAATAGGCTATGTCAATGCCTGCGCGGATATTGGCTTTTTGGAAATAACGCATGATATCCAAATGTCCGATGAATTTCATACAGCCGTGTTTGCTGAATTTAATTCTTATTTTCAACGCAGACACCTCCTTTATATTTTAATGCACCACAACCGGAGCATGCCATTCGACAGTTCGGTGTAACCGTTTCCTGTTGCGCACGTTCGTACTCTCTATACAGGAATTCTCGACTTACACCGCAATCCAGGAAGTCCCAAGGAAATATTTCGTCTTTTTCCCTTGGACGTACGGTGTAAAAATCTTCATCAATACCGGTATCCCGGAAGGCGCGATTCCATTTTTCTACGTCAAAGTATTCATCCCAGGCATCAAAAACGCAACCTAATTCATAGGCGCGAAGCAATGCCTTGGCAATTTTACGGTCTCCTCTGGCTAAGATGCCTTCCAGAATGGTAACATCTGCATGATGCCAGTTATACTTCATACTCTTTTTATTAAGCTGCTCTTTCACGGTATCGTTTACAAGCTTTGCACGTTCCAAGAACTGTTCTCTGGTACACATAGGCACCCACTGGAAGGGAGTAAAAGGCTTCGGTACAAAGAAAGAGGTACTGATTGTAATATTACATTTTCCGTTTCTTTGATCCTTGGGAATTTCGTAATATCTTCGGGCAATTTTTTCTGCCAATTCCGGAATACCCTTAATATCCTCTTCTGTTTCCGTTGGAAGTCCAAGCATAAAATAAAGCTTTACCTTCTGCCAACCGCCTTCAAAGGCCATGCCGGCACCTTCTAAAATGTTTTCCTCAGTAAGTCCTTTGTTGATAACGTTACGCATACGCTGGCTTCCCGCCTCCGGTGCGAAGGTTAGGGAGCTTTTACGGATATCCTGAACTTTGCTCATAATATCCAGAGAAAAAGCGTCAATTCTAAGAGAAGGCAGGGAAATGTTGACGCCCTTCTTCTCGTAATTTTCTATCAGGAATTCAATAAGCTCTTTTAAATCCGGATAGTCACTGGAACTTAGGGAGCTTAAGGAAATCTCATCGTAACCGGTGCTTTTTAGCATTTCATCGGCCATGGCTTTTAATTCGTTAACATCTCGTGGTCTTGTTGGACGATATAACATACCCGCCTGACAGAAACGACAGCCGCGGATACAGCCTCGTTGAATCTCCAATACCACACGATCCTGAGTGGCTTTAATAAAGGGAACCACCGGATGTGCGGGATAACCGATTTTGCTGGTATCCATTACAATGGCTTTTTCAATGCGGGATGGAATGCCTTCAACGTTAGGCGTAAAGGAGGCAATGGTTCCGTCCTCATTATAAGTAACGTCATACAGCTGTGGAACATAGATCCCCGGCAAAGCTGCCATTTTTACAAGAATTTCGTGACGGCTTAATCCGTTTTTTTTGCACTCTTTGTAAAGGTCAAAGAGGTCATCATAAACCACTTCGCCTTCTCCAATGTAAAACAGATCAAAAAAATCTGCAATTGGTTCCGGATTATAGGTACAGGGACCGCCGCCGATAACCAATGGATCTTCTTCGGTACGCTCTGTTGCCAAAAGCGGAATTCCCGAAAGATCCAACACCTGAATAATATTGGTATAGCACATTTCATACTGAATGGTGATACCAAGAAAATCAAAATCGCGAATGGGATCCTGAGTCTCCAATGCAAAAAGGGGTATTTTTTTCTCCTTCATAATAACGGAAAGATCCGGCCAGGGAGAATAAACTCGTTCGCAGTACACGTCCGGGCGTTTATTAAACATATCATAGAGGATTTGAATGCCCAAATGGGACATACCAATCTCGTAAACATCCGGGAAACACATACAAAAACGGATATCAACGTCAGCAGGATTCTTTTTTACCGAGTTGACTTCGTTTCCGATATAGCGGGCCGGTTTATCTACTTTTAATAAAATATCATCTGATAAAGCAAGTTTTCTCATGGTTTCTCCTATATATTATTTTCGCTGGGCTAGCTCATTGGTAATGTCATCCCAGGTGATTTCGAATTTGCTCATGAGTACCATTAAAAAGTACAGAATGTCCGAAACTTCACCGCGCATGGATTCTGTATCTCCGTCTTTGGCGGAAAGGGTAAGTTCCATGGTTTCGGACTGAATCTTTCGCAAGATTTCGTTTAATCCCTTTTCTAAGAGGAAGTTTGTATAGGAACCTTCTCTGGGATTCTTTTTCCGGTTGATTATAACATTATAAACACTTTCCAAAAGCTTTACCGTGTTCTTTTCGGTATAGTCTTTTTTAAAGATTTCGGTGTAAAAGCAACTGTGATTTCCGCTACTGCAGGCGTTACCCAATTGAGAAACACGGGCAAGAAGGGTCTTTTTCTTACAATCAACAGATAAAGATTTGATATATTGCAACTCTTCTGTGGGGAAACCGTGCATGGTTACTTCACCGGTTTCCGGGTCGTAATAATGCATTTTTCCTTTTGCAAGAGTAAGTTTGAAAGCCTCCTCATTCATTTTTCCAAGGCACAGAACCTCGTTGGAAACATAATCCTGTGCAATGGCGGAAATCAGTCCGTTTTCATCTAAATTAAACTGGGACCAGTTCATGTTGGCTTCGTTAATCATTACCAACAGGCCTCTTTCAAAAAGTTCATGCTTTAAGGTCATGATGTCTGTGGTTTTGGCATTTAAAAGAGGACCACCTACACCCATACAGCTTGGAATTCGAAGGACTTTTGCATAGTCATCAAGATCCATGGAATCAATGACACCGTAAAAGGGAAAATCTGTCATGTTTACAAGGGATTCCATAATTTCGGGATCGAAAACATAAATATCATGATAAAGTTCTTCAATTTCCGCACGTTTTTTAAACAGAACGTCCACTTCATCCAAAGCCAGTGACATACGCTCGCTACGGAAACGCTTCTGGCACTCTTCCAAAATATTTGGAAGCTCCGGGTCACTACTGGATAAAATGACACGTCGACATCCGGAAAACAGGTATTCCCGAATATTTCGAATACTGCTGGTCCATCCAAAAGCATAGGAGGAAATTTCCAACACACGGTTGATTTCCCGAATGATTTTAATGGTATTCTCGTGCTCTTCCTGGGTTTCTGACAGATCCCATAACAGAATCTTATCAATTCCGCTGTCGTTATAGATTTTTGCAAGCTCCTCAGCAGCACCGATGCAGGTATGGTTGGTTTTGCTTTTAACTGCTTTTCCGTCACGCAAATACATGGTGGCCATAAGGCGCTTTCTTTCGTTCAGTGTTTTGTCCATACTACACTTCCTTATCTGCCCTCTAAATCCTGGGCTAATTTATCTAAATAGGGAACCAGTACACCTTTTCCCGGTGGGAAAAAGTAAGGCTCCTCCAGTTCTTCCAAGCGAAAACTTTTGCGTCCGCCGTCATTCATCCGGTGGTAGAATTCCATGAATTTTTCAAAACGCAAATAGTAAAAAATATCTCTGGTGGAAAAATACAACAAAAAGAAGGCGATTCCCTGTTGGGCTTCAAATTCTTTCATAAACTCCACCTGGTGAGCATGAATGTTTTGCAAAGGAAAGGTATCGGTTTTACATTCCTTTGCATCAAAACAAACAGGCACGCCCTGTACCACACCAATATAATCCACCGTACTCTTCTGTTCAAAATAAGCCAACGTAATATGCCTTGTTTTCTTGTCGATGGTAATGGGTGTAATGGGGGTCGGCACCTTTTGTACCAGTGCCAAATGTCCCTGCTGGTATTTCTCGTTGGTTCGATTAATGAATTCCTCTAAAGTGGAGCCTCTGAGACCCCTGGAGTTCCAGGTTGGCATGCCTTGGCTTCCTCCATCTGATAATAATATTTTGCTTGCTCTGCAATGGTAAATGGTTCTGCGCCTTCACAGGTCAGGATGCTATGACAAAGGTTCTTGTGTCTTGTTTTCCAAAAATCGGAGAGTTCTCTTTCCTGAACGGCCCATAATAATGCTCTTGTGGTCCCACCATGGCAGACAACTAAAATGCTTTCATTATTATGAAATTGCTTTCGTAAGTCCTCCAGGAAAGAACGTGTACGTTGGAATAATTGGGAAAAGCTTTCTCCGGTAGGATCCGGTACATAGTTTTGTGGTGCCAAAAAGCAATTGCTTATTTGCGCAAGCTCTGGCTCACCTGCCATAAGCTTATGATAATCACTACCCTCGTACTTGCCGTATGAAAGCTCTTTTAACCGGGAATCTATGCGGATTTCCTGACCGGGATCCGCCAAAATTCTGGCTGTTTCATAAGCTCGAATCAAAGGCGACGAATAAATAACGTCGTAGTGAATGTTCTCCTTTTCATAAGCCTGTCGGGTCTGTTTGGCAATCTGTCGACCATAATCATTTAGTGGAACATCAGTCTGTCCCTGAATCCTGCCTATCTTATTCCATTCCGTTTCCCCATGTCGTACTATGGTTACCTTCACTTGACGTACACTCCTTTTATTGTATCAAAGATTTGTGGATTTGGTGCGAAAATTGTTTTACCATCCGGAAAACGAAGTTCTGCCGCATGCAGAAGCTGGCTTGTCACACCGTATTTCTCCTTAACTTGACGATTTACTTCCCGGTTACCGTATTTACCGTCACCAACAATCGGAAAGCCCAAATGGGCCAAATGAGCGCGGATTTGATGGCTTTTACCGGTAATCAGGTGAACCCGTAAAAGGGTAAAATTTCCAAAATGCTCCAAGGGTTCATAGGCTGTTTCGATTCTGGAAGAATCAGGTAATTCTTTTTCAGAAACAGTTACTTGATTTTTCCATTCATCTTTAAGCAGATATCCGGAACCCCTCATGGATTGTACTACATTTCCAGCAACAAGGCAAATATAGTATTTTTCCAAGCTGCGATCTTTAAAGGCTGCGGACAGCTCCTGTAGTCCTTTCATTGTTTTACCGCAAGCCAAAATTCCGCTGGTGTTGCGGTCTAACCGGTTGCAAACTGAAGGTTTAAAGGTTTCAAACCGTTCCTTTGATAATTCGCCCTGATTCATCAGGTATGCTAAAAACAGTTCGTTGGCGGAAATGTCCTCTTTTCTCGCTTTTTGAGAAAGAAGATTTACAGGTTTGTTGAAAAAAACCATGTTTTCATCTTCCCATAATACAGGCATAATTTCATAAGCTTTTCTTTCTGTTAATTGACGAATTTTTTCGTATTCTCCGGAAAGGGCTTCTCTTTTCCCGGAACCGGAAAGCTTTTCGTAGGTCTCATCGGAAAAATAGATACAAATAACATCCTCTTCTGCCAGCTTTTCTTTGCCCGTTGCCTTTTTGTTGTTTAAGGTGATGTTCTTTTTCCGGAGCATTTTATACAAAAATCCGCTACCGGCGTCTTTTAGATACCGGTTTAGCAGTTTTATGAGGCTTGTTCCGGCCTCGTTTTTGGTTACGATTATCTTCTTCATGTTTTTTTGCCTTGATCTGTCTCGGCGGAATCAGGCATTCCTTGGAAAATCCGATTAAATCCTCCCGATGACAGCGTTTTAATGCTTCTTTTACAAGTTCATAGTTCTTTGGATCCCGATACTGAATAAGCGCCCTTTGCATGGCTTTTTCATGGGGATTATTGGCTACATACACAGGCTTCAAGGTACGAGGATCCAGTCCCGTATAATACATACAGGTGGAAATTGTAGAAGGCGTAGGGTAAAAGTCCTGCACCTGCTGGGGTGATAAATGTTCATCTCTCAAAAATTCCGCCAGTTCAATGGCTTCCTTTAAGGTGGAACCCGGATGGGAAGACATTAAATACGGTACCAGATATTGTTTTAAGTTAAGCTCTTCATTAACCTTTGCATATTTTTTGCTAAATCCCTGATAAACGGACATCTCCGGCTTGCCAAGCATGGAAAGCACCTTGTCGCTGATGTGCTCCGGAGCCACTTTTAGCTGGCCGGAAACATGGTATTTGCATAGCTCCCGAATAAAAGTATCATCCTTATCTGCCATAAGGTAATCAAAACGTATACCGGACCGGATGAAGACTTTTTTTACACCGGGGAGTTTTCTTAATTTTCGTAAAAGCGCTATGTAGTCGGAATGATCCACTTCCAGATTCTTACAGGGAGTGGGGAAAAGGCATTGTCTGTTGGCACAGGCACCTTTCGTTAACTGTTTTTTGCAGGCAGGTTGCCTGAAATTTGCTGTCGGGCCGCCTACGTCGTGTATATATCCTTTAAAATCCGGATGGTGAGTCATCTCTTCTGCTTCCTGCAAAATGGATTCATGGGAACGGGTCTGAATAATCCTTCCCTGATGGAATGTTAGCGCACAGAAGTTACAACCTCCAAAGCAGCCTCGGTTGCTAATTAAAGAAAACTGAACTTCCTTGATAGCCGGAACACCGCCCAAAGCTTTATAGGAAGGATGATATGTTTTGGCATAAGGTAATGCATACACATCGTCCATTTCCAACTGGGTCAGGGGTTCACAGGGAGGATTCTGTACGACGAAAAGGTTTTCTTCATACTGCTCGCATAGCTGTTGTCCGTGAAAAGGGTCTGTATTGCAGTATTGTGTATAAAAGCTCTTAGCGTAGTCCTCTTTATTATCTTTAATATCTGCGAAGGAAGGAAGCTTTACTGCATCCTGAATTAAATCATGATCCTTGGTTTTAAAAACGGTTCCTCGTAAATAGGTAAGGTCGGAAACTGCTAAGCCTGCATCCAATGCATCTGCAATTTCCACTACACTCTTCTCGCCCATGCCGTACATTAAAAGATCGGCACAGCTGTCCAAAAGAATGGAACGTTTTACTTTATTGGACCAGTAATCATAATGCCCCAATCTTCTGAGACTGGCTTCGATTCCACCAATGAGAATGGGAGAATCTTTAAATTTCTTACGAATCAGATTGCCGTAAACAATTGTGGCATAATCCGGACGCTTTCCCATAACCCCTCCGGGGGTAAATAAATCCTGTTCTCTGCGGTGTTTGGATACGGAATAATGATTTACCATGGAGTCCATGTTTCCTGCGGAAACAAGAAAACCCAAACGTGGTTTGCCTAAAATGGCGATACTGTTCTCATCTTTCCAGTCCGGTTGAGAAATAATTCCAACAGTATATCCGTGGGCAGTAAGAATACGGCTAATAATGGCATGACCAAAACTGGGATGATCCACATAGGCATCGCCGATTACATATACAAAATCTAAAGTATCAATTCCCATTTCCTGCATATCTTCTCTGGAAATCGGTAAAAAACGTTGGTCCATGCAGACTCCTTTCTGGTTTGATCTTAAACTAATAACTCGTCATAGGAATAAATAAAGTGGGTTGCCATTTGACGTTTCTCTGCTTCCATATCCTTGGAAAAATCGTCGGATACGGCACAGGTGTCCATTCCCGCACGTTTGGCGGCAAGTAGACCGTTAGGAACATCTTCAAATACCAGACAGTCCTGGGGATCAACCTGTAACTGTTTTGCAACCGTAAGATAAATGTCCGGCTCAGGCTTTCCTTTCGGTACTTCCTTAGCAGTAACAATGGTATCAATATACTTGGAAAAGTGAAGCTTTTTATCCACAAGTTCCACTAATTCTCTGGAGTTACTGGTAGCAATGCCGGTTTTAACGCCTTTGGCTTTTAATTCCTGTAAAAAGCGGAATGCTCCGTCTTTGTAGGGGACTTCATGAGCATACTGGTAAGCAGCCATATCGTTCCAAATTTTCATTAACTCTGTTACCGAATAAGAAATTGGAAAGGTTCTTACAAAATACTCTGCTGTTTCCTGCATACTATAGCCTTCAATGTCTTTTTGCAGGGTATCCGGCATTGGAATATTCTCCTGCCGGAAAAAATCTTCGTCCAATTTAGGCCAAATCCACATGGAATCAATTAAGGTTCCATCCATATCAAAAATAATAGCTTTATAGTTCTTATACATCCGTTTTTCCTTCTTTGAGATAGGCAAGCTCCGATTCTGTAAGCCTACGATACTCTCCCGGTGCCAGATTCTCGTCCAAGGTTAGAGAACCCATTTTTAATCGTTTCAAATAGAGTACGGAGTAGCCACAGTGGGCAAACATCCGCTTAACCTGATGGAATTTTCCTTCAGAAATGGTGACAAGAGCTCTGCTTTTTGCTCCTGATTCCAGTATAATCAATTCAGAGGGACGTGTCAGATGTTTTTCACCAATATCCATACCATTCTGAAAGGTTTCACAAATCTCAGGAGTTAACTCTCCTTCCACAAGGACTTCGTATTGTTTGGATACGTGTTTTGCCGGTGAGGTAAGATTATGCCCCAATTCGCCGTCATTGGTTAATAGAAGCAGGCCTTCCGTGTCCAAATCCAGTCGACCTACGGGAAATAAACCGCTTACATTTTCTGAAGTTAAAATATCCAATACTGTTTTATGAAGGTTATCTTTAGTTGCACTCACAACGCCTGCAGGCTTGTTCAGCATGTAATAGACGAATTCTTCATAAAGCAGTTCTTCACCCTGATATGTTATTTTCTGTGTTTCGGTATCGATTTTTTGCTCCGGTCGTGTTGCAAAAGTGCCATCAACAAGAACAAGTTTTTTTCGTATTGCGGTCTTGGCTTCCTGACGGGTAAGATGACAGGTCATTCCAAGGAATTTATCTAATCGGCAAAGCATGAATCCTCATTCCCCTCTTAACAGCAGGAAAAACCGGATGATGGAAACAATCCGGCTTTTCCTTTACTGTTCATTTGTTTACAGTCCTATTTATTTTGCACGTTTTAAGAATTCAACTAAAAGATTCCAGTACCGCTCTGTGGAAGAAATGCTTAAACGCTCCTGCGGAGTATGGATATCAAAGTTGGCAGGTCCGAAGGACACTGCGTCTAATGTTGGCATCTTCTCGTTGAAGTAACCACACTCAAGACCTGCATGGATTGCCTGAATCTGCGGCTCTGTATTAAACAGATCGCGATATACACCGGCAATCTTCTCACGTACTACAGAGTTTGCATTGTACTCCCAAGCCGGGTAATCATCGGTTTTCTCAACTGTTGCGCCAATGAATTCTCCAAGGAATACAATACGATCTAATACTTCGTATTTTCTGGTTGCAACGCTGCTTCGAATAGAGGAACATACATGGAAGTTTGTTTCCTGTAAGTCTACGATTCCAAGGTTGCAGGATGTTTCTACGAGACCTTCAATGTCTGTGCTCATAGCCATTACTCCGAATGGGATTTCTCTTAATAAGAAAAGAATCTTGGCCTGGGCAGTTTTATCAACAACCTGTAAGCTTCCTTCCTTCTCTTCTGCAAATGTAACGAAAAGATCCGGATCGGCAACACGGTATTCTTTCTTTAATGCTTCTTCAAGGTCAGCTACAATCTTCTTAGCTTTTGCAACATCTTCTTTAGCAAGAATAATGGTTGCGTCATTGTTTCTGGTAATAGCGTTATGTTTGGTTCCGCCTGCAAGGTTTGCAATGGAAAACTCTACTTCATCGGAAAGTGTTTTTAAAACACGTCCCATAATCTTGCTGGCATTTGCACGCTCTTTATGAATTTCTGCACCGGAGTGTCCGCCTAATAAGCCACCAACAGAAATTTTGGCAATCATACCGCTTTCTTCCACACGTTTAACTGGAAGATCCAGACTGGTTTCACATCCACCTGCACTGCTGGTTAAGAAAACGCCTTCTTCATCAGAATCGATGTTTAACATGATATGTCCTTTTAAAGGAGCAAGATCAATGGCCTGTACTCCATCCATGCTTGTTTCTTCATCAATGGTAAATACCATTTCAAGTCTTGGGTGCTCGATTGTGTCATCATCTAAAAGAGCAAGACCATAGGCAACAGCAATTCCGTCGTCACCACCTAAGGTAGTTCCCTTTGCCTTTAAGAAGTCACCGTCTACGTAAAGATCAAGACCTTCTTTGTCCATGTCTTTGGTGCAGTCTACTTCTTTTTCGCAAACCATATCCAAATGTCCCTGGATAATGATTGGTTCAGAATTTTCATAACCTTTGGTAGCTTCCTTAATGATAATAATGTTGTTTACAGCGTCCTGATGACACTCTAAATTATGTTCCTTGGCAAAAGCAACACAGTAGTCGCTGACAGCCTTGGTATTTCCGGAACCACGAGGAATTTTGCTTAATTCTTCAAAATAATAAAATACGTTTTCCGGTTTTAAATTTAATGAATTCTTCATCTTAACCTCCTATCGCATAATACATTATGCTATTTCATATAGTAAAACATGAGAAAAAAATTTACCTTCCCCATATTTCTATACTTTTTGTTGTTTGTCTTGCTTTTTCCAAAGGAAAGCGGTCAAATTACCCTGAATACACTGGTGTTATGGTACCAATCGGTAATTCCGGCATTACTGCCCTCTATGATTTTCATCCAGTATTACCTGCAAAGCATGGATGTAAAGCCGGTATCTGTTCCTCTCGGAATTTTACTAGACTTGTGTTGCGGCTTTCCGGTTGGAAGTCTTATTGTTACAAGCTGGATGAAAAAGCAAAAAATTACTTCTACGGAAGCTATCCTGTACATGGCTTTTTTGAATCAGTTTAGTCTGTCGTTTCTCATAAACTATGTATCCGGTCAAATTTTACATATATCAGGAATTGGCTTCGTTATACACTATTATAGTCTGCAATTGCTTTCCTATGGGATTCCCGCAATCTGTCTTTTTTGTAAAAAGCGGGAAACTACTGCGCAATATGAAAAAAAAGATTTCGGCGCAAAAGAAACGCTGCCATTTACGGATAACTCCCCAAGCTTTGGAAATGCCATTCTGAAAAGCAGCGAAATCTTATTAAAGTTATATGGGTACATGTTGATTTGCAATTTGTTTTCAAAGAGTCTGTCATATTTAATTCCTAATTCGGAATTAATTCTTATTGCAGACCTTTTCACGGAAGTCACCGGTGGGCTAATGAAAGCAAGGCATAATCTTCAACTATTTGTATTGCAACCGATTTGTCACGCTGCAATAAGCTTCGGCGGGATTTGTACCATTTTGCAGGTGATTCCCATAATAAAAAAAGCAAATCTTTCTGTCCCTTTCTATATTCTGTTGAAATGCTATGCGGCTATAATCAGTGCACTTTTGACACTGTATTTTCCGGTTTAATTTAAATCTGTTACGTCAACGGAATCTGTTTCGTCCTCTTTCTTGGATTCCTCTGCATTTACAGGTGTCTCCGGCTTCTCTTCCGGTAAAAGTTCTTGCTTGTTAGCCTGTACAATGTCCAAGCAATTCTTCAGATTGTTGTAATAGTTGTCAAATTTAGCTTTGGAAGTTTCCATGCTTGCTGTAAGAATACTTTCCATATTTCCCAGCATATCGCCGGTATAGCTGATGGCTGCTGTACGAATGTTATTGGCATCCGTGGTTGCGTTATCAAGAATCTCCTGTGCCTGTTTGGTTGCCAGCATAACCACTTCGTTTGCCTGAGCGTAAGCCTGCTGCATAATCTGATGTTCACTTACCAATTCGTTGGTATGAATCTCAGCCTGTGCAATAATTGCTTCAGCCTTGGCTTTGGCGTCTGCTAAAATTGCATCTTTGTTATGAACAATCTTCTGATATTCACGAATTTCCGATGGGATTTTCTTCTTCAGATTATCCAATAACTGATCCAGCTCTCCGCGGTTAACCACAATGTTCTCGCTGGAGAAATGCTGATATTTACAACCGTCAATGTATTCTTCTATTTCATCAATCATTTGTTCCATTCTGCTTGTCATAATTGAGTTCCTCCTCGATGATAGATTGTTAAGGTGTTTCGGACACTGTAGGTCGTTGTAAAATCTGTGAGGATCGCTTCTGATGTACCCGCTTTTCAATGGTTTTCGGTACTGTCTTGGAAATATCTCCTCCATAGGCGGAAATTTCTTTCACTATGGAAGAACTAAGGTAAGAATATTCCAGACTGGTTGCCAAAAAAATGGTATCAATATTCGGATCCATTACCCGGTTGGTTTGAGCAATCTGTAATTCGTAGTCAAAATCTGTTACTGCCCGTAGTCCCCGAATTATAACTGAAATATTCTGGGCTTTGCAGTAATCTACCAACAGTCCGTCAAAGGAAACTACTTTGATGTTTGGATATTCCGCCAACACCTCTTCTATCATACTAACACGTTCTTCCATAGAAAACAACGGATTTTTCGCACTATTGATAAGTATGCCTACATAAAGTTCGTCAAACATACCTGCCGCACGTTTAATAATATCCAAATGTCCATTGGTGATCGGATCAAAACTTCCCGGATAAATTGCTTTTTTCATTTAGTCCTCCTCAACAAGTGCTACAAAAGCATGGGCGTTTGTTTTATACGCTTTGTATTTAAAAAGTTCAAAACCGATGCCCTTTAAAAAGGCAAATTCTGTTTTTTTATCTGCTTCAATGATGATAATGGTATAGGGATCTACCAAGCCTGCTTTTTTTAAAGCCAGTAAAACAGGCTTTTCATAGCCTTCTTCGTAAGGTGGATCCATGAATACAATATCAAAGGGGGCCTGTCCTTCCATTTCGGCAATGGCGGAAAGAACATCTTTTTTAATCAGGCGGGTTTGAACACCAAGACCTGTAAAAGCAATGTTTTCTTCTATACAACGAATTGCTTCTTTGTTATTCTCCACAAGGACAGCGTAGGAAGCGCCACGACTGACGGCCTCCAGTCCGATTCCACCGCTTCCGGCGAAAAGATCAAGGAACCGGCACTCCCGAAGCTCATAATTAATGATGTTAAATAAAGTTTCCTTGATACGATCTGTGGTTGGTCTGGTATGATCTCCTTTTGGAGTTTTTAATGGCATGCTTTTGCATTTTCCCGCGATGATTCTCATAAAAAAGCCCCTATTCCTGTTCTTTTAATACATCTTTGTTTTTAATCAGGTAATCCAGTAAAGAGATAATGGTTAATGCAGTTGCTATTCCTATTAGAGCATATTCCAAATACTGATAACCCGGAACATCAAAATGAAGTAATAATGCTACCACCATTATCATCTGGAAAGTGGTTTTAAATTTTCCCCACATGCCGGCTGCAATAACCACCTGATTACTTGCTGCAATAAGACGAAAAGCAGAAATAATGAATTCCCTGGCAATAATAATAATTACTACTTTGGCCGGGAGCAAGCGTAAGTCAAGTAAGCATATCATTGCTGTACAGACTAAAAGCTTGTCCGCCAGTGGGTCCATTAATTTTCCAAAATTCGTTACCAGATTATACTTTCTGGCAATTTTACCATCCAAAAGGTCGGTGAGACTGGCGATGATAAAAATTGCTACAGCAATATAACGACCAATTTGTCCAAAGGATGGCTGTAAACTCAAGACGAAAAACGGAATCAATATAACACGAAAAATCGTTAATTTGTTCGGCAAATTCATGGTACTAACTCTCCTATCAAATCATATTCATACGCTCCGGTTACTTTAACACGAACAAAGTCGCCGGTAATTAATTCTTCATCACTCTGAATAAAAATATATCCGTCAATGTCCGGGGCATCCCGATAAGTACGTCCCAAATAGGAATTTTCATCCTGTACTTTCCCCTCAATTATAGCCAGCATAGTGGAACCGATTAAAGTCTGGTTCTTGTCATATAAAACTTCCTCGGAAAGTTCCATAACATCGCTTTGCCAGCTTTCCTTGGTTTCTTCCGGAATCTGATCCGGCATTTCAGCTGCAGGAGTATTTTCTTCCGGTGAATAGCAAAAAGCACCTAAACGGTCAAACTCCATATCGTTAATGAACTGCATCAGCTCTTCGTGCTGTTCTTTGGTTTCTCCCGGAAATCCGCAAATTAGTGTGGTTCTGAGGCAAATATCCGGAATACGCTTACGAAGCTTTGTAATATTGGCAACCAGTTCTTTACGGTTGGTACGACGATTCATACGCTTTAAAACCGCATCACTGGCATGCTGGATCGGCATATCCAGGTAATGACATACCTTCTCATTACGAAGGATGGAATCAATAAGCTCGTCGTAAATTTCCTCCGGATAACAGTACATAATTCTTATCCAGTATAAACCGGGGATTTTATTTAATTCATCCAATAAAAGATGCAAGGATTTCTTTCCGTAAAGGTCTACACCGTACAGGGTGGTTTCCTGGGCAACCAAAATTAGTTCTTTAACACCATGAGCTACCAAATCCTTGGCTTGTGCCACAAGATCTTCCATTGGAACACTGCGGTAGCTTCCACGAATAGAAGGGATAATACAGTATGCACAACGCTTATCACAACCCTCGGCAATTTTTAAATGTGCATAATGTCCCGGAGTAGATAATACCCGGGGACTTCCTTTTGCCGGTATAAATGGTTTTTCTTCCATGCAACATTTTGCATCCTCTTCTACCAGTTCAAGAATTCGGTCAAGGGAATTGGTACCAAGAATGGCATCAACTTCCGGCATCTCCTTGAAAATCTCTTCTCTGTAGCGTTCTGCCAGACAGCCGGTAACAATGAGTTTTTTAAGACGGCCCGTCTTTTTATATTCTGCCATCTCTAAAATGGTTTCGATACTTTCTTCCTTAGCATCATTGATAAAGCAGCAGGAATTGATAACAATGACCTCTGCCTGTTCTTCTTCGTCTACGATTTGGTGACCGGCTTTGGTAAGAGTACCAAGCATATATTCGGAGTCAACCAGGTTTTTATCGCATCCTAAAGAAACAAATAATATATTCATGTAAAAAGTCCTTTCTGTCGTAAAGCAAGAAAAGTGCCTGTAAAAGGCACTTCACTTTCCTTATTCATCCTCGGAAAGAATATGAATCTGTCCTTTGTATAATTCTTCTACAGCAGTAGAAAAGGGCTTGTGGCATTCAGCCATGGCTTTAGCCGGAGCACCGTCGATTAACTGACGGGCACGTTTTGCAGTTGCGATAACGATGGAATAACGGCTGTTTACTACCGGTTCTTCTCCAATCTCAACCTCACTGTTTACTACACGCATTAAGTCTGTGTAAGATGGATGTAACATATCCAAGTCTCCTTTCTATTTGGCATAGCAGCAAAGCTGCTGTTTCATAACCCATAATTTTTCTTTGTTGCGGAACATACGATGATGTTCGTTTTCGATAATGGTGTTAACCTCTTCTACACAAGAATCCAAATCATCATTTACTACCCAGTAATCATACTTAGGCATAATGTCCGCTTCTTCATAAGCTTTGGCCATACGACGGGCGATGGTATGCTCGTCTTCTGTGGCTCTTCCCTTTAAACGATTATAAATGGTATCTGCATCCGGTGGAGTTACATACATAAGCAAAGTGTCCGGAAGCATTTCTTTTACCTTTAATGCACCCTGAGTCTCAATTTCAAGGATTACATCATATCCTTCCTGAAGCTTACGCTCCACATAACCCTTCGGGGTACCGTAATAGTTACCGACGTAGTTGGCATATTCCAGCATCTGACCGGAACTTACCAAATCTAAGAATTCTCCTTCTGTCTTAAAGAAGTAATCTACGCCCTCTTCTTCGCCCGGACGTGGAGATCTTGTTGTTGCGGAAACCGACAGCGCATAACGCTCCGGATATCGCTTCATCAGTTCCTTCATGATGGTTCCTTTTCCGGAGCCTGCAAAGCCGGAAAAAACAACTAAAATACCATTTCTTCTTTCCATTTCTTTTCCTCAACTAATTCTTTGAAAGATCGGATACACGGCTGGTAATGGTTTCCGGCAGAAGTGCTGATAAAATCACCTTCTCGGTATCGGTAATGAGAATGGATTTGGTCTTTCGCCCCTGTGTGGCGTCAATCAGTACCTCTTTTTCCTTGCTTCTTGATATGATACGCTTGGCCGGAGCGGAATCCGGTGTAATCACGGCAAGAATCCGTTCTGCATTCACTACATTGCCGTATCCGATGTTAATAAGTTTTCCCATAAGTTACTCGATATTCTGTATTTGTTCTCTAACTTTTTCAATTAAGGTCTTCAACTCAATGCCGATATTGGAAATTTCAATGTCGGTAGTCTTTGAAAGGATGGTGTTGGCTTCACGGTTCATTTCCTGAGCAATAAAGTCAAGCTTACGTCCTACCGCATTGCCGGATAATAATTCCTTCTTGGTGGCAGCAATGTGGCTCTTTAAACGGACGATTTCTTCATCTACGCAAATCTTGTCAGCAAAAATTGTAACTTCCTGAGCAATGCGTCCCTCGTCAATCTTATTATCTTCCAACATATCTCTTACCTTATCCATCAATTTCTGACGATATTCGGTAATAATCATCGGAGATCGTTCTTCAATAAAATCAACATAGCCGGACATGGTGTCAAGCTTCTCCAACAAGTCCTTCTTAAGGTTCTCACCTTCTGCTTCACGGCTTGCAACCATTTGAGATAAAGCACCGGACAAAGCTTCTTTTAAAAGTGCCCATAAAGCTTCCTCGTCTAATGCAACTTCCTCCATGGTGAATACTTCCGGGAAACGTGATAAGGTGCTGACACGGATGTCATCTTCCAATCCGAATTCAGTAGACATCTGCCGCAAATAATTCAAGTATTCTTTTGCAATGTCCGGATTATATTTCACATTCTGCTGGCCTTCTGTGTAGTCTTCAAATAAAATATAAAGATCTACCTTGCCTCGCTCTAAATATTCTTTGATCAGAGCACGGATGGAATTATCGAACATGTTTAACTTCTTAGGCATCTTCGTATTCACATCCAGATAACGGTGGTTCACCGCCTTCAGTTCTACTGAAATCTTATAGCTTTCGTTACTTACTTCGTTACGACCGAAGCCGGTCATACTCTTTATCATAACATTCTCCTATTTTCTAGCCTTACACATACAGTTAAAAACTAATTAACAGTATGCATAGATATGTTTATTATAATCAAATTCTGTGCTTCCGTCAATAGATTCCCCGATACCATTTGCACATTTTTTTGTTTTAAGGTACACTATATTTATCTGTTTGTAAGTATACGAATAAAACCGAAAAGAAAAGAGGAAGCTTTATGGCATTTGATGGAATAACAATCTGCAGTCTTGTTGCAGAATTTCAGGATAAAATTGAAAACGGAAGAATTCAGAAAATCGCTCAGCCGGAAAATGATGCACTGATGCTTACTATCAAAGGGAATGATGGAAACAAAAAGTTGTTTATTTCTGCCAGTGCTTCTCTTCCGTTGCTGTATTTCACAGAAGAAACCAAGCAAAACCCCATGGTGGCCCCAAATTTTTGCATGCTTTTACGAAAGCACTTATCTTCTGCCCGAATTACAAAAATCTATCAACCGGATTTTGAACGTATTGTTGTGTTTGAATTAGAACATCGAAATGAGCTGGGAGATCTTTGCAGTAAAAAACTTATCGTTGAAATTATGGGTAAACACAGTAACATTATTTTCACGGATGATCAGGATGTGATTTTAGACAGTATCAAGCATATTCCTGCATCTGTAAGCTCCGTTCGGGAAGTTTTACCGGGGCGTAATTATTTTATACCCAAAACCACGGAAAAGATAAATCCGTTAGCTGTTTCAAAAGAAGAATTTTTTATACAAGTATACTCAAAGCCTTTAACAGTGCTAAAAGCGTTGTATCAGACGTTTACCGGATTAAGCCCGGTTGCAGCTTCGGAAATCTGCACCAGAGCTAATCTTGAGGCTGATAGGCCGACAGAAGCTCTATCCGACATAGAAAAGGAACATTTGTATCGGACCTTCAGTCTTTTTATGGAGGATGTGCAGGAGGGACGATTTACTCCGGCTCTGTATTATGAAGGAAAAGAACCCAAGGAATATGCCGTTTTTCCTTATCAGCAGTATGCTGATTATCGGGAAGTAGCTTTTTCGTCTATTTCTGATGCATTAACAAGTTTTTATGCGGAAAAAGAATGTTATACCCGTATCCGACAGAAATCTTCGGATCTTCGTCGTGTTGTCACCACTGCTTTGGAACGTAACCGCAAAAAATTGGATTTACAGGAAAAGCAATATCGTGATACGGATAAAATGGATACCTTCCGAATTTACGGAGAACTGCTTCATACTTATGGCTATGAAGCACAGCCGGAAGCGAAAAAACTTACCTGTCTGAACTATTATACCAATGAAGAGATTACCATTCCGTTAGATGAAACCATGACAGCCATGGAAAATGCCAAACGATATTTTGATAAGTACGGGAAAATGAAACGAACCCGCCAGGCATTGGATACTCTTTTAGTGGAGACCCGGGCGGAAATAGAACATTTAGAGACGGTTTTGACGGCTTTGGATATTGCCATAAGGGAGGACGATCTTTCCCAGATTCGGGAAGAACTCATGGAGTCCGGCTATATTCGAAAACGTCCTGCGGATAAGAAAAAAGTAAAAATTAAAAGTGCTCCATTCCACTATCGCTCTTCCGACGGATTTGATATCTATGTTGGAAAGAACAATCTGCAAAACGAAGAGATTACTCTTAACCTTGCAGACGGTGGTGACTGGTGGTTCCATGCCAAGAAAATTCCGGGTTCCCATGTTGTGGTTAAGACAAAGGGACAAGAACTGCCGGATGGAACTTTTGAAGAGGCGGCAAGATTGGCAGCCTTTTATTCCAAAGCAAAGGGAGCCGGTAAGGTGGAAATTGATTATGTAAAGCGTAAGGAAGTAAAAAAGCCGGGAGGCTCTAAACCCGGCTTTGTAGTTTACTATACCAATTATTCCATGACAATCGAACCGGATATTACCGGAATCGAATTAGTGTCGGATTAAATTAAATACCAAGGATCGGATGCAGAGGCTGATGTACAGCTTCGGAAAGCGTCGGATCCTTTTTTAATATTTCCTTTGCTTCCCAGGAGGCATCTTTTAGCAAATCTGAATCATGGTAGATATCCGCAATTTGAAAATCCAATTCTCCGCTTTGGCGGATTCCGAATACATCTCCCGGTCCGCGAAGTTTTAAATCCTGTTCTGCAATATAAAAACCATCGTTGCTGGTATTTAAAATTTCCAATCGCTCATTTTTCTGAGAGCCTGCTTTTCCATCCACGAAAATACAATAGGACTGGGAATCTCCACGTCCAACACGACCGCGAAGCTGATGAAGCTGAGCAAGGCCGAAACGTTCAGCATTTTCCACCATCATTACAGTGGCATTGGGAACATCCACACCTACTTCCACAACGGTGGTAGAAACCAGAATTTGAATTTCTCCTAAAGCAAAGCGATCCATAACTTCCTGCTTCTTCTGTGGTCGCATTTTGCCGTGTAGGCAATCAATGGTAACTTCACGATTTGTTTCTTTAAAATATTTTTCTAATAGTGCAGAATAGGTTCCTACATCTGCACTGTCACTTTCTTCGCTCTCTTCCACCAGCGGACATATAACGTACACCTGATGCCCGGAAGAGATTTGTTTGTACATAAATTCGTAGGCGGTTTTCCGATAAGAGCGTTTCACAACGCAGTTCTTGATTGGTAGACGATTTCTTGGCACGGTCTTAATTACGGATATATCCAAATCTCCGTAAAGTATCAGCGCAAGGGTTCTTGGAATCGGGGTGGCACTCATAACAAGAATATGAGGAAGAGAACCTTTTTCCGTTAGAGTCTGGCGCTGATTAACCCCAAATCGGTGCTGCTCATCCGTAATTACCAGACCTAAATTATTAAGGGATACATCCTCCGTTAATAACGCATGAGTTCCAACAACCATTGCGGTAGGATCCAATAACAATGCCTGCTTAATTTTCTTTTTCTGTCCGGCTGGAATACTTCCCGTCAGAAGGTATACGTTGGTAAAGGGTGCATGCTCCTTGCAAAAAGCAAGAAGTTTTTCATAATGTTGTCTTGCCAATACCTCTGTTGGTGCCATAAGTGCAGACTGATAACCGTTTGTGGTAGCGTACAGCATGGAAAGAAAGGCAAGGACGGTTTTTCCGCTTCCTACATCTCCCTGTAAAAGGCGTTGCATAGGCGTATCTGAAGACATGTCATTAAGGATATCCAAAAGCGCTGTGTGCTGTCCTTCTGTTAGTGTAAAAGGAAGCTTGTTTGCTTCTTTAAGGATAGTCTCCTGTCCCTGCATACGATACAAGCTTTTTACTTTCTCGGTTTTTAAAAGCTCGATTTTTAGCAAAAAGAGAAAGAATTCATCAAAAGCCAAACGTTTTCGTGCGGCCAGAAGCTCATCGAAATCCTTTGGAAAATGAGCTTGAACATAAGCTGTGCTTAAATCAACCAAATTCCGTCGTTTCTTTAGCTCGTCTGACAGGTAATCCTGCATTTGTCCGGCAAATTGAAGAGTTTGTGAAGCAAACTTTCCAAAACCCTTATTGGTTAGTCCCGGTGTCAGATGATAAATAGGTTGTAATGTCTTTTGTTGCTTTTGGTAATCTTCTTCAGAAAATACAGCAGGCTGTTCCAGGGTGAATCGTCCGTTGCGATTCCGTACTTTCCCGTAAAAAATATAGCTTTCTCCGGTGTTCAGTGAATGGCGGATATAGGGGGTATGATACCAGCATACCGGTAACTTGTTGGTACCGTCGGTAATAGTTGCCGTAACCATTTGAAGTCTGCCCCCTTTGAAATAGGGCTTGGTTCCAACAATACCCTGTACCGCCACCAGAGTATCTTCCTGAATCTCCGGAAATTCTATAGGATCCGGATAAAGAATATAATTATACGGAAAATGAAGGAGTATATCCCGAATGGTATATACTCCTATCTTATTCAGTGTAATTGCTGTTTTCTCTCCGACTCCTTTTAATTCTAAAACGGATGAAGAAAGGTCCATACACGTCTCCTTATTCTACAGAAATCAGGTAATAGTATACCGGCTGTCCGCCGTAATATACTTCGGTTTCACAGTCCGGATAGTATTCTTCAAACTGTGCTGATAATGCATTGGCATCATCTTCTGTTTTGTCCTCACCATAATAAATGGTAATAATAGAGGAATCCTCTGTAACCATCTTATCCATCATTTCTTTGATTACAGTATCCATATCTGCACCTGCGGATAAAATGGAATGATCGCCGATACCCATAAAGTCATCTTTGGCAATGGTAATGCCGTCAATTTCCGTATCGCGTACCGCATAGGTAATCTGACCTGTCTGAACGCTGGATAATTCTTCTTTCATGGTTTCAAAGTTCTCATCAGCACTACGTTCCGGAATATAGTTGATCATGGCTACAACACCCTGTGGCACAGTCTTGGTAGGGATTACATAAATCTTCTTATCCTCACAAAGTTCAGCCGCCTGATTAGCTGCCATAATAATATTGCTGTTGTTAGGCAAAATAAATACGTTATCCGCATTTACTTTCTCGATTGCAGTAAGCATATCTTCCGTACTTGGGTTCATGGTCTGACCACCTTCAATAACGTGATCCACACCAAGACCTTTGAAAATATCAGCCAAACCATCTCCTGCCGCAACGGAAATAAATCCCATTTCCTTACGTGGCTGAGTGGAAGTTGGTGCTTCTTTCTTCTGTTCGCGCTCTTTTTTCTGCTGTGCTGCCAGCTTTTCTGCATCTTTTATAAGTTTTTCCTGATGTTCCTCTCGCATATTATCAATCTTAATCTTGCTTAAGGAACCGAAAGTAAGGGCTTTCTGAATTGCAAGACCCGGATCGTTAGTGTGAACATGCACCTTTGTAATTTCATCATCCGCAACAAGAACGATGGAATCTCCGATTTCCTCTAAAAAGTCCTTCATGCCTAATTCTTCCTCTTCGGACATAGGCTTGTTTAATACTATAATAAATTCGGTACAATAACCAAACTTAATCTCTGCTTCGGTCTGAGCTGAGATTTTGGTTACACCGGTAGAGGTACTCTGTCCCTCAAAGTGATAATCAATCTCTTTTCCCTGTATAGCGTCGTAGACACCACGTAAAACTTCCATAAGACCCTGTCCGCCGGAATCCACAACTCCTGCCTGTTTTAATACAGGGAGAAGATCCGGAGTGGTCTTTAAGACGGCATCGCCTTCTTCAATAAGCAATCCTACATATTCTTCAATATTTTCTACGTCACCAACCAAATCCAATGCTTTATCGGAAATACCTCTGGCAACGGTAAGGATAGTACCTTCCTTTGGTTTCATAACAGCTCGGTAGGCTGTTTCTACTGCTTTTTCAATAGCTTCACTTAAGGTTACCACATCAACTTCGTCATGATTTGCAACCACTTTGGTAAAGCCACGTAAAAGCTGAGAAAGGATTACTCCGGAGTTACCTCGTGCTCCACGAAGGGAACCGGAGGAAATGGCTTTTGCCAGCTGTGCCATGGTAGGATTTGTAAGTGCACTTACCTCATTGGCAGCGGACATAATGGTCATGGTCATATTTGTTCCCGTATCACCGTCAGGAACAGGAAAGACATTTAATTCATTGATCCATTCTTTTTTTGCTTCGAGATTCTTGGCACCTGCTAAAAAGCATTTTGCCATTAACTCTGCATTTATTGTATTCATTCTGTAATTTCCTCCTTAATCGATTACCCGTACACCCTCAACAAATATATTGATCTTCTCAATCTTCAGACCGGTAAACTCTTCCACCTGATATTTCACGGTGCTGATTAATGTGTCGGAAATAGCTTCAATGCTGACACCATAAGCGATAATCACATGGAAATCAATGGTAATCTTATTATCTTCAATAACCACATCGATTCCATGATTCAGATAATCCCTTTTTAAAAGACGAACCAAGCCGTCCTTCATGTTGACTGCAGCCATACCTACAATACCAAAACAGCTTACAGCCACACTTCCTGCATAAGTCTTTATAACGTCGCTATCAATGATAACTCTTCCATATTCTGTATCCATTTTACCATTCATAATGATATCCTCCATATTGGTCTTTCTCAAAGACATCCTAACATATACTAAGTTATTATAATCGTTTTTTATCAAAAATGGAAGTTCAAAACAGTTTTTTTCGTAAAAATTAAAATATTCCTTGCATTCCATGCTGACTTTTGATAAAATATCTATGTTGCGATTTTGGTAAGTAAGTACCATCGTAGTAAAGTTGCAAGGAGGTGCGAAGGATGGCAGCATGTAGCGTATGTGGAAAAGGCGTTCATTTTGGAAATAACGTAAGCCACGCTCACAACAAATCAAACAAGATGTGGAAATCAAATATCAAATCTGTTAGATGTATCGTTGACGGAACTCCTAAGAAGATGTATGTTTGTACTTCTTGCTTAAGAAGTGGTAAAGTTGAAAGAGCCTAATAGAAAATAGCGAGCTCCGGTAATTCGGAGCTCTTTTTCTTTGCCCTTTATCGGCACCGTCGTCCCTGAAGAAATAATCGTATTCCCACCAGCAGTAATCCTACTGCAAACAATCCTCCCCAGATTTTCGTCGGCAAAAACATCATTAAAATTATACCGGCTGCAACACATATACAGGCAATTCCCAAAATTTTGGTCATGAACTGCTCTACTCCGTTTTTTATCAGTATATGAAAAAATCCCGCATATACGCATGGTATACACAGGATTTCCTATTATTCTTCTTTTTCGGATTTGTCTTCGGCTTTTACTTCAGCAGCAACTTCATCTAAATCCACATCATCATTCTTATCTTTGGAAAATTTGGAGATAATGTCGGGAACCATATCCAATATCTTGGTCATACCATCCTGATTCTTAACATTTACAAGCTTGGTATGTCCGTTATGGATTACCAGTACGGCACTTGGAGAAATTTTACCGCCAAGACCACCGCCGCCGTTGTTCTTCTTGTCTCCGGAAAAAGCACCGGCACCAACTCCGAAGGATACATCAACCAATGGAAGAATGATGGTATCTCCGATATGAATGGCTTCCCCAACTACGGTACTTGCAGTAATGAAATTATCCATTCCGTGAAATAAGGATTCTACTGTTGATACAAAATTATTCTCTGACATTCTTTTTCACTCCTTTTCGTAGTAACTGTCTAAAGCGTTTGTTCATAAATATGTGAATGGCACTTCGTACACCATGTATTATACGAATATGACCGCCTATTCTCATTTTTCCGTAAAGGTATAGCTCTTCATTTTCAAAATCCGGGTACACGCGAACTCCCTTTTTGTAAAATAAAGGAATCATACTTAAGGCCGCCGTAAGTAATCCGGTGTTTGACGGATCAGCCAAGTTGTAATGTAATGTCATTTTTCCGCGTCGTGGTCCGAAATGCTTCAAAAGGTAAAAGGATTCATCCTTTATAAGGGATATGAGTTCTTTGTTCTCATCTGAAAATGCAGAACGCACTAAATCAAGAATTTTATTAACCTTTCCGGTCTTCTTTTTCTTATTCTTGGCTGTAGATTTGGTTCCTTTTCTATTCTTTGAACTAGCCTCTTTCTTTTCATTCTCATCTTCCGGGACTTCCGACATAGGCGCATCCGCGTCCGCCGCTATTTGTTGGGCTTCAGCATCAACCTTATGGTTCTTTGAAGATTTTTTAATTTTCTTTTTCCGCTTGGAATTTATAACCGGTATTCCACAAACACATACTTTGTAAGTTGCATTCTTGAAATCCTTTGGATGTCGGTTAGCTTCATTTAATTCTGCTTCAACACTATAAAATATGGGTACCAGTAATAGAAACACCAACAAGCATAACAGTCCCAAAAGGATATATAAAACAATTCTGCCGATGAGCAATACAATATTAATTGCCGCCATCATGACGCTTGTCCCCTCCTAACGTCGAAAAAAATGCGGATACCTGGTCTACAGCGCCTGTCTGGTCATAAATATCCTGTATTATCTTACCTACCAGCAAGAAAGCTTCTTCCTTTCCCTTTGCAATGCCGATGACTGTAAGATCTTCTTTAGGATAACCCTTTTGCAGCAATTCTAAACTTGATATGATACGAAAATTGTCCTTGCCGTTGTCAGCAAGAACAATCACGTACACTCCGGGCTGCAATGCATTCTGTCTGATTTTACGAATCACTTTGTCTTCTTTGCCCGTAAGAGAGTCTCCTACATAGAGCCGTTTATACCATTTCAATAATATCTCCTGTTTCCCCAGAGGTTCTTTTTCTTAAGCTCCAGGTATTCACTGTAGGCAGTTTCTAATATCTGTTTCTCATTTGCGAATTTCAGCAAATGATATGCTTCGTGGTACTTATAAAAGCCTGAGTCCACGAAAAACTCTTCCTTTTGTGGTTTCGAGTAATAACTATCAGCCATCATCAGATACCAGTGTACTTCTTTCTCCACGGTATCCTCCGGTACAGTAAAAGAATATTGGCTTTTTCCAATATATTTAATAATGGTTGCGTCCACATCGGTTTCTTCCTTCACCTCTCTGGTCGCAGTTGTTTTATAGTCCTCCCCCTCTTCTACCGTTCCTTTGGGAAGCACCCAGCCTTCGTATCTGTTCTTATAGTTCTTAAACAGAAGTAAGATCTTTCCTCTGAAAATTACCACACCACCACAGCTCGTTGCTTCGATCAATGCACAAGTCCTCCATGCGGTTTGGTTTTATATCTAATCTAAAAAGATTATACAACTTTTTTGGTACCTGTGCAATTATTAATCGAAATAAGCGTCAAATACTTTTTTGGCAATGGGTACTGCAAATCGGCTGCCGTTACCCTGTTTCTCCACAATTACCGCTATGGCAATGGATTTGCCTTTTTTATTTTTGGCATATCCCACAAACCAGGAATGGGTATCATCGGAAGAGTCACTAACCTGAGCAGAGCCTGTTTTGCCTCCTGAAAGGTATTTGTTAGACTGTAATGCAGTGGCTGTACCGTAACGCACTGTTGCCCGCATTAATCTCCTCATAATCTTTGCCTTTTGAGGAGATAACAGTTGTCTATATTTCTCCGGATTGTTTTCGCTTACGATTTGTCCGGCATCATTTTCCACATGATCAATACTGTATGGTTTCATAAGAATTCCCTTATTGGAAATGGCTCCTGCCACCATTGCTAAATGAATGGGAGAAACCGTTATTTTATCCTGTCCAAAGCTTCCCATCATAATAGATGCTGTGGAAGAATCTTCACTTAATGAAAATTTACTTTTGGTGTAAGGATATTCTATGGGAAGGGAACGGTCAAATAACATCTTTTTGCTTAACTTTTGAAAAGATGCTATATCTAACGAAAGTCCCATTTCCGCATAACCGCAGTTACAGGATTCGGCAAAAAGATGCTTCAAATCCACGTCACCATGTACTTCTCCGCCATAACAGTGAATTGTGGTACCACCGGCAGTTTTTGCCCCGGTACAATGATAGTTAAAAGCTGCATTGGTACCGTTTTCCTTTAAATATTCCAAGGTGGTAAAAATTTTAAAGGTTGAACCCGGTGTATAGCTACCCTGTGTTGTACGGTTTAACAGCACTGAACTTTCTTTTCCGTTGACATCTGTTCCGGCAATACTGTCATAATGGTCTGCCACCTGATTGGGATCAAAGTCCGGCTTAGATACCATACAAAGGATTTTACCGGTTTTTGGATTTAATGCCACCACTGCTCCTTCATACCCGCCTAGACCCTGATATGCTGCTTTTTGCAGCTTATAGGACAGAGTGGAAACCACCGTATCACCCTGATTTTTCTTCTGGGAAAGCATATTCATCAGTTGATCGCCGATAAAGCTGTGGGTTCGAAGAAGCTGGAAGTTGGCGAAGCTTTCAATTCCGGTATTTCCGTTGGTACTATACCCTACAGCGTGAGCAAACATATTTCCAGCAGGGTAGACTCGGGTTTCTTTTCCGGTTTTGGAATTTACCTTTGTTTTTGCCAGGGTTTTACCGTCTGAAGATTCAATTTTACCACGGATTATGGACTTGGCAAAAATAGTCTGTCGTTTATTGTAGGGGTTATTGATTACCGTTTCTGCCTGCAAAACCTGAAAAGATACAATATACCCCATAAGGCAAAGAAAAAGTGCCAGGAAGAAATAGGTAACAATTACAAATTCCCGATTGTTTTTATTGCTCTTCTTCTTTTTTGATTTTCTCTTTTTTTCTGGATTTAAATCGTCTCTTTCCGGCAAAACGTTCACCCTCTTCCTCTCTCAAAATATATAATCCTTCAATGATGGAAAAAATCATAACCGTACTTACCAAAGAACTGCCTCCACTACTGATTAACGGAAGGGTTACACCGGTAGACGGAATGAATTTGGTCACTCCACCAACGGTCAAGAATACCTGAAATCCATAGACACAGCCAAGACCCAGGGCCACCAATTTATAGAAGTTATTTTCCATCTGCATGGCAATATTCAAAAACATCATAAAACAACAAATGCAAACCAGCAGTAAACACAGGGCAAAGACCAGTCCCATTTCTTCGGAAATGGCGGCAAAAATGAAGTCCTGCTCTACAACCGGAATACTTTTTGGCAATCCCTGATAGAGTCCGGAACCAAGCCAGCCGCCGGTACCGATAGCAAATAGGGATTGGGCAACCTGACAGCCTTCATTGGCAATAACACCCGGTGCGAAAGGATCTCTCCATGCCAAGACACGAACCTGAACATGGGAAAAGACATAATATCCTCCCACTGCAGCTAAAACGCCTCCGGCCATAATAAGCAACAGATAACGCACATCTTTTGTTGCCACAAATGTAATAACCATATATGCCACAAAATAGATAAGGGCACTTCCTAAATCTCTGGATGCCACCAATACCAACACATGGGCTGCCGCCATAACTGTTGTAATTACCACCTGTTTGAAGGAGGTATCCTTATAAAGCATACCTGCTACGAAAAATACGTAGGTGATCTTTACAAATTCCGATGGCTGTATGGACACAGGACCCAGAGAAATGGATAATTTGGCACCATAGCTTACTCTTGCATAAACTAATACAACGGCTAGTGCAAGCAATCCCAAAATGCCAAATACCCAGGTCAGTCGACTTAAAAAAGTCAGCTTGTGAATAAAAAACGGAACCAAGGTACACAGTATCATTCCGGCAAACATAAAGACAAACTGTCTCATGGCATGCTCCAGACTTAATCTTGTTAAAATCAGCATGCCAATCATTAAAAGCATAACCATATTGTTCACCACAAGGGTGGATGCTTTTTCATAAAACAAGTCATACAGCGTTAGGAACATGGAAAAAATCAACAGCTGCACACCGTAAAAAATCAGATATCGAAAATCTTGCTGAACCATATACATCACCATATTTCCGATAAAATGCAGCATATACATAAACAGACGCTGTCTGGTGCTAATCTGACTTCTCAATTCCGGACTTTTTCTTGCCATACTGGAAAATCCTTCTATGGTATAAAGGCCAAGAAGAAAAATCATTAATATTTTTGAAAGTTGTACAATAATCTGAACCATAGTTGCTCCTACTCCACGCCTTTTTTGTAATGGCCCCAGGTAAAATCCGTAAGGGCTTTTGCCGGCGTGTTAAATCCAAGCACCTGTTTTTCAAACAGAGCCAGAACCTTATTAACCTCGCTTTCGTCTTCTGTAGAAAACTGCAGACGTAAATACGGGGTATCAAAGGACGTTTTATCATTAAATAAACAAGTGGGTTTACTGTTATAAAGGACGTTGTAGCATCCATTACATTCATTTACAACAGGAAAAACGTAACCCATTCGGTCTTTTACAAACAGTGTTTCGCTTTTTTTCTTGCATTCTGCGGTGTTCTTTTTAACACATCCGGCGCTAATCATTAATGGAATGCGACCGTATACAATAAGTTCCGGAGTAAAAGGAAGCAAAGGCTTCATTTCTTTCCGAGTTATTTCCACGGGAACTGTAGTCTGCCATGCTGAAAAATCCTTAAAAAATCTCACTGCTTCTGTGTGGAAACAGTACAAGGATGCATCCGTTACAAATGGAAGCTTTTGCTCTTTTACAAAACCAAGGCTGTCGTAACTACGGGCAAGGAATCCGTCTGTAACATTTTTTAATAGTTCATATGCCCGTAAAAAGTGGTCTTTATTTCTTTTCCGAAAAATATAAGGAAGAGCAAGGTAGATTTCCACCTGTTCCTGTCTTATTTTGAAAAGATCCGGGATAAGCGCTTTTGACTCTTCAGGACTAAAGGCGGTTATCTCAAGGTATATTCTACTTATATAAGGACGGTCCATTAATGCAAAAAGTTGCTCTTTCGTGCGTACTAAAACCGATACATTTTCCTTGCCAGCCATAATACTATGGGAGGTTTCTTCTTCAGCGTTTGGAGCCTCATATAACCGTTGCCCACAAATTTGACGGGTAAGAACCTCCAAGGCTTCTCTTCTAAGCTGATTTAAGGAGGATACAGGCAGAAAAATTCCATCATCCATTGCTATATCTAACATACCAAAAACGTATGGCGTTGAGCCGGTTTTTTGTAATTGTTTTTTAATCTGCTCCCGTAGAATTCCTTTGTTTTCTGCCGCCTGTACAGTAGCTCCGGTAACCGCAACTTCTACGTCTTTATATTTCACCGTAAGGGCTACGGGTTCACCAACCTGCAATTTGCATGATCCGCTGATTGGAACCTGTTTCTTTCGGCACATTAAGTTTTCATCCAGAATGCCTTCACTGCTTACATGAGCCGATGACCTGCCGGTGAGCATGTCTTTTCCATTGTGCTGTTTATAATATCCATTAGTGAAACCGTCACGGTTTCCTGCTTTTAAAAGCGCTTCATAGTCCTTCTTGGAAACCTGATACCCTTCTTTTCCTTTTTCGTCGTACAAATCCAAGTACTTGCGGTAAATGGATACTACAGTGTAAGCATAAGAAGTCTGCTTCATACGTCCTTCAATCTTTAAAGAATAGACACCCGACTCCAATATTTCCGGAAGAAACTGCAAGGTACAAAGGTCCTTCAAGCTAAAAAGCTCACCTTTTTCAAAAATTTTGCGGTTATTTTCATCAAATGCCTCATAAGGAAGGCGACAAGGTTGAGCGCAGCGTCCTCGATTTCCGCTTCTTCCACCGATAAAACTGCTAAATAGACATTGACCGGAATAACAGTAACAAAGGGCACCATGAATAAAGGTTTCCAGTTCCATTCCGGTTTCATCATGGATTTCTTTTAATTCCGTTAAAGAAAGTTCTCTGCTGGGTACAACACGACAGATTCCAGCTTCCTTTAAAAGATTTGCCCCCTCTACGTTGCTGACGGACATTTGAGTGCTGGCATGAAGCTCCATTTTCGGAAAATGTTTTCGGAATGTACGAATAATTCCTACATCCTGAATAATAACTCCGGCTAAACCTGCTTCGTAAAAAGGAATCATCATTTCGATACAATCCTGTACTTCCGACTCTTTAACAAGGGTATTCACGGTCATATAGACCTTCACACCATGAAGTTTTCCATAAGTAATAGCTTCGATTAATTCTTCTGTTGTAAAATTCTGGGCATAGGCTCTGGCTCCAAATCTGGGACCGCCTACATATACTGCATCTGCTCCCGCATTTACAACCGCATAAAAAGTTTTCAGACTGCCTGCCGGCGCCAATAATTCATGTTTCATACTGTTACCTTTGAAAAAACTCCATTTTGCATTTACATCAAAATGGAGTTTCGCTTCGTTATACTTTTCCTAATAGTTTCTCTTCCAAAGAGGATTCCAATTGCTCTTTGATATGTGTAAGTTCTTTATTTTTAGACTCCAATTCTAAAATGCTGTCCTTCATGGTGTCAAGCTTAATCTGTAAGGATATCAGTTCATGCTTTAATTCAGCCTGTCCCTTTTTAAATTCTTCTAAATCTTCTTCTAACTGTTCAACCCGTTCTTTGGACTTGAAGTATTCGTCTGTTAGGTTAAGCTCCATTAACAGCGCTTTCTGCTCCATGGACAGATGATTATACCCTTCCATGGTTGTGGAAAGTTCCTCCATTTTCTTGTTGATAAAAGAAGCAACCTTCTGCATATATTCTTCACTTTCATATCCGCTTAAGGTGTATACTTTACCACCGATAATAACCTCTGCATTCGACTTCGTTGTCATCATCTATCCATCCTATTTTTCATATTTGGGCTTATTATACCATAACTACCGCTTTCTGTAAACTTCCTACTTCACGATAACAGCCCCTAGGGACTGTTATACCATTTTCTAATTCTCTTGCTTCGTTCTGTGCAAATGCTCATAGGCAAGATCTGTTGCCATTCTCCCCCTTGGAGTTCTAAGCAGAAATCCGTTCTGTACAAGATAAGGCTCATAAACATCTTCAATGGTTCCGGCATCCTCACCCAAGGAGGCTGCCATGGTCTCAAGGCCTAGCGGTCCACCGCCAAACTTATCAATAATGGTTAACAGAATATTCCGGTCATTTCTGTCAAGCCCCAGACTGTCTACTTCTAATCTGGTAAGGACTTCATCGGCCACTTCCTTAGTTATCATGCCATTATATTTGATTTGGGCAAAATCACGAACTCGCTTTAACATGCGGTTTGCAAGTCTGGGAGTTCCTCTGGATCTTCTGGCAAGTTCATAAGCTCCATCTTTATCAATGTTCACATTTAATTTCTTAGCAGAACGCTCCACAATAATTTGTAATTCTTCCGGAGTATAAAATTCCAAATGGTTTACTACACCAAAACGGTCACGTAAGGGAGCAGACAAAAGACCTGCACGTGTGGTAGCGCCTACCAGAGTGAATTTCGGTAAATCCAATCGGATGGAACGGGCTGTGGTACCTTTTCCAATCATAATGTCAATGGCAAAATCCTCCATAGCCGGGTATAATACCTCTTCCACCTGCCTATTTAACCGATGGATTTCATCCACGAACAAAATATCCCCTTCCCCAAGATTATTGAGAATAGAAGCCATTTCTCCCGGCTTTTGGATTGCCGGTCCGGAAGTGACTTTTACATTTACTCCCATTTCATTGGCAATAATACCGGAAAGGGTTGTTTTACCAAGACCAGGTGGACCGTAAAACAATACATGATCCAAGGGCTCCTGTCTTTCCTTGGCAGCTTCGATATATATTTTTAAGTTGTTTTTTACCTTTTCCTGCCCGATATACTCGTCAAGGGTCTGGGGACGTAGACTGTTGTCTGTTACTAGATCCTCTGTGCTAAGTTGGGTGGAAATGATCCGTTTTTCCATAGCTTCTCCTGCATATTAAAATGCCAGCTTCTTTAATGCCAGCTTAATGATGTCTTCCGCATCCATTTCCGGAGTAATGGTTACACTTGATACGGCTTTCATACTCTCCGTTGCACTGTATCCTAAAGCGGTTAAAGCGCTGATGGCATCGTTTCTGGCGCTGTTATCGATTTCCGATTCCGGTACTACCTGTTCCGCTAAAGTTTCTGATAAATCAATTTTGTCTTTTAACTCAATTATTAGTTTTTGCGCCATCTTTTTCCCTACACCCGGAGCCTTGCTTATCTGTTTATCGTCTCCGGCTAAAATGGCAAATTTCAGTTCCTGAGGAGTCATTACGGACAAAATAGATAAGGCACCCTTGGGTCCTATACCGCTTACTGTAAGCAGTAACTTAAATAAATGCTTGTCCTCCTTGGTTAAAAATCCAAACAAAATTAAAGCATCTTCCCGCACGTTTAAGTAGGTGTAAAGCTTAATTTCTTCTCCAGTGGGTGGAAGTTTTTGTTTTACACTGTCCGGAATATAGATTTCATATCCTACGTTATTGCAATTTAAACAGACCAGATTTTCTTCTATTTCTTCAATCCGTCCAATAATAAAACCGTACATAATACTCCTTTACTTACTTCCTTGAACCCAGGAAATAGAATCCTTTGCAGGTATCAAGATGAACGTCTACCAATTTACCGATAAGGTCCTTATCTCCCGGAAAATGTACCAAAAGATTATTGCTCATACGTCCGGTTACTAAAGAGGCATCCTGCTCATTTACAGATTCTACCAATACAGTAGCATCCTGTCCTTCATAGGCTCTTGCTCTTTTTTCGGAAATTTCCTGTACTTCTTTTAAAAGTCGGTCAAAGCGATCCTTTACCACATCCTCCGGCACCTGATCCGGCATAGATGCAGCCGGAGTTCCGGTTCTCTTGGAATAAATAAAGGTAAAAGCACTGTCGTACTCTACTTCTTTTACCAGAGAAAGGGTTTCTAAAAAGTCCTCTTCTGTTTCACCGGGGAATCCCACAATAATATCTGTTGTAAGGGCTACATCAGGTAATTTTTCACGAATCTTCTTTACCAGATTTAAGTAATGTTCTCTATCATAATGGCGGTTCATGATTTTCAAAATCCGAGAACTTCCGGATTGAACCGGTAAATGTAAATGACGGCAAATCTTTTTTGAATTTGCCATTACCTCTATTAATTCATCAGATAAATCCTTAGGATGAGAGGTCATAAAACGAATTCTCTCGATACCGTCAATTTTCTCTACTTCCTGTAAAAGCTCTGCAAAGGTAATTGGGTCTGCAAGGCCTTTTCCGTAGGAATTTACATTCTGACCTAACAACATAACCTCAACCACCCCGTCGGATGCAAGCTTTTCAATTTCCCGGATAATATCCTTAGGTTCACGGCTCTTTTCACGTCCCCGAACATAAGGCACAATACAATAGCTACAGAAATTGTTACAGCCAAAAGTAATGTTGACACCGGATTTATAGGAATACTTTCGTACAATAGGAAGTTCTTCTACAATCTTATTACTGCCTTCTACCACTTCCACAATCTGAAAATCGGAAAACAGCATTTCCACTAATAATTCCGCAAATTTATAAATGTTATGGGTTCCGAAAACCAAATCTACAAAGGGATAACTCTGATGAATTTTTTCCCTTACATGCTCTTCCTGCATCATGCATCCGCAAAGAGCAATCTTCATGAATTCGTTTTTCTTTTTCAAAGTGCTTAAATAGCCAAGACGTCCGTAAACACGGTTGCAGGCGTTTTCCCTTACAGTACAGGTATTATAGATTACAAAGTCTGCATGTTCATCTTCTGACTCCACATAGCCTGCTTTTTCCAAAACACCAAGAATTTTCTCGGAATCTCTGGCATTCATCTGACATCCAAAGGTATTGACACAGCAGGTCATGGGACGACCGGCTGCTTCACTTCGTTTTGCTACTTCTTCTTTTGCTACTTTAATAAAATAATCCTGTCTATCTAAATCTTCTGTAGGTGCAGCCTCCAAAATAGCAGTTAATCTTGTATTGATGATTTTTTTCTTACTCAACTTAGTTCTTTCCTTTCTGACGTCTGCGTTCTACTGCGGAAACAATGGTTCCGTCTGCCTCTTCTACGCTGACATTTTCCATTTGAGCAGAAATTGCCCCTTTGATGGCTGCGATATACTCCTGCCGAAGCATAAACTGCTCTTTCTTTTCTTCTTCTGTTAATCCTTCTGCCTTTGATTTATGATATAATTCGTTGATACGAGCGATTTTTTCCTCTGTCATATCCTTATCCTTTCTAAATTGCATACCTTTTGAAAGTATAACAGACTTTTCTTTTTTTTGCAAGAATGGTGTATTCTTTCGTAATAGCCAACTAAAAAACGCCCACGAGATATTTCTCGCAGGCGCTTTTATTAAAATCTTATAAAACGGAAATAACCTTCTTCGGACATTTCTCAGCACAGGTACCACAACGTGTACATTTGGACTGATCAATGTGAGCGATGTTATTTTCTACAGTGATTGCTTCAGAAGGACAATTCTTCTCGCAAAGATGACATGCAATACATCCTGCCTGGCAAACCTGCATTACCTGTTTGCCCATGTCCTTGTTGGAACACTGAACAATCTGGGTTGCACTGTACGGTACAAATTCGATTAAGCCGTTTGGACAAGCTGCAATACATTTTCCGCAGGCTTTACAAGCTTCCTTGTCAACTTTGGCAACTCCGTTAATAACGTGGATGGCATCGAAAGGACAAGCCTTTACACAGCTTCCGAAACCAAGGCATCCGTAGTTACAGGACTTGGCACCGCCACCCGGAACACGTTTTGCCATGGAACAATCTTTCAAACCGATATAGTTGTAGTCGTTCTTTGCTTTATCGCAGGTTCCGATACATTTTACAAATGCAACTTTTCTTTCTCCCTCTTCTGCTGCAACTCCCATGATTTCACCAATCTTGGCACCAACAGGAGCTCCACCAACAGGACACTGATTTACAGGAGCTTCTCCCTTAACAATAGCTGCAGCCAAACCGGAACAGCCAGGGTATCCACATCCTCCACAGTTATTTCCAGGGAGTACTTCTAAAATCTGAGTTTCACGAGGATCAACCTCTACTTCAAACTTTTCTCCGGCAACTCCTAAGAAGACGCCGATGAAAATACCTACTCCGGCAATTAAGACACCGGCAATAATAATTCCTGTCATACTCACGCCTCCTTAAATGATTCCGGAAAATCCAAAGAATGCAATGGCCATAAGACCTGCAGTGAATAATACACTGGCAGAGCCCTTAAAAGCTTCCGGAAAGTCATTGTATTCAATCTGCTCACGAATTCCAGCCATAATTACGATAGCGATGGAAAATCCAACTGCGGTAAATAAACCGTTTACAGTTCCGGTAATAATACCATATCCGTTCTGCACGTTCTTAAGTGCAATACCAAGTACTGCACAGTTGGTGGTAATAAGTGGTAAGTACACACCAAGAGAATTGTACAGAGATGGCATGGATTTGTGTAAAAACATTTCCACGAACTGTACTAATGCCGCAATGATTAAGATAAATACAATGGTATTTAAGTATTCAAGGTGCGCAGGAATTAAAATAAATTTCTCAATAATTCCGCATACAAATGATGCAAGGGTAATAACGAAGATTACCGCTCCGCCCATTCCGGCTGCGGTCTCAACCTTTTTGGAAACACCAAGGAAAGGACACAGACCAAGGAACTGGCTTAATACAACGTTATTTACCAAGGCTGCACCAATGGTAATGAGTAAAATATTCTCCATATCCGTTATCCTCCTATTCGTCTTTCTTCGTTTCTTCTGCAGTTTCTGCAGGCTTTACTGCCTCAGCAGGTTTAACAGGTACTGCTTCTGCTTTCGGAGCTGCATTTAAGTTTGCTGTCTGACATACGGATTTGCTTGCACAACTTGCACAACCATCACCGCAGCCAACTGCTTCTACAACCGCTTTACCGGCTGCTTTCTTCTTGTTGTTAATTGCATTAATAACTGCTGTTAAGGAACCAAGAACCAAGAATGCACCCGGTGCCAAAACAAAGATGGTAATCGGTACATATCCTGCTTTTCCACTTGCAGCATCTGCAATTGGAAGAATCTGGTTTCCAAATAACTGGCCTGCTCCGATAAACTCACGGAAAGCACCGATGATGGTGATACTGCAGGTAAATCCAAGTCCCATTCCGATACCATCAAATAAAGATGGCAAAGGACCGTTCTTGGAAGCATAGCTTTCTGCACGTCCTAAGATAATACAGTTTACAACAATAAGCGGAATGTAAATTCCAAGGGATGCATAAAGGCTTGGTACAAAGCCTTTTACCAAAAACTCTACCATGGTTACGAAAGATGCTACTACTACGATGAAGGACGGTACACGGACACGATCCGGAATCATATTTCGTAAAATGGAGATTAAAAGGTTACTTAATGCCAATACTACGGTAGTAGAAAGTCCCATTCCGATACCATTGATTGCCGAAGTGGTAACCGCCAGGGTCGGACACATTCCAAGCATCAGCACGAAAGTAGGATTCTCTTTGATTATACCGTTGTATAAACGCTCTGTACATTTGTTCATTACTGTGCTCCTCCTTCCGCTGCTAATTTATTCTGGAAATAGCAAAGACCGGAGTCAATACCATAGGTCATCGCTTTGGAGGTAATGGTTGCACCGCTGATGGCATCAATTTCTTCATCAGATTTAGCACCTGTCTTAGTAACCTCTAAGCGAGTAACGTTTTTGTTTTTAAACTGGGAAGAGAATTTCTCTTCTTTGGCCTTCATACCAAGACCGGCAGTTTCACTAATGGATAAAATGGAGTATCCGTTTAAGGTTCCGTCCATTTTGATTCCGATGGAAAACTGAATATCTCCACCGTATCCGGCAGTAGAGGTAATGGTTAAAACATAGCCCAATAAAGCACCGGATCCGTCTTTTGCTTCTACCACTTCATTAATGGTATCGTCCTGGTAACTGTTTTTGTCTAAAAGCTTACGAGCTTCCTTCTCGTCAAACTTAGTTGCCTCGAAGGTCTTGGCATCTTCAAATACAGCTTTGTAAGCTTCCTGTTTAGCATTCTCATCAGCTTTACGGATTGGCTCTTTGGTGATCATGTATACAGCACCAAGAAGTAATCCTGCAACCAATGTAATCATGAAAATCTTTAACGTATCACTTACTATTCTATTCATTATGCCTTGCCTCCTTTACCAAATGCTTTTGGTCTGGAAACCTTCTCAATAAGCGGAACTAAAAGGTTTGAGAAGATGATGGCGTAGGAAACACCCTCTGCACTTGCTCCGTAGAAACGGAACACACCGGTCAAAATTCCCAGGCAAATACCAAAGATAATTCTTCCGTTGGTTGTGATTGGACTGGTTGCATAATCGGTAGCCATAAAGAAAGCTCCAAGCATTAAACCACCACCACAAAGCTCTGCTACAAGGAAAGTCATATCAAATCCATGTCCGCCAAAAAGTAAAGTAAAAATGGCGAAGGTAATGATATAGCTTGCCGGAATGGTAATCTGAATCACACCCATAAGAATCAGGAAAATTGCTCCTGCAAGTAAGGCAATAACACAGGTCTCACCGATGGTTCCGGCGGTGGTTCCCATAAACAGATCCATCGTTTTTACAGACTCTCCTGCTTTTAATAAAGCCAGAGGAGTTGCAACGGATTCTCCATCATAAGTGAAGTTGGTCATGTAACCGGTAAAGGAAATCAGTAAGAAACAACGAGCTCCCAATGCAGGGTTCATGAAGTTCTGTCCCAATCCACCAAATACCATTTTAACAACGATGATGGCGAATATACCACCTACAATTGCAAGATACCATGGAAATGCAGGCGGAAGGTTTAATGCAAGCAATAAACCGGTAACTACTGCGCTCAAATCCTGAATGGTCTGTTTCCGTTTGGTAATCATGTTAAACACATATTCTGAAAGCACACAGGATGCTATCGTAACTAAGATAAGCACCAACGCCTGCATTCCAAAATTATAAACACCGAAGCATGCTGCCGGAAGTAAGGATATTACCACATAAAGCATGATTTTCTGTGTCGTATCTTTGGAACGAACGTGTGGCGATGATGAAACATGTAATAATTCACTCAACTTAAGTACACCTCTCAATCCTTATTTTTTACGACGATTTGCAAGCACAGTCTGACGTCCTGCACGGATGGACTGAGCCAGATGTCTCTTTGCCGGACAGATATAGCTGCAGCTTCCACACTCTACACACTCTACGCCGTCCATTTTTTCAAATGCTTCAATATCTCCATGATCCATTAACTTAGCAAGTCTGGATGGAATCAGACGAGATGGGCAAACCTCAACGCAGCGTCCGCAATTAATGCAGGCTGTTGGCTCATACTGTGCTGCTTCATCCTTTGTCATGCAAAGTAATGAGGAAGTTGTCTTTACAACCGGGAAGTTATAATCAAATACGGCGAATCCCATCATAGGACCTCCGGAAATGATTTTCTCAGGCTGATTTTTGAATCCGCCTGCGGCTTCTACAAGTTCAGCAAAGCTTGTTCCGAACAATACATCAAAGTTACGAGGATCGTTGATGGCATCACCGGTAATGGTTACAACACGGTGTGTTAACGGCTTGCCTTCTTTGACAGCCTTGTAAACATTGATAATGGTTGCTGTATTATCTACAATACAGCCGGCATCTGCCGGAAGCATAGCGGAATTGATAGCACGACCGGTAGTAGCAAAAATCATCTGACGCTCAGAACCCTGTGGGTATTTTGTTTTAACAGCTTTTACCTCAATCTTTGGTTCATCTGCAGTCATCTTAGACAAAAGATCAATACAATCCGGCTTGTTATCTTCGATAGCAATGATTCCCTTTGCATGCTCAAATAAGGACACCATAAGCTTCATACCGCCGATCAGGTTCTCCGGTTCATCTAACATCAAACGATAATCGGATGTCAGATATGGTTCACATTCCGCACAGTTTGCAATAATGTAGTCGATTTTCTCCGGTTCCTTCGGGGAAAGCTTTACGTGGGTTGGGAAACCAGCTCCGCCCATTCCAACAATTCCCGCCGTCTTGATTCTCTCAATTACTTCTTCCTTGCTGAGAGAAAAAACATCCTCCACCGGCTGAAATTCTACACTTTTGTATTCTCCATCGTTTTCAATAATGATGGACTGTACCATGGCACTGGTTCCGGTTCGTCGCGGTTCAATGGCTTTTACCGTGCCTGAAACACTGGAATAGATTGGTGCTGATACAAAGCCACCAGCCTCAGCGATTAATTGCCCCGCCAAAACATGGTCGCCTTTCGCCACTACTGGAGTGGCCGGAGCTCCGATATGCTGGGATAAAGGAAATACCAAATCATTCTTAGGTAAATAAGAAGTGACCGGTTTATCCTTGGACAATTCCTTACCCTCATACGGATGAACTCCACCCTTGAAAGTTAAAATTCCCATTCGCGTATCCTTCTTTCTGTTTTTTTTATGATTTTTTAATAAACCCATAAAAAATTATAACGCAAAATTCAAAAATATGCTATACTTATTTATAAATTAACGTAAAATTGTTCACAAAGTACACAAATGGAGAAACTATGAAAGTAATTGAACATGAATTGAATTTGAACCTGAATTGCCCGGAAAGCATTTGCCATTTAACTGAAGATACCATTCTATTTGACATCGAAACCACCGGTTTTTCGGCAAAAACCTCCCAATTATATATGATTGGTGCTGCTGTTTTAGTGGATGATATTTTGCATATTACACAATATCTTGCGCAATCCAAGGAGGATGAAGCCTTCCTTCTTATCGCATTTTATAATCTCTGCAAGCAGTACTCTTCATGCATTACTTATAATGGATTGGGATTTGATATTCCGTATTTGGAGGAAAAAGCAAAACTTTTAAAGGTAAATGAAACCCTATCTTTATTGGAAAAAGTAGATATTTATAAAGAATTAAAGCCTTTTAAGCATATATTAAAGCTAATGGATTTAAAACAGAAAACGGTTGAACAATTCTTGGGTATCAATCGGGAAGATTTGTACACCGGTGGTGAACTCATCTCTCACTATATGAATTACAGCAAAACCGGAAATTTAGATGAAGAAAAGCTGCTGCTTTTACATAATTACGAAGATATTTTAGGAATGGCCTATCTTCTACCGGTTCTTTCTTATCTAAAAGTCTTCCAAGGGGAGTATACGTTTGAAAGTGCATCCCAAACTACCTCTGTGGACTATTACGGTAATGAAGAAGAACGTCTGGTTATTGAAGCAACATTGAGTTTACCGGTACCGGTTCCTGTTTCATATCGTCGCTTTGACTACTACTTATCGTTGCGAGGCAATAAGCTATATTTAAGTTCCACTATGTATGATGGTCAGATTAAAGTTCCATATCTGAATTACAAAGACTATGTATATTTGAAAAATGAGGATATAGCTGTTTTAAAAGATATGGCAAGGTACGTTGAAAAAGAATCCAAAATTCCAGCAACTCCGGAGACTTCTTACGGGAAATTTCGCATAACAAAAGAGAGTTTGTGTAAGGAAACTTTGGAACCGTATATTCAAACAATATTGCAGCTTCTTTGTAATTTGAAATAAATATCAAACTTACTTGTAATTCAAAAAGCCACATTCCGACTATGCCAGAATGCGGCTTTTAATATGCTTATTTGATTCACAGTAATGTACAAACAAACATCTCCGAAGGAGAATTAATTATTTGCCACTCTTGATGAAAAAGAAAGACTGGGCACGGTCATATCCGATTTCTTTATAATTCATAATCTGTTCCGTGCTTCCAATAAAGAGAACGCCATCATTTACAAGAGAAGCATTAAACTTCTTGTAAACTTCCTCTTTTGCTTCCTCGGTAAAATAGATCAGTACATTTCTGCACACGATTAAATTGCAGCCAGTCGGGTAAGGATCCTTTAAAAGGTTATGTTCCTTAAACTCGACTCTCTGTTTGATGGCATCAGAGATCTGGTAGGAGCCGCCTATTTCCGTGAAGTACTTCTTCTTCAAATCAGCAGGAACATTAGCAATACTCTTGGCAGAATATAATCCTACCTTTGCCTTTGCAATGACCTGCTTGTCAATGTCAGTTGCAATTATCTTAATTCTTTCTAACGGTAAATGTCTGCTAAGTGCCATTACCAGGGAATATGGTTCATCGCCTGTGGAGCATGCTGCACTCCAAATCTTCAGGTTCTGTCCAAAACTACTGATAAGCTTTGGAAAAACTTCTTTGTCAAGAAGTGTCCATTGTTCCGGGTTACGATAAAATTCAGAGACATTGATGGTAAGGAAATTTACGAACTCCTCAAAACGCTCTTTATTATTCTTAATCAATGCTACATACTCATCATAAGTTTTGCATTTGTTCTTCCCTATCAACGTATCAATACGTCGTTTCATCTGCTTCTCTTTGTAGGCATTTAAATCAATTTTTGTCAAAGAGAATACATCTTTTTTAAACTTCTCATAACCGTTTTCTATTGGCATATAACACCTCTCTACTGTTTCTCGTATAAGCTTATGAACTGACTATTAAGCTTCTTCCTCTTCTTTTGCAGGAACTTCCGGCTCAAGCATAGCTTTCATGCTTAAGCTGATTTTCTTCTCTTCTTCTACAAAATCAACAACTTTAGCTTCAATTTCCTGTCCTACGCTTAATACGTCGGATGGTTTCTCAATATGCTCTTTAGAAATCTGAGATACATGTAATAAAGCATCAACACCTTCTGCTAATTCTACAAAAGCGCCGAAGTCTGTCATGCGGGCAACTTTACCCTTAACAACAGTACCAACAGCAAATTTGGTGCTGGCATTTAACCATGGGTTCTGATCTTCAAACTTCATACTAAGAGCAATCTTGGTATCCTTAATATCTTTGATGAATGCTTTTACAACATCACCAACCTTGAATACCTTCTTTGGATTCTCTATTCTGCCCCAGGACATTTCGGAAATATGTAATAATCCGTCAGCACCGCCAAGATCGATGAATGCACCAAAATCAGTAACATTCTTAACAGTTCCTTCGATTACATCGCCAACTTTAATCTTCTCGAAAAGTTCTTTCTGTAATTCAGCCTTCTTAGCTGCTACTAACTGTCTTCTGTCACCGATTACACGGCGTCTTCTTGGATTAAATTCGGTAATTACAAATTCAATTTCCTGATTCTTGTACTTGCTCAAATCTCTTTCAAAGGTATCTGATACAAGACTAGCCGGGATAAATACTTTTGCCTCATCGATGATCACGCTTAAACCACCGGAAAGGACTTCACTTACGGTTGCTTTTAAGACTTCGTGGTTGTTAAAGGCTTCTTCAAGGCGCTTGTTACCTTTTTCAGCCTGGAGGCGTTTGTAAGAAAGTAATACCTGTCCTTCGCCGTCGTTTACTTTAACAACTTTAACGTCCATCTTATCGCCGACTTTAACGACTGTTGTCAAGTCAACCGGTTCATTGGAATATTCGCTACGTGTTAAGATTCCATCAGCTTTGTAGCCAATGTTAAGTACAATCTCTTCCGGCTTCACACCAATGACAGTACCTTCAACGACCTCCCCATTTCTTATTGTTTTTAATGAATTTTCAAGCATTTGTTCAAAGCTCATTTCTGACATTCGTTTGAACCTCCTCAATTAATTTGTTTGGGGTAGATGCCCCTGCAGTAATACCTACAGAATGGAATTTGTTCATCTTGGTAACATCAAGATCGTCAATGGTTTGTATATAGTAAGTATTTGCACATTCTTTCTTGCAGATTTCATACAGCTTCTGTGTATTGGAACTTGCAAGACTACCAATCACAATCATTGCATCACAAACACGTGCCAGACTCAGCGCTTCAGTCTGACGATCTGTTGTGGCACTACAAATCGTGTTGATAACACTTATATCATAACCTTTTTGGCTTATGATTTCAACTAATTCTTGAAATTTTTTGTAATTGTATGTCGTTTGAGAGACAATACATATTTTTTCGTCGGTTTTAGCAGTGAAAGAAAAGGCTTCTTCTTTGCTGTTTATTACAACGGTACGGGGTGATTCACTCCATCCACAAATACCTTGTACCTCCGGATGCTCAGGATTTCCAATTATTAAAATCGTTTCCTTTAATCGACTGTGCTCTTCCACCAATCGATGGATTTTTTTTACAAAAGGACAGGTCATATCCTCACATTTATGAATGCTGTTTGAAATTTCATTGAAACGTTCCCTGGTAACGCCGTGGGAACGAATAATTACTGTTCCTTCCGGAATATTCGGCAATGCCTTTTCCGGATCAAGCACCGTTACTCCCATATCTTCCAATTCCTTGGTTACCACTTCGTTGTGAATAATGGGACCATAGGTATAAATGGGTTTATCGGAAGATGAAGCACATTCATAGACAAAATCCACTGCCCGTTTCACACCAAAGCAAAATCCCGCACTTTTTGCAACGGTTACACTTTTCTTCTCTTCCATTATGCTCTTCGCTCCATAACCAGATTTCGTATGGTATTTACAACCTCGTCAATGCTCATATAAGAACTGTCAACTAAGACTGCATCTTCTGCCTGCTTCAAGGGGGCAATCTCGCGATTCATGTCCCGCTCATCCCGTTCCTGAATACCTGCTGCTATTTCGGAAAGATCCGCCTGCTCTCCTTTTGCAAGTAACTCATCATAGCGTCTTTTTGCTCTGGTCTCCACACTGGCTGTTAAGAAAATCTTCAACTGAGCCTTTGGCAAAACACAGGTTCCGATATCTCTTCCATCCATAATAACATCTTGTGTTGTTGCAAGATCCTGCTGTAATTTAAGTAAATGTGCTCTCACAGCCGGATACGCACTGGTTCTGGATGCGGCATTTCCTACTTCTTCTTCACGAAGATGCGAAGTAACATTCTCTCCGTTTAACAAAACCTGCTGCTTACCGTCTTCATAAGCAATCTCTACAGTTGCTTCTTTTACAAATTCACCAATCTCTTCTTCATTGGAAATATCCGCTTTACGTGATAAAAAGAAATAGGCAAGGGCACGGTACATTGCGCCCGTATCTACATATACAAACTGAAGCTCTTTGGCAAGAGCCTTGGCTATGGTGCTTTTTCCGGCTCCAGCCGGTCCGTCAATTGCTACATTAAAACTCATAATTCCTCCTTATTCGATACTGCTTCCCGCAAGATAACCTGTTGACCATGCGATCTGCAGATTATATCCGCCTGTATAAGCATCCAAATCCAGTACTTCTCCGGCAAAATACAATCCGGAAATCAATTTCGATTCCATAGTGGATGGATTAATCTTTTTTACCGAAATTCCGCCTCTGGTGACAATGGCTTCTTCAAAGCCTCGGGCACCTGTTAATGTTAAAGGCATGGCTTTAATTAAATTGCAGAATTCTTCCCGCATTGCTCTGGTAATCTCATTAACCTTCCTCTCCGGATCAATACCTGATAAAGAAATCATAACAGGAGTAAGTTTACCGGGAAAAAGTCCGGTTACTGCATTCTTAAACTGTCTATTGGGATTTTCTTCAAAGTCCCGCAAAATACGTTTATCCAGTTGTTCTTTCGATAGAGCAGGTTTCAAATCAATGGTCAGATATAAATTTTCTTTCCCGATTTGATCGTTCACCTTTGCTGACGCAGAAAGCATCAGGGGCCCGCTTACTCCAAAATGGGTAAAAAGCATTTCTCCAAAGTCACTATATAACTTCTTTCCCTTCGCGTCACAAATGGTTGCTTCTACATTCTTTAAAGAAAGTCCCATTAAATCTTTTACAAAGGTTTCTTTCGTAATAAAAGGAACAAGGCTTGGGGTTGGAGTCTTAATTTCATGGCCGAAAGCTTCTGCAAATTTATAGCCGTCTCCCGTACTTCCTGTAGAAGGATAAGAACAGCCTCCGGTGCAAAGAACCACCGCATCTGCCGGTAAAAGTTCTTCTCTGCGATCCTTGATAACTTTAACGCTACTGATTCTGTTATCTTGCGTTAAAATCTCTGTTACTTTGGTAAAAAGAGAAATTTTCACCCCGGTAATACGTAATTCTTTCTCAAGCGTGCGTATAATATCAGAAGAATGATCTGAAACGGGGAAAACTCTTCCTCCTCGCTCTACCTTCAAAGGACATCCGTGTTCTTCAAAAAACTGTTGAACGCGGTAAGTGTCATAGGTATAAACTGCAGAATAAAGAAATTTGGGATTTCGCAAAACTTGCTTAAAGAAATCCTCTGTATCACAATCATTGGTAACATTACAGCGGCCTTTTCCGGTAATAAAAATTTTCTTACCCAATTTTTCATTTTTCTCTACAAGGGTTACCTGATGTCCGTTTTTTGCAGCGGCTAGGGCGGCCATCATTCCGGCTGCTCCGCCTCCGATTACGATTACATTTTTCATTCTATTCCTTATCCTCCGGACGTTTATATCTCCATTTCATGGCATCGCTTACATAATCCAGTTCATCGCTGCCGTAGACCTGATATTCATCCCAGATTCTTTCTAATTCATCCAGATTCTTCATTACCTGAGTTTGGCGTTTCTTTGCAAGTGCAATGATTAAAGCATTAATTACACTTAAAGGTGCAACCAAAGAATCCACCAATCCGGACATCTGGCTTTCCGCAATCAGATTACAAGAAGAATACAAATTCATAGGGGAATGCACGCTGTCCGTAATACTGATAATACGGGCACTGCGATTGTTGGCAAATTCCAAAGCTTTCAAAGTTCTCATGGAATATCTTGGAAAACTGATGCCGATTACTACATCGTCCTTATTCACCCGCATCATCTGCTCGAACAATTCGCTTAAACTATTTGTGGAAAGGATTCGCACATTATCGTATATCATATTCAAATAGAATCCTAAAAACTGAGCAAGGGGAGCGCAGCTTCGGATTCCCACTATATAAATCTTCTTTGCCTGATGAATCATATCTACAGCAATTTCAAAAATCTGTTCGTCAATTTGGGACAAGGTCTGTTCAATGCGCTTTGCATCGGATAACAAAACCGTATCCAAAATCTTATCGTCCTCCAGATTCTCGTATACCACCGTTGGCGCCGGAGCTTCTTTCAATTTCTCCTTCACCAATTCCGCCATGGCTTGCTGAAATTCCGGATAGCCCGCATAACCTAATGTGGTTGCAAAACGTACCACCGTAGATTCGCTGACACCTACTGTTTCGCCTAATTTCGCCGCAGTTAAAAAAGCAGCCTTGTCATATTCTTCTGTTATATACGTGGACAAAATCTTCTGTCCTTTACTCATCTTGCTATAGCGTTCATTAATGCGGTTTAATAATTCGTTTGTATTTGCCATGTTTGTCCCTTTCTATCCGTTAACTCTTTCCTATTTTATCATAAAAGAACGAGCCAGGCAAACATTCGTTTTACCTGACTCATCCTTTTTATGATACATAAAGAAAAACTTTGGAAGCTAAATTATGCCGGATATGCTCCTACTTCTTTGTCGGAAACTTTATCATCCACCTTGGTAAGCTGTGCATCTCTGTACTTAAAGAATTCTGTTGCCACCTGTGGGAATAATGCATAGGTGAGAACGTCTTCATCCTGACGGATGTACTGAGCTGCTTCCTTACGAAGAGTATCCAACTCGTTATCCAATAAGTCTGCCGGGCGGCAGGTAATCTGCTTTTCATCCCCCAGAGCCTTCTTAACAACTTCCGGATTAAATGGTTTAACGGTCTGTCCGTATTCACCGCGTAAAATTGCTTTAGTTTCTTTGGTAACCATCTTATACCGTTCTCCTGACAGTACATTGAACACTGCCTGAGTTCCTACAATCTGGCTACTTGGAGTTACAAGTGGCGGCTCACCAAGGTCCTTACGAACTCTCGGGATTTCCTTTAATACCTCTTCGTACTTATCTTCTGCGTTCTGCTCCTTTAACTGGGAAATCATATTACTTAACATTCCTCCCGGAACCTGATAGCGTAAGGTATTAATATTTACGCCAAGAACCTTGGTGCTTAAAAGTCCGCTGGCAATGAATTCTTCTCTCATTGGACGGAAGTATTCGGAAATCTCTGCCAACAGATTCTGATCAAGACCGGTATCATACGGAGTTCCGCGTAAGGCTTCTACCATAACTTCCGTAGCCGGCTGGCTGGTTCCCAATGCTAACGGTGACATTGCAGTATCGATCACATCACAGCCTGCTTCAATAGCTTTTAAATAGGTCATGCTGGCAACACCACTGGTATAGTGGGTATGAAGCTGAATCGGAATGGAAACGGTATCCTTTAAGGTACCTACCAACTCTTCTGCACGGTAAGGAACCAGCAATCCTGCCATATCCTTAATACACAAAGAATTGGCACCCATATCCTCGATACGTTTCGCAATATCTTTCCAATATTCCAAAGTATAGGCATCGCCCAAAGTATACGAAAGGGCTACCTGCGCATCGCCTTTTTCCTTGTTTGCTGCATTAACTGCAGTCTGCAGATTACGAATATCATTCAAACAGTCAAAAATACGAATGATATCAATACCGTTTGCTATGGATTTCTGAACAAAATATTCTACTACGTCATCTGCGTAGTGACGATATCCTAAAATATTCTGTCCACGGAAAAGCATCTGCAATTTCGTATTCTTGAAGCCTGCACGAAGTTTACGAAGTCTCTCCCAGGGATCTTCTTTCAAAAATCGAAGGCAGGCATCAAAGGTTGCTCCACCCCAACACTCTACAGAGTGATAGCCAACCTTGTCCATTTTATCAATAATCGGCAACATTTGCTCAGTCGTCATACGAGTTGCAATCAAGGACTGATGAGCATCTCGAAGTACTGTTTCAGTAATGCCGACGGGTTTTTTGTTCTGATTCGACATGTTTCATATCCTCCTATACACCAAAGATAGCCATAAATACTCCGGCAGCTACCGCTGTTCCGATAACACCGGCAACATTCGGTCCCATTGCATGCATTAACAGGAAGTTGGTAGGATCTTCTTCTGCTCCAACCTTCTGTGCCACACGGGCAGACATTGGTACTGCGGAAACTCCGGCCGCACCAATCAATGGGTTTACTTCTCCGTGTGTTACCTTACACATAATCTTACCGAAGATAACACCGGCTGCTGTTCCGAATGCGAAAGCAAGCAGACCTAAAAATACGATTAACAAGGTATCGATTTTCAGGAAGTTTTCTGCACTGGTGGTTCCGCCTACGGAAACACCAAGTAAAATTACTACGATATACATCAGTGCATTGGAAGCAGTGTCGGTTAACTGTTTCACCACACCGGATTCTCTAAAGAGATTTCCAAGCATCAGCATACCAAGAAGCGGTGCTGTCTGTGGAATAATCAATACAACCACGATGGTAACCACAATGGGGAATAAAATACGTTCCAGCTTGGATACATTTCGAAGCTGTTTCATCTTGATCATTCGTTCTTCTTTGGTGGTTAATGCTTTCATAATAGGCGGCTGAATCATAGGTACCAAGGCCATATAGGAATAGGCGGCTACCGCAATAGGTCCCATTAAATCTCCCTGCCCCAGTTTACCTGCAAGGAAAATGGAGGTAGGTCCGTCTGCACCACCGATGATAGAAATAGCTGCCGCCGCCATATCGTTAAATCCAACGGCGATGGCTGCCAGGTAGGCAGCAAATACACCAAACTGGGCACTTGCTCCCAACAAGAAGCTTTTGGGGTTTGCAATCAGCGGACCAAAGTCCGTGGAAGCTCCAACTCCCAAAAAGATTAGGGATGGCATAATGGACCATTCGTCTAGCAGATAAAAATATCGGAACAATCCTGCGACCCCGTTTTCTGCATCCTCAGCCTTTATCATAATGTCCGGGAACAGATTTACAAGCAACATACCAAATGCAATTGGCACAAGCAACAATGGCTCATATTTCTTTCGGATAGCAAAATACAATAATACACATGCTATCAGAATCATAACTCCGTTCTTCCAGGTGAGGTTAAAGAATGCAGACTGATGTATAAGATTATACAGTGTGTCTGTAATGTATTCCATAATAAGCCTCCTATTAGTTCAACGTAATCAGGGTTGCTCCTGCCTCTACGTTGTCTCCTTCTTTGATTTCGATGGAGGTAACGGTACCTTCGTCACTTGAAACAATAGGTGTTTCCATCTTCATAACCTCTAACATGGCAACATTCTGTCCAACCTTAACGGTATCGCCAATTTTAACATCTACTTTTAAAATCTTTCCGGCTGCTCCGGCTGTAATTGCCTTGGCACCCTTTGCTCCGCCTGCAGCAGCTGCCTTAGCCGGTTTTGCAGGCATAGATGGCTGACGACGTGGCATATCCATCTGTGGCGCCGCGCCGCCCACATTCTCTTCTACTGTTACATCATAAGTAACTCCATTCACGGTTACAGTATAGCTTTTCATATTTCTACGTTCCTTTCCTAAATTATCTTCTTACGATACTTCTTACCACAAAATCATCCTGACTCATTCCGGTATATGCAGTGATGGCTGCCATAATGGCGGCAACGATTTCTCCTTCATCTTCTTCCACTGCTTCGTTCAGGATTTGCAGTTCCTTTGGCAGTTCCGGCGTATTTACCTGTTTCTCCGGTTGCTTTTTAAACTTCTTCTCGATTACCGGGAAGATATTAAAGCAATAAATAACAAGAGAAATCAGTATTAATACAAGGAACACGGAACCCATACCAAGTATCACATTTAATAAAGCATGTAGTAACATCTCGTCACTCCTTATCGCAAACTATGTTTCTTATCCTGTACGCAGGCATATTTCGTATATAACAGATCAAAAGCGGAAACCAGATATTTTCTGGTAGCTTCCGGTGCAATCACACGATCCACCTGCGCACGTTTTGCAAATGCATTCACATGATTATGGCTTTCCTCATAAGCAGCCATCTTTTCATTACGAACTGCAGCATCTTCTTTTGCAAAAAGAATCTCCGCAGCCTGTTTTGCCGGCAGAATACCCATTTCAACATCCGGCCAAGCATATACAAAATCCGCACCAACGGACTTGGAATTCATCATTAAATAAGCACTTCCGTAAGCTTTATGAGGAAGCAAAGTAACCTTTGGAATATCTGCTTCACAAAGAGCACTCATAAAGGCTGCCATTTGACGTCCCATGGACTTCTCTGCGGCAACCGTGGTTTCAAATCCGCAAGTATCTGCCACAACCAATAAAGGAATATCATAGGCGTCACAGAAACGAATGAAATCCGTACCCTTAGAAAGTCCTTCCACCGTTAAGCGGTCGCTGTCTTCTTTGTTGGCAAGAACACCAACTGTCATGGCATTCAATCGAATAAATCCGGTAATCATCTCCGGAGCATACAAAGTCTTGGTTTCTACAAACTCATAGCCATCGGAAATGTTGGAAATAAGAGCTTTTGCCTCATAATTGGAAGAATCCATTCCTTCCACCAGACGATTTAAATCGTCCTTACACATATCTGTATAAATACCCTCAGTATTGTTTGCCGGTAAGATTTCCAAAAGCCGTCTGATTCGATCCGCAATCTCCTCTTCTCCCAGGCAATCATCTACGATGCCAGAATATAAAGCTTTAAATTTGCCGTCGGCTGTATCCAGCTTGTCCTGATAGTTCTCATCAATGGCATTCGGAGAGTTTACAAATAAGCGTCCCTTCTTATCAACCATATAGGAAAAATCTGACAATGCCGGGATCAAGCTTAATCCACCGCCACAGTTTCCGTAAATAACGCTGTACATTGGAATAAGTCCGCTTGCTTCATTCACAGCGCTTAAAACCTCACCAAATCCGGTCAGAGCGTCAACTCCTTCCTGTAACCGCATTCCGGAACTATCCAAAAGTGCGATAACCGGTGCTCCCATTTTCAATGCCTGTGCATATAATTCAACAATCTTCTTGCAGTGCATTTCACCCAATGATCCGTTTAATACATCCGGATTCTGACTGTAAAGAAATACCAGGCGTCCATTCATTAATCCATATCCGGTCACCACACCGTCGGAAGCATCCTGATAATCCCGAATCGTCATATCCGTGCTTCTAGAGGTAACCGTTTCAAACAGTTCCACAAAGCTACCTTCATCCACGAAGGATAAAATACGCTTACGTGCAACATTTTCTTGCATTACACTCATGTATCTACCTCCTACATAATCTACATTTGATATTGTATTCCTTTAAGTACAATTTTTCAACGGAAAATTCCGTAAATTTATGCGATTTAACAAAAACTTCTTAAAGCAATGGTTTACTACTTTTAAAAGTGAAATTTCTTCGTAATTTTTCACTGAAAAAATAGGCTCTATAGCCACACAGTTACCATCAACATACCAATGAGCTTCTCCTATAATCTGATCCTTTTTTACCGGGAGTTTCATTCCTTTTTTTAAAAATATGCGGGTTTTTATACGTTCTCCATCGAATAAAAGGATTCCTCGGTGCTTTGGGAGTATACTTTTATAACGGATTTTTATACTATCGGGTATCAAGGCTGTTTTGGACATAAAAGCCGTATTTTTTACTTTGACATATCCTCTCGGAATTTCGGGAAAAGATTTTTCAGCCAATTGTTTAGACAAAGCTTTTAAAAGCATGCGACAATCCTGCCATTTGAAATTTTTATTGGGAGGCCAGCCGCTTGCCAAAAGTGCAATACATACAGTATGACCATATATTTTTGCAGCCGCCACATAACAGTATCCTGCTTTTCCCGTAAAACCGGTTTTTCCGCTGTAAATTCCCTCCCGTCCCAACATGGAATTGTGATTGTGAACCGTAATACTTCGACCGGTAGTCAACTCTTGAAAGGAATGGCTGTTTGCTCCAGTAATCTTTAAAAATTTTTCCTTTTGCGGGGAAGCCTGTACGCAATATCCCATAATACGCGCAAGGTTCACGGCGGAAATTCCATGGCCCTCTGCATCCAGACCGTTTGGTGTAACAAAGTTTACCTTCTCATCCCCCAAACTCTTTGCCTTATCGTTCATTTTTTCAGCAAAGGCTTCCACGGAACCGCTAACATGTTCCGCTATGGCAACTGCCACATCATTAAAAGATTCTAACATCATGGCATATAAAAGATCCTCTAGGTGATACTTTTCACCCTCTTTCATTCCAAGGTGGACTCTGGGCATACCTGCTGCATAAGCACTGACGGTCACATCTTCGTCCATTTTGCAGTTTTCCAGGGCAAGAATACAGGTTAATATCTTGGTGGTGCTGGCATTTGGCAATACTTTTTCACTGTTTTTCTCCCACAGCACCCTGCCGTTTTCCCCATCCAATACGCAAAAAGCTGATGCGTGGATTTTTGGAGGGAAAGGCTTTTGAGATGCCCCAAGGGAAACCAATTGACAACTGTTTAATTGAATTATTAAAAGAACTATTAGAAACAGGCTCCGCCTTCTTTTCATTTTCTGCCTCATTAACCCTTTTCATCATACCTATGTTTTAGGCACAAAAAAAGAACCAATTGGAAATGTCAATCAGTTCTTTTTAAACTTATATTTCTCCTCTTAACATGTGATCCATATAAGAAATCATCATGCCGATACCTGCTTCATTTTCTCCACCTCTGGGGATGATAATGTCTGCATAGCGCTTGGATGGCTCGATAAACTCCTCATGCATAGGCTTAACGGTTTCAGCGTACTGTCCCAGAATAGAATCAATGCTTCTGGCACGTTCCACCATATCACGACGTATTCTGCGCATCAGACGTTCATCCGCATCCGTATCCACGTATACCTTTACATCCATCATATCACGTAAGGTTTTGTTTTCCAGAACCAGAATGCCTTCCACTACAATAATCTGCTTGGGGGCAACATGGGTAACTTCCTGGGATCGGTTATGCACCGAAAAATCATAAACCGGAACGTCTACTTCTTCCCCCTTCAACAACGCATTCAGATCCCTTACCAGACGATCTGTTTCAAAAGAGGATGGATGATCGTAATTCAGCTTCGACCGCTCCTCATAGGTCATATCATTATGCTCCTTATAATAGCTGTCATGATTGATAACCAGAATATCTGCCCCAAAATGTTCGCTGATACGATTAACGATGGTGGTTTTTCCTGATGCGGAGCCTCCACAGACTCCAATAATCCAATTATTTTTCATAAGCATTTCCATTTCTATTCTTAAAAATTTTTTCAAACAAATACGGGTATCCGGCTGTAATAAAGAAGGTTAATACAAGATTGCTAAAACATGCCATAAAAGGATTCTCTCCCGTAACCAACTTTAGTCCGACTTTCAAAGCAACCAGTATAATCAGACCCACAAGAACGCGGACGGTTCCTTGAGAAACTGACGTTGGCATCTGAAAATGAATCCGTTTCGTCTCCAAATAATACCCAAGACAAAATCCAATGCTAGCGCCCACACATTGGAAACAATCTTTTACGTTGCTATAGTCTACAATTTCTTTTGAGAAAAAGTAATATCCTTCAATCAGGCTTGCCAAGGATGCAAGAATGCAAAGAAGGGGTAACAAAAATGCTTTCCCTCCTGTTCCTTTTTCCAGATAGGGATAAGCATATTCCACAAGAATTATGGACAAAACACCCATTCCAATTCCGCAAAGAACATCCTTTGGCGTATGTACCCCGAGAAACATACGGGATAAGCCTACTAAAAGCGGGATTATCAAGCATAGTATCTTCATCCACTTTATTTTGCAGGATGTAAAAAAGGAACCAAAAATGGATGTGGCTGCCTGGCTATGTCCACTTGGGAAGGAAAAACCGGTGGCAGCTTTTAAAGCCTTTTTAACCGGTGTAAAATCTTTATCCAAAATCCACGGACGTGGGATGCGGACAAAAATTTTAATAATACCATGTACGATTAATCCGGAAATGCAGAAGGCAAAACCGGCTTTGTAGGCAGTCTTCTTATCGAAGCACCAGAAAATCACTGCCAGAAAAACAATGGGAATAATTTGATAGCCAAATTCTGTAATTCCCAATGCCAGGGCTTCGGTTACCGGAGTTCGATAGTTGGATAAAAACCATAAAAAACTCATTTATACGTCCACCTTTTCCATTGCGTTTAACTCTTCTTCTGCCTGTGCCTTAAATTCGTCAATCTGATCTGCTTTTAATACCGGGAGCTCGTCCACAGAATTTACCCCGAAGGAACGCAAAAATTCTTCTGTGGTTCCAAATAACAATGGTCTTCCCGGTGCATCCAGTCGTCCCAGCTCCTGTACCAAATTATATTCTACTAACTTATTTACGGCATGCCCGCATGACACACCACGAATTTTTTCGATTTCCACACGGGTAATAGGCTGTTTATAAGCAATAATTGACAGAGTTTCTAATAATACATCCGTCAGAACATTTCTACGGGGCTGTTCCTTAATCTTGATTAAGCAATCATAAAACTCCCGCTTGGAACACATCTGATAAGACTGTTCCAATTCAATAATCTGAAGGCCTCTGTCTTCATTTTCATATTCTTCCATTAATTCTTTAATATAGGATTCAGTAATATCCTTATCCAATTCCAATGCCAAAGCAATCTTGGATAATTCTACCGACTCTCCGAAGGAGAATAAAATGGCTTCAATTGCTGCTTTTGCTTTTGTTTTATTCATCTTTTACTCCAAACATGATTCAATTAAAATATCATCAAAGGTGTGTTCCTGGGTAATGGTTATTTTTCCCATTTTCATAAACTCCAGAATTGTAAGGAATACTACCACCATCCGCAATTTGGAATGAGTATTTCCCAAAAACTCCCGAAAAGAAAAGCGTCGATGTTCTCTGAGATACTGTTCCATATACTCCATCTCTTCTTCCATGCTCACTTCTTCTTTTTCGATTTTACCAAAGGTTGCACGTACCGGATCGATACGTTCCACCTGACGTTTCATCATGGATTTAAAAATTTCATTCAGTTTATGAAGATTCATATCACCCACCAGAGCTTCCATATCAATCGGTGCCTGATAGGATAACACCTCATCCGGTAAGGTTGCCGGCTTATAGTAGTTCTTCGCTGCATCCATCTGACGATCCCGCAATTCGTAAGACATATACTTGTACATTTTGTATTCGATTAACTGCTGAACCAATTCTTCACGTGGGTCAATCTCCTCTCCCTCTTCGGTCACCTCCGCCGGAAGAAGCATTTTAGCCTTAATATCCAATAGCGTTGTAGCCATAACCAGGAATTCACTCATAATATTGAGGTCCTGTCGCTTCATTTCATCCAGATATTCCAAATACTGTTCCGTAATTAAGGCAATGGGGATATCGAAAATATTCGCTTTATTCTTATCAATCAGATGAAGGAGCAAATCCAAAGGTCCTTCAAAAGTGTTAAGTTTTACCTGTAATTCCATAAAATCCTCCAACCTAGTTATTTTACTAGGTTTTTCTCATCTTGGCAAGATAATTCCAGCAAAAGAATCTCTGCTCTGTCCAGAATCCGTATTGGATAAGAATGATATCCCAAGCCTTTGCTTACCAGAAAAGGAATTCTTTTATTCCCCTCAATTAACATATAGCTTCCCCCATCATACTTGGGAAACCAGGTAAGTTCTGTGCTGATAATACTTCCAATAAAGGGAAAACGAACCAGTCCACCATGTGTGTGTCCCGATAAAATCAAATCCGGCAAAAGCTTCTGATAGGTTTCTCCAAACACAGGATGATGGGCCATGAGAATATGATACTCTTCCGTCTCCTTCGGATTCAGATATTCCCTCATCTCCTCTTCCCCAAGAGTTTTCACTTCAAACTTTTGATAATACTCACTGGGTAATTCCAGACCGGAAACCTTTACACCATGACCAATGGATTGGGTTTCATTTCGTAAAAATGTGATGCCGCCTTCTTCCAAGCGATTTTTATAGTCTTCAAATGCTCTTCCATAGGCTTCCTCTTCCACACCCAAAATTTCTTCTATGGTGGTTTCATGGTTGCCGAAACCATAATATACCGGTGCAATTTCTTTCAACTGAAGCACAAAATCCGCCATGGGAATAAGCTGCTCCGGATGTTTCTTGGTTATCATATCTCCGCCGATAAGTATTACATCCGGCTGAAGAGCTTTAACCTTGGTTAAAAGTCTTCCTTCAAAGGTTTTTCCATGAACATCCGATAAAAATGCTATCTGAAATTTTTTGTCTATCTTCGAAGATTCAAAACTATAGTACGTAACCCGAAATTGCTTTAATTCTAACCACAAAAGAAATATAAGCAGGATAAAACATCCCACAATGACAAAAAATGCGGTCATAAACTTTACTTTCCTTTCATAGTTTACAGTAAAAGTCGCCTACATAAGCGGGGCAAACAAGCGCAATATTCCCTGCAGCGTGCGAATAATCCAACTGCGTCCAGCCTCCCTGGCGTAAGTGATCTCCTTGGATATCCGGAAGGTTTCCAAAGCATCCTGCTTAATCTGACCAACCTCCCAGGTTCCGTACATCCATACACCGCATTCAAAATGCATATACAAGCTTCGATAGTCCAAATTAATGGTACCCACCGTAGCAATCACATCATCGCATACAAAGGTTTTGGCATGAATGAAGCCCGGCCCGTATTGGTAAATTTTCACTCCTGCTCGCAAAAGCTGAGAATAATAAGATTGAGTCAGCAAAAATACCAACCGCTTATCCGGTATTCCCGGAGTTACAATACGAACGTCTACACCGGATTTTGCCGCATTGCAAAGCGCCGTCATCATTTCGTTATCCACGATTAAATAGGGAGTAAAAATGTAAATATAGTCCTTTGCCCGGTTAATTATATTTAAGTAAACGGTTTCTCCAACCTTTTCGTGATCCAATGGAGAATCGGCAAAAGGTTGCACATAGCCCGGCAGAACTTCCGGCTCATTCATAGAATATTCCGGAAAATATGGCGTTTCGTCCTCGGGTATTCCTGTTTGATATTGCCACATCTCCAAAAACATAGCAACAAAATTGGCAACAGGACGACCTTCTATCCGTAAACCGTTGTCTTTCCAATGGCCAAAACGCTTACGCTGATTAATATACTCATCTGCCAGGTTAAAGCCCCCGGTAAAAGCGATTTTGCCGTCTATTATCAGCATTTTCCGATGATCCCGGTTATTCATTACCGCAGAAAACAATGGCTTTAAGGGATTAAAACGGACACAACGTATTCCAAAACTTTCAATATACCGGTCATAATGATGTGGAACCGTATTGGCACTTCCAAAGTCATCATACATCAGACGTACTTCTACCCCTTCTTTGACCTTCTGCTCTAGCGCATCCAAAATAGTATTGAAAAACACACCTTCCCGAATGATAAAAAATTCCAGGAAAATATAATGCTCCGCCTTTGAAATTGCATCCAAAATCGGTTTTAGCGTATCATCACCGGTACAATAATAGGTCAGACCCTGGTTTCGACTAATTGGGAAATGAGACCACTTACTGATATACCCTGCCTGTTTTGCCGCGCCTCGGCTTCTTGTGGAGATTTCCTGTATTATATCTGAATCCGAAGGCAGATGGCGAACGGACTTGGTATGCATTTTATCCAATTTTTTACGTTTTCGTTTGGTAATATCCGAACGTCCAAACAAAAAATACATGGCTATACCAAGTACCGGGGCTCCAAGTATCAAAATAGACCATGCAACCTTATAAGAAGGATTGGTTTGGGCATTTACAATGGTAAGAACAATGATAAATGCTACAATCTCCAAACAGGTCCCAGCATAGCGAAAATGATTATGAATGTACAAAAACAGGGAAACAAACCATCCAATCTGCAGAAGCATTACGATTCCCCAGATTACAAGACGGCTGCTTAACACTTTTCTTAATTTATTTAACCATTTCATATTCGTTCCTCAATTCATTGTTGTATTATAACATAAGGACACGAGGCCGACAAGGGTTGTTCCTTTCCCTTTAGAGGCTACCGGTCAACAAATTCTTAAGGTTAAGCATACCCCAACCTTCATGATTTTTCTTAAGTCCCATAGAAACACAGGTATGATACAGCCGCAATTTTACTTGTGCCGGAGTTAGATTCGGATATTTTTCCAAAAGCAGCGCAATGGCTCCACTAACGACAGGTGTGGACATGGAGGTACCGCTTTTTATAGTATATAAGGGCTTTCGTTTTGCATTACAGCTTGTAATATTGGTACCCGGAGCCACTACTTCCGGTTTCATAATATAGGAGCCTGTTGGGCCTCTTCCGGAATAACCACGGTTTAAGTTACCGGGTACATTACTGCTTTCATCATCCATTGCACCTACAGTAATAATCTTTCTAAGGTTTCCCGGTGGCGTAATACTCATGGGTAAGGGACCTTCATTACCTGCAGCACATACCACAACAATTCCCGCGTCCCAGGCCATTTCAAGGCAATTTAATAATCGCTTCTTTTCTTCACTATTTACATTTTTCCCCATTCCCATTGAAAAATTCAGTATTCGCAGGTTATACGCTTTTGCTCGTGAAATACAATCCTCTAAAGCCTGTACTGCCCGGTTTAAATTGCCGTTTCCACCTTCATTCAATATTTTGTAGGCATATAGCCAAGCTCCTGGAGCAATTCCTGTATATTTTCCCTCAGAAGAACTGCCATCCCCTGCCAGGATACCTGCTACATGGGTACCATGACCGTTATCATCATATATCCCGTAACTATCCTCCACAAAATCCTTCATGCCAATAATCCGATGCTTCAAATCAGGATGCGGAAAAATTCCCGTATCAAATACCGCTACACCAACTCCATCTCCTGTATATCCTTTTTGACGGACAAAGTCCCAATCTAAAAGATTTCTAACTCGGTTCATATTCTTACCATTATGTTTTTTAGTAATATATGAAGGATTATACAGATGGTTCCTTACGGTAAAATGCAAAAAAGAGCTCCGCTTTCACGGAACTCTTTAAATCATATTTCTTAGATTGCTTCAGCGTCCGGCTTCACATCTTTGATGGAGAAGCTGATTCTGCCAAGCTTATCTTTGCCAAGGCAAACAACTGTAACCTTATCGCCTAAGGTTAATACATCTTCTACATGCTGGATACGTTCCTTGCAAATCTTGGAAATGTGAACCATTCCCTCTTTGCCCGGTGCGAACTCAATAAATGCACCAAACTCTTTGATGCTGATGACCTTACCGGTAAATACCAAGCCTTCTTCAAAGTCGGTGGTAATTACTTTGATCATATGCATAGCTTCTGCCATCTTCTCAGCATCGGTTCCGCAAATAGAAACAAATCCATCATCGTTAATGTCAATCTTAACGCCGGTCTGTTCAATAATTGTATTGATGGTCTTTCCACGCTGACCAACTACATCTCCAATCTTCTGTGGATCGATAGTCATCTGAGTAATCTTCGGAGCGTACTCGCCAACCTCTGCACGTGGCTGTGCAATTGCCGGTGTCAGCACTTCATTGATTATATACTCTCTTGCAATCTTGGTTCTTGCAATTGCCTCTTCAACAATCGGTCTTGTAAGACCATGAATCTTAATATCCATCTGAATTGCAGTAATACCGTCATGTGTTCCTGCAACCTTGAAGTCCATATCGCCAAAGAAATCTTCCAGTCCCTGGATATCTGTCAATACGATATAATCATCATCTGTTTCACCGGTAACCAAACCACAGGAAATACCTGCAACCTGTTTCTTAATCGGTACACCTGCAGCCATCAAGGACATGGTGGATGCACAGATAGATGCCTGAGATGTGGATCCGTTGGACTCAAAAGTCTCGGATACGGTACGAATTGCATATGGGAAGTCCTCCGGACTTGGAAGTACCGGAACAAGTGCCTTCTCTGCCAACGCGCCGTGACCAATCTCACGTCTTCCCGGTCCTCTGCTTGGCTTGGTTTCACCAACAGAATAGGATGGGAAATTATAGTGATGCATATAGCGTTTCTCAGTAATATTCTCGTCTAATCCATCAACCTTCTGTGCTTCGGAAAGCGGTCCTAAGGTTGTAATGGTACAAATCTGAGTCTGTCCACGGGTAAACATAGCAGAGCCATGTACACGAGGTACAATATCCACTTCTGCTGCAAGTGGACGAATCTGGTCAATCTTACGACCATCCGGACGTTTGTGATCTTTTAAAATCATCTTACGAACGGTCTTCTTCTGATACTGATATAAAGCTTCCGGAATTAAAGCAAGCCACTCTTCATTCTCGGCAAATGCTTCTTCCATCTTCTCACGAATTACACGAATGTTCTCTTCGCGTACCTGTTTCTCATCTGTAAAGACAGCTTTCTCCATTTCTTCCGGAGATGCAATCTCACGCATTGCAGCAAACAATTCCTCAGGAATAGCGCAACTCTCATATTCATGTTTTGGTTTACCAACTTCTTCTACCATGCGGTTGATAAACGCAATAATATCCTGGTTGATGCCATGACATTTGTAAATTGCTTCAATCATCTTATCCTCCGGAATCTCATTAGCTCCGGCTTCAATCATAATTACCTTCTCAGATGTAGAAGCAACAGTTAGCTGTAAATCACCGTTATCCCACTGTTCCTGACTTGGGTTTACGATAAACTCGCCGTCTACCATACCAAGCTGAGTAGTAGCACATGGTCCACAGAATGGGATATCGGAAATACTGGTAGCAATGGCAGAACCAAGCATAGCAACCAATTCCGGTCTACACTGCGGATCCACACTCATAACCATATTGTTTAATGTAACGTCATTTCTGTAATCCTTCGGGAATAAAGGACGCATCGGACGGTCAATAACACGAGCGGTTAATACGCTGTTTTCACTGGCCTTACCTTCACGTTTGTTAAAGCCTCCCGGAATCTTACCTACAGAATACATCTTCTCTTCAAATTCCACACTTAAAGGGAAAAAGTCGATTCCTTCTCTTGGTTTCTCGGATGCTGTGGCTGTACAAAGCACACAGGTATCTCCGTAATACATTAACGCTGCACCGTTTGCCTGAGCAGCTACACGGCCGACATCAACCCGTAAGGTTCTGCCGCCAAGTTCCATTGTAAAACTCTTAAACATACTTCCTCCTTCTTTGCAAGGGGGTGTCCGAAACTACTGAGCAAAATACAGCTTCCTGTATCCTCTTCAGTGGCTTCGGAAAAAACAATCCCCTGCAGTATTTTTGTCATGATGTTAAAAGTGACTCCATAAAGCAATAGGGCGGAAAAAAATCCGCCCCCCGTTTTGCAAAAAGATTATTTTCTAATGCCTAAACGTGCAATTAAGTCACGATATCTCTCGATATCTTTGTTCTTTAAGTATGCTAATAATCTACGTCTCTGTCCTACCATCTTTAAAAGTCCACGTCTGGAATGATGATCCTTCTGGTTAACTTTCAAATGCTCGGTAAGCTCCTGAATTCTTGCGGTAAGGATAGCTACCTGTACCTCTGGTGAACCTGTGTCACCTGCAGTTCTTGCATACTCGTTGATAATGGCTGTTTTCTTTTCTTTAGAAATCATTGTTCTACCTCCTTAAAATTTCCTTAAAGCCCCCAAATCCACAGTGTAAGGTCGGAGTATCCTTAAACCGAGGACGGGTTAAGTCTCATACCCAAATATAGTATCATAAAAAATGGTACTTGTAAACTTATTTTTTGGCATATTTTGCTTTAAAATCATTTAATGCCCGTAAAATAACCTGCATACTGCTCTGCACGTCATTTGTGGTGGTACGGTTCTGATCCGTTAGTTCTCTGGTGTAATCCACATTTGCAGATACTTCCTGAGAAATGGAAGAAATATTGGTAATATCGTCCACGATGGTCTGATTATGTTTCTCCAGTTCACGCATCTGTGCGCTCTGGCTGTTGGCATTGGAATTAACACCATCTACACTGTTGCTGATACCATCAAATTGTTCCTGCATGTTGTTAATAAGTTCTTCCTGATGATCAGACTGCTCTGTCATCTGCTGAACACTGGTTGCCGCTGCAGCAGATGATTCCTTCAATTCATCAATAATATGTTCAATTTCTTCTGTTGCACTACGGGTCTGGTTAGCAAGTTCTGTAATCTCTGTTGCAACTACCGCAAATCCGCGTCCCGCATCTCCTGCTCTTGCAGCCTCGATGGATGCATTTAATGCAAGAAGGTTTGTCTGACTGGCAATGTTATTAATTAATGCCACAATGTTAATGGCTTCTTCTGTTTTCTTGGTTAAGGATTCCATCTCAGTAATAACGGTGTCTCGATTATCCTTCGAGATTTCTGCACTTCTTAAAAGTTCCCGTACACATTTCTTTCCTTCGTTAATCTGTTTCGCTGCATCCTCAGATAATGTATGAAGGCTATCGGACAAACCGGTTACTTCTTCAATTGTGCTTTGAATCTTCGTGGTCATTTCCATCTGTGTCTGAATAGAATCAGCGGTACTTGTTGTTCCTGTACTAACCTGAACCATGGATTCCGCTGTTCCCGAAACTGCTTCTGTCAGGCTATCCACTCTGGAACCGATTTTTTCCATTTCCTGCTGAATCTGATTAACAACACCAATGGCATTATGTAAAATTTCTTTTTCCTGCTGTTCTTTCTCGCGAATATCGTCAATCTTATCATTGTTAATCTTCGATGCAACTGCACTTCCCCAGATAGAAAAAATACAAGTCAATAAGATGCCAAGAATCTGAATTTCATAATTAGCACTGTTCTTAAGAACAGATGAAAGATCTGTCACTCCACGGAATACTACCAGTCCAATATTGGAGACAATCAGAACAATGGAAAAGTTTCGCAGCACACTATGATTATTGGTAATCAGCAATGCCGGCAACAATACCAGTGCATAAATAAATGCAAGGGGTGAAGTGGTTGTAAAGATTACAAATACATAAAGAACAGCATAGGCATAGGCTGCAACCGCTGCTATATTCTTGTCTGCACTGTTCTTCTTATACATCACTGCAGCAATAATTCCCGGAACCACGTCAATAATCAAAAACATGGTAATGTACGGAATACTTCTGGCACCTTTCACAAATTCCAGAATGTATGCCAGTGCCAGCACACACACCAACGCTTCATAACATGTGATTACGATCTTATTGACTCTACTCTGCTCGTTCACGATAAACCTCCCATAATGAACATTTTTTTATATTTTAGCACAAATAAAAAGAGCCTGCAATCGAAAGATTACAAGCTCTGATTCTCATTTTCATTACATTACGGAAGTACACGAACGACACACGCCGGACTGCTGTAAAATGCATTACTGATAACAATACCGGTTCTTGCGGACTGTGCATGAACAATCTGTCCATTTCCGATGTATAGTGCAACGTGTCCTATTCTTCCGCCGTGGCTATAGAAGAACAAATCTCCCGGTCTTGCTTCAGATGCAGAGATTCTTGTTCCGCAACCTGCCTGGGAACCGGAATGATGCGGCAGATAAATACCGTATCTTGCAAATACACCCATGGTAAATCCGGAGCAGTCAACACCATGTCCTAATCTGGTTCCGCCCCAAACATATCTTCCGCCAACAAACTGAAGGGCATACTGAACAAGACTTGTCCGTGTGTCAGAAACACCGCCCTTTCCGGAAGAAAGCTCTTTCAATGTGGCAGCCTCATCCAAAGCATAGGAAACATCCGCATACTCTTCGCTGATATATCCTTCACCACCGTTAATTTCTACCTTAATCCAGTCATCAACCACCTTGACAACTTCCAGTTTCTCGCCTTTAGCAACTTTGGTAATTACTCTGGCATCGGTAGATGCTTTGGAGCGAACACGAAGATTGTCCGTCTTAACCTTAGCAACATGCATAACCGCTTTATTAACTTTCTTTAAAGCGGTTTCACCGGTAACCAGATATTCATTGCTTACCCAACCTTTTACTTTACCGGATTTGATCTTAACCCAGCCATCTTTTTCCTTAAGAACTTCGCATCCGGCATTGTTGGTAATTTTTCCAAGTATCTTACCATCCTTGGCCGGAGTTTTACGAATATTCAGGTTACCATCCTCAACTCTTACTATACCAAGATTCTCATATCCACAGACAGTAATCTTTCCATCCTTATTCTTGCTGATATATTTCGTATCAACCAACGCTTCCACTTTGGATGCTGTAGAAGTTTTGGTAACTTTCTCCTTCACAGAGCATTTGGCAACCTGCAGATTCTGAGAAACTGCGGAACAAACTCCCGACTCTTCTTTCTTGAGATTTACAGATAAAGCAGAACACACACCGGCATTGGCCAATTTAATTGTTACAGAATTATTGGCACTGGTTGCCTCCTTCGTCATGGCTCCAATTATGCACAAACTTAAACAGGTAACGGTAATTGTTGACAATATTTTCGTCATAGAACGCTTCATAAACTTAAAACTCCTTTAAACTAAACATACAAAACTAACCTGTATGACCGATATTATCACACCGAAACCTTTTTGTCAACAGTTTGTAATATTTTTGTAATATCCAACTGAATCTGCTGTTTTAATTCTTCCACCGATTCAAACTTTTTTTCACCCCGAATAAACTGTAATAGTTTCACGCAAATAGGCTTTCCGTATATTTCTTCATGAAAATCAAAAATATAAGTTTCCAAGCCCACCGGATTATCATCTCCCACCGTAGGTTTTTTTCCAATATTACTTAGGGATAAATAGGTTTTACCGTCAACAAGGGTTTCGCTGGCGTATACTCCAAATGGTGGAAGCAACTTTCTTTCGTGAGGCGTAAGATTAACCGTAGGAATCCCTATGGTACGTCCGATTTTACGTCCGTTTTGTACCTCACCCTCAAAAAAGTAAGGATAACCCAGTAATTCGTTGGCAGTTTGAATATCACCGTTTAAAATGGCATTTCGAATTCTTGTACTACTGATATCCTCTCCCTGTTTTTGCTTTTTGGTAAAAGCAAGAACACGAAAACCGTAGTTTTGGGAAAGGGATTGCAAAAGACCGTAGTTTCCACGTTTTTCATATCCAAAGGAAAAATCCGTACCAATTACAAAAACTTTTACATGAAGTTTCTCAACCAACATAGCAACGAAATCTTCAGCCTCCATTCGCCGCACTTCCTCAGTGAAGGGATACTCGATTACATAATCCACTCCTGATTCTTCCAAAAGAGTTTCCTTTTCTTCCATGGAAAGTAAAAACGGTTGTTTCTTCTTTTCAATCTCTTCTTTGGGCAATCTGGAAAAGGTGAAAACCACACTTTTAAAACCGTTTTTCTCTTTTTCCTTACAAAGAGCTTCCACCAAAACCCGATGACCGCTATGTAGGCCGTCAAATTTGCCGAGAGTTATAACTGTATCTTCTTCAATATAGATATCTGTTGTATTTCTAAAACATTTCATAAAGCTTATCCCTCGTTTTTGCAATAAAACATTTTTACCGGACGATATTCCTTTGTTTCTTCTTTGTATGAAAAAATACCGATAAAATCACCTTGATGATTATACATACGAACCATCTGAACAGTACTTGCCGGTTTCTCCATCCAACCGGCAGGAACCACATTCCCGTTCTGCAAAAGCTTGTCTGCTATACTTTTAGCCGTTACTCTCGGATAAACGGAATATACTTCTTCCACAGGATGTAAATAATCGGTTAAGTGCCCTGCATCCTTGGCTTTTTGCAATTCAGTCAATGTAATTGCATGTTCCAGAGTAAAACCGGCTGCACGAATTCGACGTAAACTACCCATTGCACCTCCGCAACCAAGCTTGTCTCCAATATCCTGACAAAGAGTTCGAATATAGGTCCCTTTGGAACAAGCAATACGAATGATAACCTTAGGAAGCTCCATGGAAAGAATGTCTATGGAATAAATTTTAACCTTCCGCGGTTTACGCTCCACTTCAATCCCCTGTCTTGCAAGGTCACAAAGCTTCTGACCGTTTACTTTCAACGCACTATACATTGGCGGAATCTGGAAAATTTCACCCACAAACGAATATATGGCTTCTTTAACTTCCTCCTCCAGAAAATCAACTTTCCTCTCAGAAAGAATTTTTCCCGAAAGGTCCAGGGTGTCTGTGGTAATTCCCAAAACCAATTCAGCTTCATATACCTTATCGGAATCCGTTAACAAGCCACTTACCTTTGTTCCTTTTCCAAGGCAAATGGGTAAAACGCCGGTGGCGTCCGGATCCAATGTTCCGGTGTGCCCCACCTTTTTCTGACCACAGATTCCACGCATTTTTGCAACTACATCATGGGAAGTATACCCCGGTTCTTTATCAATCACAATGATGCCGTCTAACATGTCTTTCCATCCTTTATATCCGGTATTTCTTTTAAAATTGTCTGAAGGATGTCCTCAGGCTCTCCTGTCATGGTTACACCTGCGGCACGGGCATGCCCGCCTCCACCAAATTTTACGGCAATATCCGCAACATCTACTATACGTTTGCTACGCATACTAACCTTATACTCATTTGGTGCACTTTCATATAAGAATATTGCTGTTTCCACACCTTTTGTAATGCGAAGTTGGTTCACAATTCCATCTAAGTCTTTTGTACTTACACCGTAAGCTTTCATATCGGCTGCAGTTAAATATGAAGAAATCACTCTGCCTCCTTTATGAAGGTTTGCTTTTAACACAGCCTTTGCAAGAATCTGATTTTGAGCAAAGGTTTTCTCATAATACGTAGCATCTACAATCCGGCTGTAATCAATACCCTGCTCCATTAAAAATCCGGCAGCTTCCATAGTGTGTCTTGAAGTGCAGGAATACTGGAACACGCCGGTATCATGTACCAAACCGGTATACAGACATTCCGCTATTTCTTTCGTCATTTTATCCTTCGGCAATACTCGATAAATCAACTCACAAGTCGAACTACTGTCCGGTACAATAAAATTTTCCTGCGCAAACGCAAGATTACTCTTATGATGATCAATACATACTGTGGTTCTTGCAGACAAAAACTGTTCTGCAAAATCCCCTAGACGCTTTTCATCGCCGCAATCCAATGCAAAATATAAATCAAAGGTTATATCTGTTTTTTCATGACAGATTTCTTCGGATCTTTGCAAGAAAGAAAAGACTTCCGGAATCTCCTCCAAATAGAGTCTGATGCTTTTATTCGGATATGTATCCTTCAAAAAATTATATAACCCCAGCGTGGAGCCGACACAGTCGCCATCCGGATGAATATGGCCGGAAATTCCAATTGTGTCAGCTTCTTCTGCCAGTTTCATGATATCTATCATTTTATGCTTCTTCCTCATTCTCGTGCATGGATTTGGACAGTTCATCGATTTTATGGGACATATTTACACCATACTCGATGGACTGATCCATGATAAAGGTTATACTCGGGGTATTTCTTAAGTTAATGCGTTTTGCAAGCATGGTCTTAATAAATCCCTGAGCACTTTTTAAACCTGCCAGTGTATCCTGCTGGGATTTTTCATCCCCCAGGACACTGATATAGGCTTTACAGGTTTTTAAATCAGGTGCAACCTCTACGGCCACAACACTGGTAAATTCATTGATTCTCGGATCTTTGATTTCCCCACGAATAATGTTGGATAATTCATGAAGCACCTCTTCGTTGATCCGGGTGTTTTTAATACTGTTTTTTCTCATTTATCGTGGTACCTCCACCATAATATAAGCTTCAACCTGATCCATTTCCTGAATCTGACCGAATCCTTCGAATACAAGACCACATTCAAAGCCGGCTTTTACTTCCTTAACATCGTCTTTGAATCGTTTCAGGGATGCTAACGGTCCTTCGAAGATCTGCTCGCCCTCACGGGTAATACGTACAGAACATCCTCTCTGGAATCGTCCGTCAAGCACATAGGATCCCGCAATATTTCCAATGCCGGAAGCCTTGAAAATCTGACGGATTTCTGCATGACCGATTACCTGCTCCTCGAAAATCGGATCTAACATACCCTTCATAGCAGCTTCCACGTCTTCAATAGCATTGTAGATAACCTTATACAAGCGGATATCAACACCTTCTCGATCTGCTGTTGCCTTGGCAACTGCATCCGGACGGATGTTAAATCCGATAATAATGGCGTTGGATGCAGAAGCTAAAATTACGTCGGATTCGTTGATGGCACCTACACCACCATGAATAACTTTTACAACTACTTCTTCGTTGGACAATTTTACAAGACTCTGTTTTACTGCTTCCACAGATCCCTGTACATCGGCCTTGACGATTAAGTTTAATTCCTTTAAGTTTCCTGCCTGAATCTGAGAGAACAAATCGTCTAAGGACATCTTTGCCTTGGTCTCTTCTACCAGACGTTCCTTGCTTTCAGAGATAAAGGTCTCTGCAAAGGATCTTGCTTCCTTATCGGAATCCATAGCCACAAAAATATCTCCGGCACCCGGTGCTTCGTTTAATCCAATGATTTCCACCGGCATGGAGGGGCCTGCCTCTTTTACACGGCGTCCCTTGGAGTCTGTCATGGCACGGACTTTACCAAAGCTGCTACCTGCGGCAATCGGATCTCCTACATGAAGTGTACCCTTCTGTACCAAAAGTGTTGCCACAACTCCACGACCTTTATCCAATTTCGCCTCGATAATAAGACCTCTTGCCTTACGGTTCTTATTTGCTTTTAATTCCAATACTTCTGCTGTAAGAAGAATCATTTCCAACAGGTTATCGATACCTTCGTGAGTATGAGCGGATACCGGACAGAAGATGGTGCTTCCACCCCAGTCTTCCGGAATTAATTCGTACTCGGAAAGTTCCTGTTTTACTTTATCGATATTTGCACTTGGCTTATCAATTTTATTGATTGCAACAATAATTTCAATGCCGGCAGCTTTCGCGTGGTTAATAGCCTCAACAGTCTGTGGCATAACACCGTCGTCAGCTGCAACAACAAGGATTGCAATATCTGTAGAGCTTGCACCACGCATACGCATTGCGGTAAATGCCTCGTGTCCCGGTGTATCAAGGAAAGTGATTCTCTGTCCGTTGCTTTCAACTACAGAAGCACCGATATGCTGAGTAATACCGCCTGCCTCACGGTCAATAACGTGGCTGTCACGGATTGCATCCAAAAGGGATGTTTTACCATGGTCAACGTGACCCATTACACAGACTACAGGTGGTCTGGAAGTCATTAAGCTTTCATCCTCTTCTTCCTCATGAAGAAGCTCTGCAATAACGTCCACCTTTTCTTCTTTTTCACAAATACAGTTGAATTCCAGTGCAATCTCTTCTGCGGTTTCAAAATCCACATCCTGGTTTACTGTAACTACTTTACCCTGTAAGAACAGCTTCTTTACAATCTCGGATGGCTGACGTTTCATCTTATCTGCCAAATCACGAATTGTTAAAGTCTCAGGAATTACAATAGTCTTAATCTCATTCTTATCTTCCTGTGGCTTCGGCTGGTGATTCTTCTTCTTAGTAACTTTTTCAAGCTGGAAGAAATTCTCCGGACGTTTTTCTTTCTGATTCTGATATCCGTTCTTCTGTGGTTTGCTCTTAAAGCGCTTGTTCTCTCTATCCTTTGGCTTTTCTTCTGCTACAGCTTCAGAATTACGGTTCATACGATTGATTTCACCGTCCAAGCGACTACGCTTATTGCGATCATCACGGTTATTATCTCTGTTCTGATTACCGCCCTGACCCCCGCGACGATCATCTTTACGAAATGGTTTATTATTTCCGTCCTTATTGAATCTCGGTCTGTCACCATTAGGTCTCTTGTCACCGTTTCCACCCTGCTGCGGGGCGCCCTGACTCTTCGGTCTTTCTGTTCTTTCAGAACGTTCTGCATTCATGCGTGGTTTTTCAACACGTTCCTGTGTTACATGCTGCTTCTCGGGACGTTCGGTAGCCATATTGGGTTTCTCAGCCACATGTTCTGCACTAGGACGTGGCTGCATGGGCTTACCCTGTGGACGCGCTTTTTCCGGATGGTTTGGATTCGGACGTCTTTCACCGTTAGGTGCTGCTTTTCTTCTTTCTGCAGCTGCTTTATCACCAACTCCGCTCATGGTCTTTCTCTGTCCATTGCGCATTGCCGGATTTTTACCATACTGTGGGTTATATACCGCTGAAATACTTGCTTTCTTTTTATGCTCTTCAGGCTTTGCCTCCGTCTTTGTGGCTGCCTTTGCCTCTACCGGCTGTTCTTTTTTCTTTTCGTTCAAATCTTCTGTCTTCTTTCTTCCGAATTTATTTCTTATTTCATCTGCCACTGCATCTTCAATGGCACTCAATGTACTTTTTGCTTCAATATTCTTTTCTTGCAGGAAGCTCATAATTTCTTTGTTATTTACATTTAGCTCTTTGGCTAATTCATGTACTCTGATCTTTGACACTTACTTACCTCCATATTATTCTGATTGATTATTTTTAAGAAGTGTTTCTATGGATTTTGCAAATCCTTCATCCAACACTGCAACGCAGGCCCGAAATTCTTTCCCGATACAATGTCCCAACTCATCCTTATCCGAAAATTCATAATAAGGAATACTCCGATAGGTACAGCGATCGGAAAACTTTTTCTTCGTATTGTCCGAACAATCTGTGGCCAAAATCACCAGTTTAGCGCTTTTATCTTTAATGGCATTTTCTACCATAAATTCACCACTCACTACTTTTCCGGCCTTCATTGCAAGGGAAAGCATGGATGTTATTTTGTTTTGCATGTAATTTCTTCCATCTCCTTCGCTAACACTTCATAAATCTCTGTAGGAACGGATGCTTTAAAACTGCGCTCCAAGCCTTTGCTTTTCTGAACACGCTTTAAGCACTCCGGGTCTTTGCAGATGTAAGCACCGCGGCCCTGTGCTTTTCCGGTTTCATCAAGAAAAATGCCGCCGTCCTTTTGTCTGACCACCCGAATCATGTGCCCTCTGTCTTTCATCTCACGACAGCCGATACACATGCGCTCTGTAATCTTCTTAGTACTCTTTGTCGTCATATTCGCCGTCTGATTCATAGGAGTCATCCTCTCCCTCATATTCACCATCATACTCATCGGAATACTCGCCATCGTAGTCTTCAGCGTATTCGCCATCGTACTCCTCATCGTATTCCTCGTCGTACTCATCATACTCATCGTAATCCAGAATATCACCGGCTTCTCTAGCCTGAGTCTCACTCTTGATATCAATCTTGAATCCGGTAAGTCTTGCAGCCAGACGGGCATTCTGTCCTTCCTTACCAATGGCAAGAGATAACTGATAATCCGGAACAACAACCTTAGCTGTTTTTTCATCGGCATCCGCAATTACGGAAATAACTTTTGCAGGGCTTAATGCATTTTCGATTAAAATCGCTGCATTTTCATCCCAGTTAATAATATCAATTTTCTCGCCTTTTAATTCATTTACAATAGCATTTACGCGGGCACCGTTTAATCCGACACAGGCTCCAACCGGATCCACATCCGGATTGGTGGAATATACTGCCATCTTGGTACGGCTTCCTGCTTCTCTTGCAATGTTCTTGATTTCAACGGTACCATCTCTTACTTCGGTAACCTCTGCTTCAAATAAGCGTTTTACCAATTCCGGATGGGTTCTGGATACTAAAACCTGCGGTCCCTTGGAACCTGCTTTTACTTCTAAAACATAAACCTTTATACGTTCTGTAGGCTTAAATACTTCTCCACGAATCATCTCGTTCTCAGTTAATGTGGCATCTAATTTACCAAGGTTGACCTTCACATTCTTACCGGCATAACGCTGAACCACACCGGTAACAACTTCATGCTGTTTGGTAACATATTCATCGTACTGAGCTCTTCTTTCCTCTTCACGAATCTTCTGTAAAATGGTGTTCTTGGCTGTCTGAGTTACAATTCGACCAAATTCCTTACTCTGAACTTCCACGTTGGCAATGTCACCTACATTTAAGGAAGCATCAATTTCGTGAGCTTTTTCTACGGAAATTTCCTCTGTCGGATCTTCCACAGTTTCTACCACATTTTTCTGGATGAATACATGGAATTCGCAAGTGTCGTGGTCAATAACAACCTTCACGTTATCAGATTTTCCATACTGATTCTTGCAGGCCATAACCAGAGCCGTCTCAATTGCTTCCAGTAATACTTCCTTGCTGATATTTTTCTCTTTCTCAAGCACGTTTAATGCTTCTAATAATTCGCTCATCTTCTTTTCATTCCTCCGTTTCTTAAAAATGTACCGCTAATCGTATTAATGCGATATCGCTTTTGTCAAAGGTAAGCTTTTTATCTTCATCTGTTTCTATGGTTACGGTTTTCTCATCATAAGCTGTTAAAATACCGTAAAACTCTTTCTGTTTCTCAATGGCGCGATAGGTTCGGATTTCAAGTTCCTTGCCCATGCTTCGTGCATAATCTTTTTCTTTCTTTAAAGGACGTCCCAGCCCCGGAGAACTCACCTCCAGTATATAGGAATCAGATATAAAATCCTTCTCATCCAAAAGATCGCTTAAGGCACGGGATACTACTTCGCAATCATCTACGGCTATGCCGCCTTCCTTGTCAATGTATGCTCTTAAGTAGTAATTACCGCCTTCTTTAACATACTCCACATCTACCAATTCAAAACCATGTGTTTCCAAAATTGGTAAAAGCAATTCTTCCGTCATTTTCTCGTAATCTTCTCTTCTCGCCATATACGTCTCCTTACCACATTGTTTTGCGGTGTAACACCCACACAAAAACTTGAGAGTGGACTTTCGCCCACTCTCAAACTAAATCCTTATCGTTACTATAACAGTATAACACCTTTGCCCGGAAAATACAAGGGATTGTTTAGTTTTCTTCCGTATTTTCCTTATTTTTCTCGCCCATTTCCGCAAGATATTTCAAATCGGCATCAGTACCTACCACCCAAAGCACATCCTCCACACGGATTTCCATATTAGCATCCGGCATCATAACAAAATCGCCATCTCGCTCGATACCAATAAGCATACAATGTGCTTCTGACTGAATTCCGGAAAACTTCAGAGGCTTTCCTACATATGGCTCATCTCCCTTTACCTTTAATTCCATGCATGCAAGTGGGGACTGTTTCTCGGTTGAACCAAATCCCATAAAGTCTTTCATGGTACTCATGGTATATTTACCACCGATATCCCAACGAACGCTGAATCGACGAACCATTTTTTCAAGACCCATTGCAAAGACGCGGTCACCTTCCAATACCTTGGTATTTCCATTCGGTAACATCATCATCTCTGTACCACGTTCAATCTTCACAATGAAAATACTCTGGGTTTTACCCCATTCCAATTCCATCAATGTCTGTCCTGCGTAATCCGTATCCTTCGGAATTACGAAAGAAATAACACGATAGTTATCTTCCATTTCATCTACAAAGCCCGGTACCGCCAATGAGGAGGACGCCATACTTGCAAAAAGGAAGGATGCTCGTTTCAACTTTGAATACTTCTGACGCTGTCTGTAGTCCAGTACAAAAAGAATTACGCCAATCAACATCCACCATGCAAACAAGATAATAGCCTTGTATCCCATGTATACCGGCTGACCCGGAATAAATAAAAGCACAAATACTACCAGCATAATAATTCCGGCTACCCAAGCTGTGGTTACGCCACCCGGAATCTTATATGGTCTTTCTAACTCCGGTTCTGTTTTTCTGAGTTTAATCAAACAGAATGCGGTAATTGTCCAACTTAATACGTATCCCGCCGCTGAGAATGTGGTCAAAGAATCAATAAGACCCATTCCAAGGAAGGGACCGATAAGAGAAGCCACCAAACAAACTCTTAATGCATTTACAGGTGTTTTGTATTTCGGATGCTGCTTTGCCAAAACATTCGGTACAATGCTGACACGAGACATTGCCATCAAAATCTGGGAGGATGCCATCATAAATCCGTTCCAGGTTGTTAACAATCCGCAAATAGCTCCTGCCAAAATCAATGTATATAAGGCAACTCCAACAGGTCCTTTATAAATCACCTTAAAAAGATTTGCCGCTGATGGACGATTAAATCCAATAAAATCCTGCCACGGATATGCTCCACCAATGGTTACCAGCAATAACGCGTAGAACACACAGGATAACACAACCGTAAATACCACTGTTTTTCCAATTTTCTTCATATCACCGCCGGCACTTTCGATTCCCTGTGGAATGGTTTCAAAACCTGCAAGGAAGAATGGCGCTGACGCCAAAATGGATAACATACCACCAAAGAAATTGCTGTGAAATGCTCCCTTTGGATGAACATATAAAGGTTCAAAGTTATTTACATCCATTTTGATTCCTGCACAAATCATAGCAAGAATTCCGGCACCTACCAAAGCAAGGCATAAAAACTTCTGCAACTTTGCTGAAGAAGCAACACCTTTACGATTTATTAAATACAAGACTATCGAAATTACGGTACCGATAATAATATGACTCGGATATACATCTGCCCCCGCCAATGTATATAAAGGTTTACCGGCACGTAACTGTGGAATCAATACGCTTAAAATGTCTACCACATAAATTGCTTCCCAAGGTATGATGGTAATAAACGCACCAAAGGCTGCCCAACCGGATACAAAGGAAACATGATCTCCGTATGCCCTAAAAGCATAAGCCATACCGCCTCCGGAAACAGGAAGCATAGCGCAAAGTTCACAATAGCACAATGCGATGGGAACCATCATAATAATCGCAGCGATATAACCTGCTGCAGCCGGTAATGGTCCACCACTTCCAGCCATCCAGTTGTTAATGGAAACGGCCCAACCTACTCCTACGATTGCTCCGAATCCAATGCAGAAAAAATCAATGGCGCCAACACCAGATTTTTTTTGAACGTCTTTCATTCTCACTCTTCTCCTTCATAATATCATAATTACAAAAAAACGCAGAGCCAAATGACTCTGCGTTTATAGCAGCTCGTACGAGAATCGAACTCGTGATTCCGCCTTGAGAGGGCGGCGTCTTAACCTCTTGACCAACGAGCCATGCAAGAAGCATCATACACCATTTAGCATGAAATTGCAAGTACTTTTTTCAATTTTTTTAAATTTTTTAATTGCATCCACAAGATGATGTTGATATATATACCTTTTAGGCACCAATCACCGCTTTCGCAGTGACTGGGACCATAGTATCTTCTACTTAGGCAATTTTAGATTTTGCAAGTTCTGCAAGTGTTGCAAAGCTTTCTGCATCGTTAACTGCAAGCTCTGCTAACATTTTACGGTTCATATCTACGCCTGCAAGCTTTAATCCATACATAAATTTGCTGTAGGATAATCCGTTTAATCTTGCTGCTGCATTGATACGAGCGATCCATAACTGTCTGAACTGACGCTTTCTTTCTTTTCTACCTGCATAAGAAGTAGCTAAAGCTCTCATTACAGACTGTTTTGCTACACGATACTGTTTAGAACGTGCGCCTCTATATCCTTTTGCTAATTTTAATACTCTATTATGTCTTTTTTTAGCATTTAATCCGCCTTTAATTCTTGCCATGATAATTCCTCCTTACTTACTTTGACCTATAAATACGGTAAAATTCTCTTCATTGTCTTAACATTTGCCTGATCACAGGTAGTAGCCTGTCTTAAGTTTCTCTTTCTCTTAGTAGACTTCTTTGTTAAGATATGGCTCTTAAAAGCTTTGTTTCTCTTTAACTTTCCTGTACCTGTAGCTTTGAAACGTTTTGCTGCAGCTTTTTTAGTCTTCATTTTTGGCATGGTTGTTTCCTCCTTCGATCTTATAGCTTATTGCTAATTGTTTTTCTTTGCCAGCACTAATGACATATTTCTTCCTTCTACCTTCGGAGCTTTCTCGATCACTGCAATGTCTTCCACAGCTTTTGCAAAATCCTCAAGGATATATTTGCTCTGCTGCATATGAGCCATCTCACGACCACGGAAACGAAGGGTTACCTTCACTCTGTCTCCCTTGGCAAGGAACTTCTTTGCTGAATTGATTTTAGTGTTCAAATCGTTCGTATCAATATTCGGAGACATACGAATCTCTTTGAGCTCAACCGTCTTCTGCTTCTTCTTGGCTTCCTTTTCCTTACGAACCTGCTCGTACTTATACTTACCGTAGTCAATAATCTTGCAAACCGGCGGCTCAGCCTTCGGTGCAATCTTGACCAGATCAAGTTCCGCTTCATCAGCCATTCTCAAAGCTTCCTTAGTCGGAACAATTCCTAATTGTTCTCCGTTCTCTCCAATTAAACGAACCTCTTTATCACGAATCTGTTCGTTGATCATTAAATCAGCTATGTTGAAACACCTCCATCGTATTATTAATTCAGCCCACAAAAAAATGTGGCTAGCCAGCAAAGCTATCCACACATCACAATACGACCTTTAGTAAGGATTCGTCTTATGAACACTTAGTCACTTCCTCGTGCTAAGGTGAGAGTGGAACTCTGCTTTGTTTTCGACTTTTATAGATTACCACTCTCACCCTTCGCTGTCAAGGATTTTTTTCATTTTTAACTAAGATTATTTTTTAGTCAAATTTTGCTTATAATCACGCTTTTTACTTAGCATTTTCCCAAAAATAAAATTAGCACTCCGGATTGTGCGGTTCCCACGGCTTACCTGCTTTATATTTAGGTCTAGGCTTACGGTGTGGTTTTGGTGGTTCCTCAGTTCTTTCCGTCACTTTGTGCTGTGCTTTCGTTGTAGTCCATAATTTCAATTCTTTCATTGAATTCTCCTCCTTTGTTTGTGTTGTTTTATTGTTATATTTGCAAATAGTAACCATAATTAAATGCTTCTGCTGCAGATGAGACCGTTTTGGATCCAGAGGATCTCGTCTACATATGCAACCCGCTTTTCATCGTGCTCCAGAATGAGCACCTTTCTCTGTTTAAAATATTTGTCATATATCTCCTTAAAACGTTTGCGAAATTCTTCGTCCAGATTCGCCATGGGTTCATCCAGAACGATCACATCCGCATCGCTAAGGGCTGCCCGGATCAGTTCCACCTTTTTCATCTGTCCGGATGACAGGGAAACATCTTTCCCAAGCACGGTTTCCAGTCCGTTATCCATCTGACCGATATCCTCAAAGAATAAGAAATCATTACAAATTCTGCAAAGGGTCTCATCCTGGATCTGTTTATTGTTTATTCCAAGCAAAAAGTTTTCCCGTAACGTCATTCCTGAAAAGACGCAGGGTTTTGCGGCAAAATAGCGGATTCCTGTCATTTTTTCGCGTGGGATTATTTCTTTTTCCATTCCATCTAATAAGATGGTTCCTCCGTTGACCCCTTCCTCTCCCATCAACATTTTGGCAAAGGTGGTTTTTCCGGTCCCGTTTGCTCCGAGAAGCGCATAATTTTTGCGGAAGTCCAGTACCACATCGGTATTGGAAAATAAAACCTTCTCTCCAAATTTTTTCTCAACCGATTGCAACTCCAACGTGCCAACTCTTTGATATTCCTCTGCTTCCAAGGGTTCTGTATGAAGCACTCCCAATAACCTGCGTACATTTATCAGCATTGGCTGCAAGGATGTCATCATTTGAATCACCGACATGAAATTTCCGGTAAAAGTAGTCATGTATGAATAAAATACGATATATTCCCGCATGGAAACTCTTCCATGAAGCACCTCATATCCCATACCGAAGAACAAAAGCATTTTCCCAATGTACATCACGCCTTCACTCATACTGGAAATTCCAACCGCACAACGATTTTGTCGAAATCGCTTTTTCATTACGGTACTGAGATTTTTCTTTACAAAAGAAACTACATCATCCCCCAAGTTCTCATATCGGATGGCATGCATTTCCACCAATTCTTCATTCAAATACTTCTGAAACTCATTCTCGGATGCAAGACGATCTCGTGAACATTCTTCTATCTTTTTTACGCCTCTGCGCTGAATGATCCCAACCGCAATCTGTACAATGGCAAATATTCCTGCCCACTTCGGTGAAATCCATATCAGTGTGGCACCCACGTAAAGGATCACACCTATACTGTAAGCATACGATATGATCTCAAACACAAAGGAAACCAGCGCATTGCAATCCTCCTGAACAATGCTGTTTTGTTCTCCGCTGGAATAAGATGCCACTGCTTCGGATCGCTTACATAACCGATTGATCGCAGCAAGCTTTAATTTCATCAAAACCTGCTGTTGTATGATCACATCCAGCCAATATCCGAAAAGATCAAGAAGTATCGTCACTAACCCCACAATAACAGCTATCAGCAAATACACATAAAAGCTTTTTCCGTTTCTTTTATAAAGAGAATCCGTTATCCCGGCAAGTACAAAGGTTTCATATAGTCCGGATATTTGAATAAGAAGCGTCACAATGGATGACAACAGCAATTTCCCCTTGTATTCTTCGAATTCGCGAATACTTTTTCCAAAACAACTCCAAATATCCCGCAGCACACTACGCTTCATATCTATTTGCTACCTCATACAAATGTTCAACATCCACTACATACGGAAGCTTTTCAAGAATCTCCGGCTCCTTCCAGATACCGCAGAAACCCTTTTGAATACTTCCGCTCCGGGTAATTGCAGATAAGGGACAGCCTCCCTGACAAAACAATCCAAACTTACAGTCTTTGCATTCTGCAATTGTAGAGCAGTTCCGATCCCGATAAGCTTCCACAACATCCCGGTAAATTTCTACTTTCGGATAATACTGTCCAATCCGATTCTTTTCATTCACAACCAGATTGCAATTATACACATATCCATCCGGTCCAAAAACCAGACCGGCACTGGCATTTGCGGGACATCTCGAAAGATTCACCTGATTTTTTTCTAATTTATTCTCAAGGATTTTTCCAACATTTGAAGCCCCCATAATAATACTGGGACTAACCTTCCACATACGACGGTCTGCCGCTAAAAGTTCTTCGTACAAATGGATGGTATCTTTTAGACGTTCCACATCGCAGCCCTGAATTCCGGCGTTCATCTCCACGCTAAAGGCTACATCCATACACTCTTCTTTCAGCCACCCCAATTCCTCCAGCATATCAAAAAATTCCATATAATCTCCGACCGGCAATCCGGTGTTCATAACCGTCGCGATGGATGTTTCTATTTTCTCTGCCATCAAAAATCGGATTCCCTCCAGAATTTTCTCATACGCGTTCGGAACAGCCGTTTTCCGTCGCAAATTCTGCATTTTCTCCGTTCCGTCTAACGAAACCGTAACTTTCACCCTGTATTTTTTCAGCAAGTCTTTAAATGCTAAAAGCTCTGCACCGTTTGTGGTAACCTCAAACTCAACCCCTTCAAATTCCTTGCAAATTTCTTCTATCAACTGGCGATTCTTTGCTTGCAGAACTTCTCCTCCCATAAGATCGATACTCTCAATGTTGGTATCAATTCCGAATTCTTTATCCCATTCCTTCACGAATTCTTTGATAGCTGGAACCATTGCAGACTCCATCTTTGTTTTTGCAAAGTCCTTTTCAAAACAATAGGTGCAGGAAAAATTACATTGAAAGGTTGGAAGAATTCCGATGGAACCGCACGCCAAAACCTCCGCCCCACAACATTGAGATTCTTCTAAGGGTTTCAAAAATCTTTCGCACATCCCATCCTTCTTATCATTTTCCAATGCATCTATGATCTTCTCTATGTCCTGTTCGTCTACGGCAAGCATTTCCGCATTCTTCGGATTGATCAATAAAATCCCTTTCTTTGCTTCCATGTAAAACAAATCCTGTATATCCATCGTCTGCAAGCACCGCCTTTGCTGTATTCTTGCACATATTTTAACAGCTATTCAACAAGATATACAATAGACAGAACCGCTTATCATGTTTCACGAAACTGTCGCATTGAAAAAACGTGCTGTCTTTCTATATGAAAAGCAGCACGTTTTGTAAAACCATTATTATTTTGTTTTTTCCCAACCTTTTCGTCGTATGGTAAGGTTCTGAATAGCAAGCTTGTCAAGATGCTTGGACCATTTTCCTTCCATACCGAAAATGATGGCATAGGGATATATATGATAGTAATACTCCGGATCATCCTGAGATAAAACCACCATCTTATCATACTCCGCATCCTTGATAAAATCCCGGAATCCATATATCTTCATCATCAGTTCCGCATTCTTGTCGGATCGGGTTGCCATCACTATGGAAAGTGCAAATATAGCCGTTTCCCCTCCAAAAAACGCAAGTGTAGGTAATTTCAATATGGATACGTCCACCATAAGGATAATAAGAACAATGGCAATCTCGTATAGAATTGCACCCAGAATAATTTTACCCTTGCCCTTCTTTTCATTAACCTGGTAGTTATCGTATCCCTTCCAGCCCAACAGCATACCAAAGATCACGAAAAAGGCAGGTACATAGGCAAGGGCGAAGGCAGCAAATTCCTTCATCTCCATACAGAACACAACCATATTAATGATCGCAAATAAAATACATACAAATCTTCGGGTGAAGGACTCGTTTTTATATACTGTTCCATACTTCTCTTCGTAGCCACTTTGCACCTGAATCCATGCCTGGGCAAATTGCTCAATAAAATTCTTTGGTGCATTCTTCATATCAAAAACTTTGGCATCTCCCGGAAAATAGGCATTCATAAAGGTTCCCAAAAATTTCGGTTCACTTTCATCTACGTCCTTTATCTTTTTCAGCACTATGCCCTTTTTATCGGATTCAATGGAAATGTAGCCTTTATCCGCAAGATAATAGACCATACTTAGAACCTCTCTATCCTCCAATTTTTCATCCAAAGCATATCCGATTTCCGCAGGCGTCAACCCCTCCGGCGGGTAGAATTCCACCGTCTTAACCTGTGGATCCTTGCTTTTATAACGTAACCACAAAAGCAAAGAAAATAAAACCGTTACAAGTGAAGTTCCGATTACAATCAAATCATTTAACATGCTAGTCCCCCAATCAATTTTCATGTACTTCCTGTAAAGCATACCATATTTTGGCATGTTGGGAAAGGTGTCTTTTCTTGGGTTATGAAATTACGCTATACAAAACACTCCGGATATGCTATATTGTGTAGGTGATTTTTAGCATACAGGAGGCCAGTTATGGAAAATGCCATAGATTTACATGTTCACTCGGTTCATTCCGACGGAACACTGACAGTAAAAGAATTGATGGAATACGCTGAAAATATCAATCTAAGAGCTATTGCTTTGACTGATCACGACAGTGTAGATGGTGTAGCCGAAATGCAGAAGCTTTGTAGGGAAGCCGGCATTGATTTCGTGCCGGGAATAGAGCTTTCTACGGAGTATACCTCGCCGGATGGTGCTTTTAGTAAAGAAGTCCATTTATTAGGATATTTCATCGATGAAAAAAATGAAGATTTTCGCCATTATTTGGCCGAATATCTACATAGCCGCCTTCATCGTAATGAGCAAATGACGGAAAAGCTGCAGGCCCATGGCATATCTATTACTATGGAGGACTTAGAAACACTATATCCTGATTCTGTCATAACAAGAGCGCATATGGCAAGATATCTGTTTGATACGAAGCAGGTTAAAAATATGAACGAGGCTTTCAAAAAATATTTGGGAGATACTGCCCCCTGTTTTGTGTCCAGAAAAAAGGTCAGCACAAAAGATGCAATCGCTCTAATCCACGCTGCAGGCGGGCTTGCGGTACTTGCCCATCCACCTTTGTACAATTTAAAGGACAAACCCTTAAATGAGATGATCTCCTCTCTTACGCGCGTCGGATTGAATGGAATTGAGTGCGTTTACAGCACCTATTACAACGATGAAGAGCATCGCATGAAGAAATTTGCCAAAGAATACAACTTGTTAATGACCGGTGGCTCCGACTTCCACGGAAGTAATAAAGCTTATATTCATTTGGGAAAAGGAAAAGGGAACCTATATGTACCCTATGAACTTTATGAAAAATTAGAAAAAGCGCATGCCGGAGTGAACTAATCTACTCCACATGCGCTTCTTTTAATTCAAAACAAATTTCTCGATTACTTCTCCTACCCCGCCCTCATTGTTATTGGCAAGGGTAATATAATCTGCAGCTTCTTTGACTTTATTAATGGCGTTTACCATAGCAACACCCAGGTTGGCCTTACGAATCATGGAAATATCATTTTCTTCATCGCCGATGGCAATGGTATCTTCCATGGAAAAGCCCAGGACATCTGCCATTTTTTGAATGCCACTTCCTTTGGATATCCCCTTTGGTAAAATCTCCAAATAATAGGGGGTTGAAAAAATGGTATCCGCACTATCCTGCCAGATTTTTTCTGTTTCCTTCTGAAATGCCATCAGCCTTTCGTGGTCAAAAGCGATGGCTATGAGTTTTCTGGTATTTTCCCGAAGTTCCCCTGGAACATCCTTATGAATTTCATAGGGCATTTGACCGTTTCGGTGATAATGCTTCATCTCTTCTGTATCGGCTTCACACCAAACCTTGCCTTCACAATAGGCCTGAATATGAATGCCAGCCTTACGGGCCGCATCAAACATATTGTGTACCAAAGGCATGGCCAGGGTTTCTTCATAAAGAATCTTTGCGGTACTGCATTCATAAATGAGTCCACCGTTATAGGATAAAATGTAGCAGCCATTTCTGTCCAGTCCTGCATTTTTCGCACCCAAAATAGCGGATTCCAAAGGTCTGCCGGTGGCTGTAATCACGTGATGACCACGTCTTACAGCTTCCTCGATAGCCTCGGCGTTTCGAGGACAAACCTTCTTTTCATCATTTAAAAGCGTGCCATCTAAATCCACAAATATGTATTTTTTACTCATACAATTCTCCCATCCTATTACTGCTTAGAAATCAAACAAGGACAACTGATTGCTCTCCGGCAAGTCCAGAATTCCCAGCTCCGACATCAAATCAATACAGGTCTGGGATACCTTGGTTCTGGTTTTAAAATCATCCTTGGATAAAAACGGTCCGTCCTTGGCCGCTTTTACCACCGCATCCGCCGCGTTATCTCCCATACCGTCAATGGAGTTTAATGGCGGCATCAGCTTGCCGTCAATAATGGAAACACGACGTGCCTGTGCCTTGTAAACATCCAATTTCATAAACTCGAAACCACGCGCATACATTTCCCGGACATTCTTCATATCCTTAATAACATCTTCGTCCTTTTTAGAAAGCTTTTCCTGGCTTTCAATCTGTTTCATAAAGAACTTCAACTTCTCCGGTCCCTGACACATAAGTTCATAGTTAAAAGCGCTGGCACGAATGGAAAAATATGCCGCATAGTATGCCAAGGGATAATAAACCTTACAATAAGCAATACGCCATGCCATCATAACGTAGGCAGCCGCATGGGCTTTCGGGAACATGTATTTAATCTTTTTACAGGACCAAATGTACCAGTCCGGGACACCATGTTCTGTCATGATTTCTTCCCATTCCGGTTTCAATCCCTTTCCTTTACGAACGGCCTCCATAATGGTAAAGGACTGCTCACTCTCTATACCCATACTGATAAGGTAGGTCATAATATCGTCTCGGGTACAGATTGCCGAAGCAATGGTTGCTTTTCCTTCCTCAATCAAGGTCTGGGCATTACCTAACCATACGTCTGTTCCGTGAGATAATCCGGAAATACGAATTAAGTCGGAAATAGACTGGGGCTTGGTGTCCACCAACATCTGAATAACGAAATCCGTTCCAAACTCCGGAATACCTAAAGATCCCATAGGACAGCCCCCGATATCCTCCGGCGTAATTCCAAGGGCAGAGGTATTTTGGAATAAAGACATAACCTTCTCGTCATCAAGAGGTATGGTCTTTGCATCAATTCCGGTTAAATCCTCCAGCATTCGAATCATGGTAGGATCATCGTGTCCTAAAATATCCAGCTTCAGCAGATTGTGGTCAATGGAATGGTAATCAAAATGGGTGGTAATAATATCCGTTGTCATATCGTTTGCCGGATGTTGTACCGGGGTAAAAGAATAAATCTCTTCACCTAAAGGCAAAACGATAATACCACCCGGATGCTGACCAGTGGTACGCCGTACACCTACGCATCCCTGTACAATACGGTCAATTTCCGCAGTGCGCTTGTGCATTCCCCGTTCTTCATAGTAATTCTTAACGTAACCAAAAGCGGTTTTATCTGCTAAAGTACCGATGGTTCCGGCACGGAAGGTTTGTCCGTCACCAAAAATAACCTCTGTGTACTTATGAGCCTTACTTTGGTAGTCACCGGAAAAGTTCAAGTCGATATCCGGCTCCTTGTTACCCTTGAATCCAAGGAAGGTCTCGAATGGAATATCGAAGCCTTCACGTACCAGTTCTTCCCCACAGTTGGGACACTTTTTCCTTGGAAGGTCACAACCGGAACGACCGGCTAAGGCTTTTACCTCTTCCGATTCAAAATCGCTGTAGTGACATTTCTTGCAATAATAATGTGGTGGCAAAGGATTAACTTCCGTTATACCTGCCATGGTGGCCACAAAGGAAGAACCAACAGAACCACGGGAACCAACCAGATAGCCGTCCTCATTAGACTTCCACACCAGCTTCTGAGCAATAATATACATAACCGCGAAACCGTTTCCGATGATGGAGGTAAGTTCACGCTCCAATCGCTCTTCTACTACCTTCGGCAAGGGATCTCCGTAAATGGAATTCGCTTTATGGTAGCAGATACTGCGCAGGGTCTTATCGGAATCCGGGATGACCGGAGGACATTTGTCCGGTCGTACCGGTTCGATGTATTCACACATATCCGCAATCTTATTGGTATTGGTTACCACCACTTCGTAAGCTTTATCGCGACCCAGATACTCAAATTCCTTCAGCATCTCATCTGTAGTTCGAAGATAAAGCTCTGACTCCTCATCTTCAAATCCTTTTCCAACAAGAATAATACGACGATAAATCTCGTCCTCCGGATCTAAGTAATGTACATCGCAGGTGGCTACAACAGGTTTTTGAAAAGATTCTCCCAGCTTCACAATGCGACGGTTAATATCCTTTAAATCCTCAACGGAATCAAACATGGGGTCTTCTCCTCTGGTCATAAACATATTGTTTGCCAAAGGCTGAATCTCCAGATAATCGTAAAAATTCACTATGTTGGCAATTTCCTGATAGGTCTTTTGCCGCACGATCGCCTGGTAAAGCTCTCCTGCTTCACAGGCAGATCCCACTATAATTCCTTCATGATACTTCTCAATCAGACTCTTTGGTATCTTCGGGAATCGATGAAAATATTTCAAATGGGAAATAGAAACGATCCGATACAGATTCACTCTTCCCACTTCATTCTGCGCCAGTAAAATCACGTGGTACTGTGGCAGTTTACGAATGGTATCATCGGAAGCCTGTGCCATTTTATTGGCATCATCCAAATTAAATACCTCTTCTTCTTTCAGTCTTTCACACAATTTAATAAAAATATGCGCCGTACATTCTGCATCATCTACTGCCCTGTGATGGTGTCCCAAGTCAATTTTTAATGCTTTTGCCACCTGATCCAACTTATATTTCGCAATAGTTGGAATCAGGGTTCTGGCCATTGCCACTGTATCTACCACAGTAAAATCACAGGGCAAATTCTGTTTTTCACAGGCAACGGAAATAAAGCCCATATCGAATTCCGCGTTATGCGCCACCATAATGGCTCCTTCGCAAAATTCCATGAACTGTGGTAAAACCTCTTCTATAACCGGTGCATCCATTACCATTTCGTCGTTAATGGATGTTAATTGCTCAATTCGAAAAGGAATAGGAACTTTAGGATTGACAAAAGTGGAAAAACGATCCGTAATGGTTCCGGCCTCCACTTTTACCGCACCAATCTCAATAATGGTATCTGTAAGGGCACTTAGTCCCGTAGTTTCAATATCAAATACCACGTAGGTATCATCCAAAGACTGTCCATGACTATTAACCACCATTCCCTTGGTATCATCCACCAGATACCCTTCTACGCCGTAGATTACCCTGGTCTCAGCGTCCTTCATATCCCGGATGGCATGAAAGGCTTCCGGGAATGCCTGCACATTACCATGATCCGTAATGGCAATGGCTTTGTGTCCCCATGCAACCGCCCGTTTTACAATATCCTTGGCATCGGATACGCCGTCCATGTCGCTCATTTTGGTATGACAATGAAGCTCTACACGTTTTTCAATGGCTGTATCCATACGACTCACACGAAAATCCGGGATTTTCTTGATACCGTAAATATTCTGTAAGGTCAGTTCATGATCGTATTTATCCGTCATAACATTTCCTCTGACCTTGTAAAACCCACCTTTACTTACACCGGAAAGAATTTCCGCCACCTGTTCATTTGGGGCAAACATTTTAAAACAAATGGTGTCAGTATAGTCCGTGATGTTAAACATTAAAATGGTTTTCTCGTTACGGATTTCCCTGGTATCTACGGTTAAAATAGATCCACGAATAACAACTTCTCCGATTTCGCCTTCGATTTCCACAATATCCATGGATTCCCCTTCAAAGTCACGACCATAGACCACATCCGGGTTATTGCTCTGGATAACAGGTCTGGGCCCTTTTTTCGAAGTTTTTTCTCCCTGCGTAGGATTTGTGGCGATCTTCGCGGCAGCAGGCTTCTTCTCTGTGGGTTCTTGCGATGCTTCTTGGGGTTTATCTTCTTCGCTTACTGAGATATTTTCACCGCGAAAATCCTTGTTTAACGAAGAATGCTCCACAATCTGCTCTACCCTTTGTTTGATTTTCTGCTCATTTTCCTGTTCGTGCTTAGTCCAATCGGAAGCATAGTAATCCGTATCAATAATAACCTGCAACCCGCAACGTTCTAAAAACACTTTATTCAAGTACTCAATCAAATGCGGTTCCAATTCTTCAGAGACAAGGGTTTTCTTAAGAGTAAGCTGCATGGTACTATCATCTTCAAAGGCAATTTTTGCAGTATCCAATACACTGTATAAAAGCGCATTTTTGCGATGTAACTCCAACAGCATACTTTCTTTATAGTCCGTAAACAACGTACTTGGACGATACTGCTTTGACAAATGGAATTTCTCGATAATAGTAAGCTTTAATCCCGGCTGACGGAATATCTGCTTTTTCAATTCCTCTTCCAATTTGTAGATATTCTGTTTATAAATCAATCTTGGACTCATTAGATAAATACGCAAAAAGTCTCTTGCAGAATTAGTGGAAATCTTCTCAATTTCCACATCCTGCAAAAGACTTGTAAGATCTTCATTCAATTTCAGGTCCATAAAGACGTCAAAAAACTTCTTCGCCATTACTACTCACTCCAATGCTCCAGTTCATACTGAAGCGTATTTAACAACTCACTTTCAGGCACTTTTCGTATAATTTCGCCTTTCTTAATAAGTAAGCCTTCTCCGATTCCTCCAGCAATACCAAGATCCGCTTCCTTTGCTTCTCCCGGTCCGTTTACAACGCAACCCATAACCGCAACTTTCAAATCAAGGTCATAGCCTGCCACCAGTTCTTCCACCTTATTTGCCAAAGGAATTAAATCTATTTGGGTTCTGCCGCAGGTTGGGCAAGATACCACTTCAATTCCACCTTTACGAAGACCTAAGGTTCGTAAAATCTGTTTTGCGGAAAGTACTTCCTGTACCGGATCTCCCGTAAGCGAAACACGGATTGTATCCCCAATGCCCTGATTTAAAATCAGCCCAAGACCAATGGAAGACTTAATATTTCCGGACCACACCGTTCCAGCCTCCGTAATTCCTACATGAAGAGGATAATCCATTCTGTCGGCAATTAATTCATGGGCTTTTACGCACATTAACACATCGGAAGTCTTAATGCTGACTACAAGATTATCGTATCCCATATTCTCGATAATAGAGATTTTGTCCAAAGCACTTTCTACAATGCCCTCCGCAGTTACACCGTGATACTTTTCCACCAGCTCTTTTTCCAAAGAACCACTGTTAACCCCAACTCGAATTGGAATATTGCGCTCTTTTGCAACATCTACTACAGCCCGGATTTTGTCGATACTACCAATATTACCGGGATTGATACGAATCTTATCAGCACCATTTTCCATAGCGAGAATAGCCAAACGATAGTCAAAATGAATATCCGCTACCAAAGGAATTTGTATCTGTTTCTTAATCTCCTTGAAAGCATACGCTGCCTCTTCATTGGGCACTGCGCAACGAATAATCTCGCAGCCGCAGTCCTGTAGTCGTTTTATCTGAGCAACTGTTGCTTCCACGTCCTGTGTCTTTGTGTTGCACATGGATTGTATCTTAATACTGTGATTCCCACCGATCATTACATTTCCGATGGCAATCTGTCTTGCTTTTCTTCGCATAAGAACTCCCTAGAAAAAGATTTTTCTTACATCATTAAACATAATAATTACCATTAATCCCAGCAAAAGCACAAGTCCCACAAGATGAACCATACCTTCCTTATTGGGATCAACCCGCTTACCGCGAATAGCTTCAATAATCATAAATAACAATCTTCCACCGTCCAAAGCCGGTAATGGCAAAAGATTCATAACGCCTAAGTTGGCCGACAGCAAAATACACATGATTGCCATGTTCAAAAATACATATAAGGCACCGCTTTTCTGGCTCTCCTGATAGGTCTGACCAATGGAAGATACAATTCCCACCGGTCCGGAAAGGTCGTTCACGCTAACGCCGCCGGTAACCAGCAACTTCAAGCTGGTGAGTGTGGTATCAATATAGTATTTCACCTCATAAAAACTATACTGCAAAACCTGAATCGCATTTCCTTTTTCGTAGGGAGAACTGGTTACACCAATAAGATAACGACCGGTTTCCTTATCTTTCTTAGGTACTAATGTTGCAACCTTTTCTTTTCCGTTTCGCTCATAGGTTACCTTAATGGTTTCCCCACTGTGCACATAGGTGTAAAAGGTCAGCTCTTTAAACAAATGAATCCGCTTGTTGTTCAGCTTTGTAATTACATCTCCAGCCTGTAGCCCTGCCTCCTGCGCGCTGTAGCCATCTGCCACATCACCAATGGTGCTGGTTCCGTAACCGGAAATCACAATAACCACAATGGCCAGTACAAAGGCCATAATAAAGTTAAATAAAGGACCGGCAAAAACAACACTCATTCGAGCCCATACAGATTGTTTTTCAAAGGCTCTCTCATCATCACTGGCTTCATCTTCGCCTTCCATAATACATGCTCCTCCAAATGGAAGGGCCTTTAAGCAATATTTAGTTTCTCCCTTTGTAAAACCAACTATGGTCGGACCAAGTCCTAAACTGAACTCATTAACCCTAATATTATTTGCCTTCGCCAGCAAAAAATGTCCCAACTCGTGAAAAATTACGATAATACTAAATATAATAATTGCTATAACAATACTCACGAAACATACCTGCTTTCTATATAGTCTTCTGTCTTCTTCTGTGTTTCTAAAATCTCCTCTACCGTAGGATTATCCACCATCGTAATGTTATCCATACAGTCTTCGATAATCTCCGGAATGGTCAAAAATCCAATTTTTTCCTGTAAAAACAGGGCAACCGCTTTTTCATTGGCAGCATTTAAAACCGTTGGCATACTACCGCCCATTTGTAAGGCTTTCTTTGCCAAATACAACCCTCGGAAGGTTTCTTCATCCGGTTTTAAAAACGTTAATTCTGCCATTTTATAAAAGTCCAAATGCTCTCCCGGAATAGGACGTCTCTTTGGATATGTTAGGGCATATTGAATCGGAAGTCTCATATCCGGGGTTCCAAGCTGAGCTTTTACAGCACCATCCGCAAACTCCACTGCGGAATGAATCACACTCTGCGGGTGAATCAATACCCGAATCTGATCAAGGGATGCTCCAAAAAGCCATTTGGCTTCCATAACCTCCAATCCCTTGTTTACCATGGTAGCAGAATCAATGGTGATTTTTCTGCCCATAGACCAATTGGGGTGTTTTAACGCATCCTTCAAGGTTACATTTTCCAGTTCTTTTCTGGTCTTTCCCAAAAACGGTCCACCGGATGCTGTAAGCCAAATTGCAAAAAGGGGATTACCCTTCTCCTCTTCCAAGCATTGGAAAATTGCAGAATGCTCACTATCCACCGGCAAAAGCGCCACCTGATGTTTCTGAATCATAGGCATAATCAAATGTCCCGCCGTTACCAGGGTCTCTTTATTTGCAAGAGCAATGTCCTTACCTGCCTCAATGGCCGCAATAGTTGGCCGAATTCCAAGCATTCCTACTATAGCTGTAACCAAAATATCGCTTTCCGGGTAAGTTGCAACTTCTATCAGTCCCTCCATGCCGGAATATACTTTTACAGGCAAATCTGCCACACGCTGCTTTAAATCCGCGGCATCATCTTCCCTTTCAACCGCAACTATGGCCGGTTTAAAAGCACGAATCTGTTCTTCCAGAAGCTTAATATTTCTACCGGCAGAAAGGGCTACGACTTCGCAATCTTCCTGCCTGGAAATCACTTCCAGAGTCTGGGTACCGATGGAACCGGTGGAACCCAGAATTGCAATTTTTCTCATACTCTACTCCTAATCTAAATCAGATACACTGCCATATAGTATACGATAGGCGCTGTAAAAAATACACTGTCAAACCGATCCATAATCCCGCCATGACCGGGGATTAATTTGCCATAATCTTTTACTTCATAGTTACGTTTAATAGCTGAAGCAGCCAAATCTCCAACCATGGAAATAAGCGCTCCCGCCGCACTCACAATAAGCATTACAACCATGGTACGATCCGGAATTATAAAGAACTGCTTCATCACATAGCTGTAAATCAGTGTTAAAATAATGCTTCCGAGAACTCCGCCAATGGCTCCTTCGATCGTCTTTTTCGGACTTAAAACCGGTGCCATCTTATGTTTACCAAAGAGTCGACCTGCACAGTACGCACAGGTATCGCAACCCCAGGAAGACAAAAAGATAAGCCACACCAGAAAACTTCCGGAAGGCAACATTCTTGTCTGATATACAAAGGATACCAAAACGCCAACATAAAAAATTCCGAAAAATGCACATAGCATCTGGTTTGCGTGATATTTCGGGAAGGTAAAAACATATACCGCCAAAATCAAAATCATTGCCGCAAGAAACAGTGGCATCAAATCTTTTATAAAGGCAAACTTCAAATTATAATAGTATACAAACAAGGTCAAATAGCCAATAGCTCCCATAAGTCCCTTTTCAATCTGAAATACCCGATAAAGTTCAAATAAGCCGCAGGCAGCCACAGCTCCCATAGCACAAAGAAGCACATCTCCTCCTGTTATAATCAGAAAAAGTGCTGCCACAACAAGAACGATACCGCTAATCAGTCTTGTCTTAAACACCCTTATGTTTCCTCCTTCACATTTCCAAATCTACGATCACGATGATAATAAGTATCAATCGCAAGATCCAATTGTTCTTCATCAAAATCCGGCCATGCCACCGATGTAAAATAAAACTCGGAGTAAGCAAGCTGCCACAATAAAAAGTTGGACAGTCGCTGTTCTCCACTGGTACGGATTAATAAATCCGGGTCCGGGATATCTCCGGAATCCAAAGCATGAGAAATCATATCTTCAGTAATCTCTTCCGGTAAAAGGCTTCCGTCGGCAACCTTTTCCGATAATTTCTTTACCGCCCGACGAATTTCATCCCTTCCGCCGTAATTTATACAAATCTGTAATTGTAATCCTGTGTTATCCGCAGAAACGCTTTCCAGTTTTTCAATTTTGGGTAAAAGCATTTCAAGCCCTTCCCTATCGCCCAAAAGACGTACTCTCATATTATCTTTCTTAGAAGTACGAATACAGGAATCCAGATAGGAGTCAAATAGGGACATAATAGCTTTCACTTCATCATCCGGTCTCTTCCAGTTCTCAGTGGAAAAAGCATAGATGGTCAAATATTTAATCCCTTTCTTATGACACAAACGGCAAACCTTCTCTACCGTTCTGGCTCCCTGCACATGTCCCATCTTTCTGGGAAGTCCACGCTTCTTGGCCCATCGACCATTTCCGTCCAGAATAATTGCTATATGATTTAGCTCCTTCATTACAACAGAAGCTCCTTTCAACATGTAAAACTGGGGACACGCAAACGCCTGTCCCCATGATCTTATACAGTCATAATTTCTTTTGATTTCTCATCAATTGTTCCATCAATCTTCTTGATGTAGGAATCTGTCATCTTCTGAACTTCATCCTCTAACTGGCTAACGATATCTTCTGAAAGATCCTCAGATTTCGCTGCCTTCTTAATGGAATCATTGGCATCACGACGAATGTTACGGATAGCAACCTTGGCATCCTCGCCCTTTTTCTTAACTTCCTTGGCAAGCTCTTTACGACGCTCCTCGGTAAGTTCCGGGAACACCAAACGAATCACTTTACCATCGTTAGTTGGGTTAATTCCCAAATCTGACATGTTAATCGCCTTCTCGATTTCTTTCAACAAAGAAGCATCCCAAGGCTGAATAAGAATCATTCTCGGTTCCGGAACAGATACGTTTGCTACCTGTTGCAGACCGGAAGGTGTTCCATAATAATCCACGCGAATGTTATCTAATACATGAGGGTTTGCACGTCCCGCACGGATTGTACCGTACTCCTGCACTAAATTGGCATGGGACTTTTCCATCTTATCTTTAAATGGCAATAATCTCTCGTCCATTTGAACCTCCCTATTAAACTAATACTTTCGTACCGTTGAAATTACCGGAAATAGCTTTCACGATACTGTTATCCTCGCTCAATGCAAATACATACATTGGCATCTTATGTTCCATACACATAATGGAAGCGGTCAAATCTACTACAGCCAGCTTCTTATCTATTACTTCGGCAATAGTGACTTCATCATATCGAACAGCATCCGGATTGGTCTTAGGATCACTGTCATATACACCATCAATAGCCTTGGCAAGTAAAATAACCTCTGCTTCTATTTCAATCGCACGAAGAACGGTTGCCGTATCGGTGGAAAAATAAGGATGTCCTGTACCACCGGCAAAGAATACAACCATATTCTTTGAAAAATACTTATTAGCTCTGTCCTTTGAAAATAACTTGGTAAAAGAACCGCATTCAAAGGGAGTCAAAACAGCCGTCTTCATATCCAGACTTCTAAAAATCTCGGAACAATACAGGCAGTTCATAACCGTCGCCAACATTCCAATCTGGTCTGCTTTGGTTCGATCCATATGCTCACTGGTTCTTCCTCTCCAGAAGTTACCACCGCCAATGACGATTCCAACCTGTGTACCCTGGTCTACCAACTGCTTCACCTGTTTGCCAACGGCAATTACCGTTGCCTCGTCAAATCCGGTCTTCTTATCTCCCGCCAGAGCTTCACCGCTGAGTTTCAGTAATACTCTCTTCATGCTCTACACTCCTTAACCGAATACGTTCTGAACGTCAATGTCAGAATAGCTCTGAGAACAGTAACCTTCAATAACAGCACCATTGTTAATCTGAACAGAACGGGACTTGATGTTACCCATAACAACTGCAGATGTATCTACAACAACCGGTCCCTGAACATCGATATCACCCTTAACAGCTCCTGCGATAACAGAAGATGTTGCAGAGATGTTTCCGATAATGATGGAACCATTTCCAACTTTTACAGTTCCCTCAGCAATGATTTCTCCCTGAATTCTTGCATTATCAGCAAAGAATTCGGAGGACTGGGTATTTCCGGAAATAGAACCGGTAACAACCAGCTTACCGTTACAACGAACATCACCAACAACGTTTCCACGAACCTCTACAGAACCGGTGGACTCAACGTTACCTGTAATAGTCATGCCTTCGGTGATTACTGCTGTTTCTTCGGTCGCCTGTCCTGCTGTACGAACCGTAGCAACCTGCGGTGCCGGTGCTACCTGTGGTGCAACCGGAGCTGACTGATAGTAAGAAGTTGCCGGTTCAGGCTGTTTTACCGGTGCAACAGACTCCTTTAACATATCATCAATTTCATTCATCTTCTCATTTACCAACGCTTCGTCTGTTCCCTCTTCCAGAAAATCCTCATTCAGATTCTCCATAGGTTCACCGCCTGGCATCATTTCTTTAGCCGCTGTTGATAAATCCTCTTTGAATTCCTTAAAAAAACTCATGAAACGTACCTCCAATATTATCAGTTTTCATCTTTTACAACATCCTCAACCGAGACATGCTGAATAATTTTTGTATTCTCATCGATAGGAAGCAATTGATATTCCTGTGCCTGAAGCTGCTCTATCATCTTCGGCAATGCCTCTACCGTGGAAGTCTTATTAGGCGCATCATGCATCAATACAACTGAATTCTGATGCTTGGAAACTCCGGAAATCACATTCTCACGCAATTCATCCGGCGTATACTGAATGCTTGTAGCGTCTCCGCAAACCACATTCCAGTCAAAATACGTGTAGCCCTCTTTTGTCACCAGCTTAATAAACTTCTTCATGCTGATGCTACTAACCTGATTGGAACTGCCTCCAGGGAACCGCATATATTTGGCTCTCACACCGGTGGTATCATATACCAAGTCGCTTATTTTTTTTAAATCCTTTTTAAAATTCTTTAAGGACGCGTAGATGCGGGAATACTTATGAGAATAAGTATGAAGTGCAATGGTATGTCCTTCATCTACAATTCTCTTATACATTGCAAGAGAATGCTCATCGGTTCTTCCCACCACAAAGAATGTGGCTTTCACGTTATACTCTTTTAAAACATCCAGAATCTGCTCCGTATTCTCGCTGGGACCATCATCAAAGGTAAGATATACCTTCTGTGCTTCTTCCTCGTCAATGAGCTCCTGCTTGTTCATATCGTAAATAATCGGAGCATCGCTGTCTAAGGATTCTTCATTCATGGACATATTATCTAAATAGGTCATCACAGCGTTACCGGAAGCAGAGGTTAGATAACTGTAAATCTTATCTATCTTCTTGTGTAGAGAAAACACACGCACACCTAAAAAAATGCAGGCTGCCATGGATAATAAAATCCACCCGACAATAATCGTTAACAGGGCAGATTTCATACGGTTAATCCGCTGGCGTCTACGCTGCTGTTCTCTCATACCTGTTATTGGCTTATCACTCATGCTCTCCTCCGTAAAAAAATCCTTTTTTATTTTACCACATCACACAAAATAATCAATAATATTAAGCGATTTTTCTTTAATAATTCCATGAAAAGCTGTATTTTTGCAAAAAAATATGCTCTTGGATCCGCCTGATTTCAACGAATCCAAGAGCAATTCCTTCTAAATACAAAGATTGAACAAATTAAGCGTTCATCTGTGCTGCAACTTCAGCTGCGAAGTCTTCGTTCTTCTTCTCCATACCTTCACCGGTCTCGTAACGAACAAATCTCTTAACTACTACAGTTGCTCCAACCTGCTTGGAAATCTCTTCAAGATACTTAGCAACGGTCTGTTTACCATCTTCAGCCTTAACATATACCTGATCAACTAAGCAGATTTCTTTTAATTCTTTGTTTACACGACCTTCAATCATTCCGTTAATAACCTTCTCAGGTTTCTGGGATTCCTTCGGATCGTTCTTAATCTGAGCAAGTAAGATCTCTTTCTCATGTGCAATGTAATCCGCACTGATTTCACTACGGTCTACATACTTTGGATACATAGCAGCAATCTGCATTGCAACATTTCCCAATGCTTCTTTTACAGTATCGTTAACAACAGAAGTTTCAGCCTCAACGATAACGCCGATTCTTCCGCCACCATGTACGTAAGAAACAACACAACCATTAGCAGCTTCTACCTTCTCAAAACGACGAATGCTTAATTTCTCACCGATGGTAGCAATCTGCTCAACAAGTTCTTCGGAAATGGTCTTGGAACCATCCCAGCTCTCTGCCATAAACGCATCCATATCAGCTGCAGATGTTGTTAATGCCTTCTCTGCTACAGCCTTTACGAAGGTCTGGAACTTCTCGTTCTTTGCAACGAAGTCTGTTTCAGAGTTAACTTCTACAACGGCTGCTTTCTTATCTCCGTCAACAGCGATGCAGCAAATACCTTCTGCTGCGATTCTGCTTGCTTTCTTCTCAGCCTTAGCCTGTCCGTTCTTTCTTAAGAACTCAACTGCCTCGTCCATATTTCCGTTGGTTTCATTAAGAGCCTTCTTGCAGTCCATCATACCTGCTCCGGTAAGCTCTCTTAATTCTTTTACCATTGCTGCTGTAATAGCCATTTTCAATTCCTCCGTTTGTCTTAAAAGATTATTCTGCTGCAATTTCTTCCATGGATGGGTTCTCGCCTACTTCAACTTCTTCTGTATAAACAGCTTCACCCTGGTTTGCTTCGATAACAGCATCTGCCATCTTAGCAACGATTAATTTAACTGCACGAATTGCATCGTCATTTCCCGGAATTACGTAATCAAGTTCTTCCGGATCACAGTTGGTATCTGCGATTCCGATAAGTGGAATACCAAGTGTATGAGCTTCCTGTACGCAGATTCTTTCCTTCTTAGGATCTACTACGAAGATTGCATCCGGAAGTTTCTTCATTTCTTTGATACCACCAAGGTTCTTCTCAAGCTTAGCAAGCTCTTTCTTAAGAGCGATTACTTCTTTCTTAGGAAGTACATCAAAGGTACCGTCTTCCTGCATCTTCTCGATAGCTTTCAATCTCTTAACACGGCTTTCAATGGTCTTGAAGTTGGTAAGCATACCACCTAACCATCTCTCGTTTACATAGTACATTCCACAACGCTCAGCTTCTGTCTGGATTGCTTCCTGTGCCTGTTTCTTAGTACCAACAAAAAGAATTGTACCACCGTCAGCAGCGATATCAGCGATTGCTTTATAAGCTTCATCAACCTTACCTACAGATTTCTGTAAGTCGATGATGTAGATACCGTTACGCTCGGTGTAGATGTACGGAGCCATTTTCGGGTTCCATCTTCTTGTCTGATGTCCAAAATGAACACCTGCTTCTAATAACTGTTTCATTGAAATTACGCCCATTTTACTTACCTCCATTGGTTCATTCTTCCACAAGCTTCATCTTCAGGGGAAACCTAGGCACCCTCCCCTAAATCCACTTATGTGATTGCTAAATATAGTTACTTCTGTCCGGTAGGTTTACACACAAAAAATGCCTGCATGGATATACCTGTACGCCCAGACTCAAATATTCTAGCATACTTTGTAATCCAATGCAAGCATTTTCTTAGTGTTCTGATAATATCGAAAAGTCAAGCATTAAATGCAGACGCTCCCCAAAAATCTTTCACAATTATTTCTGTCGTTCTTTGTCTATCTTGCACAACGAACGAATGTACGACATTAAGACCGTCAGCGTTTATGCGCTTTCGGTCTGCTTTCTGTGGTGGGTTTTTGATTGATTTGCTGTTGGATTTATGCTGCGATACCGAGTGCCGCCAGCTCTTCCCTAAAGGCTGCGTTGCTCGATCTGTAACCTAATATCTTTCGCGGGTAGTCGTTCATCCAATCTTCGGTTTCCTGCAACTCCTTCTTTGATACATCGTCAAAGTCCGTACCCTTCGGGTGCTTCCGGCGGATCATCCCGTTTTGTACCTCGTTCGTTCCGCGCTCGAAACTACTATAAGGATGTGCGAAGTAAATTTTCGTCCGTGGTATCTTCTTATTGATGCAGGACGCTTCCAGCTCTTCCGCTGCTGCAAACTCACTCCCGTTATCAAATGTTATGCTTTTGAACACTTCCCTAAAATTGACCGCTCCCCATTTTCGCTCCAATGCGTCAACGGCTTTTACTACGGTTTCCGCCATGCGGTTAGGTATCTTAATGATGATCTCTTTTCTCGTCTTTCTCTCTGTCATGGTGAGTAGCGCCGTCTTTCCCTTCTTCTTCCCGGAATAGACGGTATCACCCTCCCAATGTCCGAACTGTTCCCGGCTTTCGACTTCTTCCGGGCGCTTCTCTATGCTTTCGCCTGCCGGTGCGCGGCTTGCTTCCTTCTTCTTGTTTACTTTCTTATATTTCTGCTTCTTCTTCCCGTGTCGCGGTAACTGCTTTGCTGTCAGATTCAAGAACACGCCCTTTTCTATATAACTGTAAAGCGTCTGCTCCGTGATATTCACATCGTACCCCTGTGCTTTTGCTTCCGCCAGCGCTGCCGCCGGGCTGTAGTCTTTTTCTATGATCGTCTTTTCTATGAAGTCCGCCAATTCTTGATTGTGTCCTATCTTCAAGTCCGGGCCTTTCTCCCGTAGATTTTCTTCGTACTTCTCCTGCGCTATGTCCGGGCTATAGCTCGTCTCCATTTCCCATGTGCTACCGTCAAGGCGCTCATACTCTCCGCGCTTTAGCTCCCGGTACACTGTGGAGATATGCACGCGGAGCTTGTCGGCTATCTCCCTTGGTTTCATGCCTTTATTTTTCCACTTCTCAATCCTTAACCTGTCTGTCTTTGTTAAATGCTTGAAAGTGCGAGGTTCCTTATCTGCCATAATAGCCTCCTTCCCAAATACTCCGGTGCGGGGTTACTTTCGCTCCTGCCGCACTTGTCGCACTTTGTTTATTTGTGTACTTATAATATCGGCTTCCACCTATTATTTCCATAAGAATTTTAAGAAGTTTCGACAAAAGAAAAAAGCCCCGGCGCACATTCCCACTTTTGGAAATGCTGCCGGAGCTTTCCTATCTTTTCTGTGTGTATGCAAGGCTTATCCAGCCTGCGCCGCTTTTAAGATGCCCCCACTTTGTAGAGCCGTTCACGGCTTCTTCTACAATGGTGTAGACTTCTCCCTTCTTGATTTGCGTTACAATGCCGTAATTTGTGCCGGGGCCTTTTCTCACATTGAGAACTTTCGCCGTTACCTTCACGGTGTAGGGCTGTACTCCCGTTCCCGATACCGGTTTGTCCGGTGTCTGCGGTGCCGGTGTTTCTTCCGCCGCTCCCAGCTTTGCATTAACGGTCGCCGCGATCTCTCCCATACGGTTATACAGATAGTCTCCCGGGCACGCTTTAGCGGCGTAGTCGCGGTGTACTGTCATGTTGCACCCGTTCTTATGGTTCATGCGGTCGCTCTTGTTGGTAGACCATACCAGCTTTTTAATGCCGTTGCGCTTGCAGATGTCCGTCACAAGCTCAATGAGTGCTTTGTATGCGGCATCTTTGACGGCGCACGGCTGTTTTGCGTCCGATGCAACCTCGATAGTGATAGCCCGCATATCGTTTGCCCGATTGCTCGTACACCATGATCTGTCCTTTTCTTCTACATACAGCGCAATGCGCCCATCCGGGCCAATGCCATAGTTGGAGCTTGCCTGCCTGCTTGACTTTGCAAACAGATTTCCGCAGGTCTCTACGGACAGTTGACCGGCCATGCAGTGAATAGATATAGTATCGTTCACTTTGCCGGTACATACGGTCTTATTCGGAGATATCTTTGTGTAACATATAAGGCTGCTGTTACTCATCGTCCTCGCCTCCGTTTCCCGAAAGCATTTCAAGCGCTTCTTCGTTTACTTCTTCTTCGCTCTCTATGATCTCGTTCTTTTCTTTTTCGTCCATACTGCCTCCTTTACTCCACTTCGGGAAGTCCTGCTATACTTGTGAGAAGTGAGAGGATCCCGGCGAGTGCTGATGCACTGGCAACCGCTATCCAATTAACCTCTGATACAAGCGCCGCTGTTCCGATTGTTGCAATGGCTGTCTGTGCCACGGTCTTAACCGCTCTGATTCCGGCAGCTTTCCACCAATCCTTATTTGTAATGTTTTTCATGGTTGCACCTCCTACATTCCAAGTTTCACAAACACAAATGCGATTACTCCGCCGATGATTGCAGTCAATATGTGTGTTACCACCGTTCGCCACATTTCGCCGTCCTTGCCCTCGATCTTTGCAAGTCTCGCGCCCTGTCGCTCCTGCTCTGAAAGCATATTTTTCATATTGACTGCCAGTTCCTTTACTGTTGCTGTAAGGTCTGATATCTGTCTTACAGTTTCTTCGAGCGTTTCGATTCTGCGATTTTGGCGGTGGTTCTCTTCGTCAATGCGTTTCGCAAATTCTTCATGCTCTTTTCTCGTTATTGCATCTTCCATGGCCTTTACCTCCTTTCGCCGCCCCTCGTCTCGGTATCGGTGCTGTGCTTATCCACCTTCCGCCGCTTCTGTTTCTTCAAAGAGCTTTTCCGGCAGGTCGTCCGGCCATTCGTCGCCGCTGATGATGTTTCTATACATCCTGTCGGCTTCCGCTATCTCGTCTCTGCCCGTCTCCACATCCCCCAGCTCCGCAAGCCTTGTTGCAAGAACTTTGATTGTCCGGGCCTGTACTTCGTTTAGGTTCTCCAAATCTGCTATGATCTGTAAATGGCTGCTCATGTTCCGCCTGTTCCTTCCGTTTTCTTGCTTTCTCCATTTCCGCAAGGTAGATACCATTAAGCCGCATCCGCAACCGCTCCGTGTCGGTGTGTTCAAGCAGTCCTCTGATACTTGCTATGCGTCGGTCGAAAGATTGTTTGCTGATTCTCCCGGTCGCGTATCGCTCCGTTATCTTTTTGACTTCTCTTTTTATGCGCCCAACGGTACTTTTCCGTAGCTTCATGTGAGTGTTCCATATCCGCACTCCGACAAATTCAACGCCCATGTTTACCGGGCGTACTGCTGTTTTGTCGTTAAGGTCGAGTGCCAACCTGTCACGCAAAAACGCTTCAATAGCGGTTTTCCACTTATGAAGCGTCTCTTTGTCCTCTGCAAGTATCACGATGTCGTCCATGTATCGTATATAGTAATGGATTTTCAAAGTGTGCTTGCAATACTGGTCTAATTCATTCAGATAGATATTTGCGAATAGCTGCGAGGTAAGATTGCCTATCGGCATCCCGACTTCGTATAACCATTCTTCCGGCGGTACATCCTGCGGCGCTTTGCCCCTCGGCAGTCCGAACGGCTCCGCCTTGCTGTTGACAATGCCCCGTATCAGATCAAGCAGTCTTTCGTCCGCGATCCGCCTTGCAAGTATGGATAGTAGTATCTCATGGTCTACGCGGTAAAAGTATTTGCTTATGTCGAGCTTTAAGTAATAATACCTTTTGCCCGGCTTGCGCATAACCTGTCGCATCCAGTATTGTAACCGTGCCGCTGCCTTGTGACTTCCCTTGCCTTTCCTGCAGGCGTAGGAATCTTCGATAAACATTTTATCGTAGAACGGATTTAATATTTGGTATATGCTCCACTGTACTATCCTGTCCGGGTACGGTAACGCCATAACAAGGCGCTTCTTTGGTACGAATACCCATAGCTTACGATATGGCCCCAATATATAAGTGCCGTTTTGCAGGTTCTCAATGATAAGAAACAGCCAATCTTCAAGCCTTGCTGTAAATGCCATGATCTCCGCGCGGTACCGTTTGCCCTTGTGGGCGTTTTCATGTGCTTTGCACAGCCACGAAAAATCGCATATCGTACCCCATGCGTTATCAATGACTGCTATTTCTTTACCGTCATATCCCATTTTCCTCTTAACATTGCCCCGTGTGGCGTTTCCGTCTCCGGGGCAGCCTTTAATTTTTCTGCGTACTGTCCTCCGCAGAATGGAAGAAGGCTCCTTTTAACCTATACACCGTGTTATATCCCGTAAGACATAACCCACTTCCGGTATAGCTCCCGCCGGGTAATAGGTGAAAAGCGGAGCGCCCGCCGATGTTGTCGTTGACATTGGAACGCGGGTTGTTGAGGTTGGAATTAAACACGCCAGCATTCGCCCCATTGTTCCAGTTGCCGCCGCGAATCAGACAACGCAGTAGCCTAATCCCATTTATGAAAACGGTTATCTCTGTAGGGATTGTATGTATTTCCCTAAAAGATTACCGATCTCATTGTTGTAACGCGACCACACTTGATACTGATGTTCTGATAGTGGCGGCGCGTACTTCGCCCCGCACGCTTCCCGGTCAGCCGCAAGCCTTACAAGGTGCCGTAGCCAGTCCAGCTCTACATCAAGCTCTTGTGTAGTTGTCTTTCGGTAGTATTTCTTTTCAAGCTCTACCGCCAAATGATACATACGCAACATTGACAGCCGCATATCATCCGCAAGGTCTCTGTCCTTGCGCGGAAAATTCTTTGTCAGCGGTCGCCCGTACTTTATCATTTCTCCGATCTTTTCTTTGAGCCGGAACGGTTCATAGGTTCCCTCTTTTGGTCTCTCATTCTGCATATAGTTACTTCTTTCAACATTGCTCACGCCGGGCGGAGCGCGTGTCTCGTCCGGTGTGAGCTTTTTGTATTCATTGAATCTGTCTCGCTATCGCTCGACAGACAGTGAATCAGTGTACGGTGTACAGTGTTACCCGATAAAAGCGGAGCGCCCGCCGAGGTTGGCGCTGACAATGGAACGCGGGTCGCTGAGGCAGGAATCAAACACGCCAGCACTCGCCCCATTGCTCCAGCTGCCGCCGCGAAACAGACAACGCTCTTCCTGCGAGTTATCCGCATAGAAGTAATCTCCGCCGTATGTAGCGTCGATTCCCGTACCGGTGAGAGCTGTATCGGGGAGCATAGCCAGCGCCTGCAGGAGCAGTTTTGCCGCTGCGCCGATGCTTGACTGTGCCGTAACATCCTTGAATGTGATACCATGCGATCCCGCCGTATGTGAAATGGTAGTATCGTAAGTCCATGTGCTGCCCGTCCAATCCAGCTTAACGGAGCCGGTGGTTGTGCCGTGACCGTCGGGATCAATAAGCGTACCATCGGAAGCCTTGATTGCTTTCCACGCTGCGCTTGTAGCTGAAAGATCAGCGTTATCCGCTGCCGCGTTGTTGTCCGCAAGAATCTGTACCTCACCATAAACAAGGCGAAGTCCGGTACACCACTCCCAAACATTACCGTTCATATCCCAAATGCCGTCAAGAGTGCCGTCGTGAGACCATGTTACCGGGCCTGTGCCGGTTGCCACTCTCTGAATACGGTTAGAGCTGTCGCGCCCCATGGAAGGGATAGCCTTATACAGTGTTTCGGTGGAATCCTTGCCGTAGTTGTTATTGCCTTTAGGCTCTGTGCCGTTCTTATGGCACCACAAAGCGATTGCCGCCCACTCTGCGCAGGTTACTTCGTGATGTCCTGCGCCCTTGGCTCTTGCGTAAGAAACAAAAGTGTCAAGGTTTGCGCTTGCGCTGGGATCCTCTCCCGGTAAGCTGTACGCTCTGCCGTTGTAATGGTGTGTCTCGAATTTTCCGAAGTAAAATCCGTCAATCTCTGCTCCGTTTACGCGGAAAGCGGGATGTATGCTTGTGTCTGCTGTCGAAAGCACATCACAAAGCCTAAACTTCGGAATGTATACCATGATAGAGGGCATCTCCTTATCATCGTAAATAAGCTCGTTGGAAGGGCATACGCTTTTAAGTGCAAGCGCCGCCATATCAAAGTTTGCCATTTTGCTACCTCCTTAATAGATTGTGATACCGTCGATTGAGAACAGATACAGCACTACATCGTCCGTGTTAAGCGGCTTCGGTGTTCTGTTCACTACCTCGCGCTCCACTTCCTCGCCGTTCTCTTCTACCGTCTCGGTTATTACTTCTTCGTCGTACTCTCTTGCCGGGATTTCGACCTGTGCCACATAGTAGCGACCTCTTCCGGTGGTGAGATATCCGTCTGAATCAACCATGATGTCTTTGATTACTTCGTCGTCTCTCTGATACCTCGCAAGATTAAGCGTGATCTCGCCGTCGGCAAAAGAGAGCTTTGTACCACGGAGATTGTAGTCTATCTTCGTGCCTTCGTTTTTTTCTACGATCTGCATATTTGCCTCCTTTATTTGTTCAATGTCGTTTTACTCGTCAATGCCGGGGTCAGTCATGCCGCCCGATACGCGAACCGCTACATTGACCGTTGTTGCGCTGCCGTCGTGAATGAGCTTAAAGCCGTTAAGCGCCCGGTCTGCTACTCGGATATTACCAACTCTTCCGCCGCTGTATGATAATACATTGACCTCGACGCTGTAATTGGTGTTCTCGCGAAGACCGGAAAGCGCTACCGTCGTTTCCTTGTTGTTGAACGGCCACTTTAAGCCGCTGTTCATGGAAAGCGCCAGCGTGTGAAGCTCGTCCTCATAATCGTAATCGTCCTGTATCTGCTTAAACTGCATGATAGAACGGGCGAGGCTGTCGTCAGACAAGCCCTTTTCGATATTGTTAAAATGCTGCTGGTCGAGTAGCGTACCCTGTTGTATTACCTGTCCGCTTTGGTCGGTAACATGGTCTACCCAAAATGTGCGATCATAAGCCATAACCTCTCCTACCTCCTTTCTTTAGACTTCTTCTATCAGCGGGAATGTAAAGCGCAGGAGAGCCGAATTAAGGCTTGTCCGCGCAAGGCTGATCGTCTGACTGCCCGCAAGGTTTCCGTTGTTATCGTAAACCCGCACTCCCGTTATCGTGTCCGTTGCTCCGCTTGAAGGAACATTCACGAATACGACTACATCCGTGCCGCTTACTTCCTTGCTGTTGATCTCTCCGTCGTGCCATGACGAATTGTTAAGCTGATACTGAAAGCGTGTTACGGCCCGAAGTATCTCTTGTCGCCTTGCATTTAGGAATGTGCTTGTGAAAAACGCCATTGTCCTTTTCCTCCTTTCGGTTTATTGCTCTTCTCCGCAGTGAATCACTCCGCTTGCGGATGGTGTGCCGCTGTATGCTTCCGCTATTGACCTGTACTGCCGTCTTGTATTGATCGTCGCATCTATGCTTTCGCCTGCTGCCGACGCTACCGGCAATACTCCGCTGTTCTCCGTACCCGCTGCCGCTGCTTCGATGTCGTAGGCTTCTGCCCTTGCCCCCGCTCTCATGCTTCCGCAGGCTGTATAACCTACGGTCGCCACATTGGGAAGTGTACCGGCGAAGTCTGCCGTATATCCGAACGCTTCCGCTTTCGGTCTTGTGACAAGCTCCGGTCTTTCTGTGTAACCTATATGTGACGGCATCCAGTACGCGCCGCAATAGATTGTTCCGCACTCCGGCGGATTGTATCTATGGCTTTTTACGGTGTGCTTTATGATAAGCGCCCGTCTTATCATAAAAGAGAATGATTCAAGGTGTGCGCTCCACCGTTTGGCTCCTATAAGCCGTCGCTCCATTTCTGCTGAATCGTATGTATATGCCGGTGCGTCCGGGCCGCTGTGACTGATATCTACAAACAGTCTGAATGTTCCCGGTGTGCCGTCGTAATCGAACCACTCTTCAAGCCGTGTTCCCGGAAAAATTGCATCCGCCTGTAACCTTGTGGCGTATGCCGTACCCATGAGACGGCGGACGGTGAGTGCGGTTTTAATAATCCTCCGCTTTTGCTCTTCGCCGTAATCTGTGTCGTACCAGTCAATTTTCCAGTTGACCGCTATTGCATCCAATATTTCAATGGGTGCCGTGTCTATTGCCGTGTAGATTTGGCTTTTATCTGCGAGGTCAAGTGTCTTTTCATGCAATACGCCTAAAGCCTCGGATAGAGCGATCACCCAATCCTGCCCCGCTACTACCCGTGGCAGTCCGTCCGTTATCCTTGCGTCCTTTAGGCTTTTAATCATTTTCCAGCCCTCCATAAGTTACCGTTACCGTACCGATCTTCGGTAGCTCCGTATCTGATATGGTTGTGTGTGTCGGAGCTGTGATGCTTACGCGCTTTGCTCCGGCATCCCTTATCCTTGCGATAAGCTCTGTCGGGTTGATATCCCGTCCTAACTTCCGCTGCCAGCTCTGAAAATCCGTTACCGCCTGCTGCACTGCTGCCTGTATCGTGCTTGCGCTCCTTTGGTCGCTCGTAGCGATATAGTAGGTAAAATTGATATTGTATGTAACTTCCGTCGGGTCAACGCAGGTCACGGTATCGCAAAGCGGCCTTATGGTCTCGTCACTCATGTGTGCTATAAGGCTTGCTTTTTCCGTAGAGTTGAGCAGGCTTCCGTTATCAAGCACGACATATAAGGCTATGACACAAGGCGAAGGGCTTACGATCTTTACATCTCCCACATCCGAGCGCCATTCACGCACATAATACTCATAGGCATCTTTCGGCCCGGCACATGAAAACTTACTCGGCGCGAGATATACGCGCTCCGTCAGATTGTCGTCGTCCTCTACATCAAGTCCGCCCGTACTTGTGTCGGTGTTTGCCACCGATGCAATGTACGGTATCGGGTCTACAAGTGTGTCTATCACTCCTGCGAGGATCCCGCTTGAAGCGCTCCCCGGTTCTTCTGCCTGCACGATCACATCTTTGTATGTGTCGCCTATGGCGATCTCTGCATATTCGAGCGTGTTGAAATACTGCCCGTTCTGCGTCTTAACCCTTGTTCCTGCCGGGATAGCCACCACTTCCGACCTTGCTGCGGACAGCGTGAAGCGCTCTGTTGCCGTTGCTCTGTAGCTCTGCTGCCGCATTATTCCGAATAATGCCGCCAGCGCGTCAAGACTGCTGCCTGTTGAGCTTTTAAGAAGTTCTGCTTTGCCCTTTGCGTCGATATACTGCATTGTCTGATACTCGATCAGCGAGAAAGCCTTGATAAGAAGCGTCTTTGCGTCTGCATCCGCAAGCTCTCCCTCTTTTCCGGTCAGCTCTTGGTATATACGCAGGTACTCATCCTTTAACTGCTGCTCTGTTTCTGCAAGCGTCATGTTGTCTATGAAACTGATATCCGGCACATTTGCCAGTTGACTAATGTTAGACAAGTTCAATCACCACCTTTGGAGTTATATTGCCGCCCGGCGAATCGCTTTCCGTCCACTCCACACGGTCAACCCTTGCCCTCGGCTCATACATCTGTGTTTTCCGTACATATTCCGCCACAAGTAGCGCCTGCGCTTCCGGTGCCGGTGTGTCCGGTGTTGCTGTCTCTATCCCAAAATCCCTATCAAGTGCCTGTTCCCCGGCCATGGTGTTAAACAGCACTTGGAGATTTCTATATACTTCCCGCGCTATCTTATCGTTTACATTACCGGCTTCGATCTCAATGATTGCCTCGTTGATTACATTTGCCATGCCGCGCCTCCTTACAAGTATTCCTGCAATTTCAGAGTGATCTTGCACTCTACGAGTACACCCGCCAGCATGACTACATCCCATTCATCCGAAACATCCGTAATGACAAAGCGGTGTGATGATAGCGGTTTGCCGCCTATGATGAAGTAATCCGCCTTGCCCTTCTCGCTTTTCTTTTGAAAAAAATCTTTTAGCTTTCGTGGGTTCACACCGTCCTGCTGTCTTAATAAGAGATCAAAGCTGTACTCCCGCAATTTCGGGCCGAGGTACTGTGTTCTCGCTTTCTTCCCGGCTCTGTCGTGCGTTGCGAAGTCAGCTCCCGTGCTTCCCGATAAATTGCTTGGCGTGAATACTTTTCGCTTGTGGGTTCGTACATCTTCGTATACCTTAAATGTCTTTCCCATGAAACTACCGACTGTCAATAATCACACCTCCTTTACTGATCCGGTTCCGGGCCGCCCGCGTGCTTATGATGTACAAGGCTTACGCTCTTAATGGTCGCGTCGCCGTCTGCTCCGTCTATCGTAATTTGCGGTGCGCTCATTGTGATTTGTGTACCGCTCGATATGCTGATGTCTCCACCTGCGCTTATGGTTATTGTGGTGCCGCCTACTGCAATGGTTACACCGCCCGGAAAGTTCAGCGTTACCGCCCCGGTTACTTCTTCCTTCATGGTTCCCGTAACCTTGCGTTCTAACTTTCCCTTAAACTCTTCTTCCGCATCTCCTGTTGCTTCCAGTGAATATTTGCCACCTGCCGATATGCTCATATCTGCGGTGCTTTCAAGGCTCATGCTTGTACCGGCTTCAATGCTTACTCCTTCGCCCGCATTGATTCCGACTCCCTTTGCTGCCTGTAGAGAAACACTTGCGCCGGATGAATTAAGCTGTATCTGACCGCCTGCGACTATGCTTGCGGCTCCCTTTGCTTCGTCGTATATCTCTCCGTTGCAGTTTCGCCCCGTCCTGTTCGGTGCATACTGCGTATAAACTCCCGTGTTCTCATCGTATCTCTCGTATGCCTGCCCCTTGGTGTTGGAGTATTCCTTGCGGTATAGCCCCTTGTAACCCTCGGCGGGCTTATTCGAGGCGTTCCATACCGTACCGGTTGTTGTGGCCGCTGCGCTTCCGTTGCTGTTATGCGATACAGACACCACCTGCCCTATCTCCGGCATCTTATACTCACCGTTTGACATTGCGTTTATCTGCTTTGTTACGCTCTGCCCCCGGTCGAAGTATGTTACTTCGTATGTGCCGCGCTCGTAATCAATGGAGCTTACGCGCCCTGTTCTGTTTGTCGCTTTGCTTCCCACGGCGTACCTCCTTTACTGCGCATAGTGACCGCCGCCACCGCCGACAAATGAAGATGTCTTTTTCTTCGCGCCTGTCGTCGTTGCGACTGTCGTTGTGTTTCCGCCCGTTCCGCTTCCGCTGCAATATGATGCAGGTACCCAGCCTGTGACATTCTTTCCGACCGGCAGCTTTCCGCACCTGTCCGCCGTGTTCGTGATGCGATAACGGCCCGCAACGAGGATCCCGTCATAAAAGTAGAATGTTCCGCTCTTATGCGTCGCCGGTTGCGTTGCTGTACTTGATACATAGAACGGGGCATTATTGAGCGTTACCGCCGCTCCTGCCGTCGCTCCCGCCGCCTCGCTGCTTGCGTTGGCTGCCGGGCTTGTGGTGTCGTGCGTACTTGTATATGTCGGCGTTGTTTCTTCTTTCTTCTCATGCACTTGGATATTTCCGCCCACATCCCAATAATGGAATGATGTTTCAATGGCGCTGCACTCGATATCTGATGTGAAACCGGCTGAACCGCTGTATTTGTGCGTCACCTTATCGACAAAATATCTACCATTCAGACCGCCGCCCTTTGCGCTTCCGTACCCCGTCAGCTTGATAACATGGCCTGCACATACCTTCCATTCGCCCTGTGTCGAAAATTTGAGCTTTGTCTTTCCGTGGTTGGCGTTGTTGATCTCCGCGCAAAGCTGTACACTTGCATCGTGTACGCTCGTTGCCCTTCTGCTCACGCTCTTTGTATGGGTTCCGCCGCCTACGCTGCAGGTTATGTCTATATCCTTGTCGGCATCCGTATAACTGAAATACCCTCCCGTGTATGTACCGGAGAGGGTAGTGCTGTACTGTAGGCTTCCGCGTGTGATATTGCTTTTATTGAATGTCTTGACCGGCTTTTTGGTCTTGTACTTCTCCCGGTCATACACCCACATTCTTTTTGCATAAATCTTTAATATCAGTCCGTAATTTTTGCATAGCGAATTATAAAAACTGCTGTCCGTTGCGTCCTGTTCTTCACATTCGATCTCGTAATCATCCGCATCGTATGTAAATTTCAGTCCGTACCTCGCCGCTATCGTTTCTCCTATCCGCTTGATAGAAGTATTCTTCCAAACATACTCTCTTTCGTACTCTGAAAAGTTTTCGTCGCTCGGCTTCGATACTCCGCCGATTGATAGTGTGCTTGGTCTGTCCTTGTATGCGATATCATCCAGTACGAAAAGTCCGCACTTGATAATGTGCTTTCCTTTTCCCGTGGTGCTGTTCCAGTTCGTACCGATGATCCGGGGCTTTATGGTGGCTCCCTTCTCCGGCATCCACCCTTTAAGCCATTTGGAATCCTGCGCATTTATCGTAATATCAATGCTGTCTGAATTATCGCTTGCGCTGTCTACATAAGTGATACTCTCTATGTCTGTTCCCGTTGCCGCCGAAAAGTCGCCGTTGTTATACTTCGCCGTGACTTTTACCCGTCGGGAGTTAATCATCGTCGTCGCCATAATCTTCGTCCTCGTCCTCTTCTCCGGCTGTAAACTTCCAAGGCGGCAGGCTTCCGTCGTCGTCCTCGTCCACTTCAACATCCGGCGCGGTGAGCTTAACCCCCGCGCTGAATGTGAATGTGTCTATCAATTCCCGGTTGGCTGCCATGAGAACATCTGCATAGTATTCACTTCCGTATAGCTTTTTGGCGATCACATCCCATGTATCGCCGCTGTTTGTGGTGTATACTGCTGCCATACGCCCTCCTAAAGTTTAATAAGCCGTTCTGTACTGCTGTTTTTGTCTCTGCTCGTACCATTCCTCAAACATTGACCGCATCTGCGACATAAGGTTATCAACCGTCGAATCGTCCGCGTTGCCCTGTATGGTGATCTGCGGCGCAAATGTCATGTTGCCGCCGTCTCCCATGGCTCCGCTTGTGTCGATCTGCTGCAATTCCATAGGCTCAACGCCTAACAGCTCTCCGGCTTTCGCCCATGTGTTAAGGTTCTGCGCTCTTACTGCGCTGTCAAAGGATATAACCGCTTCTCTTCCGGCTTCACCTGCGATACTCGGCCCGTTTGTAAATCCGCCCTTCGCCAGCATCGGGATTTCCGGTATATTGATCGAGAATGACTTGCCGCCAATGACCGGCACCCAATCCGGGATTGTAAGCCCCAGCCCGTTTATGCCCGAAATTGCTTTATTGATTAGAGCTATCACGGCGTTAATCGGCGCTTTGCATAGATTGATAAGCGCATCGAAAGCATTTCCGAAAATCTGCTTTACTCCTTCCCATGCCTGCGACCAGTTCCCCGTGAATACTCCGGTTATAAAGTTTATCAGTCCGTCGAAGATGCCCTTTACATTTTCGAGGATCCCGCTTATAGCCCCGAAAGCTACATTAAAGGCCGCTAAAACAGCGGGGATAACAACGCTTCCGATGGTCATAACCACCGAAATTACGCCCTCAATCAGCGGTAAAGCTATCTGAATCGCCTGCGCTATGATCTGCGCTACGGTCATAACGGCAGTTCCTACATTCGTTAAGATTTCCGAAATGATAGGCGCTGCGCTGTTGAATGTCTGCAAAATGATAGGCAAAACCGTGGTTACAATGAAGTTGAACACTTCCTCGATAATCGGCTTTACATAGGTTACGGCAAAATCTACGATCTGACCGACTACACCCAGCACGGATTGTAGGATCATAACTACGGAATCAAATGTAGTTGATGCCGTGTTTGCCACATCCGGCCCGAACATATCGTTGAAAAATCCTACAACCATGTCCTTAACCGGTGCCAGCGCGTCCGCAAGTCCGCCGTTCAGTATGTTGCTTATAGCTCCGAGTATGCCGTCAAGTCCGCCCTTAAAGCTGTCGAATACCGCAAGTCCTTTTTCTCCGAATACCTCGCCTATGATGTTTCTCACGCCGTCGAGGTTGTCATATAGTATGCTGAATACTGCTATAATGCCGGAGATAACGCCCACGATTGGCAATGCCCCGGATAATATGGAGCCGAATATACCGGCTACCGGGCCAAGCGCCGTAGTCGCAACATTCAGTATGCTTCCGCCGAAACTTCCGATTGCGGATAGCGGCCCGGATAGAGCGCCGCCGATTGCTCCGCCCACTCCTTTAATACCGGCTACGGCGTTTCCCGCTGCCCCGCCGATACCGCTTAATGCTCCGCCTATCATTTGCCCCGGCTTCGATGCTGCGATAGCGGATGCAGCGTTTCCAAGTCCGCCTACAGCCATTCCGCCGAGGTTTTTCAGTCCGCCGCCGATCTTTGCGCCTACTCCGCCGATTGCTCCGCCTATCTTCGTCTGTCCGATTCCGCCTATGGCGTTCCCGATGCTTCCGAAGTATGAGCCGATACCTGCCGTAGCTTTCCCGGCTTTGGAGCTTTTGAACATATCGCCGATCATTCCACCTAATCCGTTGGAGTTAATCAGCATATCCATTACATTTTTGTTTGCTGCGTTAAACTTCTTCTTGTTTCCGCTGAATAAGCCTCCGGCGTTTTGTGCTGTTGCCAGTATACCCATAAGCCCCGCGCCCTTCGTGCCGGTGTTTACGCTCTTTCCGTAGGCATATCCCTGTGTTAATATCTGCGAAGCATTCCCGGCGAACTTCTGCCCGCCTGTGAACATCCCGGCGAGACCGCTTACAAGTCCGCCGCTCTTATTTCCAAACGCTCCTTTGCTTCCGAAAAGCAGGCTGCTTCCGCCGCCAAGTAGCGTCTCAATAAGCGGGGCTGCTTTCATCCCGGCGAATGTCGCCGCAAGTCCTCCGATTACCTTAACAACCTTGTCTCCGTTGTTCGCTACATAATCAAGCGCTGACTGCACATAAGGTAACGCCGTTTGCAGCGCTCCGCCCAGCTTGTCAACACCTTTCGATGCGATATCCGCAAGCGTCTCTCCCAGCTTTTCAAGTTGCGGCATATTCTCCCGGAGACCGCCTATAATATCTATCATCAGCGTTGCAAACTGTTTTTTGACGGGTAGAAACTCGTCTCCGAAGTCTATCTTTAACGCCTGCCATGAGTTAGCAAGCATCTTGTCGATGCTCTCCGCCGTGTCCGCTTTGATGATAAACTCTCTTTCCATACTGCCTTTGTACAGTGACGGATCATTTACCATTTTCAAAGCGTCGGTGTATGTGCTTATATTGCCGGTGATCTTCGCCGCACCTTCAATCGCCCATTGTCCGAACAGGTTAGACAGTGCCGCTACCTGTTTGTCGTCCGGGAGATTTCCGATTGCGTCAAATATCTGCAAGAGTGTTCCCGAAGCGTCCTGCTGCATTGCTTTAGCAACGCCCTCTGCGCTCATTCCCAACGCTTCAAAGGTTTCTTTTTGCTTCTTTGTTGCGCTCGATCCTTTGCTTATGTTGGTATAGATACGCTTTAAGCTCGTTCCTACTCTGTCGGTAGACACGCCGGTAGCAAGCATGGCATCCGCCAGCGCCGCCGTTGTCGCCACATCTGCCCCGGCTATCTGTCCGAGTGACGCGGCATCATTTACGGCCTGCGCGATCTCCGCTGCCGTGGTCGCGCTGTTCGCTCCGAGGTAGTTGATTTGGTCGGCAAGTACCATGATTTCATCATGGGTCATGTTAAATGCGTGTTCCCATTTTGCCGCCCAATCGCCCGCCTGCTTTGCGTCGATATCCATTGCAGTACCCATCATGGCAACATCTTTTAAGAATCCCTGTATGTTGCCCTTGCTGTCGTACTGGATTAAATCGTTTATGCTTTTGCCGGATTGTCCTGCTGCCGCCGCAAGCTCTGTAAGCTCTTCGGCTGTCATTGGTATTTGGGTTGAAAGATCAAGGATTGCATCTTTCATCATGCCGTAATTTTGTGCGAATGTTCTCCCGGTGTCAGCGTCCATCTTGTCGCTGATCTTTCCCATGGAATCCGCGAGACCGTCTACATACTTAACGACATCACCCATTTGTGCTTCAAAGTCTTTCGCGGCGTTTGTGGCATCCACTATCGCCGCAACGGAGGCGGTGCCAAGCGCTCCCATAGCCGCAAGCCCGGCAGTACCGATTTTACTTATTGACTTTGAAAAACCGCTTACGCCCCGCTGCGCCTGCCCAAGTGCAGACATAAGGCTTTTATCAACCTTACCGGCTATCTTTACGCTTAACTCTAATGTTTTGTCCTTCGCCATTCTTCCGCCACCTCGTTATTCAGTTCGATAAACTCTCGAACCGGCATAGTCAAATAAAAATCTATCCCCGTCCTCGTCACAGCCGAAAGACGGATAGCGGCCTTGCGAAGCTCTTTTGCTCCGCCCTTTACTCGAAAAAATCCGAGCTGTTTACTTCCGCTCTTAACTTCAATAACTCTCCGATAGGAAGCCCGGTAAAGAATTTCTCCGGCTGTCCTGTCGCCATGCTTGCCATGATGCAGCAGTAGAGATAATTGAAAGTAGGTTCCGTGATCGTAATACCCGCACGGACAAGCCTGTTTTCTGCCTCGCTCTCGTTCATGCTTGTCATGTTGGCTATTCCGTTAAGGTCAATCTCTGTGTATTCCTTGCCCTCGAATACATAGGGCTTATTGAATTTCAAAATGTGATTTTCGCTCTCTTCCGTTACCATGAGTGCAGATACCACAACTTTCTGTGTTCTCTTTGACACTCCGCGCGGCATGAGCTTAAAGAACTCAATAGGATAGTCTGACGCTTTCTGTGCAATCAGACGGGCAAATGCGGTCGTTCTCTCTGTTGCCATGGCCGCCGCCACCTCTCCCTCGTCCACAAGCTGCGACTGTGCCTTGATTGCATCGTTGATCGTCAGCTTTTCGATACCGGACAGATCAATAGTCTTATATTCCTTGCCCTCGAATACATAGGGCTTTTCAAGGGTTACTACACCCTTTTTCTCTTCCGCGCTCTCCGGTTCCTGCGCGGTCTGCTCTGTAGTCTGCTCTGCGGTCATTTCTTCCACTTCCGTGATCTCTTTTGTTACTTTCTTTTCGTCAGCCATTTTTATAGCTCCTTTCGGTGATTCAGTGTTTTCAGTGATTCAGTGCAAAATAAAAGCACCGTCCTCCGCCATGCAGCAGAGGACGAATGCTTTTTATGATGCTGTGCTTATTAAACAAGCCCGCGAACTTCCGCCAGCATATCAACGCCGTTTACGATGTATACACCGTTCAGCTTGTCGATCTCAACTAACTTCTGTCCGTCGTTCTCAATGAGAATGTAGGTAAGCTCCAAAGTGACGGTAGCCTCCATGCTCTCACCCTTCTCGATCTTGCCTGGATTGAACTTCTTAACTCTTCCCATTTCAACAACGCGAAGTCCTTTGAAGTTGTAGCCGCCGGTCTTGTCGTATACCTGCTGTGCCGCTCTGAATGTCAGATTGACGGTTTTAAGCGGGGAAAGCATATCGGCAGCGCTGGAATACAGTGTGTTAAACTGAATCTCCTGCTCCATGCTCTCAAACTGACCGATAGTAGGGCTGTCGTTCTCTCCGTTAATACCCATGCCGGAGGTTGTGCTGGTTTTCATGTTGATTTCCGGCATAGTTACGGAAGCTGCGACACCAATCATTTTGTTACCGTCGAGGTAAGTGTTGGCATCGTTGATTTTTTCGGGTACATAGTTATTACTAATCATTGCCTTTTATCCTCCTTCCGTTAGCTCAATGCGCTTGCCAGTGCTTCCGGGTCAAACTCGATCACATCCTCGATATCTTCTGCAGGAGTGTAAGGAGTAATGTACTGGTGGAAGGTCAGCTTGCCGTTGAGTAAGTCTGCCGTGGTGTTCTCGTCCTCGTTAAAGACGATCTCATACCTTGCGCACACATCCCTTGCTACGAATCCGTTACCGCGCACATTCTCGGAATCAACGATAGCCTCGATAAGTCTCTTGTTAGCGGGGCTATCCACCTTCTGAAAGTAGGTAAGGATAAAGGTATTTGCTGCCCATGAAAGGAATCTGCGGACAGAAAACCATCTGTCTTTAGGATCGGTGTTGCCGGGATATGCTGCGGTGTTGTTGCCCCAAAGCCTAAACCCGTTCATGTTAAGGAATGTTGCCACTCCGAAACTGTTAATGGTGTTGGCCTGATCCTGATCGAGGATAACCTCTGTTCCGTCTGCAAGGCAGGCTTTCGAGATTGCCAGTGTCTTGTTGGACGGTGAAACATTAGGCGTATCGTCGTTCACTGCGTCCACATAAGCCGTGAGCGCCGATGCAAGAGCGGAGCCGGAGTAAACCACTTCTCCCACTGCTGCATAAGGCCATACGGCGTATGCGTTGGGGTCTGATACTCCCTGTGCTTCCTTCTTGGTCTTGACATCGGAATACTTCTTTGCGCCGTTTGTGCCGCTGTCGATGTCGATAATGGTAACGCATTTGAATACGCCGTTGATCTCCTTTGTCTTTGCCTGTAATGCTGCCGATACGGTAGCGGCAGTGGAAAATCTCGGAGCGGTCAAGATGCCCGGTGTCATGCCGAACAGAGGATAAATCTGTCTGATAACTTCAAGTCCGCTCTCTGCTCCTGTGGTTCCGTCTACGCCGCCCACGATATCCGCTGCCACAACTGCGGAAGGATTTACCTTGTTACCTGCTACGGTAACTGCGGTTGCTGCCTTTGCTGTTACGGAAATCATGGTAAGGTTTGCGGTTCCGTCGTCATTGAATGTAACGGTGTAGTCGGTTCCTCTCACAAGAGTAACCTCCGGATCGCTTCCGCTTTCCGGAATCTTGACAGTAAGCGCACTGTCAACGATCAATCCTTTTTCCGATACGAGACCCACATAGTTGTTGATCTGTACGGTGCCGCCGGTCATGGCGGTTTTGTGTCCTGCCTTTGCGGGGTCGAGGACATTGATAAGGATGATCGGGCCGGTGCCGACTACCGAGAAAGTAGCTCTCATGGCTTCGCAAAGTGTGTAGCTTGCGAAGTCGTCGCTGTATCCCAGCGCTTCCACCGCCTCGGCGAAATTGTTTGCCAAGATAGGCTTATTTACCGCTTTCGCGAAGTTTGCTCCCAGCGTATTTACCGGTGCGGTTCCGACTACAACCTGCAATCCTGCGGTACCCAAAATAGGAGCGGTCATGCTTGTAGCCTTTTCGCTGGTATATACGCCGTGTTTGTAAGTGCTTGCCATAGCTTTTTTACCTCCTTAAATTTCTGCTTTGATCTGCTTGTACAGGATAGCCTCTGCTGTTCCTGCCGTTTCAACTTTGCCTCTGACTTCTGCGAAACGCTCTATCGGTACGATAAGTGTTTCAACAATCGGATGCTCTTTTACGAACTCTGCCAAAAGCTCCGGGATCCCTCCCGTTAGGACGGTGCCTTGACGCACTACTCCACGAATACTCGGCCCGCAATATACTACGGTTTCTTTCGCTTCCGCTTTGGCTTCGGGCTTTTCCTCTGCCGCTGCCGTCTCTTTTGCTTCTGTTGCTTCTTCCGTTGCCTGCTGCCCGGTCAAAAGCTCTTCGCTTTCAGTCTTTGGCGCTTCCGTCGTTTTTGTGTTTGTTTTTTTACTCATAATAACTCCTTCAATGCTGTGTCCTGTGTCATGGCTGGTGCCGTACAGGTGAGAGAACACGCCCCGAAATAGTACGGTGCTGTATCGTCAATCTGTAAAGCCCATGTTATCGGTTTCAGTATTGTAAATGCGCCCCCGAAATAAGGACGGGTGCATACCCTCTGTATGATATCCTCCTTGATATTCGCTACATCTTGGTATCCATCCCGTTCTTTTCCTTTGTCATAACAGCAGACAATCAATGAAAAGTCTACGATCTGTGGGCTGTCGTCGTCTCGGATCGCTCCGCCCGTCATTTGTACCACGATGTAAGGCGCTGCGGCTTCGTCCGTGTCTGCGTCAACATCGTTGTCCTCCGGTACGGGTAAATCCTGTTTGTAGATAGTTAGGGGTTTTCTCCCTTCCTGTCCGGTGTACTTCTTGCCCTTAAACAGTTCTTTGAGCATTTCAATGAGTGCGTCTTGACATAGCTGCGGTGTCCTTCCGATGCCTGCTGCCTCGACTTGTGAAAGATAATCATTCATGCTCTATACCTTTCCGGCTCTTGCAAGCACTTTGTCTACCTGTGCATCAAGCCGCTGTATCAAAAAATCTTCTACTTGCTGTTCCACTTCGGGCCATATAGTATTGTGCATGGCTGTAGCCGACGGGCTACCCATTGTGCGGAGCTTTTCAACTCTGCCGTCGCTGGTTGTCCATCTTGGTCTGCCTCTTGCTGTCAGCTTATTACTTGAATTTGAGCCGATCACCCTTTGAACCATTCCGACATGACCGCTTTTGAATTGCAGCACAAAGCCCTTTGACAGTCTCGCTTCGCCGGTCAGTGGTTTCATGGAGCTTGCTTTTAATACCTTTGCTCTCACTATCGGTGGTGCGTTCTCGAAAACATCCCGTCCGGTATGTACTCCCTCCGGGCTATATTTGAAATAGCCGAGGTCGTTTCTGAAACTCGCTATGTGAAGCTCTGCATTTAGGCTTGTGTTGGTCGCTTTCTTTCGCTGTACAAGGTCTTTCAAGTGCTTTTGCCCCGCCGCGTTCACGGCGTACCGTGATTTCGCTTTGGCGATCATCAGCTTTCTTGCTTCCCTTGCCGTTGCGTTGATCGCAACCTTTATCGCTGCCGGTGTCTTTCCTTTAAGGTCTCCGAGCGCTCTTGCTACATCTTCCTCGCCGATTACGGTAATGGTATAGTTTCCACTGTTGTAGACTGTTCTTGGCATTTACTGTCTCACCCTTTCCATCGTCATACGATATACGCCGCTATCTTCTTCGCAGTGCATGATCTTGTATGTCCGTTTGTGGTCTGTACCTTCGTCCAGCACTAAATACTTACCTACCTTCGGTCTCGGCCCGTAATCTTTTACGCGGATATAGAGAATGGTGTGCGCATTGTATAGTCCGGTATCAAAATTCTGTTTTGCCCCGGCTTCCCAATGTGCCGAATGTTGCCTTACATCCTCTTCTTCAACGATAATCAGATATTCCGTACCGTCTACTATGTGCAGCTCGGCGTGTTCGTCTCCGTTGAAAAACGCAAGGTCGATATCCGCTGCCGCACATTCCTTGAATGTTGGCGCTTTCCACTCTTCCTCCGCTTCTTCTCCGTATATTTGATCTAACTCGATTAACGCCATTTGCACCTCCGCCAAAATTGCCCCGCCCGGTGTCTCTCCGGGTGGGGCTTATAGTCTCTAAAGATGCACCTCTTACAGTACGGAAGCTACGAGCCAGCTATCCGCCTTGTCCGGGATAGGAAGCGGATGTGCCTGTAACTCGATCATTCGTCTGTCGGGGTGATGCTCCACATAAGAGCGAAGCAGTCTTGATGTCTGCGCCGTTACCCACTGCTGCGAAGCGTCCTCAATGTATGTGCAGGCTCCATAAGCTAACATATAGTTAGGGTTGGAAGCGATAAGCACTACCTTGTTGGAAGGTACGAGAGGCTTTGTCTCCGGGTTGGAAGGATCAGTCCAGTCATCGTAGTACACTTCGCCGTACTCATAGATATCGAGGCTCGGCTTGTTGAGGTGTCCGATGTACCTTACGCCGTTAGGCAGGTCTTTAGGCTGGATGATACCCATTTCGATACGGCGGTTGTCAAGCTGCTTCTGTACATCAGCGTCGTTAAGGAACGCTTTGAGTGCTGCTTTACCCATGATCGCCATATCTACATTGGTGAAGCCGTTTGTTAAGGTCTGCTCTACCCAATCATCGAGATTGTCAAGCACCTTCGCGCCGCTCTGACCCCAACGGTTTGTTCCGGTGAGGGTTACGGTGTTGGTGAAACCGAAGTCAATAACCTCGTTTACGCCCTTGCCGACAACAGGAATCTGACCGGTTACGATAGCCTGTACAGCCATCCACTCTTCACGGCGGGTAGTAGCGTCGTTAAGACGGTTATATTCGTCTGTGAGCTTCTGTGCTGCTCTCTGTGCGGGTGTCATTCCGCTGTAGATGTCCTCGCCGGGCAGTCTGCTCATAAGCTGATCTGCGGTAGTCACATCGTAAGGATTGATAAGAGGGGGCTTGTAGCTCTCCGTCTTAAATCCCTTGTCCTCAAGTACCTGTCCGCCAGCTCTCGGATGAACGAAAGCCGCCATGCGACGGTCGCCCTTAACGATGTCGATATCTACTCTTTCGGTTGCGAAAGTCTTGATGTTCTTGAAGAACTTATCGCGGAAGAAAGTGTGTACGGCGGGTGCCTGTCTCACTACTTCCGCAAGATATCGGGGCTGATAAATGTTGATCTCGTTAGCCATTTTCTTTTTCCTCCTTGCTCTTGTCTCCCTTCGCCGCTTTCTTTACGGCTTCGGTTGTTTTCTCCTTCTGCTCTTTTGTTGCGCCCTTTGTGGGTGCCGATGATCCGTAAGTTACCATGTTACGCCTCCTCTAACACTAACCCGGTGATCGGGATTCTGATTGTGTTTGTCTTGTAACCGGCTTCGCTGATCTTGACAATGATATCCTGTGCCGCATCCGTGATACGGAATACGCAGATACCGTCGCTGTCAAGCGTTGACGGGCCGTGTACTCCCTTGGAAAGCTGCACGGTGATAACCGCGTCGTCGTGATCTTCAACCTCAAAATGCAAAGCAAGATAGTTTCCGCTCTGCTCTGCTGTTTCTCCGCTCCATCCGGTGTAGCCGGTAACATATTTCAGCGTACCGCTTACCCCGAACTCGCCGATAGAAACATCCTGCTGCAGGTTGGCTACTGTTTTGCCGAGTAGGTCTGTGCCTGCCGCTATATCGGCATCAACCGACAGGCTGGTTAAAAAGACTGGCCGCCGTCCTTTAAGAAAATACCGATATTGCGGAACTTGTCTTTAAGTCCTGCTGCCGTTACATCAGTTTCAAGCTCCAATGCCTCGGAGAAGAACTCTCCCGTAAGGTAGATAACTACCTCGTCGTCTGCTGCTGCCACATCGTCAGCAACAATGCCGAAAGGTGTATCGGTGTTTGCTGTGATTTTTGCTGCCTTGCCGCTGCCGTCGAGCTTCACGGGTGCGCCCTTTTTAAGTGCGGAAGCTGCCGCCTTAACATCGGTCGTGATACCGATAGCAACACCGGCAATAAGGTATTCGGGAGTTGTTGAAAAACTCTTTTTTGCCAAATCCATGCTCATAGTATTTTATCCTCCTTTACTGTTTCTGCCCCATGGCTTTGATAGCGTCAAGAAACTCGTCCTGCTGTGTGCCTCCTGTGGTTTCGTGCGCAACATTCTCCATGCCGCTTTCAGCAACATCTTTCTTAACGCCGTCGAGATACGCCTGCTTCTTTGCGCTCTCTGTCTGCTTTGCGTTCTTGACTGCCTGCATAGCGTAATCCGCTGCACTGATCGGCTTTTCAAACTTTGCTTCGTTCGCAAAGTCCTCGGAACCGGACAGGCACATCTCTTCGATGTCGCGGATTCTCTGACGCTCATTTGCTGCCGCTGTCTCCGCTGCCGCCGCCTCGATTGCTCCGACCAACTCCGGGTATGCTCCGCGCAGGTCGTCCACGGTTTTAATTTCCATGTTCTTTACCTCCTTTGGGTTTTTTGGTTTCTCCGGTGCCTTGTTGACCGGGTTTGTATTTACAACACAATCGGCGGCGGGGGCTGCTGCCAAATTGTCCTGTACGAATTTAGGCGCATCGGTAAAAGGTATGTGTGTTCCGATGCTGTTCACGAATAAAAGACCACCGCGATTCTCAATCACGGTCTCTTCGTCCTCTGTATCGTCTATCAGTTCATCCACAAAGCCGTTTTCCTTTGCTTCCGCTCCGGTAAACCAGCTTGTGTTATCCATCTGCTGTGCTACTTCGTCCTTGTCTCTTCCCGTCTTTTTGGCGTAAAGGGAAATGATGTTATCCCGGATAGCTCCCAGCGCATCAAGATACTGCTGCAAGGTTACGGCATCCGCATATCCGAACAATCCCATTTTTACGGGGTGTATCATGTATGTGCTGTCGTTTGCCGCTACGACCTTTGAACAATGGCAGGCAACGATTGTCGCTGCACTGGCGCAAAGTCCGTCGATCTTTGCCGTTACGCTTGCCTTGTGCTGTTCAAGCATATTTCCTATGGCGGTCGCCGCGAATACATCACCGCCGCCGGAGTTAATGCGTACTGTGATCTCATTTATCCCTCCGAGTGCGTTAAGCTCGTCTGCAAACTGTTTCGGGGTTACTTCGTCGCCCCACCAGCTTGTGTCTGATATGTCGCCATATAAAAGCAGCTCCGCGCTCTCTTCTGTCTGATTGCGGAACTGCCAAAACTTCTTTGCTTTTGCTGGCATCTTATGTCCTCCTTTGCTCCTGCTGTTCCCTTGGCGCTCTCTGTAACGGTTGCATCGGCTGTGACTGTTCCTGCTGTGGCGGATTTATAATGTCGTCAACTTCCTTCTTCCGCTTCGCTTCAATCACTCTCTGACGGATATTGCGGTTATAATCGCCGCCCGTCATGGTCGCTGTCTCTTCCTGTGCCGTAGAGAAACCTGCATCTACTCTCTTTATAGCCGCGTCAACTTCCTGTACCGGGTTAAGGTTCGTCCTTGCCGGGCCGTTCCAGTCGCACTCCATATATGCTTTTCTGATCGCCGGATCGTCAAAGAATCCCGGCGCGTCAATCCTGCCTCTTGCTACCGCTTCCGCGAACCACTCTTTGTAAATAGGTGTGCAGAAATCGTCTGTAAACCAGTCTCTTTGCATTGCACAGGTGCGCCAAAACTCATTGAGTGCGCCCCTTGCCGCGCTGTATGAAGTGGTAAACTGCTTGAACAATACCTCCGGCGGTATTTCAAGCGCTGCCCCTATCTGCCGTATCATGGCATTTGTAAAGGCATCATATCCCGTGTTCGGGTGCTTCGGGTCTGCAAACTCTACGCCCTCTCCCGGATTCAGTGAAACAATAGCGCCGGGGCCAAGCTCAATACTGCTTTGGTCTGCGCTGTCTATCAATTCCTCCGGCGGCAGTAATTCCCCAAACGGTCTCCCGTCTGATGCTGTCTCCGACTTCACGAACACCGTAAACATGGCGGATAGTACCGCTGCCGTGATCTCTGCGTCCGTATATCTTCCGAGTTGCTTTATCGCTTCGAGTACCGGCGCAAGGATCGGCACGCCTCGGCGCTGCCCGATTCTCTCGCGGTTCATAATGTGCAGTACATTTCTTCGCCCGGTGGTTTTGCTGTAGGCTTCAACCCTCGTCCACTCCATCTGTCCGGGCTGTATCGTCGCTGTACTTGATAGCGGATGGCGGTTGCATATCCAGTACGCTACTACCATTCCGTCTCTGTCTGTCTCAACGCCCTGTACGATCTGCTCTACTTTGTGTCCGTCCACTTCGCAAGGCGTTAATCTGTCGTACCCGTTCGGGCTACATATCCTGTCCGCTTCAATAAGCCTTACCCGTAATGAGTATGGCTGTCCTGCTGCCTCTTTTACCGGCAAAAGTACGATAGTGTCGCCGTTCATAAGGTACGACAGAAACGCAAGTTGCTGTAACTGATAAAAATTATCCATTCTTTCAGCGTCGCATATCGGCGTATCGGCCCACAAAGAAAACTCTCTGACAATCTTTGTCTGTAATTCTTCTGCCTGTTCGTCTGTCATGCCTAAAAACTCTGCGTCAATCTGCGGAGCAGGCATAAGACCGCCCGCTATTACATTTGTTCGCATGGTTTTAAGTGCCGCCGACGCTGCCGGGATCCCCATATAGGCATCACGGCTCCGCTGCCGCAATACATCTATGTTGTCCTCGATATCTTCTTTTGCGCTTCCGCCGAAGTATTCCCAGCCGCGCATACTCTTTTTTGTCTGATTTGCTCCGTAATTTCCATAGCCGGAGTTGATAACGGATAAAGCCGCCCTTGCCGCCGCTCTTTTGGCTGCGTGAACAGGAGCGACCATTTCCACCGCTTTATCAATGATATTCGGTTTTGCCATAAGTCCTCCTTACACATCACGGGCTACAAAGCGGAACAGCCTGTTTTTTCCGCCCGTCTTTTCCTCCGCTTCGGCTTCCGCCAGCTTTTCCGCCCAATACTCCATTTCTTTTCTCACGGCTTCAAGATCAGCCCTTGTCAGCATCCTCGTACCGATTTGGTACCGCTGCCCCGTCGCTATCGCTTCCTCTGCCGCAAGCCATGTATTCAGCTTCTTTTCGCATAGTGCTTTTGAATAAATCGCCATAATCAAATACCTCCGCTTACGATTCTGCGGCCTTTCTTGTGCGCTTTCTGTACGCCCGGCTCCGCTTTAGTGAGTACCGGGTTAGCTATCTCCAATGCCGCCATAGCGTAGTTGCGCAGGTCAAGCGGTTCATTTCGTTTGTATGAGCTGTCTTTCAGCTCCCACACAATGACGCTTCGCCCTTTCCTAAAGCGCACCACCATTTTTTCACTTGTCAGCCCCTTAAAGTAAGTCGCATCATATCCCGCCGCTTCATTTTCCGGGAAGTGGCAATAGTTCGGGCCTTTGGTTTCGTGCTTCAATCTTTGGTATATAAGCGCCTTTCCTGCATCTACGCCTATGATAAAGAGCGGTGTTTTGACACGGTTGTTTGTGGTAGGGTTACGGATAAACGACACTTCCGCGCCGCCCTTTCCCTTAATGGCCCACACTCTCCGCTCGTACCGCTCCTTTGTAAATCTGTATACTTGGTCTGTATGGTGTCCGCCGGAATCTATACAAGTTGAAAGTATGTGTAAAACGCTGCCGTCTTTCTTCGTGAATCCGCTCAAAAGGAAATTGTCAAGATCAGCCCATACCTGCTCTTTGAGCATATCGCCGTATATCTTCTGATAGCGTATGCCCCAGCTCTCTTTACCAACTCCCCAGCCGACTACTTCAACCTCGAAACGGTCGTCCTGTACATCTACTCCTGCAGTAAGTACCAGCACATCCTCCGGTACTTCTGCGTCGTATATCTCTCTACGGTTGAAAAGCTCGACATCCTCGACACTCTCGCCGCGCTCTTCCCAAGTCTCGCCAAGTTCCGTATTTACCCATACTTTCATTCCTTCGGGGTTGCCTTGATCTAATTGCTCTTTGGCAACGAGGAACTTCTGTACTATCTCTTTCCATCCACAGAATGTAGACGCTAATGTGTTAAGGTGAAAACCCCTTGTCTCTGCTTCCGGGTTCTCCGCTACGAACTTTCCGTACTTGCCCTGTGCTTTCCAAGCGTACTCCCCGGCTTCGTGTCCACACCGTTCGCACTTGTAAAGTGGCTCTTTTGTCAGATCGTCCGGGTCAAAAATCACATTCGCCCATACAAGCGGTTGAAAGTGTCCGCATTTCGGACAAGGTATGTTCCACTCTTCCTTTGTTGACTGGTTAAACTCCGTCTCAATGCGGCTATGCCCTTTGATAACCGGCGTTGATACCATGACCGTTTTTTTATCCCAAAAGGTTGTTTGCCTTTTCTGTGCCAGTGATAAGGGATCGCCCTCTGTTCCGGCACTGCCGGGGTAACGGTCTACCTCGTCAGCCAGCAAAACCTTAATCGGACGGCTTGCAAGTCCTGTCGCGCTGTTCGCTCCGACAATGGTTACATGACCGCCCGGAAAATTCTTTTTCATTATCGTGTTGCCGGAGTACCGGCTTTTGACATCCACAAGGCCCCGTAATGCCGGTGTGTCTCGTAACATCGGCGCTAACCGGTCTTTACTGAATGTCTGCCCCATATCAAGCGTTGGCTGCATAACAAGTATCGGTGCCGGGCTGTATGCCATGAAATACGCCAAAATGTTAAGCAATAGCTCTGTCTTTCCGAGCTGTGCCGCACACATGATAACCACCCGTCGTATATGAGGATCCCCGATTGCATCCATGATCTCTCTCTGATATGGCGCTTTGTCCGTATGCCACATTCCCGGTTCCGCGCTGCTCTCCGCTGATAACACCCTGTATGTGTCCGCCCACTGTGATAGTGTCAGCTCCGGCGGCGGTTTCAAGGTGGAAATGCACCTTGCCAATAGGTCAACTGTCGCTTTCGGCAGGTTTACCGTCTTTTGCTTTGGTTTTTGCTCCGTCTTTTTCTCCATCCGCACTGCCCTCTAATGCCAGCGCAACGCGGTAATCGCTCAACTCTTCCAGTGCTTCATCAATGGCGCTTTTGAGTATGTCGAAAATCTCTGCTTGATTTCCGCCTGCTGCCGTCAGTGCCGGAGATAGCTTCGCGGGCATTGCAAGAAATCGGCTTCGGATATTAAGGCACATTGTCTTTATGCCTGTTTCAATATCCTCGGTGCTGTGCAGTTCCCCGCGCCGCATCTCGTTATCCATCTCCGCCGCCTTGCGTTTCTCTGCCGTGAGCTTCATTCGCTCCGTTTGCAGGCTTTCTTTACCGGCTCCGCCTAAATATTTGATGTATCGTAATACCGTAGGCTGTAGATCATATAGCCCCGGCCTGTCCTCGGCTATAACGCCCTCGTCTCGGAGCTGCCTTATACGGCGTTCCGTCAGTCCGCACCACTGCGCTACAACCTTACTCGTATAAAGTTTCATCCGCCGTCACTCCCAGCTCTTTAGCGTCTATCTCTACCTCTTCGCCGCCGTCCGGCTCTGCGATCTCGATAGCGCCCGTCGCTTTCATTTCCAGTATTTCAAGTCTGCGCTTGTCCAGCTCATGTCTCCTGTCTGCTTCTTCCAGCGCCCGGAGACTGTTTACTATGGTTGCTATACGGCCTTGCACCTTGTATAGTGCTTCCTGTAATTTCAAAGACCTTGCAAATGCGCTGTCCTTGCTGTACATCCCCATTGTCTGTACGGCTCCGTCCTGCTTTGCTTTGCCCTTTCCAGCCGGTACCCGCATATCCATAAGGCTATTCAGATACAATGTATCTTCCTCGGCATTCTCATAGAGTGCCAGTTTTTCTAATATGCGGTGTTCCCGCACTTTCAGTATTTGCAGCTCATGTATAAGAGCGTCCTTGCCGCCTGTCGGCGTTATCGCTGCCAATTCTTTTTCAGAATCCGACAGCATATCAAAAAAGACAGCGCTGTAAGCTCCGTCTTTCTCTGCATTTTTATTTCCCGCCGGTGCGCCGTCGTGGTGTCCTTTGGCGTTCTTTTTCCCTTTGCTGTTTTTGTTCCCCGGCTGCCCGCCGCGCTTGCGCTTGGGTATCTGTTCATCCCACTTGTCAGCCGCTTTCCAATTCCGCACAGACTGATACGATACGCCCTGTTGCTCGGCCAGCTCCCGTAAGTTTACTTTTTCGCCTTTTGCTTTTCGGGCGATATATTCAGCCTTTGCGGATTCCCTTTTATCGCTCCGCTTCGGCATTTTTTGTCCTCCATGATTGCACGACAAAGCCCGCGACTGCTGCCACGGGCTAAATTTTTGTGTACTCACATTTATACACAGTATCAATATAACATAAAAAACCTGCGAAAGTTGCTAACTTTGTAAATTTTTTTATTTTTTCTTAAAAATATCTTTCCATGATACCGGTTTTCCTATGCTCCAAAAGGCTCTCCACGCCTTTCTATCTTCTTCCGGCCTTTTGTCTCTGTTCTCGTCGTGCGTTTTCCAGTCGCATTTTTTACAACGCCGTAGCCCCATTGCTTTCGCTCCATCTTCTGACATTGCATCCGGGTAGTTTGAAACATAAACTCCGCAACAATGTGGCATTGCATGATATACCTCTGACTTTTTGTTGTCTCCCGTAAATACTGCATCCGGCGGGAACCACAGATCGAACATTGGTATATATCCATGATCTAAATACCATATTTCCGTATCTGTTGTATCTCTCACGGTGTATGTTGCGGATAGTTCTATTCTCCCTGTTTGCTCCGGTTGCTTTTTCTTCCCAAAGAACAATCCCATACTCTCACCCTCCTACTCTTCGCCTGCTGTATCTTCTTGATCTTCTCCGCGCTTTTCAAGCGGTCGTCCGATGCACTGCGCCACATATTCTCTGAACGCGGCGTTTACGCTTGTGTTGTTCGCCCGGCAGTATTCCTCGAACGCTTCCGCGTCTCCCCGGTAGAGCTTCACGCCTAACCGCTTGTAGTTCTTCCGCTGCCATGCGTTGTCTGTTTTCCTCTTTGCGTCAGTCATTGCCATTGTATATCCCTCCTTGTCTCTGTCTCTGTTTGTCGATTTCATTATACATCGTTTCGCTACGGGGTGCAACCTTTATTTTTTGAACCACCCCCTCTTTTTCTGCCCCGGTCAGCCGGAAATGGGAAAAATCATACATACCTAACCAACTTTTGCGCTTCCGAACCCGCAAAGCCGACAGCCCGGCTCACAGTACCTACGGCCCCGGCGGAGGGCTGTCGGGCGCTGTTTTGGGTGATCCGGTGCCGGTGCCGTGCGTGTGTGCCGCCGGGCTTGTGTGGCGTTGTGGTGTTGGTGTTGGTTGTGTGTGGTGGTGTTGGTGTTGGCGGTGTTGTGTGGTGGCGATCTTCCTATATAGGGATGTCGGGCGGGGCTGCCGGTGGTGTTGGTTGTGTGTGGTGATCTGTATATATAGATATATGAGCGGGTGCCGGTGGTGGTGCTGCCGGTGGTGATCTTCCTATATAGGGATGTCTGGCGGGGCTGCCGGTGGTGTTGGTTGTGTGTGGTGGTCTGTATATATAGATATATGAGCGGGTGCCGGTGGTGGTGCTGCCGGTGGTGATCTTCCTATATAGGGA
>Ga0129307_1000015_pt1 | contig 275491 bp, 241 predicted proteins | sample P1105metagenome_FD_94437 | JGI IMG/M metagenome (GOLD analysis project Ga0129307, IMG submission 94437) | Capybara group fecal microbial communities from Wisconsin, USA - P1105 metagenome | ecosystem: Host-associated > Mammals > Digestive system > Large intestine > Fecal | place: USA...
ACCCGTCCGCCGCTTGGATCTAACAAATCCACCGAAGTCTCATCATCAAATCCCCGCGCAACTTGCATGTGTTAAGCACGCCGCCAGCGTTCATCCTGAGCCAGGATCAAACTCTCCGAAAAATTTTTTCTTCGGTCTTCAAAAGGCTCGCCTTACTTGCTTGGCTTCTCTTCATCTTTTCCTTTGTCAAGGTGCTGTCGCTTGCCGTTCAGCCGGGCTGTCCGGCGCGCAACACGGGGTATAATACTCTCACCTGTCGCTTCTGTCTACTCTTTCTTTCTGTTAGCTCTTCACCATATCTATTTCTCTCACTGTCCGCTTTTGCGGACTTTTTTATTTTGCTTCTCCAGGACAACATCTAATATCCTGATTTAAATTTCATCATCTCTTAATAACTTCTGTTTTTTCCGCCTTTGCTGAAATGTTCTGTCTATTTTATTCTCAGAATCCACAGTAGCATTTGCTCCGCCTCAGCGTACGACGCAAGAGTGAACTGATCTGACCTCATGCATTTGGTCAATAAAAATCAGTTCAGCAATTTTGTAGAAATCATCAATGGACGAATCCGTTTTTTCGGTTATCATATACGGCGTAGTGACGCGAAAGCGCCCAATCATCCACGGAGGTGTTTCTATTATGAATCCTGTAAAACTTAAAAGATCTGTACTAGGCGTCGTGATAGGCGCAATGATGTTCAGCGCTCTTCCTGTATCGGCTGCGCCGCTTCCCCCCGAGGCCCTGACGGCCAAGAGCCCTATCGCCGATCTGGTTGAAAAGGTCGCGCCCTCGATTGTCAACATCGACGTCGAAGGGACCGTCACGCGCACGATGAACGCCGGCATCCCGAACGATCCTTTCTTTAGAGAGTTCTTCGGTGACATGTTCCGCGAGTACACGCGCAAGGTCCCCATGAAAGGCGCAGGCAGCGGCTTCATCGTCTCCAAGGACGGCCGCATCCTTACCAACAACCACGTCATCGCCGATGCCGACAAGATCACCGTTACGTTTTCCGACGGCAAGACCGCCGAAGCGACCGTGATCGGCAAAGACCCGACGTTCGATATCGCTGTCATAAAAGTTAAAGGTCACGACTACCCCACGCTTGAGATGGGAGACAGTGACAAGATCCGCGTCGGCGAGACGATGATCGCTATCGGCAACACGCTCGGACTGGGGCTTGAACCGACTGTCACTGTCGGCGTGCTCTCGGCGCGCAACCGCTCCATCCATCTTCAGAACTTCAACTTCGACGGTTTCCTCCAGACGGATGCTTCGATCAACCCCGGCAACAGCGGCGGTCCTCTTCTTGACATGAACGGTCACGTCATCGGCATCAACACTGCAATCATCAGCTCCGCTCAGGGCATCGGCTTTGCTATTCCGATCAACATGGCAAAGCAGGTCATGAACGACATCGTCACGTTTGGCAAGGTGCGCCGCGGTCAGATGGGCGTCTATCTCCAGCCGATCACCGAAGACATCGCTCAGGCGTTCGACCTGAAAGACACGAAGGGCGCTCTGATCGCTGACGTCGTTCCCGACTCTCCCGCCGAGAAGGCCGGTTTGAAACGCGGCGACATCATCACCAAGATCGACGGCAAGGAAGTCGAAGACAGCGTCAAGCTGAGTACCACCGTGCGTCAGCACATGGCCGGTGATAAGATCGAGCTTGAAGTTCTGCGCAACGGCTCCAAGAAGAAGTTCACGCTTACGCTCGCCGAGGTCGACAATACCGTCTCCGACGCCAGCGCCATCGACAAGCTGGGCTTCTCCGTCTCGACCATCACGCCCGAACTGCGCAAGGAGATGAAGCTCTCTGAGAGCGACAGCGGCGTTGTCGTTACGGAAGTTCAGGAGAAGTCGCTTGCTTTCCGCTCCGGCCTGAAACGCGGCGATATCATCATGCAGGCCGGCGGTCGCGAAGTTGAAAAGACGTCTGACCTGTTCAAGGCTATCAGCAGCGCCAAGCGCAACCGCGTGCCCCTCCTGATCAAACGCGGCAGCCGCACGCAGTATCTGCCGCTGTACGTGAAATAATCGTCACCGCCTCATTGCAGAATATCCACAAAAAGAGCCCCGGATCTCGCAGTCCGGGGCTCTTTTTGTCACTCTGAAACCACATACAAAAACCGGCCGTTCCATCGCCTTGCGCGACGGAACGGCCGGTTTTTGGGTCTTGAGCAAACTGGGCTTGCAGTTAAGCGCGGAAGTTCTCCTTCTCGGGATCATACTGCTCGGAAAGGAGCTGCGCAAAGGCGTCGAAGCTCATCGCTCCGAGGTCGCCCTTGGCGCGGTCACGGACGGCGAGCGTCTTGCCCTCCACTTCCTTGTCGCCGATGACGAGCATATACGGGACTTTCTCCATCTGGGCATCGCGGATCTTGCGGCCAAGCTTTTCGTCGCGGCTGTCGATCTCGACGCGGACGTTCATGTCCTGCAGCTTCATCGCGATTTCGCGGGCGTAGGGCATGTGATCTTCGCTGACGGCCAGGAGCTTGACCTGGACGGGGGCGAGCCAGTAGGGGAAGACACCGGCGTAGTTCTCGATGAGAATGCCCATGAATCGCTCGATGCTGCCCATCAGGGTACGGTGCAGCATGACAGGGCGGTGTTCCTTGCCATCGGCGCCGATGTAGGTCATGTCGAACTTCTCGGGCATGGTGAAGTCGAGCTGGATGGTGCCGCACTGCCAGGTCCGGCCAATGCAGTCTTCGAGATGGAAGTCGATCTTGGGACCGTAGAAGGCGCCGTCACCGGGGTTGATGACGTAGGGGGTGCCGGTCTCCTCAAGGGTCTCGCGCAGGGCGTTCTCGGCAACGGCCCAGAGCTCGTCGCTGCCCATGCTGTTTTCGGGACGAGTGGACAGCTCGACGTGATACTTGAAGCCAAAGACGTGCGAATACAGATAGTCTTCGAGCTTCATGATAAGCTTGACTTCATCCTTGATCTGCTCGGGAGTGCAGAAGTGATGGGCGTCGTCCTGGGTGAAGCATCTTACGCGCATGAGTCCGTGCAGAGCGCCGGAAAGCTCGTGACGGTGGACGATGCCCAGCTCGCCCATGCGGATGGGAAGATCGCGATAGCTGTGCATCGAGGTCTTGTAGATGATGATGCCGCCGGGGCAGTTCATGGGCTTGATCGCGTGAGGGATGTCGTCGATGGTGGTGAAGTACATATTCTCGCGATAGTGGTCCCAGTGTCCGGACTGGAGCCAGAGATCACGGTTGAGGATCTGGGGCGTGCGGGCTTCGGTGTAGCCGTTGAGGGTATGGAGGCGGCGCCAGAACGACATGAGCTTGTTCATGACGACCATGCCCTTGGGATGGAAGAAGGGGAAGCCGACGCCTTCGTTGTGAAGGCTGAAGAGGTCGAGTTCCTTGCCGATGCGGCGATGGTCGCGGCGGCGGGCTTCCTCCATGCGGGTGATGTAGGCGTCAAGCTCTTCGGCAGTGTTGAAGGCAGTGCCGTAGATGCGGGTGAGCATGATGTTGTGCTCGTCGCCGCGCCAGTAGGCGCCGGCCAGGGAAAGCAGCTTGAAGTGCTTGAGGTATGAGGTGTTGGGAACGTGAGGTCCGCGGCAGAGGTCGACGTAGTCGTCCTGCCAGTAAACGTTGACCGTGTCGTCGGTGATCTCGTTCAGGATCTCGACTTTATAAGGGTCTTTGCGCTCGGTAAAGAGCTCAATGGCTTTCTCGCGCGCGATGCGTTCGCGGCGCAGGGGCACGGAGCGCTTGGCGATCTTGTGCATCTCTTTCTCGATCTTGGGAAGATCGCTCTCGGAGATGGGCTCGGGGAACTGGATGTCGTAATAGAATCCGTCCTTGATTGTGGGACCGATAGCGACGACAGCGCCGGGATAGAGGTGGCACACAGCTTCGGCAAGCAAGTGAGCCGTGCTGTGGCGGACGATGTCAAGTCCTTCATCCGACTCAGGAACGACGGGAGCGACAGCCGCATCGTGATCGACGACGACGTCGAGGTCGACGGGCTTGCCGTCGACAAGCGCGGCGATCGCGCCTTTGCCCAGTTTCCACGCGGCCAGCACGTCGCCGGCCTTGAGCGCGTCGCTTTCCAGCATCTGGCCCTCAGGGCCGCTGTATTTGAACATGATGAAATTTCCTCCTTCGCCTGAACGCATACGGGACGTTCAGCGCGTTTTCAATTTTTTTATACGCCGGTGTGGCCGAAGCCGCCTTCGCCGCGTTCGCTCTCTGCGAGCGACTCAGCGGGCTGCCACACGGCGCGCGCAACGGGGGCGACAATCATCTGCGCGATGCGGTCGCCCTTGCTGATGACAAACGGTTCTTTGCCCAGGTTGATCAGGATCACGCGGATCTCGCCGCGATAATCGGCGTCGATCGTGCCGGGCGCATTAGGGACGGAGATAGCGTGTTTGAGCGCCAGACCGCTGCGGGGGCGTATCTGCGCCTCAAAGCCGTCGGGCAGCTCGATATGAAGTCCCGTGCCCACCCCGGCGGTTTCACCGGGGTTCAGCACCAGTCCTTCGTTTGCTCGCAGATCCATCCCCGCCGATTGCGGCGTGGCGTATTCGGGCAGCTGGATTTCCGGACTGTCCCGAAGGATCTTCACGGTGACGTTCATGAGCGTCAGTCGTTTCTGTATGGTCTAACGGCGGTCGCGGCGCGAGCCGAAACGGTCTCCGCCTTCACGGCGGGGGCCGCGGTCGCCGTCACGGCGCGGGGGCAGCGATGCGGGAGGCAGGGCGGCGATCATCCGATCGCGATCCTCTTCAGCAGCCATGTACTGAGTCAGGCCGGCCTTCTCGATCAGAGCGGGATCGGCCAGCAGACGGCGGCGGGAGAGGTTGATGCGGTTCTGGTCGTCGATCTCCTTGACCATGACGGTCACATGATCGCCGGGCTTGAAGACGTCTTCGATCTTGCCGATGTGACGAGTGCTGACCTCGCTGATGTGCAGCAGGCCTTCCTTGCCGGGCAGCACTTCGACGAAGGCACCGAAGGCCATCAGGCGGGTAACGGTGCCGTAGAAGGCTTCGCCGGCTTCGACTTCGCGGACGATGTCGTGGATCATCTGGCGGGCTTTCTCAACACTGTCGGGCGACACGGCGGAGATGTAGACGCTGCCGTCGTCTTCGACATTGATCTTGGCGCCGCTCTCCTGGACGATGTTGCGGATGACCTTGCCGCCAGGTCCGATCACGTCGCGGATCTTGTCGGGATCGATGTTCATCGTGAAGATACGGGGCGCGTTGGGAGACAGCGGCGCGGGAGCGGGGATGCAGGCTTCCATCGTGTCGAGGATCTGCATGCGGGCCTGATGCGCCTGTGCCAGAGCGCGGGAAAGCACTTCGCGGGTGATGCCGCCGGCCTTGTTGTCCATCTGCAGGGCCGTCACGCCGTCGCGGGTGCCGGCGACTTTAAAGTCCATGTCGCCGTAGTGGTCTTCGAGGCCCTGAATGTCGGTAAGGATGACCATGTCGTCGCCCTCTTTGATGAGGCCCATGGCGATGCCGGCCACATGCTTTTTCATCGGCACGCCAGCGGCCATCAGCGAAAGGCTGCCGCCGCAGATCGAAGCCTGCGAGCTGGAACCGTTCGACTCCATGATGTCGGAGACAACGCGGACGACATAGGGGAATTCTTCTTCGGAAGGAACAAGCGGAGCCAGGGCGCGCTCTGCGAGCGCACCGTGACCGATCTCGCGGCGGCCGGGGCCGCGCATGGGCTTGATCTCGCCCACGGAATAGGGCGGGAAGTTGTAATGCAGCAGGAAACGCTTGTTGGGCTCGTTGAGCTTGAGGCCGTCCATGAGCTGATCGTCCTCGCCCAGCATCCCCAGCGTAGTGACGACAAGCGCCTGGGTCTCGCCGCGGGTGAACAGGGCCGAACCGTGGACTCGGGGCAGCACGTTGACTTCGCAGGACAGCGGACGGATCTCGTCGGTGGCGCGGCCGTCGGCGCGAACCTTGTCGCGAGCCGTGATGGTGCGCATCGTGTGCTTGACGAGGTTCTCGACAACGCCGGCAATGTAAGCATCAGCGTCGGCATAGGTATCGGCAAAGTGCTCCACCGCCTTGGCGACGAGCGCGGAAATCGCCGCGCCGCGCTCCTTCTTGCCGTGGATCATGACGGCTTTGGCCGTCTCGTCGGCAAGGCTGGCCGCGACCCAGCTGTCGATCTCTTCAAACTTCTCAGGCGCGGGCAGAACGGCCTTGGGCTGTCCGATCTCTTCGCGCACCTGCAGCTGGAAGGCGACGATCTTCTTGATCTCTTCCTGAGCGACCGTCAGAGCCTCGACGAGCAGATCCTCGGAAACTTCCTTGGCGCCGGCTTCAACCATCGTGATGCCGCCGGCGTGACCGGCAACAGTGAGGTCGAGCGTGCTCTCAGCCATCTGCTCTTCTGTCGGATTGACAACGAGTGAGCCGTTGATGCAGCCCATGCGCACAGCGCCCACAGGACCATTCCAGGGAATGTTGGAGATGGTCAGCGCCATCGACGCGGCATTGATAGCAAGGATGTTGGCCGGATGCAGCTGATCGACGGAAAGCACCGTAGCGACGACATGAACGTCGTTGCGCATAGAGTCGTCAAACAGCGAACGGATCGAGCGGTCGACCACGCGCGCACTCAGGATCGCCGTCTGTGAGGGACGGCCCTCGCGCTTGATGTAGCCGCCGGGGATCTTTCCGGCAGCATAGTAGCGTTCTTCAAAATCCACCAGCAGCGGGAAGAAATCCAGTCCCGCGCGGGGCTTGTCGGACATGCAGACAGTGGTGAGAACCGTGGTCTCACCGTGCTGCGCGACGATAGCCGCGCCCGCCTGCTTGGCGATCTTGCCGGTCTTAAAGACCAGGTCGGTCCCGCCAACGTTCAAAGTATACGTCTTTTCCATGTGAAAGACTCCTCCTCATATTCTTCGATTTCGATGAGCAATAGCGTTAGAATATCACAAAATCGTGAAAAATGAGAGACAAAATTCATGTTTCATCGTATTTTTTTCATTCACCGCTAAAAAATAGGTATAAAAAACGAGAGAATCCCGCACAGCAGGATTCTCTCGTTCGTCCCGAAAGCTAGTGGCGCAGGCCGAGGCTCTCGATCAGCGTCTTGTAGCGGCCGAAATCCTTGGCGCTGAGGTAGCGCAGGAGCTTGCGGCGCTTGCCGACGAGGGACAGAAGGCCCTTCTTGGAATGGTAATCGTGGATGTGAACCTTCAGGTGCTCGGTCAGGTCGCGAATGCGCTTGGTAAGCACAGCGATCTGCACTTCAGGCGAACCGGTGTCGCCCTCGTGAACGCGGTACTGCTCAATGATTTCCGTCTTGACACTCTTTTCCAGCATTTCACTTCACCTCATGGGGCAAGATTCCTGAAACAGCGAAGTCCGCGCGCCTTTCGGCGCTCCATGGGAATGACCGAAAGCGACAGTTATCGGGAACATCGGAGTAACAGGTCGACGTGAATTGTATCACCCGCCAGCGCAAAGCGCAAGCGTTTTTATCGGTCCGGCCCGTCCTGCGTTTTTGGGGCGATATGAAAATATAAAATCCGCATCTGAGCTCTGGTATTTTACAAAAAACACGGTAGAATATATATTATAGAACTAAGGCGCAACTTACCTATAAAGGAGAACGCGATCTGACATGACACTCGAAGAACTCATGCCGCGCATCAGCGGCGACAAAGCGGCCTCGTACTATATTGCCAGCGTGCTGCGCGAGGCAATCTACCGCGGTATTCTGCATGACGGCGAACAGCTTTTGCAGAATCAGCTCGCCGCCCGCATGGGCGTTTCCCCTATTCCCCTGCGTGAGGCGCTCAAGCAGCTTGAGATCGAGGGACTGGTCGAGTTCCGCGGCCGCCGCGGCGCTATCGTTTCCGGCCTCACGCTCGAAGATGCCCGCGAGATCTACGACATGCTCACCTGGCTGGAAACAGGCGTGATGAAGATCGCCTTTGACCAGATCTCCAACGCGCTGATCCAGGAGCAGGAAAAGCGTCTCTCCGAAATGGAAACAGAAGAAGATCCGATCAAGTGGCGCGACCTGAACACGCTGTTCCACACGTCGCTGTACGAGCCGGCCGACCGGCCCATGACGATCGATTCGATCATCAAGCTGCATCACCAGGTGGACCGCTACATCCGCAATCACCTCAGCTCGATGCGCAAGGAATCTGAAGCGCAGCACCGCGAGATCCTCGAAGGTGTAAAAGCGCACGACCTTCCCCGCACGATCAAGGCCCTCGAAAGCCATCTGCTCAACACATCAAAGGACCTTCAGGCCTACATGCGCCACCACCCCAGCGACGTGCGCGAGTGATCCTCCATTCTTCCCACGGATCAAACCGCTAACGATGTATTTGCAAAGGCCTTCCCGCCCGGCCCCTTTGACCGGTGCTTTTTTCGGACGTGACGCCTGATCACAAAAAACGCAGACGTATCATTGCGCTAAAAAGCAATGATACGTCTGCGTTTTTGTAATGATCAGGTCAAACGTTTTCACGGCCGGAAAGCAGCTTTCTGGCGTGGGCAAGGGCTTCCTGGTCACCGCTGCGGCCGGAGAGCATGCGCGCGATCTCACGGGCGCGTTCCTCTCCCTCCACCTTTGTCACCGTCGAAAGGTCGCCGCTGCGCTCAACTTTGTAATGCTGATCCGCCATCGCGGCAATGCTGGCCTCGTGTGTGATAAGGATGACCTGTACGTGATCGGCCAGCTCGCGCAGCTTGAGCCCCGTCAGGTACGCCGCCCGTCCGCCCAGCCCGGCTTCTACTTCGTCAAAGACGACAGTGGGGGCGATCAGCTCGTCAGGCACCGACACCTGGATCGCCAGCAGGATGCGGCTGAGCTCGCCGCCGGATGCTGCTTTGGCGACGGGGATCTCCTGTTCGCCGCGCAGAAGGACAAAATCCACCTTCTCGGCGCCTGTCGAGCGCAGCTTGGTCGTCTCGGTGACGCGGACGCGAAACTGCGAATGTTCCATCGCCAGATCGGCAAGGTTCTTCGTGACACGGGCCTGAAGCTGTTCTGCCGCGGCCGTGCGCAGCTCAAGGAGCGTTTTTGCCTCGCGGGCAAGCGCTTTTTTGGCTTCGCCGGCCTTCTCCGTCAGCTCGGCCTGAACTTTAGCGCACTCGCCCAGCCAGCGCAGCTCTTCCTCGCCCGTGCGCCAGAAATCGAGCAGTTCGGCCAGCGTCGCAGCCTTAGCAGCGCGCTTGCACTTGCGGATCTGTCCGATCGTCGTCTCAAGCTCGTCGAGCTCCGCTTCAAGATTCTCGATCCGTTCAGCCGGAGCCAGTGCCGCCAGTGTCTCAACAAGCGCGTCGAGCTCTCCCAGCAGGCGCTGCGACCGTTCGGCTACTTCCTCGCGCTCGTCGCCTGACAGCCCCGAAGAAAGTCCTTCGAGCGTCTCTGAGAGCTCGGCCGAGAGTCCGCCGGTCTCGTCATTGCGGAGCATCTTCAGGCGGCCGCGCAGGTCACGCAGGCGGCGCAGCTCGCGCTCGTCAGCCTCATACTGAGCGGTCAGCTTTGCCTCGCTGTCAGGCTCCAGCTTCAGCCGCGAGAGAATGGGAGCGATCGCGGTCAGCTCTCCGTACGTTTCTGTCACCGTCTTCTCACGGGCACGGTTCTGCCGCAGTTCGCGCTCATAATCAAGGACCTGGGCAAAAAGCGTTTCCAGCCGCACACGGCATTCACGCAGAGGCTGGCCTCCACAGGCGTCGAGCATGGCAAGCTGCCGTTCCGGGTCGAGAAGTTCAAGCTGAGCGAACTGGCTTTGGATCGTGATCAGCGTGCGAGCCGCATCGGCAAGGACGTTCAGAGGGACCGTGCGTCCCTGCACCGCACTTTTGCCGCGGCCGGAACGGGAAAGCTCTCGCTTCAGCGAAAATGAGCAGTCCTGCGGCTGAAGATCATCGTCGAGGCCGCCGATCGCACCGGAGACGTAAAAAAAAGCTTCTGCAACCGCCGTATCGTCGCCGGCGCGGATGGTCCCCGCCGAACCGCGCCGGCCGCAGACAAGTTCAAGGCCGCGCACGAGACTGCTCTTGCCGGCGCCGCTTTCACCCGTCACAGCCGTCAGCCCGATGCCGAAATTCAGTTCAGCACGCGCGATGCCGCCCACGGACGTGAGACGCAGTTCGTCAAGCACGGCGCCCCCTCCTCTCCGTCACGGGGTTCCAGCCCCACATCAGCTTTTCATGAAGCAGGTCATAATAGTCAAAATGAGGCAGCGAGATCATGCTCACGCAGTGGTCCGCCGACAGCGAGACCTGAAGCTGTTCGTCCGCGCGCAGCGGAAAGACCTCGTCGCCGTCGACGGTAAGGAACAGTTCGCTGCCCTCGGTAGCCCGCAGCGTCAGGCAGTCGCCGGGACCCAGCAGCGTGGGGCGCGCGTAGAGGGTATGCGCGCAGATGGGAACAAGCTCCATGCAGTCCAGCGAAGGCGGCACGATCGGCCCTCCGGCCGACAGCGCATAAGCCGTCGAACCCGTCGGCGTCGCGACGATCAGACCGTCGGCGCGATATTCGCACATCGGCTTGCCCTGCACCTGAACGTCGATCGAAACGAGACGCGCCTGACTCCCCTTGAGGACAAAGTCGTTGAGCGCGAAAACGCGCTTCGCGACATCTGCTCCGACAAGATCTCCCTGAAGGAAGCGGCGCTTCTCGACAGCAAAATCGCCGCGCTCGATCTGCAGCACCTCTTCTTTTGCCCGCAGCGGATCGCCGACGGCAAGAAAGCCAAGATGCCCCGTGCAGATACCGAACAGGCTGATCCCGGCATTCTGCACCATGCGTGCGGCTTTCAGAAAGGTGCCGTCGCCGCCGATGACCAGAGCTGTATCGACCTCGCTCAGCCAGCGTTCGAGCGGCAGGGACGGCTGTTTCAGGACCTGCGCTTCTTCCGGATAGAGCAGAAAGGGAACTCCCCGCTCCTCTCCCCAGACGCACAGCTCCTGAGCGAGCCGAACCGCTTCGGGCTTTGTCAGATTGGTGATCAGACCGAATTTCATTGACTTCTTCCTCCATGCCGGCCGGTACTGTTTTTCTTCAGCCGGCGATTCCACGAAGATTTTAGCAGATTTCTTTAGGTATACAAGACAGCTTCCGCAAATCGCGGCATCAGTCAAGCGCCTCATGACTGTCTGCGACAAGACGAGCGACATCGATCTCCGCCGCCGGGGCTCCTTTGCGCAGATGAAGCAGGAATTCGATATTGCCCTTCGGCCCCTTGATGCCCGACCACGATGCTTCGATCACGTTCCACGGCGTCTGCTCAGCGATGAATTCGAGCAGTTCCTGAAGCACGCGCTCGTGCACCTGCGGATCACGGACCACGCCTCCCTCGCCCACGTCGGTCCTTTCCGCCTCAAACTGCGGCTTAACGAGCACGACGGCCTCAGCCGAGGGAGAAGTCACAAGCGCCATCGGGCCCAGCAGCATCCGTAGCGAGATGAACGACGCGTCGCTGGCCGCGAAGTCAGGGACCGACGGAAACATTTCCGGCGTCAGGAGACGGGCATTCGTGCGCTCCATCACGATGACGCGCGGATCGCCGCGAAGGCTCCAGTCAAGCAGTCCATAGCCGACATCGACTGCATAGACGCGCGAAGCTCCATGCGTGAGCATCACCTGAGTAAAGCCGCCTGTCGAGGCGCCCACATCAAGACAGACACGCCCGGTCAAGTCGAGCGAAAAGCGTTCGACCGCCGTGAGCAGCTTGTGCGCACCGCGGCTCACCCAACCGCCTGTACCGCCTTTCAGCGACACGGGCACGTCGTCATGGACCTGGGCCCCGGCGCTTTTTGCCGGCTGACCGCCGACGAGGACGCGTCCTTCCATAATCAGCGCGGCCGCGCGGCGCACGTCTTCGGCAAGACCTTCATCGACAAGGCGCGCATCGAGGCGCCGTTTTGCGATCTTAGCGCTCATGCAGCTCAAGGATCCTTTCCGCAGTCAGGCCGCAGCGGCATCTCTGCTGATCCTGCGTGCCGGGAGCGATGAACGCCGCTTCCACGGCCGCAGTGCGGACAACGCAGCCGATTTTATTCTCCATGCACCATGCAGCCAGCCGCTCGCCAAGTCCGCCGCGACGATAGGATTCCTCCACAGCAACGATCTGTTCCGCGCCTCGCAGCAGATCGGGAAGATCGTCTGGCAGCGGCGACAGCCGATTCAAAAGCAGCAGATCGGGAGTCTCTGCGCCTCGGCTCTGTGCCAGGCGGAACGCTTCGAGCGCGGTCACACACGCCGCGCCATAGGAAACGACTAGCCACGAGCTGCCGCTGCCGCACCGGACACGCTGCGCGTTCCGCTCCGCGGGGACAGGAAGCTCCAGGGCCGGCACACTGCCCCGCGGATAGCGGATCAGCGCCGGACCGTTATGAGAAGCGGCACAGGCAAAAGCATCGTGCAGCGAAGCAGCGTCAAACGGTGACCAGACGTCAAGCCCCGGAATCGTTCCCGCCCAGTTGGCGTCGAACAGTCCCTGATGCGTCTCGCCGTCGTCGCCGACCAGCCCGGCTCGGTCGACGGCGAGGATGACGGGCAGTTTTTGCAGGCACACGTCATGCACAAGCTGATCGACAGCCCGCTGCAAAAACGTCGAATAGATGCAGGCGACCGGTTTCATGCCGCCAGCCGCCAGGCCGGCGGCAAACGTGATCATGTGCTCTTCGGCGATACCGACATCGAAAAATCGCTTCGGGAAACGCCTGCGGAAACCGCACAATCCCGAGCCGTCGGCCATCGCCGGCGTCAGCGCGACGACGCGAGGATCGTCCTGCGCCATGCGCTCAATGCACTCAGCAGCTGCCGCGCTCCACGACTGCGCCTTCGGCGCCTTGCGCGCACCGCTTCTGGGCACACCGTGATAGGCAACAGGATCGTTCTCTGCGGGAGCGTACCCCTTGCCTTTTTTCGTGACGACGTGGATGAGCAGCGGACCGTCGTAATTTTTCGCCAGCTGAAGCACGCGTTCGAGTTCGGCTTCGTCATGGCCGTCAAACGGCCCCCAGTAAGTGAGCCCCATCTCCACAAAAAGATTGCCGCGCAGGATCGTCTTCTTGACCGCGTTCTTGCAGGACTGAAGCCAGTGATACACGCGGTCGCTGCGGAAGACGCGGCGGCAGACCGTTTTGACAGCACTCTTGGCGCCCTGATACAGCGATGAGGTGGAAAGGCGGGCCAGATGCAAAGCCATGCCGCCCACGCGAGGGCTGATAGACATGGCATTATCGTTGAGGATGAAGATGACCGGAGCGTCGAGAGAACCTGCATGGTTCAGCGCCTCGAATGCTTCTCCGTTGATCAGCGCGCCGTCGCCGATGACAGCGACAACGTGATGCTTTTCTCCGCGCAGATCGCGCGCCACGGCAAAGCCAAGCGCCGCCGACAGTGACGTGCTGCTGTGTCCGGCGCCAAAATGATCGAAGGGACTTTCATCGCGGCGGGGAAAGCCGTTGACGCCGCCTTCGCTTCTCAGCGTATCGAAACGTTCGTTTCGTCCGGTGAGGATCTTCCAGGCATACGCCTGATGTCCGACGTCGAAGACGATGCGGTCGCACGAGGGATCGAACACGCGCAGCAGCGCCGTGATCAGCTCCACAGCCCCAAGCGACGAAGCCATATGGCCACCGTTTTTCAGCGTTACCTCGACGATACGCGACCGGACTTCGCCGCACAGCTCCGGTATATCCGACGCGGGCAGCGCCCTGACATCCTCTGGCCCTTTGATGCGCTCCAGAAGAGCCATGTCAGCGCGTCCTGTTTTCAAGGTACAGCGCCAGCTCCCGGAGGAATTCTGCCTTCTCTCCGAAGATGTCAAGCTGAGAAACAGCCGTCTGGGTCAGCTCATGCAGCAGTTTTCTCGCGCCATCAAGACCGTGGACGAGGACAAACGTGCGCTTGTCCTGCTCCGCGTCCTTGCCAAGCGTCTTGCCCATCTCCGCCTGAGTGCCGACAACGTCGAGGATATCGTCTGCAACCTGGAAGGCGATGCCTACACAGCGGCCGTACTCCATCAGACGCTTCAGCTCCTCACCGGCAGCCCCCGCAAGGATCGCACCTGAGCAGAGCGCAGCACGGATGAGCACCATCGTCTTCATTGAGGCGATGTCCGTCACGAATGTCTCGCGATCCTCACGGCTGGCTTCGTCGGTATCGAGCACCTGACCGCCGCAGATCCCCGACGGTCCGAGGGCCTGCGAAAACAGGTTCACCGCATCAAGAGCCCGTTTGGGATCGACCCCATTTTGCAGCAGCCCCCCAAGCGCCGTTTCAAACGCGTAGAGGAAGAGAGCATCGCCGGCCAGCAGCGCCAGCGTCTCGCCGTAAACGACATGATTCGTCGGCTTGCCGCGGCGCAGCGTGTCGTTGTCCATGCAGGGAAGATCGTCATGAATGAGTGAGGCCGTATGCACCATCTCGAACGCCAGTGCCATCGGCAGCACGCTGGAGCGGTCGGCGCCGAAGAGTTCGGCCCCGGCCATGCAGAGCACGGGACGCAGTCGTTTCCCCCCCGCAAGAAGGGAATAATCCATTGCTTCGCGCAAACGCGCGGGGATGCGGGCGTCCTGCGACGAGCAGAAACGCTCCAGTTCGCGCTCAAAATACGATGCACGGCTTTTCAGTTCTTCACGCAGTTCCATTTAGGCGTCCTCCTTCGGCTCAAAATCACTCAGCGTGCCGTCGTCTTCAAGCTTTTTGATCGTACCTTCAGCTTTCGTGAGAAAGTCGCGGCATTCGGCGACGAGCTTCTGCCCTTCCTGATACAGCTCAAGCACCTTTTCCAGCGGCAGAACGTTCCGCTCCATGCTGCCGAGAATCTCCTCAAGACGGGCAATCTTTTGCGAATACTCCATTCTTTTCCAGCTCCAATCAAGGCTCTCATGGATCGAGAGCTTTTCTTATTAAAAAATTTCGTGGATTCTCCAAAACCATTTGCCATTATACCGGTTTGTGTGTTAGAATTCACTGGTTGTTATTGAACACTACACAAAGGAGGCTGCTTTACATGTCCCAGGTATGTGACTGCTGTGGCCGCGGGCCCGCTACGGGTAACCTGATCAGCCACTCGCACCGCAGAACCCGCCGTCGCTGGAAGCTGAATCTGTTCTCCGTCCGCGTCGACCTTGGCTGCGGCGAGGCGAAGAGAATGCGCATCTGCTCCCGTTGCCTTCGTTCCGGAAAAGTCAAGAGAGCGATCTAATTCCGTAAGCCTTTACAGGACAGCCGCTCTTTGTGCTGAGAACTTTTTTCGGCCACGACTCCGGTACGCCGGACCGATCCGAGACCCGCAAGGGTCTCTTTTTTTATGCCCAGAAATCGAAGTTTTTTAAAAAACGGTGAAGGAAGCTGAAACACTTCCGTCACCGTTTTTCTTTTTTGTCCGAGCTCCGTCAGCCGCGCTGCTGATCGAGGATCTCCAGCGCTTCCGCCTCGTCGACAAGAATCTCGCGGGGCTTGGCTCCGTTCTGGGGACCGACTATGCCCATCGCTTCCATCGTATCGATCATACGGGCCGCGCGTGTAAAGCCGATGCGCATCTGCCGCTGCAGACCGCTCGATGAAGCGACGCCTGTGCCGAGAACGATCTTGATCGCCTCTTCCAGGCGGCTGTCCTCAAGGAATTCAGACGACTTGCCGCCGCCCGATTCGTCGCCCTGCTCGTCGAGATCGACGTATTCAGGATCACCGAATGTGCTGCGCAGATACTCAACGACGCGGATGTTGGTCTGCTCGTCCATGAACGGCGACTGGATGCGCATCGGATGCGGGCTGCGCGTGCTGACGAAGAGCATATCGCCCTTGCCGAGCAGGTTTTGCGCGCCGCTCACGTCAATGATCGTCCGCGAGTCAGCCACCGAGGGCAGCGAGAACGACACTCGGGCCGGGATGTTGGCCTTGATCGTGCCAGTGAGCACGTTGACGGAAGGCCGCTGTGTCGCCAGCATCAGATGGATGCCGACAGCGCGGGCCATCTGCGCCAGGCGCATGATGTACTCTTCCACTTCCTTCTGCGCGGTCATCATCAGGTCGGCAAGCTCATCGACGATGATCACGATATGCGGCATGCGGTCCTTAGGCAGAACTTTCTCGTTGTACGAGGCCAGGCTGCGGACTTTCGCCAGCGAGCAGGCATCGTAGCGGCGTTCCATCTCGCGAACGGCCCAGGCCAGCGCATGAACAGCCGCCGTGGGCGTGACGATGGGCTTGGCAAGGATATGCGGCAGTGACTCGTAAATTCCCATTTCGACGCGCTTGGGATCGACCATGATGAATCGCAGCTGCTCGGGTGTGTTGTGATAGCACATCGCAACGATGCAGTTGTTGACAAAGATGCTTTTGCCCGACCCTGTTGTTCCCGCGATGAGCAGATGCGGAAGCTCTTCGAGGCCGCTGATGAGGATACGGCCGTCAACGGTCTGCCCCAGCGGCAGCGGCAGATTCAGCTTAGTACGCTGAAACACTTCGCTTTCGAGGATCTGGCGCAGCGGTACGGCACGGCGGTTGACGTTTGGCAGCTCGATACCGATGTATGACGTGCCCGGGATCGGTGCTTCCACGCGGATCGAGGGCACTCCGAGGGCAACAGCGATGTCGTTGCCGAGGGCCGAGACTTTGCTCACCTTGATGCCGGGAGCGAGCTGGATCTGGTACTGAACGACGGTTGGACCAATGATCGTGCGCTTCAGCTCCGCAGAGACGCCGAAGTTAGCCAGAGACTCGATCACAGCCCGTCCGTTCTCCTGAGCCTGTACGTCATCGACGGCCTCGCGGATGTCTTTGTGAGGCCCAAGCAGATCAAGCGGCGGCGGGAAGCTGCCGGGTGCGATCTGACGGCCGCCGGGCAGAACTTCTTCCTCTGTTCCGGCCAAAGCTCCTGATGGCTCGATCTCGACAGAAGGCTTCTTCGTCAGAGGAACTGCAGGTTCAGGGCGCAAGTCTGGCCGCACCGGTCTGGCTGGACGAACCGGTTCTTCAGCAGGAAGCTGTGACGGCAGCTCGTCACTTTCTTTCGGTTCCTGCTCATCGTCGGGTTCATCCTCGTTCTTCCATTCGTCTTCTTCGTCGGGCTCCTGAACGAACTGCTCCGACTCCGTCCTGCTGTCCGGAGTCTCCTGTTCCTGTTCGTCCTCATACCAGCCGTGTTCCTCTTCTTCGCTGTACTCCTCGCGTTCATCAGACGGCTGCAGTTCGTGCTCTTCCTCTCCTGCCGCATCGTGGTCTCGGCCGAACAGTGAGCTGAAGGCCGCAGCGATCGAGGCGAAAAGCCCGGCTTTCGCGATTTTTTCGCGGCCGTCCGTTTCTTCTTCGTCTTCTTCAGGCAGGAGCTCTTCCTGCGAAGGCTCGCTTACGTCAAATTCTTCGACAGACGGCTCAGGTGACTTTTCTTCTTGTTCTTCGACAGAGAAACTCTCGGTCTCTTCGACCGGGGCAGGCGGAGCAGAAAAAACGCTCTCGTCGATGTCGGGCTCTTCCCCCTTCTTCCGGTGCCAGCGCGGCAGCGTCGGCAAATGAAGCCCCGAGCACTTTTCGCGCACCCAGGCAACGCGAGACGAACTGAGATGTCCGTAATTGAACGCCGAGAGAAACACCAGACACAGCCCGACGAGCATCGTGCCAATGGCACCGATCACGCGGGGCAGGAATCCCGACAGGAACTGCCCGAGAAGGCCCGGGCTGAGCAGGCCGATATTGCGAGCCAGCCCCGATTTTTGCAGCATCCCCAAAAACAGGCACACCGCTCCATAGAGACAGAAGGTGCCCAGCCACTGACTGCACACTCGTGAGACAAGTCGTCCGAGCAGCGAGCAGAACAGTCCGTAGAAGAAATGCAGCAGGATCAGGACGATCCCGCCTCCTGCACAGCGCAGCACATAGCTGGCAAGGTCTTCACCAAGCTCGCCCGCGCCCCGTGTGAAAAGCGCCGCCGTCACATAGAGAAGCAGCGCCGCCAGAAAGATCTGGCAGAGCCGGAACAGCGCGCCGAATTCAAAGCTGTTGGACGAATTCCGCGACCGCGGTGAGGTTTTCGTCGTGCGGCGGCGTGATTTCGTACGATTTTTCGAGTTCATTCTGTGGCCGTCCCGCCAACGATCAGTCCGTCAATGAGAAGCGACGGCTGGCCGTCCGTGACGGGAGCGCTCTGTCCCCCCTTTTCGCAGATTCCGGATTCGAGATGAAGATGACGGCCGACGGCGCGGATCCCTTTCAGCGCCTGGATGCCAGTGCCGATCAGCGAAGCGCCTTTAACGGGCTTCGTGACTGCGCCGTTTTCAATAAGATAGCCTTCAGTCACTTCAAAAACGAATTCGCCCGTCGTCGTGTTCACTTCGCCGCCGCCCATGCGGCGCACATAAAGGCCGTGACCGGCTTTTGCGATCATCGACTGTTCGTCGTCCTGACCGGGCGTCACGAACGTGTTGCTCATTCTCGGCAGCGGCAGCGTCGCGTATCCGGAGCGCCGTCCATTGCCCGTAAGCGGATGTCCGTAGAGTCTCGCCGACCGGCGGTCGGTCAGGTAGGCTTTGAGGATGCCGTTTTCCACCAGCACGGTGCGCGAAGCGGGAACGCCCTCGTCATCAATGTCGTAGCTGCCGTATGCACCGGGAACTGTCGCGTCGTCGACGATCGTCACGCTCTCGGCAGCGACCTGCCGGCCGATCATGCCGGCAAAGCAGGAATGCTCTTCATAAACAAGATCGGCTTCCATACCGTGGCCGCACGCCTCGTGAATGATCGTGCCGCCAGCTGATTCCGAAAGGACGACAGGCATCGTGCCAGCGGGGCACTCGACAGCTTCAAGATTGAGAAGCGCACGGTCTAGCGCTTTCCGCGCCAGGCGATCGGGATCAAGCGCCGCGAAATACTCGCGAGCATCCCCCCTTCGGCTCCAGAAACTGCTGCCGCTTTCAACGCGTCCGTCCCGCTCCAGCAGCACGCTGACGCCAAACGAGGTAAACTGACGCGACGAGGCAAACTGCCCATCCGCACAGGCCAGAGCCGAATGTGAAAGCGACGAAGAACACGACATCGAGACTTGGGAGATCCACTTGCATTCGCGCCGCAGTTCCTTATCAAGATGATAGCAGAATTCAAGATCGTCAGGAAAGAACGCCCGCGGGCGTTCCAGTGGAAAATCGCCCTCCGGCAGTGCCGGAGCAGTGACAGAAGCAAGCCGGCACGCTTCATTCCACATGCGGGCCACTGCCCCGTGTTCGACACCCGAAGACGAGGCTATTGCCGTATGCTTCCCGCGCAGCAGGCGCACGGAGCAGCCCGACGTGCAGCGGCTGGACGTTTCTTCGATCTTGCCGTCGCTGAAATACAGACTGCGTGAGTTGCCGCGTTTGAGATAAACATCGCCCCAGTCGGCGCCGGAAACACTTTTCAGCGCTTCTGATGCTGCCGACAGAGGATCGGTCATGCTCATCAGTAGCGCTTCTTTCCCGGCTGACGCCGTGCCGGCGAAGGGATCAGCCAGGGACGGACTGCGCCGGCTACGAATTCCGGCGTGCGAAGCGTCACGGCACAGGCACCGCTGTACAGAGCGGCCCAGCCAATGCCAGGGATGACCAGATCCTCCTCGGCATGGAGGCGGAACGATTCTTCTTTCCAGTTAAGCGAGGCCAGCCGGGCAGCGCATTTTTCGCACGGCGGCGTCAGAAGCTCGCCGGAATGTTCGTCGATCAGAGACACGATGCGCTCTTCACGAGTCTTATGCAGCGTCACGCTGTCTGGAGCGAAGAGTCCAAGACGCACCCAGCCCCGCTCCCCCGCATCAGTTACGGTGAGCTGCGCGAGGCCGCCGAAGAAGATCGTCTGTCCAGGCTTGAACACTTCGATCGAGCTCTGAAAGCTTTTCCGCGGCGAGAGCGCAGTCAGGCAGTCAGGACAGAGCACAGGGACGAACGGGTCCTCGCCCTTCAGTCCAGGAGCGTCGACCAGGACAGGACCGTGCTCCATGCGGTATTCCGTCATGCCGACGGTAGTTCCCGGCAGACGCGAGACGGTCGGCAGGTCATTTTTGAGCAGAGCGCCGAGGATCGTGCTTTTGCCGACGTTGGCCGCACCGGCAAAGAGTATCCGGTCTTCCGGGCTAAACGTATCGCGAAGGCGTGCCCTCAGGTCAGTCATGTCGCGGCGGCTGTGCGCTGAAATCAGAAAGATCTGCTCGGCCGGCACGCCGCACTGTTCCGACAGCCAGGCAAGCACTTCCTTGCGAGCAGTCCACGGCTCAAGCAAGTCGACCTTGTTGGCGACAAGGAACACGGGCTTGTTCAGCTCTTCGGCCCAGTCAAGGTCGGACATCGAGATTTCCGGACGGGTTACGTCGAGCACGAGGAACAGTGCTGCACACGAGTCAGCCTGACGGCGGAGCTCCTTCTGGATGTTCGGATCGCTGATCAGCGCCTTGCGGAATACGCCGTAGTGCTTCATCTGAAAGCATCTCTTGCACAGCACGCCCTCTTTCGGCTCCCTGCCTGGAGCGAGAAAGCCGGGCAGGTTCTCATCAGCCGTCTGAAACACGGCGCCGCAGCCGGGACAGCGTTTTTTCTCTTCCATACTGTGGTTCACCTTCTTTATATCAAGCACTTCGCGTTACTTTCGATATTTTTTGACGTTTTTGATGTGCTCGCTCTCAGTCTTGGCAAATGCATGAGTGCTGTCGCCCTTTGCCACATAATAGAGGAAGTCGTTCTTGTCAGGCGACAGCGCGCCGCCCCAGGCCGCCGCTGAAGGCACACAGATAGGCAGCGGCGGAAGGCCGGGCTTTTTATAGGTGTTGTAGGGCGAATCGATCTCAAGATGCTTGTAGAGCACACGCTTGAGCACTTCCCCCTTGCGCAGATACCACGCATAAACGACGCTCGCGTCGATCTGAAGGAGCATCTTTTTCGCCAGTCGGTTTTCAATCACTCCCGCGATCACGGGATATTCGCTGTCAACCTGTGCTTCGCGCTGGAGCAGCGACGCGATCACAGCGGCGCGCATTGCCGTGTCCTTGTCCGTGATAACCGTGCCGAATTTGTCAAACCACGCGCCCGATGCCGCTCGGACTAGGGCGGGAAGCGACTTCTCCGTCAGGGCATACGTCTCGGGCAGTAAAAACGCTGCACGGGCCAGCACATCCTTGGGCAGGATCTTCAGCATCGCCTCTGGATAGTTCTTATCGTCGGAAAGAGCCGCTTTCTGTGCTTTTTCATCACCGAACGGCAGCGGTTTGGCAGGCAGCGCACCGGGGATGATGATCTCGCTATGGTATGTGGGGATCGCGTCTTTCAGCTGCTGTGCAACGTACCACGTCGGTCCGGACTTGATCTCGTACGTGCCGGATTTCAGAGTACGGTCAGCGCCTTTTTTCGTCAGCCAGTACAGCAGATTATGGGCGTCGGTCACAAGTCCCTTTTCGCAGACGGCCCGGGCGAAAGAGCGCAGCGATTCGCCGTCTTTGAGCATGACGAGCTCTGTGCTTTCATCCTTGTGGAACGGCATGACAAACACGTCCTTCCACTGGGCAGGCTTCCAGCGGTAAGCAGCCAGCCCGAGTGCCAGAACGGTGGCAGCACAGCAAAGCAGGAAAAACTTTTTCATGAGCTCCTCCTCCGAAGTCAAAAGTTAAACGATCAGCATCGCGTCACCGAACGAGAAAAAGCGGTAGCGCTCCTTCACGGCCTCAGCGTAGGCCTTCATGATGTTATCATAGCCGGCGAATGCCGCAACAAGCATAACGAGCGTACTCTTGGGCAGGTGGAAGTTGGTGATCAGAGCATCAACAGCTTTGTACCGAAAGCCGGGATAGATGAAGATCTCTGTCTCAAGCGGGCCGGGACGCAGCTCGCCATGAGCCGCACACATGCCTTCGAGCGTGCGGACGACGGTCGTGCCGACGGCGATGACGCGGCCGCCGCGCTTTTTTGCTGCCATGATCGTGTCATAGGCTTTTTGCGGGATGACGCAGCGTTCGGAATGCATCTGGTGCTGTCTGATGTCATCGGTCTTAACAGGGCGGAACGTGCCGAGCCCGACTTCAAGCGTGATGTCAGCAATGTCGACGCCCATATCAGCGATCTTCTGCAGAAGTCCGGGCGTGAAGTGCAGCCCCGCCGTAGGAGCAGCAGCCGATCGAGGATCCTTGGAATAGACAGTCTGGTAGTCCTCCGGGCGCGAACTACGCTCGTGAATGTACGGCGGCAATGGCATCGTGCCGTTGGCCTCAGCCAGAGCGCGCACATCGCATTCGGCGGGGAAAGCGACCGAACGGACGCCGTCGTCGCTTTTCACTTCGCCGATAACGGCAATTGTACCATCAGGCAGGCGGACGCCTGTTCCCTCAGGCAGCCGGCGTCCGGGACGCACGAGTGCTTCCCATCGCGTCTCTCTTTCGTCTTCGGGACGCAGCAGCAGGATCTCACATTGGGCGGTTCCGCCTTCCTTGACGCCGGCAATGCGGGCAGCCATCACGCGTGTATCGTTGCGCACGAGCACATCGCCGGGGCGAAACCACTGCAGGATGTCGTAAAAATGCTGATGGAACAGCGCTCCGTCGCTGCGACGCAGCGCCAGCAGACGGCAGTGATCGCGAGGTTCGACCGGAACCTGTGCGATCAGCTCGGGAGGAAGCTGGTAATCATAGGTATCGATGCTGAAAAAATCAGGTTGGTTCGTCAAAGGGGTCACTCCTGTGTCACCGCCGCTGAATGACGGTGCCCGGATAATAAAAATTGAGGATCTTCTCGGCGCTCCAGCCGTGATCGGCCATCGCCTTTGCCCCCCACTGAGAGAGACCGACTCCATGGCCCCAGCCGCGGCCATAGAGCGAGACCGCCCCGGCAACAGTTACGGAGGTCACACCGGCAGACGCGCGCACAGGCTTATTTTCTTCAACGTCAGCCTGCGGCGGTGCCGGCCGCTTTTCCGGTTCGTGGGGTACGATCGTTTTGTCCTGAACAGTGCCCAGCGCTTTGTTCAGATAAAAGCGCTCGCGCTCAGGATACATGAGCATATCAAGCCGCTCGTCGACCGTGAACTTTTTCTGAGCGATCAGTGCCCGCAGATGCTCTTTTTCTTCCGCGTTCAGCGGTGCTCCTGCCATCGCCCGGGGGGCCGGCTTTCGCTGTTCGACAGACCGCAGAGCTGAAACGCGCTGTTCAGCAGAAGAACTGGACGCTCCAGCGCGGGAGAACTCGAAGAACGTGCTTCGAACTTTTCGCGCACCGATAAGCATGCGAAATTCTGCGCTCGTCAGCGTGGACGTGCCTGCGCTTCCGGTAAAACGAAGCATCGTAGGACGGCCGGCAGCATCGCGCTGGATGATCCCCATCTCTCGCAAAGTGCCAACGCTTTTGCCCTTTTTGGCCAGAGCATTCTGGATCTCCGCGGCCGTGACCGTCGCTTCCCATTCTGCTTTAGGAGACTGGGACGGATACGGCTCGCGGCGCACAACGAGATAGGGTTCTGGCTTGCCCCACACGTCGCGGATATCTGACGTGGCTCCGCCGCTGTCAGAACTGAAAAACGTGCGCGCCAGCGCGCCGCGATAGGTGACGACCTGTCCGCGAGTCTGAATGACAGCCTGGTCGGTCGTGGCGCCGTGGATGTTGACGCCGCGGTACACCTGACAGTGGTCAGTATCGCACACGTCAAAGCCCTGTGAGCTGTGCCGCCCCATTTGTGAAAGCGCGTAGGTGCGAGAGATCACAGCCTGGGCCTTGAGAACTTCGAGAGCCCAGAGCGGACTGATCTCGATGCCAAGCACGCCGCGAAGGTATTTTTCCACGTCCAGTTTGTTGACGACCGTCAGTCGGCCGCCCTGAGCGCGCAGGACGATCTCCCCTTCATAGGCAGTCTTGCCGCAGCGGATGGGCTGAGTCGAAGTGAGGATCACAGGCGAAGCGTAGCTTTTTCCATGAATGACGACATTCGCTCCATGCGCCTGCGCCGTAAAGCTGGACGGCACGGCAAAGCGTTTTCCGCCGGCACTTGCGGCGATCCCCTGTCCGGAAATAACTGCTGAAGGAATGCCAACTTCGACTCCGACGCGGATCATCAACGCCTGAGCCGGAAGGCACAGCAACAAGGCGCACAAAAAGACGCTACAAAAGCGGAAGCTGCTCCGCAGGCTCCTGCGGCGGATTTTTTCCCAGATAGCGGTATGCATTTTCTGTTGCTTTCCTCCCTCGCGGAGTGCGTTCGATCATGCCTTTCTGGATCAGATAAGGCTCATAAATGTCTTCGATTGTCTGCGGTTCCTCGTTGAGCGCTGCCGCCAGCGTCGAAAGTCCGACAGGACCGCCGTCGAACAGCGTGACGATCGCGTCGAGGATCTTGCGGTCACCGTCATCAAGGCCAAGGCGGTCAAGCCCAAGCGTATCCATGGCGCGTTCGGCCAGCGCCGCTTCGACGACAGGGACACCGGCCACCTGCGCGAAGTCGCGTACACGCCGCAGCAGACGCAGAGCGATTCGGGGCGTGCCGCGCGAGCGTTCGGCGATCGAACGGCACGCCTCGGGCTCCACTTTCAGCCCCATCACTCCCGCGCCGCGGTCGAGGATGACGCAGAGCTCCTCCGGTGTATACAGACGCAGCTGCTCGATGATGCCAAAGCGTGCCCGCAGGGGCGAACTGAGCAGCCCAAGCCTCGTCGTCGCTCCAACGAGGGTGAAGCGCGGCAGATTGAGGCAGATGCTGCGCGCCATCGGCCCTGAGCCGACGACGATGTGCAGCGTAAAGTCCTCCATCGCGGAGTACAGAACTTCCTCAATAGTCGTCGACATACGGTGGATCTCGTCAATAAAGAGCACATCGTGCTCCTGAAGATTGGAGAGGATCGCCGCAAGATCACCGGGCTTTTCCAGCGCGGGGCCAGTGGTGACGCGAAGCTCGCTCCCCATCTCATGCGCGATGATACCAGCCAGAGTCGTCTTGCCAAGGCCGGGCGGGCCGTAGAAGAGGATGTGGTCCAGCGCTTCCTCGCGCTTTTTAGCGGCCTGGATATAAATTTCGAGCTTCGACTTGATCTCACTCTGACCGTTGAAATCAGCCAGCTCAAGAGGCCGAAGCCCGCGCTCCTCCTGCCGCTCCAGCCGCTCTTCCTGCGGCGGCAGCTCAAAGCCGCGAATGATCGGTTCCTTGTCCATTGCCTCTCACCTCGTCAGCGCGGCTGAAGCAGCCGCAGACAGGCCATGATCGCCGAACTCTCGTCGAGCTCGCCCAGCTCTGCCTCGACCTGCTTGTAGGCTCGCAGTGCAGACGCACGGTCGAACCCGAGCGATTCAAGCGCATCGAGCACGCCGCCGGCGCTCTTGGCCGCGGATGTTCCGGTGCTGACTGAAACGCCAGCAAGCGGTTCGAAGCCCTTGCGGTGGATGCGATCGGCCAGCTCGAAGCAGATACGCTCCGCTGTTTTCTTGCCAATGCCGGGCACGGTCGTGAGCATCTTGGGGTCATCACGCTCGACAGCCGAGATGATGTCGGCTGGCGAAAGACATTGCAGCACCGCGGCCGCCATTTTGCCGCCCACGCCTTTAGTGAGGATCATCAGCTTGAACAGCCGCCGTTCCGTCTCGTCGGCAAAACCGTACAGCGCAATGCCGGCATCGCTGATCTGAAGATACGTATAGAGAAAAGCCTGTCCGTCGACTTTGCACAGATCGGCGGCGCGGCGGGTAGCAAGAACCTCCACGCCAAAACCGTTGCAGTCGATGACGACGGAAAAGTCAGATTTTTGGATGACAGTTCCTCTGATGCTGGCAAGCATGGCTATCTCCTTCCGTAGGCATACTGCGGGCTGCGCACGATCGCCAGTCCCGCCAGAGCAATGCCGAGCGCGTCGGCAGTATCGTCAGGGCGCGGGATCTCCTCCAGACCGAGGAGCTGCTGGATCATGCGCTGCACCTGGCGCTTCTCGGCGTTGCCGTCGCCGCACACAGTCAGTTTGACCTCCGACGGCTTCGGCTCAACCAGGGGCAGACGATACTGCGCCGAAAGCAACAGGATCGCGCCTCTGGCCTGCCAGACGGCCTCTGCGGTAGTGCGGTTTTGTCCGAAGAACAGGCGCTCCACCGACATAAAATGAGGGGAGCAGGTTTCGATCTGCTCCCTCACTCCATCATACAATGCTTTGATTCGGATCGGCGTTTCCTGATGGGGAGGCGTCTCAAGACAGCCGTAAGCGAGGGCCGTATATGAGCCGCCGCTCTGGCGCACGAGGCCCCAGCCGAGGCGGCCGATGCCGGGATCGATGCCCAGACAGACGAGCCCTTTAGTCGTCGTTGGCAATGGCCTCGTTCACCTCGTCAGTAAACTCGAAGTTGGCAAACACGTTCTGAACGTCGTCGTGACCTTCAAGCAGGTCGATCAGCTTGACCATCTTGCGGGCCTTGTCGACGTTGCTGATCGAAACAGTCGTTTTGGGAACCTGGATGACTTCAGCATCGGCGATCTTGTAGCCCTTCTTCTCAAGAGCTTCGCGCACGTCCATCATGGCGCTGGGATCGGTCGTCACCTGAGCGCCCTCGTCCTGCATGGCGACATCGTCGGCGCCGGCATCGATCGCGTCTTCCATGAGCTGGTCCTCATTGACCTCGCCCTCGACGATGACGCTGCCCTTGCGCTCAAAGTTCCAGGCAACGCTGCCGGGCGTGCCCATGGAGCCGCCGTTGCGCTCAAGGATCGCACGGATCTCGGGCGTGGTACGGTTGCGGTTATCAGTCAGCGACTCGACGATGATCGCGACGCCCTCGACGCCGTAGCCTTCGTACGTGATCTCCTCGTAGGAGACGCCCTCCAGCTCGCCGGTGCCGCGCTTGATGGCGCGCGTGATCGTGTCGTTGGGCACGCTGGCTGCTCTGGCGCGGTCAAGAGCAGCCTTCAGACGCACGTTCATGCCAGGATCGCCGCCGCCTTCCTTAGCGGCGATGATGATCGCCTTGATCAGCTTCTGGCGCTCGTTGCCCTTCTTGGAGTCCTGCGCAGCCTTACGGTGCTTGATATTAGCCCACTTGGAATGTCCCGACATAAAAAATCACCTCATGAAAAGTTTGAAAGGACCGATCTGCGGTCCTCTTTAAAACAGTTTTTTGCGTTACAGATTATCGACAATGACGCACTTCGGCGGCATTGAGCGTTTGTGCTCAGAAGCGCGTATGCGGCGCTCAATCTCGCGCGCATCGCGTTCACTGACCGGCTGCCCTGAAACATACGCGTCAAGCACGTCGTAGGTCAGCCCCATCTCCTGCTCATCCGTCTGGCCTTCCCACAGACCAGCCGAAGGCGGCTTGTCGATCACGACGGAAGGGATGTTCAGCACCCGAGCGATCTTCCTCACTTCGCCCTTGGTCAGGTCGGCCAAAGGCATAAAATCGCTGCCCCCGTCACCGTATTTTGTGAAATAGCCGATGGTGACTTCGTCTTTGTTGCCCGTGCCGCAGACGAGATAGCCAAGCGTCTGCGCGATCGCATACACGGTGATCATGCGCAGCCGGGGCTTGATGTTGGCCGAGGCCAGCTTTGAAGGCGGCATGACACCGTTCAGCATCTCCATATACGCGTCATAGGGGCGCGACAGGTCGGCGTCGACCATTTTGATGCCAAGCGCGTCAGAAACAAGACGCGCGTGCTCGGCATCGAGCGAAAGGCTGTGGCACGGCATCTGCACGGCAAGCACCTTGTCGGCACCAAGCGCCTCTTTGAGAAGCGCCGCAGCAACAGCCGAATCAATGCCGCCGCTCATGCCCACAACAGCGCCGCCGGCGCCTGAGGCGGAAATGATCTGGCTGATCCATTTTTTGATGGAGTCGATGAGCTTGCGAGCGTCTCTCATCGTGCGCACTTCCTTTCGTCCACGTTTCGCCTGTGCGGCGTGACGTTTTATTTTACCACAACCGCCAGCATTACGCACTGAAAAAGCCATCACGGAAATCCGTGATGGCTTTTTTTCTTATGATTTTTTTGGAAGATAAGGGCGAAGCGCCTCGATCACGCTCGCGCCTTTTTCTATGCGCGCAACGATCTCGCCTTCGCGGAACACGACCAGCCCGTTCGGAGAACCGGCAATGCCCAGCTGAGCGTGACGAGCCTCGCGGGGGCCGTTCACCTCGCAGCCCATCACCGCAACGGTATAGCCGTCGGGGAGACTGCCGAGGATCTCGCGTACCTCCGGCACAGCGTCGGCCACATCAAGCTGACGGCGGCCGCAGGTAGGGCACGAGATCAGCTTTCCGCCGCGCTGACGAAGATCAAGCGCGCGCAGGATGCTGTACGCAGCTCGCACTTCATCTGCAGGCGGCTGCGAGAGCGACACGCGCATCGTGTCGCCGATGCCCATCGCGAACAGGCGCGACAGGCCGCAGGCGCTTTTGACAATTCCGTCAAGGCCGCTGCCTGACTCAGTGATGCCGACGTGGAAAGGGAAGTCGCCGTAGCGCTCGTTCAGCAGCACGTTGGCGCGCAGCGTCTCTGCGATGTCGGTGGACTTGGCGGAGACGATCACGTCGTAAAACTTGCGCGAAAGGAGCATCTCCATCTGCTGCGAGACGGCCAGAGCAAGCGCTGCGCCGCGGTCACCGCCGGACTGGCGGAGCTGCTCAGCGTTGATCGAGCCGCTGTTGGCACCGATGCGAATGACGACGCCGCGGTCTCGCGCCAGTTCAACGACGCTCGTCAGCCGCTGCGGACTGCCCATGTTGCCAGGATTGATGCGGATGGAAGGGCAGCCGGCTTCAATGGCCGCGACGGCAATGTCAGGATCGAAGTGGATGTCGGCCATCAGCGGCAGCGGCGCACGCTCACAGAGCGTGCGCAGACAGTCTTTCAGTTCAGCCGTGGGAAGAGCCACGCGCACGAGCTCGCAGCCTTCCTTTTTGAGCTCTTGCAGCTGAGCCAGGCACGCTTCGGTGTCAGGCAGGCGCGTTTTCAGCATCGACTCGACGCGGAGAGGCGCGCCGCCGCCGATCGTCAGCGAGCCGATGCGCAGCGTTTTTTTCATGAGGATTACCTCCCGAACAGGCGCAGGATATCCTGCCACGTAATCAGCACGATCAAAGCGGCGAGGAACATGAAACCGATGAAATGGATCTTGCCTTCCAGCTCTGCCGAAACGTTGCGGCCAGTGATCATCTCGCCGATGGCAAAGACGATATGCCCGCCGTCAAGCGCCGGGAACGGGAGCAGATTGATGATGCCCAGGTTGAGACTGATGATCGCAAGGAACGACAGCAGCGAGAAGAAACCTTCCCGCGCGGCTTCCCCCGCCATCGCCGCAATGCCGACCGGGCCGGACACGTCAGCGGCCGACGGGTGGACGATCATGTCTTTCAGGCCGTGCAGCATTGCCATCGACATCTGGAATGTGTAGTTGAGCGAGCCGGCAACAGCACGGAAGAATGAGAGCTTTTTCACCGCCGGGCGAATGCCGATCAGCGGGGGCTCGCCTGGCTTCTGCGACTTCGTGCCCATCGTCAGCGACAGTTTTTCGGAGCCGCGGCGGACTTGCAAATGAAGCTCTTCCGCCTGCTTCGCCCGGGAACGAATGGCCTGCGTCATTGAGCGCCAGTCGCTGACGGCGATTCCGTCGACCGATTCGATCACGTCGCCGCTGCGCAGACCGGCTATCTCGGCAGGGAAGCCGGGGATCAGCTCACCCACAGCCGAGGTCGAGAGGTCAAGCACGCCGCGGCTCATCAGCATTACCGTCGCCATGACGACAACAAGGAGGATATTGTTGAATGCGCCGGCTGCGAGGATGATCAGCTTCTTCCAGGGCGCTTTTTCCTGAAAGCCTTCGCCGGGGAGGACCGTCTCGCCCTCGTTCTCCTCGCCCATGCCGCCGAGACGGACGAACCCGCCCACGGGGATGGCGCGCACCGACCACTTGTTCTTGCGCCCCTGGCGCTGCCACAGCAGCGGCCCCATGCCGAATGAAAACTCATGCACCTTTACGCCGAACCACAGCGCCGTGATGTAGTGCCCAAACTCATGCACCATCACGCACACGAGGATAATGAACAAAAACGCGACAACACTCAGTCCCATCAGCGCCATCCTTTCTTCGCGGCGCCGCCAAGCGTGCCGGAAACTGCCAGCTCTTCGGCGGCCGCCAGACAGCGCTCATACAGAGCGATGCGCTCTTCGACGCTGTCAGCCACGCCGCCCTCGTATCGGTCGATCATCGCGGCAACGAGACGTGCAATGCCGGTGAAGGGAATCTTCTCCTCAAGAAACAGCTTTACCGCAGCCTCATCAGCAGCAATTAGAATGACCGCAAAAGGCTCGCCGAGCTTCGCGGCGTCAAGTGCTGTGAAAAAACCGGGGAAGCGGTCGCGCGTCGGAGCTTCGAAATGAAGATCAAGTCCGTCGAGACTCACCGGTGCGATGCCGTTCAGCTTCAGCTGCGGACGCTTGGGCCAGGATAGCGCCGTCAGCGCCGCCAAACGCATGTCAGGAGGGCTGAGGAGCAATTTTGACGCGCCGTCAGCAAACGAGACAAGGGCGTGAACTTTCGAGCCTGGATGAATCACCGCTCCTACGCGTGACGCCGGCACACCGAACAGATAGCTGGCCTCCAACAGCTCGATGCCCTTGTTGATCATCGTCGCGCTGTCAACGCTGATCTTGCGGCCCATCGGCCACACCGGATGCGCTGCCGCCTGCGCCGGCGTGACCGCTTCGAGCTGTTCTGGCGGTGTGCGCAAAAAAGGACCGCCCGAAGCCGTAAGGATCAGCTTTGCGACGCCTGAGCGATCCTCCCCCGCCAGACACTGCCACAGAGCGTTGTGCTCGCTGTCAAGCGGACGGAGCTGCCCTCTTTCAACAAATGGGGCAATGCGGGCGCCGAGGATCAGCGCCGATTCCTTGTTGGCGAGGCTGACTTCCAGTCCCGCTTCAAGCGCTTTCTGCAGCGCTTTCACAGCCGCCACACCCGAGGAGGCGAAAACAAAATGATCGGCCACAGCCGGATCGATCAGGTCAAGCAGCGCTTTTTCACCGCAGGCAAGCTGCATATCCGCAGGCAGATCAGTGCGCGGAACACTGAGCACTGCCCGCTTTGCCCCAAATTCACGGCACAGGGCGGGAAAAGTCTCCCGCCCTGTGTCTGCTGCCAGCGCCGTGACCGTAAAATCCTCCGGATATGAGCGGCATACATCGAGCGCCGAACCGCCGACGCTGCCCGTACAGCCGATCACTGCGACTCTTTTTTTCGATTGAGCTTCCATGATTTCCTCTTCATCCCACGCATCACAGCAGACAGACCCACCAGATCAGCCACGCGCACAGCGAGTTGACAAGGACGCTGTCGAAACGGTCAAGGAAGCCGCCGTGTCCGGGCAGAATATGTCCGCTGTCCTTGACGCCGTTCTCGCGCTTGATCAGCGATTCAACAAGGTCGCCAAGCTGCCCCGCACTGCCGCAGGCCGCGCCTGTCAGTACGAACGCCCAGGGGCTGAAACCAAAATACCACGCGCACAGCGCGCCGCAGAGCGTGCTGGCAAAAAATCCGCCGACGAATCCTTCGAGACTCTTGTTCGGGCTGATGTGCGGACAGATGCGCAGCGTGCCCCAGCGCGAACCGACAAGGTAAGCAGCAACATCGCACGACCATGTACAAAGAAAGATCGAAAGCACCGCTGCCCAGCCGACAGGATCGGGCAAAGCGCGGAAGCGGATCATGCAGTACCATGGCACAATCGTGTAAATCAGCCCCGTCATCACCGGACCGACGCTGGCGTTTGAGTGGCTGTCGGCGGTGATCTGCCGGCGCGCCAGCTCGACAAAATAAGCGAAGAAGCAGCACAGGCCAAAGATAGCCATCAGCCCCGCCTGCGAGACGTGCTCCGATGAAAACAGCACGATCGCCGCAGTGACGAACGCGGCAAAAACGTCAGCTCGCGGCACGCCGGGCGCCATGCGGCAGAACTCCCACAGAGAGCCCAGCGCGATGAACGCAGCGAAGCCGTGCCACCACCAGCCGCCAAGGTACAGCATCGTCAGCATCACGGCAACGAGCGCCGTCCCGCTGAGGGCGCGGACGATCAGGGTATGCTTAAAGCTGTTCGACTCTGCCATAGCGGCGCTCCCTTCCTGAATACGACTCCAACGCCTTTTTCAGCTCTTCCTTGCCGAAATCGGGCCAGAGCGTGTCGGTAAAATAGAATTCGCTGTACGAGCTCTGCCACAGCCAGAAGTTGCTCAGCCTCAGCTCTCCGCTGGTACGGATCACCAGATCAGGATCGGGCAGGTCTGGCAGATACAGAAAGCGGCGCAGATCGTCCTCGCTGCGGATGACCGTGCCCGCTTGCTGCGCGGCAGAGATCGCGTCGATGATCTCCTGGCGGCCGCCATAGTTGAAACACACCGCAAGGGTGATGCGGTCACAGGCAGCCGTTTCCGACTCGCTCCAGTCGATCACGTTGAGCACTTCCTCGGGAACGCCTTTTCGCGAGCCGCAGAAGAGCACTTTCACGCCGCTTTTTTTAAGCTCCGGCACTTTCGCCTTCGCATAGCGCTGGAGAAGTTCCATCAGACCGGCCACTTCCATCTTGGGCCGGTTCCAGTTTTCGGTAGAAAAGGCATAGACCGAGAGCACGGACACGCCCATCTCGGCCGCGGCTCGCAGGGTGCGCTCCAGCGCTTCCACGCCGGCGCGATGGCCGAGCAGCCGCGGCAGGCCGCGCTTTTTGGCCCAGCGGCCGTTGCCGTCCATGATCACGGCGACATGTTTGGGAATGTTGTTAGACTGTTGTTCCATCGTTCTTTCCTTGTAAACTCATGTAGCGCGCTCGGATCTCCTGAATGTCGCGCCACGTCAGATCCTTCGGACCGCCCTTTTCGCGGCTCTCGTTGCGCAGCAGATAGCTGGGGTGGAACATCGGCATCAGCGAGATGCCGCGCCATGTGAACCACCGACCGCGCATTTTCGTGATGCCGCCGGTGCTGTGCAGGAACCACTTCAGCGGCGTATTGCCAAGCGCCACGATGATCTGCGGACGCAGCAACGCGATCTGCGCCTCCAGCCAGCCCTGGCAGCGGAGCACTTCTTCGATCTCGGGGACGCGGTTTCCGGGCGGACGGCACTTGACGATATTGGTGATGTACACTTCTTCCCGCTTGAAGCCGGCCGCTTCAAGAATGCGGGTGAGCAGCTGCCCCGCAGGGCCGACGAAGGGACGTCCTGTATCGTCCTCGACCTCGCCGGGGCCTTCACCGACGAACATGATGCGGTTGGTCAGGCTCCCCTCGCCCACGACGACGTTTTTGCGTGTCCTGCAGAGGCCGCAGCGCTCGCAGTGCAGGACCGCATCCTGAAACAGACTGTAGAGCTGAGCGCGCTTCTGGGGCGAGCGCATCGCTTTGAAAAGCATCTCAGTCATCGAACGTCACCTCGGCAATCGTCACATCGACGCGGGCCACTTCCATTCCCGTCAGCTGCTCTACCGCCACGCGCACGCGCAGCGCGGTCTGCCGCGTCAGCTCCTTGAAATTGAGCGCGCCCGTCTTCACTGTCAGCGACAGCACGATGACAAGGCGATCATGCTCCTGCTTGACGCGAGGCTCTTTGGCCGATATCACCTGAGGCGTGCTCTTCGCCACGTACTCAGCGATCTGCTCCACGACCTCCGGCTCGATCTTGAGCGCTCCGTAGTAGCTGAACGGCGGGCGCACGATCGTCTTTTCAGTTTCCTCCCGGCTGGAAAAGAGATTCTTCAGACGGCCGACAAGGCGGCCGGTGTAGTTCTTCTGGATCTGCGTCTGCGCGACCGGGATGACGTGACGCTTGTTCTGCTTTCGTTCGTACAGTGCCTTTTCGATCTCGTCGTCGGAAGCGACCTGCTCGATGTGGATGTACTCCGACGGCTCGGGCAGTCCGAGGATGGCGCAGATGTCGTCGCTCATGCCTTTGGAAGTGGCCAGCACCATCACGCGGGCCCCCGGGAAACGGGCGATGCAGCGACGGACTTCCTCGCGATGATCCTCAAAGTGGAACATGGCACGGCGGATGGCGCGCACCATGTTGGGCTCGGTTTTGGCGCTCTTGCCGGCGAGGATGCGGCCGCGAGAGATGACGAGCCCGTCGTCGATGATCATGTCGATCTTCTTCTTCGACGCGACCATCTGCGATCTCATGCTCTTTCCCGTGCCGGCCGGCCCGTAGAAGGCCAGCACGGTGTACTTGCCGGGCAGCGGCGGCGATACTTTTTTAACTGCCATGCTCACATGCCCCTTTCAGACCGGCGCGTCAGCTACGCGATGCTCTCGCCCTCTTCGATCGATACATGCGCGCCCAGACTGGTCAGTGCCTTGTCGAAATCTTCGTAGCCGCGCAGGATGTGCTTCAGCCCGTGGACGCGCGTCTCACCCTCGGCGGCCAGTCCGGCCAAAGCCAGAGCAGCGCCGGCACGGAGGTCAGTAGCCTGCACGTCCGAACCGTTGAGCGCCTCGACGCCGCGGATGACAGCCGTGTTGCCCTGAATGTCGATCTCCGCGCCCATCTTGCGCAGCTCGGGCACATGCTGGAACCGCGACTCGAAAATGCTCTCCTTCACCACGCTCGTACCGTGTGCAAGGCACAAAGCGGCCATCAGCTGCGGCTGAACGTCCGTGGGGAATCCGGGATACGGCATGGTCTTCACCGACAGGCTCTTCATGCGGTCCCTGGAAGGATAGACAGTTACGCGGTCTTCCTGACGGAGATAGCCCACCTCGGCCTCTTCCAGCTTCGCCAGCAGCGAGTCGAAATGCTGCGGCATCACGTCGGTGACAGTGACTTCGCCGTTGGTGATCGCGCCGGCAAGCAGATACGTGCAGGCAGCGATCCGATCAGGGACGATCTTCACCGTGCCGCTGGCCAGTTCAGGCTTGCCATTCACCTGGATGATGCCCTGGTTGTCCTTCTTGAACACCACATCCGCGCCCATCGCCTGAAGCGCCTGGACAAGATTGGTGATCTCAGGCTCGCGGGCAGCGTTTTCGATGATCGTCTCGCCCTCAGCGAGCGCCGCCGCCATGACCAGATTCTCCGTCGCGCCGACAGAAGGGAAATCAAGATAGATACGGCAGCCGCGGAGCTTTTCTGCCGTCGCATAGACTGCGCCATGGTGCAACTCGATCTGGGCGCCCATCTTGGCAAGCCCCTTGAGGTGCAGATCGATCGGGCGGGCTCCGATGGTGCAGCCGCCGGGCATCGGCATCACTGCACGTCCCTGCTGAGCCAGAAGCGGACCGAGGACGATCGACGAAGCGCGCATCTTCTGCACCTGCACCGCCGGCATCTCGCACGACAGCTCGCCGTTGCGGGTGACCGTCACCGTGCCGTTTTCGAACGTCACCGTCATGCCAAGCTCGCGCAGCAACGCGGCCATCGTCTCAGTGTCGCGCAGAAGCGGCACGTTGGTGCAGGTCAGCGTCTGTCCCTGGCCGAGCAGCAGTCCGGCAGCAACAACGGGCAGCGCAGCGTTCTTCGAACCCTGGATGCGGATGCTCCCGTGCAGCGGCGTGCCGCCGGTGATCTTCAGATAACGTGAACTTTCCATAAAAAAATTCCACTCCCAACGCAGGTCTGTTTTATCAAAACGGTTCGACTGCCATTATACAACAGAAAGCCGCTAAAATTCCACCGTCAACGAATCCATGCCCTTTATTTATAACGACAAAAAACGCCGCTGCCCGAACGGACAGCGGCGTTTCGTTTTGCAAATTTTGTTTTCGTCACACCTGCGCCAGCAGCCATGCCGCGCAGAGACTGCCCAACTGGAGCAGGCAGAGCGTAGCGAGCACGCGCACGGGGGAAAAACCGTGGTCGAGCAGACGGTGGTGGATGTGGCTGCGATCGGGATAGAATGGAGATTTGCCCGCAGCAAGCCGCCGCAGGATAGCACACAGCGTGTCGATCACAGGGACGCCGCCTGCCAGCAGGAGCATTGCACCGAAACGCGTCAGGCCGAATCCGGCATCGCGCAGCCACAGCGAAGCGATCATGGCAATGAAGTAGCCGAGAAGATACACGCCGCCGTCGCCGACAAATGTATGCGCCCTCGGGAAGTTCCAGAAGAACATCCCCGCGGCAATCGAAGCGACCGGCACTACCCAGACACTGCCGCACGTCACGCCGAGAAAACTCAGGCAGAGAATCGACATCGCCAGAGAAAGGCCGTTAAGCCCGTCAATAAAGTTATAGGCGTTTGTGACGCCGGCAATCCAAACGACGAGAAGCGCCGTTTTGAACAGGCCCAGTCCGCCCGATATAGGGACAAACAGCAGCGCCGCGGCAAAGTGCGCTGCCAGGCGCCCGAACGGCGACAGCGAAAACATGTCGTCGATGTAGCCGGCATAAAACACGATCGTCGCGCCGGTGAGGATCATCCTCAGCTCGAACGTAACATCCGGGTACAGCAGCGCCCAGATCATCAGCCCGCCCCACAGCACCACGCCGGCCCCGCGGGGCATCGGCGTGTGATGGATCTTTCGGTCGTCGGGATAGTCCATCATGCCGTAATGGTTTGAAAGCGAGATCGAGACAGGCGTCATGGCCGCGCCCCAGATCACGCCAAGCACAACGGACCAGAGGACGTTCATGCTCTAACGGGTGCCGAAGATGCGGTCGCCGGCGTCGCCAAGCCCCGGCACGATGTAGCCGTGCTCGTTGAGGTGACTGTCGAGGGCGGCAACGAAGATGTTCACGTCAGGGTGCGCTTCGTGCACGACCGAAACGCCTTCAGGAGCGCCGATCATGCAGACGAGCGAGATCTTGCGGCCGCCGCGCTTTTTGATCAGACTGATCGCCGCAGCCGATGAGCCGCCGGTGGCCAGCATCGGGTCGAGCAGGAAGATGTCGCGCTCCTCAATGTCGCCCGGCAGCTTGCAGTAGTATTCGACCGGCGCGAGCGTCTGCGGATCGCGATAGAGACCGATGTGCCCAATCTTGGCGTTGGGGATCAGATTGAGGACGCCCTCCATCATGCCCAGACCGGCGCGCAGGATCGGCACCACGGCCAGTTTCTTGCCCGCGATGGCATACGCCTTGGTGCGCGTCACAGGAGTCTCCACATCAATCATCTTCAGCGGCAGATCGCGCGTGATCTCGTACACCATCAGCGAAGCGATCTCGGCCACGGTTTCACGGAACGTCTTCACAGGCGTATTCTTGTCGCGGATGATGCTCAGCTTGTGCTGGACGAGGGGATGATCGAAGATCACGACCTGACCGCCCTGACCGTTGTTGAAGGCGCGGTTGGCACTGCGTTCGTAGGCACAGATCTTCTGCGTGCGGCGGATGTGACGGCCGCCTTCGAACTCGGTCGCAAGCCAGGTATCGACCACTTCCATCGCCGTCTTCTCATCCAGGACGCGCGCACCGAGCGTGAGCACGTTGCTGTTGTTGTGCTGACGGCTGAGCGCCGCGACTTCCTTGTTCCAGCAGCCGGCAGCATAGACGCCCGACACCTTGTTCGCGGCGATCTCCATGCCCAGGCCGGTGCCGCAGACGAGGATGCCTCTGTCAGCGTCGCCGTGAGCGACGCTGCGCCCTACCTGAAGAGCAATGTCGGTGTAGTCGCACGACACTTCGGAAGTGTCGGTGCCAAAGTCCTCCACTTCGAGCCCCTCGCGCCCTTTCAGGTGCGAGACGATCTTCTGCTTCAGCTCATAACCGGCGTGATCGGAACCAATCAGTATTTTCACGATGAAACATCCTCCTCAATTTTGCCAGACTGATGAACAGACTGATAAACCACCAAGTCTATTTTGCCACAAACGTGCAAAAAAAGCGAGACCGCTCATCAAAAATGAACGGTCTCGCTTTGATTCATGAAAAACTAGCCGACGATCACGAGCACGTCGCCGCTGTTGACGGTGGCGCCCTCGCTGCAGCGGATCTCGAGGACCTTGCCGGCGCGTCCGGCGGGGATCTCGTTCTCCATCTTCATGGCCTCAAGGATGATGAGGTTGGTGTCGGGCGTCACTTCGTCGCCGACCTTGCAGACGATGCGAAGGACCTTGCCGGGCATGGGCGCGGCGATCTCGGTGCTGCCGGCGGGAGCGGGAGCTGCAGGAGCAGCCGCAGGCGCGGGCGCAGGAGCCGGAGCAGCCGCAGGCGCGGGGGCCGGAGCAGCGGCGGGCGCAGGAGCCGGAGCGGGCGCAGCCGCGGGAGCGGCGCCGGCGAGAGGCTCGACGTTCACATCATAGGACTTGCCGTTAACGGTAACTTTGTACATTGCCATAGTAGTTTCCTCCTGAAATAGTCAGTGTTTTGTGATGCGCGGCGCGCGAACACGCCGCGCGAACTTGTTCGCTTTTTAGTTCCAGCGGTCAGACAGCGCGCCCTGAAGACCTTCAAGACGGCCGCAGTTGATCCAGCTGACGTTGTCGGTGCCGATCAGGTGCGTTCCGGCGGGGACGATCGACTTGATGCGCATCATCGTGCCCGTCTGAGCAAAGATCGCGGCGGCAATCACCGCCACCAGCTCTTCGTCGGCAGCAGCGCTGCTCGCTGCAGCGGCTGCAACAGGAGCGGCTGCCTTAGCAGCGGGAGCCGCGGCGGGCTTTTCAGCGCCGGCGAAGCGGGAGACCAGACGCATGGCGTAAATGACCACGGTCAGGAAGATCAGGACGAGGAAAACGACGCTGAATGCGATCGTAGAAAGAGCGGTAGCACCGCTCAACCCCTCAAAGGACGATGCTAATGTTTTTACTGCTGCGGGTGCCATGGGCTCTCCCTCCCCACTAGTTGGGCATTACGCCATGCTTCTTGCGGGGCAGAGCCTGACGCTTAGTGCGGTGAGCCTTGAGAGCCTGGATGACCTCGAAGCGGGTCTCTTCGGGAAGGATGACCTTGTCGACATAGCCGCGGCTGGCAGCCTGATACGGAGTCGCGAACGCGTCCTCGTACTCGCTGATCAGCTTGGCGCGCTCAGCAGCCTGGTCCTCGGCAGCCTCGATCTCCTTGCGGAAGATGATATTCGCCGCACCGGCTGCGCCCATGACCGCGATCTGTGACTGCGGCCAGGCGAGCACTGCGTCAGCGCCAAGGCCCTTGCAGCACATGCCGATGTAAGCGCCGCCGTAAGCCTTGCGGAGCACGACGGAAACCAGCGGCACAGTGGCCTCGCTGTAAGCGTAGAGCATCTTCGCGCCGTGGCGGATGATGCCGCCCCATTCCTGCGTCTTGCCGGGCAGATAGCCGGGAACGTCGACGAAGGTGACGATGGGCAGATTGAAAGCGTCGCAGTGGCGGATGAAGCGGCTGGCCTTGTCGGAGCAGTCGATGTCAAGGCAGCCGGCCATGTTGCCGGCCTGGTTGGCGACGATGCCGACGGGCATGCCGTCAAAGCTGGCGTAGCCGACGACGATGTTCTTGGCCCACATGGCCTGGACTTCGACGAAACGGCCATCGTCAACAACGGCCTTGATCACATTGTGCACGTCATAGCCCTTGTTGGGGTCGGTGGGCACGATCGTGCGCAGCGAAGCCTCAGCGCGGGTGACGGGGTCAGACGTGGCGATGCGGGGAGCGTCGCTCATGTTGTTGCTGGGCAGATAGCTGAGCACGTCGCGGACCTGCTGGAAGCACTCCTGCTCGCTGGTGGCAAAGAAATGAGCGTTGCCGCTGCGGGTGTTGTGCGTGCGGGCGCCGCCGAGCTCTTCGCTGGTTACTTCTTCGCCGGTAACGGTCTTGATGACCGCGGGGCCGGTGATGTGCATGATGGAGATCTTGTCAACCATGAAGATGTAGTCGGTCAGAGCGGGGCTGTACACAGCGCCGCCGGCCGTGGGACCAAGGATGACAGACATCTGCGGGATGATGCCCGAGCAGATGGTGTTGCGGTAGAAGATGCCGGCATAGCCGTCAAGAGCGTCGACCGCTTCCTGGATACGAGCTCCGCCGCTGTCGTTGATGCCGACGATCGGGCAGCCGTTGCGCAGAGCGAGGTCCATGACCTTGCAGATCTTCGCAGCGTGCTGCTGGCCCAGCGAGCCGCCGAGCACCGTGAAGTCCTGGCTGAAGACGTAGACGATGCGTCCGCCGACCGTGCCGTAGCCGGTGACAACGCCGTCGCCGAGATACTTCTTGGACTCCATGCCGAAATTCGTGCAGCGGTGCTCCACGAACTCGTCGAGCTCAACGAACGACCCCTCGTCCATGAGGAGATCGATCCTCTCACGCGCCGTCAGACGTCCCTTAGCCTTGTGCTTCGCAACAGCCTTTTCGCCGCCGCCGGCTGCCGCCTTGGCACGCTTGTCGAGCAGGATATTGCAAAGCTCATCGATGGTTTTTACCGCCATACTGGTACCTCCTTGAAAAATTTTAACGCCGTTTCATCATCTATCTGGAAAGACCCGCGATGACTGTTCCCACGGGTTTGTTCCCTATTTTTGCGCACGAACAGATACGAGTGCTTCAACATGCTCAGCAAATAATAACAGAGAATAACGAAAAAGTCTCTTATTCCTTCAGCATAATTCTTAAAAATCGCAAACAAATCTTCACGGCACGATTTTAAACGTAACGAAAACCGAATACCGCGCCGAAAAACAGGAACATGCTGGCTGTCAGCGTGAAGCCCAGCAGCGTGCGAAGATACAGCAGCAAAGTCGGACTTCCTGGGTAGCGTCCCGTCTGGATGCCGCGGATGAACTTGACGAGCAGCCATGTCACGAAAAAAGTCACGATGCCCATCAGCGCCTGAAAGTTCAGCGCCGGCAGTCCCATTATGAGCTCTTCCTTCATGCTCTCCCCTCCGCCTCGCACAGTATAGGGCGATAATACCACATCAGCAAAATAATATGGTAATAATTTCGACCTATCACCAGCAAAAAATGCAGGCAGGAATAAATCCTGCCTGCATCATCGTTTTTACATTTTCATACTGATCTGATTGAGAACGTCAACGGCTACCTGAAGAGCGCGTTTGCCATCCTCAATGCCGACAAGCGGCTGCGTATGGTCGCGGATGCAGCTGAGGAAGTGGCTCAGTTCCTGCTTGAGCGGCTCAGTCTTCGGCAGCAGCGGGTGCTCGATCACCTCAAGCGATCCGCCCTCAGGCGAGGTGCGCGGCGCATGGTGAACGGTCACGTCCTGCGTCTCGAAGTTGACAGAATAGTACTTACCGGACTCCATCACGTCCATCTGGCGAAGACGGCGCTCGGCCACCCGGCTGACCTGGATGTCAGCTATGGTGCCGCAGGCGAACTCTATCTGCGCCAGAGCAAGGTCTTCGTGGTTCGTGCGCACCTTGCGCCCCATCGCACTGATGGAGACGACCTCGGACTTGACTAGCGAGAGGATGATGTCGATGTCGTGGATCATCAGATCGAGCACAACGCCCACATCGCCGATGCGGGATGAGAACGGTCCCTGCCGGCGCGACTGAATGCACAGGGGCGCTTCGGTGATCTGCTCGGAAAGGTAGCGGATAGCGCTGTTGAAGCGCTCCACATGTCCCACCTGAAGGACGATGTTCCGTTCGCGGGCAATCTCCAGCAGGGCTGAAGCCTGCTCCACCGTCGTGGTCACGGGCTTTTCGACAAGCAGGTGGATGCCGCGCTCCGCCAGGCGCGACGCGACTTCAAAATGATGGACAGTCGGCACGACGACACTGATGGCGTCGGGGCGTTGCTCTTCAATGAACCGCTCGACATCAGTGTATGACGGCACGCCATACATCGCGCCGATCTCGTCAGCCGACTCCTGACGGCTGTCGACGACGCCGACGAGCTTGACGCCCATCAGCTCCTTATAGATCCTGGCGTGGATGCGGCCGAGATGACCGACTCCGATAACGCCTGCTCTTATTTTTTCCATGCGCTCCACCCTCTTCAAGATTCATAGCCTTTTTCTTATTATCACCTATTTGGACTGCTCTGTGGAATCCGGCTTCGAACGGTCAGAACCATCCGCGGATCGTCATCCGGGGTCGAGCGGCGGTGCGAACAGAACAGGTCGGTCCCGCAGCAGGTGCACTGAGACTCCAGCCAGATGTGCTTTTCCGGCACACCGCATTCGGCAAGCTGAAGGGCGATCTGGCGCTTGAGGTCGATGTGCGCAAATTCCTTCCCCAACGTGATCGCTTCGGATGAAAAAAGCTTCATCGCCTCGATCGTCGAAGGATCGTCCATGCGCCGCGTATAGCATGTCCCAGAAATGCACGGGCCTACCCATGAGTACAGATCACGCGGAGCTGTCGGACCGTGCTTTTCGCGTGCCGCTGCCATGCCCGAAGCTACGATGTTCGCCAGCGTGCCTTTGAATCCCGAGTGCAAAAGCAGCAGCCACGGATCGTCACCGAGAGCAAGCACGATGACGGGCGCGCAGTCGCCGTAGCGCAGACCGATCACCGGTCCGCCAGGCGAAACGAGCAGCCCGTCGGCCGGCTCACGGAGCGGCCAGCGCGGCGCCGTTTCCGCTTCGATCACGCGAGCACCATGCACCTGAGAGCAAGTCACAAATGGAGCGTCCTCTGCAAGTCGTTCGATCTCAGCGCGTGCGTCAATGCCGCGCAAGGAGATTCGTGCCGCGAAAGGACTTTCAGGAGGCAGCGGATAGTCGTAAAAACTCCTGTCAGAAGTAATCGTAAAGCTGCCGCAGTTCATTGGTCGTTCACCAGCTCTCTCATTCGCGCTACAAAGTAGAGACTGCCGCAGACGATCACCGGACCGCCGCGGCTCTGGGCTGCCCGCAGTGCCTGCGCAGGATCAGCAGAGACGGCAGGGGGGGCGCTCCATCCCAGCGGCAGCGCCTTGACAGCGAGCTCGCCAGCCTTTTCGCAGCGCGGGAAATCTGCAAGCTCTGTGCAGAACAGTCTGGCGCGCGGAAAAGCACGAGCATAAAGCTGAAGCACCTCAAGGTAGTTCTTGTCTGCCATCGACGTGTAGACGAAGCTGAGCGGCGCCTCGGCCCCGTACAGTGCCGTAAGTGACCGGATCAAAGCCGCAGCCCCGTGAGGATTGTGCGCTCCGTCGAGGATCAGGTCGGGATCGCGCCCGAACACCTCCATGCGCCCCGGCCACACAACGTGAGCCAGCCCCGAGCGCTTGGCTTCCTCGCTCACGGGCAGCACATCGCCGATCAGCTCCAATGCCCTCAGTGCCAGAGAGGCGTTTTCCGGCTGAAAAATCCCGACCAGCCGAGTTGACCATCGACATTGCCCCTCAGGCGTGCGCAGTGTGAACTCATTGCCGTCAAGCGTTGTTTTTACCTCACTCACAGCGCAGGCGCGGGCAAAGAGCTCGCCCTGCGCCCCAGCTCGTTCGCACGCGTGCAGAAACAGCCTGTCCACCTCCGCCGGGCTGCCGCAGAAAAGAGCGCGCCCTCCCGGTCTGATAATGCCGAACTTGTGCTCCGCTATCGATTCAAGCGTGTCCCCAAGCTTGTGCATATGGTCCATCCCCAGCGGCGTGATGACCGATAACAGCGGCGCAGCAAGCACGTTCGTCGCATCTTCCAGGCCGCCGATGCCCGCTTCGATCACACACACCTGGCAGCGCTCCCGCTTCATCAGCCAAAACGCCGCAGCCGTAGCGATCTGAAAGTATCCGGGCCGGCACTCGGGGCACGCTTCAAGAGCTTTTTGAACTCTGTCGAGCGCTTCGTGCCAGTCATCCGGTGCCATCATCGCCCCGTTGATGCGCAGACGTTCACCGAAGACGCTCAGGTGAGGGCTGGTGTAAAGCGCCGTTTTATAACCGGCTTCGCGAAGCATCGAATCCAGACACGCCGCTGTCGAGCCTTTGCCATTGGTGCCGGCGATATGAACGGCGGGCAGATCGGCGACACCGCCCATGAGTTCGCAGACCCGATGTAAAAAAGCAAGCCCCGTTTGAGTGTCGGGGCTTGCCGTCATCGAGTCAAGACGCCGTTCGAGCTCGCCCCAAAGGTCTGTCTGACTCATACGTATTCTTCTTTACTCAGACAGGCTGGCGATGTTCTCGAGGATGCGCGTGCGGCGCAGCTTCGACTCGGCCAGACGGGCGCGCTCCGTCTCGACGACGTCTTCAGGCGCGCGAGCGACAAAGCTCTCGCTGGACAGCTTCTTTTCGCTCTTGGCGAGATTGCTCTCCACCGTCTTGAGTTCCTTTTGCAGACGTTCGACTTCAGCCTTGGGATCAAGCAGGTCGCCGACAGGCAGGAACACCTGTCCGGCGCGGACCATCGAGCTGAGCGCCAGATGCGGCTTTTCAGCGTCAGCAGCGAGCACCTCGACCATGTCAACCTTAGCCGTCAGCGTCACCATATCGCGGTTCGCTTCGAGCACAGGGACGAACGCCGCATCAGGTGCGCGCAGCACGATCTTCGCAACGCTCTGACTGGGCGGCAGCCCCGCTTCGGCGCGCAGGTTGCGGATCGAACGGATGAACTCCTGAAGCACGCCCATCTGCTCCACCGCAGCCGGATCGGCGGCATACTCAGCTGCATCAGGCCACGACTCGCGCTCCATCGGCTGCTCGCCGAATCCGAACGCGTGCCACAGCTCTTCGGTCACGAACGGCGTGAACGGATGCATCAGGCGCAGCACATCCTTGAACACACGCAGAATGATACGACGCGTAGCGTCCTGGCGCTTTTCACCTTCGTCGCCGTACAGAGCGGGCTTGCTCATCTCGATGTACCAGTCGCAGAAGTCGCCCCAGACGAACTCGTACAGCTCACGGGCAGCCTCGCCCATGAAATAGCCGTCGAGATCCTTCGTCACGGCTTCGTCAACGCTGCGCAGACGCTCCAGGATCCACCGGTCGTGCAGACGCATGTCCTCAGACGCGGGCAACGCATCGTAATCGCCGTCGCCAAGGTTCATCAGCGCAAAGCGCGCGGCGTTCCAGATCTTGTTGATGAAACGCTTGTAGTTCTCGATCTTCGACGGTCCGAGCAGGATGTCGCGCCCCTGCACCGTCAGAGCAGCGACAGTGAAGCGCAGCGCGTCGGCACCGTACAGCTTGATCATATCGATCGGGTCGATGCCGTTGCCGAGCGACTTGCTCATTTTGCGGCCCTTCTCGTCGCGAACGAGCGCGTGGATAAAAATGTCGTGGAACGGCACTTCGTCCATGAACTCCAGCCCCATCATGATCATTCGCGACACCCAGAAGAAGATGATGTCGAAGCCCGTGACCATGACAGAAGTGGGATAGAAGTATTTCAGCTCTTCAGTGTTGTCCGGCCAGCCCATCGTCGAGAACGGCCAGAGGGCGCTGCTGAACCAGGTGTCGAGGACATCCTCGTCCTGCTTGATGTTATGCGAGCCACAGTGTTCGCAGCAGTCGGGGTCGTGCTCCGCCACAGTGACGTGACCGCAATCGGCACACTGCCAGGCAGGGATGCGATGGCCCCACCAGAGCTGACGCGAGATGCACCAGTCGCGCACGCCGTCCATCCACTGATAGTACGTGCGGTCCCACTGAGCAGGGATCCAGTTCATGCGTCCGGCTTTTGAAGCCTCGACGCCGCGCTCAGCCAGAGGAGCGACCTTGACGAACCACTGCTCGCTCAGATACGGCTCCACCGTCGTACCGCAGCGATAGCAGTGACCGACCTGGTGAGGAAGATCCTCGATGTGGTCAAGCACGTTCTCAGCGGTCAACAGCTCAACGCTCTTGGCGCGAGCGTCGGCAACATTCATGCCGTCCATTGCCTTGGCAGCCTCGGGCAGGTTCATCATCTTGCCGTCGCCGTCAATGATCTGGATCGGCTCCAGATTATGCGTGCGGCCTACCTGGAAGTCGTTGGGGTCGTGAGCCGGCGTGATCTTCACAAAACCGGTCCCGAACGCCGGGTCGACCATGCGGTCGGCAATCACGGGGATCGTGCGGCCGCCTGTCATCGGCACGACAACCTCGCGTCCGACGGCATAGGCATGCGCCTCATCGCTGGGATGGACGGCAACAGCCACGTCGGCAGGGATCGTCTCGGGACGGGTCGTCGCGATCATGATGAAATCGGTGCTATCCTTGAAGTAATAGCGCACATAGTACATGTGCCCCATTTCTTCAGAATGCTCGACTTCAATGTCTGAAAGCGCTGTATGGCAGCGGGGGCACCAGTTGACGATATACTTGCCCTTGTAGATCAGGCCTTTTTTGTACAGACGGCAGAATACAGTGCGCACAGCCTTCGACAGGCCCTCGTCCATCGTGAAGCGTTCACGTTCCCAGTCGCAGGAGTCGCCAAGCGCCTTCATCTGATTGACGATGCGGTTGCGGTACTCTTCTTTCCACTCCCAGGTGCGCTTGATGAACGCCTCACGGCCGAGGTCATGGCGCGACTTGCCCTCGCTGGCAAGACGGCGCTCAACCACGTTCTGCGTAGCGATGCCGGCATGATCGGTGCCCGGCAGCCAGAGCACGGAATAGCCGCGAGCGCGCTTATAGCGGGCAAGGATGTCCTGGAACGTCTGATCGTAAGCGTGTCCCATGTGCAGAGCGCCGGTAACGTTCGGCGGGGGCAGCACGATCGAAAACGCTTTTTTGCTCTTGTCGACTTTCGCGTCGAACAGCTTTTGGTCGATCCACCACTGATACCACTTGCCTTCAAGCGGCGCGGGATCGTAATTCTTTGAAAGGTCTCCATTGCGCGTTGGCATTGCGATTTCCTCCCATTCAACTTTCGTCTTCGCTCAGCGCTTCGTCGAGATAACTCTCGATCTGCCCTCTGAGAGATTCGATCGTCTCCGGCTCGTCGACTGAAACGGCCAGAGGCAGCCCCCATGAATAGATCTTTGTATCGAAATAGCCGTTGATCGTGCTGCGGCGTTTCGTCTTCGCTATTTTATCAGCTTTTGTGAAAACGCACAGCACCGGAACGCCAAGATCTGAAAGCCACTCCTGGAGTTCACGGTCCTTATCCTTGAGTCCGTGGCGGATATCGACGAGATGCACGACCAGCGCCAGCTCCTCACGGCGTTCGATATACTGCGTGATCAGTTTTGCCCAGTCGCCGCGCTCGTCTTTGCTGCGCGATGCATAACCGTAGCCGGGCAGATCGACTAGGACAAATGGCCGCGGAGCCTGCACGTCAAAGAAATTAACGCTGCGGGTCATGCCCGGCGATGAGCTGACGTGAGCCATCTTCTGTCCCACCAGCTTGTTCAGCAGCGACGATTTGCCGACGTTCGACCTGCCCGCAAGGGCAATCTCGGGCAGACTGCCGGCAGGGAACTGCTGCGGCTTATAGGCCGTGCAGGTCAGCTTCGCTTTCCAGACGCTCATTCCGCGTCCTCTTTCGTAAATATACGGTCGAACACCTGATTCGCGCGGCGCACGAAGATGAATCGGACGCCTTCAGCGATCCACGGCTCCATGTCTTCGACATCAGGACGATTGGCCTCGGGCACAAACAAGTCGACAATGCCGAAGCGCTTGGCAGCGAGGGTCTTTTCGCGCAGGCCGCCAATGGGCAGCACGTCGCCGCGCAGCGAGATCTCGCCCGTCATGGCAAATCCGGGGCGGCACTTGCGGCCGGACAAGGCTGAAAACAGCGCGACAGCCATCGTGATGCCGGCCGAAGGCCCGTCCTTGGGGATCGCCCCCTCGGGAACGTGCAGATGCAGACTGAGCGAGTGCCAGCGTGGTTCCGTCATACCGCCGGAAAGCTCTTTCCAGTGTGATTTGATGAATCCAAGCGCAGCCATCGCCGATTCCTGCATGACCTTGCCGAGATTGCCGGTCAGCTGAAGCTCGCCGCGGCCGCTCATTTTCACAGCCTCGATCGGCATCACATCGCCGCCCGCGGCTGTCCAGGCCAAGCCAACGGCAACACCTGCCTCAGGCTTTTTCGGCAGCCGAACGTCAGGCGAGTGAGGCGCGCCGAGATACTCATGCAGGTCCTTCACGCCAACGGTGACTTTTTTGACCTTCTCGCCCTGTTCCTCGCGCTCAAGACGGGCGCGCACGACTTTGCGGCAGATGGCCGCCAGCTTGCGGTCAAGTTCGCGTACACCGGGTTCGCGCGTGTAGTCGGCAATCACGCTCTTGAGTGCCGCGTCGGTAATCGCAAGGTCTTTTTTCGTCAGGCCGCTTTCTGCAAACACGCGAGGGATCAGATGCTCCTTGGCGATGTGCAGCTTTTCCTCTGGCAGATAGCTGGAAAGCTGGAGCACATCCATGCGGTCGAGCAGCGGGGCTGGAATTGTGTGCGCCACGTTGGCAGTGGTGATGAAAAGTACGTCACTGAGATCGACGGGAACTTCCAGATAATGGTCAGTGAAGTGACTGTTCTGCTCCGGGTCAAGCACTTCCAGCAGAGCGCTGGCAGGATCGCCGCGGAAATCGGCCCCGATCTTGTCGACTTCGTCGAGCAGAATGACAGGATTTGAACAGCCGGCTTCCTTCAATTTCTGGACGATGCGTCCGGGCAGGGCGCCGACATAGGTGCGGCGATGCCCGCGGATCTCGGCCTCGTCACGCATACCGCCCAGTGAGAAGGTCACGAACTTGCGGCCCAGTGCCTGCGCGACAGACTTGCCCAGCGACGTTTTGCCCACGCCGGGCGGTCCGATCAGGCAGAGGATCTGCGCGCGAGCCGATTTGCCGGCCTGCTTGCGCACGGCCAGATATTCGACGAGACGATCCTTGACTCGCTTGAGGCCGTAATGATTGGCTTCGAGCGTCCTCTGCACTGCAGTCAGCTCAGTCTCTTCGGATGACTTGACGCGCCAGGGCACGTCAAGCAGCCATTCGATGTAGGTGCGGATAACGGAAGCGTCAGGCGACATCGGAGCAGTCTTCGAAAGGCGCTTCATCTCGTGCTCGATCTTCTCGCGCACGGCGTCGGGCAGGTCAGTTTTTTCTACACGCTCGCGCAGTTCAAGCGCGTCTGGCGAGTCGTCGATCTTCAGCTCTTCCTGAATTGCCTTCATCTGCTCGCGCAGCCAGTATTCGCGCTGATTCTGATCAACTTCCTTCTGTACGCGCGTGTGGATCTCGCGCCCCAGCTTGAGCAGGTCGATCTCAGACAGCAGATACTTGAGCAGCAGTTCAAGCCGCGTTTCAGTGCGGAAGCACTCCAGAAGCTCCTGTTTTCGCTTCACGTCGAGCGTCATATGCGCAGCGATCATGTCAGCCGCGACAGAAGGATCGCTGACAGCAGCGATCGGCGCGATCAGTTCCTGAGGCAGGCGCGGATGATTATTGACATAATCTTCGAACGCGCGCAGCGCCTCCTGGAGCAGCGCCTTGACGCGGTCATCAGCCGTGTATTCACTGCGCACGGAGACAAGATCGGCGGAGAACATGCCGTCGACAACCGTGTACTTGCGCACACGCATGCGCGTCTTGCCTTCGACAAGCAGTTTGACGGTGCCGTCAGGCATGCGGATCATCTGGAGCATGTCGCACATCGTGCCAACGTCATACAGATCGTTCTCGCTGGGGTCGTCCTGCGAGGCGTCTTTCTGGGCCGCTACGAAAATGACGCGTTTTTCCGCAGTCGCCGCAAGCTCAATCGACTTCAGCGTGGGCGAACGCCCGACGTAAATCGGGGCCAGCACACCGGGAAAGATCACGGTGTCACGGGCCGGCAGCACATGAGCGTTCACTTAGGAAACCTCCGCCTTTGCGGCTTTGACGAGCAGCGGCTCGCCAGTGCCGGCCACGTACTCGGGCGTGATGACGATTTTGCTCAGAGGTTCCGGCGACGACGGCGTCTCGTACATCAGATCGAGCATCAGCTTTTCCATAATGGCACGCAGTCCGCGAGCACCCGTGCCCTTGGCCGCGGCTTTTTCAGCAATGGCGCGCACAGCTTCGGGCATGAATTCAAGGTCCACGTTCTCCAGCGCAAACGTAGCCTTGTACTGGCGGATCAGCGAGTTTTTCGGCTCCGTCAGCACGCGCACGAGCGCGTCGGCATCAAGACTCTGGAGCGGCACCAGCAGCGGCAGACGGCCGATCAGCTCTGGGATGAAGCCAAACGAGACAAGGTCTTCCGGCTCCACCTGCGTGAGCAGATCATAGCGGTCTTCGGCAGTGGTATCGCGAAGATCGCTGTCAAAGCCGATGACTTTCTTGTTGACGCGCCGGCCGACGATCTCTTCCAGCCCGGCAAAGGCGCCGCCGCAGATGAAGAGGATGTTCGACGTATCGATCTGGATAAACTCCTGCTGCGGGTGCTTGCGGCCGCCCTTGGGCGGAATGTTCGAGACGGTGCCTTCGAGGATCTTCAGCAGAGCCTGCTGAACGCCTTCGCCGGAAACGTCGCGCGTGATCGATGTAGACTCTGACTTGCGGGCAATCTTGTCGATCTCGTCGATATAGACGATGCCGCGCTCAGCCGCCGCAATGTCGTGATCGGCAGCCTGAACGAGACGCACAAGGACGTTCTCCACATCCTCGCCGACGTAGCCAGCCTCCGTCAGCGTGGTCGCGTCAGAAATCGCAAACGGCACGTTCAGTTTTTTCGCAAGGCTCTGAGCCAATAGCGTTTTGCCGCTGCCCGTCGGGCCCAGCAGGAGCAGATTGCTTTTGCGCAGCTCCACATCGCGGCCGTCCATGCCGCTGGCGATGCGCTTGTAGTGGTTGTACACAGCCACGGAAATCGCCTTTTTGGCGTAGTCCTGGCCGATAACGTACTCATCAAGATGTGCCTTGATCTCTCTGGGACGGGGCGGATTGTGGAGCGCGTCACGCACTTTCGCATCAGGCGCGTCACGGTACGCTCCGGTCTCATCCGGCTGAGCGCCGTCGATCCTTAGATACGAGTTGCAAAGTTTGACGCATTCGCTGCAGATATTGATTCCTTCAGGACCGGAGATCAGCGTCACGCCGTCCTCTGCCCCCCTGCCGCAGAAGGAGCAGCGCATATTTCTGTGATTTCGTTCGTCGTTTCTGGACATGTTATCTTTCGACCTCCCGCGGGTATGTGGCAATCCGGCCGGACTGCGCGGCGCGGTGTTTTTCGTATTTCATGCGCTCCGTAAACTATCTCTTGTCGATCACTTTATCGACGATGCCGTAGGCAAGCGCCTCCGGTGCGCTCATCCAGAAGTCGCGGTCACTGTCAGCCTTGACTTTTTTCATCGACTGACCGGTATGCGAGACAAGGATGCCGTTGAGCGTCTCTTTCGTCTTGATGATCTCGCGTGCCTGGATCTCGATATCGCTGGCCTGACCGCGCGCGCCGCCGAGCGGCTGGTGGATCATCACGCGTGAGTTGGGCAGAGCGATGCGCTTGCCCTTCGCTCCCGCGGCCAGAAGCACGGCCGCCATGCTTGCTGCCATACCGACGACGATCGTAGAGACGTCGCACTTGACAAACTGCATCGTGTCATAGATAGCCAGCCCGGCCGACACGGAACCTCCGGGCGAATTGATATAGATGCTGATGTCGCGGTCGGGGCTCTCGCTCTCGAGGAACAGCAGCTGCGCAACGACGGAATTGGCGAGCGTGTCGTCGATCTCGTCGCCGATAAAGATGATCCGGTCCTTGAGCAGGCGCGAGTAGATGTCGTACGAGCGTTCTCCTCTGCCCGTCTGCTCGATGACATACGGGACGTAATACATGGTTGATGTCGGTTCCTTTCATAAACTCCGCGCGGGAGCGCGTTTAAAAAAATTGCTGCGGCTTCGTTCTGCCGCAGCAACGGGAAAGCTGGTTAGTTCTGTGCCGCGGGCGCTTCGGCGCTGGCGCCCTTTTTCACTTCGTTGATCTTCACTTTTTCCATGATCGCCTGCATGGTCTTGCGGTAGCGCGCTGTCGAGATCATGTTCTCGAAGTCCTCAGGACGCTTTTTCAGCATGTCGCGGATGCTGTCAGTCGAAATGCCGTAGTTGGCAGCCATCTGAGCGATCTCAGCGTCAAGATCTTCCTTCTGCACTGACACGCCGAGTGACTTGGCACAGGCATCGACGACCAGCCAGCCCTTCACGTCGCGAAGAGCGTCCTTGCTCAGGTTCTCCTCAAGCTCGCTCAGGTCGTGGCCTTCGGACTTGTAGTACTCTTCCAGCGTCATCTTCGTGCGGGCCTTGATGTTCTCCTCAAAGCGCTCCTTCAGATGAGCCTTCTGGCGCTGCACCATCGAATCAGGCACGTCCACCGTCGCGGCTTCCGTGATCTTGGCAACAGCTTCGTTCTCGGCAGCAGTACGGGCGTCAGCCTTGAGACGGTCGTCAAGGTTCTTGCGGATCTCGGCCTTCAGCTCGTCCTCACTGTGGACGTCCGCTCTAGTGACCTTCTTGAAGAACTCGTCGTTCATTTCGGGCGCAACAGGCTCCTGCACCTCGATCACGTCGAACGTATAGTGAGCCATGCGGCCGGCGACGGCCTTGTCCTGATACTCATCGGCGACTTTGATGTCAGTCTCCTTCGACGAGCCCGCCTCAGCGCCGATAAGCGCTTCGACGATCTCGGGACGCATCGACAGCGTGTCAAGCTCGAACGTGTCGGTCTGCGGCTCGTGCGAGACGATCTCCTTGCCTTCGTCGTCCTTGACGACCATGCTGTAGGCGGCGCGGACCTTGTCGCCCTTCTGAGCGGCACGGTTCACGGGCACGAACGTGGCAAAGCGCTTCTTCATGTTGTCGAGCGCCTCGTTCACCATGGCATCGGTGACGTCGAACACGGGAAGATCGACGGTGATGCCGGCCAGATCAGGCAGCGTCACCTCGGGCTGAACTTCGTATTTGACAGTGAAGACAACATCCTCACCGTCATTCATGGTCAGATCGTCGACGCTGGGGGACTCGATCGGCTCCAGATCGTACTCAGCGCACACTTCGTCGAGCAGCTTGGGCATCATGTCTTCGAGCGCCTGACTCTTGATCGCTTCCTTGCCGAAACGCATCTCAAGCACGTTCTTGGGGGCCTTGCCCTTGCGGAATCCGGGGATCACGACTTTCTTCGCAATGTCAGCATAGGTGGCGCGAAGCTGCTTGGCAAAGTCGTCCTTGTCGACGGTGACCTTGATGGTAACGATATTCTTTTCTTGTGACAGAAGTTCTGATTTCACAAGAAGCACTCCTTTCGGTTCTGTAAACTCATGATTGATGAAAAACAACTCGTGCAAGTATACCACATGAAATTGAAAGAATGTGGGATTTTTTTGACTGAATTCAAGCGGAACGAAAAAATTTTCTTTGCGACGAAAAAACAGCGATTAAGATCGTTACTTGTGCTTTTTCATTTCAAATCAGAAACAGTTACGCAAAAACGCCGCTCTCCTCCACGGGAAAGCGGCGTTTTCGCGTATGAACGTTATTCGAGGAAGTCGCGGAGCTTTTTACTGCGGCTGGGGTGGCGGAGCTTGCGCAGCGCCTTGGCTTCGATCTGACGAATGCGCTCGCGGGTAACGCCGAATTTGCGTCCAACCTCTTCGAGGGTGTACGAGCGTCCGTCTTCGAGACCAAAACGGAAACGCAGCACTTCGCGCTCCCTGTCGGACAGGGCGTCGAGCATCTCCTCGATCTGTTCGTGGAGCAAGTTGCCAGCAGCAGCGTCCTCGGGTGTAGGCAGGTTCTGGTCCTCGATGAAATCACCGAGCTGACTGTCCTCTTCCTCGCCAATAGGCGTCTCAAGCGACACGGGAAGCTGAGCGATCTTGCGGATCTCCTCGACACGGCTGCTTTCGATCTGCATCTCCTTGGCAACTTCTTCGTCGGTAGCCTCGCGGCCGAGCTTCTGGACCAGCTGACGCGAAATGCGCACCATCTTGTTGATAGTCTCGACCATGTGCACAGGGATGCGGATGGTACGGGCCTGATCGGCAATGGCACGCGTAATGGCCTGACGGATCCACCAGGTTGCGTAAGTGCTGAATTTGAAGCCCTTGCGGTAGTCAAACTTTTCAACGGCGCGAATCAGTCCGAGGTTGCCTTCCTGGATCAGATCAAGGAAGAGCATGCCGCGGCCGATGTATTTCTTCGCGATGCTGACGACAAGCCGAAGGTTGGCATCGATGATCTGCTGCTTAGCATCGGGGTCGCCGGCCTCTACGCGGATAGCGAGCTCTCGCTCCTTGGTACTGCTGAGCAGAGGCACTTTGCCGATCTCGCGCAGATACATGCGCACCGGATCGGACAGGGGCACGTCTTCCATGCGCCCCAGTTCTTCGACGTAAGTCGGCGCTTCGTCGACAGAGGTGGAATAGTCGCTGCTCTCATCAGCAGCAAGCGCATCATCGTTTTCCACTCCGGGCTCGTTGTCCTTGGCAACGCCGCTTTTTCGAGGCAGCTGCGTCGGATCTTCGACGACCTGGATGCCGAGCTCGCCCAGGTTGATGTAAATATTGTCGAGAATCTCCGCACTCCAATACTCGGGAGGCAGGCACTGCTCGACGTCTTTGTGGGTAACGTGTCCCTTTTTGCGGCCAATAGCAATCAGACTGCGGACGCGATCGATCACGGTACGCTGAAGATCGACGCCGGTCGGATCGAGCGAGTCAGGCAGGCCGGGATTGTCTCCCAGCTCTGAGTCTTCGATCGTCGACAGGCCGGCGTTGAGCGAATCGTCGTCTTCAAATGAAGACAAATCTTCGGCGTTCGGCTCGCGGTCATCTGCCTCTTCATCGAACTCAGCGACCTCAGTCAACTCTGGGACCTCGTCTTCAGGCTTCTCATTCTCAGCCTTTGGGGCAGCAGATTTTTTCTTTTTCGCGGGAACGTTTTCGCCGTTGCCTTTTTCGCCCCCTGGTGGATCAGACTTTTTGGCAGTCTTCTTCACTGCCTTTTTCTTTTCAGGCTCAGCTGCCGCTTCGGCACTCACGCTTTCAGCCTTCTTGACCGATTTTTTAGCCGTTTTTTTCTTCTCAGGCTGTGCGGCAACTTCTTCGTCTGCGTTTTTGCCCGCAGCCTCTTTAGGTTCGGCTGGGGCTTTTTTCTTCGCGGGCGCTTTAGCAGGCTTTTGGGCTGCTTTTTTAGTCTCTTCGGCCTTTTCCGCTGCACTGACGCTTTCAGGGGCGGCTTTTGCCGTTTTTTTGGCGGGCGCGTCAGAGACGCTTTTCTCTTTTTTCTTCTTCAAGGTTGACGTGGATCGTTCCGCCGCCTGAACGTTTGTTTCGGGCGCAGCCTTGGCAGCCTTCTCCGGCGCGCCGGCGGCGATCTTCTCTTTTTTCTGAGTGGTCATCCACAGTTCCTCCTTTATGCTGCAAATACTGCGTGCTGCTGGTACTGTCCTGCGTGGTTCGGCTCTTAGAGGTCGTCCTGCTCGGAACCGGCCATCGCGGCCAGTTCAAAGAACATTGGAAGAGGCGCTGTCGGTGCGGGGCCGACGACGGAACGCGTCGCATCAAGCTGAAAGCTGTTCAGTTCGTCCATCATGAGCATCCGGCGCGGCGAGTCGGTCTCGTATGGGACCGGTGCGCGCACAAAGCCGAAACGTTCGGCATAATACGGAATGAGACGATCTTTCCTGACCCAGCTTTTCAGCGTTTCAGACAGCGTCGTAAGAAAGCTCTCTTCGTCAAAGATCGGCAGGGCCGCCATGAAGGCGACAACTTTGTACCGCGCCAGGGGGACGCCGCGGTTCCAAAAGGTGCAGTCGGTCACACCGGCGCTGAGTCCGTCGCACCGTTCAATCAGACCGGCAGCAAGGCGCTCGACGGCATCGCTCCAGCCGAGCACAAGCGTAAATGGGAGCAGTTCGGGCGCTTCGCGCCGGTCGAGCACCGCTTCGTCCCATAGCATGCTCCCCGCCGCACCGCACGTTTTTCCATACAGATACAGCAGTTCGCTGTCAAGCGCCAAAGCGAGCGCCGAAAGCTCCTCAAGCTGCGGGCTGTGAAGACGCGCCGCGGAGAGAGTTCCCCGCGCACTGCTGGCGTAGGTCCATGCGCCGGCCTCTACGTCGAGTTCGCTGTTCCAGTACGGAAGACACATACAAGCGTCTCCTCCCTTGTAAAATATTATCACGCATCGTTCAGAAAAAATGGAATGCGTTTCTTATTTTTTAGCCGCCGAGATTGCTTCAAGTCATGATACAATGCATAGGAAACAAATTTTATTCTGAGGTGAGCGAATGCTGAGCGGATTTTTAAGTACTGTCATTCAATGGCTGGTAGACACGATCGGCGCGATGGGCTACTGGGGGATCGCCGGTCTGATGTTTCTGGAATCGTCGTTTTTCCCCTTTCCCAGCGAGGTCGTCATGCCTCCGGCCGGGTATCTGGCGCATCAGGGACAGATGTCGCTGACGCTGGCCCTGTTTGCGGGCATCGCCGGCAGCCTGCTGGGCGCTCTGTTCAACTATTGGCTGTCGCTGCGCTTCGGCCGGCCGTTCTTCATCAAATACGGCAAGCATTTCGGCGTGACCGACGAAGTGCTCGACAAAGCCGACCGTTTTTTCGAGCGGCACGGACATATCAGCATGTTCATAGGCCGTCTGATCCCCGTCATCAGGCAGTACATCTCTCTGCCGGCAGGCCTGGCACGCATGAACCTGACACGCTTCTGCGTCTACACCACGCTGGGAGCAGGCATCTGGGTCGTCATCCTGACGATGCTCGGCTACTGGCTGGGCGCTAATCAGGAACTTATAAGACACTACCTGTCGGAGATCAGCGTCGCGCTGTGTGCGTTCTGCTCGCTATTCGTCGGCGTCTACGTATGGAGGCTGAAGCGCCGCGCCAGTCAGAAACAGACCGAAAAATAATCACAACAGCATAAAGGCCGACAGATCAGATCTGCCGGCCTTTATTGTTTAAGTTAAGGGTTCAATGAACCAAACGGGTGTCTTACAGACGAACCACGTTGGCCGCCTGAGGGCCCTTCTCGCCATCAACGACGTCGAACTCGACTTCGTCATTCTCGTCAAGGGACTTGTAGCCGTCCATCTTGATCGCGCTAAAATGGACGAAAACGTCCTTGCCCTCTTCGGTCGTGATGAAGCCGAAGCCCTTGGTGCTGTTGAACCATTTCACTTTGCCTTTCAAGGTACATGCCTCCAAAAAACGTGTTCCCCCGCTTTTGCGGGGTGTGGCGAGCACCTCGCCCGCGCACATGAGTGACTATACAACGACTCGGGGAAATTGTCAAACTTGAATTTACGATATAACCATTTTTCTTATTTGATTTTAAGTGTTTCTGCCCCGAGCGCTTTTGAAAGTTATAAACAGAATTTAAAGTCGATAAATTTGCAAAAAAGAGCGTTTCAGATGGAAAACTTTCAGAAATTTACAGTATACCGTAATGTTTCAGACGGCGTGCCACTTCGTCGTAGCCAAGCAGCTCGACCACTTCAAAAATGCCGGGGCTGACCTTGTAGCCGGTGAGCATGAAGCGCAGCGGCATGGCCACGTCCTTGAGCTTGGCACCGTGGTCCTCGCACCACTCGCGGGCGAACGCCAGCATCGTCTCGGGATTTGCCGGCTTCGCCGCCACGAATTCGGAGCAGAAACCTTTCAGGAGCGCGCGGTGGTCTTCCGTCAGATCGCTGCCGTCATAGCGGGCCGCAACGGTATCAAACGTGACGAGGTAGTCGGAGAACTCGGCCAGTTCTTTAATCGTCTTGCCGCGTCCTGCCATCAGCGCGAACGCCTTTTCGAGATAATCCATGCTCAGCTTCGAGCAGTCGACGCCCATGCTCTCCCAGAACGGACGGACGAGCGGGAACTTCTCAGCCACGGGCATCTCAGTGATGTGCCCCTGATTGATATAGTTGAGCTTGTCGAAATCGAACACCGACGACTTGCGGTTGATGTCGTGCAGTTCGTACTCCTTCACGGCCAGATCACGGCCGAAAATCTCCACGTTGCCCTTGGGGGCCCAGCCAAGCAGGGCAAGGAAGTTGAAGATCGAGTCGGGCAGATAGCCCATGTCGCGGTATTCATACACGCTCGTTGCGCCATGACGTTTGGACAGTTTCTTCTTATCCTTGCCGAGGATCATCGGCAGGTGAGCAAACTTGGGCATCTCCCAGCCGAGCGCCTTGTACAGAAGCACCTGCTTGGGCGTGTTGGAAATGTGGTCTTCACCGCGGATGACGTGCGTGATGTTCATGAGATGATCGTCGATGACGACAGCATAATTATAGGTAGGGAATCCATCGCTCTTGATCAGCACGATGTCCTTCATCACGCCCGTACGGCCGTCAATGAGCGCGTCGCTCTTATAGTCGATATGGCCGTACACCTCGTCGTCAAAGCCGATGTCGAGGCCAAGCGGAACTTTGTAGATGACCGCATTGCCGTCCTTGTAGGCTTTGCCTTCATCAAGCAGCTGCTGCGCGTATTTGTTGTACAGATCCAGACGCTCCGTCTGACGGTAGGGACCATAATTGCCGCCCACGTCGGGACCTTCGTCCCAGTCCAGATTCAGCCATCTCATTCCGTCCATGATCGTCTGCTCGTACTCAGCGGTGGAACGAACGCGATCGGTGTCCTCGATGCGGAGGATGAACTTTCCCCCCATGTGACGGGCCCACAGCCAGTTGAAAAGCGCCGTATGCGCACCGCCGATGTGCAGCGCTCCAGTGGGGCTGGGTGCAAAACGGACTCTGACTTCTCCTGCCATTTATAAAACTCCTCCTGACATAATTGGTTCTTACCGTGTACAATAGGACCGTTCGCAAATTTTTTTCGGCGCGAACGAACTTAGTTATTATACCCCACTCTGGAGGTTTAAGGAAATGCCCGGCAAAAAAATTCTTCTCATCGACGGCCACGGGATCGCCTTCCGCGCGTTCTACGCCGTGCCGATGCTGAACGCGCCTGACGGCACGCCGACAAACGTGCTGGTAGGATTTTTCAACATGTTCGCCCGCGCACGTCACGACTGGAAGCCTGACGAGATCTACTGCGCGTTTGACATGAAAGGTCCTACGTTCCGCCACAAGCTCTATCCCGAATACAAAGGCACGCGCAAACCGACGCCTGAGGAGTTCAAGGCGCAGCTCCCTCTGCTTCACGAGATGCTGCCGCTTCTGGGCGTCCGTCTCATGGAGCGCGAAACTGTCGAAGCCGACGACCTGATCGGCTCAGCCGCGTGCCAGTTTGCCGCCCGCGGAAACGAAGCGCTGATCCTCACTTCAGATAAAGACATCATGCAGGTGCTGCGTCCCGGTGTGAAAATTTTGCGTCCGGGACGGGGCGTTTCGTCGTTTGAAGTGTACGACGAAGCCGTTTTCACGGAAAAATACGGTTTTCCCCCGTCGGGCATGGTCGACTATCTGGCGCTGATGGGCGACGCGGTTGACAACATCAAGGGCGTTCCCGGCGTGGGCGAGAAGACAGCGTCTTCGCTGATGCACGACTATGGCACCATCGAGAACATCATCGCCCATACCGACGCGCTCAAGCCGGCTATGCGCAAAAAAATGGCCGAACACGGGCAGACAGCGATCGCCAACCGCGCCCTTACGCGTCTGAAGTGCGACGAAGACTTGAGCGAATTTACCGATCGTCCCCTGACTGTCGACCTGGAAGCGTTTGCGGCCAAGTGTGCCGCTCTCGGCATGAAGAAAGTCGCCGAGACCTTCGGCGCACGGACTGCTGCCCCCGCTAAAGAAGACGATGTGCAGCCGCTTTCTCTTGATGATGAACCTGCTGCCTCCGAAACGCTGTCTGAGCCGCTGGAAATCATCCCGCCCGCGGGAGCGATCCCGCTCGATGCTGTGCTGATGGCTCCGCGTCTGGCTCTCGATCTTGATGAGACGAAATTCGTCCGCCGCTTTGCCCCCGATCCAGAGCTGCTTTCATCCATCGGCACGATCCTTGCCGCCCCCGACGGAAGCTGGTGGCAAGGCAGCTTTGCCGAGCTAGCCCCGCAACTGGGTGAGCTCTCAGGTCACAAGCTCGTCACGCTCGATGCCAAGACCGTCTGTTATCTGAACGACCTGCCAGCGGATGTTTCGCTGTTCGACATCAAATCGGCATATTATCTGCTGCACCCCGATCTGGAGACCTACGATGCCGCTAAAGAGCTGGGGCTGACATTTTCCCCTGAGCGGGCGCTGCGCCTGCTTTCTCTCAGCAGAGTGCTGGGAAAGCAGCTTGAAGAGCAGAAAATGACATCGGTGCTCACCGGCATCGACACGCCGCTCATCCCTGTGCTCGTTTCTATGGAAAAGCGAGGTATCCGCCTGGACCGCGAAAAAATGGCAGTCCTGGCATCTGAGCTTGACGCGCGCATCTCCGAGCTGACGGAAGCCGTGTGCGAAGGCGCGGGCGCGCAAATCAACCTCAACTCCCCCAAGCAGGTCGGCGAGCTTCTGTTTGAAAAGCTCGGTCTGCCCGTCGTAAAAAAGACAAAGACCGGCTACTCCACCGACGTTTCTGTGCTCGAACAGCTGCGCGACATCTGCGGCGACAAATGCCTCGTACCTTCCCAGCTGCTCGAGTACCGCGAACTGGCAAAAATGTCCTCCGGCTTTGTCCAGCCGCTGATGGCCGCTGCCGGCCCCGACGGTCTGATCCACAGCACGTTCGAGGCGCTCGTCACCGGCACGGGCCGACTGAGCAGCCGCGACCCCAACATGCAGAACCTGCCCGCGTACAGCGGCTGGGGCGCGCGCATCCGCGAGTGTCTCGTGCCCGCGCAGCCGGGAAACTGCTTCGTCGCCGCGGATTACTCACAGATCGAGCTGCGCGTGCTCGCGCACCTGTCGGGCGATCCGCAGCTGATCGAGATCTTCAACTCCGACCGCGACATCCACACCGAAACTGCCTCGCTGATCTTCGGGCTGCCGCCAGAGGCCGTTACCAAAGAACTGCGCCGCAGCGCCAAGACCGTCAGCTTCGGCCTGATCTACGGCATGGGCGTCTTCGGGCTCGCCGCCCGGCTTGGGACCGACCGCGCCAGCGCGGCCCGTATCACTCAGGCGTATTTTGAAGCTCTCCCCGGCGTGAAAGAATACGTCGAATCCAGCCGCAAGAACTCGCTTGCTGCCGGCTACACCGCCACCCTTTTCGGACGCCGCCGCCCGATGGACGAAGTGAGCACCGGCAGCAAGGACATCAAAGGCCATCAGAAGCGTGTCGCCATCAACTCCCCCATTCAGGGGACCGCCGCCGACATCACCAAGATCGCCATGAACAAGGCAGCCGAGCACTTTGCGGGCAAAAACGTCCACATGGTGCTCCAGGTGCACGATTCAATCGTCTGCGAATGCCCCGCCGAAGATGCCGAACAGACCGCCCGCGAACTCTCGGAAGTAATGGAAAATGCCGTGCAGCTCTCCGTTCCCCTGAAGACCGAACGGACCTCCGGTAAAACCCTTGCTTCGGTCTAGCCTTTTTTCGCCTGTTTGTGGTAGAATTGCAAGGCTGAAACAGCACAAACTTTTCTTCCGGAAATACGAAAGGAGACACGTCACTTGTTACCTCTTACCGCTTTACGCACCCAGATCAAATGGATCCTCGCCGTCTTCATCGTCATCTTCACCGCTTCCGTCGGCTTCATGTACGGCACCGGCGGTTCGGGCTCCGGCAATAACCGCAGCGGCGATTTCGTCGTCGCCAAAGTCAACGGCGAAGAACTGCGCATCAGCACCTTCCAGCAGCATTTGCGCAGCTTCATCGAGCGCAACCGCATCCGCGACCTGTCTGAAAAGCAGATGCCCCTTATCTACAAAGCCGTGCTCGACGAGATGGTCAGCAACCGCGCCGTCATCGACGAAGTGAGCCGTCTGAAGATTTCAGTTCCCGCCGAAGACGTGAACAAGCAGCTCAAAGCCCTCGAGGACCAGTACGTCACCCGTGAGCAGTTCATGCAGATCCTGCGCGAGCAGGGCAGCTCGCTTGAGCAGGCCAAGGCCGAGATCGCCCGCCAGCTCTCCATCGAGAAGATGCTGAACGACGTGGCCGGCGGCGTTGTCGTCAGCGATGACGAAGTCGCCAAGCTCTACGACATGCTCCAGGGCAACTTCACCATGCCCGCCGGCATCGAAGCCGACGTCGCCCAGCTGAAGACGAAGGAAGCCGCAGAGAAACTGATCGCTGCCGCCAAGAGCGACGACTGGGGCAAAGCCGTAACGCTCGTCTCCGCCGACATTTCCGTCGCCAGCGAAGCCGGCAAGCCCGAGCGCATCGCCGCCACCGAGATGAAGGGCACGCTTGAGCCCGTCTCCAAACTCACCGACGGCGAATACAGCGCCCCCATCGAAGTGAGCAGCCAGGACTTCTTCGTCTTCCACCGCGTCCGCGCCGTGAGCGAAGAAGTTCGCCCCCTCTCCGAGGTGTCTGAGGGCCTGAAGAACATGCTCCTCCAGAGCAAGAAGGCCGAAGTTCAGCGCGATTACGTCAAGAGCCTGGCCGACAAGATGAAAGTCGAGATCGTCGCCGAAGACCTCTTCACCGTCCCCAGCGACGACGTGAAGCCCGAAGCGGCCAGTGCTGACGTCAAGCCCGCAGAGACAGCCGCCAGCGCCGATGTGAAACCCGCTGAGGCCCCTGCTGCTGAAGAGAAAAAGCCCGAAGCGGCCCCTGCCCCCGCCGATGAGAAAAAGCCCGAAGTGAAGCCGGCTGAGGCGCCCAAGGCTGAAGCTGAAAAGCCTGCCGAAACGCCTGCACCTGAGCAGAAGCCCGCGGCTGAGCAGGCAAAGTAGTCTCACCCCCAAATACAGAGAGTCCCCGGCTATAATCAGTTCAGGCCGGGGACCTTTTTTCCCTCTGACTTCTATAGATGAGATCGGAAATTGATCGTGTATCCGCATTCCCTGTTGTAATAAAGAAGGAGACCATCCGATTCGCTCGGACGGCCTCCTTTTTATTATGCAATTGTATTTACTTCCCCTGCTGGAGCCGCTTGGTGATCTCGTCGAACTCCTTGCGCACGCCGCTGTTGTCGAAGATCTGGATCTCCGGCAGCTGCATGGTGGCGAGCACGTCAAACAGCTGCATGCCGCTGTGGATGACGGTGTCCATGTCGCTGATGTGCTGCACGGTGGTGTATGTGTTGACGGCCACTTCACGGTCGCGCTTGATGCTGCGGATGCATTTTTCCACGCTGGCTTTCTGCTGGGCAAGCAGTTTGCTGTACTGGGTGGCAGCTTTCACGGTCAGCTCGTTCGATTCGGCGTTGGCGCGGAAGATGTTCTTCTGCTCGCGGGTAAAGTCGGCACGGGCCAGGTTGGCGCGGGCTTCTTTGAGCGAAGCGCCGGCGCCCTCGGAGATGGCCTTGACGCGAGGGGTCCATTCTTTATCGATCTTCGCGATGAAACCGTACTGTGTATCAAGCAGCACGTCGATGAGGGTGACGTACATGCCGTAATACTTGCGGGCCACGGTGGTGTCAGCCTTGTTCTGTGCCATCAGCTCGGCGATCTGGGCTGTGACGCCCTTGACGTTCTCGAAGATGACGGCGTTCTTCAGCAGACTGTCGCCGACGACGGACGAGAACAGCACTTCAGCCTGCTGATCGGTCAGCTTCATGCCCCAGCTGCGCAGTTCCGCGGCGATCTTGTCGCGAATGTCGGCCAGCTCGCGGTTGAGGCGCTTGATGTCTTTCTCGGCCTTGGCAATCTTTTTGTTGCAGTCGGCAACGGTGTCAGTAAAAGGATTGTACGACTTTTCCGGTGCGCCGATGCGCTTGTTCTTGTATTCCTCGATCTCGGCGTAGAGTTCGGGCAGCCGTTTCTTGATCACTTCGCTGCGGTCGACCAGCTTCATGGCATCGGCCGAAAGCAAAATCTCCTGCGCGTTGCGAAGGATCTTGGTGATCTTTTCGTTTGTCTTCTGCTTGTCGGCGCCGAGCCACGAACTCTCGGGCAAGCGGTCGCGCTTGCCGCGCAGCACGGTAGCCTCGTCGAGCATCTCGGTCAGCTTGTTCCATTTTGACATCACTGCTTCCGGCAGCGCCGCGAAGGCGCGCCCGGCGCACAGCATTTCGCCGCCTGCGCACACGGCCGCAAGGATCAGCGTTCCCATCAGCGCGCCCTTGAATTTTTTCATTCTCAGTATGACCTCCTGATCGAATGTTTTTTGATAAAGCGCCCGCGCATTGCGAGCGCCTTTTTAATACAGGATTTTTACAGTCCTGTCAATGGTAGTTTTCTACAATGCCATGATACACCAAAAATCCCCCGCCGGAATCGCCCGGACGGGGGATTTTTCATTTACCGGCACGAGGCTGTGATCAACCTCATGTGGCTGCGGATCAGCGCAACAAGGATGAAGAAGATCAGCACCCAGCCAACGGCCGTAGAATGTGCGATGACGGGCACGCCCCACTTGGGGACAAGCCAGAAGGAGAGCGCCACCCGCAGTGCGATCTGCGACAGCGAAACGAGCATCACAGTGCGGAACTCGCCGAGACCGCGGAAGAAGCTCTGCATCATCGCATCGACCGAGCTGAGCATCATATACACGCACATCGGGCGCAGATAGATGACGCCGGCATTGATGACGGCCTCGCCGCCGGAGCCGCTGACGAACATGCTCATGATCTGCGGCGCGAAGATAAACACCGCGGACGAGGCAACAGCCACGTAGACCAGCACCATCACGATCGACGTGCGCAGACCGCCGCGCACGCGCTCAGCATGGCGCGCGCCGAGGTTCTGCGCGACGAAAGTCGCCAGCGCCACGCCAACGCCGTCATAAGCCATCATCACAATGTTCTCAAGGCGCGTCGCGGCGTTGTATCCGGCCACCGTGTTCGCTCCCAGAGGGTTGACGCAGCCCTGCGTAAGAAAGCGTCCGACGTAGACGATGATCGACTGGAGTGCCGCCGCCCAGCTGTAATTGATCGTCGCCGCCAGTGCCGCGCGCGTGACGTGGAAGTCGCCGCGTCCTACGGCCAGCACAGGCTCGCGGCGGTAAATGTAGATCACGCAGGCCGCAGATGACACCACCTGCGACAGCACAGTGGCCAGGGCCGAGCCGCGCACGCCGAGCCCGCAGCTGCCGACGAAGAACAGGTTCATCGCGATGTGCAGGCACGAAGCGATGACCTGAAAGACGAACGGCACACGCGAGTTGCCGATGCCGCGCAGGGCTGAGGCGAAATAATTGTAGAGGAACGAGAAAATCAGGCCGACGAAGACGATATTGAGGTACTGCATCGTCTCATCGTGAAGCTCGGCCGGCGCCTTAGTCCACACCAGCACGCTGCGCGCCCCTGCCAGGCAGACGGCCGTGAGCGCCAGCGTGAAGACGACGCCGAAGATCAGCGAGGTGGCAGCCGCCTCATGAAGACGCCTGCGGTCGCCCGAGCCGAACTCGCGCGCGATCAGCACCGAGATGCCCGTGCATCCGCCATATAAGAAGAAGACAACGACAAACAGGATCGGAGAAGCAACGCTGACAGCCGCCAGCGACTGCGGGCCGAGGAACCGCCCGACGATGATCGCGTCGACAGTCACGTACAGCTGCAAAAACAGATTACCGATGATGATGGGCAGCGAGAAGAGGAAGATCGAAGAAAACACGCCGCCCGTCAGCATCCGCGTTTTCGGGTCCGTCCCCTCGCCCTCTGCCGCACTTGAAAACAGACGCATGGCGGGACTAGCGGCGCACCTGGCCGCTGCCGCGAACGCGGAACTTGGTGCTGGTCAGCTGCTCGATGCCCATCGGGCCGCGCGCGTGCAGTTTCTGCGTGCTGATGCCCACTTCAGCGCCCAGGCCGAAGACACCGCCGTCGGTGAAGCGCGTCGAGGCATTGACGTACACAGCCGCCGCGTCGACCGAGTCCAAAAAGCGCTCCGCCTCCGCGTAATCGCGCGTGATGATGCTTTCCGAATGGTGCGTGCCGTACTTGGCGATATGCGCCAGCGCCTCGTTGAGCGACGATACGACCTTGATCGAGACGACCAGATCGAGGTACTCGGTCCCCCAGTCCTCTTCCGTGGCCGGCGTCATGTCGAACAGCTCGCAGGCTTTCTTGTCGCCCCGCAGCTCCACGCCGTGCGCTTCGAGCGCCGTGCAGACGGCGGGAATCAGCTTCGGAGCGCATTTTTCGTGGAACAGCAGCGTCTCTACTGCATTGCACGCTGAGGGCTTCTGACACTTGGCATTGACGGCGATGGGCACGCACATCTCGGGATCGGCTGAGGGAGCGAAGTAGATGTGGCACACCCCGTCGCCCGTCATGATGTAGGGCACTTTGCAGTGCTCGCGCACGGCCGCTTTCAGCCCGAGGCCGCCGCGCGGGATGATCACATCAAGCTCTTCAAGCTCCATCAGCGCAGTGGTGAACTCGCGTCCGTTCAGGTCAAGCAGCTGGATGCAGCCGTCAGGAAGGCCGACAGACAGCGCTGCTTCGGTGAGCACCTTGGCAATGATACGGTTGGAGTTCACCGCCTCGCTGCCGCCGCGCAGTATGACGGCATTGCCGGATTTGAGGCACAGTGCCGCTGTGTCGGCCGTCACGTTGGGGCGCGACTCATAGATGACACCGATAACACCAAGCGGCACGCGTACCTGTGTGATCTCAAGCCCTTCCGGACTGATATGGCCGCTCACCGTCCGCCCGATCGGGTCGGGCAGCGCGGCAACTTCCTCAATGCCCTTCGCCATGCCCTCGATCTGCTTTTCGTCAAGCGTCAGGCGCTGGATCATCGCCTTGCTCAATCCGTCGTTCTCCGCCTCCGTCACATCGAAGCGGTTGGCCTCGATGATCTCGGTCGTGTGCGCTCGCAGTTCAGCCGCCATCGCGCGCAGCGCTTTGTTTTTGATGTCCGAGCTTGCCAGCGCCAGATCATACGCGGCGCGACGGGCCTTTTGCCCCATTTCAGTCAGGATCAGCGATACGTCCATGTAATTCTGCCTCGATTCTATTCGTCAATAATAAATCACAGCACCGTGAGGTTGTCGCGGTGAATGGCTTCGTCAAAGTCATGGAAGCCAAGGATGCCCTCAAATTCGTCACTGCGGTGTCCCATGATCTTTTTCAGGTCGCGCGAATCGTAATTCGTCAGGCCGCGGGCGATCTCGCGTCCGTCGGGGTCGAGCACGGCCACCAGACGTCCGGCTTCGAAATCTCCGTTCACAGCCGTGATGCCCTTCGCCAGGAGACTGCCGCCGCGCTCTGTCAGCGCCGCCGCCGCGCCGGAATCCACCGTCACCGACTCAAACGGCCGGTTGGCGGCGATCCACTGCTTGCGCGCATGACGGCGCTCCACTGGCGGGATGAACAGAGTCCCCAGGCGTTCGCCGGACAGTACGCGGTGCAGCACGTTCTCCTCCGATCCGGAAGCGATCACCAGCGGGATGCCGGCCGGCAGCACCACGTCCGCTGCCGTGATCTTGGTGTACATGCCGCCGGACGACATACTGCTGCCCTTAGTGCTGGAGTTGTCGCGGATGTTCTGCGACACAGCGCTCACTTCGTGGAGCAGCTTCGCCTCGGGATGCGTGCGCGGATCGGCGTCGTACAGGCCGTCAATGTCGGAAAGGATGATGAGCAGATCGGCTCCCGCGGCGCAGGCTACGAGCGCCGAAAGCGTGTCGTTGTCGCCGAATTTGAGCTCATCGACCGCGATCGTGTCGTTCTCGTTGATGACCGGGATCGCGTCAAGCTCGGCGAGCGCGTGCAGCGTGTTGCACAGGTTGAGATAGCGCGAGCGGTCATTGAAGCCCACGCGCGTCAGCAGGATCTGCGCAGCCGTGCAGCCGTACTCGGAAAACAGCTTTTCGTACATCTGCATCAGCAGTCCCTGCCCCACGGCGGCCAGTGCCTGCTTGACGGGCAGGCTGGAGGGCTTTTCCGTCATGCCCATGCGCCCCATGCCTGCGCCCACAGCGCCTGAAGTGACCAGCAGCACGTCGGTCCCGCCGTTGTGAAGATCGGCCAGCTCACGGCAGAGCCGATCCATGCGCTGGATATTGAATTTGCCGTTCTTGTGCGTGATCGTGCTGGTGCCGACCTTGACGACCACGCGGCGGCATTTTTTGAGATCGCTTCGTTCCATCGCGATGCCTCCAGACTCAGTCAAAAATTCCAAATTTTGCTAAAAAAAACGAATGATGCTTATTTTAACACAAACAAGCCGCCTCGTCGCGCCTCATAATTCTTTCACCAGACCTGTGACAAATCCGCGTTTTTCCTATATACTTAGGCGATGACCGGACATGGTGACAAAACACCCCTGAACGTCCGCGCTTTTCATTGTGCAAATAAACCTTTTACTTACGGAGGTACTGATTCATGAAACCGATCGAACTCACCCGCGACAACTTCACCGAAGAGGTGACCAACAGCCCCGTCCCCGTCCTGATCGACCTGTGGGCGCCGTGGTGCGGCCCCTGCCGCATGATGGCCCCTGTCATCGACGAGATCGCCGAAAGCGCTTCGGGCTTCAAAGTGGGCAAAGTGAACGTCGACGAGCAGATGGAGATCGCCGCCTCGCTCGGCGTGCGCAGCATCCCCACTCTGGTCGTCTTCAAAAACGGCGAAGTCGCCGCAAGATCTGTCGGCGTGCAGTCCAAAGAGCAGGTCCTCGCCCTCGTTAACGGCTAGACGATCTTCATCGTTCAGGAATCGAGGCGTTTTAAAATAGCTGATTCTGCACACAAAAAAAACGCTTCCGGCGCGGCAAAGCCGCGCCGAAAACGGCAGCGCTTCCTCATCCCCAAGATCTTCCTCGCGCTGATCATCCTGGCCGCAGCCATTCCGGCCTTTCTCATCTGGGGCGGTCCGGCCGTTACCGACGCAGTCACATGGGGCGCGAAAAAATACCTGTCCGGCTTTCAGCATCTCAGCGTCGATTTTGCTTCACTCAAAGGCGATCCGTTCGGCGGCTACGAACTGGCCGGCCTGAGCGTCGGCAGCAAGGCCGATCCCGACATCGTCACAGCCAGGAAGATCGTCTTTGCCGTCGATCCGCAGCAGAGCTGGAAACTGAAAAAACTCGTCTTCCGCACCGCTGTCGACGGTGTCAGGCTCGACGAAAATGCACTGCCACGTCTGACCGAAGCTGCGCAGAAGGAATTTCCGCCTTCTCCGCAGCCGGAAAAGCCTGACGACGGAGCCCCATTTGAGCCTCTGAAATTCATTGTTCCCAACATAGCGCTTTCTGACTGGAAGGGCAAGCTGCCGTGGCAGCTCGCCTCGTTCACGCTCGCCCAGACAGATCCTGCCGAGACAGCCTACACGCTCGACCTTGACGCCAAGTACCAGAACGAGCCGATCAGGCTGGACGGCAAAGCCGGCCTCACCCCGGCGGCGATGCCCGAATGGGCCGTGCTCCGAGCCCGCGCGCTGAAAAGCGACGTGACGGTGAACGCCGCACTCAAAAACGGCCTGATCGATCTGAAAAATATTGAGGGCACGCTGCTCACTTCACCGGTGAAGGGCTCCGCCTCGGTAGATACGTCCAAGAAGGACATGCCCCTGCGCGCCGATCTGTCGCTGAAAAAACTTGATCTTGCGCCTCTGCGCCGCTGGGTGCCGGAGCTCGGTCCCAGCACCTTTGACGGTCTTGAGCTGCACATCGCAGGCACCGCATCGGCCCCACGCGGCAAGGCAGAACTGAAAAACGGACGCGTTGCCTATCAGCAGTACAAAGCCAGCGAGATCGGCGGCACAGTCACAATGGACGGCAAAAACGCCGACATCGACCTTTCGGCGCGATTCCTCGGCGCGCTCGTTTCAGCCGCCGGACGTGTGGGGCTGACGGACAGCCAGGCGCTGTCGCTCAAAGCCGTCGTTTCGCCTCTGGCGCTGAAAAACCTGGTCCAGATCCTTCCCGACCTCGCCAGCGCAGAACTTGACGGCAGCGTCAGCGCGGCAGCCGACATCACCGGCACCGTGTCCGCTCCACGAGTGGCCCTGCGGGTGAACGCTCCCCGCGTGAGCGCGATGAAGCAGTACACCGTCACCGACATCGGCCTGAAGGCTGTTGCCACTCTGAAAGAAATCATCCTCGAAGAGCTCTCCGCGCAGGCTTTCAAAGGCTCGCTTGCCGCGCAGGGCCGTGTCGGCATTGCCGGCAAAACGCCAACGCTCGACCTCGACGGCGCGATCCGCCGGCTTGACCTTGGCAGCGTCGTTCCCGGCGGCACCGTCAATGGCACCCTCCAGGGCAATTTTCACCTCGACGGCACTGCCGCAAAGCCGGTCATCGCACTCGATACCAGCATCGACAAGCTCGATGCCGGGCAGTTCGGCGCCAGGAACATCTCCCTGTTCGTTCAGGGCAGCGAAAAGCTGAACGTCCAGATCAAAGGCCAGACCAAGTACAACACTCACTTCGGCGGCGGCGGCACCGTCGGTCTGCCGCTGGGCGGCCGCAGGTCGTCGCTTGATCTGCGCTTCAAGCTGGACGAGATGAAGCTGTCCGAGCTGCTCGCGAACACGATGAAGTTTGCCGGCGCTGTCACGGCCGACGTGATCGTCCGCGGTTCATTCGAAAAGCCCGACATCAGCGCCGAAGTTCGCAGCAAGAAAATCACAGCAAGCGGCTACACCATCCACGAGCCCGTCGCCCGAGCTGTGCTTAAAGGCAAACGCGCCGACGTGACCGTCTCCGTTGCCATGGGCGACAAACGCCCCGAAGTCACCGGCTACGTTGATTTCGCAAAAGAGCTGAAAGCCGTCTTCGACGCGAAAGCACACGACGTTCGCGTCGACGCGATCGAGCCCTCGCTCGCGGGCGCCGTCAGCGGACGAGTCAGCCTCGACGCGCGTGCCGAGGTCGCCGGCTCTGACATCTCGGCCACCGGCCGGCTCACTTCGCCCCTCGTCTCCGCTTCCGGCGCGCATGTGGAAAACATCAGCGTGCCGTTCGTCTACGCCAAAAACAGCGTCAGCGTCCCCAACGGGACCTTCCAGCTCGGCGGCGGCACGCTCCACCTCAACGCCAACGGCCGCGTGGACAAAGGCACGTATGAGTTCGCCCTCGAAGGCAGCGGCGTGAACTTGCGCAAACTCACCAAGCCTATGGACATCCCTGCAGAAGTCAACGGCACGGCCAGTGTCAGGTTCAGCGGCGTCGCCCGGACAGGACTCACCACCATCATGCAGGGCAACGGCCGTCTGCGTTTCAAGAACATCGTCGTTGACAAGTTCCCCGGACAGATGACCGTCACCGGCAAAGCCCCGTTCAAGATCCAGCACGGCAACGTCTTCTTCAACGTCAACGACGGCGAAGTGTACCTGATGCCCGGCAGCGCCATCACCGCGTGGCCCGACGACAAACTCTACCACTTCGTCTCCTTCACCGGCCTTGCGTGGCGGCAGGGACGCAAGCCGCCCAAGCTCGATGAATCGCTCATGCCCAAGGACCTCGCCAAACGCGTCGGCGATATGTATCACATGTACGTCAACGGCAGCATCAACGTGCGCGTCATCAACGGCCTGCTCGGCGGCCTCGGTGCCGTTATCGAAGCCGGAGCCACCGGAAATCTGTCCACCGAAAGCATCGCCTCCAACTTCCTGCAGAAATTCATCGGCGGCGCCATCGCCACCCAGGTGCGCGACGTCGACATCGACGTGGCCGGCAAGGACTACAGCGAAGTGCGCGTCAACAAGCTCAAGTTCGGCGGCGAAGGCAGCTACGCCGATGTCGCCACCACCGACTGGACCGAAGATGCGGCGCAGAAAAAGGATTACCAGCGCTACGGCATCAGCTATCCCCTGCCCGTCGGCCCCGATCCGTCTAAGCTCAAAGTGAAGGAAAAAACGCGCCGCAAAAAGCGCTGATACCAACCCTCAAAAAAGGACCTCTCTCCCACACGGGAAAAGAGGTCCTTCTTTATTTATTGCTGGTGGAACGGCGCAAACGCCTTTTGGCGCACCGCAAAATACGCCGCCATCATCATCAAGCTCGTCAAAATCCACGATACCGGATAGACAAACATCAGCGCCTCAAAAGTGTGCCAGCGGCGGAAGAACGTCCACAGCCAGACAAAACGGAACAGACACGTTCCCACCACCGTCAGCACCGCAGGCACCATAGAATGCCCCAGCCCGCGCAATGCCGCGCCCGCAACGCCGAACGGCACTGAAACCATAGCCCACAGCAACACATAGCGCAGACGCGCCATCGCATACGGCAGCACCGCCGCGTCGACCGTGAACACCGCCACAAGCGGCTCGCGGAACAGCCATGCGAGCGCGATCGCCGCTGACTTGAGCAGCAGCGCTGCGCCCATGCCCAGCCAGAAGACGCGCTTGCATCGCTCCTCACTGCCCGCTCCGTAATTCTGACTGGTGAACGTCGTCACAGCCTGACAAAACGCATCCACCAGCAGAAACGTGACAAACTCAAAGTTCAGCGCCGCGGCCGAGCCCGCCACCGCCGCCGAGCCAAAGCTGTTGATCGCCGTCTGGATCGCCACATTCGACAGCGAAAACATCATCCCCTGCAAGCCCGCCGGCGCGCCGATCGAAAAGATCTCCCGCAGCTCCGCCGCATGCAGCCGCAGCCGCGACAGCGAAAGCCGGATCAGCGGTTCCTCGTGAAATAAAAACCACATCACCAGCGACGAACTGATCACATTCGACACTACCGTCGCGATCGCCACCCCCGCCACACCGAGGTGAAACACGATCACCAGGATCAGATTGAGGATCACGTTGCACACACCGGCCAGGAACAGACAGTACAGCGGCCGCCTGCTGTCACCCTTGCTGCGCAAAATAGCCGCCCCGAAGTTGAACAGCATGATGAACGGCACGCCCAGGAAGTAAATGCGCAAATACAGCGTAGCCAGATCGATCACATCGTGCGGCGCCTCCATAAACTCCAGCATCGGCCGCGAAGCCGCCTGCCCCAGAAACAGCAGGAACACGCCGCTTGCCAGCGCCACCACGATCGACGTGTGCACCGCCCGCTGCACCCGCTCCGTCGAGCCCTGCCCGATGAATTTAGCTATCAGCACATTCGTGCCCACCGACAGCCCCACGAACAGCCCGATCAGCAGATTGATCGTCGCCCCGTTACTCCCTACCGCCGCCAGCGCCTGCTTGCTGGCAAAACGCCCCACCACGGCGATGTCGGCCGCGTTGAACAGCTGCTGCAGCACCGTGCTGATCGCCAGAGGCAGCGCGAACAGCACCATCTTCCCAAGCAGCGGCCCGTTGAGCATGTCGATCCGATACGAACCCCTCGCAGAAAATCCAGCCATTTTGCACCTCAACAAAAAGAAGAAAAAGTCAATCAATCAGAATTCTGTATGATTATAGCACTTCATAAAAGACTATGCGGCTTTCTCCCCACACCGACCTCACTGACAAACTGAACTTTCTAATAGAAAGCAGCTGCCTGTTTGCAAGCAAAATCATAATTCATCTTGATAAATCATTTATGCTCTCACAATGAACCTTTGATACCATCAGTCCTGCTGTTATAATTAGACAGCAAGAGCCAAGCTGCAAGCAGAATTGTTTTAATACGGAGGCATCTCAATGAACATTCTGGTTTTAAACGGCAGTCCGCGGCCGAACGGGACGACGCGGAAGATGGTGGACGCGATGGTTCGGGGGGCTTCGGCGGGGGGGCATCACGTTGATGTGGTCGATGTGTGCCGGCTGAAAATCGGCGGCTGTCTGGCATGCGAGTGGTGTCACACAAAGGGAAACGGCGCCTGTGTGCAGAAGGATGACATGCAGGTGGTCTATGATCTGCTCCGCGAAGCAGAAATGCTCGTGATCGCTTCGCCGATCTACTATCACAATCTCACAGGGCAGCTGAAATGCGCAATCGACCGTTTTTACGCGGCTGCCTACCCTGCCCGTCCGCCGAAGCTGCGCAAGGCGGCGATGCTGCTGTGTTCGGGCGACGCGGAGATGTACGACGGGGCGCTGTTCTCGTTCCGGGGCGATTTTCTGGATTATCTGGGGCTTGAAGACGCCGGGGTAATCACGTCGCACGGCGACGAAAACGGCTCGCCGCAAAAGCTGGAAGAGGTGCGTGTCTGGGCGGCGGGGCTGAAATGATCATGTTCGAATAAAAAGAGCGCGTTATCGGACATTAGCAGCTCGATAACGCGCTCTTTTGTCACACTGTTCCGCTATTAAAAAGCTCATCGCGAGGCCGCTCCCCAAACGTGCGCGGCCTCGCGCCTGGCAGAGGAACAGCTAATTATTGCCGAGGGCACTCAAAGTACCGCCCTGTGAAGGGGGCTCTTCTTCATCCGTGCCGGAGCCGGCCCCGCTATCACTGCGGCGGCTCTTCTTTTTCCGACGATCTTTCGCCGGTCCGCGGGCATACTGTTCTTCAAGGCTGGCCAGGTCACGAAGCTGACTGGTGCTGAAATTCTGCCCGTTTCTGCCGCGCGCTGTGCGCCCGGCGCCGCTGTAACGAAGAAGCTCGTTCGCCACATCCTCTGCGGAGGATCTGATGCTGCCCACTTTGATCACGTCGGGCGCACATAGTTCAGCAGGGATGTTCCGTGCGTCGTCGCTTTTGCTGATGGCGTACACGTCGACATGATAATCGGAGAAGAACGTGAACTGATATTTTTCGACCGTGACCGGACCGGGACGAAGATCTGCGCTGTCAAAGACAAGAGGATCAATATCACGATCGATCTCACATTCGGGATGGCTGATGAGGAAATTCATGAGTGCGGCACACATGAACCAGATCTTGGCCGATTTTTCTGCGAAATCATTGCTGCGGCGATCGAGCACGCTCAGATCATCGTATTTCAGCTCCAGGTGGAGATTGATATGGCGGAAGTTATTCTCCACTTCCAAGAGATAAGAGTACAGTGTGACAGGGAAGCTGATGATAAAACAGTGATCCGGCAGAGAGCGCCCTTCTTTGTGAAGCTCTTTTTCAAGGCGGAGAAGGTCTTCTTTGCTGCCGATCAGGTCAAGCGGCATCGGGTTGAAGCCTTCGAGCATAGTGACAGAAATGCTGCCAAACGTGGCGGGCCAGCTTTCGATGTCCCCATCTTCGTCGGTCCCCGGCTGCCAGTCTTTGTCCACTTCGATCAGGCACCTGAACTGAAGGAGTTCTGCTTTGGGCTTTTCAAAACATTTTTTGTTCTTTCTGCGTGCGGTCATGTGTTCCTCCAAGATTTTGCTCTTTTTCGTGTCTTTACTCTGATGGACGGCCCCGCTCTCTGATCCTGCCCGCGCTCCTCGGCTCCTTTTTCCGTGGAGGATCTTTTTTTCACGACAGGGAAGAGCATTATACCACACATTTCCGATTTCAATGTCAATGTTTTACCAATTCTTCAAAAATTTTGTACGAAGATACGTTTTTATAGTAAAATTGAAAAGTCAAAGTCGTATGTTTCACTCAATCGTAGTCATCAGAAAAAGAAAGGAGCCCACAAATCATGGTCAGCAACTGGAAATCCAACGCAGACGCGCCGGAGATGAACGGCGTACAGTATCACATTCAGTGCAAGGCCGGCGACGTGGCACCGTCGGTACTGCTGCCGGGCGATCCGGGGCGGACAGACCTGATCGCCGCCGCCTGGGATGAGAGTCATCTTGTGGCAAGCAACCGTGAGCACCGCACGTTCACGGGCGTCACCGGAGGCGCTCCGATCTCGGTCACGTCGACAGGCATGGGCGGTCCATCCACATCGATCGCGGTCGAGGAGCTTCTGCGCATCGGTGCGAAAACGTTCATCAGGCTTGGCACATGCGGCGCCATTCAGGAAAACATCAAGTGCGGCGATCTGATCATCAATACGGCGGCAGTGCGTCACGATGGTGCCAGCACGATGTACGTGGAGCCGCTCTACCCCGCCTCGGCTGATTATGAGGTGACTCTGGCGCTGATCGAGGCGTGCGAGCGGCTGGGACATCCGTATCATGTGGGACTGACGTGCTCAACAGGATCGTTCCACTGCGGCCAGGGGCGGCCCGGCTTCCGCGGCTACTCGCAGTCGTTTTTTGAGAACATCGTCGATGACATGCGCCGCGCGAACGTGCTCAACTTCGAGATGGAAGCGGCAACGCTGTTCACGATGGGCAATATTTACGGCTTCCGCTCCGGCTGCGTGTGCGTGGCGGTGGCCAACCGCATCACGAACGAGATGTTCTCGGCTCCGCTGGAGCCGGCTGTGGAAGTGTGCAACCTGGCGGTGCGCATCCTGCACGAGCGCGACGCAAAAACGCGAGCAGCAGGCAAAAAGCGCTGGTCGCCGGTGGTTGGATAATACAGAAGCATACAAAAATTCGCCGCGGGAAGTCGTTTCCCTGCGGCGATTTGTTGTATGAACTTATGCTTTTGTGAATCGTTCGGCCGCGCGCACGGTGTCCATCGCGTCGCGGGCGTAGGCGTCAGCCCCCACATAGCGGGCCAGATCGTCGGTGAGCACAGCGCCGCCGACGATGACGCGCACGCCGGCGCACTCCCTGCGCAAAGCGGCGATGGTGTCCTTCATGCTGGCGACGGTGGTGGTCATCAGGGCGCTGAGTCCCACAACGGTCGCGCCGCTTTCCTTCACGGCGTTGACAACGGTCTCGGCAGCCACGTCACGGCCCAGGTCGATCACGTCAAAGTTGTAGTTCTCCATGATGACTTTGACGATGTTTTTGCCGATGTCGTGAACGTCGCCATACACGGTGGCGAGGATCACCTTCGGGCCGCCGGCAGAGCTTCCGCTCTGCGGCTGGCTGGCGAGCGCGTCTTTGACGACTTCCAGCGCAGCCTTCGCCGCGTCGGCAGATTTGATGAGCTGCGGCAGATAGATCTTCTGTGTTTCATAGTCGCGGCCCACGGCGTCGAGCGCGGGAATCAGAACGGTCTCGACGATCTCAAGCGGCGGCTGTGTTTTGATCAGCTCGGCAGCGCACTTGTGCGCCTCGTCCTTCAGTCCGCGGGCGATCGCTTCGGACAGTCCGCCCGTGCCGGCTGAGGCAGTCGGTGCCGGCTGAACGCCTGGAGCCGGGGACGCTGGAGCAGGCACAGCGGTCTCTTCGGGATGCGCCGCACAGTATTCGATGTAGCTCTGCGCGTCGGCGTCCTCGCCGCTGAGCACACGCCAGGCGGCAATCGTTTCGGCCATGTTCTTCTCGCCGGGGTTCATGATCGCAGCGTCAAGCCCGCAGGCCAGCGCCGCGGCCAGCATCGTGCGGTTGACAAGCGGGCGGCGAGGCAGGCCGAACGACACGTTGCTGACGCCCAGAACTGTTTTCACGCCCAGGCGTTCGCGCACCATGCGCACGGCTTTCAGAGTTTCCTGCACCAGTTCCTGCTGGGCGGAAGCCGTCAGCGTCAGGCAGTCGATGAGCACGTTCTCGCGCGGGATGCCGATGCTCTCGGCACGGGAAACGATCTTCTGCGCCACAGCAAAGCGTTCTTCCGCCGTCTGCGGGATGCCGCTGTCGTCGAGCGTCAGTCCCAGCACACAGGCGCCGTATTTTTTCGCCACGGGCAGCACCGCGGCCAGGCTTGATTCCTTGCCGCTGACGGAGTTGAGCAGCGGCTTTCCCGCATAGCGGCGAGCGGCCGCTTCAAGTGCCTGAGGATTGGACGAGTCGATCTGGAGCGGCAGATCGAGGGCGCCCTGGAGCTCGTCGACGACGGCACTGAGCATCGCAGGCTCGTCGATATCGGGCAGGCCGACGTTCACGTCGAGCACGCCGGCTCCCTGCTCGCGCTGTTTCTGCGCTTCCAGGACGATGTAGTCGAAATTGCGGTCGTAAATGGCCTGCTTCAGCTTCTTTTTCCCTGTCGGGTTCAGACGCTCACCGATGACGACCGTCTTTTCAAACGGCTCGACGCGCGTGGCGCTGCATACGCCGCGCAGAGGCTTCACGTCGCGCGGGGTCAGCTTGCGCTCGCCAAGCAGCGCCGAAGCGCGGGCGAGAAATTCCGGGCTGGTGCCGCAGCACCCGCCGACGATACTTACGCCCCAGTCGGCAAACTTTTTGATCCACTCGGCGAACTCATCAGCCGTCACATCCCAGGCAGAAACACCGTTGCGCACCACCGGCAGACCGGCGTTCGGTTGCACGATGACAGGCAGCGGCGAATGCTCGACGAGCTTCTTTACAATCGGGGAGATCTGCGCCGGCCCCAGCGAGCAGTTCACGCCCAGCCCGGCCAGGCCCAGCCCCTCAAACGTCATGATCATCGCCTCGACGGGTGTGCCAAAAAACGTGCGGCCGTCCTCCTGAAAGCTCATCGTCAGATACACGGGCTTATCGCAGTTCTCCAGCGCAGCCAGCGCCGTCGCCTTGGCTTCGAGCAGATCAGTAAACGTCTCGATGATGACGCCGTCGCAAAGATCAGCCCCGGCGCGCACCTGACGGGCGACAGAGTCGTAGATCTCGTCGAACGTCGCGTCGCCCACGGGCGCCATCGCCCGTCCCGACGGACCGATGTCGAGCAGCACGCCCTTGCCGGAAAAGCCGTTCGCGGCCCGCCGCGCGATCTCGAGAGCGGCGCGGACGACCGTCTCCGTCTCATAGCCGGAATCCTTCAGCTTGAACGGGTTGGCGCCGAACGTGTTCGTCTGCACAAAATCGCTGCCCGCGGCGAAATACTCGCGGTGGATCGACTCGATCAGCTCAGGCCGATTCAGATTGAGGCTTTCGGGCACCTCGCGCAGCTTCAGCCCGGCACGCTGAAGCATCGTTCCCATCGCGCCGTCGAACATGACGACGCGGTCATTGATCTTCTTCATGGCAGACGCCTCCGTCCTTTCGATACTGGCAGTCTTTCATCACGCAGTCAGCACAGCTGCGCCGCCTCGGCTGAGGCCGGCCGGCAATCCCAATCAGGGCCGTCACCGACTTGACCGGGATCATCATGCCCTTGCGCGACAGCGTTAAGCCGATCAGGCGTCCCGCATCAAGCAGGCGCAGCAGGTCGGCCGTGACGCTCATCGGCACGTCACCGTAACCGGGGCTGAACCGCAGCGTCAGGAATTCGCCCCTGGCGAGTTTGCCTTCGATCTCGCGCTCCACGCCGTCGCAGAGTGAATCGGCCCACACCGAGGCGCAGGCGTCACATGCCACCGCCTCCGCCATGCCGGCACGAGAGACAAGCTGGATCAGGCGGTCCACCTCCGGTCCCAGTGTGACGGCAAGAGCCGCACAGGCGTGACAGTAAGCAAACAGCCGTGCGAGCGAATCCGACGCGCACAGGACCTCGCCGTCGAGCCGAATCTCTCGCCCGCTCACCGTCAGCGAAAAACGCCGCCAGACCGTGCGCGCCCGCACCGCCGGGGCGATCTTCGCAAAGCCCCGCTCGGCGCTTTCGCGCATTGCTTCATAGCCGTCGCGCGGCACACGCATCGAGCGCAGCGCCTCTTCGATCTGTCTGCGCGTCGGCTCCATTACGTGCGCTTCACCCGCAGCGAATAGAGGATGCCGTGGATATTCTGCGCGATCTGCCGCGTGATTCCGGCTTTGTTCATGCTGTAGATGTGGATGCCGTCCACCCCCGCAGCGAGCAGATCGGCGATCTGCTGCGTGGCGTAGGCAACGCCCGCTTCGCGCACGGCCTCGGCATTATGGCCGTAAGCGTCGACAAAACGCTGCACCGCCGGCGGGATCTTCGCGCCGCACATCGAGACAACTTTTTCGAGCATCGACGGCACCGTGATCGGCATGATGCCCGCCACGATGGGCACGTTCACGCCCGCGGCGCGCGCCTTGTCGCGGAAGCGGTAGAAATCATCGTTATCAAGAAAAAGCTGCGTCACCAGCGCGTCCACGCCCGCGTCGACTTTTTCCTTCAGATGACGGATGTCTTCTTCGAGCGACGGCGCTTCCGGGTGCTTCTCAGGATAGCAGGCACCGAGCACATGAAAATCATAATGCTTTTTGATATGAGCCACCAGCTCCGAGGCGTGCTTGAAATACCCGTCCTGATAGTCGGAATCGGCACGCCGGTCACCGCGCAGTGCCAGGATCGTGCGCACGCCCTTTTCCTTCAGCTCGCGCAGAAGCGCGTCCGTCTGCTCAAGCGTGCTGCCCACGCAGGTGAGGTGCGCCACTGCCGGCAGCATGTAGCGCTTCTGGATCGTCGAAGCGATCTCGATCGTGTTGTCGCGGTTCGAGCCGCCCGCGCCGTAGGTAACGCTGATCAGGTCCGGGTGCAGGCTCGCCAGCGCGTCCACCGTCTCGAAGATGGAACTGAGCTTGCCCGCGCCCTTGGGCGGAAAGATCTCGAACGAAAAGTTCGGCATCGCGTTTGTGAACATATCAGACATGGATAACAGCCTCTTTTCCGGGTGCATATCGTACAAAAACAGCCGTCTGTCGGGCGACAAGACGGCTGTCATTTTTTACGCGCTTATCGCTGTCAGCAGGACCACCACGCCCGAGTGCGGACAGGTTGGCGCAGGATCGTCGAGCTGACTCTCTCCCCTGACTCTGGATAAATAAAACGATTATTTTCGAATATTACCACGGATGCTCACAAGGCGCAAGGGCGGCGGTTCTATTTGAGCCGTCTCTGAAAAGTCACTATTTTGCCATCTTTATCTATTGAAGCGCTACGGCTAAGGCCGCGAATATTTATTGAAATGTCATTTCAGGCTAACTTTCTAGTGACGAGCGTGTAAAATTTTTTGCTGTTCCTTTCTCGATCAAAGCGAATCCAACTGCCATATACTGACGTGTTCATACAAAATTTAAACTATCATGTAGACACGTCCATCCAGTGCTGCGCAAACTGCATCAGGACAACAAAGCTTGCGCGGTAAGCCACGAATTGTGAATACGCTGTATTCATGTTATAATACGTACATGAAAAGGAGGGATCGTCATGCCGCAAACAACAATGACGCTGCGCACTGATTCGGACGTAAAAGCTCGTTTTGATTCGTTCTGCGCTGACGTAGGGATGAACGCCTCGGTCGCGATCAACATGTTCATGCGTGCCACGGTAGCCCGCCAGGCACTGCCGTTCCAAGTGCGCCGATGCACCCCCGAAGGCCTGCGCGACATCGATGCAATGAGCCATGAAGAACTCCTTGCGCTCCTTGACGCTCGCAAAAAGCGTTTTCAGTCCGACGATTTACATCCTCGGTCGCTCGACGATGTGCTCGGCGAACTGAAGGACGATATTCATCATGGCCAGCTATAAAGAGTACAACGTGATCGTGCTGAATGAAGCTGAAGAGGAATTGCGCAGCATATACCGATATTTCGCTCAGGACCTGTATTCTCCTGAGACGGCAGAAAAACAGCGAAGAATGCTCGAAAACGCTCTCCTCTCGCTCAAGCGTTTTCCCCTGCGGCATAGGCGTTACATCGGCGAGTATCGTCGTCTCAACGTCGGCAGTTATGCTGTTTTATACACAGTCGAAAATGACATTGTGCTGATCTGCGGAATCTTTCATCAGTCCATGAACATCAGAAAACAGCTTCTTTAAAAGCAAATGCCCGGAAAACGGAATGACTCATTCCATTTTCCGGGCATTCTATTATCTTGTTAAAACTATTGGAGCAAAGACTCGCTCAGCCGTTCTCCTCTTCCCCGGCGGCAGGAACAGACTTGCTCAGGGCTTTTTTCATCGTCTTGCCAGCAGGGGTGCGGGCACAGCCGCCGCGAGCGGTCTCGCGCAGGGTGGCTGGCAGGGAGCGGCCTACTTCGCCCATGGCGTCGACCACTTCGTCGGGCGGTATGATCGATCTTACTCCGGCCAGGGCCATGTCGGCCGCGATCGCCCCGAGGGCGACGAGCGAGCCGTTACGCTTGACACAGGGCGATTCCACGAGCCCGGCGACGGGGTCGCAGGCCAGGCCGAGGATGGACTTGAGCGCCAGTGCCGCGGCATGAGCGCACGCTTCCGCGTCGCCGTCCTCCATAAAGCAGAGAGCCGCCGCGCCCATCGCCGCGGCAGCGCCGCATTCGGCCTGGCAGCCGCCGGAGGCGCCGGCCAGCGTAGCACGGTTGGCAATGATCTGTCCCACCGCAGCGGCGACGATCAGGCCGTTCAGCACCGCGTCTTCGTCTCCGTTCCGTGTCTCCTGCCAGGCAAAGAGCAGCCCGGGCAGGATGCCGCAGCTGCCGGCCGTGGGTGCGGCGACGATGCGTCCCATGGAGGCGTTGCAGGTGCCAAGGGCAACGGCGATCTCGCTGGCGCGCCAGACCAGCTGGCCGGAAAGGGCTTTGCCGCGCCGGGCGGGATATTTGTCCTTGTCGTCAGCGATCAGCTTGGGCTGCCAGTGGCCGGCCAGCGCGGCGTCGACAGTCTCGCGCAGCACATGCAGACGGGTGCGCAGGGCTTCGCGCAGGTCGTCGGCATCACACATCTGCGCTTCGGCATCGAGCGAGAGGATGGCTTCGGGCAGGGGGAAGCCTTTTCTCGTGCGTTCAAGAAGTTCTTCAAACGATCTCATCGCGTTTCCTCCTCCGTATCGCCCGTCAGCAGGATGGCTCGCTCGCAGGCGGGCATGACCTGTTTAACCCGCTCGGCAAGGTCGGCAGGGACAGAACCGTCGAGCACGAACACGGCCACAGCCAGCCCGCCGCGCACGCTGCGCTTGAGGTCCATTCTAGCCAGGTTCAGGCCGCGGCGGTACAGTTCGCCGGCGATCACGGCGACGACGCCGGGTACGTCATGATGCATGGTGATCAGCGCCGGCTGACCGAACGGCACGTTCATCGCAAAGCCGTCCACGCCCTGCAGCTCGACTGCACCGCCGCCGACAGACGCGCCGACGACTTCGGCGGTGTTTGCGCCGTCGCTCATGACGACGCGGACCGAGTTGGGGTGCGCTCCGTCGATCTCCTCGGTGCCGAACGAGAATTCCAGCCCCGCCTCGCGGGCACACTCAAATGAATTTGGGATCCGCAGGTCGTCGGGTTTCATGCGCAGCAGGCCGGCGACGAGGCCTTTGTCGGTGCCGTGTCCCCAGTACGTGGCCGCGAACGAGCCGCGCAGGTACAGTTTGGCACTTTTCAGCGGCCTGTTCCAGCCCCAGATGCGGCGAGCCAGCATGCCGATGCGCACGGCGCCGGCGGTGTGGCTGGACGACGGTCCAATCATCACGGGCCCGATGATGTCAAGAAGCGGCATTCGTGTGCACTTCCCTTCTTCTATTATTATTCGTTCGCCAGTTCCAGCAGGCAGTCGGTCAGGATCTCGGCTCCCTGGCAGACGAGTTTCATATCGCTGAGCTCCTCGGGGCAGTGGCTCTTGCCGCCGATCGAGGGCACAAAGATCATCGCCGTGGGCACGCGAGGAGCAAAGACCTGCGCGTCGTGTCCGGCGCCGCTGCCCATGCGGCGATTGCTGAGGCCGCGAAGGCTGGCGAAGCGCTCTACTTTTTCGATCATGCGCGGGGCAAAACTGACAGGATCAGCGTGGTCGGTCGGCACACAGTCCACCTCAACGCCGACTTCGCGCGCACAGCGCCGGATTTCGGCTTCACAGCGCGCGTGCAGCTCGTCAAGGACAGTCCGGTCCTGCGACCTCAGGTCGATCGTGAAAAAGACCGTTCCAGGAACGACGTTGACGGCACCGGGGGCAACTTCCATGTGGCCGATCGTGAACACAGCGTTTTTCTCCGCCGCTGCGGCCGACATCGCCAGATGCAGTTTTGAAGCGGCAATGAGCGGATCATGACGCAGATTCATCGGCGTAGTTCCGGCGTGGTTGGCCTCGCCTTTGTAGGTCACGTCCCAGCGGCTCAGTCCGGTAATGCCCGTGACGACGCCGATCTCGATCTTTTCGGCATCGAGGAACGGTCCCTGTTCGACATGAAACTCCAGATAAGCGCAGGCTTTCAGCGTGTCGGTCCCCGCATAGCCGATACGGTTCAGCTCAGCCCCGGCGGTCATGCCGGAAAAGTCGCGCGCGGCAAGCGCTTTTTCGAGCGTGACATCGCCCACGAAAACAGAGCTGCCGAGCACACCGGGCAAAAAGCGCGAACCTTCCTCGTTTGTCCAGGCCGCAACGGCCAGAGAGCGACGGTGAGGAAGCTTTTTCTCAGCGATCGTGCGCAGCGCTTCCAGGCCGCTGAGCACGCCGACGCAGCCGTCGAACATGCCGGCATTCGGCACGGTGTCGATGTGCGAGCCGGCGATCACGGGATCGCCGTTCTCCGTTCCGGGCAGGAGGCCGAAGATGTTGCCGATGGCGTCGATCTTCAGCTCCAGTCCGGCGTCTTTGATCCATCCGCAGAGCAGATCGCGTGCCTGCTTGTCGCCGTCGCTGAGCGCCAGACGGTAGCGCTTTCCGTCTTCCCTGATGCCGATCGTCCCGAGCTTTTCAAGCGATGAAACAAGGCGCGCGTGGTTCAGTCTGTTTTCCATGATAACTCCTCCCCCCGAAGGGTGATGTCAGTTCACTGTTTCTTAGATAAGATTCTAGTGCGCGCCAGCCGCGCCGTCAATCGCGCGCCGCATTGAATAAAATTTGCGCTTGATTTTGCGCCCCGTGAGATTTAAACTTTTTGTGTTGAATCACGCATTTTTGTGAAGGAGTGATCCTCGTGAAACTCTCGTTCAAGCGTTCTCTTTACGCTCTTTTTGTCCTTGTACTGATCGCTGTTCAGGCGTCAGCGATCACGCCCCGCCAGCTGGTCGCGCCGTTTTTCGCCGAAGAAGAGCACGCAGCGTTCGGCGGTGCTGATCTTCAGGCCCTGCTGAAAGACGAATCCCGACCGCTGGGGCAGATCGCCGCAAAGATCGTTCTGCCGCTCGTAAAAAGCGGCGAGCTTCAACCCGCCGTGCTGGAATGCATCGAGCACATGGGCGCTTTCGTCTTCCACAGCGGCGGCAAAGGCGAGAGCGAACGGCGCGAGACAGTCTTCGCCGCAGAAGTCGCCGGTACGCTGCCTGCCGCGCCGGAAGACGCCGGTTTTGTCATCGAGAACGTTCCTGAAGGAACAGCGCTGACGCCCGTAGGCATGTACACGCTGAACGGTCAGAAAGTCTACTGCGCGTTTCTCAGCCGCGACGGACAAAACTTTATCATCGCTGCCGAAAACGATCCCGCCCTGCTCAGCCTCATGGCAGCCGTCCCCGCCAACACGAAGCCCGAAAACGAGAGCATGGGGGCTTCTCCGCTGTGGGCTAGCGGCTACACGCCGCCGTCAAGGTTTTCACAGGCGTTCAAAAAGGACATTCTTCCTCAGGCGCTGCAAACGCCGCTTCGCTTCGAGCTCAGCCTTGACCACACAGAGCGCTCAATCCGCGCCCGTGTGCGGAGCAATCTGAACGAATTCCTCCCCTTCGGCGAAGTGCCAGTCTCCGGCGAAAAGCCGTTCCTGATCGGCAGCGACAGCCTTTACGGCCTGCTCAGCTTTGAAGGACTGTACAGTGCGCTTGAAAAACATCAGGACAAGATCGCTCAGGCCGCCGCGGCTGCCGGTTTTTCCTCCGAAGAAATCGCCGCCGTGCTCTCGCGCCGCATCACCATCGGCGCTGCGGGCAAATCGTCCAGCCTGATCGGATCGTTCCCGGGCGTGTACGTCCACCTCGCCGGCGCCAATCAGGCTGTCGCGGAAAAACTGCTCTCGCTGGTCAAAGCGGCCGCCTCGGACAAGTCGACAAAGATGGAGCCGTTCAGCCAGGGAGCATGGCACGGCGTGCGCATGTCGCGCTGGTCGATGCTCTCAGCCTACGCCGCCGCTTCCGACCAGGGCTTTGTGATCGCGTTCCAGGACGCCAGGGAACTGACGCGCACGCCTCGTCCCGCCCCCGAGATCGAAAAAATCCTCGCCGAAAATCATCCCTTCGTGCTCTGCTTTGACTCGCAGGCGCTGATGGACAAACTCGACTCCGCGCTCGGGATGCTTGGCAGCCTGTTCCTGAACGACGAGCAGCAGCGTCAGATGGAAAGCGCGTTCAAGCTGATGGAGGCATTCGGCGTCTTCACGCTCACCGCTGACCGCGTTGAGGAGCACGACGCCGAGCTGTTCGTCAACCAGCCGGCGTTCGGCCGCCTGCTCGACGATCTGAGCGCCAGGATCAGGCTCTCCGGGCAGAATAAAAAGCCCGTTATTCCTCCGGCTGCACCGGCGGCCCCCGTCACGCCCGCTCCCTCCGTCCCGGCTTCCCCTGCTCCCATTCAGGCCGTAGAACCGACGTTGCAGTTTTCGGCGTTCCTCCGTGCGTCGTCACAGTTCAAAAAGCTCTTCCCCGCTGCCAGCATCGCGCCGCAGACATGCGTCGCTTCGGCGCTGTACGACGGCAAGCCCGTGACGATGACCTCGACGCTGATCGAGGGCGAAGGCGTGCAGCTCCGCTTTGTCTCCGCGACGAGCAGCGCTAAGCTGCACTTCGGCCCGGAACGCACCGAGCGCCTCGTCCGCCAGTGGCGGGAGAACAATCCTTCATCGCCCTGCGAGCTGACGTGTGAGCGCACCGGTGACACAGCCGAGGTCGAGCTGTCAATGGTCATGCCGTACAGCGACGCTGTGACCGACGCTGAGTTCGTCAGGCAGGCCGATCAGTTCCTCGCCGGGCTTGACAGCTTCTACGATCTTCTGAAAAGACCGTGTCCATAAAAAACAAGGCCGAAGCGAAGATTCGCTTCGGCCTTGTTTTTTTGCAGACTGCGCTATGCGTTTTTGATGTCCTCGATCAATGCGTTCACGTTCTCTTCCGTCGTCGCCCAGCTGGTGCAAAAGCGCACGGCCGTCTCCTGATCGCTCAGCTTCATCCATGGCGAATAGGCATATTTTTCTCCCAGCTTCGCCAGGACACGGTTGGGCACGATCGGGAACTGCTGATTCGTCGGCGAGTCCATGATGAACGACCAGCCCTTTTCCGCACAGGCGTCGCGGATACGCAGAGCCAGCTCGACGGCATGGCGGCCCATCTTCTCGTACAGCCCGCCGGTGAACAGCGTCTCAAACTGCACACCGAGGATCCGGCCCTTCGCCAGCATCGCGCCGCGCTGCTTTTCCACGTAGCGAAAATCCGTTTTCAGCTCGTCATTGACGATGACCAAAGCCTCGCCGAACAGCGCGCCGACTTTGGTACCGCCGATGTAGAACGCGTCGCAGTTACGGGCCAGATCGGGAAGCGTCACGTCATTCTCCTTCGCGGCCAGCCCATATCCGAGACGCGCGCCGTCGGCGTAAAGATAGAAGCCGCACTCGTCGCAGGCCGAGCGCAGAGCTTCCAGCTCCTTTTTGCTGTACAGCGTGCCGAACTCCGTCGGCTGGGAGATATACACCAGCTTCGGCTGCGCCATGTGCTCGTCGTTGCCGCTCTCGTAATGATCGCGCCACACCTGTCTGACCTGCTCGGCCGAGATCTTGCCGTCCACGCCGGGCACGGAGATCACTTTATGACCGCTGGCCTCCACCGCGCCCGTCTCATGCACGTTGATGTGGCCGGAGTCGGCGCAGACAGGGCTCTGATGAGGACGAAGCGCCGCCGCGATCATCACCATGTTCACCTGTGTTCCGCCGACGAGGAAATGCACATCAGCCTTCGGTGCGTCACAGGCCTGACGGATCAGCTCGGCAGCATGCCCGCAGTGCGGGTCCTCGCCATAGCCGGCCGTCTGCTCCATGTTCGTCCTGGCAAGCGCCTCGAGAACGGCAGGATGGCAGCCTTCGTTATAATCGCAGTTAAAGCAAATCATTTTTAAACTCCTGATGTCTTTTAAAAAGGCCGTTCGACCGATGGTGGTCGAACGGCCTGCGTTTTTCCTTTTCTGACTGAGAGAACTACTTGCGAAGGCTGTCAGCGAAGACGACGGCGGCAGCGATCGAAAGCAGCTTGGTGCGGGGCGAATCAGCGCGGCTGGTCAGGATGATGGGGGCGGCGGCACCGATGATCAGACCGGCAGTCTCGTTCTCCGAGAAGTAGACGATGGCCTTGAACAGCGCGTTGCCGGCCTCGATGTTGGGAGCAAGCAGGATGTCAGCCTTGCCGGCGACCGGCGAGACGATGCCCTTGATCTGAGCCGACTTCTCGCTGACGGCATTGTCGAGGGCGAAGGGGCCGTCGACGACGCAGCCCTTGATCTGCTTGCGGTTGTTCATCGCCGTAAGAGCAGCGGCGTCAAGCGTGGCGGGCATGTCGGGGTTGACTTCTTCAACGGCCGCGATGCAGGCGACCTTGGGGCACTCGATGCCGAACGAATGAGCCAGCTGCACAGCGTTGCTGATGATGTCAGCCTTCTGCTTCACATCGGGATACATGTTGAAAGCAGCGTCGGTGACGAAGAACAGGTGATCATAGCCCTTGATTTCATGGAAGAAGCAGTGCGAGATCGTGTTCTTGCCGCGGCGCAGACCGACTTCCTTGTTCAGCATGCCGCGAAGGAAGTTGGCGGTGTGGAGCTGTCCCTTCATGTAAGCGTCGGCACGGCCGGACGAAACCTCGGTAACGGCCTTGATAGCCATCTCGGCCTCGCTGGGCGAGCACTCGATCACTTCATAGTCAGCCAGATCGGCGCCGGCGGCCTTGGCGGCAGCCTCGATCTTCGCCTTTTCGCCGGTGACGACGAACTTGGCGATACCAGCCTTGCGGGCCTCTTCCATAGCCTCAAACAGGCCAGGATCGTCAGCCTTGGCGACAGCGATCTTCTTCGTGCCCTTCTCGGCAGTGATCTTCTTGGCGTAGTCCAGCAGAGCCTTCAAACTGCGAAGCTGTTCCATTGTAAAACATCCTCCTGAAAATTTATTTTTTGCGCCGTACTGACGGCGCTGTTTCACCCGTGTACATTATACACTCGGAGCTCAAATAATCAATTCTCAAAAACGAAATTCGCGGCGTATAAAATTTAGGGAGCATCGCTCACGCACTCGAGCAAAAATCCCCAAACATTTCTGACAGAACAGGTCCGTGAGCTTCATTCACAATGACCGCTTTTTAAGAAAGGAAGGGAGAAGATCGTCTTTGTCCTGCTTTTGTCAGTGCTTCCGCCCTGGGCAGGTTTATTGTTTATTTGCGCTTATGCAGTTCATTCGCCAGTATGATATAATGAAACGTCTTTTTAATTGAAATCTGAACCGTTCTTTCGCGCCCAGCAGCGCGGAAGGATTCGGGGGGAATCGAATGTGAACCGTGGAGACGTGATCCTGCGTCCGTCGCCCGAGTGCCGGCTGCCAAGCGAGCGGCCGGACGCTCCGCGGCTGATCGAGATTGGCTTCGGCAACGGGGATTTTCTCGTCCATCTGGCGCAAAAACGCCCTGACGCGCTTGTGTACGGCATCGAAGTGTCGCATACGTGCCTGGAAAAGGCGCTCTCGCGCGTGAAGCTGCACGAACTGGAAAACGTGCGGCTGCTGTGCGGCGATGCGCGCTTTCTGGTGCGCGAATGCTTTGCCGACAATTCGGTGGAGCGCATCTATATGAGCTTTCCGTGTCCGTGGCCGAAAGAGCGTCACGCCCGGCGGCGCGTCACATCGGAAGGATTTTCCGGCTCGCTCGCGTCAGTGCTGCAGGTAGGCGGCGTATTTGAGCTCGCAACTGACGAGGGCTGGTATGCCGATGAGGTCGCCGAGATCCTCGGCGCGCACGAAGCGCTGCGGATGGCTGACCGCAAGCTGAACCATCGCCGCGAGATCACGACCAAGTACGAGCGCAAATGGCTTGAGATGGGCAAGGATATCCATCATCTGTATTTTGAAAAGACGGCGCTCTGGAGTGTGCCGCGAATGGTCGAAGGGAGCATTGACGACATGCACGTACGCATTTCACCGGCGATCCCGGTGAGTCTGGAGCTGCTGAACGAAACGGTGACAGGACAGACGGGCTGTGCCCAGGGGCGTCACGGAGAGGACTCGCACTGGGCGTTCCGCGGCGGTTTTGCCGCCACTGACGGCACGCTTCTGGAAGAGACGATCTGTTCCGACTCGGGGTACGAGCAGAAGTTTTATCTGAAGATCGTTGAGCGCCCTGAATGCACGCTCGTCAAGCTGGACGGCGTGTTTCTCCCCTATCTGACGCCGTCGGTGCGCTTTGCGATCGAGGACGCCGCGCGGAGGCTGCAAAAGCAGTGAAAGAAGTCCGGCCGACAACGGGCAAAACGCTCGGAGCGCTGTTCAGCATCCTCGGACCGCTGCACGGGATGAGCTTCCTTGACCTTTTCTCAGGCACAGGGCGCGTGGCGGCCGAGGCGCGCAAGCGCGGCGCGTCGATCGTCACAGTTGAGCTGGTGCGTGAACGCGCATCAGCGATCCGGCGCACGCTTGGCGATACAAGTCACATACAGCTGTGCATGGATGTGCGCCGGGCGCTGAACTGGTGCGAAAAGCGAAATATGAGCTTCGACGTGATCTTTGCCGATCCGCCCTATGAGATGAAGTGGATGAGCGAGCTGCCGGGCATCCTGGCCGTTCACGCAGGGATGCTCAAGTCTGACGGCGTGATCGTCATCGAACGGTCTGAGAGCGAGCCCCTTATGCTCGAAAACACGCCCTGGGAGCTCGTCGACGAACGGCGGTACGGCATCTCGGTGCTCGATTTCCTCAAGCTGAAGGAGACGGAACATGTACAAGCATAAAGCGATCTACCCCGGGTCGTTCGACCCGATCACCAACGGCCACGTATTTATCGCCGAGCGCGCCGCCGCGCTGTTCGACGAAGTAGAAGTGTCAGTGCTGGTCAATTCAAGCAAGCAGAGCGCCTTCACGCTTGAAGAGCGCGTTGAGATGGCGCGAGAGGCGCTCGCCCACCTGCCCAACGTGACGGTGAACTCGTTCACCGGGCTGCTCGTCGATTTTCTTCGGCAGAGGAAAAGCAGCATCGTCATCCGCGGTCTGCGCGCTCTGTCCGACTTTGAATACGAGTTTCAGATGGCGCTGATGAACCGCAAGCTGGAGCCGGAGATGGAAACGCTGTTCATCGTCACCGACGCAAAATATTCATTTTTGTCCAGTCACACGCTCAAGGATGTTTTTCGCCTCGGCGGCGAGGTGCGCAGCATGGTGCCGCCCAACGTGTACAAAAAGCTCGTGGAGCGTTTCCAGGGCGAAGGAGCCGCTGCAAAGCTCTAACTGGCTGCGATGTACGGAACGGCTGAAAGCTCGCGCCGCCAGTCAGGACAGGGAAGGAAGCTTTCGCGGATGGCCGAGCCCCGCAGTCCAAGCTGAAAGATCCGCTGCGCGTAGGCGTCGCTGCCCAGCGCAGCCGGCTTAGACACGACAGGCAACGTTCCGCGTTCGCTGATAGTCTTCAGCAGCAAACGGCCGCGTTCAGACATCGCCAGCGGCCGGATATAAGCAGGTCCGCGCGACTGAAAAAGCGCATCATCTTCTTTTGTGATCCCCAGAAGCAGCCAGATGAGCATCCTGCGCACGCGTGAGCGCGGATAGCGGCGTGTCGAAACAGCTTCGACATACTGGGCGAAATTATCGCACTCAGGCAGCGCCGCCAGCAGGCGATGCTCGATGCCTTCACTGACGCCGGCATATCCTCGCAGCGATTCCGGCGTCGCGCGCAGCAGCAGCAGACGCAGAGCTCGCCACAGAGGCGCCTCGTCGAGAAAAACGCGTTTTGCGGCAAGCTGTTCACGCAGCACCGCAGCGCTCTCTTCGGGCATGGCAGCGAAGGCTTTCTCAGTGCACCCGTCTGCCAGCGCGGCACGGATGCCTGTTGCGCTCATGATCCCGTGTTCACTGGACGTGTCGCAGTAGCCTGCGCCGGTCCGGCGCAGGGGCAGGAGCTCAAAATTGGCGTTCTGCCTCAGCGCGCTTTCGGCATAGGACACCGCCAGCGAATTGTTGGGCTTCCCCAGCAGCTCTTTGGCGCCGGGACATAATGATTCTGCCGCTTCAGCCCGTGCCTGAGCGTAAGAAAAGCCTTTTTTTAAAAAATCCTGTAATTGAGTCTTGAAAGCTGACGATTCCTGAACTAAAATATGTGAGATTCTGCGCAGCAGTTCCGCATCGTCTTCCATCCCGAAGGAAAGGGCGGAAACGCAGGCGCAGGATTTCAGCAGCGCCACAGAAGCGTCTGCGAAAACGCCGGCATTGTGACAGCAGAACGGCAGCGGCAGTTCGATCGCAAGATCAACGCCGCAGCGAACAGCCATCTCGGCACGCGTCCAGGCGTCGAGCATCGCAGGCGTTCCCCGCTGAACGAACGAGCCTGAAAGTGTCACGATGATAAGCGCGTCAGGGTGTGCCTGTTTCAGCATGCGCAGCTGGTACTGGTGGCCTTGGTGAAAAGGATTGTATTCGGCCGTGATGCCGATGACTTTTTCCATTTTTCGGCAATGCTCCTCTGTGCGTCCGCCGAGGACGGCGGAGGTTGATTGATAGTTTTTGATATACGACAGAGCGTCGATTACGTCAAGGAGGTTTTTTCAGTGAAGATTCTCGTTATCAACTGCGGCAGTTCCTCTCTCAAGTATCAGGTGTTCGACATGGACAACGAGTCCGTGCTGGCCAAGGGCCTTGTGGAGCGCATCGGCATCGACGGTTCGCGCCTCAAGCACACCAAGACCGGCATGGATGCCGTTGTCACCGAGACGCCCATCCCCGATCACAAGGTCGCCGTCGACCTCGTGCTCAAGTCCCTGCTTGACGCCAAAGTCGGCGTTCTGAAGAGCCTTGACGAGCTGGCGGCCGTCGGCCACCGCGTCGTCCACGCCGGCGAGGAGTTCGCCACCTCCGTGAAGATCACGCCCGCCGTGATGGACGCTCTGAAGCGCTGCATCCCGCTGGCCCCGCTCCACAACCCCGCCAACATCATCGGCATCGAGGCCATCACTGCCGCTCTGCCCAAGGTTCCCCAGGTCGGCGTGTTCGACACTGCGTTCCATCAGACGATGCCCGACTATGCGTTCCGCTACGCGATCCCCGAGCGTTATTATAAGGAAGATCACGTGCGCCGCTACGGCTTCCACGGCACCAGCCACCGCTTCGTTTCCGCCCGCTGCGCTGAGCTGCTCGGCAAGCCGATGAGCGAGCTGAAGATCATCACCTGCCACCTTGGCAACGGCAGTTCTGTCGCCGCCGTCGATCACGGCAAGTGCGTCGATACGTCGATGGGATTCACGCCCCTTCCCGGCGTTGTCATGGGCACCCGCTCCGGCGATGTCGATCCCAGCGTGATCACGTTCATCGCCCAGAAGGAAGGCGCCGAAAAGACCGACAAGATGCTCAACAAGGAGAGCGGACTGCTCGGCGTTTCCGGGGTTTCCGGCGACCTTCGCGACGTTGAGGACGGCATGAACAAGGGCGACGCCAAGTGCACGCTGGCCTACAAGATGCTCACCTACAGCGTCAAGAAGTACATCGGCGCCTACGCGGCCGCCATGGGCGGCGTTGACGCCATCGTCTTCACTGCCGGCATCGGCGAGAACAGCGCCACTACCCGCCAGATGGTGACTGAGGGACTTGAGTTCCTTGGCGTGAAGATGGACTACTCCAAGAACAACTTCCGCGGCGAGGAGCGCGTGATCAGCGCTGACGACTCCAAGGTGAAGGTCATCGTCATCCCCACCAACGAGGAGCTCGTCATCGCCCGCGACACGAAGGAACTGGCGTTTTAGCATCACGATCCCGGAAAGGAGCGAATGAGATGGCGCTGACCGAACGGCCCTCGGACTGGAAATTCGTCGTTCCCGTGCCCGACGGCAAAGACGCCTCGGAGAAAATCACCCGCTCCTGGACAGTCGAACTGAACGAGCCTGTTTCGCGCGGCGGACTGGAATTTCCGCTGACGAAGCCTCTGAATGTGACGGTCGAGACGCAGCGATTGCCTCAAGGTGTCGATGTTTTTATCAAGATCGAAGGGGAAGTTGCGTCAGAATGCCGCAGATGTTGCGCGCCTCTGACGGTTGCAATTCAGGAAGATTTCATGTATTCTTACATCTTGCAGTCAGATGATGCTGGAACGGGTCAGGAAGAAGAAGAGTTTTACGACTCTGACAGGGTGGTGCTCCCGGTCTCGCGGCTGGGGACAAATCTTGACGCCGCCGATCTCGTCTGGGAATGTCTCGTCGAGTCTCTGCCGCTGTATGCGGAATGTCCCGACGAGTGCGCTCCTGCGGTCGTGAGCGGCGAACAGACCGATCCGCGCTTTCTGGCTCTGGCAGATTTATTGGAACAAGAAAAGCACAAAGGAGGGAAATAACCATGGCAACCCCGAAGATCAGACAGTCCCATCGCAGAACTCACCACCGCTTCTCCCAGTGGCTCGGCGAGAAGACGGCTCCCGGCCTGACGACGTGCTCGCACTGCGGCGAGACGATCATGCCCTACTGCGCCTGCCCCGCCTGCGGCTACTACCGCGGCCGCAAGGTGATGAAGGTCGCCGCCGACAAGGCTCCCGCTGAAGCGGAAAACAAGGCTGAATAAGCTGCGTTGACAAAAAAACTCCCGTGGAAATCATTCCGCGGGAGTTTTTTTGTATGAGGACGAGCGAGGAAAAAGTTTTTTGAAAATAAGTAATATGATCGATCGGACGCTTTCGTCTTGACCTTTGCGGCTAAACTCTTTATACTGCGCTTAGTTCGTGAGCTGATATTACAATCTGGTCTTAAAATCGGGGGAGGAAAATGACTGCCAAGACGGGAAAACTGAAACGTCACGAAAGACTGACAGCACTGATCGAGCAGAATCCTCTCCATACCGACGAAGACCTTGCCCGGCTGCTGAAAGTGAGCCTGAGCACGATCCGGCTCGACCGCGCTCTGCTGGGCGTGCCGGAGCTGCGCGAGCGCACGCGCCAGATGGCGGAACGCGCTGTCAGCCGCCTGCGGTCGCTGAAGCAGGAAGAGTTTATCGGCGAGCTGCTGGGGCTGGAGCCTAACGTCTGGGCGCTGTCCATGCTCCAGACGACGAAGGACATGGCCTTCCGTCACACGGAACAGGTCTGGGATCAGTACATCTACGCCCAGGCGAGCACGCTCGCAATCGCGGTTGTGGAAGCTGATCTTGTCGTCGTCGATTCGTTCCGCGGACGCTACAGCGCGCCGGCTGCCGTCGGCGACAGGCTTGTGGCCCGCGCAAAGGTGGGCACGCACGAAGGCGACAAGTACATCGTCAGCGTCCACACGACTGTCAGCGACCGAGAGATCTACGTCGGACGCTTCATCGTCAGGACGCTTTCATCCGCAGAAGAACTCGCGGGCGCTTTGCGAAAACACTCGGAATAAAGCGAGGGAAGAATATGATTATCGCAGTGGATGCAATGGGCGGAGATCACGGCGCTTCTGCCGTCTGTCCAGGAGCCATCGAAGCATGCAGGACAAATCCCGGCCTTGAGATTGCCCTGATCGGCGACAAGGCCGTCATCGAGCCCTATCTTGATAAAGCTGACGCCGGAGTGCAGCGCCGGATCACCGTCGTCCACACGGACGAGATTGTCGATCCCGACGAGCCACCGACGAAGGCGATCCGCAGCAAAAAGCACTCCAGCATGAGAATGGCGATGGAGATGGTCCGCTCCGGCGAGGCTCAGGGCTGCGTTTCGTCCGGCAGCACGGGCGCGATCGTCGCCGGCGGCGTGCTTGTTGTCGGCCGTCTGAAAGGGATCGAGCGTCCTGGCCTGGGCATTCTGCTTCCCACGAAAAAGCCGGTCTTTCTGCTTGACGCAGGCGCGACTGTGCGCTGCAAGCCGCTCAACCTCGTCCAGTTCGCGCTGATGGGCTCGATCTACATGAAAGACGTAGAAAAGCTCACGCCGACTCCCCGCGTTTGTCTGCTTTCCAACGGTTCGGAAGAGATCAAGGGCGACGACGTGATCGTCGAGGCTCGCGAGCGTCTGCGCCAAACGGACGCCATCAACTTCGGCGGTTACGTCGAAGCCAACCGCGTGCCTCAGGGCGACGCCGACGTGGTCGTCTGCGACGGCTTCTCAGGCAACGTCATGCTCAAGTCTTTTGAAGGACTGATCAAGTTCTGCAAAGGGCTCGTGATGGATACGATCCACGAGTCGCTTCTGGCCAAGGCCGGCGCGGCGCTGCTGTACCCTTCGATGAAGAAGCTGGCAGCACGGGTTGACTACAACAAATACGGCGGCTCAGCTCTGATGGGCGTCAACGGCGCAGTCGTGAAGGCTCATGGCAGATCGAAGGCGCCGGCGATCGCCAACGCGATCGGAGTAGCAGCCGGTTTTGTGGAACGCGGCGCGCTCGAACGCATCAAAACAGACATCGCGGAGGAACTGGTCCGCAGCGGTTCGGGCACAACGCTTCGCTGAAGATCAGGAACGGAATACGGCGCTGCCAGTGACGGCGCTTTTTTGCAAATGTAATATCCGAAAGGGGTCCATTTTTCATTATGCTCGGCAAAGAATTAACAGATCTGTTGGGAATCAAATATCCTGTGATCCAGGGCGCGATGGCCTGGATCGCCAACGCAGAACTGGCCGCTGCGGTCAGCAACGCGGGAGGATTGGGAATCATCGCTGCGGGGAATACCCCGCCCGAGCTTCTTGAAAAGGAACTCATCAAGATCCGCGAGCTCACGGACAAGCCCTACGGCATGAACATCATGCTCATGTCGCCCACGGCTCCCGCCGCAGTGGAGCTGGCTGCGAAGTACCGCGTCAAGGTGCTCACCACGGGCGCAGGCAGCCCCGGCAAGGTGATCGAGCGTCTTAAGCCGCTCGGTACGATCATCATGCCCGTCGTCGCTTCGACAGCCGTCGCCATCCGCGCCGTGCGTCAGGGCGCGCAGGCGATCGTGGCTGAGGGCATGGAGGCCGGCGGTCATATCGGGGAGCTGACGACGATGGTGCTCACGCCGCTCGTCGCTCAGGCAGTAGATGTTCCTGTTGTCTGCGCCGGCGGCATCGTCGACGGCCGCGGACTGGCAGCAGCCTTTGCGATGGGCGCTGCGGGCGTTCAGGTGGGAACGCGTTTTGTCTGCTCTACGGAGTGCACGGTCCATCCCAACTACAAGAACGCTCTCGTCAAGGCCAAGGAGCGCTGCACGGCTGTCACGGGCGCGCCCACTGGTCACCCTGTGCGCTGCATCGAGAACAAGCTGACGAAGGAATTCCTCAAGCTGGAGTACGACCACGCGCCCAACGAGCAGATCGAAAAGCTCGGCACCGGCCGCCTGCGCGCGGCTGTTGTTGACGGCGATGTGGAAATGGGCTCGGTCATGTCGGGCCAGTCGGCTGCTCTGGTGAACGATGTTCGCCCCTGCGCCGACATCATCACGGGCATGGTCTCCGAAGCGGAAGAGATTTTGAGAAAGCTGGGGGCCAAGGCTCAGTAAGGAGTCTTGACAATGAAATACGCGCTTCTTTTTCCCGGACAGGGATCACAGACTGTCGGCATGGGAAGGGAGCTGTGCGAGAAATCGCCTGCCGCCAGGGCTGTCTTTGACGAAGCCGACGTGGCGCTGGGATTTTCGCTCAGCGACATCATCTTTAACGGACCGGAGGACAAGCTCGTCCTTACGGCCTACACGCAGCCCGCGATCCTGACGATGTCGATCGCCGTTCTGCGCGCTCTCGAAGAAAAGGGCATTAAGCCCGCGCCGGCTTTCGTGGCCGGTCACAGCCTCGGCGAGTACACGGCGCTGGTCGCTTCCGGCGTTCTTTCCCTTGCTGACGGCGTGCGGCTGGTGCATAAGCGCGGCTCATTCATGCAGGAGGCCGTGCCTCAGGGCGTCGGCGCGATGGCGGCTATCCTCGGACTGGAAGCGGATTCCGTCCGCGCTGTCTGTGAAGAGGCCGCCCAGGGCGAGGTTTGCGAGCCAGCAAACTTCAACACCCCGGTGCAGACAGTCATCTCCGGTCACGCCCGCGCCGTGGAGCGTGCCATGGAGCTTGCCTCGGAACGCGGAGCCAAACGTTCAGTGATGCTGAAAGTGAGCGCTCCGTTCCACTGCTCGCTGATGCGTCCGGTGGCCGACAAACTGGCCGTCGAGATGGACAAATGCAGCTGGTCTACAGGCAGCGCCCCACTGATCGCCAACGTTTCGGCCGATCCTGTGACCGATGTAAAAGCCATCCGCGACGGTCTGTACGCTCAGACCTACAGCCCTGTCAGATGGGTGGAGAGCATTGAGCGCATGGCTGCTGAAGGCGTGGAAGGCTTTATCGAACTGGGAGCCGGAAAGGTCCTCTCCGGCATGGTGAAGAAGATCGAGCGCAAAGCGTCGGTGCTGAATATCGAGACCTTTGCCGATCTTGACAAGTTTGTTCCGTTTGCGGAACAGAAAACGGAGGCGTAAACAATGGCACGCGTTGCGCTTGTCACAGGAGCTGGCCGCGGAATCGGCCGCGCCGTCGCCAAACGCCTTGCCGAAGACGGCTGCGCCGTGGCGGTGAACTACCGCTCTTCGGCCGAAGCCGCTCAGGCTCTCGTCGAGGAGATCACCGCAGCGGGCGGAACTGCACAGGCATTTGCCGGCGACGTTTCCGATCCCGAAGCAGTGAAGAAGCTCTTTGAAGACGTGAAAAACGCTCTCGGTCCTGTCGAGATCCTCGTCAACAACGCCGGACGCACGCAGGACGGCTTGCTGATGAGAATGAAAGACGCAGACTGGGATAATGTATTGGACGCTGATCTCAAGTCCGTGTTCCTCTGCACGCGCGAAGCTATTCGCAACATGGTCCGCGCCAAATGGGGACGCATCATCAACATCTCGTCCGTCGTCGGGCTGACCGGCAATCCCGGACAGGCCAACTACGGTGCAGCGAAAGCCGGCGTGATCGGCTTTTCCAAGTGCGTGGCGCGCGAGTACGCCGCCAAGGGCGTGACCGTCAACTGCGTCGCCCCGGGCTACATCGCCACCGACATGACGAAAGTTCTGCCCGATGCCGCCAAGCAGGCGATCCTTTCGGGCATCCCGCAGGGACATCAGGGCGCGCCTGAGGATGTGGCGAACGCCGTTTCGTTCTTCGCGCAGGATAGTTCTTCTTATATCACGGGTCAAGTTCTCGCCGTCGACGGCGGGATGACAATGGCATAAAGCGGTTCCCTTGGAACACGCGCATTATTTATGGAGGTGCTTTTAGCAATGACTAAGGCCGAAATTCTTGAGAAACTGCAGCAGATCATCCAGGACCGTCTCGACGTTGAGAAGGATCAGATCGTTCCCGGTGCTTCCTTCGTGGAAGACCTCGGCGCCGATTCGCTTGACATCGTTGAGCTGATCATGGGCATCGAGGAAGAGTTCGACATCGAGATCCCCGATGAGGACGCCGAGAAGCTCACCACCGTCGGCGAAGCCATCAACTACGCTGCCGCCAAGCTCGGCATCGAAGAGTAACAGAACCACAGCGTTATTTTTGCGGGGGAGGCGCGCCGCTATTGCGGCTCCTCTCCCGATTTTCAAGGCACCATCATAGAGAAATCGCCCACACCAGGCGTCAAGGAGATCATTGAAATGAATCGTAGAGTAGCGATCACCGGGCTCGGCGTGGTCAGCCCCGTCGGCATAGGCAAAGAGAGATACTGGCGCGCCCTCGAAGCGGGCGTAAATGGCGTGTCGAAGATCACCGCATTCGACGCGACTGACTTTAACGTGAAAATTGCGGGAGAGGTCCGTGACTTTGACCCCTCTCTTTACATGGCTAAAAAGGACGCCAAGCGTACCGACCGCGTCATTCAGTTTTCAACCGCGGCCGCAACCATGGCAATGGAAGACTCCAAGCTCGATCCCGCAAGCGTCGATCCGTGGAGATTCGGCGTGTACATGGGCTCCGGAACGGGCGGTCTGCACACCAGCTCTGAAGGTTTCGGAGATCTGCGCGACAAAGGCCCCCGCCACGTCGGTCCCTTCGCCATCCCGATGATGATCAGCAACATGGTCTCGGCCTACGTCGCCATCAAGTACGGCTGCAAGGGCCCGAACATGTGCCTTGTCACCGCCTGCGCCTCGTCCATCAACAGCATCGGCGAAGCCGGATACGCCATCCAGCGCGGCGATGCCGACGTGATGCTGGCCGGAGGCGCTGAAGCCTGCGTCATGGGGCTGACCGTGGCCGGATTCTCGTCGATGAAGGCCCTCTGCTCCACCCATAACGACGACCCCGAGCACGCCTCGCGCCCCTTCGACAAGGACCGCTGCGGCTTCGTCGTCGCCGAAGGCGCCGGCGTTGTCGTGCTGGAAGAGCTTGAGCATGCCAAAGCGCGCGGCGCACACATCTACGGCATCCTGAGCGGCTACGGCGCCACCTGCGACGCGTATCACATCACTGCCCCCGATCCCGAAGGCGTCGGTGCGGCCCGCGCGATGGAGATCGCCATGCGCCAGTCCGGCTGGGACGGCGTCGATCTTGTCAACGCGCACGGCACGTCCACCCACCTCAACGAGATCATGGAGAGCAAAGCCATCAACACGCTGCTTGGCGACAAGGCAAAAGACACCCTCGTCACCAGCACCAAGTCGCTGTTCGGCCATACTCTCGGCGCTGCCGGCGGCATTGCCGTGTGCGCTTCGCTCCAGGCCTTTGAGGAGGGCATCGTCCACAAGACCCGCAATTACGAAACGCCCGATCCCGAGTGCAACGTCAACGTTGTCGCCGAGACAAAGTACGACGCCAACGTCAAGCGCATCCTCGTCAACAACTTCGGCTTCGGCGGACATAACGGCGTCCTCGCCCTCTCCAAGTACGAAGGCTGATGAACGAACGCGAACGCGCGCGGATCTCTTCGCTGCGTGATTTTATGAGCCGGATCGGTCATGAATTTGCCGATCCGGCTCTTCTTGACGAGGCCCTCACGCATTCGTCTTACGCGCATGAACTGGGGCTGCCCTTCTGGAACGAGCGGCTGGAGTTTCTGGGCGACGCCGTGCTAGAAGTGATCGTCAGCGAAGAGCTGTTCCGTGCTCATGCAGCAGCCAGAGAAGGCGAACTGACACGCCAGCGCTCGTCGCTGGTACGCGAGGAAGCCCTCACCGCCTGGGGCCGTGCGATCGGCGTGGATACGCTCCTGCGGGCCGGCAAAGGCGCGCGGGACGCCATCAGCGTCAACATGATCGGAGATGCGGTCGAAGCCGTCATCGGCGCGCTGTACATTGACGGCGGGCTGGACGCCGCCCGGGCCTTCGTAGATGCCCGCCCCGAAGAATGCAAACGTCCGCCCGAGCTCGACGCAAAGACTGCTTTGCAGCAGCGCTGCCAGGAAGGCGGCGGCGAAACGCCGCGGTACGAGCTCCTCAGCCGCGAAGGCCCGGAGCACAATCCCATCTTTACCGTCCGCGCACTTATCGGGGATCGCGAACTGTCCCGAGGCACCGGTCCCAGCCGCAAACTCGCCGAGCAGGACGCGGCGAAAAATGCGCTGGCGGCAACAGAACAGCAAGAAAGCGGCACCGACGCCGTCAACTAACGTCAGTCACCGGCGTCCTTGCTGTTTTCTTGCTCAAAAGCCCTTCAACAAGTCAAAAACGTATACGAAAACGGCGGAAGCGCATGGGAATAAATCCCGGCGCTTCCGCCGCTTTTTCTTGCACGTTATCCAGCACTTTATCGCACAGATGTCCGCTCCATTTTCCCGGAACCGTAACAGAAACACTTTAGCGGACTAAAATATATTCGTTAAAAGTGTGCGTGCACACAAAAATGGAGACTTTCACGAGAAAATAACACGGCTGTTGCCTTCACGGCATTTGTAGAACAGTCTCATTTTTTACACCGGCCGCCCAAGAGCTGAGAAAGTGCAAACGAGTTCCTCGCACTCGCCTTCACTTTATCAAACAGAAGTGAAGCTGGTATAAAACGTGTGCATACACATAAAGATGCTCAAATCGCTGATCGAGCTTGAGGACACGCTGACCGGTAAGGCATAAAATTTGCGCCGCACTTCCCTCGCAGGGAATGCGGCGCTTTTGTTATAATGGGGCCGAAACACAAAGGAGTGACGAGCGATGAACAACTCTTTGAATGTCCCCCGTCTGGTGATCGCCGCGCCGCAGAGCGGGTCGGGCAAGACGACGCTGACGTGCGGCATTTTGGCTGCGCTTGCACGCCGCGGTGTGCGAGTGCAGGCTTACAAGGTGGGGCCGGACTATATCGATCCGGGGTATCTGGGACTGGCATCCGGGAGGGCGGCCCACAATTTGGACACATGGCTGATGGACGAGGCAGCGATGCTGCGCGTTTTTGCGCACAGCGCCGCGCAGGCTGATGCGGCCGTGGTGGAAGGCGTCATGGGACTGTACGACGGCGGAACGGGAGGGGTGAGCAGCACGGCACAGATCGCCAGGCTGCTGCGCGCTCCCGTGATGCTGGCCATCGACTGCAAGTCGATGGGCGACAGCGCCGCGGCGCTCGCACTGGGCTTCCGTGAGTATGACAAAACGGTCGACTTCCGCGGGGTCATCCTTAACCGGCTGGGGTCTGCCAGCCATGAGCGTATGATCCGCGAGGCGATGGCCCGCGTGGGGATCCCCGTGCTGGGAGCTTTGCGGCGCGATGAGCGTTTTGTGATGCCTGAACGGCATCTTGGGCTGCTGCCGACGGACGAGAACGCAGGCCATTCGTTCGAAGCGCTGGCAGAGGTCGCCGCTCAGTCGGTCGACCTCGACGGATTGCTGAGCGCTGCCCGCTCGGCGCCAAATCTGGAGGTGCAGGCCGATAATCTGTTCCTCTGCCGTGAGCGGGCGGTGATCGCGGTAGCGCGCGACGCGGCGTTTTCGTTTTACTATCCCGAAAGTCTGGCGCAGCTGGAGCGGTGCGGCGCGCACATCGTCTTCTTCAGTCCGCTGGACGATGCAGCTCTGCCTGCGTGCGACGGCGTGATCTTCGGCGGCGGCTTTCCAGAGATGTTCGCTTCGCGTCTTGCCGCCAATGAATCGATGAAAGCGTCGATCCGTACCGCGATCGAGGCAGGGATGCCGGTATACGCCGAATGCGGCGGTTACATGTATCTGACGCGGTCGCTCACCGACTTTGACGGCACCAAACACGCGATGGTCGGAGCCGTCCCCGCCGCGTGCCGCATGAACGACCGGCTGCAGACGGTAGGCTATGTGGAGTGCACAGCACTGAGGGATTCGCCGCTCGCCGCCGCGGGAACGGTCGTGCACGGGCACGAGTTCCACTTTTCCACCACAACGCCCGATGCCGGCAGCGAAAAGTCTGCCGCCTGGCAGTTCGTCAAAAAACGCACGGGAGCGACCTACGCTGCCGGATATGCGCATAAGTCGCTCGTAGCGTCGTATCTTCATCTGCACTTTGCCGGCAATCCCGACCTGGCGCGGCGCTTTGTCGATTTCTGCGCAGAGTGGCGCATTTGTCACAAGTAATTGTGTTGCATAATACAGCACAATTACGTATAATAGCGGTATACTAAGAAGGAGGCGTTCGCCATGTCGATAAGAACGGCAAATATCAATGTCCGCATTGAACCCGAAATCAAAGCGCAGGCTGAGGCGATCCTTGGTGAACTTGGCATTTCGGCATCGGCCTTTTTTAACATGGCCTACCGGCAAGTCATTCGGCAACAAGGCATCCCCTTTCCTATGACGTTGCGCCGCCCCCCGCGATCACTTGAGCAGATGTCAAAAAATGAATTTGACGAGATGATGGCACGTGGACTTTCTCAGGGCAAAAGCGGAGATGTCATTCCTTGTGAGGAAGCTTTTGATAAACTGCTGCACAGGTCGTAACAATGCTGAATCAGTACGAGGTCACTCTATCAAAATACGCTTTTGATCAGCTCGATGAGATCAGACATTATTACGAGTTTGACTTATTTTTACCCCATGTGGCTCATAAACTGCTTTCTGAGATCGAAAATGCCGTGATCTCGTTGAGGACTTTACCTTCCAGAATGCCCGTTGTTGCTCTGGAACCATGGCGCAGCGAGGGGATCCGTAAGATGGCTGTCGGTCAGTACATTCTTTATTACTGGATCGATGAAGAAAAGAGCCGCGTTGTAGTTACGGCTGCGGTCAGCGCGAAAAGCGATCAATTCATGCAACTGGCGAATATGATGCACAATTTTTCTGATGAATGATACATCAAGCCCTGCGTTCACAAATGCGAACGCAGGGCTTGATTATTTTTATACTGTTTTTCGTTAAAACGGCTAACGTATTATAGCCGTTTTATAGTGCCTGCGTCGCGTCGAAAAACGCATGAGACGGCGCGGCGCCGATCTGGCGCCAATAGCCGTGCCCGACTTAGGCGCGCCCGCGCGATGAGCATTTTAATCGCGCGTTAGTATTACATCCCCAGCAGCTTCGGCGACGAGGCGCACTTTCGACAGAACGATTCTTCGCCGTCAGGCGTGCGGAGCTTGGCGCGGATCAGCTGGAACAGTCTGGCACAGTATTCGCAGTCGGCGAGAGCGCGATGGTGGTTGCCGGCGTCAAAATCAAAGAAGCGGCTCAGGTTCTCCAGGCTGTAGCTTCGCAGGCCGGGAAAGGCACGCTTGGCCAGCCGCAGGGTATCGAAGACGGCGGGACTGCGCCAGGCAAGCCCCTGACGCTGAACAATGGGCGTGAGGAAGCCGAGGTCAAACGGCGCGTTGTGCAGCACCAGCGGCGTGCCTGCTGCGAATTCGACCAGGCCGCCGACGACCTCTTCGGCGCACGGTGCGCCGCGCACCATATCGCTGCTGATGCCGTGAATGGCAGTCACAGCGCGGGGGATGACGCAGTGCGGGTCGACCAGGGTCTGAAAGGTCTGACTTTCGCCGCCGGGCAGCACTTTGAGCGCGGCGATCTCAACGATGCCGCAGAACGCCGGGCTGAGGCCGGTCGTCTCGATGTCGAGCGCGGTGAAGCCCGTTTCGTCAAGTGGCCGCAGCGGAACAGCGGGCGCCGCTCCAAAGTCCAGCCGCTGCTCGCCGGGGTGAGGCTGAGCGCGGTCATACAGCTTTCGCCGATAGATGAAATCGCTATTCATTCGCACAGCTCCCCTCGTTCGGCTGATGATTTTTCGTGAACGGCAGGCGGATCGCCCCAGTCGGGCAGGCATCGCTGCAGCGTCCGCAACGGATGCACTCAGCGCTGTCGGGATAAGCCGGCATATCGACGCTCATCGGACAGACACGCGCACACGAGCCGCACTTCACGCACGCGGCATGCTCCACGCTCAGCCGGAACAGCGCGATACGGTTGAAAAAGCCGTAAAAAGCGCCCAGCGGGCACAGGTACTTGCAAAACGGCCGGTACGACCGCACTGAGAGCGCGATGATCAGCACGAGCAGCGCGCTTTTCCAGGCAAATATCCAGCCGGCAGCTCCGCGCAGGCCCGCGTTCGCAGCCAGGAGCGGCCAGCCGCCCATCAAGGTGCCTGACGGGCAGATATATTTGCAAAACCACGGATCGCTGACGTTCAGCAGCGGATCGCGCATCCACAAAGGAAAGGCGACGACAAACACAGCAAGCACGACGTATTTCAGCCAGCGCAGCAGGCGGTCGCCGGGCAGATCGCGCTTTTTGCCCGGCATGGGGATTTTGTACAAAGCGTCCTGGACCAGCCCGAAAGGACACAGCCAGCCGCAGACGATCCGCCCCAGCACGCCGCCGAACGCGAACAGAAAGCCGGTCACGTACATCGGGATGCGGACTTCCATGCCCGTCAGCATCGCCTGAAAGGAGCCGACCGGACACGCGCCGAGAGCACCGGGGCAGGAATAGCAGTTCAGCCCCGGGACGCAGACGTTTTTAAGCGCGCCTGTGAAGATCGTCCCTCTCACAAATCCGGCCAGATAACCGTTACAGAGCGCCGTCCAGGCAAGCTGGACGCACAGCCGCAGCCGCTGCAAGCACGCCCTAGCCAATGCCGACACACTCCAGACAGATATTGGCCGCCTTCCCGAAAACTTCAGAGACTTCGCCGCGAAGCAGTCCGGCGGCTATCAGCGCAGCTCCGGCAGCGATGCAGAGCCACGCGGCGGCGCGGCGAGGGATCATTCGACTTTTGCCAGCACCTGGCGGATCATGACAGTCCAGGCTTTGCGGCTCTGCGCGCCCGTCACCGCGCCGACGATCTCGCCTGAACGGCTGACAAAGTAGGTCTGAGGAACAGCAGTGATGTCGCCGAAATACTGCTGGATATCGTCGTTCAGCAACAGGTGGAGGTATGAAGCGCCTGTCTTCGCGACGATCTTTTTCGCCTTCGCGATCTGCGCCTCGCTGGGGTTGCCTTTGCGATCGGTCCAGTCGCACACCAGACCGACGATCTGCACGCCTTCGGGCTCAAGCTCCGCCGCCAGCTCTCCAAGATCAGGCATCTCGCGCAGGCAGGGCGGGCAGAACGTGCCCCAGACGTTGAACAACGTCAGCTTCGCTTTCGACAGCAGCTTCTGCGTGTGCACCTCTCCGTCCAGGTCCTGGATCGTGAAATCCCCCACCGACGCGGCGCAGGCAGCGCTGCTCATGAGCACCAGAGCCGCAAGCGCGGCCAGAAACATTTTTTTCATCTCATTCATTCCTTTCGTGTCGTGCAGATGTGCACAGTTTTATCAGTTCCGCCTCGCTCATATCGGGACGGATTCCAAACCTCGTAAGCGCAAAGTCATAGCGGACGGGATCGTCCGGCCGCAGGCTTGCAAAGACGCTCGTGATCTCCCGCGCCGTCTTGAGATCGGCAGAGGCGCGCCGCGTGAAGCGCAGCGACCGGCAGACAGAATACATGTGCGTATCAAGCGGAACCAGCAGCTCGGCGGGATCGAGCCCAAGCCAGCCGCCCGGGTCCACTTCGTCGTGACGGACCATCCACCGCAGCATCAGAAAATGCCGCTTGCAGGCGCTGCCCAGAGACGGCCGACAGAGGAGGCTGTTTTTTCGTCCGCCCTCAAGCTCTTCGGCCAGCGCGTCGAGAGCGCCCTCAAGCGTGCCGCATGCTCTGCGCGAAGAACGTAAAAACTCGCCGAGCAAGCCGCTTTTGCCGATCACTCGCTTGATGCCGCCCAGCAAAGCAGCCACGTCGTCACCGCTCGTGAAACGATGACGAAAATCGGCAAACTGTTCGCGCCAGGCGGTTTCGCTGCCGCTTTCGATAAACGCGCGCGGAGAGCTGCCCATCGCATCAAGCACGCACGCGGCACTCTTCAGGATCATCGTCACGCGACCGTACGCCAGCGACGAAGCAATCAGCGCCGCGATCTCGCGGTCTTCGACGCGGTCATAGCGGTACAAAAACTCCAGCGGATCAGGATGCACCAGCTCGCGCCGGTTGTAAAGCTCGTAGATCGTCTCAAAGGCTTCCGCCAGTCTCTTTCGTCGCGCCGACAGCGCCATGCTCTCACCGCCTTCGTTTCCATTCGATTTCAGGACTGGACCGCAAAAACCTTCGTAGGGGCGGCCCTGTGTGGCCACCCGTCTTTCGGCTGCACCGCTCGCATAAAAGGATATGCGGATGCAATCGCGGCTTTTTTGCGTTACAGCCGCAGCTCAGTTTCATACGGGTATTGTAGCATACAAACGCGCATTAAAAAACGAGGGCGGGAGCAAGTCCCGTCCTCGTGCTTATTGATTTCTTTTCTACTACGAACCCTGCCCGCGCGGTAACAGCAATATTCGTATTGAATAAATAATTATTACTTATTAAACAAATCATTCCATCGTTTTATGAGATTCTTACTTGATTCTTGCTTGGCCGTTGTAATTTTATGATCTTCATCAGCCGAGGATAAATCTGTTACTGTATCATTAACATGAATTTGATATTTATTTAATAAATATTGTTGAATAGTGATTAAGGTATTATAAATTATTTCTATATCAATATTTGAAAAACAGAGAACCGCCCCTGAAATATCAATATATTGTTTATCTTTAATGGTAATAGTGCTGTGCATAAAGCTGTCCCAGTTTAATGAAACGTTATCTCTAAATACTCTTTTCCCGTGCAAAGCCAATTTTCCGAAAGCAACACCATCTTTATTGGTGCCAGAAGAAGTTGCGTCAACGAGAGCAAACAAAGCTTCCTCACTAGGGATTTTCATAGATTTAATTGCGTTGCTGAGTTTTACATCGAAGCCGCTAGGGAAAAATTTTACAGCCTCAACAGGAGTAGGTGGCTGGTAAGTAGTAACAGCGCTTGCTTTCGGTAAGTGCTCAATACAAAAAGCTACATCTTTAGCACTTAATCGTCCTAACCATTGAGGGGGCACGCTCTTTGAGTTAGAGTTATCTAATATAATTTCGGGTACAACTGCTTTAAATGCACAAGTCTTAGTCATTTTACGGTTCATATCAAAAATTCCTAGCACTTCTATTGGATCTATAACGTGAATATTATTAAAATTCACTTGTTGCCATTGATTCTGCGTTACACGTACACTATATAGGTATTCTCTTACAGGATTTCCATCTACAGGATTAATACCCATACAATAAACCGATAGGGACACCACATTACATTGTAGATTATAAAATGCTTCGCCGACTATACGAAAGCCAAGACTATGTGCATAGCGTGCATATTCCTGCCGTATCTTTGTTTGGCTTTTTTTACGACGATATATATATTTTGAAGTCAATGGCTTATACGGGTCATAAAATATTTCCGTTTCCTTCCAGGTTTCACTCTGCACTAAGGATACACATAAATCAACTTCTTCCAGATCATCACTAACACGATAATATACATCGGTATCTTCTATTGTGGAAAATGTTTCTATTTGCTGTATAGCCTGTACAAAAGACTTCTCGGATTTGTTTCTTATGGTATTATTTCCTGAAGGAGTTTTTAAATGCGCATTTATTAGAGTATTTAATTCAGCCTCTTCTTTCTTCTGCTCTTCCATTAAATCCATATCATTGTTATAATCAAAGATTCCTTTTGTGCGAGCTGAACCAAACAATGCCTTCATCACTGAATCATTTCTCGACATTTATAACATCTCCTTTAAGTTTTAATATTGAATTTATCTGCACGTCATTATACCACGTTGATATGAAATATCTTGTCAATTCAAATTTAAACCTTATTCAAGTTAACTTCCTACTTTAAAAGCCACGATGCCTAGGAAGGCAATCGTGGCTTTTAAAACATCGTATAAATAGAAAACTTCGTACTAGTCGCGGAAACCGCGTTCCTCGCGCGTGCCGGGGATCAGGTTATCCAGCACGCAGGCCGAGATGCCCGCCACCGCCATCGACGTCTTGCCAATGGCCCAGACGATCTGACCAGGGATGCCCCAGGCGAAGAACAGATCCTGCTGCTTCGTCACCCAGCCCGGCAGGCCGAGTGCCATAAGGAACGCAAAGCCCACGATCATCACATTGCGCTGCTTCTGCATATCGGCCCGTGTCAGCGCCTGAATGCCCAGAGCGCCGATCGTGCCGAACAGCGCGATGTAGCAGCCGCCGATGATCGGCGACGGCAGCGTCGCCACCAGCGCTCCGAACTTTCCCACAAGGCTCATGCCGATCAGCAGCACCGCGCCCACGCGCACCACCCAGCGCGAAGCGATGCCCGTCAGGCCGATCAGACCGATGTTTTCAGTGTAGCTCGTGCAGGCCACAGCGCCCGTAAAGCCGCCGAAGATGCAGCCCAGCCCTTCGGCGCGGATGCCCTTGTTGATCTGCTTCTCCGTCGGGTCGGCGATGCCCGCCGCGTTGCAGACGTTGAAATAGTCGCCGATGCTCTCCAGGATGACCGAGAAGAATCCGGCCAGGATCGCGCCGAAAGCCACAAGGCTGAACTTCGGCATTCCCCAGGGAGCGAAGCCGGTGAACTGGAACCACTTGGCAGCCTTTACGTTGTCAAGGCTGATATAAACCGGATGTCCCGGCGCGAACACGCCCGAGCGGCTGAGGCCGAAGCACACGCCCCAGACGATGATCACGCTCAGCAGCACCGAGAAGATGTTGATATAGCGGCTCTTCAGCCCCAGACCAAAGAGGAAGATCAGCGCAACCACCGCCAGCGATGCCGGCCAGTAGTTGGCCGCGTTGAAGCTGATCGCCGTATCCGCCAGCGAAAAGCCGATCGCCATGATCGTCGTGCCGACCGTCAGCGGCCCCACGAAGCGGCGGATCTTGCCGATCAGGCCAAACTGCCCCAGCACCATCAGGCACACGCCGCCCGAGATCAGCGCGCCGCCGATGTACTGCATGATCACCGCCGTGCCCTGCGCCGAATAGATGCCCACGATCGTCATGATCGGCGGGATGAAGCTGAAGCTCGATCCCTGAACGATCGGCAGCCCCGAGCCAAACGGACTGGTCTGGATCAGCGTGCACACGCCCATCGCAAAGTACACGCACGAGATGAAAAATCCAATCTGTGCCTGATCCATGCCCATTGCCGGGCCGAAGATCAGCGGCACCAGCGTCGTCGCGCCAAACAGCGTCAGCACATGCTGCGCGCCCGCAAGCAGCAAAATCGGCAGAGAGGGAACGTCGTCGACTCCGTACACCAAATTCTTCTGAGCCATCACACAACACCTCCGCGAAAATTTGAAACCGTCAGGATTATAACACAGCAAATGCAAAACCGGTTGCATAAAAACATATCCGACAGAACAGAAAACTATTTTTCCGCTCTGCCGGATATATTTTTATGATTCTTGCTGAATTATCTCACTCGGATGTACACGCCGCTGGTGCCGCCGTTGTAGGCGTCGCTGTCGCTGCTGGTGACGCTGTTGCGCAGACCGTTGGCCGCGGCCATTTTTTTGAGCGATTCGCGCACGCCTTCAGGCTGAGCGGCGATCTTGCAGCCGACGAACCACTGGCCTTTATTTTCGCCCTCTTTGAACTCGTACTGATCGCCGCTGAGTTTCTCCGGCGCAGTCACATACGTTTTCAGCCGCTCGATGTCGGGCGAGAGCGTGCTGCCGGCATTGTCGGCATAGTACAGGCCGGCGGCCAGGCGCAGGCTGTTGAGGTCGGTGACGATGCGCGTAGCCTCGGCCTTATCGGTGCTCGAGCCCATCGTCAGCAGCAGACTGCCCGAGAGGATGCCGATCACCGTCATGACGATCAGCAGCTCGATCAGGGTAAAGCCCTTTCGGGATTTCTTTCTCTTCATGCTAGATCACCTCGTCTTCGCCAAAATCAAGCGCAGGGTCAGGCCCCATGGAGATGTCGCTGCGCTCGCCGCGCATGAATGCCGCGTAGCCAGCCGCTGCGACCATGACAGCGTTGTCGGTGCAGAACATCTTCGACGGTAGAAAGGCGTTCCAGCCGTGATGCGAAGCGACGGCATCGCGAAAGGCACTGTTGGCCGCCACGCCGCCGGAGATAGCGACGTTTCTCACGCCGGTCTGCTCCACAGCCTGCTCCAGGCGCGTGATCAGGTTGCGCACGACGGCGGCCTGGAACGACGCGCAGAAATCCTCAACAGGCACGTCGCCCTTCTGCCGCAGGTGGTTGATCTGGTTGATGGCGGCCGTTTTCAGGCCGCTGAAGCTGAAATTGAGCCCCTCGATGTTGGGCAGCACGGCTGGAAAATGAAACGCCGTGGCATTGCCCTGCTTCGCAAGCCGGTCGATGACAGGACCGCCGGGATACGGCAGGCCGAGCACTTTCGCCACTTTGTCAAAAGCCTCACCGGCTGCGTCGTCCTGGGTGGCGCCGAGCATCTGATAGTCCCCCGAAGCGCGCGCGAGCACGATCTCAGTGTGACCGCCGCTGACGACCATGCACAGGAACGGGAATTTCAGCTCTTCATGATCGACGACATTGGCAAAGATGTGGCCTTCGAGGTGGTTGACGCCGACGATCGGGACGTTCCAGGCCTGCGCAAACGCTTTGGCAGTCATCACGCCGACAAGCAGCGAGCCCATCAGTCCGGGACCGCGAGTGACAGCGATCAGGCTGAGTTCTTTAGCAGGCTCGCTGACGCCGGCCTCTGCCAGCGCTTCGCGGGTGAGCGGCAAAATAGCCTCAAGATGCATCCGCGAGGCGTATTCGGGCACGACGCCGCCGAATGCCGCGTGACGCTCCGTCTGGCTGGATATGTTCCAGCTCAGGATCGTGCGGGGACCTTCGAGCACCGCGACAGATGTGTCGTCGCAGCTGCTTTCGATGCCCAGCGTCAGGAAACGGTCTAGCGGCCGCATCCCGAACAGCAGCTGCACGAGCCGGTGCAGCCGCACTTCTTTCTCAGCGACTCGCCCTCTTCGTGGATGAACGCCTTGGCGCCGCACTCAGGGCATTTAGCGGGGCGGGAATCGACTTCAAGACGCGCGCCGCAGATGACGCAGCGAAAAACATGTTTAGCCATGATACAGAAAAACGCCTCACTTTTTGCCGGGGACGATCAGCTCGTCCTTATAATCTCCGTAACCAAAAACCAGTTTGCTGCCGGGCTTGCACAGCGCGCGCGGCACACCGAACGCGATCACGTCTTCAGTATCGGAAGCGATCTTGCCCGTGGGGATGGCAAGCAGGCTGGAATAGACACGCCTCTTGTCGATCGGCTCGCCGTTGACCGTGATCTTCGCAGGATCGAAGATCCAAGGGACCAGAGCCTTGTAAACGAGGATGACGAGGTTGCACTTGGCACGGGCCGCCTTGTCGATGTACGAAGCGTTCCAGAGGATGTCATCCGGGAAACTGGTCGGGTCGGAGTAGATGCGCTCCGACAGAGTCCTGTCGATCAGCTGGAAGTACAGCTTGGCATCCGCGCCGACCATCAGGTCGCCGATGCGCTTGCCCCCGATCCACACGACCGCAGCGCGCGAACGCAGCAGATCGTCAGTCGGGTCCTTTTTTGCCGCTTCAGCCTGACCGCCCAGCACTGCACATGCACAGAGCAGCAGGAGTGCGGCGATGAACTTCTTCATTTCGGTCACCTCTTCCTTTTTTTGAGCGCCTGACGAATGAGCGACCACTCCTCGCAGCGCATTTTTAATGTAGTTATACCATAAATTGCGGCACAGACAATGGAGATTCCTCCAATCCAGACGCCGCGGATGATTAAATTTGCAGATGAGGGATACGCCCAGAGCATTTTCCAGCCGTACGCTGCCGCCGCCATCGCCGCGCAGGAAATCCCCGTCTTGCACAGCCACACCGGCGTAAACAGACGCAGCGGCACGGACATCGAGCGGCAGAGCAGAAATCCGCCGACCGCGCTTGAAAACAAAAACGCCAGCGAACTGGCCAAGGCGATGCCGTTCATCTTCATCGGTCCCGTGAGCGCAGCCGAGAACGCCAGCGTTCCCAGCACGCTGGCCGCCGTAGTAGTCATCGCAGCTTTCGGAAGCGATCGCGCGAACAGCGCCCGCATGATCACCGTCGAGCAGGCCATGCCGGGCAGTCCGATGGCCGACCAGAACAGCGTTGAAGCCGTGCCTCGCCATGCTTCCAGCCCAAACGCACCGCGGTAGAACAGAAAGTTCACCGTCTCGCGAGAGATCAGCATCGTTCCCAGCGTCACCGGCAGGATGACAAACAGCGCAAAGCGGAGAGCGTCGCGAAGCGTGCCGGCAAACACCTCGTCGCCCTGGCTGACGCAGCGTGCCAGTTCGGGCAGCACCGCCTGAGAGATAGCGATCACCACCAGCCCCAGCGGCAGCTGGATGACGCGGTTGGAATAGTTGAGCATCGAAATAGCGCCATCGCTCAAGAATGAACCGAACAGCCGGCTGAGCACGGGATTGAGCTGATTGAGCGACAGGCCCGCCGCATATGGCAGGAACAGCGCCATCATCCTGCGCAGTTCGGGATCGTCCAGACGCGGCCGGGCGGGAATGAGCAGCATGTTTTTCTTCTTCGCCGCCCAAAACCACTGGAGCGCCAGCTGCGCCGCACCGCCCAGGAGAACGGCCAGCACAAGGCCGTTTATGCCCCAGCTTGACGCACAGAGGAAAACGGTCGTAATATACACAGCGTTGCTGAGCGCAGGAGCGACAGCCGGCACAAAAAAGCTGTCCATGCTGTTGAGCGCTCCCATCGCCAGCGCGGCAACGGAGATCAGCAGCAGGAACGGAAACATCGTCCGCGTCATCGACACCGCCAGCGTCGTCTTTTCAGCATCAAAGCCCGGCGCAATGAGCGACGTCAGCTGCGGGCTGAGCAGCATCCCCAGCCCCACGGCAAGCGAAGCGGCGACAAGGATCACCGTCAGGGCCTGACGCGCCAGACGCTCGGCGCGCGCGTGGCCGTCTTTGGCCAGCACCTGCGAGAACACGGGCACGAATGCCGCCGACAGCGCGCCCTCAGCAAGCAGCTGACGGCCAAGATTGGCGATCGTGTACGCCACAAAAAACGCATCGAGTGAGCGTCCCGCGCCGAACCAGGCCGCCGTGATCACCTCGCGCAGCAGACCGAGGATGCGGCTTGAAAATGTGCCGACCATCATCGTCAGCGCGTTGCGGATCATGTTGCCCGATTTTTGCTGTGCCATAAAAAGGCCTCCTGCACGATCAATTTTTTCGGGAGAAACGCTCCCGGTCAAGGGGCCTTTATCCGGCCGACACCTATAACAAAGGAGACCATCGCATGAACATCCACACGACAGTCTGGGGACTTGGCAATCCGCTGCTGAAAGACGACGGCGCAGGCCTGGAAGTGATCCGCCTGCTTCAGGAAGAAGCTCCGAAGGGGTTTTCTCTGCGCAGCTGCGAACTGGCGCCGGGGAACTATCTCGGCACGCTCGCACGCGAACAGCCGCAGACGTTCATCCTCGTCGACGCTTCCGACATGGGGCTGCCTCCCGGGAGCGTGCGCCGCTTTCCGCTGTCGCGCATCGACTCCCCCACGTTTACCAGCCACGACCTGCCGCTGGACGAACTTCTGGAAAAAGCACTGCCCCCCGGCTGCACGGCGACGGTTATCGCCATCCAGCCGGAGAGCACGGATTTTTTCATTGGTCTGAGCGAGCCGGCCGCAAACGCCGCAAAGCAGGTCGCCGCATTGATCGCTGCCGGAAGCACCGAGACGATCGAGCTTCTTGAAGACGACTAATCGAGGTGGAACGAATCGCCCAGATAATACTTGCGGGCAAACGGATCGTTGGCGATCTCTTCAGAACTGCCCTTCACCTTGATCTCGCCCTGATAGATGATATAGGCGCGGTCTGTGATGGCCAGCGTGTCGCGGACGTTGTGATCGGTGATCATAATGCCGTAGCCCTGGTCCTTGAGCGAGCGCACGATCCCCTGGATATCGCCGACGGCGATCGGGTCGATGCCTGCAAAAGGCTCGTCAAGCAGAATGAAATCAGGATCGAGCGCCAGCGTGCGGGCCACCTCCAGGCGGCGGCGCTCGCCGCCGGAAAGCGAATATCCCATCACGTCAACAAGCTTCGTCAGGCCGAACTCTTCCAGAAGAGCGTCGGCCTTTTGTTTGATCTGCTTATTTTTCATGCCGCGCTCCTGAAGCACCAGATGAAGATTCTCGCGCACGGTCAGGTTGCGGAACACAGACGCTTCCTGAGGCAGATAGCCGATGCCGCTGCGAGCGCGTTGATACACATGCAGACTGGTGATGTCGCGTCCGTCGATCGTGACCTTGCCGGAATCAGCCGCGATCAGCCCGACGATCATGTAAAAGCTCGTCGTCTTGCCCGCACCGTTGGGGCCAAGCAGACCGACGATCTCGCCGGTGCGGAACTCGATAGACACGTTATTGACGACATGGCGCTTTTTAAAGCTCTTGTTCAGGCCGACAGCGCTGAGCGTTTTTACGTCTGCCATCTTATTTGCCGCCTTTGCGCACGGAATTGCGGCCATTGCGTGGCGTCCGCTTCGCAGGCGCTTTTTGGGGGCCGGGAGCCTTCACGTCAACGGTGATCGTCGGCTTGCCCTTCGCTTCAAGCTTGCCGGTCTCAGGGTAATAGATCAGCGTTCTGGCGCTGACTTTGCGGCCGTCCTGCACAGCGCGGGCGTTGCCGCTGGCTGTGACCGAGCCCGCTTTGAACGAATAGACGAGCGTATCGCAGCGGATGTCTGTCGACTTCTTCTTGTCGGCTTTCTCCGTGACAAGGATGTGCGCGTTGCCGGTGCCGGTCAGACGGTCCTGCTCGCGGCGGTAGGCAAAAGAATTGCACCAGAGCTTGGAGTTCTTCTGATCGTCCTCCTGCGTCACGATGACATTGCCCTTGCCGTCAGCGATGCGCAGCCCCTTATCGTCGTAGTCGCCGGTCAGCGTGCTGCACGTCAGCACCATGCGGCGGCTCTTGTCCTCAAAATGCTTCACGTTTGTTGCAGAAAACGCCTGTCCGGTCAGCCGGGCAACGTCAGAGCGCAGCACGCGGACGCCAAAGGTCGCATTGACGCCGCCGGTCATGATGAAATCGCCGCCCTCGACGGAAAAGTCAGCGTCGAGCTGGGCGCAGTAGGCGTCCAGCTCTTCACCGTTGTATGTTCCGAAAGCATGGACCTTGTCCCAGACACGAGCTTTCTGCGTCTGTGTGTTCGCGGTCCCGTAGCTCGAAGTGAGGGTCACGCCCTCGCGCTTCAGCGTGACGTTTCCCTGCGCTTTGAAGTCGCCCGTCTCCACGTCATAGTCCATGACCTCAGCCGTGAGCTGCGTGGCAACGCGTTCTTCAGCGGCGGCAAACGTGGCGCACAGCGCAAAGAGCGCGGCGCTCAGAATGATTTTTGTCCGCTTCGCCATCTTACTCGGAATAATCTCCGCCATCGTTGCCGCCCTTAGTGGGAGCGTTGTCGGGACGGAAATCGGCACGATCGGCGATGATCTTGCGCTCGGGAACGGGATTCCACGTACTGCGGCGGTTGACGATCTCGATCACCTTCTCGGCCGTGCCTTCGGCGTTGAACGCCTTGATGAAGCGCTCAGCCCAGTATTCCGTCTCGTCGAGGATGCGGTTGAGATACTTGGGCTCAAGGGCAAGGATCTTCTCGCAGAAAGGCAGATTGGCCTTCTTGTAGTCGCCCGATTTGCGGCTCATTCCCTTGCTGTCGCACCAGGCGACGATCTCGTTCCACAGCTCAACGGGAATGCCGCGGTCGGCTTCCTTGACGTAGGAATCGCCCTCGATCACGGCGTTGCCCGTGTCGGGTTCCATCTTGATGCCGAAGACGACGTTCTGGAACAGCGTCGCGACGTTGCCCTTGACGATGCCGTAGTTGCGGAAGTGCGCGCACTTGTCGATGTTCGTTCCGGAGATGCCGTGCTGGGCGATGCTCACGCCGTAGGGCTTGAGCGCCGTGGCGATCTCGAGCGTGCGCTCAAGGTTGATGCCCTCGTCCTGACCGAGCGTCTTGTCGTAGGTGCCGTGCTTGCTGCCGTTGGAAATGGCGATCAGGTCGGGGAAGATGCCCCACGAGTTGAGTCCGCCGATGAAGTACGACGCCTCTTCGACCGTGGAGAACTCACCCGGTCCCTTGATCTCGCCGACTTCGACCTCAAGGCCGAAATAGGGCGGCACATGCATGGCCACATCGCGCGTAGCGCAGAGGTTGTTCCAGTCGTCAAGATGCGAGGCGTCGATCGCCAGCGAAGTCCAGCCTCTGGGAACGATCTCGCCCATCTGCGTGACAGCCTTCATCACATCGTCACGGCCCTTGATGCCGTAGTGATCGACATGCATGGCAAAAACCGCGCCGTGGCCCAGCTCGCCGGAATACTTCACGGCGTAGTCAGGCAGGTTGGTGAAATTAGCGCCGCAGTAGTTCGTCTCAGATTTAGCGATCTCGATAAGCACGGCGGCGTCATGCTTTTTCGCCGCCCGCAGCACGCCCTTCGCTGTGATGGGATGACGCGCGTTGGCCGCGAGGACGATCGCGCCGCTCTCCTTCATCGCCTGAAAGATATCGCGTCCGCTGAAGAGCGCTGCATCCTCGCCGCCGAAGCGGTTCATCACGTTGAGAGGGCGGCGTTCCAGAGCTTTGCGGTAGAGTGCGTCGTTGGTATTCATGTTCAATTCAGACTCCTTTGCAATGGTTGGATTTGTTCAAAGTCTTTTAATAACTGCACAAACTGCCGATGCTATTATAGTATCATACGCGCGTAAGTTCAAATGCAAAGACGCATTTTATGCGCCCCAAATCACAAAAAAACAACCGCGAAAAATTTTTCTCAAAAAAACTTCGTTCCGGGGCTTGCAAAAAATTTACGCGTATGCTAATATACCCTTGCTCGCGAGAACAGCGGGCAAAAAGAATACGGCTCAGTGGGATATCGTCCAACGGCAGGACATCTGACTCTGGATCAGAGAATCGAGGTTCGAATCCTTGTATCCCAGCCAAATTTAAGCGCTCTCTTCGTCCAGTGGCCTAGGACATCGGGTTCTCAGCCCGGTAACAGGAGTTCGAATCTCCTAGAGAGTGCCATTTTTATACCCTTCTGCCGGTAAGCGCGTGAAGAGCGTCACGTTTGATGTTTCTTCGCGCGCTTTTTTCACATTTTCACAGCCGCACTGATTCTCGCAAAAAATTCTAATCGAAAAGGTTTTCAAATTTCATAAAAAGGCGTATAATAGCCATGGCAAGCGCGGGAATTATGATATGCTCATCCGCGCGTTATCACAGCACAGTCCAATATTTTTTTCGGGAGGTCTTTACCATGCCAGTTTCGAAAGAAGTCGTAAAAGAGCAGATCCGCAAGGTCGGCAAGTTCCACAAATGGTTTGTCGGCAAGGAGCTTCGCGCTCTGCCCCAGGTCCTGAACGAGGGCGAAGAGATCGCGTTCCTCACGTCCGGCTATGACGGCAAGCGCAACACCGTCCTCGTCGTGGCGACCAATCAGCGTCTGCTGGTGATGGACTCGGGCTTCATCTACGGCAGCGATGACCGCGCCTTCCCCTACAACAAGATCAACTCCATCCGCGGCATCCGCGGTCTGCTGTTCGGCAAGCTGGCGATCAGCACGGCCGGCGTTTCCGGCGACGACGTGGTGATCACCTGGGTGCGCCGCACCGATATGGCGCGCATGGTGTCGGTCGTCTCCAAGTTCGCATCCGAAGCGAAAAATCAGTAGTCGCACATACCGTCCTTTTCGAGCGTCCGCTCCCGCATGTACCGGGCGCGGACGCTTTTTTAAAAGCGGCTGTCAGCGCTGATCCTCGGCTGTACGGCTCAAAACCTGGTTTTAACTTTCGTCATTGTATGACGCATTTACGGAGGTGGCACTGTGGCGCAAAATTATTCAAAGAGAGTCAAAGGCCTCAAGCGAGGCACCAAATACGCCAGCAAGCTGCACAAGTATTTCATCTGGATTCTGCTGGCCTTTGTCATTTTGGTGTTCGGCTCGACCTATCTGTACTGGAAACTGGAGCGCGGCGGTCAGGGGAATCTGCTTGAAGCGCTGTGGACGATCCTGTTCACGCTGATCGGACAGGGCGAGTTCGCCAATCATCCGCAGACGACGGTCGGACGCGTGATCGTCTTCGTGCTCTCCGTCGTCGGCATTTCGCTGCTCGGCGTCGTCCTCTCGGAAGTCCTTGCCCGGGTGATGAAGTACAACCTCAAGGCCATGATGGGACTGAACCGCTGCAAGTACGAAGGACATACCATCCTCTGCGGCTGGAACAGCCGCGCCGAGCTCGTGCTCAAGGAACTCATCGCTTCTGGCACGCAGGTGGCCGTCCTCACAAAGACCAAGCCGGCCGAGCTTTCGCATTACGACGTTTTCTTCGTCGCCGGCGAGCCGACCAGCGTCGAACGTCTTGAACAGGCCGGCATCGAGAAAGCCGAATCGGCGATCATCTTCGCCGAGCGCGGCGAAGGCCTGTCAGCCGATGAGATCGACGCGCACACCGTGCTGACCACGCTGGCGATCGAAAAGCGCCGCCCCGAGATCTACACCGTCATCGAGCTGCTCAACCCCGCCAATGAGCGCCACGCGCGCCGCACGGGCGTCGACGACATCGTCTTCTGCGAACGCACACTGGCCGACATTGTCGCGGCATGCGCTTCGCAGCAGGGCATCAGCTCGTTCATCAGCGATATCCTCAGCTATTCTGACGACGGTTCCGCGCTTCGCGCCGCCGACATTGATCCTCAGTGGAACGGCAAGACGGTCGGTGAACTCTTCAACGCCATGATCGCCGACGGCGAGCTGCCTCTCGGCATCATGACGCCGGACGAAAATGCCGACACGGAACGCTGGAACCATGAGATCAATCCTCCCGCCGACCGCGTCATCAGCCTGCCGATGCGCGTCGTCTTCATCTCGCGCAATGCCAAGTAACGGAGGCCCAGCCATGACTGACATTTTTGTGAACATCCCCGAAGGGCACACGATCATCTGCGGCTGGAACAACCACGCCATGCAGATCGTCAAAGAACTGGAAGCCGCAGGGCATCCTGTGGTCATCGTCTGCGCCAAGCGTCCCGAAGAGCTGAGAAATTCCACCCGAGCCGTGATCGAGGGCGACTGCGCCGACGACGCGACGCTGATCAAAGCCGGCGTGATGACTGCCGTTTCGGCCATCATCCTTGCCGAGGACGTCGGGCGTCTTCCCGTCGACACGGTCGATGCGAGGTCGATCCTCACCGCACTTGCCGTTGAGCAGCTGCACCCCGAAATCTATTCCGTGCTCGAGATCCTCAATCCGGACAATCTGCGCCACGCGAGCAATGCCAACGTCGACAACGTCGTGCTCTGCGAGCAGCTGATCGCGCACTTCCTGGCGCTCTGCGCTTCGCAGCGCGGCATTTCAGGTTTTGCCAGCGACATCTTCAGCCATTCCGACAACCGCTCCAGCCTCAACACGCTTGAGCTGGGACCTGAATGGAACGACAAGACCACCGGCGAAGTTTTCGCCGCTATCCGCGCCCAGGGCGACCTGCCGCTGGCGATTATGCGCCGCGGCGAGGATGAAGAGCGCGAAGAGTGGCTGCACGAGATCAACCCGCCCGCCGACACCCCTGTCGTCCTGCCGATGAAAGTCATCTACATCGCCTGCGAAAAAAAATAACGTTCACAGTCACATAAAAGCGCCCGTTTGGCCGAGAAGCTCTCAGTCAAACGGGCGCTTTTTATGTGGCTAATAATCGACAAGATGTCCCATTTTATGTTCTTTGGTCTGCAAATAGAACAGATCGTTGGGCGTGGCGGGCATCTGGATGGGCACGCGCTCGGCGATCTCCAGGCCAAAGTCGGACAATCCTTCAATCTTGCGCGGGTTGTTGGTGAGCAGGCGCAGTGTCTTCACGCCCAGGTCACGCAGGATCTGCGCGCCGATGTAGTACTCGCGCTGATCTTCCTCGAAGCCGAGCGCAAGGTTTGCCTCCACCGTATCCATGCCGCCGTCCTGGAGCTTGTAGGCGCGCAGCTTGTTGAGCAGGCCGATGCCGCGTCCCTCCTGACGCAGATAGAGCATGACGCCGCGCCCCTCAGCGGCGATCTGTGTCATCGCCTGGGCGAATTGCTGGCCGCAGTCGCAGCGAAGCGAGCCGAACGTGTCGCCGGTGAGGCATTCGGAATGAACGCGGCAGAGCACGTTCGTGCCGTCGCCCACATCGCCCATGACGAGCGCGACATGATGCTCTCCGTTCAGCGTGTTGCGATAGCCGTAGGCAGTGAAAAAACCGTACTTCGTGGGCATTTTGGTGACGGCGACGCGCTCGACGAACGTCTCGTGACGCTTGCGGTATTCCTGGAGGGCGCGGATCGTGATGAACTTCATGTTCCATTCGCGAGCCTTCTGCGCAAGTTCCGTGGCGCGCATCATCGTGCCGTCCTCGCGCATCACCTCGCAGCAGAGCCCCACTTCCTTCAGACCGGCGATGCGCATCAGGTCGACCGTGGCTTCCGTGTGTCCGTTGCGCTCCAGCACGCCGTTCGGCTTCGCCAGCAGCGGGAACATATGCCCGGGGCGGCGAAAATCTTCCGGCCGCGCGCCGTCTTTCACGCAGGCGCGGGCGGTGACGCCGCGCTCGACAGCAGAGATGCCCGTCGTCGTTGAGACGTGATCGATCGAAACGGTAAAGGCGGTGCAGTGATTGTCGCTGTTTTCCGTCACCATCTGGGGGAGGTTCAGCTTTTTCACGTATGCCGCGCTCATGGGCATACAGATCAGGCCGCAGGCATTGCGGGCCATGAACGTGACGTTTTCGGCTGTGGCAAACTGAGCGGCGCAGATCATGTCGCCTTCATTCTCACGGTTCTCGTCGTCGGTGACGAGGATGATCTGTCCGGCGCGAAGAGCCTCGACGGCTTCTTCAACGGTGTTGTACTGGATCATTTCTTTTCCTCCTTGCTTTTTCGAAGGACGAAAAAGGCTCTGGAATGCACGCGCATTTCAGAGCCTGAATCATTCTCGGAGGCACATGCCCCGCTGAGAGTCGCTTCTTTCGTCCAGACTGTACTGTCGGCTTCGGAATTTCACCGAATCATGCCAGATCGGCTCGCGGGCTGTACCGCCGGTAGGGACTTTCACCCTGCCCTGAAGTTTGATTGTGTTAACGAGAATAATAATACTCCCACGCGCCGGTTTGTCAAGCTCGCGTCACGATTTTTTCTCGCAGCCGGGGCCGGAGAGCCGGCTGCGGCCATTCCCGTCGGGGATGACGGCGATGCGGCAGTCGATGCGCTCCTGGAGCAGCCTCACATGCGAGATGACGCCGACGAGCCGGCCGCTCTCGCGGAGGCGGTCAAGACACTCAAGCACCGTTTCGAGCGAGTCCTCGTCGAGCGTGCCGAAGCCCTCGTCGAGGAACAGCGAATCGACGTTCACTTCCTTCATGCCGTGCGACAGGGCCAGAGCCAGCGCCAGGCTGACGATGAAGCTCTCGCCGCCGGAAAGGCTTTTGCAGCTGCGGCTCTGCCCGCCCTGCCACAGGTCGACCACGTCGAGGCGCAGCGCGTCGTCCTCGCCGGGGCGCAGCCGGTAGCGCTCCGAAAGCCGTTCCAGCTGAGCGTTGGCGGCGTGCACAAGGCGACGAAATGTCAGGCCCTGCACGTAGCGGCTGAACTGATCGCCCTTGGCGGAGCCGATGTGGTCGCACAGCGTCCGCCAGACGGCAGCCCGTTTTGCCTGTGCCTTCTCCTGCTGCTCAAGCTCTGCCAGACGGGCGCGGCGTTCGTCGTCGCGCTGCAGTGCCTCGGCATCGGCGCCGCGGCTGGTGAGCAGTTCCGTCAGTGCGGCGCGGCACTGGCTGATCTGCTCGTCAAGGCCGTCGCTGGGGATCTCTGGCGGCGTTCCATGAGCGGCAAGCTCTGCCTCGGCCCGAGGCAGGAGGGCCGCCAGTTCACGCGCGCGCTGTTCAAGCCTGTCACGTTCTGCCGTCAGGCGCGCTCGTTCTGTTTCATCCAGCGCCGCAGAGTGCCATTCGCTCTCATCGCGGAAGCCGAGTTTCTGGAGCCGATCGGCAAAAGCCGTTTCGCGCGTGCTCACTTCTGCCTCGCAAACGGCACGGGCCTGTTTTTTCTGGTCCCATTCTGTCTGTGCGCGAGCAGCGGCGATCTTTGCAGCCGTCTCGGCGTCGCGGGCACGGGCGGCACGTTTTTCGGCGCTCGCCTGCTCCTTCTGGAACGCTTCGCGCTCCGCCGCCGGATCTTTCGCGCCGAACAATTCCGCACGCTCAGCGCGCTTTCGCTCGCACACCTCGCGCTGCGCGTCCGCTTTGCTGCGCGCAAGGTCATAGGAAGTACGCGCAGCATCGCACGCAGCACTTTGCGCGTTCAGTTCCGCGCTGAGACGGATCTGCGTCTCACGTGCCCCGCGCAGGGCCGCATCGGCAGCTGACGCTTCGGTCCGTGCGCGCTCGGCGTTTTCATGAAGGCGGAACAGTTCCGCTTCTTCTTCCTGCGCCGCAAACGGCGAGGGATGGTGGACTGAGCCGCACAGCGGGCAGGGCTTGCCTTCGGCCAGTGCCGCGCGCAGCTGGCTCAGGTCGGCTCGCCGCTCGTCGTCGCGGGCCTTTTCAAGCGCTTCCGCCGCGATGCGGGCAGACGCTTCCAGTTTGGGGAGTTCTGCCTGAGCAGATTCCAGTTCCTGCCGCAGGCGTTTCATCTTTCGTTCGGCCTGTTCGCTGATCTCCTTTTGTTCGGCCGTCGCCTGGCAGTTCTGAGCAAGCTCGTTTTCACAGGCAGCCAGCTCGCTGTCGAGCGCCGTGACGCGGCCCCACAGGTCCGCGTTCGCATCCGCCTGCGCGCGCAGCGCCTCGAAAGCAGAAACAGCTTTCAGCGCTTCGGCTTCAGCGTCTGTGGCGCTGACGGCAGCGGACGCCGCTGCGGCAGCCGCACTTTTCTCCTCTTCGCGTGCATTTTTCTGCTTTTCGCGCAGGGATGACAGCGCGTCATAAAAGTCAGCCAGCGTCGCAGCGCGTTCGGCGATGTTCAGCTTTTCAGCGAGGGGGGCAAATTCGCTCTGCGCGCGGTCGTTGGCTTCCTTTTCCGCCGCCAGCGCGGCGCGTTTTGCCTCCAGCTGCTCACGACGGACATACCAGGCATGAGCGGCAGCGAGCTTTTCACTGAGCGCGTTCAGCTCCGCTTCACGCTTTTCGCTCTCGGCAAGGCGGGCTTCCGCGGCGGCCCGTTCTTCGGCGCTCATCGCCGGCTGCTCGCTTTGAGCCTGACGAAGCTGCTCCAGTTTTTCCTTCTCGCGCTGGGTCAGTTCATACACCTTGCGGGAAATCGAGCGATAGATCTCAGCTCCCGTCAGCTCTTCGAGGATACGCGCGCGCGACGTGCCGTCGGCCTGCAAAAACGCGGCAAAGCCGCCCTGCGGCAGCACGACCGTACGTGTGAAGCGCTCAAAGTCAAGATGGCAGATCTGCTCGACGGCTTTGCTCACGCCGGTGATGCTGTCGGCGATCGTCTCCTCATCGGGAGATGTGCGTGAAAAGCGGCATTTCGGCGGCTGGAGCTTTTCCACGCCCTTGCGGAACGTCTTCTTCTGCGACCAGGAAGCGCAGTAGCGTACGCCGCCGCTGATGAACGTGACTTCCGCCAGGCACTCCGAGGCGCCGCGCGTCATGATCTCGTTGCCTGAGGCATTGACGCGGTCAAGCCGCGGCGTGCGGCCGAACAGTGCCAGACATACCGCGTCGAGCAGGGTCGTCTTGCCCGCGCCGGTCGGGCCGGTGATAGCAAACAGTCCGCCGGCATATTCCGGGGCCTCAAAGTTCACGCGCCACTCCCCCGCCAGCGAGTTGAGATTTTTAAAGCGCAGGCTGCACAGCTTCATCGCGTTCCTCCCTCACGGCCGCAACGGCTTCCAGATACGCGCCGGTCAGCTCGCGCGCTTCGTCGCCATCGATACCGTGCTCTTTCAGATAAAACTCGAAGACGTTCTGCGGCGCCCAGTCCTCGTTCAGATCGCCATCGCCCGCGAGCGTGCCGCCGACATTTTCAGCCGCCGCTCTGACGCGAAGGAGGCGAACAGTTCCCGTGTCGGGGGCAAGCTCGTACAGCCGCTCGCACAGCTCCGCGCCCCCCTGATCGGTGCAGTCGGCTTCGGCCCACACGGAGCGGCCGCTCAGCTTCAGCTCGTCAAGCCTGGCAGCGATCTCATCAAACGTGCCGCGCAGGCGGACGATCTCCTGCCAGACAGGCACAGGAAGTGCCCGCACTGTCGGCTCCCGCCCGCCGAAATCAGCGATCACGACCTCTTTGGGGCGTCCGGCTTCGCCGAAGCCCATCGCCAATGGCGAGCCGCTGTATCTGCGCGACGGCAAAGCACCGCACAGCTGCGGCGCGTGCAGATGCCCGAGCGCCAGATAATCGACCGTATCCGGAAATGCGCTCAGCGGCACCACATCGACAGAACCGACGGCCAGGTCGCGCACGCCGTCGCCCTCGTTGACCTTTCCTCCGGCGGCAAAGCAGTGGCCGGTAGCGATGATCGGGATACCGCGCCCGGCGCGAAGCTGCTCCGCCCGCTGCACAATATCACGATAATGCGCGGTGAACGCCTCAAGCTCGGCAGCGCGGCGCGCGTCAGGCTCCACGCCTTCCATCGCGCCGCACAGATCGCGCGAGCGCAGAAACGGCACCGCGCAGCACACCGCCCCCGTATTTCCGTCCGGGCCGGGCAGCTCGCAAAGCTCATGTTCCCCGTTCGGCACGCCGGTAACAAACACGTTGAGCCGCTTCAGCAGCTCGCGCGGCGCGTCAAGCAGCGAGGGCGAGTCGTGATTGCCGGCGACGATGACGGCGCTCTTGCAGGGCGTCGCGCTCAAACGCGTGAGAAAATCATAGTACAGCGTCTGCGCCCACTGCGGCGGCGTGAACGAATCGAAAATGTCGCCGGCCACGATCAGCGCGTCGATTTTTTCTTCGCTCAAAACGCCAGTCAGCCACGTCAGAAACTTTTGAAATTCGTCGCGGCGCTCACGTCCGCACAGACGGCGGCCGAGGTGCCAGTCAGACGTATGAAGGATCTTCATTTTTCTCCTCCCGCTGCGCCGCGGAGGCGCGAATAGGATACAATAGGATTCGCTTATCATAACACACGAGCGCAGCTTGGGCGCTCACAAAGGAGCGATGAAAAATGATCGGTGCGATCATCGGGGATTTCTGCGGCTCGATCTACGAACGCCGCAGCGTCAGATGGGACGGAAAAACACCGCTCGGCGCCGGCCCCTGCCGACTGACGGACGATTCCATCCTCACGTTCGCGACGGCGGAAGCGATCCTGAACGGAGACGTGCAGCCGGAAGCGTTTGCCCGCGCTTATATGAGATGGGCGCGCGACTACCCCGGCCGCGGCTACGGGCACGGCTTCAGCACATGGGTCGAAGCGGGACAGCTGACGAAAAACGACAGTTTCGGCAACGGCTCGGCCATGCGCGCCTCGCCGATCGGATGGGCAGCCGGCACGCTCGATCAGGCGCTCGACCTGGCCCGCGCCAGCGCCGAGTACACGCACGGACACCCCGAAGGCGTCAAAGGCGCGCAGGCCATCGCCGGCAGCGTGTTCCTGCTGAGGTCGGGCGCGGCGAACGACGAACTGAAAAACTGGCTGCACAGTTCGTTCGGCTATGACCTCAGCCGTTCTGTCAGACAGATCGCGGCTTCCGGGTATCGCTTCGACTCCACCTGTCAGGGCAGCGTGCCCGAGGCGATCACCTGCTTTCTGGAAGCCGGTTCGTTCGAAGACGCGATCAAAAACGCCTTTCTTCTCAACGGCGACGTGGACACGCAGGCCGATATGGCAGGCGCCCTGGCCCAGGTCAGATTCGGCGTGCCGTTCGGGCTGAGAACGATGGCAGAACGCGCGATGGACGCCCGCATGAGGAGCATTTTATCCGCATTTGAAAGCCGCTTTGTCAAAGCCTGAACGCGTGTGCTCCGACAGTCTTTTTCTGCATAATAAAGCAAAACGGACGGGACGCTCCTTTCGTGGCGTCCCGTCCGTTCTTTTCTCTGCCCGTTTCGCGTTCTTCCGGGATTTGCACTCGCAGCGCAAATTCCGCAATCAGAATAAAATTTCCATCCCGAGCCGTTCAATTCATTTTCAGGTCTTGCGCTTTTGCGGCATTGCGCTTAAAGTAACGCAGAAACATATTCTTATGACCTTCCTGGAAAGGTGGCTCCGAATGAACAACCTCCTGCTGCTCGACCGCGCTTCCGAATCGATCTTTGACCGCCCCGAGGCCGGCGAGCTTATCGACGAACTTGCAAACAAGGGCTACCGCGTTCTCCGTCCCGACCTGGACGAGAGCATCGTCACCGTGCTGGAGCAGTACCCCGAAGCCGGCGGCGTCCTCATCGACTGGGACACCCTCGGCGCAGAGCTGTATGCTTCGATGGACGACCTCAACGAGCGGCTGCCGTTTTTCGCTCTGACCAGTGCAGAAGCCGCCCAACAGCTTGAGCCGCCCGATCCGAGCAAGCTCACGCTCGCATTCGTGCCCGTGCCCTGCCGCAACGCCGAGCGTACCGCCGCCAAGATCGACCGCGCCGTGCGCCGCTATCAGGAGCTGCTGCTGCCGCCCTTCACCCGCGCGCTGTTCAAGTTCGCCGAAGCGCGGAAGAACACCTTCTGCACCACCGGCCATCTGCTCGGCTCCGCCTTTCAGCATCACGCCATGGGCAAAGCCTATTACAACTTTTACGGCGCCAACACCTTCCGCGTCGACACCTCCGTCTCCGTGCCCGACATGGGCTCGCTGCTGGAGCACACCGGCGTGCACAAGGACGCCGAAACGCTGATCGCCAAAGCGTTCAACGCTGACCGCAGCTACATCGTCACCAACGGCACCTCGACCGCCAACAAGATCGCCGGCATGTACTGCGTTTCGCAGGGAGACACCGTCCTGATCGACCGCAATTGTCACAAGTCGGTCACACACCTGCTGATGATGTGCGACGTGGTGCCGATCTACCTGCTGCCCACCCGCAACGCTTACGGCATGATCGGCGGCATCCCTGCCTCCGAGTTCACCTCCGAGGCTATCCACGACAAGCTCTGCCACCGCGATGACGCCACCTGGCCCACCTACGCCGTCATCAGCGACAGCACCTACGACGGCCTGCTTTACGACTGCTCGTGGATCAAGGCCAATCTGCCCGTGAAGAACATCCATTTCGACAGCGCCTGGTCGCCCTACGCGCCGTTCAATCCCATTTACGAGAACAAATTCGGCATGTGCGGCGAGCCCACGCCGGGCAAGACCATCTTCGAGACGCAGTCAGCCCACAAGATGCTGGCATGCTTCGCTCAGGCCAGCTACGTCCACGTCAAGGGCGAGTTTGACGAGACCATCCTCGACGAAGTGTACATGATGCACACCACCACCTCCGCCAACTACCCGATCGTCGCCAGCGCCGAACTCGGCGCCGCGCTGATGACGGGCAACCAGGGACGCCGCCTGCTCCAGAATTCGATCGATCAGGCAATGGCCTTCCGCCGCGAGATGAAACGCCTCTACGAAGAGCGCGGCAACACCTGGTTCTTCAAGTGCTGGCAGCCCGACGACCTGAGCGAGACCAAGTGCTGGCCTATTTCGCGCGGCGAGCGCTGGCACGGATTCCTCGGCGCCGACGAAGACTTCAACTACGTCGATCCCATCCGCGTCTCGGTGCTGACGCCGGGCATGGACGCCACCGGCCAGCTGGAGAGCGAAGGCATCCCCGCCGCCGTCGTCGCCCGCTACCTCAACAACCACGGCGTCGTCACCGAGAAGACCGGACCGTATCACATGCTGTTCCTCTTCGCCCTCGGCGTCGACGAAAAGCGCGTTCAGGCCCTGCTGCGCGCGCTCAAGGACTTCAAGCGCGATTACGACAACGACGCGCCCATCCGCACTGCCATGCCCGACCTGTTCAAGCTCGATCCCGTGTTCTACATGAACATGACCCTGCGCTCCCTCACCCGCGGACTGCACGGTGTCATGCGCAAGCGCGACCTGCCCCGGCTGATGTATCACGCCTACGACGATCTGCCGGAGATGGAATACACGCCGTATCAGGCATTCCAGAAAAACCTCCGCGGCGAGACGCACGAAGTAAAGCTGCAGGACCTGATCGGCCAGGTCAGCGCCGACATGATCCTCCCCTATCCGCCCGGCGTGCCGCTGGTGATGCCCGGCGAGAAAGTCACCGAGAAGAGCTCCGCCGTCCTCGACTACCTGACCATGCTCACCGAGACCGGAGAACTGTTCCCCGGCTTCGAGACCGAGATCCACGGCGCCTACCGCCGCAAAGACGGCTATTACGTCAAAGTGCTGGACGAAGAGTAAAGGCAAATTCAAGGCTGACACGAAGACACAAAGGCCCAAAGACACGAAGGATCATAGCAAAAAACATCAGCGTGCCAGTGTTTTTCCTGGCATGCTGATGTTTTTTATTCCCAGACATCCTGCTTCGTTGTAAAATAAGCAGAGCAAATATCTCTTCGGGAGGCATGGTCATGATTAATCTGGCGTCTTATATCGATCACACGCTGCTCAAGGCGGACGTGACGGAAGAGCAGATACGCACGCTGTGTGCGCAGGCGCGCGAATTTCATTTTGCTTCGGTGTGCGTCAATCCGCGCTGGGTGGCGCTGTGCGCGCAGGAGCTGGCAGGCAGCGGCGTGAAGGTGTGCACGGTGATCGGCTTTCCGCTGGGAGCTTCGGTTTCGGCTGTCAAAGCGGCCGAAACGCGTCAGGCTGTCACGGACGGGGCGGACGAGCTGGACATGGTGATCTCTGTCGGCGACCTCAAGGCGGGAAACAATGAAACGGTCCAGGCCGATATCCGCGCCGTGGTCAGGGCCGCTGCCGGCAAAACGGTGAAGGTGATAATCGAGGCGTGTCTGCTGACCGATGAGGAAAAGACGCGCGCGTGCAAGCTCGCTATGGCCGCGGGCGCGGATTTCGTCAAGACTTCGACAGGATTTTCAGCAGGCGGCGCGACGGTTGCCGATGTGAAGCTGATGAGGGCCGCCGTGGGGCCCAATTTCGGCGTCAAAGCTGCCGGCGGCATCCGCACGCGCGAGCAGGCACTGGCGATGATCGAAGCAGGTGCCACGCGCATCGGCGCATCGGCCGGCGTCGCCATCTGCGGGGAAGAGTTTTAATTCAAAGCCACCACAAAGGCCCCAAGACCCAAAGAATCACAAAGATATATACGACAAAAAAGCGAAGCAGAGCGCACATTGATGGCTTTTCTGCTTCGCTTTTTCTTCCTGTCCTTTGTGACCCAGGGGCTTTGCGGCGGCTTTGAATGTGTTTTTACGGACGGCACTCGCGCAGCCAGCGCCCCAGCACTGACGCCGGATCGTCAGGAGCGACGGCGAGAGCGTAGCAGCACAGGCTGTGGACAAACTCCACGGAACGGTCCATCTGGTTCCAGACGCGGAATCCGTCGCGCGTCAGGCAGGCCATGCCGACGCGGTCGTAGCCTTCGGGATGCTTGACGCCGCCTTCGGCCTGACTGCACGCTACAACAAGCGGCCTGGGCGCCTTCGCAAAGCGTTCGCGCAGGCTGTCGAGCGCAGCAGGGATCATGTTGCCCGCGCCGTAGCCGAGCAGGCAGACGAAGCGTTCGTCGCCGTTCCACTCGGGACGCGTTCCCGGCATGGCCAGGAACCACCGCACGAGGGCGCAGCGTTTTCTCAGCTCATCAGGCTCCAGCGCTGACAGGCTGCGCACTTCGTCCGTCAGATCGACGCTGTGGGCGCGGCGTTCGGAGATCTGGGCCGATTCGAGCGCCCAGTCGGGATTGAAGAACAGCGGCTGGCCGTTGACGGCAGAGAACGCGTCAGGATGCATGGCGTGCGTCTTGTGAGCGCGGTCGCCGGGGATCAGCTTCCAGTTGAAGTACACCCACACGCCGCGCAGGTCGGAGCAGCAGGCCATCGCCGCGCCGCGCAGATTGGATGTCACATCTTCGGGCATGTAATCCAGCGTCAGCTGACTGCCAGTGAGGACGACAGGGATGGGCAGATTGCCGAAGCAGAGGCTGAGCCATGCGGCCGTGTTCGCCATCGTGTCGGTGCCGTGCAGGATGAGCACGCCGGTCAGTCCTTTTTCAAGTTCTTCAGCGATACAGCGCGAGATCGCAAGCCAGTGTCCGGGGTCCATCTCCGAACTGTCGATGCCGGGATCGCCCAGAGGCTGACGGATGACAGCCTCGACGCCGCGCTCGGCGAGCAGTTCGTTCAGCGAGGCGCGCAGCCGCGCAGACGCGCCGGACACAGGCGCCTTGCCCTGCCCGTCAAAGCCGCTGGCGATGGTTCCGCCCGTGAATATCACCAAAAGACGTCCCATGATGATCCTCCTTTTGCAAAAAGACTATTATCTGAACTTATTTTAGCGCATTTTCACAAAAGAAAACAGCAGGCGCACGCATAAAAAAACAGAGGCAGCCGCATGACTGTCTCTGTTTTTTAGTATTTAGTCAGGGAACACGGGCAGCCGCTCAAGATAAACAACGTCGTGGCCGTCGTAGCCGCCCTCTTCAAGCAGAGGGGCTACTTTGGCGACGACCTTGCAGGCCGTCCTGGAGAGGATCTCTTCCACCGCGTGGAGCGAGCCGCCGGTCGAGACTACGTCGTCGACGATCGCGACGCGCTTGCCGTAAAGCTTTTTCACGTCAGCGCTGTCCATGACGAGGTGCTGCTGCTGGGCAGTCGTGATCGACTTGACGTCGGCGATCAGGGGATTGTCCATGTACACCTTGACCGACTTGCGGATGACGATGTAGTCGATGCCCATGATGCGGGCCATGGCGTGCGTCAGAGGGATGGCCTTGGCCTCGGGGCAGACCAGGAAGTCGAGGTCTTTCGGCAGCTTTTCGACCAGCGCTTTCGCGCATTCCTCGACCAGTTCGGTGTCGCCCAGCATGATGAAGCCGGCGATCGAAAGGTGCTCAGAAACCCGGTGCAGCGTCAGCTGACGCGTCAGTCCGGCGATGTGAAGCTCATACGTTTTGTTCATGAGAAGCAGCTCCTTTTTACAGTTGGAAGATAAAGCGGATCGCGATGCCCGCAATCAGGCCGACAAACGGATTCCAGCGCGCGGAGGCGAAGATGGTCGCACCGACGACCATGCCCCAGGGACCGAAGCCAAAGCCGCTGAGCGACTCGGGAGGCACGGCCGCAAGGGCCAGGGCCGTGTTGTTGATGAACGTGACGAACACGCCGAGCACCAGCAAAAAGCCGGCGATCGACGAGCGATGCACGTAGCGGCCGATCGTGGGCAGCAGGCGGAAGATCAGCAGCGCTGCCATGATCACCATCATCATCACCGACGAGCGCACAGGGTTGGGCGCCGTGGCCGTGCCGGAGATGATCGACTCGACAGGCGAGCCGCCGAACAGCGTAGAGGCAATGTCTGCAAGGCTGGAATAGATCGCCAGATGATCGACGTTGGCGTTCGCCTTCGCGATCGAGCCCGTGATCTTGCCGAACGAGATGTTCGCGCCGATGTTGATGCAGGCCATCGCCAGGGCGCCGGAGAGCACGCGGCGATTGCGCCAGAAGCACCACTCGATGTTGCCGAAATTGAACTTTTCGCTCGAAACGTCGGCCGAAAGCCGGTCGAGGTCCATCTTGCGCACGCGCAGCAGATAATTGTACAGCAGCGTCGCCGCCGTGACAGAAACGATGATCGTCCAGGCCAGGTCGCGCGTCCAGAACCACACGGCCAGCGCCGCGACGACCGACAGCGAGCCGGACCACTTTTCCGACTTGAGCATGTCGACAGAGACGTTTGCCAGCATCAGGCCGACGCCGGCCATCATCGAATCGACGATCGCCGGGCCGATCCAGGCCACGATCGCCTCGTTCAGCCCCATCAGCGAGGGGATCAGCAGGAACACCGCGCCCCAGAAGACCATGCTGAGGCGTTCGCGCACGTTCGTGCCCAGGCTGCCGGCCAGGGTGATCGTCTCAGCCTGGAACGAGATCGTCGCTACGGAATTGAAGTACAGCGATCCGCCCGCGCCGATCAGGAACGCCAGAGCCGTCGGCAGCGCCGCAAAGCCGTACATCAGCGCCAGCAGTCCCTGCGGGATGCCGTTGACCACGACCGCCAGCGCAGCCAGAAGATCTGTGAGCATTATCATTCACTCTCCCATAAGGTTCAGTTTGGGGAATAATCCCGATATTTTTTAACTCAACACGGAATTAAAGTCAACAGTAATTCCGCATAAAAAAGTTTTCCGCGATAAAATCTTCGCGGTTTTCTGCAACTGGAGGCAGTCGGGCAAAAATTTCGCTTTTATGGTAAGATAGCAGAACTCTGTATCGGTTCTCAATCATACCTTCCCAAAGGATTGATACTATGACATTTGGACATGAACTCAGCCTTGTTTTCTGGGCCGGATTCGACATCGGGTCGTTCACTATCAGGCTTTTGTCGCTGGTGATGATCCCCCGGCGCCACAGCCCGGCGACGGCGACGGCCTGGCTGCTGGTGATCCTGCTCTGGCCCTGGCCGGGGCTGATCGCCTACTCGCTCCTCGGCACCAATGTGCTGCCCTCGCGCCGGCTGGAGCGGCACAACGGAGCGCTTTCACACTTTCAGGACATCCGTGAGCGTCTGCGCAAGCATGACGTGCCCGGAGCTGTCCGCCCTGCGCTGCCCCCATCACTGGCCGCAACGGCCAGTCTGGCCGAAAACCTGGGCTACCTCACGGCCGTCGAAGGCAATTCGGTCACCTGCGTCACCACCGCCGAAGACTTCATCGATTCGCTGGCTGACGAGATCGATCACGCGAAGAGCGAAGTCAGCCTGCTGTATTACATCTTCAACGACGACACCAACGGGCGCAAGGTCATCGATGCCTGCCGCCGCGCGGCCCGCCGCGGCGTCACGGTGCGGATGCTGCTCGACTCCGTGGGTTCGCGCGCCTTTTTGCGTTCCGCACTGCGGCGCGACATTATGCGCGACGGCGTTCTCGTGGCCGAGGCCCTGCCCGTGCGTTTTTACCGCGTCAAAGCCGCTCGTTTTGACCTGCGCAACCACCGCAAGCTGGCCCTCATCGACCGGAAAGTGGCGTTCACGGGCTCGCACAACGTCACCGAGCCGGGATACGGCCGTTTTGACGGTCTGATCTGGAAGGACGTCACCCTGCGTCTGGAAGGTCCCGTCGTCCGCCAGCTGGAAAGCGTTTTCATCGAGGACTGGTATGTGGAAACGGGGGAAATGCTCGACACGCCACACCTGTTCGGTCCTGTGCCGTTCTCGGGCGATGCCTGCGTGCAGACGGTTCCCAGCGGTCCCTCCTACCCCACAGAGAATTATCAGCGTCTGATCATCGCCTCGATCATCAGCGCACAGCAGCAGGTGACGATCACCACGCCGTACCTGATCCCCGACGAGGGGATGCTCCAGGCGGTGGAAGTGGCCCGGCTGCGCGGCGTGCGCGTGCGTCTCGTCATCCCCGCAAAATCGGATCAGATCATCGTCGGCTACGCCTCGCGCGCCTATTACGGCGAGTTTTTGCGCCGCGGCGTCGACATCTGGCTCTACAACAAGGGTCTGCTCCACTCCAAGACGATGACCGTGGACGACAACCTCGGCTTCGTCGGTTCGAGCAACTTCGACATCCGCTCGTTCTCGCTCAATTTCGAGATCAACATGATCCTCTACGGCGTGCGTGAAAATCTGGCGCTGCACCGCATCCAGGGGCTGTACATCTGCAGCTCGCACCGCCTCACCGCCGACGAATGGCAGAAGCGCGGTCATGCCTCGATGGCGCTGGAATCCGTCACCAAGCTGCTCAGCCCGCTGCTGTAAAAAAAGCTGTACAATTTGCCCCCGCTCATTTATAATACCCCTGTTCGGTATCTTTTTCCAAAGGAGTGAATAACACATGATCACGAAAGATATGCTGATCGCTGAAGTCGTCGAGAAATATCCTCAGGTCGTGCAGACGATGATGATGTCCGGCATGGGCTGCGTGCACTGCGCGATCGCCCACGGCGAAAGCCTCGCCGACGGCGCGATGGCCCACGGCATCGATCCCGACGCGCTTGTGAACGCCCTTAACGACGTGCTCAAGGCCACGGGCGTGAACGCCTAGTTCCCAGTTTTACAGCAGCTAAAAAACTCCCGAAGCGATTTTCGCTTCGGGAGTTTTTGTTTTTATCCGTATTTGATTACCTAAGCTCGGCAATCCTCGCTTCCAGCGCTGTGGCAATACGGTCGCTTGCATATCCGTCGCCGTAGGGATTTTTCGAGCGCGCCATGCGGCGGATGCGCTCTTCATCGTCCATCAAGACGGAAAAAGCCTTCATTGCGCGGCTGGGATCGTTGCCCAGCAGCGTCACGATCCCAGCGTCAACCCCCTCCGGCCGCTCTGTTACATTGCGCACCACCGCCACCGGCACGCCCAGCGACGCCCCCTCCTCCTGCAAGCCGCCGGAATCCGTCAGGATCAGCGTGCTGCGCGCCAGGAGCGCCGCCATCTGTCCGTATTCAAGCGGATCGATCAGCTTCACGTTGGGGCACGGCGACAGCGCCGGCATCACCGCCTCGCGCACGATGGGATTGAGATGCACGGGGAACACGAACGTCCAGTCCGCATGAGCCCGCGCCACGTCCGCCAGACAGGCAGCAAGAGGCGCAAGCACAGGCCAATTCTCGCGGCGGTGCAGCGTCACGGTTACGACCCTGCCCGTCTGCGGCACGCAGTCAGGCAGCTTTCCGCGCTTTGACGCGAACAGGATCGCGTCCACAGCCGTCTGCCCCGTGACAAAGACGCGATTCGCAGCCGCGCCGCACTTTTGCAGATTATCACGCGCGCCCTCCGTAGGAGCGAAGAACGTGTCGCACAGAGCGTCCGTGAGCACGCGGTTGGCCTCCTCCGGAAACGGCTCGCTCATCGAGCCGCTGCGCAGACCGGCCTCAACATGCCCCACAGGGATGTGCTCCAGAAAAGCAGCCCATGCCGACACAAACGTCGTCAGCGTGTCGCCGTGCACCAGCACATAATCCGCTTTCATCTCCCGGAACGCCTCCGCCGCCTTGGGCAAAATGCGGGCAGCCAGCTCGGGCAGCGTCTGCCGCTCCGTCATCACATCCAGATTGCGCGAATGCGGCACGCCAAAGATCTCCAGCGCCTGCTCCAGCTGCGTGCGGTGCTGTCCCGTGAGCAGGATCTCCGGCTCCAGCGCCTGGCTTTTTTTCAGCGCCAGATACACCGGCGCCATCTTGATCGCCTCCGGCCGCGTGCCGAACGCGAGAACGATTCTTTTTTTCATGGTTTTCACTTCCTTACCGGAGCATTATATCAGAGAAACGCGCTGAAAACGAAAGCCGATCTTCCTAAAGAAGAGTCATCTCCATAAAGTCTTTTTTTCACAAACTTTGCGGTCAAAATGACATCGCGATGCTGTTTTGACCGATGTTTTATTCAAAAATAACTTGACATTGCGCCACAAAAAGCTCAAAAATGGGAAGCAGAGCCATTTCGCCCTGCTTCACTTTTTTAATGTTATTGAAGAGTTCAAAGTCCGGCGTTCCATGATCAAAGTGAAGATTACAATTGCGAGAACACAAGATTTGGTTGGTAATTATTCGTCAGTCAGCGCAAAAAACGCCCAAGCGGCCTACGAGCACATGGAAGAAAAGGCCGACAGCCTGCTCGACCAGTCCAATGCAATGACTGAACTGAATGACGAGCCAACCGATGAAGCCGCGTCGCTCGAAGCACGTTACGGAGCCGCTGACGGCGTCGCCGTTGACGAAGAACTGGAAAAGCTCAAGCATGAAATGGGTTTGTAACAAGTTCATGTAAAATACAAACAGCCATATTCCATGTAATTTCACTGGGATATGGCTGTTTTGTTTTACTTTGGTTCAATCGCAGAATAGGCCGTGTTCTTGGCTTTGCCTTTCTTCTCAATCGCACCTTGCTCTACGAGTTCCTTCAGCCGCTTTCCTGCCACGCTCTGGGACAGGTTGAACGCTTTCTGCACTTGAGCCCGCGTGGCAGTGCCTTGTTTGTCTATGTATTCTACAATTCGTTGCTCAATCGGCTGATAAGAGTTTTTCTGAGGCAGTTCCCCTTCTTTATGCTGCGGCTGTTTGTTGATATTCGGCAGCGTGATCTTGAATGCGTTGTCTGAGATCTGAATAAAGTCCTGCAACGTACGGTTGCTGTAGCTTTCCTTGATTTTGAGCATTCCTGTACCGAAAGCTTCGATCAGATGCAGCCGGTAGAACACCTCTGCCAGTTTTTTATTGCGGGTCACGGAAACGCCCATCAGCACATCGCTGCGGGCGATGCCCTTGGCAAGCCCTCCCAGCGTGAGAAATTCGATGCGGTCGTCAAAGATACTGATCAGCGTCGAGCCGCTGTATGCATAATCACGATGCACGACGGCATTAAGCAATGCCTCGCGAACTGCCTGCGGCGGATAATCGCGGGTATCGATGCGCTTGAGTCCCTGATATTCGGCACGCGTTGCGTTATAACGGTCGATCATGGCATACGCGTCGTCAAGCTGTTTCAAGAGTGAGCCGGAAAACTCGGCACGATCTTTAAACAGGGTATTCTTCGTGCTGCCCTGAAAAACGGCCAGCTTGATCGTGTGCTGACATTGATCTGAAAGGAGCAGGCCTAGATTAGTATACGCGCCATCTTCGCCGATGATGCCCAGCGTGCGTTGCTGCGCTTTGCCGAATGCGAGACTTTCCTCTAAAAAATGCTGTTTCGCACATTCAAACGTCAGTTCCTGTATCAGTGAACGCGCTTTTTCAAAACTCTCGCCGCTGGTCTCACGGATCATCTTCAATATGGCACTTTCGGTCGCCGGCACGGTTGAGGCGCCTTGCCGCACAAATACACCTTCGGGGCGAATGCCTTTTACGCCGAGGTAATACGGGCACGCGGTTCCCTTCTGCACGCTGACGCTGATGATGCTTTTCCCCTGGATCGTGCGCGATTCCACGCGCATGAAGATAGTCACATCGGGCTTGATCGTATCGCGGGCGCTGTTGGTCACTTTCAGCATCACATCGTCAGGATCGTCCACGCCCAGAACGGTTCCATCATCGTCAACACCGATCAGCAGTTCTCCTCCATCGGTATTCGCAAAGGCAATGATCGTCTTTTTGATATCGTCGATATATTCGCGTTTGTACTCAACTGTCAGGCTCTCCCCGGTCATAAGTTCCACCTCGTTCTTTCTCATCGATTCTGTTCTTTCTAACCGATTCTACCTGATTCTAACCATTTTGGCAAGAAAGTGATTAGAATCGAGCAGAATCGAACAGAAGCAAAGAAAATCATCACCCATCTTTATTCATGGAGCTGCATTGAACATTCTTCATTCTGCTTGCCGTGCGTCATGAAAAAAATGCCACCCGCCGTTTTGGGCGGGTGGCATTTTTTGCTGCTGCATGTGATTCCGTTTTGAGCCGCTTAGTGCTTGCTGACGATCTCCTTGACTTTCATCAGCTGGCTGGTGGTGGACCTAGCCTGTTCGTCCAGCTTCATCGAGATGTACTTGATGGTCTCGGTGTAGTTGGGGATCATGACGTGTTCCAGAGCGTTGACGCGGCGGCGGGTGCGCTCGATCTCGGTCGACATCAGGGCGACGGCTTTTTCATCGGCTGCAAGCTGGAGCAGGCTGGGAATGACTCGCGAAAAGTCTTCCAGCGCCACGTCCAGGCTGGCGGGGGTGGTCGCCATGCCGTAGTTGAAGGTGCTGCCTTCCTGATGGACTTCGTACTCGGGCACGATGACGCTCATCACGTTGCGTGTCTTCACGTCGAGGGTGCAGGTGCTGCCTGAGATCATCAGAGCCTGTTCGAGCATGGCGGGCAGGGTCTGGGCACGGGCCATGAGGAAGCTCTGATAGCACGAGACGAGCTCGCTTTCCACTTTCTCACGGGCGGCTTTGACGGCGCGAGCCTTTTCGAGGAAGGCTTTGATCAGGGCGTCCTGCTTGTCCTTAAGCAGCTTATGTCCGCGGATGGCCACAGCGAGGCGTTTTTTGAGCCGGGAGAGCTCCATTCGGTTGGGGTTCACGTTTACACGTGCCATTGCCGATCGCCTCCTTTACGCCTTTTCCGCGTTTTCAGCTTTTTCCTTCAGCGGCATCAGGTACTTCTGGATGTACTTGTCCTTTACGCGCTTGAGCTCCTTGACGGGGACGATGTTGAGGAGCTGCCAGCCAAGGGCGAGTGTCTGCTCGATGGTGCGGTTGGTGTACTCGCCCTGACGGACGTACTCGTCTTCAAAGCGCGACGCGAAGCGGGCAAACGCCTTGTCGTCCTCGCTGAGGGCGCCGTCGCCGAGGATGACGGCCAGTTCCTTGGCTTCCTTGCCGCGCGAATAGGCGGCGAAGAGCTGGTTCATCAGGTCGGCGTGGTCCTCGCGGGTCTTGCCGTCGCCGATGCCCTTATCCTTCAGTCGCGACAGCGAGGGCATGACGTCGACGGGCGGATAGATGCCGTTGTGGTGCAGCGTGCGGCTGAGGATGATCTGACCTTCGGTGATGTAGCCGGTAAGGTCGGGGATCGGGTGGGTCTTGTCGTCCTCGGGCATGGTGAGGATGGGGACCTGGGTGATCGAGCCGGAGCTGCCCTTGACGCGGCCGGCGCGCTCGTACATGGTCGCAAGGTCGGTGTAGAGGTAGCCGGGATAGCCGCGGCGGCCGGGAACTTCCTTGCGGGCCGCGGAAATCTCGCGGAGGGCTTCGCAGTAGTTCGTCAAGTCGGTAAGGATGACGAGCACGTGCATGTTCTTCTCAAACGCCAGATACTCGGCGGCCGTCAGCGCCAGACGCGGCGTGAAGATACGCTCAATGGCGGGGTCGTTGGCGAGGTTGATGAACATGACGGTACGGTCAAGAGCGCCGGTCTTGCGGAAGTCTTCCATGAAGAACGAAGCTTCTTCAAACGTGATGCCCATGGCGGCGAAGACGACGGCAAACTTCTCGCTGCCGCCGCCGATGACGTTGGCCTGACGGGCCAGCTGGGCAGCCATGCGGTTATGAGGAAGTCCGGAAGCCGAGAAGATGGGCAGCTTCTGTCCGCGGACCATCGGATTCATGCCGTCGATGGTGCTGATGCCGGTCTGAATGAACTCGTTCGGGTAGTCGCGCGAATAGGGATTCATTGCCAGGCCGTTGACGTCGATGCTCTTCTCGGGAATGATGGGAGCGCCGCCGTCGATGGGGTCACCGCGGCCGTTGAAGACGCGGCCAAGCATGTCTTCCGAGACGGGCAGCTCAAGCGACTTGCCGAGGAACGTCACTGACGTGTTGTCGGTGTCCAGTCCGTCAGTGCCTTCGAACACCTGCACGACGGCACGGTTGGAGTCGGTCTCCAGAACGCGGCCGCGGCGCTTGGTGCCGTCGGGCATGGCAACTTCGACCAGCGAATCATAGGGAACTTCCTTGACGCACTCGACAGTCAGAAGGGGGCCGGAAAGGCCGGTAACAGTTCTGTATTCAACGGGCAGTTTCATTATTTATCGCCTCCTGCTGCGAGAAGCTGAGCGATCTCGTCGCGCATTTCGCCTTCGAGAGCGTCGATCTTCTCAAGTTCCTTCTCGCTGACCAGGCCCATACGGGCGATCTTCTCGCGCACGGGCAGATTGAAGAGCTTGTTCATCGGCACGCCGGAATTCAGCGCATCCAGCCCGTGATGATGGAACTTGAGGATGGTCGTAAGCATCTTGAACTGCTTCTCCATCGAGGTGTACGTGTCCACATCGCTGAAGGCGTTCTGGTGCAGGAAGTCCTCGCGGAGCGACTTCGCCGTCTCCATCGTCATGCGCTCGTTCCTGGACAGAGCGTCCATGCCGACCAGCTGCACGATCTCCTTGAGCGACGACTCCTCTTCAAGGATCTTCATCGCTTCGACGCGGCTCGGTGTCCACTCGGCGTCGAACTTGGCGTCCCAGTACTCGTCCAGCTTGTTGGTGTACAGCGAATAGCTGTTCAGCCAGTTGATGGCCGGGAAGTGACGCTGATACGCCAGGTTGGCGTCAAGGCCCCAGAAGACCTTGGTAACGCGCAGCGTGTTCTGCGTGACGGGCTCCGACAAGTCGCCGCCGGGAGGTGAAACGGCGCCGATGACGGAGACAGAGCCTTCGCGGCCGTCCTTGCCGAGGCAGATGGCACGGCCGGCGCGCTCGTAGAACGAGGCCAGACGCGTGCCCAGATAAGCGGGATAGCCTTCTTCACCGGGCATTTCCTCAAGGCGTCCGCACATTTCGCGCAGAGCTTCAGCCCAGCGGCTGGTGGAATCGGCCATCAGAGCGACCGAATAGCCCATGTCACGGTAATATTCGGCGATGGCGATGCCGGTGTAAACGCTGGCTTCACGGGCCGCAACGGGCATGTTCGACGTGTTGGCGATGAGCACCGTGCGCTTCATCAGCGGCTGACCGGAGCGGGGATCGGTAAGCTCGGGGAACTCGCGCAGAACGTCGGTCATCTCGTTGCCGCGCTCGCCGCAGCCGATGTAGACGACGACCTGAGCTTCAGCCCACTTGGCGAGCTGGTGCTGAATGACCGTCTTGCCCGAGCCGAAGGGGCCGGGAACGCACGCCGTTCCGCCCATGGCGATCGGGAAGAACGTGTCGACGACGCGCTGGCCGGTCGTCAGCGGCGTGACGGGCGGCAGCTTGCGGGCTACCGGACGGTCCACGCGGACGGGCCAGCGGCGCAGCATGGCGATATTGTGCTTCGCCTTGCCGTCGTCGATGACGCAGATCGTCTGCTCGATGTTGAACTCGCCCGCTTCGATCGAGACGACCTTGCCGTGCATCCCGTTGGGGACCATGACGCGGTGCTCGACAAGAACGGTCTCCTGAACGACGCCGATGATGTCGCCCTCGTTCACTTCATCGCCGACAGCGACACGGGGCTCAAACTTCCAGAGCTTTTCATGGTCAAGCGCGGGAACGGTGATGCCGCGCGCGATGAAAGCGCTCTTGGACGCATCCTCGATCGATTTCAGAGGACGCTGGATTCCGTCGTAGAACTGTTCGATAAGACCAGGACCAAGCTCGACGCTGAGGGCTTCGCCGGTGCCTGTGACAGGCTCGCCGGGACGGAGACCGGAGGTCTCCTCATAGACCTGAACTGAAGCGAGATCGCCATCGAGTTCGATGATCTCGCCGACCAGGCCGATCTCGCCGACGCGAACGACTTCGTGCATGCTCGCGCCGGTCATGCCCTTCGCGACGACAAGAGGTCCGGATATACGTTCGATGGTGCCTTTTACATTGACATCCGTGGCCAAACTAATCGCCTCCAGGTTAAATCAACTATTTCTCTGAGAAAATATCCATGCCGACAGCGCGTTCAACGCTGCTGCGTACCGAGCTCAATCCGACGCCGATGGAACCGCGGATGCCCGGGATGGGGATAATGCTTGAAGCGTACTCCTGAACGAGCTTGTCGATCAGAGAAGCCTGTGCGACAAACTGCCGCTCCTCAACGAAGATCACGCCGTAGTCTTCGCGGGCCAGACGGCTCACGACCTGCTCGACCTCTTCGTCAGTCTCGGCGGGGAAGGGACGAACGCCGACCGCCTGGAAGGGCAGCACGGTGTCGTAACTTCCGACCGCCGCCATTTTTTTTCTACCGGCATCAGCGGACATCGCGCAGCAACCCCCTTATGGCGTCCTTCTCCACTCCGTTTGCCACGGAGACAAGCACGATCCGTAAATTCTTGGCCTCGATTTCCTTCATCCACAGATAGCGGACCACATTGCCCGGCTCGAACGCGCCGTAGCGGCTGCGGCCGATGACGCCGGTGAGGAAATTGTCAAGGTCTTTTTCATACTGAACAAGCTGAGCGCTGAATGAACCGCTTTCCGCAAAGGGCAGCAGCAGCTTGCCGATGTCGGCAAACGAAAGCAGCCGTCCCCAGTTTTCGACCGGCTCGGTCAGCAGCGGTTCAAGCCTGTTGAGCGGCAGATTGCCGCCTGAGTGCAGGAAGCTCTGCGTTGATGCGTGGTCCAAATGGAGACGCGACAGGCGCAGAAGCGTTTTCAGATTCTCGCCGTCAACACGCGAGCGTACCCAGTTTGTCACCTGCGGCATCGCGAGTTTTTCCGCCGCGTTCAGAAGCGCTTTAAAATACACGCCGTCGAGGATCTTCTCGACCGCAAGCGCGTTATGAGTCTGCTCCCAAGCTGCAACAGCTTCGGGAACAGCCTGATTGAAACCGTAGGGAAGCTCCCAGTATTCTTCTCCCTCGATCGCCAGCACGAGCTTATCGGTGTCGATGTTGCCGAGAGCCGTCAGCAGATCGAGGCGGCGCTTTTCGCCCGACGCCGTCAAAAACTGGCTTTTCAGCAGCGTTTTGACGTTATGCACGTCGTAGACCAGCCGCAGCAGCGCAACGAGCCCGCCATCGGGAACGAACGTTCCGACCTCGGCGTAGCAGTGCTGGAGCTCTGACTCGATCGCCTTGTCGAATTCCAGCGGCGATTTCAGCTCCATCAGCCAGGGCGAATAGGGAGTTTCGCCAAGAACTTTGACAGCCGCCTCCAGAGTGTCGCAGTCGATCATCCTCTGAAGGACCGACTCGTCAAGCAGACGGTTTTCAAGCGCCCTCAGACGCGCTACAGCGTAACCATACCGCTCCTTCGGGGCCATGATCACACCACCTATTCCGCGTCAAACAGGCGTTTGACGACGTCGGACTCCAGATCATCCTTGAGCCAGTGGACCAGGGTTTCGAGAGAGCAGTTCACAGAGATCCTGCCGCGGCGCAGAATAAAGCCGCCCTTGATGTCCGCCTTGTCGGCAGAGAGCGTCAGTTTTTTGCCGCGCGCAGCGTTATAGCCGTCAAGCCAGGCCTGACTGATGCGCTTCTCATCGGGAGCCGTCAGCAGTTCCTCGTCGCCGCTGCTGACAGACTGATCGAGAAGTTTCTCCATGAAAGCAAGGTACTTGCCGTCGTCAAGCGAGCAGAGGCGATCGAGCGCGCCGTCAAAGGCCTTGCCGATCAGCTCCTGCTTCGCGCCCAGACTAATCTTCTTTACGTCAAGGTTGGCGATGATCTGAGCGCGGCGGCGCACTTCGGGAGCTTCCTCCGCGAACATGCCGTCATAATACGCCTTGCTTTTTGCGATCTCGGCCTCAGCCTCTTTTTCAAGAGCGGCGGCCTGAGCCCTGGCTTCGTCGAGCAGCTTCGCGGCCTCGTTCGCCGCGTCCTGCTCGATCTTTTTTCTGATATCAGCGAGTGCCATGGGCAAAACCCCGGCTTACAGGCTGATGCCGTTCATAAGGAGGATGCTGACGAGGAGGGCAAGAACCGCGTAGGTCTCGACCATGGCGGGAAGGATGACCGCCTTGCCGGCTTCGCCGGGCTGCTTGGCGATCATCTGAATGCACGCGGCCGAGGTTTTTCCCTGTGAGATCGCCGAGATCCATCCGCCCAGAGCGATGGGCAGGCAGGCGAACATCACGGCGAGGCCGTGCACCCAGTCGCAAGGCACGGCAGAACCGCCGACCAGGCCGACCTTGAGCATGGCAAAGAACGCGATCAGCAGGCCGTAAATGCCCTGAGTGCCGGGCAGAGCCTGAAGCATCAGGACCAGACCGAACTTGCCGGGATCCTCCGTCATCACGCCCGCGCCGACTTCACCGGCGATACCGACGCCGATAGCAGAGCCGATGCCGGCCATACCCGCGGCCAGAGCCGCGCCAAGCACAACAAAAGCGATACCAAGATAATCCATAAATCGACACTCCCCTCAAGATTTTGGGTTCATTCACCAGCCGGCGCTGCGGGCGAAGCGTCCTTGCGCGCGGCGACATTCACATAATCGGTCTTGTAGCGGAAAGGCTGGAACGCCGCACCGCCGCTCGAATAAAACTTGCCGAAAAACTCAACATACTGAAGGCGCAGAGGATGCACGAACGCACCGAGAATGTTGATGACCATGCTGAACACATGTCCGCCGAAGAAGATCACCAGCGCCAGGATCCAGCCCACGTAGGCCGTTCCGCCGCACAGCGACGACATCAGGTTGATGATCATCGCCACTGCTCCGCCGACAAGGCCGAGCGCCAGCAGACGGCTGTAGCTGAGCACATCGCCCAGATAGCTCGTGACGTTGTACAGGCTGAGGCAGCCCGAGATCAGCTTGCTGAAAATGCCCTTCTTCTCGCGTCCCTGCGTGAGCACAAGGATCACGGCCCCGGCGATCGCCATCCACTTTCCGACAGGCGCCAGTTCAGGCGCCTTGAACGATCCGGCGCCGAAAATCAGCAGCCCCGTGAGCAGGATCAGCCAGCCGCCCTGATCGGCGCAGGCCGCGAAATACTTCTTCTCGCGGATGTTGGCCCATGCCGCCAGTCCAATGCCGCAGTAGATGTGGACGATGCCCAGCGCAAGCGAGATGCCCAGCAACAGCATCGGGTCCTTCATCGGCTCAAGCAGCGTGAAGAAATTCTTCACCGGACGAAGGAACGCCAGGAACGGGAAGGCGTCGATCATGTCGCCCATCCAGCTCCCCGTCACCGCGCCGAAGATGATCGTCGCGATGCCGCAGTACTTCACCATGATCAGAGCCTGCTTGATGCTGTCCGGCATTTTCTGATACTTTTTCAGGAAGTACATGGCAATCGCCGTGATGACGATGCCGTAGCCGGCATCGGCGTAGCACATGCCGAAGAACAGCAGGAAGAACGGCATCATCGGGAACGAAGGATCGACCGAGCCGTACACCGGCGCGCCGTAGAGCATCGTCAGCATCTCAAACGGACGCGCGCACTCGGCGTTTTCAAGCACGATCGGCGGCTCGTCGCCTTCAGCAGGCTCAAGCAACCGCAGCGCGACGCTCTGCTCAAAAGGAGCAAGAGCCCGGCGCAGGTCCGACTCGCGATGAGCCGGCACCCAGCCCTGAAGCAGCACGACCTGTTCGGTGCGCTCGCTTTCGTCGCGGGCCTCCTGACGGTCCTTCATGATCGCGAGATAGTCGCCCAGCTTGCGGATCTCGTCCATGTGCTCGGCGGTAAAGGTCTTCAGCCAGTCGTCGACTGATTTTTCCTCTTCGCCAAGAGACGCCAGCTTCGCGAGCAGCTTTTCCTGCTCCTCTGCGACCGTCCCCGTCAGGTCGGCGGGGAGATCGATCTTCGTCACGCTGTGCTTCAGGCACAGCTCAGACAGCTTGTCCTCGGATGAACGCAGATAAATGACGCTGCACCACGGTGCCGACTGACTGCCCTTCTCCGGGATGTGAACGCTGCACTCCGCATCGGCGCCAAGCTCGGCTTCGACAGCTTTCTTCCATTCTTCCAGATGCTCCGCCCGTCCTGTGCCCAGAAAGGCCGCGACCAGACGGCTGCCCTCTGTCACCATCGAAAGCGGCGGCTCAAAAGCGCCCAGTCCGCCAAGCGTCTGCTGCAGCGTTTTGATCTGCTGCACTTGCGAACGCAGCTCCGTCAGACGGCGCTCCCGCATGCGGACCTGCTCGGCCAAATGGGGAACATCAGTCTTTTTCGCCAGGTCAGCAAGAGAGGCAACGCTTACGTCGTCGCGCTCGCCCAGCATTCGGGCAAAACCGCCGACAGGATCCTGGTACCACGGAGCAAGGAAGCGGATGAGGTAGTTCACGTCGCTCAGCAGAGCGGAGTAATCGCAGCCGGCCTCATCGGGGCGGACAGGAAGGGCGTCTTCAGCGTTCTTTTCGGCAGCGGAGATCTCGCAGATCCCCCGCTCCTGAAGCACCGCCAGGACTTCATCGACTGAAGCGCGGTGCACGTATAATTCGATTTTTTTGACGCTAGCAACGGCCATATCGAGACACCACCTCTTCGGCTAACCACTGAGCCGTTTTCTTTACCGCTTCTCCGTGCGCGCGGACGAACTCCAGAGCGCTGCTTCTGCCCTGTTCGACCGTTGCGGCAGACGCTTTTTCCGCTTCGGCCTCCACTTCGCTGATCCGCTTGCGGTAGTCGCGGAACTGAGCCTGTTTGGCCTCCTTCACGCGCAACGCGCCTTCGCTGCGGGTCCTGGCGACAAGATCCTGCGCTTCCGTCCGGGCGTCGGCAACTTTCTGCGCAGCCGCCGCTTCTACGCTTCTGATCTCCTCAGTCAGATTGGTTGACATGCGTTCACCTCCTTTGCTTCACCGCCGTGAAAGCTCACCGCCTTCATGCAGTAATCGCATAAGAAAAGTTTTTTCCGTCCGTCCAACACGGACATAGATGAAAAACTTTCTTTCCAGCATGTAAAACGAGAACAATCCGCCATTAGAAAAAACAATTTTGAACAGTTTCGTTTTTACCAGATACAACCGAGCGAATCAAACAAAATAATTCTCGTTTTATCCCTTCACATTCTAAATTTTCATTGTCGTTGTGTCAATAGCGTTTACAAATAAAACTCCAAATGGAGCGTCTTCATGTCCGGCATTTTTTGAATAACAACATTTTGATTGATACTTTTTCAGAATAAAATTTTCGTTTATCACAACAATAAACCAGTTCTACTATCGTGATTTTTTCATTGCAAATCAATTATTTAAACATCACTTTTCAGGTTCATCCGATGAGCAATATTATATTCTTATTCGGCCGTGCAATTTTGCATTTATGCCTTGCATCTATAATAGGCATTTTGGGGAGCCGTCTCTTTTACGCGCCGTTTCGGGATATGGCGCATTTTTTCTTCCTGGCCGTGATTTTTTCATGCGGAAGTCATTTTTCGACAGCTCAAAACGTTTTTTTGCGCAATTAGGCGTAGACAGAGCGGCGTGCTTTCGGGTAAGATTGACTGTCGTACCGAAATGACGGATTGATACTCATGCGCGATAATATGCTCATCGCGCGGTCACGTTCAAAACGGGCGTGACAGTCGGCGCCTTACGGCGCCGCGCCGTCTCATGCGTTTTTCGTCAAAACGGATCGTAAGACGTGAGCTGTTATAACGAAAAACAGTATGAACACCGAAAGGAGCACCACAGAATGGCTGATTACACAGGGCGTATCGCCCAGGAACTCAAGCTTCCCGTCAGCGGCGTGAGCGCCGTCGCCGAGCTGCTCGCAGAAGGCTGCACCGTTCCCTTCATCGCCCGATACCGGAAAGAAAAGACCGGCTCTCTCGACGAAGTAGCGATCACAGCCATCCGCGACGGTCTGGCCCGGGTCGAGGAGCTGGAAAAACGCCGCGAGGCGATCCTCGGCTCGCTCACTGAACGCGGCGTGCTGACGGAGGAACTGAAAAAGACGATCGATGCGGCCTCGACGATGACCGCGCTGGAAGACGCCTATCTGCCCTATCGCCCCAAGCGCCGCACGCGCGCCCTGATCGCCCGTGAAGCCGGTCTGGAGCCCCTGGCAAAAGCCCTTATGGATCAGACTGGATGTGATCCCGCTGAGGCGGCTCTGCCGTTTGTCAATCCCGAGAAAGGCGTCGAAAATGCCGAATCAGCGCTCGCCGGCGCGCGGGATATCATCGCCGAAAACATCAGCGAGGACTCCGCAGCCCGGCGCGACATGCGCGTGATTTTCGTCCGCTTTGGCAAATGCGTCTCGTCCGTGAACGAGAAGAAAAAGGACCTTCCCGAAGCGGCGACCTACGCCGACTACTTTAACTGGCAGGAACCCCTGCTGCGCATCCCCTCCCACCGCCTGCTTGCCGTGCTGCGCGGCGAAAAGGAGGGCTATCTGACGCTCTCCGTGCGGCCGGATGAAAAGCTGGCGCTCGATTCGCTGCGTTCGCGCTATGTGAAAGGCACGGGAGCCGACTCGCAGCAGGTCGAAATGGCCGTGATCGACGGCTATCGGCGTCTGCTGGCACCCTCGATCGAGACAGAAGCCCGTGCGACGCTCAAAAAACGCGCCGACGGCGAAGCGATCGCGATTTTCGCGCGCAATCTGCGCGAGCTGCTGATGGCCTCCCCCTTCGGCGCCCGCCCCATCCTCGCCATCGACCCCGGCATCCGCACGGGGTGCAAAGTCGTCTGCCTCGACAAAAAAGGCGATCTGCTCTGCCACACCGTCATTTTCATCCAGCGCTCAGAAGCGCGCTACGCCGAAGCAGGACAAACGATCCGCGCTCTGGCGGCAAAATACAAGCCGGAAGCGATCGCCGTCGGCAACGGCACCGCCAGCCGCGAGACCGAGGAATTCCTGCGCGAACTGGCGCTCGACATCCCTGTCATCGTCGTCAATGAAAGCGGCGCGTCCGTCTACTCCGCCTCCGACCTGGCCCGCAAAGAATTCCCGGATCAGGACGTCACCGTCCGCGGCGCCGTTTCCATCGGCCGGCGGCTGATGGACCCGCTGGCCGAACTCGTCAAGATCGATCCCAAGTCGATCGGCGTGGGCCAGTATCAGCACGATGTCGACCAGAAACAGCTTCGGAGCGCGCTCGACGATACGGTCGTTTCCTGTGTCAACGCCGTCGGCGTCGACCTGAACACCGCCAGTTCAAAACTGCTGTCATACGTCTCCGGTCTTACGCCCTCGCTGGCTGACAACGTCGTCAAGTACCGTGAGGCGGAAGGCCCCTTCAAGCGCCGTCAGGACGTGCTCAAAGTCCCGCGTCTGGGGCCCAAGGCCTATCAGCAGGCCGCCGGATTCCTCCGCATCCACGGCGCGGAGAACCCGCTCGACGGCAGCGCCGTCCATCCCGAGAACTATGCCGTCGTCGACGCCATCGCCGCCGATCTCAACTGCCAGGTGACCGACCTCATCTCCGCCAAAGATCTGCGCTCGAAGATCGACCTCAGCCGCTACGTCACCGACGAGGTGGGGCTGCCGACGCTCGAAGACATCCTCTCCGAGCTCGAAAAGCCGGGCCGCGATCCCCGCAGCGCGATGGAGATCTTCTCCTTCGATCCCAACGTCCACGAGCTGACCGACCTGCAGCCGGGGATGAAGCTTCCCGGCATCGTCTCCAACGTCACAGCGTTCGGCGCGTTCGTGAACATCGGCGTGCATCAGGACGGACTGGTCCACATCAGCCAGATGGGCCGCTACGTCAAGGACATCTCGACCGTCCTCCATCCCGGACAGCCCGTCGAAGTGTTCGTTATCGGCGTCGATCTGCCCCGCAAGCGCATCTCCCTGCGCATGGAGCTGGACAAAAAGATCGGTGAAAAAAAGAGAAAAGCCAAGGCATAAAAACAAGGCCAGCCGAAAAAGTTTCGGCTGGCCTTGTTTTTTATTGCTTTTTTCGGTAGGCCGTTCCGGCCGCGATGACTTCCGCAGCGCCGCCGGCGACCTGAGGCGCGATGAACTGGATAGCGTACACACCGTCGGCCCCTTTTTCGCACGCAGCCGCGCGCAGGCGGTCAAGCGCGCTGTCCATCCCCTTCTGAAGCAGGCCGGTATACTGTTTGAGCTCGCCGCCCACAGACATGTTGCGCAGCGTTGCAAACGCATCGCCGAAGATCGACGTGCTGATCACGCAGCTGCCGTACACAACGCCCAGTTCCTCGATCCCTTCGGGAGGCAGAGCCCCCGTCGAGAGCAGTATCGATTCGTTTTCCATGATTTCTCCTTATAGAATCCCAAGATCCCGCCGATTCAAAAGAAACAGCGCAAAACGTGCCAGAGCACAAAGAGTCCGACAGCGCAGATCGCGTAAAAGCCCCACTTGCCGATGTAATGCAGATAGAACGAGATCTGGCTTTGCCATGGCGTTCGATCTGCTTTCGGCAGTTTTTTCATGCGTTCAAATTCCAGACGGATCTCTTCGTCGCTGCGCCCGTGCGTGAAAAAGCGCGGGACCAGATCAGAGGGCACTTCGCGCATCAGCCAGGCCGCTTCGTCTGAGGAAAAGCGAGCCAGCGCCGTGCGTACCGCGGCGGGCTGCTGAAGGAGCCAGCTCAGCACGCTCAGCGATTCCGTGCTGGGCAGATACTTGCCCCAGATCTCGCGCGGAAGACCGCGGAAGAGCAGGAAATACTCTTTTCCCGCCACGCCGAACCACTGCCGGGCCATGAGCAGATCGCCCTGCGCGAGAATGTCGCGCAGCGTGGAAATGTCTTCGTTTTCCATCGTCTGCAAAACGGTGCTGAAATTCTCGACGATGGCACTGTAACTGACGCTGTCGTCGAGAGGCCGCACGGAGATGAGCCGATCGATGAAGACCTTCTGCTCCTCTTCGCTCATCAGGTCAGTCAGCCGCCGAAACGCCGACGACGCCATGATCGCCTTTGTATCCTCGTCGCGGCGGGCCATGCGCCGCAGGATCTCGTCCAGCTCTTCGCGAACGCCCTTGCGGAGTTCCTGCCAGTACAGCTGCGGGCACTCCTTGCGGTAATACGCATCATAATGCGTGATCAGCGATTCGCGCAGCTTCGTCGGCGAATCCCAGACTTCCATCGAGAACGAGCCGATGTCGTACAGGGCCCAGCCCATCGTCACTAGCGTGCCGATGCCCGTCGCCGCGGCGAAGATCTTCTTGCCCAGCCCGCCGCCGAACACAGAGAGCGCCTTTCGTCCAAGCGTGCGCCGGATCAGACGGCGGCTCAGCCACGCGCCGGCAAACACAGCCGAACTGGTGAGCGACAGTTCCGGCTTGTGAGCGACCTTTTTCATCAGCTCCGCGTTCATCGCCACGCTGCCCCGCTCCGCAGCGGAGAGGACTCGCTCCTGGAAGAACATGCGCACCGAAGGAGCGCTCGTCAGCGCCCCGACGCGCACAGCTTCAAGCGCCTTGTCATAAGCGCTGAGGCGGTCAAGATACGTCTCGGTGAAATAATCCTCGACGATCGTCAGGAAGATCCGGTATTCCTTTTCAAATGCCTCGGAGATGGACTGCTGAATGTCAGAGACGACGTTTTGCAGATCCATCGCCACCTGGATCGCTCCAGTCAGCCGGCTGCTGCTGAGCTTGTCAGCAAAGGCAGCGTCGGCCGCAGCCGTCAGCTTGCCGAGCATGTTCTCTCGCTTCCAGAGAAGTTCGTAATCCTTCAGGAACGAGGCCTCGATCTCCTCCAGAAAGTGCTGGCGCGTCTCAGCGTCCTTCAAAAGCGTCGTTTCGCTGAAGGAAACGACATCTTTTTCATACTGCTGGACCGCACTGGCAGGCAGCGCACACACGATCAGAAACGCCGCAAGCGCCGCTGCGGCGCCACAAAGAAGCCGCCGCATCCGGGACATTGGCGTCATCTTCCGCCCCACCTGTCACCACTCAACTTTCGCAAGCGGACAGACGGCCGCGCCCTGAGCGGCCATCTCCGCAAAGGCTTTTTCGCCGTCGTCGGAAGAGACGTTGACGGCGCGGCAGCCGTCCTGAACGACGACGACGCTGAAACCGCTTTTCAGCGCGTCGAGCACGGTCGCTTTCACGCAGTAATCCGTCGCCAGCCCGCAGATGAGCAGACGCTCGATCCCCTTTTCGCGAAGCGCTGCTGCCGCATTCGTCCCATCGAACGCCGAATACGCGTCAGCGCCGGACTTCGTTCCCTTGCTGACGATCACGGCATCCGCGGGAAGCTTCAGGTCTGGATGGAACTGAGCGCCCGTTTTTTCCGCCACGCAGTGCGCCGGCCACGGGCCGCCCTGCGCCTTGAAACTGCAGTGATCTTCCGGGTGCCAGTCGCGGCTGGCCATCACGGGACAGCCATGAGCAGCGGCCAGCCCGATCAGTTCGTTGCACACAGGGACGACCGCGTCCCCGTCACGCACCGCCAGAGCGCCGCCGGTGCAGAAATCGTTCTGCACGTCGACGAGCAGGATCGCTGTCTTCTTCATTTTCAAGCACCTCCGCTTGATGATTTCCGGACATGACCTTTTTGGACACGCCGGCTCGCAGACATAAATTTTCTTCCCGCATATTATAACAACACAAAAGAGGTTTGTCGTGATACTATTAGGAATAATTCTCAAAAGACGATTTTCATCACGTCACAATCGCCGAAGGAGTTCATTGAATGAGTACATTTGACGTTGTCGTTATCGGCGGCGGGCCGGCCGGCATGATGGCCGCAGCGCGCGCAGCGCAGTACGGCGCACGCACCGCACTGATCGAAAAGAACCGCGATCTGGGGCGCAAGCTGATGATCACGGGACGCGGACGCTGCAACTTCGCCCACGCGCAGGACGATCCGGAAAAGCTCGCCGCGGACTACCGCAACGGCGGCGATTTCCTGCTGCCGGCCCTGCAAAAATTCGGCACAAAGGAGACCGTCGCGTTCTTCCTGCGCCGCGGCCTCGTCTCCGCCGAAGAGCGCGGACATCGCATCTATCCCAAGGAAGGTCAGGACGCCTCGTCCGTCGTCAACGCGCTCTGGACGGCGCTGAAGGACGGCGGCGTCCAGGTGCTTCGCGGCCTGGAAGTCCGCGCCTTCGACATGCTCGGCGGCGTGGTCCGCCGCGTCACCACCGCGCGCGAAGAGATCGACGGACGCGCGTTCATCATCGCTACCGGCGGACTTTCGTTCCCCAATACCGGCTCGACGGGCGACGGCTACCGCTGGGCGCGCAAAGCAGGACACACCATCGCCGAAACCCATCCGGCGCTGTGTCCCGTCAAGATCGCTGAACACTTTGAGGACAACATGAACGGCCTCAAGCTGAAAAACGTGCGCATCACGCTTCGGGAAAGCGGCCAGGCTGTTGACGAACGGTTCGGCGAAATGGACTTCACGCCGTTCGGCGTTTCCGGCGCGATCATCATGGACATGGCCTCCTCGATCGGCGAAGCGCTGAAACGCTCGCCAGCCGTCACACTGCATATCGATCTCAAGCCGGCGCTTGAGCCCGAACGGCTCGACGCCCGCATCGCGCGCGACTTTGAAGAGTTCAGCGGCGACGCCCTGCGCTTTGCCGTGCGCAAACTGCTGCCCAAGGAGATCATCCCCGACGTGCTGAAAAAAGCCGGTCTCGACATGGGCAAGCCCTGCGGCCAGACTACGCCCGAAGAACGTGCCGCGCTGCGCGACACGCTCAAGGACTTTTCCGTCACGCCGACGGAGCTGCTCGGCTTCCGTCACGCGATCATCACAGCCGGCGGCGTCGACACGGCCGAGGTAGAACCGGAAACGATGCGCTCGCGGCTGATCCCCAACCTGTATTTCGCCGGTGAAGTGCTGAACGTGGACGGGCCGACAGGCGGCTACAACCTCCAGGAATGCTGGAGCACCGGCTTCGCCGCCGGCAGTGCCGCCGCCGCGTCGCTCGGTTTTGCCGAGCCGACGGACAGCGAGATTGTAGAACAAATGGAGCAGGCCCGCAACCGCCGCGACGAACGGGCCAGAGAAGAACGACTCAGAGAGCAGGAACGCCGTGCCGCCGAAGCGGCTGACAGCGCGCCTGATATCGACCCCGAACATGAGGAGGAGCCCGAAGAGGACATGACCATTCAGACTGGACCGACCGACGACAGAGAGTTCTGCGGCTGGAGAGATCCCCGCAAAAAGGAGACCGCAGAAGAAAAAACGACGCCGTCTGCGCACGAGGAAAAACGCGAAGAGCGTTCCTCCCGTCCGCGCAGCTTCAGCGATCGGCCGCGATTCCGCGACGGTGAACGTCGCGAGCGTAATTTCGATGACCGGCCGAGGTTTCGCGACGGCGAGCGACGTGAACGTGATTTTGACGATCGGCCGAGATTCCGCGACGGCGAGCGTCGCGAGCGCAGTTTCGACGACCGGCCGAGGTTCCGCGACGGCGAGCGACGCGAACGCAGCTTCGACGACCGGCCGCGATTCCGCGACGACGAGCGGCGCGAGCGCAGCTTCGACGACCGGCCGAGGTCCCGCGACGGTAAGCGACGTGAACGCAGTTTCGACGATCGGCCGAGGTTCCGCGACGGTGAGCGGCGCGAGCGCAGTTTCGACGATCGGCCGAGGTTCCGCGACGGTGAGCGGCGCGAGCGCAGTTTCGACGACCGGCCGAGATTCCGCGACGGTGAGCGTCGCGAGCGTAACTTTGACGACCGGCCGAGGTTCCGTGACGGCGAGCGCCGTGAACGCAGCTTCGACGACCGGCCGAGGTTCCGCGACGGCGAACGCCGCGAGCGCAGCTTCGACGACCGGCCGCGCGATTCGTTCCGGCCGCACTACCGTGATGACGAGCGCAGCGAACGTTTCAGCCGCGACGGCGAAAGCCGTTTTTCCGGCCGCGAACGCCCTGCCTACGACCGCCCGCGCCGCGATTTTCGCGACGAACGCGGCGACAGACCTTTCAGCCGCGAGAGAGCGCCCCGTCCGTACGAAGGCGAGCGCCGCAGTTCCTTCCGTTCTGACGGAGAATCGCAGGACCGCGGTTTCGCACCCCGCCGCGAGCGCCCCTTTGACGAGCACGGCGACCGCCGCGGCAGCCGCTCGGAGCGTCCGGAGTCGCCGCGCAGGGAGGATTCCGGAGACAAGCCCCGCGCCAGAAGGTTCACCAACTTCCAGAAATTCAGAAAGAACAGCGAGGAGTAGCGTTCCCGGCTTTCGCAGGCCGCGCACGGGCGCACGATCGCTGAAACAGGAGAGCAGCAATGCAGGACCCCATCATCAAACAAGAGACAGACCCTATTCCTGACGAAGACGCTTTTCGCCAGGCTCTGCTCCAGATCGAGCGGTTCGGCAAGCAGACGCACGACATCGCCTGCCGTCAAAGGGAGCTTCTCAGCATCGAAAAGGAACGGAATGCCAAAGAGGCCGCCGTTCTCAGAAAACGCATCGAAGAAAAGGAACACGAGCTTGAAGAACTGCGCAAGAGCCTGATCGACGTGCAGATGGAACTTTCCGAGGCACGACGCAGCGAAAATTCGCTCAAACTTGAAGTGAAGCAGCTGCGCGAGCAGGTCGGCATCTTCAAAGTCGACAGCGCCCGCATCGATGACGCGGAAAGCCAGCTCCGCACAGCCCGCGATGAGAACTCCGGCCTGAAAACGCGCATCGAGGAGCTGCGGGCCGAGGCCGCCAAAGCCGCGCGCGACAGCAGGGCCGAGATCGACGCGCTCGTCCTCAGATACGAGCAGGAAAAGATCCAGCTGCGCGAAAACGTCCAGGTCGCCGAGGAAAAAGCCCGCAGCACGGCCGACACGATCGAGCGCTACAAATCGCTCGCCTCCCTTGCGGAGAGCGAAAAAGCCGCCGCCGTCGAGGATATGGAGCGCAGCCGCAGCGAGCAGAAAAATCAGATCGACAAGCTCCGCAGCGCCTTGGCCGCACGCGAGGCAAAAGCATCGGAGCACGACCGGCAGATCGCCGACATGCAGCACGAGTACGAGCGCAAGATCGCCCTTGTGCAGTCGCAGACGGAACAGGCCTATCAGGCGGAGATCGAGAAGATGAAAAACGCCGCGGAGGACCAGCTTCACGAACTGGCCCGCGCGCGCTACCAGATGGAACAGATGAAGGAAGATCATCGCCGCGCCATCGAGACCTTGAAGCAGGACATGGAAAAGCAGATCACCCTGCGTGCCGACGAGATCCGCCGCCAGTTCATGCTCAAATCGTCCGCAGCGGACGGCCGTGAATGATCCAGATCAAAGACCTCAGCCTCACATTTGCCGGCGGCCGCACGATCTTTTCCGGCCTCAACTGGCAGATCGACACAGGCGGACGCGCGGGGCTCGTCGGCCCCAACGGCATCGGCAAGACCACACTGATGCGCACGCTCGTGGGACAGATCCAGCCCGACAGCGGCGAAGTCATCCTCTCCCCCGCCTCTGCCACCGTCGGCTATCTGCCGCAGGACCTTGCCGAACTGCCCGATGTGACGCTGATGCAGTACCTCAAGGACAAAGCCGGCATCACCGCCGCCGAAGCATTGCTGAAAACGCGCCAGGAGCAGCTCGCCGCGGCCTCGCCGGACGAGAGCGAGCGGGCGCTGCGCCTTCACGAAGAAGCAGCCGCAGAGTATGAGCGCCTCGGCGGCTGGTCATTTGAAGCCATGTCAAAAAAAGCCCTGCGCGGCCTCGGCTTTCACGAAGGCGATGATCAGAAGCCCTGCCGCGAGTTTTCCGGCGGCTGGAAAATGCGCATCACGCTGGCCGGACTGCTCCTGTCGCACCCGGATATCCTCCTTTTGGACGAACCCACCAACCACCTCGACACCGAGAGCATGGAATGGCTGGAGAACTGGCTGTCCGACTACCGCGGCACCCTCGTAGCCATCTCGCACGACAGGATCTTCATGGACAAGATCATGAAGTCCATCGCCGAGCTTCATTCAGGCGGCATCCGCGTGTACAAAGGCAATTTTTCCGACTACCTGCGCGCTTCGGAGGAACAGAAAGCTCAGCGCGAACAGGCCGCTGCCCGCCAGCAGGCCGAGATCGCCAAAACCAAAGAGTTCATCGAGCGCTTCCGCTACAAGGCCACCAAAGCGGCACAGGTGCAAAGCCGCATCAAAGTCCTTGAAAAGACCGAGATCATCCAGACCGAGGCAAACGCGAAGCACATGGCACTGCGCTTTCCGCCCTGTCCTCAGAGCGGCCATATCGTCCTCACCCTCGAAAACGTCAGCAAGGCGTACGGAGCCCATCAGGTGTTTTCAGGCGTTTCGGCGCAGATCGAACGCGGACAGAAGATCGCCCTTGTCGGCGTCAACGGCGCGGGAAAGTCGACCCTCTCGCGCATCATCTCCGGCCGCGAAGAGAGCGACACGGGGACGCGCGAACTGGGCTATCACGTCCTGCCCGTGTTCTTCTCGCAGGAATCATCAGAAAACCTCAACTATGCCAACACCGTCTGGCAGGAAATCAATCCCCTCAATCAGGACATGACCGAGGCCGAAAAGCGCACCCTGCTCGGCTCATTCCTCTTCAGCGGCGACGACATCTACAAGCCCGTCAGCGTGCTCTCAGGCGGCGAAAAATCACGGCTGTCGCTGGCCAAGATCCTCATGAATCCGTCCAACTTCCTCATCCTCGACGAGCCCACCAACCACCTCGACATGGTCACGCGCGACCTTTTCCAGCAGGCGCTGCTCGCTTACGACGGCACGCTGCTGATCGTCTCGCACGACCGATTTTTCCTCAACCAGCTCGCCGGCCGCGTGTGGGAGATCCGCGACGGAAAGCTTCACGATTACGCCGGCAACTACAGCCGCTTCATCGAACTGCGCGAACGCGAGCGTGCCTCTGAAAACACGCAAAGTACCGCCAAACCGCAGACCGGCCGATCGGCCGACCGCGACAAAAAGCGCGAAGAAGCGCAGCGCCGGCAGGAGATCTACCGGCGCAAAAAAAGCTACGTCGAAGAGCTTGCGCGCGTCGAATCAACCGTAACCGACCGCGAAGCCGAAAAAAGCGAGATCGAAAGCCAGCTCTGCCTTCCCGAAGTGCTCGCCGACAGTTCCCGCGTGCAGGCCCTGATGAAACGCCTGTCCGAAACAACTGCCGAGATCGAGCAGAACACAGCCAGATGGGAAGAGCTGATGGAGATCATCGACAAAATCGAAAAAGGAGAACTGTAAACCATGACACAGACCGTCAAAAACGGCGACAAGATCCGCGTCCACTACACCGGCACCCTCAACAGCGGCGAGATGTTCGACTAGTCTATCAAGAACAACCGCCCGCCGCTGGAGTTCACCGTCGGCGCGGGACAGATGATCAAAGGCTTTGACAAAGGCGTCGTCGGCATGGCCGTCGGCGAGACGCGGATGCTCAAGCTTCCCCCCGAAGAAGCGTACGGCGTACGCCGCGACGATATGATGATCACCGTCAAGCCCTCGCAGATGCCCAAGAACTACACGCCCACGCTGGGCGACAAGCTGATGATGGGGCCGCACACCGTCACCGTCGCCAAGATCAACGAAGACGGCTCCGTCGTCCTCGACGCCAATCACTTCCTCGCCGGACAGGAGCTGAACTTTGAAGTGACGCTCGTCGAGATCCTGTAACCCGTCAAAAGAATAACAGCACCGAAAAAACCCCGAAGCGTGAGAACATGTTCTCCGCGCTTCGGGGTTTTTGTGTATAATCATCGTGAACTCTCATTTCGCATTTTCCTAAAAAGTCAGGTGGACATGCATGAAAGACTACGAGCAAAAGAAAGCCGCAAAAAAGTTCGCCGAATACTGGAAAGACAGAGGCTACGAAAAAGGCGAATCACAGCCCTTCTGGCTGTCATTGCTGCGCAGCGTGTTCGGCGTGGAAGAACCGGAAAAGTTCATCCAGTTTGAGAACCCCGTGCTGATTTCGCACATGAGCTTTATCGACGCCTACATCCCCGCCTCCCGCGTCATGATCGAGCAGAAAGGGCGCGACAAAGACCTCCGCAAGGGGATCAAGCAGAGCGACGGCAGCTTCCTCACGCCGTTTCAGCAGGCCCAGCGCTACATCCCCAATCTGCCCGTCGATCTGCATCCCCGCTATATCATCACCTGCAACTTTCAGACCTTTTTGATCTATGACATGCAGCACCCACTCGCAGAGCCGGCAGAGATCAAACTGGCCGATCTGGAAAAAGAGTATTACCGACTCAAATTCATCGTCGAAGGCGCTGAAAAAGCCCATATCAAGCGCGAAGAAGAACTCTCGATCAAAGCCGGCGAGATCGTCGGCAAACTGTACAGCGCTCTCGAAAAACAGTACGCTGACGTCCTGTCCGAAGGAGATACAGCAAAACTCTCAGCCGAAGTGCGCTCCTGGCTCAACAAGCTCTGCGTCCGCCTCGTTTTCTGCTTCTATGCCGAAGACGCCGGCGTGTTCGGTAAAAAGAACATGTTTCACGATTATCTTGCCGGCTTCCACGTTCAGAACGTTCGCGACGCCCTCATCAAGCTGTTCACGATCCTCGACACCCAGGAAAAGGACCGCGATCCCTTCGACACGTCTCCCGCATCCGCGTTTCCCTACGTCAACGGCGGCCTGTTCTCCAACTGCTCCAGCAAAGAAGTTCCCCCGCTGACCAAAGCGATCGTCACGATCATCCTGAACGACTGCTGCGATCAGTTCGACTGGAGCGAGATCAGCCCCACCATCTTCGGGGCTGTTTTTGAATCGACGCTCAATCAGGAAACGCGCCGCAGCGGCGGGATGCACTACACCAGCATCGAAAACATCCACAAAGTCATCGATCCCCTTTTCCTCGACGACCTCAAGCGCGAATACGCCGAACTCTGCGAGATCAAGCTGCGCAAAAGCAGACGCGCCGCCCTTGCCGCATTTCAGGACAAGCTCGCCTCGCTGCATTTCCTTGATCCCGCCGCCGGCAGCGGCAACTTTCTTACCGAAAGCTATCTGTGCCTGCGCAAGATCGAGAACGACCTGCTGCGCCGCCTCGTCACTGACGACGAAGGCGAAGGCATCCTGCTGGCCGACATCAAAGTGAACATTTCCCAGTTTTACGGCATCGAGATCAACGACTTTGCCGTATCCGTCGCCAAAACGGCGCTGTGGATCGCCGAATCTCAAATGATGAACGTCACCGAGAGCATCATCGGCGCCACGCGCGATTTTCTGCCGCTGAAGACCAACGCCAACATCGTCGAAGGCAACGCGCTGCGGCTGGACTGGAAGGAGATCGTCCCGCCGGAAAAGCTGAATTACATCATGGGGAATCCGCCGTTTGTGGGGGCCTCTTTGATGACGAAAGAGCAAAAGGATGATGCTGTCCGCATCTACGGCAAGATCAAACGCGCCAACAGCCTTGATTACGTCGGAGCTTGGTATTACAAAACGGCCGATTATATTCAAAACACAGATGTTCGTACCGCCTTCGTATCTACCAACAGTCTTACGCAAGGTGAACAGGTTGCCCCGTTTTGGGAAAAATTGCTTGGTGCGTATGGTCTGCACATTGATTTTGCCTGGCGCACATTCAAATGGAACAGCGAATCCAGTGATAAGGCCGCTGTCCATTGCGTGATTATCGGCTTCAGCCAAGCCCCCATGGGCAGCCCTAAACGGCTGTATCAAAGCGACGCTTCCCCCCGTTATGCCAAAAACATCAACCCTTATCTGACCGATGCCCCCAATACACTTATCCAAAGCCGCAGCAAACCGATTTGTTCCGTACCGCCCATCACGTATGGCAATAAACCGTCCGATGGCGGCAATCTGATTCTGTCACAGGCAGAGCGCGATGAACTTCTTACATCAGCTCCAGAGTTGGAAAACTGCGTTCGGCGCTATATTGGTTCCCGCGACTACATCAACAATGACGAACAGCGTTGGTGTTTGTGGCTGTGCAATGTTCCCGCAAGCACATACCGCCATAACCGCGAAATCATGCGCCGGTTGGAGGCAGTCCGTGAATTTCGCCTGAACAGCACTGCTGCACCGACACGGGCCGCCGCTGACCGCCCGTATAGCTTCTTTTCTGCGCCGCAAAAAGATTCGCCCTGCTTGTGCGTCCCGGAAGTATCATCAGAACGCCGGCGCTACATTCCAATGGGATTTTTGCCAAGCGGAGCGATCGCCAGCAACAAACTGCTGATTATCCCAGATGCAGGGATGTATCATTTGGGCGTCCTCATTTCCAATGTTCACATGGCATGGATGCGAGTCGTTGCCGGACGCCTCGAAATGCGCTATCAATATTCGGGCTCTGTTGTATACAACACTTTCCCCTGGCCCAATCCTACGCCGGAGCAAAAGGCCAGGATCGAGCAAACCGCTCAGGGCATCCTTGACGCGCGGGCTCTGTACCCAGATTCGTCGCTCGCCGATCTGTACGATGATCTGACGATGCCGCCCGAGCTGCGCAAAGCCCATCAGGAAAACGACAAAGCCGTGATGACCGCCTACGGCTTCGACTGGCGCAGCATGACCGAGCATCGTTGCGTGGCCGAGCTGATGAAGATGTATACAGAGCTCGTCAGAAAACAATAAGGCCGTTACGAAAAAGCGGCGGAGCCGATCGTATGATTTCGGTTCCGCCGCTTTTTTTCGCACATCAAAAATTTCGTTTGACAAATCTTCCTTCTTCCTTCATAATAGCCAACTTGTGACGCCGTTTTCAGGCGTTGTGATCCAGGGATTTTTGTACGAAGGACTGTTCTTTTGTTCTTTTTTGGGAGACGAGCGGTCCTTTGCAGATTTCCCGTATGATTTTCGGGAGGATTTTTCAAGTGACCGCAAGTTTTCGTGATTTCAATCTGCCGGAGAGCTTTCTGGCCGCGCTCGATCAGCGCGGTTTTACCGAGCCCACTCCGGTGCAGGCGCAGGTGCTTTCGCAGCCTGATCTGAGCCGTGACATGGTCGTCCAGGCGCGCACGGGTTCGGGCAAGACGCTGGGTTTTCTTCTGCCCATCCTCAGCGAGCTGGAAGGCGGCAACAAAAATCCGCGCGTGCTGGTGCTCTCGCCCACGCGCGAGCTGGCGATGCAGAACGCCAACGAGTCGGAGTTCTTCGGCAAGATCAAGGGCATCGGCACAGCGGCGATCGTCGGCGGCATGAGCATGGAGCATCAGATCTTCAAGCTCAAGCACGGCACGACGGTGGTCGTCGGCACGCCGGGCCGCGTGCTCGACCATGTGAGGCGCGGCACGCTTGACCTGAGCGAGATCGAGACAGTGGTGCTGGACGAGGGCGACAGCATGATGGACATGGGCTTCCGCGAGGAGCTGGAGGCCATCCTTGATGCAGCGACGTCGCGCAAGCGCACCTGGCTGTTCTCGGCAACGATGCCGGAAGCGGTCTTTTCGCTCGCGCAGCGCTATCTGAACGATCCGCTGCGGCTGGAGCTGAACCACGACGAGGAGCAGCACGCCGACATCGTGCACCGCGCCTATCTGTGCCCGTCGCGTCAGCGCATGGAAGCACTTGTCAACGTGCTGCTGTGGGAGCGGCCGACGCTGTGTCTGGTGTTCTGCCACACGAAGGCGGACACGGGCGAGGTGGCGGGCCGGCTTCAGGAGGAAGGCTTCATGGCTCTGGCGCTCAACGGCGACATGACGCAGCGCGAGAGAAGCAACGCGCTCGAGTCGTTCCGCTCGGGGCGCATTCCCGTCCTCGTCGCCACCAACGTGGCCGCCAGAGGGCTTGACGTGCAGGGCGTATCGCACGTGATCCAGCTGGGGCTGCCCGACGACATGGAGACGTTCGTCCACCGCTCGGGCCGCACGGGGCGTGCCGGACACGAGGGCAGCAACATCCTCATCCTCACGCCTTCGGAATCGGGGCGCTTCAAGTTCATGATCCGTGGCTCGCAGATGCGCGTCGAGTGGCAGAAGGTGCCGGACATTCAGGAGATCAGCATCATCCAGCGCGAAGTGCGCGAGGAGGCGCTGCTTTCCGCCGAGCCCAAGCCGGAGATCCGCGCCTGGGCGGAATCGCTGCTTGAAAAGAGCGAGGACGGCGCCGAGCTGGCGGCCAAGCTGCTGTCGGTGATCGTCAAGGACATTCCTACGGGCTACGCCCTGCGCGAAACGCTCCAGCGCGAGCTTGACGCGCGGCGTGACCGGGCCTCGTCCCGCCGTGAAGGACGCACAGGAGGCCGCTTCGACGGTTCTCCGCGCGAGCGTCTGCGCTTCCGCGACGGTGCTTCGCCCCGCGGCCGCGGCGTGCTCATCCGCGTATCGAAGGGGCGCAACGATCAGGAATGGTCGGTGGGCCGCATCCTCGGTGCTCTGTGCAGCTCGCTCGGCGTCAACCGCAACGAGATCGGCAACATCAAGATGCGCGACTCGTACACGGAGGTGGAGCTCAGCCCGGCGGCGCTTGACAGCCTCAACGACGGCGGCCGCTCGCGCCTGATCGACCGCGGCCTGCTCGACGGCGGTCCTCGCGAGCCGCGCCTCGCCGGACCGAGACGCGAACGCCGTTTCGACCGCTCGGGCGAACGTCTTGACCGCGAGCGTTTCGACCGCCGCGAACGCCGGCCGCGCCGAAACGATTATTAGGGAACCATTAATAACAACGGCGGCTTTTCACTTTTTTGGTGAAAGGCCGCCGATTTTTTTCTCTGCCGCTTTTGGGAAGCGCTGATTAATTCAAATTATGCTGAATTTGGCGAGCGCACAGAAACGCTGAGAAAATGCGTTAGATCCGAAGAAACCTGCCCGCAAGGGGCTTCGGAGGCGTACTTCCGTACGTTGGAGAAGCCCCTCGGGCAGCGTTTCGCAGGAGATGGCGTATTTTATCAGCGTTTCCTTTGCATTTTTGTCATGCCGTCGGGTATAATAGCGAAGAACTTTTCGTCCCCGCGTTCCCGGCGGGCGAACACGCTTTTTCTGAAAGGGGTTTTGACCGATGGAATTCGATCCGGAAACTATGAAGATCCATATCTGCAAGAAGTGCAAGGGGCTGGGCTTCGGCATCGACCTCAAGGGCAACCGCTTCACCTGCTCGGAATGCACGGGGACAGGCCGCATCCTCGTAAAGACGCTCAAGGAAGAGTTCACTCTTGACAGCCTGAGCGAGAACCTGTCGTTCGACAAGGAGACGATGAAGGTGCGCGTCTGCAAAAGCTGCGGCGGCCTGGGAAGCATCAACTACGGCACGGAGGAGCGCGAGTGCGAGGACTGTCACGGCACGGGGCGCATCATCGAGCAGAAGATCCTTACGGAGTACCAGCTGCACCACGTCGACGGCATCGTCTCGTCCGACGAAAAAGAATAGTCTGTACGCAAAAACGGCTGCCTCGCTGTCACCGGCGAAGCAGCCGTTTTTAAATCTCCAGTATTATTTGCTCGCCAAGCGGCTGAGCAGACGGCTCAGTTCGCGCACTTCGGCGCAGTCAGAGGCACGGTCGAGGATCTGCACGTTGTTCAGGTGCGTGCCCCAGCAGTCGTCATTGACGCCGGGAAGCTCGCTGATGACGGAGCCGTCGAGCGCAACGCCGGCAAAAACGCCCTTGGTCAGCGAATAGCTGTAGATCGGCGCTTTGCCGTCGACGGTGGTACCCACATAGCCCGTCTTGCCGCCGGGGCCGGCTGCCGCCGCTACTTCAGCGCCCAGCGTGAAGCTGCCGCCGCGGAACGCATCAAGCGCGCGCTTGGTGTTGACCGTCAGCACGAGCGCGGTCGAAGAAGCACCGATCTGAAAACCGTACGAGCCGCCGCTGATGGAAAAGAACGCGGGGCCCAGCCAGTCGCCCTTCGGCCCCTTGCGCATAATCAGTCCCTCGCCGTATCTTCCGCCGACGATCAGTCCTGCCTTGATGACTTTCGGGAAGATGACGACGGCCAGACTGTCCCGCACTGACTCGGCAAAGCCCTCGGAATACTTCGACTGGATCATGTGCTCGACCGCCTTCTGCGCATCGCGCACACGTCCGGTCACGTGATGGTCCTTTGCCAGAGCCGCTCCGCTGAAGGCCAGCGCCACGGCCAGAACAAACGCACACAGTTTTTTCATTCCCGATCCCTCCCGTGATTTCATTTTCTTTTATTGTACCCTTTTTATTTCACAGAAGCAAATTCGGGAAAAAACGTTTGCATTCGCGCAACTCTGTGCTATACTCTTTTCAGAGCATAAATTTCGCCTGCGGTGTTCGTGATTGCGCCTTTCGTCTTGAGCCTACATTTTCCGACTTGTTCCTTGGGATATACCGTCGGTCGTGGCTGGCGGGCTACAATCCCTAATGTAGATCTGATTAAGGAGCGGGTCAAGACTGTCGCGACACGGCACTGTGGGTTTAATTTTCAGGAGAGGAGAGTACCTTCGGGGGCTCTCCTTTTTTTATTCTCCGGTAAAGGATGTGATCGGGTGCGGACTCCTCTGCTCTATCCCCAAAGTTTCAAAGGCGTGATCTTCGACTGGGACGGCGTGATCGCCGAGACCAGGCTCAACTTTCAGCCCATACGGGACCGTTTTTTCGGCGGTGTGCGCGTCCCCTTGCTGGAAAGCGCGCGCAAGCTGCCTGAGGCTGAGCGCGACGCCCTGATGTCAGCGATCTGCGAAGAAGAGCTCCGCGGCGCGGCGGCTTCCACGCCCGTCGACGGCGCTCGCGAGCTGATCGCGCTGCTGGATAAACGGCACGTGCCCTGGTGCGTGATGTCGCGCAACTGTCGCGAGTCGATCGATCTGGCCGCCCGCACGATCGGCTTTCCGCTGCCGGCGCACACGTTCGGACGCGAAGCTGTTCACGTCAAGCCCGATCCGCGCGCTTTTGACGACGCCGCAGCCGTCATGGGCGCGAACGTGCGCGACTGCCTTGTCATCGGTGATTTTCTCTACGAGCTGATCGGCGCCCGGCGCGCCGGAGCCCGCTGTGTTCTGGTCAACCGTACCGACACGGAGTGCGAATCGTATGCCGATGCCGCGTTTGCAACGATGCGCTATCTTTTGACGGCGTTTGAGCAGGACCGGCCGTTCGTGCCGTGGGAATACCACGCCGCCGGCTGGTACGGCCTCCAGTCGCTGGAAGCGATGCACAGCAGGACGCTCCTGTTCGACAACGAACTCTGCGCAGCGTCGCTCGTCCGCATCGAGGAGCTCGCCTCCCGCGGTCTGGGAGCTCTTCACACGCCGCAAGGACGCGAGGTGACATCTCGCGAACTGGCGAAGACTCCGGCGCTTGCCCCCGGCTGGCTGAAACGGCCGCTGTGCGAAGCGCTTGCCTCTCTGCTGGGCGCCCGCTATCCCCTCCTGACGATCGCGGAAGGCGCGGACGGCGAGGAGCTTTCCGCGTTTGGAGCCGCGCATGACTGACGCGGCACTGTGGGAGACGCCGCTGGCCGAGCGCATGAGGCCGCGCAGCCTGGCAGAATACCGCGGTCACAGCTCCATCCTCGCGCCCGGGATGCCGCTGCGCCGGCTGCTCGAATCGGGCAGCGTGCCGTCGTGCATCCTCTACGGGCCGCCCGGCGTCGGCAAGACGGCGCTCGTACGCCTGATGGCCTCCGTCACCGACCGGCAGCTGTTCGAGATCAACGCCGTCTCCGCCAAAGTCTCGGAGCTGCGCGCGCTCGTCGCCCAGGCAGCGGAGGCCAAGCGCTTCGGCGGAGGGCGGTCGGCTATCGCTTTCGTCGATGAGATCTATCATTTCAACACGTCGCAGCAGGACGCACTGCTGCCCGTCGTCGAAAAGGGCGACATCATCCTCGTCGGCACGACGACAGAGAATCCGTATTTCGAGATCAACAAGACGCTGCTTTCTCGTCTGCTCGTCTTCAAAGTCGAGCCGCTTGAAAAAAGCGACCTGATCGACATCCTCCATTCGGCGCTGGCCGATCGCGAGCGCGGTCTGGGATCGCTCGGCCTCAGCTGCGACGACGCCGTGATCGAGGCCATCGCTTCACAGGCCGGCGGCGACGGGCGGCAGGCGCTGACGCGGCTTGAATTCCTCGCCCGCACCGTCTCTCTTTCCGGCCGCAGTGCGATCACCATGGACGACGCGCGTGAAGCGCTGCCTCAGGCCGCCATTCGCCATGAGCGCGGCGGTGACGATCATTATGCCGTCATCTCTGCATTCATCAAGAGCATCCGCGGCTCCGATCCCGATGCCGCTGTCTACTGGCTGGCGCGTCTGCTGGAAAGCGGCGAGGACGTGCGCTTCGTTGCGCGCCGGATGCTCATCTCGGCCGCCGAAGACGTGGGGCTTGCCGATCCTCAGGCGCTCTGCGTCGCTTCGTCTGCCGCCTATGCCGCCGACATGACCGGTCTGCCGGAAGCCAGGCTGATCCTCGCCGAAGCCGCCATTTACCTCGCCGCAGCGCCTAAAAGCGACAGCGCCACGGCCGCCTACTGCCGCGCCGAAAGCGCTGTGCAAAGCGGCGACCTTCAGCCCGTGCCGCCGCACCTGATCAACGGCTCGCCCGATTACGTCTACCCTCACGACGATCCGCGCCACTGGGTCGCGCAGAAATACCTGAACGAACCGCGGCGCTTCTACAGCCCCGCTCAGACGGGACTCGAACCGGCTCTGCGCGCGCGCCTCGCCCGCTTCTGGCGCCGATTCCGCGACGATGGCAACGCATAAATTCAAAGCCACCACAAAGTCACGAAGACACAAAGGCTCAAAGGAAAGACATAAAAAAACACGGACTTCGGGAATGGATCCCGAAGTCCGTGTTTTTTAGCCTGTAAGTTTCCTCACGAAAACTCTTTTCACAAAAGATTTTCCTTAGGGTCTTGGGGCCTTTGTGTCAGCTTTGAACTAAAAGCTCACTCGGATTACTTGGCCATCGAGCGAAGGACGAGCTCCGCGATGACGGCCGAGCCGACGAACGTGCCGCAGAAGACGAACAGACCGACAACGACGATCTTCCAGCCGAGCTTCTTGAACATCTCCATGTCCTTGCCAACGGCCAGTCCGGCATACGCCAGGATGGGCGTGCAAAGGCCAAGGAAGCTGACCTTGGAGGCTGCGCTGCCGACGAACGCCGCGCAGGGCAGGAAATCAGGAACGGTCACGATCGTGCCGAGAGTGCAGATGTAGGCGACGGTGGGCAGCCCCTTCCAGCCAGTGAGCTTGTAGATCAGCTTGTAGATGATGACGCCGCCAAGGACGATCGCCAGAAGGACGGCGATGCCGACGAGCGAAGGCTCGAGCGCAACGCCCTGGATGAGGTTCGCCACAACGGAAAGAGCGGCGCACATAAGGGTGAAAATTGCCATCTGTACGTTAGTCATTTTGTATGAACTCCTTTCAAGCCGTTTTCCGAACTACTTCGACTCTTTTTTCACGCCGAGGACCCTGCACAGGAACTCCGTGACAGGCAGACCGATGAACACCGACATGTACACGCCGTCGAGACCGGAGATCATGTTGGAGGTGGCAGCGAAGGCCGTGATCGTGTCCTTCTTGTCGGGGAACATCTCGACGAGCGGAGCCAGCGACGCGGACATCATCGAAGCGGAGCCGGTGCCGCAGGCCATAGCCAGAGCCTCGGGGCTGAACCAGGAGATCGTCGAAGCGATGATGGAGCTCATGAAGCCGCAGAACAGCGTGCCAAACAGCGTGCCGGTGACGTACACGCCCATGACGCCGATGCCTTCGGGGCTGTCCATGCCGTAACGCTCGCCGACGAGGGCCAGCGAGGACTCACGGGCGATCGAGAACGCAGCGCCGACGGTGGCACGTCCCAGACCAAGAGCGACAGCAACGGGGACGCCGAGCAGGATCGTGCCGAGGTTGCCGAACTCCTGAAGGAGCAGCGCAGGCGCGGAGTGGACGACCTTCCAGAAGCTGGGGCCGACCAGCGTGCCGTAGCGGGCCATCAGCAGGAAGAACGTGACGCCGACGAGCGACGACGTCTGCTCCATGTCTTCCATGTTGACCAGCTTGAAAACGCCGCAGAGAGCGCCGAGAACGAACGCGTAGAGCATGGGGATCAGAACGACCTTCGCCGGTCCGATGCTGAACGCGATGTTGCCGATGAACTCGGCGATCACCAGGATGACCAGCGCGAGCGCGTGGATCTTCCAGTTGCGCAGTGCCTTGCTTACCATTTCCATAAAATTACCTCCCTAACGGATTTAGATATTGCCCGCTGCCGCAGCGGCGGGATTTACCCCCCACAGTTACATGTTGCACCAGGTGTCGATATACTCCTGCTTCGTCATTGCCGGCTTGAAGTTCTTCTTGATCTCAAGCCCGGCCTTCGCGCCGTCGGCCAGCAGGTCGATGACCGTCATCGTCAGCGCCTTGGCAGCCGTGATATAAGCCAGTTCCTTGTCGACGATGTGATAATCCTTGCTGTGCGCCACACCTTCAGCACCGCCGATATAGGCATGAACCGCCGGCATCAGCGCCGCCACGTCGGCCGCATCAGTGCTGCCGCCCGAGTGCGGGATCTGACGCGCCACATGGTCCTTGCCCAGCAGCGAGACCAGATTGGCATACATCAGCTCCTGAAGGCCTTCGTCGTTCTTCATCGGCAGGTAGCCGGGGACTTCGTCGATGACCGTCTCAGCGCCCACAGCGTCGCCGCCGGCCCTGAGCGCACGATTGACCTTGCGCGAAGCGTCAAGGATCGCTTCCACAGAGCCGCCGCGCACATACGTTTCAATCCTCACATCCGCGGGGACCACGTTCACCGTGTCGCCGCCCTTCGTGATGATCGGATGGACGCGAATGTGATCCTCGTCCTTGAACGTCTCGCGCTGCGTGTCGATGGCGAACAGACCGATCTTGGCCGCGTTCAGCGCGTTGATGCCGTTGAACGGAGCGCCGCCTGCGTGGGCGGCCTTTCCCTTGTAGAAGACCTCTTTCGAGACGAAGCCGTTCGACGTGCCGCTGACGTTCGCCTTGATCGGCGTCTCCTGCGTCCCCTCAGTTGCCGTGTTGTGCTGCATGACCATCATGTCGATGTCGTCCATCAGGCCGCGATAGATGAACTCCTGCTTGCCGCCGAACATCTTGATCTTGCCTTCGCGGCGAAGCTGACCGCGGTACGCCATCTCGACGAACTCCTCAGCAGGCACAGCCATCAGCGCCACGTCTCCGCTCAGCTCATCCATGATGCGGCGATCGGCCAGAGCGTAAGCCACGCCTGAAAGCGCCGCAATCATGCAGTGATGGCCGCACATGTGCGCCGCACCGGTAACGGGGTCAGCATTCGGGCTGTCAGGCACGCCGAGAGCATCCAGCTCGCCCATCACGGAGACCTTCAGCTTCTTCTCCTTGCCCTTCACATCGGCGATCACGCCGGTGATGCACTGTTTGTCTTTCGTCGGAAAGCCAAGCGACTCGAAGACCTTCTTGATCTTCTCAGCCGTCTTGAATTCCTTCCAGCCCGTTTCAGGCTCGGCAAAGATGCTGTCACCCAGCGCCGTGATGTCGCCGCGGCGCGAATCGATGATTTCGCAGGCGATCTTTTTGAGCTCCTCCTTCGTCATTACAGCCAACTCCTTTTAAAACTATTCATTAGTGAATATTATACCCGAACCGCTGTGAACCTGTAAAGCAGAAAAGCAAATTTACCTTGTCTACGCCCACACAGAATAGTTCAGGAATAATATTTTCACGACAGACGATATTCTATCACCAGATTATATATTTGTACACCCGATTTTAGATTTTTGTCTTTAGTTCATGTATTTTTCGTGTACTTTTACTAATTACCATAAAGACAGCTGCACACGAGAACGACTACGCAAAAAAGCGGAAGGGCGCGAACACGCCTTTCCGCTTTTTCGTGCGAAATTCGTTAAATTACACCGCTGTACTTCAAGACTATCTGGGCAATGATTGCTGAGCCGATGAACGTACCGGCAAGAGCGACAAGCGTGACGAGCACGATCGTAAGTCCCTGTTTTCTGAAGCTGTCCAGATCCTTACCGGAAGCGATGCCCGAGTAAGCCAGAATCGGCGTGCACAGAGGCAGCAGACTGATTTTGCTCACCGACTTGGTGACGAAGCCCGCACACGGCAGGAAATTTGGGAAGGTGAAGAGGATGCCGAAAACCGCGATATACAGGATCGAGGGAGCCTTGATCTTCGGAGCGAACTTCTTCATCAGCATATAAAGGATCTGCCCGCAGACTATCATCACCAAAAAACACAGCATTCCCGGCACGGCCTCGGCCGGCGTGACGAGACTGACCTTCTCGGGAGCCTTGAACAGAGGCTTGAGCGCAGACGTATCATTCGTAAAGGCGGCATTCGCCACTTCCTTGGCAATCTGTCCGAAACCGACACTGTCAAGGAAGCCGACTTTCTTCGAAGCGGTCACGACCGTGGCGAGGAAGTTGCAGTACAGCGCGGTCACGCCGGCGACGAGCCAGCCTTTGATAAGCAGCCAAAAACGAGTCATTTTAAGCGTTCCCCTTTCCTAATCTTCTTCAGGTCTCGACGGCGCCTTGATTTCAAGGCCGCGAATGCGCGCACACACATTGTACAGCCAGTTTGACAGCGGCAGCGCCATGCACAGCGTCATCAGCATACCGTCACCCGAGGTGAGCGCCTGCGACGTATAAGCGTACGTCTGGATATCGGTCGCCAGGTCGGGGAAGACTTCCTGAAGCGCGCCAAGCGAAGCGGACATCATCGAAGCGGAGCCCACCCCGCAGGCCGCACCGAGCGCGAAGGGATGGAACAGTCCCGAAGCCGCGCAGGCCTGGGCCAGCAGAGCGAAGAAGATCGTGCCAAGCACGGTACCCGTCACGTAGCCGCCCATGACGCCGAGACCTTCGTCGCCGTCAAGCCCGTAGAGCTCGCCGATAATAGCGATCGTCGGCTCGCGCGACGTGGCAACCGTGCAGCCGATCGCGGCGCGACTCATCTTGAACAGGAACACCGCCACAGGGATGCCGAGAAATACGGTGCCGATATTGCCGAACTCCTGCAAAATCAGCGCCGCAGTGGCACCGCCCAGCTTGCCTTCGGTGTAAATCTTGTACAGGCCGGGCGCGATGCCGGAAGTGACTTTGGCTGTCAGGAACATAACGGTGATCGTCGTGTACTTCGACGCCATTTTCATCGTCTCTTCCGAGAACAGCTTGAACGCTCCCATGATCATCCCGATCGCCATCGCGTAAAGCATCGGGAACAGGCTGAACGTGACTGCCTTGGAGAGCGCAAATGCCCTCGTTCCGATGCAGTCGCAGAAGATCGCGATCACGACTGCCAGCACATGAATGTGCAGGTCCTTGAAGAAATCTTTCAAATCCTTCTCCTCCTTAAAACTATGATTCTCGCCCGCCTGAAAGCGGACGTATTACACCGATATGCAGCCGGTTGCTGAAACGGTCCAAGCTTTATCAGCCTTCCTAGTCCACCGTTTGACGCCAAAAGCCTCACCAGAACGCTCTTAGCTTCCGGGATATCATACGCTGACGACTTGCCAACCGAGACGGAGCATCTTCGTGAAGCTGAAAACACATTTTCACACAGACATCACATATATCAGACGCCTTATTGATAAAATTTAAACGACAGGCGATATTCTATCACCAGATTATATATTTGTACACCGTGATTTTAGATTTTTGTCTTTAGTTCATGTATTTTTCGTGTACTTTTACTAATTACCATAAAGACAGCTGCACACGAGAACATCCGTGCAAAAAAACGGCCGCCGCGGCTTTTCTGCCGCGACGGCCATTTTCATTCATTATTTCGTTGCAGGCTTATCTGCGCTGCGCGGTTCGCCTTCGATCTTGTAGATCTCTTCGCCGCTGAAGGCCATGTTCAGCTTTTCCCGCGCGAGCCAGGCCTGTCCTTCCTTCGTCTTGAAGAACTGCACACGCTCACGCAGACGGCTGAGCCGGTCCTGCGCCTGGACAAGCGCCGCTTCCTTTTCGCGGATGAGCTCGGCCATGCGCTTCTGACGGTCGAACTCGTTCAGAACGGACGTGACCAGCATGGCAATGCCGACGCCGACGACCGCCCAGAAGACAACCCAGCGCAGCTTCATGGCTACATCTTTTCAGGCGCTGAGATGCCCAACAGCCGCAGGGCGTTCTGAAGGACCGTGCGCACGGCAGCGACCATGAGCAGATGCGCTGCCTGCTGAGCGCCGCTCTCTTCGAGGATGCGACCGCTGTTGTTGTAATACGAATGGAACCCGCCGGCCAGCTCGTACACGTAGTTGACGATCCGGTGCGGCTCCAGCCCCTCAGCGGCGCGGGCAACTTCGTCAGGGAACTGCGCCAGTTTCGTGATCAGGCGCTTTTCCTCGGGCGTCGTGATCTGTTCTGGATCAAACGCGTCCGGCGACGGGATGGCAATGCCCTTCTCCGCTGCTTTCTGAAGGATGCTGCACACGCGGGCATGAGCATACTGCACGTAATAGACAGGATTGTCGGCTGACTGGCTCTTGGCAAGCTCCAGATCGAAGTCGAGATGGCTGTCGCTGCGGCGCATCAGGAAATAGTAGCGCGTAGCGTCGACGCCGACCTCGTTGATGACTTCCTGAAGCTCAACGAACTGGCCGCTGCGCGTCGACATCTTCACCTGCTCGCCTCCGCGCAGGAGGTTGACAAACTGGATAAGCAGGATCGTGAACTTGCGCGGGTCATAGCCGAGCGCCTCAATAGCCGCTTTCATCCTGGGCACATAGCCGTGATGATCAGCGCCCCACACGTCAATGACACGCTCAAAGCCGCGGTCAAACTTCTCCTTGTGATAGGCGATGTCCGAAGTGAAATACGTCGGCACGCCGTTGGAACGCATCAGCACGCGGTCTTTGTCGTCGCCGTACTCAGTGGTGCGGAACCAGAGCGCGTCGTCTGCCTCATACAGATGTCCGCGGTCCTTCAGCGTCTGCACAGCGGCGGGCACAAGCCCGCGGTCGTACAGCGACTTCTCGGAGAAAAACACGTCGAACGTGACGCCGAAACCGGCCAGTTCGTCCTTGATCTGACCTAGGATGCGGTCGGCCGCGTACTTCTTGAAAAACGGCAGCGATTCGTCGAGCGGCTGCTCCAAAAACTCGTCGCCGTGAGCGTCGACGATCTCCTGAGCGATGTCGTAAATGTAGTGTCCCTTGTACGACTCCTCGGGGAACGGGCATTTGTCGGCGTGTCCGATCAGCTCGAAATAGCGCGACTGGGTAGAGCGCCCGAGGATGTTCATCTGCAGGCCGTTGTCGTTGACATAATATTCTTTCTCGACGTTCCAGCCGGCAAATGAGAGGATGTTGCCCGTCACGTCGCCGACAGCCGCGCCGCGGCCATGGCCGACGTGGAGCGGTCCGGTGGGATTGGCGCTGACGAACTCGACCTGAGCTTTGCGTCCGGCACCAAGATCGACGCGGCCGTATTCTTTCCCCGAGTTCAGCACATCGCGGACGATGTCCCCCATCCACAGGTTGGACAGATAAAAATTGATAAATCCGGGACCGGCCACTTCGACGCGGCGGATATGTGCGTCGCTGCCCAGCCGGCGGGCGATCTCGTCAGCCAGCTCGCGCGGCTTGCATCCGAGCGGCTTGCAGTATTTCATCGCGGCGTTGGTCGCCCAGTCGCCGTGATCCTCCTGTTTGGGACGCTCGAAATGGATCTCGCCAATCAGCGAGACCTCAGCGCCTTTTTCCTGCGCGATCGCTGTCAGCGCGTCATGAACGAGCGCCTTCAGCGCAGTAGTGTTGTCTGACATGTTCTTTATGCTCCAATCGATGCTGTTTCAATCACTTGGCACGCCCGACGGGCAGGAGCGCCAGGTTGTTGCGCCGCCACGTTCCCCACACTTCAAGCACGCGCCTGAAACTGGGGATTGCGGGCGCGTCGACGCGCGTGTGGCTGAGGATGTGCTTCTCCTCGCCCTCCACTTCATTCTTGCGCATGTTGACGCGATAATGGCTGGTATAGCTGCTCACCATGCTCGTCGCTTCCTGTTTCATCGGCACTGACATGGCGCGGTAGCCCTTGGGCAGGCGGACGTTGTACAACTGTTCAACAACGAACGGGAACTTCAGCACAGCGCTGCTTTCCACGTCTTTCAGACGCTCCACTGCTCCGGGCGCGAGCGAAGGCAGACCGATCATCAGGCCCTGCGGCCCTTCGATGCCCGACCTCGCCTTGACCGGCAGCTCGACCTTGAAGCCCGTGCTGCCAAGCGGCGTCACTTCGAGCTCCGCGTTCGGATCGATCCAGCCTTCAAGGCCGCTCAGCAGCGCATAGAGCTGATCCTTGCGGCCGTCGGAAAGCGCTTCAAACATCTCGGTCCATTTGTGGCGGATGCGCACATCGACTTTGCCGGTGACCGAACAGTCTGGAGCGATATCCAGGTTCCAGGCGATCGAGAGACGGTTTTTCTCCTTCAAGGTGCCGTTGATCGTCTTCTTGCGCAGTTTCTTAGCGCCAGCCGCATAAAGGGCTTTGCCGCGCAGCGACGGAGGCAGCTGTCCAAGTTCGCCGGGGGTACCGGGGATGTAGTACCAGCTCTTTTTCGCGCCGGGATCGGTCACCTGCAAAACAGGGTGCATCAGGCCGGCCGCGCACGAGATCGCGTCGCGCGACTGCGGCAGGACGTGCTGGAACCAGACTTCGGACTTCCAGCCGCGCTTCTGGAGCCAGGCGGAGGCAATGTAAGCAGCCTCCCACGTCGTCCAGGGCCCATTCGCCGGCAGCTGCGCCTCGCTGCGCCATGTGCCGCGCGAGGGCAGACGCGAGCTGCTGCGCCAGAATCGTTCGATGGAGCGGATCGCCTGCTCGCGCTCGCTCCCCTCGTGCGATACATAGACTTCGGGGATCGAGGGCCACTTGCGGGCGCTGAGGCCGTTCATCATCTCCACGATCGGCAGCGGGCCGGCGCTGAGGCTGAAGACGACATAGGGATCGGAGCTCTCGACCAGTCCCATCACGCCGCGGTTGGCCGGCTGCTTGAAATAGAACCAGCCGTAGCGGCGGAAGTTGTCGTCAGCCTGCGTCGTCGGCATGGTGTTGGTGCTCGACTCAAAGATGAGCTCCTGCGTCTTGGCGATGCGGATCTGCACGCTGCCTTCCCAGGTGGGATACTCGGCGCTCAGCCAGGCAATGTCCTCAAGAACCTGGGGTTCTGTGAAATTCTGCCGGAAGCTGACAGCGAGGATGTAGGTGCTGTCAACTTTCGGGAACTTCAGATCGAGCCGGCCGTGCTTTTTCAGCTCGTCGCGGTCGTAATCAAGCGAGCGGACCAGCCGCGACGTGCCGGGATCAAAGATCGCCGCCTGCTCCAGTTCGATGCTGCCGCCGGCCGGCGCGAAAAGAAGATCTTCAAGCCAGCCGAGGCGGGCGGAAGGACTGCAGAGGATCACGTACGAAGTCGTTTTCACCATGCGCCCCTGAGGGTCCTGAGAATAAAGCTGCTTTCGGTTCCAGATCACCGCAGGCGAGCCCCGGTACTCGTCGAGATTCGGGCACTCCTGCGTCATTTTTGCGATATCGGCCTCGCTCAGCGGCAGAGCGGCCGCCGCGCCCGCGACCGCGAAGGCCGCGAGGACAGCCAGCAGAAACTTTTTCATGATCAGGCCCCTTTCGTTCTAAAGGTTTCTGCCGCAGCAGTTCTTATACTTCTTGCCGCTGCCGCAGGGACAGGGATCGTTGCGTCCGACTTTTTTGACGTGGACGGGAGCGGGACGCTCGCCGCCGGCGCTGTAATTGGCAAAGTAATTGCCGCGGGATGCCTGGGGATTGAAGCCGAGCTCTTCCTGCGCGGCAGCCGAAGGCGCGGGAGCCGTTCCGCGATGCTCGCGCATGGCGGTGGGAGCGGCGCGGCGCAGACGGTCCTCCTCTGACACGATGGCGACGCGGAAGAACAGCTTGGTGATCTGCTCGCGGATGTTGGCCATGGTCTCCTGGAACAGGTTGAACGACTCAAACTGATATTCCATAAGGGGGTCCTTCTGACCGACCGCGCGCAGGCCAATGCCCTGGCGCAGCACATCCATGCCGAGCAGGTGCTCCTTCCAGGCGCCGTCGAGCACGTGCAGAGCGATGAAACGGAACAGACTCTCGGCCACGGAAGTCTCAAGCAGCGAGACGCGCTCGTCGAACTTCGCCGAGATCTCTTCCTTGATCGCGTCGACAGCCGGCTGCACGTTGCGGCGATCGTCGATGCCCGCAAGCGCTTTCTCGATGCCGGGCCAGTAGACTTCACGCAGCTTGTTCACCGCGTACGTCGGCGACGCTTCCTTGTCCTCGGGGAAGGCGATGTCGATGATGTCGTCCACGTTGCTGACGGCGATCTCCTTGGCATGAGGCAGGATCTCGGGATCGGTCATGATCGTGCTGCGCTCGGTGTAGACGGCTTCGCGCTGCGTGTTCATGACGTTGTCATAAAGCAGCAGCTGGCGGCGCACGTCGTAGTGCATCATCTCGACCTTTTTCTGAGCGTTTTCGATGGCGCGGGTCAGCAGAGGGTGCTCGATCGACTCGCCCTTCTCCATGCCCAGCTTGTCGAGCATGCCGCTGATGCGGTCAGAGCCGAACAGGCGCAGCAGATCGTCCTCAAGCGACAGATAGAACCGGGAGCTGCCGGGGTCGCCCTGACGGCCGGCGCGGCCGCGGAGCTGATTATCGATACGGCGCGACTCGTGGCGCTCGGTGCCGAGGATGCAGAGGCCGCCCTGCTCAAGGACTTTTTCTTTTTCCTCAGCGCAGAGATGCTTCATCTGGTCGAGGATCGCCGCGCATTTTTCGACGTCCTTCGCCGGATCAAGCCCCTTGGCGCGATACTCTTCGCGGGCAAGGAACTCGGGGTTGCCGCCGAGCAGGATGTCGGTGCCGCGTCCGGCCATGTTGGTGGCCACGGTGACAGCCCCGAAACGTCCGGCCTGGGCGACGATCTGAGATTCCTTCTCGTGGTAGCGCGCGTTGAGCACCTGATGGGGGATGCGGCGGGCGCGCAGCAGCTTGCTGACGTGCTCCGACACGGCAACGGAGACGGTGCCGACCAGCACGGGGCGGCCGGCAGCGTGGACGCGTTCGATCTCCTCGACGACGGCGGCAAACTTCTCGTCCATCGTGCGGTAGACCTGATCGGGCCAGTCCTTGCGGATGACGGGCTTGTTGGTGGGAATGACGATGACGCCAAGGCGGTAAATGTCCTTGAACTCCTCAGCTTCCGTCGCCGCCGTTCCCGTCATGCCGGCCAGCTTCTTGTACATGCGGAAGTAGTTCTGGATCGTGATCGTCGCAAGCGTCTGGCTTTCCTTGCCGACTTTGACGTGCTCCTTCGCCTCGATGGCCTGATGCAGTCCGTCGGAGAAACGGCGGCCGAACATCAGACGTCCGCGGAATTCGTCGACGATGACGATCTCGCCGTCCTTGATGACGTAGTGGACGTCGCGCTTGAACAGGTAATGCGCCTTGAGCGCCTGATTGATTTTGTGCGCCAGGTCGGCATGCTTCATATCGGAGAAGAGCCCGGGGGTCTTCAGCATCTGCTCGCACTTGGCGATGCCCTGGTTGGTCAGCGTGACAGTCTTTTCCTTTTCATCGACGACAAAATCGCCGTCAGGTTCCTTGCGGTCCTTTTCGTCAAGTAGGAACGCGGGCATTTCCACCTCGTTGGGGTCCTTGAAAACGCCCTTCAGCTTGGTGGCGATCTGATCGGCAATGGTGTATGCGCCCGTGTCCTCTTCCGAAGGACCGGAGATGATCAGCGGCGTGCGGGCCTCGTCGATGAGGATAGAGTCGACTTCGTCGACGATGCAGAACGAATGTCCGCGCTGCACCATCTCCTCAGCATGGATGACCATGTTGTCGCGCAGGTAGTCGAATCCGAACTCACTGTTGGTGCCGTAGGTGATGTCAGCCTGATAGGCGCGTTTGCGCTCGTCCTGATCCATAAATGCGTAAATGACCGCCACTTCCAGTCCCATCGCCCGGTACAGCGGCCGCATCCACTCCGCGTCGCGGCGGGCCAGGTAATCGTTGACAGTGACGACATGAACGCCTTCGCCCTTGTAGGCGTTGAGGATGACGGCGATGGGGGCAACGAGTGTCTTTCCCTCGCCCGTCTTCATCTCGGCGATGTTGGCGTCGTTGAGCGCCATCGCGCCGATCAGCTGCACGTCAAAGGGACGCAGTCCCAGCTTGCGCTTGGCTTCTTCACGGGCGAGCGCGAAAACCTCGACAAGATGCTCGTCAAGTTCGGCTCCTCCGCGGATCGACGCTTTGATTTCGTTCGCGCGGGCCAGGATCTCCTCGTCGCTCATCGCCTGCACTTTCGGCTCGAGCGCGTTGATCTCCTCAACCTTCTTGCGGTAGCGACGCAGGGCGTTTTCGTTAGGATCGAGCCCGAGCGTGCGTTTTAACGATTCAAACATATCTCTTCCACCTCTTCAAGAAAGCCCGGCACAGACGCAGGCTTTATATTGTGTTGTCCACGGGCATTCCCAAAGAACTGCCCGGCGTTTCCCTGTCAGATCAGTCCGCGTCGGTGATCAGATCCCAGCCGTTGGCGACATAAACGAGCCCCGACCACACGGTGAGAGCGATCGAAACATACATCACCCAGATCGCCAGCGGCAGCTTGAGGATCATCATGATGATCGCGATGATCTGGAAGACGGTCTTCACCTTGCCCAGCTTCGAAGCCGCGATCACCTGGCCTTCGGCGGCAGCGACCATGCGCAGGCCGCTGACCATGAAGTCGCGCGCGACGATCACCATCACCATCCAGCCGCTGAGCCGGTGCAGCTCAAGCAGCGCGATCAGCGCCGCCATGACGAGCACCTTGTCGCTGAGAGGATCGATGAACTTGCCGAGATTCGTGATCAGGCCCTTTTTGCGGGCAATATAGCCGTCAGCCGTGTCGGTCAGCGCAGCGACGATGAAAACAAGTGCAGCCGCCAGGTCGCTGTAGGTCAGATCGAGCCCCAGCGTGCGCAGGAACGGGATGCCGCGGCCGACGCGTGTGTACAGCAGCAGCACCATCACAAACGGCGCCAGCAGGATGCGTGACAGGCTGAGCAGATTTGGGATATTGAAAGAACGCTTTCCCATACTGAAAAAACCTCCCCGCCGGGCAAAACTTTACAGGAAAACGACGCCCAGCGAAACCGGTTTATTATCTCACAGATGCGCGCTAAAATCCACCGCGGCCGCATTTTTCGCTCAAACTCGCCGGCGCGTTGATCACTGCAAAAAGCGCCATAGGTAAATTATACTGAAAAGATTCTCACGGCGCATTGTGGAAAACGACAAATTTCTTCATTATCACGGTACCGGAGTAAAAAAACGCCGCCATATCTGTTCCCGTGAAAAATGGAACAGATACGGCGGCGTTCCTTTATTTTTTTCGGCTCTTCGTTTCGATTTTATTTTTTTCGTCGCCCGCATCGCCGGCCGCGCGGGAAATCAGTTTCGATATCTCCTGCTCAAAGCTGGAGATGTCGGTGAACTCGCGGTAGACTGAAGCAAAACGCACATACGCAACTTTGTTGACTTCGGCCAGTTCCTTCATCACCAGCTCGCCGATCTCAGTGCTGGAAACTTCCTCGCCGCTCTCGCGCAGGCGCGTTTCGATACGTCCGGCCATATCCTCGATCGTATCGAGCGACACGGGCAGACGCTCGCAGGCGCGGCTGATGCCGCGGATCAGCTTGCTGCGGTCAAATGCCTCGCGGCGTCCGTCTTTCTTGGAGATCCAGAGGACTTTCTGCTCTTCAACGCGCTCATAGGTCGTAAAGCGGAACCCGCACCCCATGCACTCACGGCGGCGTCGGATCGAACGTCCTTCATCGGCCGTGCGCGTTTCCATGACGCGGCTGTCCATCGAACCGCACTGAGGGCATCTCACTCAGCATCGCTCCCTTCCCTTGTTCGACTCCTCGTTCTCTTTTCGCCGACGACAAAAAAACGGACCCGGAGAAACTCGCGCTTCCCGGATCCGTTCAGGTACAAATTACCCTTGCAGGACGCGCGAAACAACGTCCTTGACAAGTTTGCCGTCCGCCTGGCCTTTCAGCTTCGGCATGACAGCTTTCATGACTTTGCCCATTTCCTTCGGAGACGTGGCGCCGACTTCGGCAACGGTCTCGCGGACGATACGCTCCACCTCTTCAGCAGAAAGCTGCGCAGGAAGATACGCCTCAAGCACTTTCACTTCGGCAAGTTCAGAATCAGCGCGGTCCTTCGCGCCGGCAGCAGCAAACTGCTCAGCGGCTTCCTTGCGCTGCTTGACAAGACGTCCGACCAGTGTGATCACGTCATCGTCAGTGATCTCGTAGCTGACGCCCTTGTCGGCCTGGAACTTCTGAAGCTCGGCCTTGAGCATGCGGAACACGGAGAGCTCAAGCTCGCGGTGCTCCTTCATGGCAGTTTTCAGATCGGCGGAAACTCGTTCAGTCAATGCGCTCATGACACACTACCCCCTCACTCTTCTGCGAGAGAGTTCCTGGCGCTTGCGTTTTCTCGCCTCGCTGGGTTTCTCGTAGTGCTCCTTCTTACGGGCCTCACGAAGGACACCCGCTCTGGAAACGTCTCTCTTAAAACGACGAAGGACGTCTTCGATCGATTCGTTGTCTTTTCTAACGACTGTCGTCAAAACAATTCCCTCCCTTCTGCTCCACCTGCATCAAACTTTAACCCGGGGGCCATTGTAGCCCTCGCCCCGCTAATAAATGGATATGAAGGTGGGGGACTGTCTGACCTGCAGATTCGCCGCAGTTGACGACGATCCGGTATGCTCCGGCCACGCCCAGCTGTGATGCGACCGTTTTCACGGCGCTCATCAGACGTCCCCAGAGCTGAGGATCAGAAACGTCGTCCGCGCACGCGACATGAACCTTCGGAACGACCAGCACATGAACGGGAGCCTGCGGACGAATATCCTTGAACGCCACGCAGTACTCGTCTTCGTAAATCAGTTCCGCCGGAAGCTGTTTGTTCACGATCGCGCAAAACGGACACGATTCCATCGTCGTCACCTCGCATAACGGACATTTTATCACCGAGCAGGCCATTCCGACAATAGCCTTTCAGAAAAAACTTTTTATTTTTTCATCATTCATCGGTCAGAATGCCGTTTTTTATCGATTTTACTGTTATTCTTCTCAATTCGTTATAAAAAGTTCCTGCACCCGGTCGAAACTCCAGATATTCCCGAGTGTACCCCTGAGAGCGCCCGCGCTTTTCGCCTTCGAACAGAACTTCGACTTCGCGGCCTCCCCAGCGCTCAGCTTCACGCTGCAGCGACGCGGAAGCGGCTGCTTTCAGCCGAGCCATCCGGTCGAGGGCCGTATCGCGGTCGATCTGCCCCGGCATCACCGCTGCCGGCGTGCCCGGACGGGGCGAATAGCGAAACGCGTGAACGCGTCCGATCCGCGCTTTTTCAAGCAGCGACAGCGTGTTGCCAAAAGCTGCCTCAGATTCCTGCGGAAAAGCGCACATCACATCGGTGGAGATATGAAGATCCTCGCCCAGGGCCCTTCGCAGACGCGCGACAAGATCGAGATAATCCGCAGCCGTGTGCCCGCGCCTCATGCGCGCCAGGACGCCGTCGTCGCCCGACTGCACGGGCAGGTGAAGATGACGGCAGAAGATCTTTGACTCAGCCAGCGCTTCAAGCAGATCGTCGCCGATGCAGAACGGTTCGAGCGAACCGAAGCGCAGGCGGGAAACGCCCCCGACCTGCCCCAGCGCACGGATGAGCTCCGCGAACGATTCGCCGCTGTCGCGTCCGAACAGCCCAAGGTGCACGCCGGTGAGGATCAGCTCATACTGACCTTTTTCCGCACAGCGGCGCGCTTCTGCAAGGATGTCTGCCACGGGCCGGCTGACGGACGGGCCGCGGCGCGCGGGGACGACACAGTAGGAACAGTTGTGATCGCATCCGTCCTGCACTTTGATGAAAGCCCGGCCGTAATAAGGCGACTGCTCAAGCCGCAGTTCATCCCAGTGGCGCCCCATGCGCCCGCGCATCGTCGCGATGCCTTCGGGGCGGGACGACAGCCACAAAGCGACCAGTCCGGGGATCTCCGATTTGTAGCGGTTGCCGATCAGCAGATTGACGCCGATCTTTGCGGCGTTCTTCTCCGCAGCCCCCTGCGCCCAGCATCCGCAGGCGACGAGGCAGGCATCAGGACACTCGCGGCGGAAGCGGTGAAGCAGCTGCCGACTCTTGCGGTCGGCGATCGCTGTCACTGAACAGGTCACGACGATCGCCGCGTCAAACGGCGCTTCATCCACGACCGAGGCGCCGCAGCGCTCAAACTCGCAGCTCAGCGCCTCAGCCTCCGCCAGATTGGTGCGGCAGCCGAGAGCCTGGATCAGCACGCGGCACCCCGCCAGAGTCAGATCAGATCTTTTCTGCTGCAAGTCCGCACCAGTCGTCAAAGTGCACCTCGTCGATCAGCCGCAGGCCATTCTGCTCCAGCAGAGCCTTGAACTGCTCGCCTTCGGCGTTCACCATTCCCGAGAAGATCGCCCGCCCGCCGTCGTTGAGAACAGCTGCCACGTCGGGCAGCAGGGCCTTGTTGGGTTCAAAGAGGATATTCGCCATGAGCAGATCGACTTTGTGGTCAAAGCCTTTGAGCAGGTCGCCGACGGCGATGTCAAGCTTTTCCTGCGGCAGGCCGTTCAGCTCCAGCGTGTTGCGCACCGCTTCGTCCACGACCGAGGGATCAAGATCGCGCGCGTATGCGATCGCCGCGCCCATTTTCAGCGCCGCGATGGACAGGATCGCCGAACCGCAGCCGATATCGGCCACAGCGTCGCCTTTTTTCAGATAGCGCTCAAGCAGCGTGAGCACGGCCTGGGTGCTTTGATGATAGCCGGTCCCGAATGCCGAGCCCGGATAGATGAACACGGGAAGCCGGCCCGATTCTTCCTTTCCGGCGTGCCATGGGGCCATGACCACGAGATGCTCGCCCACGTTCAGCGGAGGGAACGCATCCATCCACTCAGTATGCCAGGGACGGTTTTCGATCTTGCCCATGTCGCTGATCGTCACGCCGTCCAGAGGCTCCAGATAGGTGTTCAGCACCTTGAGCCATTCGCCAAGGTCCTGATTGGCACGATAGTACACCTGAAGATCGACGGAGTCGCCGCGGCTGGTCGTGAGCGATCCGATGCAGCCGGAATCCTCAGCGACCGAGCTGAGCGCGTCTTCCATCCCGGCAGGGCCGCTCAGCGTGATATACCACCAGAAATCATCAGTTTTTGGCATAAATTACCCCTCCCGCCCTCAAAACGATTTCCCCGCTATTATATCATCAGCGTTCCCAGGCGGCAAAATCCGCGCGGCAGAAGCTGTTTTACACGACTGTGTTCGTGAGGCGGCCGATGCCCTCGATCTCGCAGACGACAACGTCGCCCTTTTTAAGGAAGCGCGGCTTTTCCATGCCCATCGCGACGCCCTTGGGCGTGCCCGTGGCGATGATCGTGCCGGCTTTCAGCGTCACGCCCTGCGAGAACTGCGAGACGATCTTGGCGATGCTGTGGATGAGCATGTTCGTATTGGCGTCCTGACGCACTTCACCGTTCACCGAGCTGGTGATGCGCAGCGCCGGGGGGAAATCGAACTCGTCGGCCGTGACGATGCAGGGGCCCATCGGGTTGAAGCCGTCCAGACTCTTGCCAAAGTACCACTGCACATGGCGGTTCTGCAGATCGCGGGCGGTCACGTCGTTGAGCACCGTGTAGCCGAACACGTAATCGCGGGCGTTTTCCATCGACACGTTCTTCGCGTCGCGGCCGATGATCACCGCCAGTTCAACTTCGTAATCGAGCTGCTCCGTCAGGTCCTCGTGCGCGGGAATGCCTTCGCCGTCGCCGGGAGCATAGCTGACGCGCTTGGAGAAGTACACCGGCCAGCCTTCCTTCGAAGCAAAGGCCGCGCTGAAGCTGCGGGCCTCGTTAGCGTGAGCCAGATAGTTCAGCCCCAGGCAGAGCACGTCCTGCTTCGGCTCGGGGATCGGCGAGAGCACGCGCACACCCTCCAGCGGCAGACGCGCTGAAGCGTCATACGCGCCCTCTGCCAGTTTTTTCAGCTCCGCGGGTGAGGCTTTTTCGATCAACTCGTTCATCGAAACATAGGGCAGCCCGAACGCCGAAACAGGGACGAGAGCGCCGTCGCGCAGCACGCCGACTTCCGGCGCGCAGGAATCGCATTTTTTAAACGTAAACAGTTTCATGGGCACAAACTCCTTTTTCATGAGAAATTTGGAACTCTGCGCACAGAATAGGAGATTCGCGAAGAAAAAGCAAGTCCAAAATGCCGGTCGGCGGTCATGCTTCTTTTATCGACCTGTTTGAGATTTTTACAGGTTCAGATTATACTTGGACTCATTGGGCAAAGGAGGGTTGCACATGGAAATCAGAGTGCTGCGGTATTTTGTGGAGATGGCCCGCGAGGGCAGCATGACGCGCGCAGCAGAGCGGCTGCACATCACACAGCCGACGATGTCGAAGCAGCTCCACGAGCTGGAGGATGAGCTTGGGCAGAAGCTCTTCACGCGTTCCAACTACAGCGTCCGCCTCACCGATGCCGGTCTTCTCCTGCTGAGGCGAGCGCAGGACATCCTCGACATGGCTGACAAGACGCAAGCGGAATTTCGCGCCTACGATGCCGGCATGGGCGGCGTCGTCTCCGTCGGCAGCCCCGAGTCGGATTCGTTCAAATACTTCGCGCGGGCCGTGAAGCGCGTCCAGTCCCGCTGTCCGCGCATCCGCTTCGACGTGCTCAGCGGCGACAGCGTTCACGTGACTGACCGGCTCGACCGCGGCCTGCTCGATTTCGCAGCCGTCATGGACCGCGTCGATGAAAACAAATACAACTTTCTCGAACTGCCCGCGTTCGACAGCTGGGGACTGTTCATGCGCCGCGATTCGCCGCTGGCGAAGAAAAAACACCTCACGCTCGACGACCTTTTCGGCGTGCCGCTGATCGTCTCCAGCCAATGCCTCGTGCAGGATTTTCCGCGCTGGTTCGGCGACCGGCTGGAGCGTCTGAATATCGTCGCCACCTACAATCTTTTTTACAACGGTGCAGTCATGGTGCGCGAAGGTCTGGGCTGCGCCGTCTCATACGACAAGCTCGCCCATACGGGAAGCGGCAGCGGCCTGTGCTATCGCGAGATCGAAGGGCTGAACCGCTCGCAGATGTTCATCATCTGGAAAAAGCATCAGCTCTTCTCCCCCGCCGCCGAGATGCTGCTTGAAGAGCTGAAAAGCGAGTTCGGCAAGACAGCATCACAAGAAAACGAATAGCAAACAGCCGGCCGGGGATGCGGACATTGATACGCATCCCGGACCGGCTTCGCTGTTATCATTATGCTAAAAGAAGCGCTGATTAAATCCCCTTATGCGGTATTTTAACCAGCGCACAGGAAACCTGAGAAAATGCGTCAGATCCGAAGAAACCTGCCCGCAAGGGGCTTCGAAGGCGTACTTCCGTACGGCGGAGAAGCCCCTCGGGCAGCGTTTCGCAGGAGATGACGTATTTTATCAGTGTTTCCTTAACAAAGCGGCACGGTCAGACTGCCGGTGGGCATCAGCGCGACCGTGGCGTCGGCGCCGGTCATCTTTTCGGCAAGCTTCAGCGCCTCATCGACGGAATCGACGGCGGCAGTGAAGAACAGATCCTTCGCCAGCGCGCGGTCAAGCGAAGTGACGAGGATGAAGTGCGCTTTTTTCATCAGCCTCGTGATCGCATAAGCTTTATGCTCGCCGATGACGAAACGCTTCGCCAGGTCGGCCTCGATCGCATCAGGGCTTTTCAGCCGGCGGCAGGTCTCTTCCAGGACCTTGCTGCCGCTGCCCTCTTCGCATTCGGCCAGCAGCACCACGCAGCCGCCGTCGCGCACAGCCAGCACCGCGTTGTCCATCGTCTTCTGCATCTGATAGACATTGATGTCCTTGGGCCAGCCGCCGCAGCTGGCGATCACGATATCCGCCTTCTTCTCGATCGGCACGCCGTAGACCTGATCGACAAACGCGCATGCTGCTTTATGGGCTGCACGCCAGTCGCCGGCAAACATCTTCAGGAAACGGTGCTGCGCGTCGAGCACGCCGTTGAACAGAAAGACACTGCGTCCGGCCGCCCACATCGCGACAGCCTCCATCTGATCGTCATAGACAGGGTTGCCTTCCGCCTTGCCCAGGCCGGAACGGGGATCGCGCATAAAGCTGTGATTGTGCCGGATCGATTCCATCGCCGCGCAGCCGGGGAAGACGGCCTTGCGCCCGCCGCCGTAGCCGCTGAAAAAATGATGCACGATCGTCCCCGTGAGGATGACGTGCGTGCTGCGGCAGAGGCGCTTGTTGATCAGCACGGGAGTGAAACGGCTCGTCGCGCCGAAATATTCAAAATCAGCCGGCACGTTTGCGTCGCTGTTGTACATTTTCAGCCGGGAAGCGACGTTTTCGCCGACGGCCGCGCGCATCTCTTCCGGCGTCATCAGACGGTGCGTGCCGAGGGCAAAGACGATCTGCATGTTTTCATCAGGCACGCCGAGGCGGTTCAGCTCGTCAACAAGCACCGGCATAAAGTCAAAGCTGTTGGCCACACGGGTGGGGTCATTGCAGATGAACGTGACCGTGTCGCCCGGCTTTACGCGCTCCGCCAGCGGCTCACAGCCGATGGGATGAGCGATCGCTTCCAGCACGGCCGCTTTCACGTCTTCAAGCGGCGGGAATTCGGGCATTTCGATCGTTTTAATGACGCGGTTCTCGTCGAGCGCAAACGTTTTTTCCCCGCGGCCGTAGGCGAATGAGTATTCTTTCATCATTGTCGACCTCCTGCATTGCCTGCAAACAGGCATATCATCAACGCAAAATTACCGGACCCCGCTGCTTTTGTCAAGGAAATTTCGTTTCGGAACGAAAAAAACGTAGTGCGCTCGGAAGGACGCTTTTTAATTTTTGGTATACAACATAAAAAGCAGGCGTTTAATATTTTTTTGGTGCCTCAGAGGGATACGGCGATTGGGAGCACGCCCCGAGTCTGCGGGATAAATCGCCGAATCATCGGCTTTTATTCAAATAATCCGGGCCATTTGAACTCATCAAATCGCCGCGCTTGCTCACATCGTTTGCAGCCGTTTTATATCGGCCGTCCCTGCGGGGTATTTGCTTTTCTATTCAGAAACAGGATGAAACAGACCGCAGCCGCTCCGCCATATCGAAAGCGGGAGCGCCAAACGGCGCCGCAGCCCCGGCCGGCAGTCCAAAGTCATACAGTTTCTCGTTAAAGCGGCTCACGTCTTTTTAAGGAGACACTGATTTAATGAGCTCGATGAGCCGCCAGGGGATTTCGTCGAGTGGCGCGAACGAAGCGAAGAGGCATAGCGGGCTATGTTGATGAGCTTCGCGAGCAGCCAATCGGCGAAAGCTCCGGCGGGGCGCGGGCGAATTAATCAGCGTTTCCTTAACAAAAACAAACGCACATCAAAAGCAGCGCGTCCCGGCAAAAAATCCGGAACGCGCTGCTTTTTCATTACTAATTACTCATTACTAATTATCTTTACAGGTCCCATCTCAGCGTGGCGTTCACTGCCACATCCTTCTGGCCGCTGCTCAGCAGTGCGTTCACGCCCAGGCCCAGGGTGAGGTTGTTTCGCTTGGCGTCGAGGCCTAACGAAGCGCGGAAGTTACTCTTGTCCGTCAGCATCTGCGTGCTGCGCGTCGCGCTGCCGCCGGAGAGTGTCGTTTCGCGGATGTTCATGGCTCTGTCGCCGCCGGCGTACACGTAGGCCAGTTCAACGCTGGGCTTGATCTTCCAGCCCTTTTTCGTCGTCATGGGCGTCCAGTCGAACTTCACTCCCAGCGGCACGGTCCACTGGCTCACGCTCTCGCCGCCGATCGTCGACCAGTCGGCGCCGTTTTTGCGCACGGTCAGGTCGTCCATGCTGAAGTGACTGTAGCGCACGCCGACGAACGGCTTGATGTTGACGCGAGCACCGGGGCGGCTCGCGTTGAACCACGCCGTGCCGCCGACGGTGAAGACGCGGCTTTTGCCCTTACGAGCGCTGTAGTAATCGCCGCCGTCGGTGCTGTCGTAGTCGTCGCTGTGCCAGTTGTAGCCGATGTCTCCGGTGAGGGTGACGTTGCCGCGGGCGATGGGCTTGGCGCCGTACAGGCTGACGCCGATGTGCTTGCCGTCGCTGTCACTGCCGTCGAATTTGCCCCGGCCGCGCCCTTCGGTCTTGCCGAGGTTGACAGCCAGTCCGGCAACGCCGGTGCCGAACTGTTTGTCGGCGCCGATGGTGACGCCGTAGTTTTTGAACTTCATATCGGCGCTGTCGTTATCGACGCGGGCATGGCTGTACCAGGTGCTTGCCCACACGCCGCCCACTTTGCCCCGCTCCATGGGCATGAAGCCGTTGGCAAAGCTCATGACGTTCGCAGGTGCGTTCAGCAGGCCAAAGGCGCGCATCTGGCCCTGGTTGCCGACGTTCATGGCGTTGCGCAGGGATTGCCCGGCGGTGAGGATGAAGGGCACGCGGCGTTTTTCGGGTTCAGGCTCGGGTTCAGGTTCGGGTTCAGGCTCGGGCGTGGGCGTCGGTGTAGGATTGTCGGGATCCTTTTTCCCGCCGCCTTCTTCCTGTTTCTCGCCGCCCTCTTCCTGTTTCTCGCCGCCTTCTTCCTGCTTCTCCTCCTCGGGCTTTGTGACCTTGACGCTGACGCTGCTGTCATCGCTGAGCACGGCGTAGGTCACGGTGTCGTCGTCTTTCTTCGCCGAGCCGCTGACGTTCTCGTTGGCCCAGACGCTTTCGACCTTCGCGAACGAGGCGGCGATCGGGTACTCGTTGCCCGCTGCGTCGCCGATCAGCTCCAGTTTCGCGGCGCTGTCGATGGTCAGGGTCGCCGAGTCGCTGCCGGCGAGGGCGACGGCCGTGCCGAGCTTGTTAAGGTCCACGACCAGCGTGCCGCCCTCCTGCACGAACGCGCCGATGGTGAGCGTCTGCTCAAGGGTCAGTTTCGTATCCGATCCGGAGAGGAGGCCTCTGTTCGCACTGATCTCCTTGGCGAAGAGGATGCTGCCGCCGGTCATGTTCAAGTCGCCGGCCACGGTCAGCGTGCCGTCGCCGGTGAACTTGTATTCGCCGCCGGTCACGTACATCTCGGCCGGGTTGAGGTCGCCGCTCAGCGTCACGGTCTCGGCCGCGGAGTTCGCGGCAAATCTGACGATGTCGCCCTGGTAGAACACGTCGGGCTTCTGCGTGTCGTCGTTCGTCCAGCCGTTCACGTCGCCCTTGATCACCCAGGCGCCGTTATTGCCGCCGGCCCATTTCAGCGAGGCGGGGCTCCACGTCAGGGTCAGTTTCTTCACCGTCTCAAAGTCGGCGCTGACGGCCGCCAGTTCGCCGCCGTCGAGCGTGATGTCGCTGCTCGCGATCTTGCCGTTGCGGTAATTGTCCGTCTTCGGTGCGGCGAACGAGCCGCCCGGCGTCAGGGCCACGACCGCGAAGTCGGCCGACTTCTCGCCCGCGCGGCTTGCCAGATCGGTGGGCAGGTTGGTCAGCACCAGCGTGGCGCCGCCGAGATCGACGCTCGTTCCGGCGAACGCCGCCAGATCAGCGGCCTTCGTGGCGGCGCTGTGCTCCACGCCGTCCAGCTCCAGGTCGCCGCCGCTGACGATGATCGTACCGACCGTCCGAGGCGCTTCTTCAGATTCGTCCTCGCCGCCGTCACCGTTATCGTTATCGTCGCCGCCACCGTTATCGTCGCCGTCGCCGTTATCGTTGCCGTCGCCGTCCAGTCCTTCATCGGGATCCTGTCCTTCGTCCCACTCTTCGTCCTCGTCGTCGCCGTTAAGGCTCACGGCCGCGAGCGAGGCGCCGGGCGCGACGCGCAGCGTGCCGTTCACGGTGATGTTGCCGTTCTCCACAAAGACAGTGTCACTTGCCGTGGCGAACTCGACGCGCTGAGCCGTCAGCGTCACGTCGCCACCATCCGCGTAGATCGCGCCGCCGCGGGCCACGGCAGTTGCATCCGTGCCCTCGGCCGCAGCCGTGACGCTGTTGCCTTCGAACATGATCGTGCCGCTTTCGGCCGTCAGCGTCACGTCGCCGTCGGAATAAAGCGCTCCGCCATAGGCGGCAGCATACGGCTTCTCACCCTTGGCCGTCGCCGACGCCTTATTGCCGACGATCGTGATGTCGCGTGAAGAGGCCAGTGTCAGGTCCACATATGCACGGATCGCACCGCCCCGGGCATAGGCCGTTGAGCCGGTGGCCGTCACTTCGTTGCCCGACAGCGTCATGCTCCCCGCCGACGCAATGGTCACGTTATCGGCATAACTGACCGCGCCGCCGCAGGCGTCAGCGTAGGCACCTTCATTGGTCATCGTGGCTTCTGCCGTGTTGGCCTCGAGCGTCATATCGCCCGATGACGTCAGGCTCACCGAGCTGCTCGCGTAGATCGCACCGTAGGCGTTAACTTCGCCCGATCCCGTGGCCACTGCCCTGTTGCCCTTCACGATGATCTCGCCGGCAGAGATCTGCTCGATGCTGTTTTGGGCCTTCAGCGCGCCGCCATTGGCTTCGGTGCCGATCCCGCCGGTTGCCGTGACGTCGTTGCTCTGCAGGGTGATCGAGGCGCCGCTCAGCCGGATGTCGCCGTTTATTGAATAAACAGCACCGCCAGCATACGCCATGGCCCCCCCGTCTCCCGACGTGACCGAGGCTGTGGCGCTGTTGCCCTCGATCCTCACCGCACCGTCGGCGGACAGAGTAACGCCGAAGGCTGCTCCAACTGCACTGCCTTTAGCCCGAACGTCGCCCGCGCCCTTCGCCTCCGCAGTGTTCTCCTTCACGATGATATCGCCGGCGGATGTGAAATTGACCGAGCCGCCGATGAGGACCTCATTCTCTTCATCGTCCCAATACGACTCCCCCTCGGCATACACCGCGCCGCCGTGTGCGTCGGCACCGCCGCCGGCAGCGGTCGCCGTGAGACGGTTGCCGCTCAGCGTGATCGCGTCTTTGGCTGTCAGCGTGACGTCGCCATAAGCGTAGACCGCGCCGCCGTAGCCCTGTACGCTCGCGCCCTCAGCGCCAGTCACGGTGACACTGTTGTCTTCGAGCGTGACCGCGCCCTTGGCGGACGTCAGCGTCACACTGGCGGGGGCATCTGAGTAGCCATACGCGTTGATCGCGCCGCCGCCTATGACGGTATCGCTATCTTCGTCTACGCTCGCCGCGGTGACGATGTTGCGGCTGAACGTGATCCCGGTGTCGGCGGACAGGGACACGAAGGGCCTCTCTTCATCTTCGGGAAAGAGCATAATCGCACCGCCCGCCGCCACGTCGCCGCTGGCGACGTTGTCGCTGAAGAGGATCGCGCCGTCCTTGGCCGTCAACGTCACACCGGTCGCGCAGATGGCGCCGCCCAGGGCTTCCATACCCTCGGCCCTGTTGCCGCTGAACTCGATCGCGCCGTTCGCCGCTTCCAGCGTCACACTTCCCATCATGATCGCGCCGCCCATCGCATCCGAATATTCTTCGCCGCTGGCGCTGGCCGAGTTGTTGCTGAACGTGATCCCGCCGTCTTTGGCCGTCAGCGTGGCTGTCTGCACCTCACCTTCGGTGATGCCGATCGCGCCGCCCACAGCGAAGTCGCCGGAGGCGACGGCGTGGTTGTCGCTGAACTCGATCGACTTGGCCGTCAGCGTCACTTCCTCCGCACCGATCGCGCCGCCTCCAACTCTTTCGCCGCTGGCCGTGTTGCCGCTGAACGTGATGCCGCCGACGGCATCCAGCGACACGGCGCCTTCCGCATAGACCGCGCCGCCCAAGGCGAAGCTGCTTGCGCCTTCAGCGCGGTTGTCCTGTATGATGACGTCGCCGCCGGCGGACAGCGACACGTTTTCTCCGGCATAGACCGCGCCGCCGTAGACATTGTAGCCGCTGGCCGCGTTGTTGTTGCTGAACGTGATGTCGCCGCCGGCAGACAGTGTCACCGCTTGTTCGGCCATGACCGCGCCGCCGCGGCCGCCTCCCTCGACGGCCGTACTGACCGCGTTGTCGCTGAACTCGATGTCGCCGCCGGCCGTCAGGTCAACCGAGGCGCCCGACGAGATCGCGCCGCCCTCGACATTATGTCTTGCGGTCGCGGCCGTGTTGCCGCTGAACGTGACCGCTTTGTCAGCCGAGAGAGTGACCGCCCCGTACGCACTGATCGCGCCGCCGGCGGCACCATAATCGCCGCTGGCCGCGTTGTCGCTGAACGTGACCGCTTTATCAACCGACAGAATGACCGCCCCGTCCGCAAAGAACGCGCCGCCGACGGCACTGCCGCCTGCGCTTTCGGCGCGGTTGCCCTGAATGATGAGGTCGTCTCCGCTCAGCGTGATGCCGCCCTGCGCTGCCGACAGCGCGCCGCCGTAGACGTTCCCCTGGGCGTTCGTGGTGATGTTGTTGCTGACCGGCTCGGTGATCACTGCCGGGCCGATCACGTCGGCGCTCCACGCCGCGCCGCCCTCGCCCTGCAGCGTGTTGCCGGAAAGGCTGTCCGCCTTGCCGGCCCACGCCGCCCCTCCCGCCAGCAGCACGGCCGAAAGCGCCAATGCCGCCGCGCGGCGGGCAGAGGCGGAACGAGCGGAACAAACGTTCTTTGTGGTGATTGGTTTCATTGTGCGTAAACCCCCTTCAATTATGAGTAATTAGGAATTCGGAATTCGTAATTGAAAAGCCAAACCCAAAACCGTAAAACCTAAAACCAAAGACACAATCTAAAAGCAAAACCAAAAGCAAAAACAAAACCTAAAAGCAAATTCAAAATCGTCAACACGAAGACACAAAGACGCGAAGAAAAAATAAAAGGAGAAAGGCGTTTTTTCTTTGTTCGTTTTTTCCTTTGGGCCTTTGGTCTTTGTGCTGAGGTTTTGAATTAAAACTCAACCCCGCGTGCTGTAAATGGCGCGTGTACTGTCCTTTTTGCGAAAAAGAGAGACTTTTACCCGAGAACCGAGAACCGAGAACCGAGAACCGAGAACCGAGCGACTTGATATTCATCATACTTGATTCCCCTTTCTTTAAAACCTGTGTGCCTTGCGCCGCTGCGAAATCATCCCTTGTCCGCACGCAAAAATACGCTGAAACTTTTAACTTATTCAGGCTTAAAATAAGTTAAGCTAATTCTATCATATCTTTTCCGTTTTGAAGTCACCCTTAAGGGGTGATTGTTGTTTTTGCTATGTAAAAATGAGCAGGTCCGAAACGTCCGGGCATGATTCGTTACGATTACCCTATCACACCATTTTTGATTTGGCGTCACCCTTAAGGGGTGATTTTTTTGTTGATATGCAAAAAAAGAGCAGGTCCGAAACGTTTGCTCGTCTCGGATCTGCTCTTTTTTGCATTTTTCACGACTGTCGAACAGCATCGCGCGCGTCTTTCGGCGCTGTAAAACGGCTCAAAGGAACAAAATACGGCATCACTCGTGCAGCAGCTCGTAGCCGTGGGCGCGCAGCTCCATGTCGATGTCGTCGACGTGCTGGGCGTTGCGGGTTTCGAGCGTGACGTGCACGAGGCAGTGGCCGATGTCGGTGTGGCGCTCCTCGCGCTCGTGGGTGATGTCGAGGATATTTGCGCCGGTGCCGGCGACGATCTTGAGGAGCTGCACGAGGCTGCCGGGCTTGTCGACAACGCGCGCGCAGATGCGGGTCATGCGGCCTGACTTTGACAGGCCGCGGGCGATGATGCGCGACAGCATGGTGGTGTCGACGTTGCCGCCGGAAACAAGGCAGACGGTCTTTTTGTCGGTCACGTCGACTTTGCCGAACATGACGGCGGCCACGGGAGTGGCGCCCGCGCCTTCGGCGACGGTCTTCTGATCTTCCATCAGCTTGAGGATGGCGGTGGCGATCTCGTCGTCCTTGACGGTGACGATCTCGTCAACGTATTTTTCGCACAGCTCAAACGTCTTGTCGCCGGGCATTTTCACAGCGATGCCGTCGGCGATGGTGCTCACTTCGGGCAGCTTGACGGGTTTGCCTTCCTTGCGGCTGGCGTACATGCTGGCCGCTCCCGCAGCCTGCACGCCGATGACGCGGCAGGAGGGCTTGACGCTCTTGATGGCGCAGGCGACGCCCGAGATCAGTCCGCCGCCGCCGATGGGCACGACGACCTGATCGGCTTCGGGCAGCTGCTCCAGGATCTCGAGGCCGATGGTGCCCTGCCCGGCCATGACGTACTCGTCGTTGAAGGGATGGGCAAACGTATAGCCTTTTTCGCGCACCAGACGCTCGGCTTCGGCAGCCGCATCGTCGTATACGCCAGGGACGAGGACGACTTCGGCGCCATAGTTCTTGGTGGCTTCGATCTTGCTGATGGGCGCAGCGGCGGGCATGCAGATGACGGATTTGATGCCCAGTCTCGTAGCGCTGAGGGCGATGCCCTGCGCGTGGTTGCCGGCGGAGCAGGCGATAACGCCGCGCTCACGCTCCTCAGGGCTGAGGGAGCGGATCTTGTTGTACGCGCCGCGCAGTTTGAACGCGCCGGTGAGCTGCAGATTTTCCGACTTGATGTAGACGTTGCGGCCGAGGCTCTTGGCCGGAGTCAGCGGAGTAACGCGGGCGACGCCTTTCAGGGCTTCCTGTGCGTCTTTGATCATGTCCAGTGTCAACATCGACAATCATCCTTTCGCGTGTTTGTTGGTGAACTCATCTTGATTATACACGTTTTGTACGAATTGTAACGTATCAATACGAACGGGGTTTTTCATATAAATTCTTCTTTCTTAAATATTTCGGCCTGACTTATTTTATTTCACGCATCCGGGATGAACTGCTCGCTGTCTACAGATATCGTCCTGTGGCGCTCTCCGGGCATTTCTTCACGTCTTCGGCCGTGCCGGAGACGACGATGCGGCCGCCTTCCGCCCCGCCGCCGGGGCCCATGTCGATGATCCAGTCAGCGTTGCGGATCACGTCGAGATCGTGTTCGATCACGATCACCGTAGCGCCGTTTTCGATCAGGTGCTGAAACACGCCGAGCAGGGACTGCACATCGAGCGGATGCAGCCCGATGGTGGGCTCGTCGAAGACGAAGACGGAGCCTTTCTGTCCCCGTCCCATCTCGCTCGCCAGCTTGAGGCGCTGTGCCTCGCCGCCTGACAGGCTGGGCGTCTCCTCCCCCAGCGTCAGGTAGCCGAGGCCGAGGTCGCGCAGCACTTCCAGGCGTCCTTTGACAAGTTTGAGATCAGCGCAGGCTTCGAGCGCGTGCTTGACATCCATCGCCATCAGCTCCGGCAGCGAGACGGGCTCGCGGCCTTTCGCCGCGCGGCGGATGGAGAACGCCTCTTTGGCGTAACGGCTGCCGCGGCAGTCGGGACACGGGATGTCCACATCGGGCAAAAACTGCACGTCGAGGCTGATCGAGCCGGTGCCGTCGCAGGTGGGGCAGCGCAGCCGGCCTGTGTTGTACGAAAAGTCGCCGGCTTTCCAGCCGCCCGCTTTCGCATCAGGAGTGCGGGCCCAGACTTTGCGAAGCTCGTCATGGACGTTGGCGTAGGTGGCGACGGTCGATCTTACGTTGATGCCGATCGGCGTCGCGTCGATCAGCTTGGCCTGCGTCACGCCGGGCGCTTCGACAGCGCGCACATGCGCGGGCAGCGCCGCACCGGCGATCCGTGCCTGCAGCGCTGGGATGAGGCTTTCGAGGATCAGCGTGGTCTTTCCCGAACCGGACACTCCGGTGACGACGGTCAGCCGCCCCATGGGGATATCGGCTTCAAGAGGCTTGACGGTGTGGATCGCTCCGCACGACAGATGGATGCGCCCCAGCTCAAACATTTGATCCCGGGCAGCCCGGGCGCGCACGAGTGTGTTCGCCTGATCGGAAAAGAACGGCCCGATGCGCGACGCCTGGTTTTGCGCCAGTTCGGCAACGGTCCCCTGGGCGATGACGCGGCCGCCGTCGGCTCCGGCTTCGGGTCCCATCTCGATCATCCAGTCGGCTTCTTTGAGGATCTGCAGGTCGTGATCGACAAGCACGACGGAGTTGCCGTCGGCTACCAGATCGCGCATCACGCCTTTCAGGCCTTCGATATTGGAAGGATGCAGGCCGATCGAGGGCTCGTCGAGCACATACAGCACGCCGGTGGTGCGGTTGCGCACAGCGCGGGCCAGCTGCATCCGCTGCCGCTCTCCGGTGGAAAGCGTGGAAGCGGCGCGGTCGAGCGTGAGATAACCGAGGCCGAGGTCCATCAGGCGCCTGGCCGTACTCAAAAATGCCTCGCAGATGCTGTTCGCCATGGGGCGCATCTCTTCCGGCAGCGACGCCGGGACGCCCTTCACCCAGCCGATCAGCTCAGTGAGCGACTTTTCACACGCCTGCGCCAGCGAGATGCCGCGCAGCAGCGGCGCGCGGGCCGCGTCGGACAGGCGCGTTCCGCCGCAGTCGGGGCAGACGCCCAGTTTCAGGAACTTTTCCACGCGCTTCATGCCCTTTTCGTCCTTCACTTTGGCGAGCGCGTTTTCGACCGTGTAGACGGCGTTGAAATAGGTGAAGTCCAGCTCACCTGCGGTGTCGGTGGATTTTGATTTATAAAAGATATGCTTTTTCTCGGCCGGTCCGTGGAAGACGATATCGCGCTCCCGTTCGGTCAGCTCGCGGAACGGCACGTCAGTTCTGACGCCCATTGCGCGGCAGACGTCGGTCATCAGCGACCACATCAGCGAGTTCCACGGAGCGACGGCGCCTTCGTCGATCGTCAGGGACTCGTCCGGGACGAGGGTCGATTCGTCCACGGCACGGACCACACCGGTGCCGTCGCAGGTGCGGCACGCGCCCTGACTGTTGAAAGCCAGCTCCTCAGCGCCGGGGCCGTAAAAATGAGCGCCGCATTCCGGGCAGATCAGTTCCTGCTCGGCCGCCACGCTCAGCGACGGCGGCACATGATGTCCGTTGGGGCAGCGATGGCTGCCCAGGCGCGAGTACATCAGGCGCAGGCTGTTGAGCAGCTCCGTCCCTGTGCCGAACGTGCTGCGGATGCCCGGCACGCCGGGACGCTGATGCAGTGCCAGCGCAGCAGGAACGTAAAGCACTTCGTCAACGCTGGCGCGGGCCGCCTGCGTCAGCCGCCGGCGCGTGTAGGTCGAGAGCGCTTCAAGATAGCGCCGCGAGCCCTCGGCGTAGAGCACGCCGAGCGCCAGCGACGACTTTCCCGAGCCCGAAACTCCGGCAATGCCGGTGATGCCGCCAAGCGGCACGTCCACGTCGATGTTTTTCAGATTATGCACTCGCGCGCCCCGCACGAGGATCTTCTGCGGCGCGTGTTCACTTCTGTCCATGACTGTTCTCCGTTCAGTTTTACGAAAAATATTCGCGGCGCGTGCCGCCGCAATAAGTCAAGTTTACCACATCCCGATTATTTTCGGGCGTTCAGTCACGTGCTCCACTTGTTCTGCCCCAACTGGCCGCAAAAAGATCCGCCGTCCGGCTCCTGAGAGCCAAACGGCGGATCTTTTTTCATACTAAGGCGCGATTAAAATGCTCATCGCGCGGTCACGCCCAAACCGGACGTGACGGTCGGCGCCTCACAGCGGCAGGCGCGTCGAAAAACAGTATCACAGCACTTTTGCCAGTACCTGAACGAGCAGCGAGCGCAACGCGGCCGTCCGCTTCGGCGAAGGCGGCTCATTGTCGAGCGCTTTTACCTGTTCGAGCAGAGGCAGGAGCGGCGACAGCTTTTCCAGCGGCAGCGCGTCGGCGTCGTATTTGAGCAGCAGGCTGCCCGTCGCCGCGTTGAGATCGGCCGACTGCACGCCGGGGATCGCCGACATCGCGCCCTGGAGCATCGCCGCCGTCTCTCCGTCGCGCAGCAGCGAGCTGCGCAGACGGATCCGCCCGGGGACAAAGCTCTCAACGATGCCCATAGCCGCGCCTCCCGCCGTCAACGGGCGTCATGCTGAAAAGACTGGTCCCCAGCGTGAACGAATTGTGAAGCAGCGCCGACAGGGCCGGGCTGAGGATGCCGCCCACGCCCAGCAGGATGATCGCCGTGTTGACGCCAATGATGGCGGCATGATTGCGCCGTATGCGCGTCATCGCGCCAGCGCTGAGACGACGCGCATACGGCAGCTGCGCGATGCCGCGGTCGTACAGCACCACGTCGGCCACCTCGCGGGCAATGTCGGTGGCGCTGCTCATCGAGATGCCGACATCAGCGGCCGCAAGTGACGGACTGTCGTTGATGCCGTCGCCGACCATGGCGATCTTCGCGCCGGCGCGCGAAAGCTCGCGGATCACGTCGATCTTTCCGGCGGGCAGAAGCTCGGCGCGGTACTCAGTAATGCCCAGCTGCGAGGCGACGTGAGCGGCCGTGTGCGCGTTGTCGCCGGTGAGCATGACGACGTTTTTCACGCCGAGGTCGCGTAGCTCCCGCACGACCTCGGCCGACTCGGCCCGCACAGGATCCTCGATGTAGATGACGCCGGCCAGATCGTCGCCAAGTGCCAGATAGAGCGTCGTCGCGCCGTGCGCTTCGTCCTCGATACGGCGTCTCACGCTCTCATCGCAGGCAATATGTTCGTCTTCAAAGATGAAATGCGCGCTGCCGATCAGCGCCTGACGTCCGCGCAGCTGTGAACGGATGCCGTGCGCGACCACGTATTGCAGCTCGGCATGTTCCTCTTCGTGGCGAAGTCCTTCGGCCTGCGCCTGACGGACGACCGCGCGCGCCAGCGAGTGCGGGAAATGCTCCTCCAGACACGCGGCAATGCGAAGCACTTCATCGCGCTCGTACCCCGGCAGGGCGACGACACGCGACACTGACGGCTGCGACACTGTCAGCGTGCCTGTCTTGTCGAACACGACGGTATCGACGGCGCTCAGGCTTTCGAGCGCGCGGCCGCCCTTGATGAGCACGCCGTGCCTGACGCCGCTCGACATGGCCGAAAGGATCGCAAGCGGCGTGCACAGCTTGATCGCACACGAATAATCCGCCATCAGCGCCGCCGAAGCGCGCTGGATGTTGCGCGTGAACAGCCAGATCAGACCGGCAAGCGCAAAGTTGTACGGCACGAGCGAATCAGCCATGCGCTCGGCGCGGAACTGAACGCCTGCCTTGCGGGCTTCCGACTCGTCGATCAGGCGTGCGATCTGATCGACGCGGGTGCCGCCCGACAGGGCCGTGACGCGCACGCACAGTTCGCCTTCCTCGATGATCGTGCCGGCAAAGACGCTTTGGCCGGCACGGCGCAGGACGGCCTCCGACTCGCCGGTCATCGACGCCTGGTTGACGGCGGCCTCTCCGGCAACGACCACGCCGTCGGCAGGGATCATCGTGCCCTGACGAACGACCGCACAGTCGCCCACGCGCAGCTCGCCGGCCGGGATCTCGCGCTCCGTGCCGTCTTCTTCACGCACCCAGACGGTGCTGATGTTCAGCCGCAGGCTGTCGCTGAGGTTTTCGCGCGACTTGCGGTGCGTCCACTCCTCCAGTTCATCGCCGAGGCGCAGCAGATACATCACCGTCGAAGCCGTCTTGAAATCCCCCTGCAGCATCGAAGTGCCGATCGCCGCGGCATCGAGCACAGAGACGTTGAGCCGGCCGTGACGGAACATGCTGTGCGCCGCGCTGCGGAAGTACGGCAGGGAACGAAAAACGGTGAGTACATGACGGACCGGCAGCGGCAGGAACGAGCGTCTTACAATGCGCTTCAGGGTGCCCAGCAGCACGTCGCCGAGGCCGGGCAGACGATTCTGCGAAGGGACCGCCGGCATCTGAGAAGCCAGCTCCCGGTAATAATCCGGCGTGAGGGCCTTCACCGTGAGCAGCACGCGCGCTCGAGCTTCCGGCTCGAACGTGATCAGGATGCTGCGCGTGCGCCAGGTGCTGACGGCACTTTTGATCCCCGGCTGCGTGCGCAGCAGCGCGTCGATAGCCGCGCTCTCGGCCGCCGTAAAGCGTTCGTCGGCGCGCAGCCGCAGACGGCCGGGCAGTTCATGGACAATAGAATAATTCATGGCAAAAAGAAAAGGCGGGAGGCCCGAAGCCTTCCGCCTCTCTGCTCCTTCTAGCCGTTGACGGGCGCCTGCGCGGCTTTCGCCTCGGCGACGATATCCTCGGCCGATTCCTTGGCACGCGCGGCCATTTCCGCGACCTTCTCCTGGAGCTCAAGCCCCTTGCTCATCACCGCGACCGCAGCTTTTTTGGCCGTTCCGTTCTGGATCAGCGCGTAGGCGCCGGCACCGACAACGACGCCCGCCGCGAAAAGGCACAGTTTGCTTCCGTTGCTGTCAAACATAGAATACTCCTCCTTAAAATACATTATTTTGCAGTAAGACTTGCGTGACTGCATCATGAGACATATCCGTCTTCAACTATCAAAATAGTAGCACAAAATCAGTCTGTGTCAATAATTGCAGGGCTTTAATCTTTTTTCGTTCTGCGAAGCGGGACGACTTCCCGCGTTGTCTGTTCTCTGATTAGGAGCTGTTAATCGCTCATGGCCAGTGTTATTTGCGCGCGACGACGCAGAGCCAGCCGAGCTTCGGCCTGCGATCGACAGTGACCTGAGAAAAACCGGCCTCGCGGAGAAAACGCTCAAGCGCCGCTCCGTCGTAACAGTTCAAGCCGTCCACCCAGCGCCCCCAGTCGACGGGCATATCCTCGAGTCCTCCCGCCTCGTTTGAGATCATAAACACGCCGCCAGGCCGCAGTATGCGGACAACTTCGCAAAAACTTTCCAGAGGCCCCGGCCAGAAGTAGACCGTCTCAAAAGCCGTCGCCAGGTCGAACGAAGCATCTTCAAACGGCAAATCCGCAACGTTAGCCTCGACCACTGCGCAGCGCCCGGCGGCAATCTCTCGTTCTAGCTTTCGTTTTGAATGAGCGACGGACAGAGGGGAATAATCTGCGCCCGTCACGTGAGCCGAGGGAAACATCTCAAGCAGCTTTAAAGCGTTTGCGCCACTGCCGCAGCCCAGGTCGATGACTGTACTCGCCTTTACGCCGTCCAGATGCGACAGCCCCCAGGCGGAAAGCCACCTGTGGCCGAACGTCATGCCGCTGAGCATGATCTTTCCAAGCGTGCCTTTAGGGCGTGAGGCGTTGTTCAAAAATTTTTTCAGAATCCCCATTGCGTCCTCCTGTTCACGCGTTATGCCACGCGTTACCCACACTGATACAAAAGACAGGCGCGGTCTGTCTGGACAGTAGACAGCGCCTGCGCCTGCTCCCAAAGGATCAATCTTCTTCGGGAGGGACCGTCACGAAGCTCAGCGACGCAAAGACTTTGTCGCGCGTCGCTTTTGCCGTGGGCTTGTCATAGTTGTACGTTAGCTCCACGCCGATCACGTTGACGCCGCCGTTGGCGACCTTCAGTGCCGCCTTGCCCTCGGCATCGGTCTTCGCGAACACGGTGTGATGATTGACGACATCGGGGATGATATTGGTGTCGGGCATCGGCTTGCCGTCGTGCAGAAGCTGAACGACAAGCGGATCGCCCACTTTGAGCGTTGTCGGATCGGTCATCGGCACGATCTGGAACGGAAGCCCTTCGACCGGCTTTACTGCCTTCACGCTTTTGAAATAGCTGACGCCGTACTTCACCGCATGCGTGCCGACAGTCGAACCTTCGACCTGATCCATCGACGCGTTGTGCCACTTGCCGTCATTGCCGTTGCTCCAGTAGCCGTAATCGAACTCGACGGCTACGACAGCGACGTTCTCCGCGGGAACGATCGTGATGTGATCGCCGCCGTTCACAGACTCGACAGCCACTTTCCCCCACTCAGCATCATAGCCCTGAAGCTTCGTCACAGCCTTAGGATCATATGCGTTGTCCTTCGGGCCTTCGCCAAGCACCAGCTGCGTTTTGTCAAGACGGGGGGCAAACCACACACCGTGCGCGTTCGCACATCCCGCCGCAGTCACCGCCGCAAGAGCCGCCAGTCCAAAGAGCATATTACGTTTCATGCCAACCACCTCTGTCTAAAAAGTTTTCATCCGTAACGGATGAGTTTCAGCGTCAATTATAGCGGGGGCTTTTTAAATGAAAAGATTTCCGTAAGTTAGTTTTGTATAACTCATAAAAAATCAAATCTCTCCTTTGCCGCTCAGGATCGAAATATTCGCTGGACTTTTGCGAAAGGAACGCGCAAAACATAAAAATGCGGTACAATAGAAATGAATGTTATCGAAATCTAACTTCACGATTTTTCTGAGGGGAGGAGATCAAATTGTTGAGACGCTGCACCGCCGCAGCCGCCACCGCATTTAGGCTACTCAATCAAGTACGTGACAAGCGTCACCGCCGCGAAGAATCCCCTGGCTACGCGCGCTCGTTTTACGCCGGCTACGGCACGTCGCTCACTTGCGAGAACGTCTGTCCGGCCGGCATCCCCGTGTCCGAACTGGTCTCCCGCAGCATCACCGCCGCCATGGAAAGGCGGTTTTGATCAGATGGAGCTGAACTGGAACGCCGTCATCTTCGGCATCGCCTCGCTGTTCATCATGGGCGCGTACTACCCCGTCGTCATCTGGGGCGAATATTTTTTCAGCGAAAGGATCTGGCCCGTCTTTCTCGCTGCCGGTCTGGCCGCGATCGCCCTCTCAGCCGGCATGAGCGGCCTCTCCTGCTGGCTGACCGCCTTTTTCGGCGCGACCAACCTTTGGGCCATCGTCGAGATCAAAGAGCAGACACAGCGCGTGAAACAGGGCAAATACCCGAAGAATCCGAAACGAAACTATGAATAGTTCCACATGAAACATATACAAAAAATGACGAAGCGTTTTCTGGTATTTCGAAAAATCGCTTCGTCATTTGTTTGCGGCCCCAGGCTGATTTTTTTCTGCATTGTCACAAAACAGCTTTTTCATGGTATGATAGCAGAAAATCAAAATGTTGGAGGCTATATCCGTGAAAAACCGTCTTACTTTCATTGAAACGCTCTCCGTCACCAGTCTGCTCTTCGGCCTGTTCTTCGGCTCGGGAAACCTGATCTTCCCCGTGTCGCTGGGGCAGATGGCCGGCGCCAATGTCGGCGCGGCATCAGCCGGATTCCTCGTTACCGCCGTGGGCATGCCGCTGCTTGGCGTCGTCGCTCTGGGTCTGTCCAAATGCGACGGTGTGCGCGAGCTGAGCTCGAAAGTCGGCAGAGCGTACAGCATCTTTTTCACCTGCGCGCTCTATCTGTCGATCGGGCCGCTGTTCGTCGCGCCCAGATGCATCACGGTGCCGTTCGACGTGGGCGTGGTCCCCATGCTCCCCGCCGGCGTCAATCCCCGCCTCGCGCTGTTCGTCTTCTCGGCCGCCATGTTCGCCGCACTGCTGTGGTTCTCGCTTCGGCCCAGCGGCATCCTCACCTGGGTAGGCCGCGTACTCAATCCCATGCTGCTGGTCATGCTCGGATGGCTGATCGTCACCTCTCTGCTCAAGCCCATGGGTTCCGCCTCGGCGATCACGCCCGAAAAGGCTTACGCGGCCGGAGCATTTGCCCGCGGCGTGCTTGAAGGCTACAACACGATGGACACCGTCGCCGCGCTGGCATTCGGCATCATCGTCATCAACGTGATCCGAGATCTGGGCGTGAGCGATCCCGACGCGGTCGCCGCCAGCGTGATCAAAGCCGGCGTGTTCAGCTGCGCCTTTATGGGGCTGATCTACGTCGCGATGACGTATCTCGGCGCACAGAGCCGCGCCGTCTATCCATTGGCCGAAAACGGAGGTCTCGCGCTCGGCGTCATCTCGCGCCACTACTTCACCGGCTTCGGGGCGATCTTCCTGGCGCTTACGGTGCTGCTGGCCTGTCTGAAGACGGCCATCGGTCTGATCGTCAGCAACGCCCAGACGTTCGCAATAATGTTCCCCAACGCGATGAGCTACAACAAATGGGTGGTGCTGTTCTGCTGCATCTCCTTCGGACTGGCCAATCTTGGCCTGTCGACGATCATCAAGTTCTCGCTGCCGATCCTGCTCACGCTCTATCCGCTGGCGATCACGCTGATCCTGATGACGCTGTGGGAGCACTTCCACTCGTGCCCGAAGAAGACGTTCGTCTTCGTCACGCTCTTCACCGCCGCCGGCGCCGTGCTCGACACGCTGTGCATGATGTCCGACCTCGCCAAACTGTTCCACGCACAGTCTCTCGTCTCCTGGGCCTCGCGCGTCATGCCGATGGCTTCGTACAACATGATCTGGATCCCCGCCGCCCTCGCCGGCCTGATCGTCTCGCTCCTGCTGCCCAACCGCCGCTAGTCGATAACAAAATTACCGGAGAATGCCCGTTTTCGGGAGTTCTCCGGTTATTTTTTTGCATTCGAATCGCAATACTATTTCGCGAGTAAAAAGCTCATCGCGAGGCCGCGCTCCTAAAGGACTAACTTCGCGTCGCAAAACGGGCGCGGCTGTCGGCGCCTTACAGGCGCCACACCGTCTCATGCAGTTTTCGACGCGTCTGACGGCGCTATAAAACGGCTAATAGATCGTCAGCCGTCTTAACGAAAACTCGTATAAATCCAAGCATAAAAAAAACAGACCGCCCATGCGGACGGTCTGTTTTTTTTGGTTCGGGTGATTAGTCGTCGAGCTTGATGCCGCCGAAGAGGTCGCCCAGCGTGACGCCGGTGTCTTCGGAGATGCTGACGGGCTTGTCAGCCTCGGGGCGGCGGCGGGGCTTGGCAGGACGATCAGGACGGTCGCCCTTGGGAGCGCCTTCGCGACGAGGCGCGCGCTCAGCATGCTCAGCAGCGTTCTTGGCGCGCTCGGCAGCCTTCTCGCCGGCCTCGATGGCGCTGATGCTGAGGCGAATACGGCGCTCGGCGGGGTTGACGTCGAGCACGCGGGCGGTGACTTCCTGGCCTTCCTGAAGCACGTCGCCGGGCTTCTCAACACGGTGGGTGCTGATCTGGCTGACGTGGATGAGGCCCTCGACACCCTTCTCGATCTCGACGAAGGCGCCGAAGTCGGCAAGGCGGACGACCTTGACCTGGATGTCCTGGCCCTTGGCGTAACGCTCCTCGACGCCCTTCCAGGGATCGTTGAGCTGCTTGTAGCCAAGGCTCATGCGCTTCTTTTCAGGATCGATGTCGAGCACGACCGTCTCGACTTCCTGGCCCTTGCGGACAACTTCCTTGGGGTTCTTGATGCGGCTCCAGCTGAGGTCGCCGATGTGGATCAGGCCCTCGATGCCAGGCTCGACCTCGACGAAGGCACCAAAGTCGGTGACGTTGGTGACGACGCCCTTGGTCTGCTGGCCCTTCTGCCAGCGCTCCATGACCGTATCCCACGGATCGCCCTGAGCCTGACGGATGCTGAGGCTGATCTTGTTGTTCTCCTGGTCGATGCCGATGACCTTGACCTTGACCTGGTCGCCCTTCTTGTAGGTCTCGCGCTGCTTGGAGCTGCGCTGCCAGGAGATCTCGCTGACATGGACGAGGCCATCCAGCGGGCCGACGTTGACGAACAGGCCGAAGCTGGTCAGGCTGCTGACGGTGCCGTCAAGCACGTCGCCGACATGGACTTCGTTGTAGAACTTGGCGCGGCCGGCGGTAAGCTCTTCATCGAGCAGGCTGCGGCGCGAAAGAACGAGGCGGCGCTTGCGCTTGTCCTTCTCAAGAAGGCGGACCGTGAACTCTTCGCCCACGAAGCGGCCGGGGTTGACGCCGCGGCCCTCTTCGGCAAGGTGCGAGATCGGGATAAAGCCCTCAAGATTGTAGCAGTTGACCATCAGGCCGCCCTTGACGGTGCGCACGCCCTTGACGGTGATGACGTCGTTCTCCGCGGTCTTGGCCTCAAGCTCGGCCCAGCGGCGGTCAAACTCGCATCTCCAGCGGTTGACGACCAGCTGCGCTTCTTCGCCGTCGCGCTTGCTGGCGATCTGGACTTCGATCGTGTCGCCAACTTCGGGAGCGGGCTTGTCGTCCACAAGGATGTGGTGGGTCCACTCACGCTCGGGCAGGAAACCTTCGCACTTGTATCCAACATCAACAAGCCAGCCGCCGTCGACCTTGCTGACGACCGTGCCCTGCATGACCTTGCCGCGGCTGAAATCTTCCTGCGCGGCGTCATACTGGGCAAGAAGAGAGGCCATATCGCTGGGCTCTTCTTCGACAGCTGCCTTGACTGCTTCCGTTGCTTCAACCTGGTTCTTCATTTCTTCACTCATTACTGACATCCCCCTGACGTCCGGCGATCTCACGGATCGCGCTGATTAGGTGTTCGATGAGCCAGTCGGGCGTGCTTGCCCCGGCTGCAACTCCGATGGTGTTTTTGTCCTTCACCCACTGCCGGTCGAGCTGTCCAGCGTGCTCGATCCACTGCGCGGGGCAGCCGGAATCGTTCACGATCCGATGCAGTTTGCCGGTGTTGGCGCTGTCATGACCGCCGATGACGATCACGCCGTCGGCTTTCGCGGCAAGTTCCGCGACGGCCTGCTGACGCTCTCTCGTGGCATGGCAGATGGTATTGTACACCCGGAGTTCGTCGGCCTTGCCGGCGGCCGCTTTCGCGACTTCGGCAAGGAGCCGTTCTTCCTGGGTCGTCTGGGACACCAATCCCAACTTAGGGATTCTACCAGAAGTTCTGAAAATTGTCGAGGAAAAAAGTGATGCAACACTCGAAATAACAGTTGCCTTTCCTGTGACATAACCGAGTATGCCCGCAACTTCCGGGTGCTCCTCATCGCCGAGGATCAGCAGATGATACCCTGCCTCGCTCAGTTCGCGCGCCCGCGTCTGCACCATGCGCACGAACGGGCAGGTGCCGTCGATGATGCGCGCATCTTTTTCTTTCAGTCGTTCAACGACAGCCGGCGCGACGCCGTGTGCGCGGATAAAAGCGACCGCATTTTCAGGCACGTCTGCCTCGCTTTCGACGACACGCAGCCCCCTGTCCGCCAGACGGGCAACTTCCTGAGGATTATGGATGGGACTGCCGATGGCATATACGGGCTCGCCGCCGGCAAGCGCCTGTTCGAGCGACTCGATAGCCCGCCGCACGCCAAAGCACAGCCCTGTCGGTTCTGCTCGCAGGATCTTCATGACTGCAGCTCCCCTTCCAGATGGGCTCGCGATGCCGCAAGCAGCTTTGCCGCGTTCTCCTCAGCCGTGTTTTGCGAAAGGTCAAACCAGACGGCGGGGGCAAACTTTTTGAACCACGTCATCTGCCGCTTGGCAAACTGCCGGGTAGCAACCGCGTCGCCCATGATCGCCTCTTCAAAAGTCATTTTCCCCTGGTGGTACAGGACCAGTTCCCTGTATCCGAACCCCTGCATCGACGGCAGCTCTGGCGAATAGCCGTGATCGAGGAGCCAGCGCACCTCCTCCGGATAGCCGGACGCAAACTGCGCGCGCACACGAGCTTCGATACCGCTGACAAGGATCTCGCGCGGCCTGAAAAGTCCAAGATAGAGCACATCGTAAGGAGACTCGGCGCTTTTCTGCTGCGCGTACAGCTCTGATGCCTTGCGCCCGGAAAGCATAAAGATCTCAAGCGATCTCGCGACGCGGAACTTGTCGTTCGGATGAAGGCGCGCGGCGCTTTCCGGATCAGCCTGTTCAAGCCGTGCGTACAGATCTTCCGCGCTTTCAGCGCACAGCCTGGCACGCAGCGACTCGTCCGTCGGGACGTCGATCGAGAGCAGACCGCCGAACAGGGCCTGATAGTAAAACGGCGTTCCGCCGACGAACAGCGGCACGCGCCCGCGGGACCTGATGCGCGTCACGCAGTCTTTAGCCTGTGCGACAAAATCAGCCGCCGTGAAGACCTGATCGGGATCAGCCACGTCGATCATATGATGCGGGATCTCGCGGCGAATCTCCAGCGAGATCTTGTCGGTGCCGACATCCATGTAGCGGTACACCTGCCGGGAATCGACGGAGATCACCTCGGCGTTCAGGGCTCGGGCCAGATCAAGGCTCATCGCCGTCTTGCCGACAGCGGTGGGGCCGATGACGGCCAGGATGGGGATCTTCTTCTCGCTCACAGTCCCAGCCTCCCGAAGTGTTTGTCAAGTGCCTGCCCGCTGAGCCGCAGCACAGTCGGACGGCCGTGCGGACAGGCGTTAGGCTCGTCGCAGGCGTTGAGCTGCGCAAAGAGCAGCTTCGCTTCGTCAGCAGTCAGGCGCGTCGTCAACTTGACCGAGGCTTTGCAGGCTTTCGTCGCGAAGATGTCAAGCAGCGACTGAGAGTTTTCCCGGCGCTCTTCGATGGCGTTCAGGGCACTGCGCAGCAGGTCGACGGGACTGACGCCGACGACCTTCGCGTGGACTGGCAGTGCCGAAAGCGAGCCGTCGTCGTCGATGGCGAAGCGCAGTTCAGCAAGTTCCCTGCGGTGTGCCAGAGCCTCATCGCGCAGCGTGGGCGGCAGCGGGATCGGCATGATCAGCCGCTCCTCGCCGCCGGGCTGAGCGCAGGCTTTGAGGATCTTTTCGTAATTCACGCGCTCGTGTGCGGCATGAGGATCGACGATCAGCAGTTCTTCGGGGGTGGAAAAAATCAGATAGCCCTGCGCAAGCTGTCCCAGATAGACCGTGCCGTCATCAGCCGTCAGTTCAGAGGCCGTCGTCTCCGGCTGAGGACGCACAGGGAACGGCAGCCGCTCCGTCGTCCTCAGCTCCGCCTCGCGGGAAGCAAACGAATGCGGCGAGGCGGCGCGAAAAACAGGGTCTTCGACGCGCGAAAAAGGATGAGCCTCGCGCTCGGGCAGACTGCGCCACGACGCAGGCAGCCCGCCGGACTTCTGCGCAGCAGGCGGTGTGTAGACGAAATCAGCCGCCGCCTCCGGAGCGCGGTCGACGCGCGTCAGCACGGGGGCCTGCGAGTACTCGCGGGAAAATTTCTCCGCAGTCTTGCGCACGAGGTCGTACACCTCGCCCGAATGGCGGAACAGGATCTCCGACTTGGCCGGATGAACGTTGACATCGATATCCTCAGGCGGCAGCGAGATCATCGCCAGCCAGTTGCCGCGCGTCGCCCAGTGAAAGCTCTGGATCGCAGAGCGGATCACGGCGTCGCTGACGCGCCGGCCGTTGACGAACGAGATCAGCTGGAAGCGGCTCTGTGGTCCGCAGGCCTGCCACCAGAGAGCGCAGCCGCCGCGGTCGGTCTCATATCGCGCAGAGACGGCCCTGGGCTCATCGCCCCAGGTCTGATCGATCAGTTTTTCCACGCTGCCTCCGCCAGTGCTTTTAAACACAGTCTTGCCGCCATGAATCAGCGTGAACGCAACCGCAGGATAGGCGAAAGCGTAGTCCTGGATCAGACGCAGGATGCGGCGGAACTCCGCCGTCGCCGTCTTGAGGAACTTCCGGCGCGCCGGCAGGTTGTAAAAAAGGTCTTTAATGACGACCGTCGTTCCCGGCCTCAGCGGTACCGGCGTGACTTTGACAGCACCGTTTTCGCAGCGCAGCACTGCGCCCTCGGGAGCGCTGGCACGGCGGCTGAACAGCTCGAAGCGGCTCACTGCGCCGATGCTGCTCAGCGCTTCGCCGCGATAGCCCAGCGTGGCGATCGCTTCCAGGTCGTCCTCCGCCTGGATCTTGCTGGTGGCGTGTTTTTCCACCGCCAGCGGCAGTTCTTCGGCGGCGATACCGCAGCCGTCGTCCTTGACGGAGATCAGAACCTTACCGCCCTGCACCAGTTCAACCTCGATATTTCTCGCCCCGGCGTCGAGGCTGTTCTCGATCAGTTCCTTGACGACCGAAAGCGGACGTTCGATGACTTCGCCGGCCGCGATCTTGCGCGACAGTTCTTCCGGCAGACGATGGATCGCCATTACTCACACCTCAGCTTTCGCGCCCGCGAGACGAGCTTGTAGATCGTATCAAGAGCGTTCCGCGGCGTCAGCTGGTCGGGATCGAGCGAGGCGACTTCTTCGATGAAGGCGTCGCCCGACAGATCGAACATGCTTACCTGCGCCGAAGGCGCAAACTGAGCGGGACTGCTGCCCGAAGAACGCTGTTCCTGCTCAAGCTTTTCAAGGATCTCGTGCGCGCGCTTGAGCACCACGCGCGGCAGACCGGCGATGCGGGCCACCTCGATGCCGTATGAACGGTCGGCCGGTCCCGGCTGGATCTTGTGGAGGAAGCGCACGCCTTCATCGGTCTCCTCAACGCCCATGCTCAGGTTGAAGAGGCCGGGCATCGTCTTCTCGAGATCGGTCAGCTCATGATAATGCGTGGCAAACAGCACGAACGGCTTCACGCCGCAGAGGCTGTGCAGATACTCGATCACCGACCAGGCGATGCTCATGCCGTCATAGGTCGACGTGCCGCGGCCGATCTCGTCGAGGATGACCTCGCTGCGGGCGGTGACGTTGTGGAGGATGTTCGACGTTTCCATCATCTCGACCATGAACGTACTGTTGCCGCGGGCCAGTTCATCGTGCGCGCCGATCCGCGTGAAGAGCCGGTCCACCAGCGGCAGACGGGCCGAAGCGGCGGGGACGAAGCTCCCGGTCTGAGCCATGATCTGGATGATCGCCGCCATGCGCAGGTAGGTCGACTTGCCGGCCATGTTCGGCCCCGTGACGATCGCCGTGCGGTGGTCCAGATCCATTCTCAGGTCGTTGGGGATGCAGGGAGTGCCCCGCAGGGCCTGCTCCACCATCGGATGCCGGCCTTCGCGGATCTCCAGAACGCGTTCATCGCTCAGTTCGGGACGGCAGTATCCTCGGGAACGGGCAAGCGCAGCGAACGAGTTGAACACGTCCAGACACGACAGCCCGCGGCCGAGACGCTGGATCGCGTCCGTGCATTCGAGGCATTTCTCCGTCAGCTCGTCGAAGATGCGCTGTTCGATCTCGGCGATCTTGCTGTCAGCCTGAAGACGGCGGTCCTCGTACTCTTTCAGTTCAGGCGTGATGAAGCGCTCGGCATTGACCAGCGTCTGCCGGCACGCATACTCCTGCGGCAGCTCGGCCTTGCCGGCTGCCGCGCGCGGGATCTCGATATAAAAACCAAAGACTTTGTTGTAATTGACTTTCAGCTTCGCCAGTCCGGTACGCTTGCGCTCGCGTTCGGCAAAGTCGTTCAGCCATTCGTCGCCGCTGTCGCCCAGTGAACGCCACTGATCGAGTTCGGCGTCATATCCCGGCGCGGCGATGGCCCCCAGCCCCAGAGCCCGCGGCAGGTCATTCAAAAGCGCGCTGTCAAGCAGCTCGCGCAGCGGGGCCAGCTCGGCCGGATCGGGAAGCTCCGCCTGCGGACAGAGTTCGCCCAGCGTCTCGTACACCTGCGGATGCACGTCGAGCGTGTCGCGCAGCGCGCCGAGATCACGCGGATTGGTGCTTTTCATGTGCAGCCGGGCGATCGCCCGCTCTACGTCACGGCACTTCTCAAGCAAATCGCAGAGCTGCCTGGAGGCCTCTTCATGATCGTGCAGTGACTGCACAGCATCGAGTCGGGCATTGATGCGCTCCAGACCGCTCAGCGGACGCGCGAGCCAGTCTCGCAGCATCTTTTTTCCAAACGGCGTGGAACACGCGTCCAGGCATTGGGACAGCGAGAGCTCCCCGCTCCAGAGGTCAAGGTTCGTCTGCGTGTTCCAGTCGAGGTGCATAAAGCCTTCCGGCATGATGCGCGTGATGCCGCGGATGTGACGCGCCTTTGAAAAGCTCGTCTCTTCCGCATAGCTCACAAGCGCGTTTGCCGCACCGATACGGGGATCGCCTCGGTTCAGTCCAAAGCCTTCCAGCGAATTCAGCTCCCAGAGCTGACACAGACGCGAAAGCCCCGTCTCGGGATCGAAATCCTCAGCCGGAACTTCCGAAAACGAACAGCCCGAACGCAGATCGAGCGTCTGCTCTCGCTTTTTTCCGCGAGGCACAAGGATCTCGCGCGGAGCGAACGAGACCAGGACGTTTTTCGCTTCCTCGGGAGAAAACGTCCCAACCTGCACGTTGCGAGCACTGGGCGTGAGGAAGCCCACCGTCCACTTGTCGCCGAGGATCAGCAGCGACGCCAGTGACGAGTTGACAGTCCCCTCCTCGGGGATGAACGTGCCGGGGGTGAGGATCTTGATCACCTCGCGCTCGACGAGCGTCTTGCCGTCGGGCGGCGTCATCTGTTCGCAAACGGCGATCTTGTAGCCCTTTTCGATCAGACGCGCCGCGTACTGGTCGGCAGCGTGATGAGGGACGCCGGCCATCGGCATCGACTTGCTCGGATCGCGTGCCGTGAGCACGATGTCGAGTTCGCGGGCAACCAGCTTGGCATCGTCAAAAAAGCATTCAAAAAAATCTCCCATTCGGAAGAACAGGATACAGTCGGGATATTTATTTTTCCAGTAATAATACTGTTCCAGCATCGGCGTCATCTTCACGCCCTTCTGCTGCGGAGCCTCTTTTTTCTCATCCATTTAGAAGCGATCAGCTCCTTCCCTGTCGAGATACCCTTGCAGGATCACGGACGCGGCGATCTTGTCGACGGACTGCTTGCGCTTTTTGCGTGAAACATTCCCCTCAAGCAGATATCCCGTCGCTACGCGCGTGCTGTAGCGCTCATCGGAAAATTTGATCGTGATCATCGGGAACCGCTCCTGGATCTGCGCGGCCACTTCCTGCACATGCTGCGCCGAAGGGCCGATGGAACCGTCCTCGCGGATCGGCAGCCCCAGCAGGAGACAGCCTGTGTCATAGCGCTCGAACGTGCGCTCCAGTTCATCCATCCAGGGACTTTCGGCTTTCCATACAGCAATCCCCTGAGCAAACATGCCCAGGGGATCACTGACTGCCACGCCGATACGGACGGTGCCGATGTCAAGGCAGATAATTCGGGGCACGTTAAGCTCCGATCATTTTTGTCACAACGTCCACAGCCGCTTCAGCCGCTGCGGGGATCTTCGACGGGTCCTTGCCGCCGGCCTGCGCCATGTTGGGACGTCCGCCGCCGCTGCCGCCGACGATCGCCGCCAGCTCCTTGACGATACGCCCGGCGTGAAGCTTCTTTTTCTGCGCCTCTTCGCCGATCATGCACAGCAGCTGCACCTTGTCCTCTGCGGCCTGCGAGAAGACGATGAAGACGGCGTTCGGATCACTGTCCTTATACTTGTCGCCTGCTTCGCGCAGATGGTTCATGTCCTCGCCGTCAAGCTTGCCGACATACAGATTGACGCCGCCGGCAAGAGCCTTTTTGGCGATGACGCTGTCGATGCTGTCAGCCAGCTTTTCGCGCGACATGGCGTCGATCTGGCGCTTGAGCTCCTTGATCTCTTCCTCCATGCTTTCGACCTTCTGCACGAGCATCACGGGCTTCACCGCCAGCTTGCTGGAAAGCGCTTCGACCGTGCGGTGCATCTCCTGGAGCATGTGGATCGTGCTCATGCCGGTCACGGCCGTGATGCGGCGAATACCGGAGCCGATGCTCTCATCGCTGATGATCTTCAGGCTGCCGATGACGCCGGAAGCGGAGACATGAGTGCCGCCACACAGTTCGCTCGAAAAGTCGCCGACAGAGACGACTCGCACGACTTTGCCGTATTTCTCCTCGAAAAGCGCCTTCGCGCCCGTCGCCTTGGCGGCCTCAAGATCGGTCACGAGCGTCGAGACAGGCATATCGCGAAGGATCGCCGCGTTTGCCTGCGTCTCGATCTCCTCAAGCTGCTCGGCCGTGGGCGCCTCGTAATGCGTATAGTCAAAGCGCAGGAAGCGGTCGGAGACGAGCGAACCGTTCTGACGCACATGTCCGCCCAGCACCTTGCCAAGCACAGCGTGGAGGATGTGCGTTGCCGTGTGGTTGCGGGCGATGCTCAGGTGGCGCTCCATGTCAACAGCTGCGTTCACGCTCTGGCCGACTTTCAGCTCGCCTTTCGTCACCGTGACCGTCTGCATGTTGAGCTCGCCGAACGGATGCGTCGAATCCTTGACGACCGCAAGCACCCCATCGGCCTGGATCAGACCGGTATCGCCGATCTGGCCGCCGCGCTCGGCATAGAACGGGCTGCTCTCAAGAAGGACCATTCCGTCGTCGCCTTCTGCAAGACGCTCGACCTTCTGGCCGTCCTTCACAAGAGCGCGCACGCGCGTGACGCATTCGCCCTTTTCATAGCCGACGAACGTCGTCGCGCCAAATTCGTTGAACAGCGCGTTGAACACGTTGCCCTTGATGACGTTGTTGGCGATCTGCTTGCTGGAACTGCGCGCGCGTTCGCGCTGGCGCTCCATCTCAGCCTTGAACGCCTCTTCGTCGACGGACACGCCGCGCTCTTCGCAGATCTCCTTCGTCAGCTCCAGAGGGAAGCCGTACGTGTCGTACAGCTGGAACGCCGCTTCGCCGCTGATGACCTTCTTATTGGAAGCAAGGGCGTTTTTGACCTCAACGTCAAGCAGTTCGCTGCCTTGGCGGATCGTCTTGCTGAAGCTGTTCTCTTCGATCTCGACGATCTTCTCGATCGTCAGACGGTTTTCGATCAGCTCACTATACGGATCGCCCATCTCGGCGATGACCGTCGGGATCACGTCGTTGATGAACGGACGGTTGATGCCGATCAGACGTCCGTAGCGGGCAGCGCGGCGCAGCAGACGACGCAGCACATAGCCCTGGCCGTCGTTGGCAGGCAGGATACCGTCGGCGATCATGAACGCCACCGAGCGGACATGGTCGGAGATGACCTTCAGAGCCAGGTCGCCCTGCGCCGAGTCGCCGTACTTGATGCCTGCGATCTCGCCTGCCTTTTTCATGATCGGCGTGAACAGGTCGGTCTCAAAATCGTTGCGCACGCCCTGGATCAGAGAGACCAGACGCTCCAGCCCCATGCCCGTGTCGATGTTCTTGCGGGGCAGGGGCTTGTAGCTGCCGTCAGCCTGACGGTCATACTGCGTGAAGACGTGGTTCCAGATCTCGAGGAAGCGGTCGCAGTCGCAGCCGGGATGACAGTCAGGACCGCATGAATACTCCTCGCCCTGGTCATACATGATCTCGGAGTCGGGGCCGCACGGTCCCTGAGGTCCCATGTACCAGAAGTTCTCGTCCTCGCCGTTGAAGACGATATGCGACTCAGGCAGGCCGATCTCCTTCGTCCAGATGTCGAACGCTTCGTGATCGTCCTTGAAGATCGAGGCATACATACGGCTGCCGTCGAGCCCAAGCACGTTCGTGAGGAAATCCCATCCCCAGGTCAGCGATTCGCGCTTGAAATAGCCTCCCCACGAGAAGTTGCCCAGCATCTCGAAGAACGTGTGGTGACGCGCCGTGTGTCCGACGTTTTCGATGTCGTTGGTGCGCACGCACTTCTGCGACGTGACGGCACGAGGGTATTCCGGCTCTTCGAGACCGAGATAGTACTTCTTGAACGGTACCATTCCCGCGATCGTGAACAGCAGGGACGGGTCGTCCGGGATCAGAGAAAAGCTCTTGTAGTGGTGGCAGCCATGCGACTCCCAGAACTTGATGAACAAATCGCGCACTTCTTTACCGCTGCGATACTGCACAGATGTTACCTCCCGCTCAGATTGCTCAAATTTAGATCGGACGTCCCAGGAGACGCCGCTTTATATCGATGACCGGGCCGCGAGCAGCCGCGCTCTCTGGGCCCGAGAATCCTTCATGATCTGCTTCACGTCGCGCTGAACAAAATTACGGTCGCGCACGATCCAGTCGCCGCCGCAGAGCACATGACGCACGTCAGCCGAAGAACCGGCAAAGACGACGCAGCTGGACATGTTCTCCTCGTCGACGCCGAGGTAGTGCGGCTGAGCCAGGTCGATGACGTTCAAGTCAGCCGCCCAGCCCTCGCGGATCATGCCCACGTTTTCAAAGCCGAACGCGCGCGCGCCTTCGTATGTGGCGCAGCACAGGATCTGCTTTGACGATACGGCCAGAGGATCGTGATTCACGCCCTTGTGGATGAGCGATGCCAGGCGGATCTCATTCCACATATCGAGCCGGTTGTTGCTGGCGGCCCCATCGGTGCCAAGCGCCGCATGAACGCCCGCTTCGAGCATTTTCGGCAGCAGCGCCACGCCGCTGCCCAGCTTGAGGTTAGAAGCCGGACAGTGAACGACAGTGATGTTGGGATGTGCCGCCAGATACTCCAGTTCATCCTCTTTAAACTGCACGCCGTGAGCCAGCACGAGATGCGGAACTTTTGACAGCCCCGTCTTTTCAAGATATTCGACCGGCGTCATTTTCAGCGTGTCCGTAATGTATCCGCGCTCCCATTCGGCTTCAAGGAAATGCGTCTGGAGCGGAAGTTCGCGCTTTACTGCTTCTGCGGCCGCCTGGCTGACGAAATCGAAAGAAACAGTGTAGGGCGCGTGCGGATCAATGCTGTTGATGATGCGCGGCCCGGCAACGTCGGAATAATCGCGGTAGAGAGTCTTGTAAAAAACAGCCGGATCACGAACGACACCGACGCCCACGGAACAGCGGACTTTCAGCTCATTGACAGTTCGCGCGACCTGGTCCATGAAGTAGTACATATCGGCAAAGCCGGTCGTACCGCCGAGCGCCATTTCGCACACGGCCTGAACGGTCCCGGCGTAGACGATATCGCCGTCAAGATGGGCCTCAACGGGCCAGATCCGCTGCTCCAGCCACTCCATCAGAGGGCGCTCCTCGCCCAGCCCGCGCAGCAGTGTCATCGCCGCGTGGCAGTGCGCGTTGAAAAAACCGGGCATGACAAGAAGCTCAGCGCTGCCGTCGATCACCTCAACACCTTCACCGCTTAGGGAACGAGGGGCTGCGATCCTGGCAATCTGTTCGCCCTGCACGAGCAAATCTGCCCGGCAGGCCTTCTCCATCGAACCGTCCAGGAGCCAAACGTCGCGAAAAAGGACAGACATTGTTCTAGTCCTCGCGCCAGTCGGCCATGTAGGCCCGCTGCTCTTCCGTAAGCTGATCGAGCGTGATCCCCGCGGCGGCCAGCTTGACGACCATGACGCGACGGTCGATCTCCTCCGGTACGTCCATGAGCTTATTTTCAAGCTTGCGGCCGTGTTCGTTGACATACAGCGCCGATTCGAGCTGGAGTGCGAAGCTGAGGTCCATGATCTCGATTGGGTGTCCGTCGCCGCAGGCAAGGTTGACAAGCCGCCCTTCGCCAAGCAGATTGATGCGGCGGCCGTCAGGCAGCGTGAACGTCTCGATGTTGACGCGTGCTTCGTCGCGCTTCACTGCAAGGGCAGCAAGAGCATTCTTGTCGATCTCCACGTCAAAGTGTCCAGCGTTGCCGAGAATAGCGTTATCCTTCATCGCTTCGAAGTGCTCGAGGCGGATGACGTGGATGTTTCCGGTAAAGGTGAGAAAAATATCACCGATCGGCGCGGCCTGCGCCATCGTCATCACTTCGTTGCCGTCCATGACAGCTTCAAAGGCGCGGTGAGGATCGAGTTCGGTCACGACCACGCGCGCGCCGAGCGCACGGGCCCGCACCGCCGCGCCTCGTCCGCACCAGCCGTACCCTGCGATCACAACGACCTTGCCGGCAACGAGCGAGTTAGTCGTGCGCATAAAGCCGTCCCACACCGACTGACCGGTGCCGTAACGGTTGTCGAACAGATATTTGCTGTTGGCGTCGTTGACGGAAATGATCGGGAAAGGCAGGATCCCCTGTTCCTCCATCGCCTTCAGGCGCTTGACGCCGGAGGTCGTCTCTTCCGAAGCGCCTCTGACAGCCGGGATCAGTTCCTTCATGTCTGTCACCATGGTCGCCACCAGATCGGCGCCGTCGTCAGCAATGACGGTCGGTCCGAAGGCAAGCGTATGCCGCAGATTATCATGATATTCATCAGCGTTCATGCCGTGATGGCTGAACACAGCCACGCCGCTGTCGACCAGAGCGGCGCAGATGTCGTCCTGAGTGGAAAGCGGATTGCTGCCGGCAGCGCGCACTTCCGCGCCGAGAGCTTTAAAAACCCGCAGCAGACAGGCAGTTTTAGCCTCAAGATGGAGGCATGCTGAAAGCTTGACGCCCTTCAGAGGCTGGAGCGGCTCGTATCGTTTTTTCAGCGCGTTCAGCACAGGCATCGAACGCCAGGCCCAGTCGATTTTCTGATGCCCGAGAGGGGCCAGCGAACGATCGGCAATTTTATATTCCATAAAAATTCTCCTTGCAGTTTAAGCGTCGTTTTCAGAATGATGCGCCGCATTCAGCGGCGGAAAGCGACTGAACGGACAGTTCCGCGCACGTCGCCGTCCAGAAGCTGGACGACGATCTCATCATTTTCCCTGACGTCAGCAGCGGTGACCAGCGGCCGACCGCTGTGAAGGACAAGACTGTAGCCGCGGCGCGCAAGCTCGTGAGGCGAAAGGTTGTTCAGCGAGCGTTCCAGCTCGCCGAGCTTGGCTGCGCTGATGCGAAGACGGTCGGCAAGAACCCGCGACATCGTTTCTTCAAGAAAATCAACTTTTTGCGCTGCGCTGCCGATCCCGGCCGCAGCATTTTGACGCAGCTGCCGCTGCACAGCGTCGATATCCTGACGGGCATCGTCAAGCGAAGTCTGTGCGCAGGCCCCAAGCCGCTTCTGATACAGAGATACGGCGTCCAGCTCGCGGGCCCTGTCAGGAAAGACCGATGCTGCGGCTGCCGTCGGCGTCGGCTCGCGACGGTCTGCGGCCAGGTCGCAGAGCGACTCATCGATTTCATGTCCGATCCCCGTCACGACTGGGACTGCCGAGCGCGCTACCTCACGAACGAGCTCTTCGTCATCAAAGGGGCTGAGATCTTCTTTTGCGCCGCCGCCGCGCACGAGGAGCACGGCCTCGACGCCGTCAAGAGCGCAGGCTCGGCGCAGAGCTGCCGCCGCGCTTTCAGCAGCGTGGACGCCCTGCACCAGACAGGGGACGATGATCAGCGATGCTAAAGGATAGCGGCTTCGGTACTGCTTGATCACATCGCGCACCGCCGCACCCGTATCAGACGTGACGCAGGCCACGACGCGAGGATACGCCGGCACCGGTCGCTTCCGGGCGGGAGAAAACAAACCTTCTTTTTCAAGCCTGGCGCGGAGCTCTTCCTTGGCACGGGCCGCAGCCCCGACTCCAAGCGGAAATAATTTGCGCGCATAGAGCTGTACCGTACCCCGAGCTTCATAGAGCCTCACGCTGCCGACGACGCAAACGCGGTCGCCCGCTTGCGGCCAAAGGAGCTGACCGGCAGCGTCGCTTCGGAACATGACGCAGGCCAGTGACGCGTTCTGTCCTTTTAAAGTAAAATAAATATGTCCTGAGACGTGCCGCTTGAAATCCGTCAATTCGCCTTCGACGGTCAGATGTGCCAGCGTCTCGTCATAATCGATCAGGTTGCGGACGCGCAGAGCGACTTCATCGACTGAAAAAGCGCGACCTTCGTTCCGGCTCCCCGCAAGACGTCTGATCATTGCTCAACGGCTCTGGCGATGCGAGCCAGCACGCCGTTGACAAAACGGGCTGAATCAGCCCCGCCGAACTCCTTGGCGATCAGGACCGCCTCGCTCAGCGCGACCGAGACCGGCACGCTGCGGACGATCAGCGCCTCGTAAAGCGCCAGACGGATGATCGTGCGATCAACAAGTGTCATCCGCGTAGCTTTCCAGTCAGTTGAATAGCGCTCAATCAGCCCGTCTGCTTCCGGATACAGGCTCTGGACATCAGCAGCTTTGGCGCATGTGCTGCGAAATTCCTCAAAAGAAACTCGCTTATCCTGTTCATCCTCTTCGACATTGTCCTGCGCAGGAGGGGCAGACGGTTCTCCCGGCACAGACTCAGGAAGGACAAACAGCTCTTCGAAACGCGATTCGATCTCTGCCTGAGAAAGAGGCCCTCCTTTTACCGATTCGAGCGCGCAGAGGATCTGAAAGAGCCGTATGCGCGCTTCGTGATCGCGAATGCGCTTTTTATTATGCTCTTCATTCGTTGTCGTCATAAAGGCACCTCTTCTCGTCATTTATCGTTTTTCATAAAAGGGATGATCCTTTTAAGCCGGTTCCAGCCGCCTCCGGCCGTCAGCCAGAAAGAAAGCAGCCACGCCAGCAACGCGATCCCGGCATAGATCAGGAATTTTTTCCACGAGAGCGCGAAAGCCGCGTAAATGCCGCAGGCCGCGTTCATCCAGAAACTGGGCTGATCATATGCCCGCCGTTCTACCAGCGGCGACTGGTCGGGGAAACGGCTTTGCCGTATCCACCGAAGACGCGGCAGTTCCATCCCTGCTTCGCGAAGGTCGTCAGTGATCGCGCGCGCGCGGCGCAGGTCATCCTCTCTGCTCCAGAATTCGCGGCGATCGCTGATGACGACGAGGCAGAGACGGTCGTGGGGGCGCATCCGCACCGCCGTGCACAGCGCGCCGGAAGGGAGATGGCGTGAAACAAGCGAGACGATCGCCTGCGTATCGATCCTGATAAAACCGTAAGGAGTTTTTCCAAAATCCTGATACACCGCATCTCCTCCTTCGTCAATAGCAAATCAGCCGGCCCGAAGACGAGCCGGCTGATTGTTTTCATTCTCCGGCAGGCGCGGGTACTGCCTTTGCCTCGGCATCTTCCGGCGTTTCTTCCTCTTTTGCGGCCTGTTCACCGAAATAAACGCCCTGGACGTAAATATTCACAGCCTTGACCTCGTAGCCGGTAGAGCCTTCCAGTTCATTCTTGAGAAACTCCTGAAGATCCCACGCCACGTCGGGAATACGCAGTCCATAGCGCACCAGGACATACGCATCGACAGAGATCTGCGACTGCTTGTCCTCTTCGACGATCGAGATCTTGACGCCTTCCGGGTTCTTGCGTCCCAGTCCGAGCACGGACGAGCCGGAGCTGGCAGGCACGACTGACGTGACCTGAGTCAGCGCACGCCTGGCGATCTCCTGGATAACGTCTTCGGAGATGTGCAGTTTGCTGTCGCCGGCGATTTCTTCCTCGCTGCGGGCTTCTTCGACAGCTTTATCAAGGTCAAACTCCGAGCTGTATTCAGGCTCAGAGTTCTGGCCGTTTTCATCCATCAGATTCATCGCCGGCGTCCTCCGGTGTCACTTCCGGTCTGAACCGGCATGCGCAATCGGGACACTCGGCTTCGCCGTCCTCCGTCAGAAGCGATGAATGGCAGAAGAAGTGAAGTCCGCAGGAAGGACAGACAGTCTCGCAGTATTCGCTGTCAAGATCGTCTTCCTTCAGGTCTTCACCGTCAGGTTCTTCAACACCGTCGATCTCAAGGCACGATTCCACATCGGCCAGATCGGCGTCCAGCTCTTCGCAGACAAAGTTCAGATCGTCGATGGCTTTCTGCTGTTCAGAAAGCTTGCCGCGCAGTTCCTCATTTTCGTCCGCCAGAGCCTCAAGCGCTTCCACGATCGCGCTAAAAAGAGTCTGAGCCGGACCGCCGGCAGCGCTGCCGGCGTCCAGCAGGCCGCGGATATAAGCGATCCTGTCACGAGCACCCATTGCGTTTTCCTCCTTGCACCGGCCGTTCGCGAAGTGCGCGGAAACGGTCGTGAAAAACGGTTGCGTCTACTTCTTGACGCGCTCGATGTATTCGCCGGAGCGCGTATCGACGACGATGCTCTCGCCGTTGGCGACGAAGAAGGGCACGTTCACGACGATGCCCGTCTCAAGCGTCGCAGGCTTGCCGCCGCCGGAAGCCGTGTCGCCCTTGAAGTTCGGCTGCGTGTCGATGATCTTGAGCACGACGCTGTTGGGCAGGGTGATGCCCATCACGCGGCCTTCATACATGTCGAGGCTGACTTCAAGGTTGTCGGTAAGATAGTTGAGCGCGGGGCCGAGGACTTCCTTGCTCAGGCGCACCTCGTCGTAGCTCTCCATATCCATGAAAACGTAGTTGTCACCGTCTTTATAGCTGTACTGCGCGGGCTTCTCGTCAAAGACGACGCGCTCGAACTTGTCGTTGCCGGAGACGAAGCTGTTCTCAGAAATGCTGCCGGTGTCGAGGTTGCGCATCTTGCACTTCAGCACCGCGCCGCCGCGGCCCTTCATGTGATGCTGGCACTCGACGACTTCCCAAAGTCCGCCCTGCCACTTCAGCTTCATGCCCGGATAAAATTTACTGGTATCGACGATATCTGCCATGGTTCTGATGACCTCCTGAAAATCGTTACGCATTCACGCGCAATCTATAGCGTTTAATTTTAGAGTATTTTCGCGGGGATTGCAAGGTCTTCGACAGTCAGAATTGAAGGAATCAATATCATCACGACCTGAGACCGGGACGTTTTCCCCTGGCGGCTGGAAAAAAGCGCTCCCAGAAGAGGGATGCTGCTCAGCACGGGAACGCCGCGGCGAGAACGCGACCGTGTTTCTTTGAAAAGCCCGCCGACGACGAACGGCTCCCCGTTGCGGACGCGCACTTTCGTCTGCACCGAGCGGGAATTCACCTGCGGGATCTGCTCGCCCTGCGCGCCGCGGATCCACTGCGTGACCTCCCCGGTAGCAAGGGTAAGATCGGCCGTGATCACACCGTCGCGGCCGACGCGCACGCCGACTTCAAGCCGCGGACCAACTTCTTCGTCTCCGTACGTCGGATTTCTCGCGTCGTCGCGTCTGGAAACGTATTTCAGCTTTTCGACAAGCTTGATCGATGCTTTTTCACCGTCCATCACCGTTACCGTAGGACTGGCGAGCACTTTCGCAGCGCTTTTCTGCACGAGCGACTGGATGCGCACGTCGAGAAGGCGTGCCGCCGTGCCGGCCAGATCGACAATGCCGCTGCCGATAGTCCCCGGGAGATCGGCCGTGTCCAGATTCGGCAGGCCGGTCGAGTTTCCTCTCGTGCTGTACCGGGCCGCGCCGGTCGATAACGTACCGCCCTGCGAGCTGCCCCACCACCATTTGTAGACAGCGTTGACCGCTCCTTCCAGTTCGTCGCCCGCTTCCTCGCTGACTTCGATGATACGGGCCTTGAACATGACCTGCGTTCCGGGAGCGTCGATCTCCTGCAGCAGGCTCCGCACGCGGTCATGCTGGCGGGCAGCGGCACAGATGAGCAACGTTCGGCGCCGTTCGTCAACGATCACTTTGTTCGCGGGCGAATTCAGTTCCGCAAGCTCTCTGACCATCGTCGCGCTTTTAGACGGGTCGGCGTAGGCAAGCTGATAGCTTTTTGTGATCAGCCGCCCCGCCAGGACGCCGGCTGTACTGCGCGCACCGACGACGACCGTGCGACCGCTGCGGTAGTATTCAAGATTCTGGCTCCTGAGCACATAGTCGAACACTTCCTGAAACGGCGTTTCGGAAAACGACAGCGTCATCCGCGCTTCACGCGAAACAGAGCCGTCGATGACGATATTGACGTCGGCATGAGCGCCAAGGAGCCTGAGGATCTCAGACACAGGGAAGTCGATCACGTCGATCGAGACCTTTCGCATCGATACCGGCGGCTCGCCTCGAGCGGACGTCCTCCCGGCCCTGAAGCCGGAACTGACGTTCTTTTTCTGAAACGTCAGTTTCAGACGGTTTTTCAGGTCCTTTACGTCGACCAGCTCAAGCGGCGCGCCGGCAAACACCTGCACAAGCGTATCATTCCCTGACTGCTCAGCTTCGACAAAAGGCGCCAGAGGCACGTTCATTGTCTTCTGCCAGCGCAGCGCGGGAAAATCAACGTCTTTAAAGGTCAGCAGAACGCACTCTTCGCCGCGAAACAAAACTTCGGGCCGAGGAAGCCGATTTCCGGTCACATACAAGAACAGCCTGGAATCCCCGCCCTGTTCGGCATACACCCCGCTCAGCGCAGGGAGCCTCGCCGGCGGCCGGGGACGCCCAGACGCTGATTCAGAATAAACGAGAAACAGGCAAAGGACTATTTCGAGCACAAAGAACTGTTTTATTTTCATGGCCCACCTCACGGTTCCAAAGGCACAAAAAAATCCGCTCCGCGCCACCGGCACAGAGCGCCTGCCTGCGATATTTCCCTGAAGAGCACGCCGGAAACGCTCTGCCCCTGAAAGACGATCCGCACATTTTGCTCGCCTTCAACGGATACGGACGCGCAGCGCCGGCGTCCGGAAGTGATCACACCGCGCAGTTTCAGCGCCGGGCGCAGAACGTACACAGCTTTGCTTCCCGCATCTTCTGCATCATCAGGAAAGTTCAGCCTGTCGGCTGCCGTCAGAACGGCCTTTCTCCGTTCCAGCTCGGCGGACAGCGCCGCCGCTTTTGGATACGGCCGGCTGTCTGCAATCGGAGCCGAAGGAAAGGAAAGCGTCTCCGGCGTCCAAAGTCCAATCTGATAGCACGCTGTCGCTGTTATCACGACAGCTGCTGCGGCAGCAGAAAAAATGGCTGTCCAGTTTTTTGACGCGTTCAGTCTCAGCATCAGGATTCTTCCTTTTTGAGTTGACCGGGATTTTCAAGAAATGCGGCAAATTCCGCCTCAGCGGAGACCACGCCGGGCTCCAGGGTGCGGATCTCAAGCCGCTGCGGCAGGAAAAACTCGCGCCGGCTCATGATCTCGCGCAGCAGTGCCGCTGTTTTGGCCGGCGACGTCCTAAATGCCGCCTCGACGATCAGCATACCATCCTCTTTTGCCGCCGCCGAAACCAGACAGCTGACGCCGCAGGCAAGGGCGCACTGTTCGATTGCTGCTTTCAGCTCGGCTGCGCTTTGTCCAAACGAAAGCGGCAGTTCCGTGAATAAGGCCCGCTCCTTCCGCGCCAGCTCGATCTCCGCCTTCAGCGCCTCGCTTCTGAGTCGGGCGCGCTCGCTCACCAGACGAAGTTCGGCCGTCTCGCGCTTTAGTCGTGCCGCTGTCTGATACACGCGGCGTTCCGCCAGAAGCAGCAGGACAGCCGCAAAAATCACGGCAAGAGTGCCCCCCAGGTGATTCCAATGCTCCCGGCTCATGGCTGCATCCCCCTCAGCGCGTCATAGCGAAAAAGAGGCAGCCCCTGACGGCCCAGCCGCTGACCTCCGGCGGAAAAAGGGCCGAAGTCGCGCAGGATGCCCAGCTTTTTTGTCAGTCCGTCCGCAGTCGCAGCATCAGGGAGCAGAATATCAACACGGCAGCGTTCAGCATCTGCAAGGAGGTACTCCAGACGCCCCGTCTCCGGGATCGCCTGCGAGACTCGCGCGAGCAGCTCCATCACCGGCAGAGAACTCCGCGAAACTGCGATGACCTTTTCCCAGCGCAGAGCTTCGGCGTGCAAGATCCGCTGCTCTTTTTCGAGCTCCACAATCTCCTTTAGAGCTTCATCGCGCTCTTTCAGCGCCAGAAGCCGCTGTTTTCCCAGATCGTCGAGCCGCATCCAGGCGCAGGCGAAAAACTGCGCAGAGCAGATCACCGCTGCCAGTCCCAGGAAGATCAGCAGGCGTCGGACACGAAAGCGCCTTGTTCTGCCGCTCAGATATTCAGAAGGGATCAGGTTAAACTCCGTCTTCATTGGCGTACCTCAAAAGCAGTCCGGCGACATCGTACCAGTCTTCTTCCGCCGGCGTGCAGATCTCAAGCCGGTGCAGCGGGGAAATCGAGACCGGCGCCGTTTCGGATTGCCCCGCACCTTCGTCAGCCAGACCTTTCAGCCTCTCAGGAAGCGCATAAGCGACCGCCGGCGTGCAGCCGAAGCGGCTTTGCGCATAATCAAGCGTTTTCCGCACTTCGTTTTTGAAATCGTTTCTGACGTCATCTGCCGTGAAGGCGCTGTCCTCAAGTACGCAGCTTCTGAAGAGCAGCCCCGTGCCTCCATTGAGCAGGACGAACTGAGCTGTTTCTTCCAGGCAGAATGCCAGAAGCGTCATCGCGCCGCTGTCATACGCAGCAGGAGGCGTCAATGCCCGAGCGCAGGCCGCCGCCAGAGGTTCAGCAGCGCAGAGCCGGCCGGAAGAACTGCCCAGCTCATCAAACAGAGGAAGCAGTTCCTTTTTCATCGCCGCCGCAGCGAGCACGGTGATCCCGCTTTTTTCAGGAACCGGCAAGATTGCCTCGCTCACGTCAAAAAGAGCGTCTTCATGAGCAAAAGGGAAATACTCCGAAAACTTCCATTTGACGGCTTCCCGAGCTTCGTCACAGTTCGCAGCCGGAAGGGATATAAGCTGATACAGGCACTCAGACGTGGGGATACCAAGGATGAACGGTAATTTTTTCGCTCCCCAGCGGATCTGTTTACGCAAAAAAGCGCCCAGCCGTGCGCCGTCAGAAATGTGACCGCCAGTCATGCACCCCGGCGGCGTCTCAAAATCCTGCGCGTTCACAAGCCGCCAGCCGGCGCCGTGCCTCTGCAGTTCGCCGTAGCAGGCCTGTCTGCCCCGCAGGGACAGAGCGGCCGCGCGGATATCCTTATTCTCTCGCCGCATGAACACTTTGCCACTCAACCTCCCTGACAGCCGCGCCTGCAGCGCGATGCATTTTTTAAATCAAAAACAGCGGGACAGCCGAAACACGCGCGTTCCGCCGCCTGAGAGCCATTTTACTTCCGCCGTCGCCCGGGGCCCCCAAAGACGATTTTCGACCGTCACGGCAACATCGAACACTCCCTGACTCCCGCTCAGACGCTCCCGAAATTCGCCCGACATTCCGCTTTCGCAGAGCGCCTGCGACCGCTCCAGGGTCGAGGCGGCGATGCTGTGTGCTTCCATGGTGCGGCGCATCGCCTCTGCGGCGCGAAGGCCATCGGAAAATCGCTGCGCGAGCAGGGGCAGAAAGATCGCTGCAAGCGCCGCGGCAATCAGACATTCGGTGAGGATAAACGCCCTTTTCATCGTCAGATCCCCACAGAAAGCTCCTGAATGGTATGCAGCACAGGAGCGAAGATCCCGGCCGCAACAAGCGCAGCCACGCCGCCGACCAGCAGCGTCAGGACCGGTTCGAGAGCAGCGCTCAGGCGTTTCACGTTTTCTTCGAGGTCATTCTCATACCAGCCTGCAGCGCTCTGAAGCATCGCATCAAGACGGCCGGTCTTTTCGCCGGCAGCGATCAGCTGAAAGGCTACTGGTTTAAAAAAATCGATCTCAGCAGCCGCTTTGCTCAGTGACGTTCCTTCCAGCGCCGCCTGGCGCAGCTTCAAAAATGCCGCTGCGACTGCCGCGTTTCCGGCAGCGTCCGCCGCCAGTTCCAGCGCGCGAAGCATGGGCACGCCGGCCGAGAGCATGACGCCGAGCGAGCGGAGTCCTCGCGACAGTGACGCACAGCGGATCAGACGGCCTGCGACCGGAAGTTTCAGACGAATAAGATCGGTCCAGACGCGAACTGCCGCGATTCGCCGCAATCCCGTCCAGAGCGCGCCGCCTGCAGGCAGTCCGAACAGAAGCCCCAGCGCAAGTGCAGGGAAATGCTCGCTGAGACCGAACAGCAGCTTTGTCAAAGGCGGCATTTCCATGTTCATGCGCGCAAAGACTTCCCGAAACCGCGGCAGTACCCAATAAAACATGACCGTCACCACAGCCCCGGAGAAACAGAGCACAAATCCGGGATAGACCATGGCCGAGAGGATACGTCCGCGCAGCCGTTCCCGACGTTCGCAGTCCTGCGCCAGCAGAGCCAGCGATTCGCCCAGACGGCCGGATTCCTCGCCGGCGGCCAGAAGCGCCTGTTCCATCGCGCCCGCCAGATGTCCGGCAGCGAGGGCGGCATGAAGCGCCTCCCCAGCGGCAACGTGACGTCTGACCGCTTCGATCCGGCATGAGAGCGGGCGGTACGTCTCACCTTCAGCCAAATCGGACAGGGCGCTGCCAAGCGAGATTCCGGCATCGACAACAGCAGCGAACTGTCTGTAAAAAAGCGCCTTCCTCCGCAGAGAAACCGTGCCGACCGAACTCAGCCTCTTCCAGAGGCTGAGTTTTTCTTTTTGCCGAGCTCCGGCGCTCACAGCTTCGATCCTCACGGGCACCAGGCCGGATGATGAAAGCGCGTCCGCGGCAGCCTGGGGGGTCGCAGCTTCCAGCGTTCCGGTGCGCAGCTCACCCGCTGAGCTGCGCGCCTGCCACGAATAGATCATCGCTGTTCCCCTTCACGCTCCAGCCGGCGCAGGAATTCGCCGCGATCCTGCGCCCACTGCGCAGCCTGGGCCGCGCTGATGCGGCCCGACGACGCCAGGCGGGCAAGCGATGCGTCAAAACTCTGCATTCCCTCGCGCGCTCCGGTCTGGATCAGATTCTTCAGCTGCGCCGTTTTTCCCTCGCGGATCGCGTTCTGCACAGCCGGCGTCGCGATCATGAGCTCAAAGGCCGCGGCGCGTCCGTCCGCAGAGGGAATAAGCCGCTGTGCGCACACAGCTTTCAGCGTCATCGCCAGGAACGCCCTCGCCTGCGTCTGAGCGGCAGCCGGGAACGAATCGATGATCCGGTCGACGGCCCGTGAGGCATCCGGCGCGTGAACGGTCGCCAGCACCAGATGCCCGGTCTCGGCCGCTGTCAGTGCGGCGCTGATCGTCTGCGCGTCTCTCAGTTCACCGATGCAGATAACATCGGCATCCGTTCTCAGCGCACTGCGGACGCCGTCAGCAAAGTCAGAAAGATCCCGTCCTGTCTGGCGCTGATGGATCAGGCTGACATCAGAATCATAAATATATTCCACGGGATCCTCGAGCGTAACGATATGCAGGGACTTCTGCTCCGCCAGCCACTGCACGAGTGAGGCCATCGTGGTGCTTTTGCCGCTGCCGGACGGCCCCGTAAGGAGGATCAGCCCGCTCAGCGTCAGACACTGTTCTTTCAGTGCCGGGGGAAGACCGCAGACTTCCGGTCCCGGTATCGTCCTGCTGATCACGCGGATCGCCGCAGCCGGGCATCCCGCCGCCCAGTAGCCGCTGAAGCGAAAACGATATTGCGGACACCGCGGTCCCGCATCGAAACCGGAATCAGCATCCCGATGCGCTCGCCATGTCGTGAGCGTTTCAGAGTCAACGAACGGCGCAAACGCGCTCAGAAAATCCTCCGCGTCGTCAGACAGCGCCGCATCAAGCTGTCTGATCTGCCCATGGACGCGGAAGCAGACGTTTGCCCCGCAGGTCAGATGGATATCACTCGCCCGCATTTCCGTCGCCTTCTGCAAGATCTCCTGCAACGACACGTTCTTCACGCTCATCCCTCTTTCACTCTCCAAGAGCTTCCAGCGCCTCTTCACTGCTGGTAACGCCTTTTTTGACCAGATCTGAAATGCTGTGACGAAGGGGCGCCATGCCCTCTTTTTCGGCCTGTGCCGCGATCTCCTGTGAGGTTGCACGGGTGGCAATCATCTCAGAAAGGCGCGGCGAGACCGTCATGATCTCAAATGCGGCGACACGCCCCCGGTATCCTCTGCCGCCGCAGCGCGCACAGCCCGCAGGGGAATAGACCGTGTCATCTGAAGAAAGCCCCAGCGCGCGCTGTTCAGCCTCCGCAGCCCTGCGCGAGGTTCGGCAATGCGGGCACAGACGCCTGAGCAGACGCTGCGACAGCACGCCGCGCAGACACGAAGCCAGAAGATACGGAGGCACGCCCATGTCGATCATCCTCGCCGGTGCGCTTGCCGCTTCGCCGCAGTGCAGCGTGGCAAGGATGAGATGCCCCGTGATCGCCGCTCTGACAGCAAGAGCTGCCGTTTCGGCGTCACGGATTTCGCCCAGAAGCAGAAAATCCATGTCTTGTCTCAAAACAGACCGCAGCGCCGCAGCAAACGTCAAGCCGCTTTTTTCGTTCACCTGGACCTGTGTTGCCAGAGGCAGGCGGTATTCGACAGGATCTTCGATCGTGACCGCGTTGAACTCGTCAAGCCGGAGCTCGCGCATCATCGCGTGAAGAGTCGTCGTCTTGCCGCTGCCGATCGGGCCGGTGTTGAGGATCAGACCGCGGCGGCCTGAAAGCAGCCTTCGTATCGCCTGACAGTCATCAGGAGAACAGCCGAGCGCGTCCAATGTCAGCGCTTCGCTGTTTTGGTCCAGAAGACGCAGGACCGTTTTTTCACCGCAGACTCCAGGAAGCGTCGAGATCCGCATGTCGAGCCGGCGGCCGCCAGCTTCGCGGTGGATGCGCCCGTCCTGAGGAACGCGCTTTTCCGCGATGTCCATGCCCGCCATGATCTTCACTCTGGCCGTGACCGACGGATGGACCGTAAGCGGCATTTCAAGGGCTGCCGTCAGATGTCCGTCGATACGAAAACGAACGCGCGTGCTGACTTCCGTGGGTTCGATATGGATATCCGATGCCCGTTCGCGAAGCGCCTGCGCGATGATGCGCTCAACGATCCCCGCAGCAGGCGAGCTGTCGTCACGAACATCCGCAGATTGTTCAGCAGTGGGCAAGTTCTGGCTGCCTTCCTGCGCCAGACGGGCGACCGCGCCCGAGAACTGATAAGCCCGTTCGATCTCGCCGTCGAGCGATGGCAGAGGCGATGCACGCAGCTCGACAGGAACGCGGCACAGCATCCGCAGTTCGTCAGTCACGAGCATGTCATCCGGACGAACACAGAGCGCAATGAGCCGCCCTGTCGGAGCGACTTCCAGCGGCAGGACGCCAAGACGGCGAGCCGCGTCGTAGGATAAGAGCGACAGCGCCTGAGGCGACGGTGAAAAATGGGTCTGCGCAAGTTCCTCAGGAGCTGATTTTTGAGTATTTGGTCCCATGCTGGCTCCTTTCGTTCAGCGGAAAAGAGTATACAGAACGTAAGACGACGGCGAAGGCTGCACAGAAAGGCGCACAGCAGAAATCCCGTCTGTGCTGGGAACGGCGATCACAGGCCGCCCGTCCGCCACAGTCAGGACAGCGTTCTGCGGTGCCTCGGCCGTCTCCGTCAGGCGGCTTCCGATAACATCGATCGTCTTGACGACTGAACGATTTTCCTCTTTGCCGAGAAGGAAAATCAGCCCGTCGTGAACAAGGATCGAAGAAAGGGAGTGGAATCTTTCATACAAATGCCACCAGCCCCAGCTGCCGCCGCGCCAGGGCAGATCGCTCCAGGAACGCTGTCCCAAAGGAGCAGGACAGGCTGCGACGATCGTCCCCCGCGGACATTCGGCGATAAACGCCAGCCAGCTTTCGCGAGCCAGCGGACAGAAAAGCGGCGAAGCGATCAGTTCAAGCTCGTTCTCGCCCGTCACGTCTCGAAGATCGAGCCGCCTGTTCAATCTGAAAAAGTCATTCTGACGGACGAATTCCTGCACGCCGCCGCATGTGTCAGCAACCGTCAGTCGGGTGAGCGTTCCTGCGGCAGACTGCATCCCCAGCGGCGAAAAACACAATTCTGTTCCTTCCATGCCGTCACAGACATGCCGAACGCCGCCCATCAACGGGTCGAGCCCCCACACGCGCGCAGCGGCTTCGGCTCCTGATGGAAGGATCAGCACGTTTTTTCCGGATACCGGCGCGGCCAGAGGTGCGGCCGCTGTACAGCCAAGCTGAAAAGTGCCTTCCTCCGCATCGCCCCAGGTCTTCTGCGTGCCGTCGTCACGTTCTTCAAAAGCCCAGCGGAACTCGGGAGTCACCGGTTCGGTGATGTCGAGGCAGTACGCCCCTTTTCCAGCAGCACCCAGTGTTCCCCAGAGGAGCACCCGTTGTTCCCGTCCCGAGAAGATCTTTTCAGCCGTCAGGCCGCCGGCAGCGAGCCACGGCAGCGCACTTTCATCAGACAGGATCGCGTTCACCCTCTCGGCCTGAGCTGTCTGAGGCGGCATAAAGGCCCACAGTTCTGTGCCGCTTTCAGCGTCGAAAGCGCAGATCAGGCCATCGTCAGTCTGAACATAGAGCACGCCATCAGCCAGAGTCATCGCAGCAGGATAAGGAGCTCCCGGAGTTTTCGTCCGATACAGCGCAGCAAGCCGCTCTGCCTGCTCCTTTTCAAGGCCGGCAGCCTTTGCAAAGCATCCGGCCTCCGAGGCCAGTTCCTTCAGAGGTCCCGTTTCGAACTGTCCGCTGTCGCACGGCGGCGACAGGATCAGTCGCGAACTCTTGCTCTTCGATGACCAAATATGTCTGCCGCCGCTTTCAGACAGAACATATTTTTCGACCGAGCCCTCGTCACGGCCGGAAGCGCCGCGACGCCGAAACGGGACATACAGGACTGTTTCACCGTTTTCCTTTGCGCTGAGAGCGCTGCCGCAGACCGACAGCTCTGCCGACACGGCGCGGCTTGAAGGCAGGCGCTCGCGCATGAGCCCCCGCGCGACACCGGCAGACATAAACATAATGATCACAAGGATCAGCAGCCGCCTCATGCTCATACTTCCACCGCCACGACCCGCTCAACAGTGACGGACCGTCCGCCGTTTTCGTCCGTGCCGGCAGAATGGGCTTTAACGATCACTCGCCAGGCCGCGAAATCGCTCCTGACAGAAACAGCCGGTCCCGGACGTGCCTGTGCGTAACTCTGAGCGAAGACACGTTCGCCGTCAGGCTTTTCTGTCAGCGACGGAGGCCAGTCCTGAGCGTTTTCAGCCGGCAGTCCGCCGGAAACACTGTAAAGGCACCACTGGACCTTCACGCTGACAGCGATCCCCGGCGGCGGAGGCGTGCAGACATCTGAAGGGATCGAGATCTCCAGCCGTGCCGGCGTCTCCGAGGCCGCCAGATCGATGGGCCGCAGCGAAGCATCCTCAGGATTGCCGGGCCTGTTGGTGTACAGCCAGTTTGTGACCTCAGCAAGAACGCTGAGCGCTTCGTTCTGAAGGCGCAGGTGTTCCGCAGCATCATCCGCTTCTGCGCGCAGCTGGTTCCACCATACCAGTTCCAGAGCTAGGAGCGCCCCCAAGGACGCGATGACGACAAGCAGCAGCGCTGTCACGCTGCCCCGTCTTACAGATGGACGTTCCATGCCCGTTCAAGCTCCATTTTCTTTCCGCCTTCAGTTCCGAAAGAAACTTTTGCGCGCAGAAGCCGGCGTCCCGTGTCGAGGCTGAACGAGACTTCGTCGATATGACGAAACAGGGGCTGAGAACCGCTTTCATCGTGAAAATCGACAAAGATCACTCCATTGTTCCCCCACATCGTCAGCGCAGATAAACGACATATCCGCGTTCCCACAGGCAGTGCAGCATCCTGACGAAACGCCAGCGTCGGCGTCGCCTGGTCAGCCGCAGACACAAGCCGCATCGGCACCTGCCAGCCGAGCGCAACGAGCCAGCTGGCAGAACTGACCGGAGAGACGTTTGCTTCGCTTTTGACGGGAGAGGACAGTTCTGCTTGCACCGTATCCCCCGCGGATGCCGAAAAACCTTTCAGAAGCGTCACGCCGGGAGCGGCTGCTGAAACGAGCCGCAGCGTATTTCCCGACTCCAAGCCGGTTGAAGCGAAACCGTTTCCTGCGATCGTACGCCCGACGCAGAGCGGCTCGCCCCAGTCGGCCCAGGCCGGCCGCTGCGACATCACAGGCAGGTCAGAAAACAGCGAACGGTCCCAGACCATCGGCAAGCCCAATCCGCAGTGCCGGATGTGAGAATCGATCAGGGCAAAGAAGCGCTCTGCGCTCTGCCACCCAGGATGCGCGGCATAAAACGCGTGTTTCTCAAATGTTTTCAGGCTCAGCGACATGATGCTAAGCGCCCCGCCAGCCAGCAGCACGACAAGCGGCATCGCGATCAGCAGTTCCGTCAGAGAAAAGCCCTTTCTTTTCCGCACCATTGCGCTCGACATAGAGCTCTCCCCTTCCTTATCAAATACACACAGACGGTCCTGATTTTATTCGAGCCGCATGACCACAGCAATCAGCGCTGTTAATAATCTTTGAAAAAAAATTACCGTAAAGCTTAGCACTTTATCGTCAAATACCAAACATATATTATACCACCGATGATGAGCAAATACGATTAAAATTTATTGTTCGCCCTTAACTTTATTCAATCGATCATCAAGTCTTCCTCATTCATAATCAAAAAACAGTCACGATTATCGTGCCGGTTTCTCTTGCACCATCGCCATGTCATTTCCATTCCTGCATGCAAAAGGGCTGCCGCGCCAAGCTTGACGCTTCGCGCAGCAGCCCTCGTTTTATTTTGAATCAGCGCAGCGGCGCTCTTTTTTTCTCTGAGGCGATCGCCCGGCGGGACATCGTGATCCGCTCCGAGCTTTCCGGCTCCATGTCCAGGGATACGGTCACGAACAGGATGTCCATCAGCACAAGCTGCACCAGGCGCGACACAAGCGCGTCGGTATAGTGCAGCGCGTCATACGAGGCGCTGTGGAGCACCAGATCGGACAGAGACGCCAGCGAACTTCTGTTGTAGCTCGTCACGCCGACGACATGGCTTCCCGCTTCCCGAGCCAGGCGCGCGCAGCTCAGGACTTCACGGCTCTCTCCTGTGTGAGAGAACAGCAGCACGACGCTCCCTTTCGGCAGATGAGCGATGCGGATCATCGTCAGGTGGGTGTTCTCGCTGAAAAACACCGGCAGCCCAAGGCGCATGAACTTGTGAAACGCATCCATGGCAACAGGACACGATCCGCCTGTTCCATAGAAAGCCACGACGGGGGCCTGACGCATCAGCCGGCTGACGGCAGCTACATCTTCTGCCTGCACCATGGATTCAAGATCGCGGATCACGGAAGCGGCAGATGCCGTTACGGCATGGATCACCTCACGCGGAGAGGCGCCGCGGCGGATGTCCTGATAGCCGTCTTCGAACCGCGGAGCCGCGCCTTCGGCCGCTTCGGCAGCGCTCTGCTCGCGCGCAAGGTCGAGCTTGAACTCCGGATACGACTCATACCCCAGTTTTTTCAGAAAACGGTTGACTGTCGTGTTGCTCACATGGCAGATATTCGAGAGTTCGCTGATCGCGAGCCCCGATACACGATCGATATTCGCCAGGATAAAATCGGCGATTGTCTTTTGGTGGGATGAAAGCGATGTATAATTTTTCTTCAGCAGTACGAGCGGACGCTCAGACGACATAAAAATTCCCCCTCCTCCGGATCCCGGACTCCCGTATCTTAACAGCCGCAAGTTCATCGCGCAAGGGAATGCCTGCGGCGTTTCGTGATTGACATTACCGGCAAGAGATGATAAAAAGCGAACAGTGAATTAAGTACTATTTTATTTTAAACAGAGTTATTTATTTTCCATCTCCGAAAGAACCCCGTTCTGTTTCCCAAAGGAGGTCATGTCCATGCCGCATCTCATGTCACAACTGCTGCGCGCCGCCCGCTCCGAGGGCACGGCCGTTGCCGCCGTCAACTTTTACAGTCTTGAAAGCGCCCGCGGTGCGCTGCTGGCTGCCAGCAGCGTCGGCCGTCCCGTCATTCTCGCCTTCGGCGCGCGCTATCTCAAAAATCTTTCCCTCACGCAGGCCGCCGCTCTTGCCCGCTGCTGTGCCGAAGGGCTGGATGTAAAATGGGCTCTGCACCTTGATCATTGTGCTGATCTCGACGTCGTGCGTGCAGCCATCGACGCAGGTTTTGATTCCGTGATGTACGACGGCAGCACCCTGCCGTTTGAGGACAACGTTCGCAACACCGCACAGGTCGTTTCCTGGGCCGCTGAACGCGGCACGGATGTGGAGGCCGAACTGGGAGCCGTAAAAACCGGCGCTCATTCTGCGGAAGACAGCGGCTCTGTCGAGCTCTACACCGACCCGGCTCAGGCTGCGGAGTTCGTGCGCCGCACCGGCATCGACGCGCTGGCCGTGTCGATCGGCACCGTGCATGGGCTGTACAAAGGCACGCCGCACATCCGCCTTGACATTCTAGAGGCCATCAGAGCTGCCGTGGACACGCCGCTCGTGCTGCACGGAGCGTCCGGAACAGGGCGCAGTCTGCTTCAGGACACGATCCGGCGCGGCATCTGCAAGATCAACGTCAATACCGAGCTTTCCATGGCCGGCACGGCGGCAGCAAAAACTCTTCTGGACCGCGAGCCTTCGGCGCACCTGTCTTCGCTGTCACTCGCCATCACCGACGCCTTCCGTGATGCTGCCGCGAACTATCTGAACCTCGCCGCCATGAAACCATAAACGAAGGGGAATTGATCATGAAAGCCAGCACGCTGCTCCACTATCCGCCCGTCCGCGAGACCAGCCTCGACGAACTCCTTGCCTCAGAGATCAGACAAAGCCCCGTCAGACTCGTCGCGCTCGACGACGACCCGACCGGAGGGCAAACCGTCCATGATGTTTCCGAATACACTGACTGGAGTGCAGAGACATTCCGAGAAGCCTTCTCGACCCCGGACAAGCTGTTCTATGTCCTGACCAACAGCCGCGGCATGACGCCGCAGGAAAGCCGCCGCGTCCACCTTGAAGTCGTCGCAAACTGCGCAGCGTCTGCACGCGAAGCGGGCGTTTCCTACATGTATATCAGCCGGAGCGATTCGACCATGCGCGGCCATTATCCGATGGAAACCGAGATCCTTCGCGAATGCCAGGAAGCCGACCTCGGCAGGGCGATCGACGGCGAAGTGTTCTGTCCGTTTTTCAAAGAAGGCGGACGCTTCACCGTCGGCGGCATCCAGTATGTCCTTCAGGGCGATGAACTGATCCCCGCCGCCGAGACGGAATTTGCCAGGGACAAAACGTTCGGCTACACCCATTCGTTCATCCCCGACTATATCGAAGAGAAAACTGCCGGCGCGTTCAAGGCCGCCGACGTCCTGCACATCCCGCTCGAGCAGCTTCGCGCTGCCGATATCGACGGCATCTGCCGGCAGCTGATGAATGTTCACGGTTTTAACAAGATCTGCGTCGACGCCGTTGATTATGACGACCTGAAAGTATTTGCCATCGCCATTTACCGCGCCATGGCGCACGGCAAAACGTACATCTTCCGCACGGCTGCAAGCCTCATCAAGGTCATGGCCGGGATCGGCGACATCCCGCTGCTGACGCGCGAACAGCTGATATCCGTGCCCGTGAGCAATGGCGGTCTTGTCGTCGTCGGCAGCCATACGCAAAAAACAACAGCGCAGCTTGAAGAACTCCTGAAACTCGACTGCGTCGTCCCGGTCGCCTTCAATTCCGACACCGTGCTCGAAAGCGATGCGGCATTTGATGCGGAAGTGCACCGCTGCATCCAGGAAGAAGAAAAAATCATCGCCGCCGGCAAAACGGCCGTGTGCTACACACGCCGCAAGCTTCTCAGCCTTGCATCGGACACGAAGGAAAGCGCCCTGCTCCGCTCTGTAAAGATCAGCGGCGGCGTCCAGCGCCTCGTGGGCGAGCTGAACATCACACCGGCATTCGTGGTCGCCAAAGGCGGGATCACCTCCAGCGACGTGGCCGTGAAAGCGCTCGGCGTGCGTCGCGCCCTGGTCATGGGACAGATCAGGCCCGGCGTGCCCGTCTGGCGTACAGGCGCAGAAAGCCGCTTCCCGGCAATCCCTTACGTGATCTTCCCCGGCAATGTCGGCACACCTCAGACGCTGCGCGAAGCCGTCGCCATCCTGACAGGCCATGAGCTGTAATACTCCTCTTCGAGCCAACGACAAACGAACAGCGAAAAACAGCGCCCGCACAGAAAGATCGCTTTTCTGTGCAGGCGCATTTTTTTACTGTTCGTTTAATCCAGCTTGTTCAGCTCTCTCACCCTGTGGCAGGCGACGAAGTGGTGAGGGCGCGCTTCCGTCAGAGCGGGAGTTTCGCTGAAACAGCGTTCTTCCGCATAAGGACAGCGCTTGGCGAAGCGGCAGCCTTCGCCAAGGCCGATCGGCGATGTGATCTCACCTTTCAGCAGCGAGCGCTCTTTCTTCGCGCCGATTGCCGGAATGGGCACAGCGGCGAGGAGCGCCTGCGTGTAGGGGTGCAGGCGGATGTTGAACATCTCTTCGGAGTCTGCGAACTCGACCATCGTCCCCAGATACATGACCATGATGTCGTCGGAGACATGGCGGACGACGGACATGTCGTGAGTGATGAACATATAAGTCAGCCCCATCTCCTCCTGAAGATCCTGCATCAGGTTGATGATCTGCGCCTGAATCGATACGTCAAGCGCCGAAACGGGCTCGTCGCAGACGATGAACTTGGGTTCCAGGGCCAGCGCGCGAGCCACGCCGATGCGCTGGCGCCGTCCGCCGTCGAGCTCGTGAGGATAGGAGTTGGCCAGACGCCGCGCCAGTCCGACGGTGTCCATCAGCGAAGCGACGTGACGGGCTAAGTCGCGCTCGCTGCGATGCTTTTTGTAGATCAGCAGCGGCTCGGCGATCAGCTGTCCGACAGACATGCGAGGATTGAGCGACGAGAACGGATCCTGAAAGATCATCTGCATGTCTTCGCGCAGATCTTTGATCTGCTTTTCGTTCACGCGCGAGATGTCGCGTCCGTCAAAGATGATCTCGCCGGAGGTCGGCTCATGCAGGTGGATGACCGTGCGTCCCAGCGTCGATTTGCCGCAGCCGGACTCTCCAACGACGCCGAGGGTCTTGCCGCGCTCAATGGTGAAAGAGACGTTGTCGACTGCATGCAGCAGGCCGCGTGGGGTCTCGAAATACTTTTTCAGATCGGTGACTTTAAGGATGGCTGTCATGGCGTCACTTCCCCTCTTTCACAAAGTTCAGGCAGCGAACGAAATGCCCGCTTTCGATCTCGGTAACAGGAATGTCACCGCAGCGGCAGGCTTCTCTGGCGTTCGGACAGCGCTCGGCAAAGACACAGCCGGAGGGCAGATTGGCGGGATCGGGCATCAGGCCGGCGATCGGCTTGAGCCGGCGTACTTTCTTGTCGAAATAGGGGATGGAGCCAAACAGCCCCAGCGTGTACGGGTGCGCCGTGCGGTTATAGATATGCTCAAGCGTGCCGTATTCGACGATCTGCCCCGCATAAACGATGCCGACGCGGTCGCACACTTCGGCAACGACGCCGAGATCGTGCGTGATCAGGATCAGCGACGTGCCGAAACGTTTTTTCAGCGTCTCGATCAGGTGCAGCACCTGCTCCTGGATCGTCACGTCCAGCGCCGTCGTCGGTTCGTCGGCAAGCAGGAGCGAGGGATTGCAGGCCAGGGCGATGGCGATGACGATGCGCTGCTGCATGCCGCCGGAGAACTGATGCGGATATTCGTTGCAGCGTTCGCCTTCGATGCCGACCATCTCCATCATCTCCATGGCCTTGCGGAGAGCTTCTTTTTTCGTCACGTTCTGGTGAAGGCTGACGACCTCGGCGATCTGGTCTCCAACGGTGAGCACGGGGTTGAGAGCTGTCATCGGGTCCTGGAAGATCATCGAGATCTCGTGCCCGCGGATGCGGCGCATATCTTCTTCCGATTTTTTCGTAAGGTCCTCGCCTTTATAGAGGATCGAACCGCTCACGATCCGGCCCGGAGGGTTGGGGACAAGCCGCATGATCCCCAGAGCTGTTGTCGTCTTTCCGGCGCCGGTCTCGCCGACGAGGCCGAGCGATTCTCCCTGATCCAGCTCAAAGCTGATGCCGTTGACGGCCTTGACGACCGATTTATCGACAAAGTAATGGATCGTCAGATCTTTGACCTCGAGGATCCTTTTGCTGTCGTTCATGGAATTCCCCTCCGATCATCAGGACTTGAGCCGCGGGTCGAGCGCGTCGCGCAGGCCGTCGCCGAACAGGTTGAAAGCAAACACCGTGATCATGATGGCGACGCCGGGGAACGTGATCAGGTTCCAGTGGTCGCGGATGAACTGCCGGCCGGTGGAGAGCATCCCGCCCCACTCAGGCGTCGGTGCGGGCACGCCCAGGCCGATGAAGCTGAGTCCGGAGATCGTCAGGATCGCCGTGGCAATGCCCATCGACACCTGAACGATGATCGGCGCCATGGCGTTGGGCAGCACGTACTTCCAGATAATGCGAAGGCTTGACGCTCCCGTAGAGCGGGCCGCCTCGATATACTGCTCGCCGCGAACGGTGATCACAGCGGAGCGCGTCACGCGCGCGAAGCTGGACATCAGCCCCAGGCCTATCGCCAGGATCAGATTGGGGATACTGTTCCCCAGCGCCGCAACGATCGAGATGCCCAGCAGCAGGTTGGGCACAGCCAAAAGCACGTCGACGCAGCGCATGATCACGTTGTCGATCCAGCCGCCGTAAAATCCGGCGATGCATCCGGCAGCGGTGCCGATCACGCAGGCGATAAGCACTGAGCTGAGACCGATCGTCAGCGACGTGCGGCAGCCCCAGATGACGCGGGTAAAGATGTCGCGTCCCAGTTCGTCAGTCCCCATCCAGTGCTGCGAAGACAGCGGCAGATAGCGCATCCTCAGGTTCGGCTTGGCGTAGTCGGGACCGCTGATCTGTCCGGGAAAGAGCGCGCAGATCACGAGCACGATGATGATCGCTAGTCCCAGGACCGCAGCCCGGTTGCGCATGAAGCGCTTGAGGATGTCCTTCATCTGGCCGCGGCTGGTGATCGAGATCTCTTCAAGAGATTCGTCCAGCACGGTCGTGTTTTCAAGATCGTTCATTTACGCTCCCTCCTCTGCTGACTTCTTCACGTACTGGGAACGGCGGGGCTTGAGGTACTGCGAGCGGATACGGGGATCGACATAAGCGTACAGCACGTCGACGATCAGATTGACGATCGACATGGCCAGGGCGATGAACATGATGCCGCCCTGCACGAGCGGCGCGTTCTTCACCTTGATAGCGCCGATGATCAGATTGCCGAGTCCGGGGATGGCAAAAACCACCTCGCTGATCGCGGCACCGCCGAGCATCTTGCCGAAGTTGACGCCGACCACGGTCATGACAGGGATGATCGCGTTGCGGAAAGCATGATGCCAGACGACTTTCATCTCGGTCTGCCCCTTGGAACGGGCCGTGCGAACGTAATCCTGACGGATCGCCTCAAGCATGCTCGACCTTGTCATGCGCATGACGGCCGCCGCCGAAGAGGTGCCGATCGTCAGCGCCGGCAGCACAACATGCTTCCAGGAGCTGAAGCCCGAAGACGGAAACCACTTGAGCACGACTGAAAAGAGGATGATCAGCAGCAGTCCCTGCCAGAAGTTCGGCATCGACACACCGATCATCGCCAGGACGCGGCAGATATTGTCCCATATCGTGTACTGCTTCACCGCTGAGACGATCCCTGTGACGATCCCCAGGACGACCGCGATCAGCGTGCTGAAAAAGGCCAGCTGGAACGTCGTCGGGAAGCGGCTCATGATCTCCACGATCACAGGCTGCTTCGTCGTGTAGGAGATCCCCAGATCGCCGGTGAGCGCCTTTTTAATGTAGTTGAAATACTGGATGATGAACGGTTCGTTGAGACCGTTTTCGGCGCGAAACTTCGCCTTGTCCTCCACCGTCGCCATATCGCCGAGGATGTAATCCTCCGGCTTTCCGGGCGAAAAGTACATCATGCTGAACACCAGCAGGACGACGCCCAGCATAACAGGGACCATCATCAGGATGCGTTTGCCGATAAATTTAAGCATACGCCGCTATTCTCTCCTTCCTCGCGTACTATCTTTCTTGAAAAAGCAGCCGGATCCCGTGAAGAGTCCGGCTGCTTCTGTGTTCATATGACCCGTGAACGATGATTACTCTTCGACTTCCCAGTCCTTCACGTTGACGCGGAAGATCGTCGTGGGCATGATGAAGTTCTTGATCTTGTCGCTGACGCCGAAGATCGTATCAGCCTCGGCAAACGGGATCGAATAGCGCTTCTCATAGAGATAATCCTGGATCTCGCTGAGCAGAGCCTTGCGCTCCTCGCGGCCGTAGAGCGTCTTCAGCTTCTTGAGCATGCCGTCAAGCTTCATATCGTTGGGAGCAAGGCGTGAGCCGAACTCCTTTTCATAAATGATGAGGATGTTGGAGATCTCGTTGGCCGTCGCCGTGCGGATCGAAGCCTCCCAGGGCCCCTGAGCCTCGCGAGTGGCCAGAGCGCTCTGCTCGATGTGAGCGTTCACGCCGATCGCAGCCCAGTACGCCTGGACGATCTCGCCCATCTGCTGATACAGAGCTTCGGGCAGCAGGTGCAGCTCGATGTCGAAGCCGTTCGGATAGCCGGCCTCGGCCAGGAGAGCCTTGGCCTTCTCAGGATCATACTTCCAGCCGCCCATATCCTTCCAGCCCTCGACGATCGAGGGGTACACGCCCGTCATCGCGTGCGCGTGACCGTCGAACGAAGCGTCGGCCAGAGCGGGGATGTCGATGGCGTAGGACAGAGCGTAGCGGACCTTCTGATTGGACAGGATGGGATGGTTCATCGCCATCGTCACGAGGTAGTACTTCTCAGAACGGCCGGACTCGATATGATAGCCGTCGATCGCGTTGACGCGGTCAATGTCGGAGCCGTTGATGTAGAACGCGAAGTCGGCGGCGCCGGTCTCGAGCTCGATCACGCGCGAAGCAGGCTCGGGCACGAACTTGAGCAGCACGTTCTTCGTCTTGGCGGGCGTGCCCCAGTACTTTTCGTTGCGCTCAAAGAGGATGCTGGCGCCGTTGGTCCACTTGACCAGCTTGTACGCGCCGGAACCGATGGGTGCGCGGGCGTAGTCCTTCTCGCCCATCTCCTCCATGGCCTTCTTGCAGCCGATCCAGCAGCGGCCGCTGGCAAGGACGTTGAATACAGGCGCGTAGGGATTGTGCATGGCAAGCACGACCGTGTAGGGATCTTCTGCATAGGAAGCCTTTTCATCGTACCAGATCATCGTCGAGTACGAGGTGGAATCGTCCTTCGTGCGGGCAAGGCTGAACAGAACGTCCTCAGCCGTCAGCGGGTAGCCGTTCGAGAACACCACGTCACGACGCAGGTGCATGCGCAGGTGCGTGCTGTCGATGAACTCCCAGCTCGTCGCCAGGCGGGGGATCTCTTTGCCCTCGCGGTCAAGATCGACCAGCGAGTCGTAGATCAGCGTCATGACGATGTTGTTGGAGATGCCGTTGCCGCGGCGGGGATCGAGCGTGTCGGGCTCAAGCTCGTTCACCATCGTGATGGTGTCCTTGAACTTCGCCTGCGCAGGTGCATGGGCCATTCCCATGAGCACGCCGGCGCACAGAACTGCTGCCAGATACTTTTTCATGATTCTTCCTCCTGCTTCGATTTGATTTACTGAAGGATACACTGATTAAATGAGCCCGATGAACCGTCGAGGGATTTTGTCGTCTGGCAAGGAGAAGCGAAGAGGCATAGCGGGGCTATGGAGATGAGCTTCGACGCAGCCAGGCGGCGAAAGACCCGACAGGGCGCGGGTGAATTCATCAGCGTTTCCTGAAATCACGGCGCTCTGCCGTTATTTCCTGATCGTATCGTACACGTCGCCGCGGCGGTTTTTCAGCGACGGCAGATTCGCGCGCACCTTGTCGAGATAATCAAGATCGATCTCGCCGATCGCAATGCCGGCGCGTTCGGGAGCGCGGGCGACGATCGTACCCCAGGGATCGATGATGACGCTGTCGCCGAATGAATCGGACACGCCGCGCTTTTTGCCGTACTGACCAGCGGCAACGACGTAGCATGTGTTTTCGATCGCGCGGGCGCGCAAAATCGCTTCCCAGTGGTCCTTGCCGGTCGCCATGCGGAAGTTGGCGGGCGTGAAGAGGATCTGCGCGCCCTGGAGCGCCATCCAGCGGTACATTTCAGGGAAGCGGATGTCGTAGCAGATCGACAGTCCCAGATGCCCCATCTCCGTCTCCACAGTGACCATCTTGTCGCCGGGCTTGATCTTCGCCGACTCCTCCGCGACCGAACCGTCCGGCAGCGTGATGTCGAACGTGTGCAGCTTGCGGTATTTGGCGACCATTTTCCCGGTGGGATCGAGCACCGCCGTCGTGTTGAACTTGCGGTCGCCTTCTGGATTCACCTCGGCAATGCTGCCGCAGTGGATCCAGATGCCGTGCTCGCGGGCCTTCTCGGCCATCAGCGAGATCGTGCGTCCCTCGGGGACCAGCTCCGGGGCTTCCTGCCCGTCGTCGATGACGTTGAACACTTCCGGGAACGAGACGAACTTCGCCCCCTTCGCTGCTGCCTCGTCGATGAATCCGCAGGCGGCCTTGAGATTGGCATCCTTGTTGTCGCGGGTATCCATCTGGATCACCGCCATCAGGTACTTTCTCATCATTTCATCTCCGTATCCGGGTTAATTCCACTGTTTCAGGAACGCGACAATGCGCTCCACAGCCTTCGTGACGATCTGCTCGCCTTTTTCGGCGCTGGCCGGCGTGGGATCGCCGACGTGCGCTTCAGGGTACATTTCAACAAACGGCGTAAACGTCGGGATGTCGGCGTATTCATTTGTGAGCAGTCCCACGTCCTTGAACCGCTCCGTCTTCACCAGATCAGGGCGCAGATACATGAACGTCGAAGTTCCCGCTTCGGCCGCGTGCGCGTGCGCGGGGCGGCCTTCGTACTTGAGCACGTCCTTGCACAGCGGCTGAATGAAACGCCACCAGTCGATCAGGCAGCACTTCACGCCTTTGGTGCGGCGCAGGTGAGTGCCGATCTCAGTGATGACCGAAACGTTGCCAAGGTGCGGGCCGATGAAGCAGAAGCGGTTCACGCCGGTCTCGACAAGGCTTTCAACGATATCGAGCAGGTAATTGCGCAGCGACTCGGGACGGACGGTGATCGTGCCGCCCTCGGGAGCAAACAGGCTTTCGGAGTAGCCGACGGGCACCGAAGGCCCAACGACCCAGCCGATTTCTTTCGATACGCGCTCGGCGATGTCTTCGGCAACAAGCGTATCAGCCCCGACGGGAAGGTGAGGTCCCCACACCTCAAACGCGCCAACGGGAAGGAGCATCGCGTGAGTTTTTGCGACCTCAGCGCGATAATCGACGTAGTTCATCTCTTTCATCAGCATTGCGGCATTCCTCCAAAATATTTCATTATCGTTATTTAATTTTTACGCTTTACGGAGTCATTATAACATTATACCTTCGAAGCGCAATATAGACTTAATTACTAAATGCAGGTCATAAATTTTGACTTTTTACCCAAGGAGCGGCACTGATGCTTTCGGCACAAAAAAACTGCCCCTCAACGGGGCAGTTCAATTTGTTCTGTGCAGATTATCCACTCATGAGCCGATGATCGCGCCTTCGGAGGCGCGCACCGGGCGACGGTCAAGGCGGCCGCGGAGATAATCCCGCTCATCGCGAAGCTCGGCCAGGAGACGGTCTTTATCCTGCGGCAAGCGTCCTTCCATCGTCACGACGTTCGAGGGATGCAGGCCGAAAAAGACGCAATCATCGAGTTTCAGCTGCTCGATCAGCGTCTCTTCTTCGTCGAAGTACTCGCCGAATGTACTCTCCGCAAAAGCGCCGCTCTTTATAGCCTCGTACAGCGGGCAGCCGGGATCGGCGTGGAGCGTGCCGGTGAAGATCAGATTCGGCTGCGTTGCGCTGAGCAGTTCAGCTGTGGCGATCGCGTTTTTTGAGCGCAGAGCGGGACCGGCCGCACCGAGGATGACGTTCGCGCCCCAGGGGATGCCGGCGCGTTTCAGCCGCAGAAGTTCATGCCGTGCCTGAGCTGCGGTATAGCCTTTGTTCATCCATCGCAGCGCTTCATCAAGCCCGCTTTCCACACCGACGTTCAGATCGCCGATGCCTGCTTCGCGCAGGCGCTCCAGATCGTCGTCGCTCTTGGAAGCGATGTTTTTGATCGAGGCGTACATCGCGATCATTTCCACACGCGGCAGATATGCATGAATCAGTTCAGCGATCCTGATCAGCCGCTCGGCGCTCAGCGCAAACGCGTCGCCGTGCTCCAGAAAAACGCGCTTCACTCCAGGACGGCGCACGGCCGCGGTGCGGACGCATTCTTCAATGCGCTCCATCGGCTCAAGCTGAAACGGTACGCCGCGGTACATCGTGCAGAAAGCGCAGGCGTTATGGGAGCAGCCGTGCGTCACTTCCAGCAGCAGCGAAGCCGCTTCAAACGGCGGGCGAAACATCACTTCAGGCATCGTTCATCGTCCTTTCACGATCATCTCGCCTCATTATACATCGGGCTCATTCTTCGTTCAGGATCAGGCTGAAGCGTACTTCGCTGCCGACAGCCGCCTCGGGCTCGCTGCGGCTGGGAAGGAGGGCACGCAGCGTCTGCCCCTGGCAGTCGATGAGCCACTGCGACGACGCGCCGAGAAATTCGCGCGAGAGAAGTCGCCCGATGAATGGGCCGTCAGCGTTCGGCACCACCTGATCAGGCCGAAGCAGGATGCGTCTGCCGTCCAGTGTATACGGGAACGAATCGCCGATAAAGTCGCGCACAAAGTCATCCGCCGGAGAAAAATAGACCTCGCGCGGCGTGCCGGTCTGCACCAGTCGTCCGTCGTGCATCACGGTGACGCGGTCGGAGATGGACAGAGCCTCTTCCTGATCGTGAGTGACGTAGAGCGTCGTGATGCCGACGCGCTTTTGCAGTTCGCGGATTTCCGCGCGCATCCGCAGACGCAGACGCGCGTCAAGACTCGACAGCGGCTCGTCGAGCAGCAGCACCGCAGGCCCCAGGATCAGCGACCGGGCCAAGGCGACACGCTGCTGCTGGCCTCCGGAAAGATCCTGCACGCGAGCCGAGGCGTAACCGCTCAGCCCCACACGCTCCAACTCCTCTTCCGCACGCCGCTGCCGCTGGGCACGAGGCACGCCTCGCACGCGCAGGCCGTAGGCCACGTTCTCCCCGACGCTCATGTGCGGGAAAAGCGCGTAATTCTGGAACACGGTCGAAGTCGGGCGCTTCTCCGGCGGTAGCGCTGTGATGTCACGGCCTTCCAGAAGCACGCGGCCTTCATCAGGAACGATAAAGCCGCCGGCTACGCGCAGCGTCGTCGTCTTTCCGCAGCCAGACGGGCCGAGCAGCGTCATCAGCTCGCCGTGCCGCAGCTCGAGCGTCAGGTCTTTCAGCGCCGTGAACGAGCCGTAGCGCACCGTCACGTTTTCAAATACGAGCATCGGACACACCATCCTCTTTCCGGCCGCGGCCCAGCCGCCAGGCCAATCCGTTGACGCAGGCAACGATTACGACGAGCAGCGAGCCCATTGCCGACGCGCCGCCGAAATCGCCCTCGTTGATCGCTTCGAACAGTTCGATCGAAGCCACGCGCGCATAGGGACTGACGAGGAAGATCACCGGTCCTGTCGTCGTCATCGCCGCACTGAACGTGTTGAGAAAACCCAGCCGCAGAAATGGATACAGCAGCGGCAGGAGCAGATCGCGCAGCACGCGCAGCGGACCGCCGCCCAGATCGCGCACCGCGCTCCAGAGCGAATCCTCCACCTGAGCCAGTCCCGCCTCGGCCGCACGCAGCACCGGCGACAGCTGACGGAACAGGCAGCTTGCGCCGATCACGAAGCCCGTAGCCAGCTCAAACGGCAGACGCGTAAACGCCAGCAGATACCCCACGCCGAAGAACGTGCCGGGGATCAGGTACGGCAGATCAGCAACGACCTGCACGCAGCGGCGCACGCATCGCGGTGCCCGCGCCAGCAGAAAGGCCAGCACAGAAGCTAAAAGACAGCCGCCCAGCCCCGCCGCGAGCGAACAGGCAAGACTGCGGACGACGCTTTCGGCGCGAAAATCAAGGATGCCGGCCAGATGCCTCGACGTCGGCGTAAAGTCGACGCCCCAGGTGCGCGTGACGCTGCCCAGAAAGATCAGCCCGTAGACGAGAAACTGCATCACGGCAAAGGTCCAGGCGACCGCTGACGGCACAGCCATCGCCAGAGGAGGCAGCCTGAGCGTGCGCCGCCGCGCCAGCCCGAGCGCAGTGCTTTTTCCACCGGATGAACGCACGAACAGGACCGCCAGCGCCGGGATCAGCAACAGCACGTTCATCGCGCAGGCCAGCTGAAAATCGCCCACACCGATCAGCGTGTTGTAGGCGCGTGAAGCCAGCACCTGAAAACGGCCGCCGACGAACAGCGGCGTCCCGAAATCGGAGAGCGAGCGCACGAACACGACCAGCGCCGCCGCACCGATACCGGGCAGCGCCAGCGGCAGCGACACGCGCATCAGCGTTGCGAGCGGACTTGCGCCAAGATCAAGCGAGGCACGCTCCACCTCGCCGTCCACGCGGTCGAGCGACGCCGCCACGAGCAGCGACGTCAGCCCCGTGAGCGAAAGCACCTCCATCATCAGCACACCGTGAAAACCGTAGGGATTCCAGCTCATCCCCAGCAGCCGCCAGGTGATCAGGCCGCGCTTGCCGAACAGCATCAGATACGCCATCGAGCACAGAAACGGCGGCGAGATCGTTGAAAGCGCCAGCGCGGCGACGATCACACTCCGACCGCGGTTCGGCCCATACACCAGCCGCAGCGCTACGGCAGCGCTGACGGGAACAGACAGGGCCGCTACCGAGAGCGCAAGCGCGAAGCTGTCGAGCACAAGGCGGACATTCTTCGTGAACAGGCCTTCGTAGGCCCGCAGCGAGAACTGCCCGTTCTTCATGAAGCTCTCAGCAAGCACGGAACCGACCGGCCAGACGACAAACGCTGCCAGCAGCGCCGCCGCGAAAGCCCACAGCAGTGCCTCGGCCGGCGTCAGCGCTTTTTTGCGAACAGCAGACATTTTCATGATAAAAGACATCCCGCCGGGACTCCCCGGCGGGATTTATTCGTCTTATTTGCTGCCAAACTTGTCGAGCCAGACCTTGAGGATCGCCTCGCGGTCCTGTCCGGCCTTGACCACGTCCATGCGCATGAGGTTGGAATCTCTCATGCTCTGCACGGCGGGCGCAAGCTTGACGCCGGGACGGACGGGAGCCTGCGTGTTGTACTCAGCAAGAGCCAGCTGCCCCTTCTCGGACAGCACCCAGTCGACAAGCGCACGGGCGCCCTCAGGATTCTGCGCGCCCTTGAAAACGGCCACAGGCGCGATGTACCACGGCACACCATCCGCGGGGAACGCCATTTCGACCTTGTAGCCCTCCTGGATCAGCCGCTGTACCGTATCGAACGGCGCAACGGCGATCGCCGCTTCGCCGATGCTGACCTTGTTGGCCGGCTCGGCGCCGCGCTTCGAGTAGTAGGGAACGTTAGCGTCGATGGCCTCAAGCAGCTTCCAGCCTTTTTCCTCGCCAAAGGTCTGCACGATGCCGGAAACCATCGCGTAGAACGTGCCGCTGACAGCTGGAGTGGCCATCAGCACTTCGTCCTTGTACTCCGGCTTGGCCAGATCGGCCCAGCTCTTAGGCATGGCGAGCTTTTTCTGTGCCATCACTTCAGTGTTGCCCATCAGCACAACGCTGCCGAGCGAGATGCCGCTCCAGTAGCCGTCTGCATTGTAGAACATCGCGTCGTAAGAAGCGCGCTCGGGCGAGACATACGCGTCGAGGAATCCCTCATTCGCCGCGGCCACATAGCTGTCGAGACCGCCGCCGAACCACGCGTCGGCCTGAGCCTTGCCTTTGGCAGCGCGGATGCGGGTAAGCACTTCGCCGGACGACATCTTCAGGTAGTTGACTTTGATGCCCGTGTCGCGCTCAAACGTCTCGATAATCGGCTTGATGCCCGTGTAGGCGATGAAGATGCTGATGCTTTTCTGATTCTCCGCGATGGCGGGGCAGACCAGCGACGCGGCCGCAAGGACGGCCAGTACGAACTTCTTGAACATGAAAAGACCTCCCGTAAAAAAGATTTTTACTGCTGTTTCAGCTGCTCCAGCGTCCATTCCTCAGCCGGAACAAACTTGGAACCATTCCACGCCATGGGCTCGCAGGCGCCGGCGCGGATCAGACGGATCAGGCCGCGCTCGTCGCGCGCCGTCTCGAAAAAGCGCGTGGCGTAGCATCCAACGCGCTCGACCAGGTGCGAATCGCCAGCGCCGAGACATGCCAGCCCGCGGGCTCGGGCATCGTTGAGGGCGTGCAGGTTGGCCTGATACGGCGTGCTGCCGTTAAAGCACTCTACGCCGGCCAATCCGGGGAGCGTTTTTATGAGCTCGCCTGCACCGCGTCCGTTGTTGCGGTACGGATGAGCCGCCACCGCCGCGCCGTCGTGCGCACGCACCAGCTCCATCAGGTCAGCAACAGGCAGTCGCGGTTCAGGAGCACGATCCAGGCCGAAGACGACAAAGTCGCCGCAGTCGGTAAGGACTTCGCAGCCGACAAAGATGGGAAAATCGCACTCGCGCCGCAGCGATTCGACCTCGGCAAGGATGCCCATCGAATCGTGATCGGTCACGCACAGGCCGCTCAGTCCCATCTCGCGGGCCCGGGCCACGGCATCGCGGACGGGCAGAAAACTGTCGGGCGAGTATTCTCTCGTATGCAGATGCGTATCAAGCAGCACAGCCGTTCCTCCGTTCTAAAACGCTTCCCGGATCAGCGAACCGTCGTCGAGTGCGTTTTTCAGTCCTTCGCGCCCGCAGACGCGCAGCACGCGCCCGTCAGTCATGATCACAGCGTGATCAGCCAGCCGCGCTGCCTGCTGGAGGCTGTGCGAGACCATGATTACCGAGATCTTGCCCGAAAGCGCGAGGATCAGATCTTCTACCTTTTTCGCCGCCGTCTGGTCGAGCGAAGCCGTCGGCTCGTCAAGCAGCAGCAGATCGGGCTTCAGCGCCAGCGCCCGAGCCAGGCAGAGACGCTGCTGCTGCCCGCCGGAAAGGCTCAGCGCCGAGGCGTCGAGACGGTCGTGCACTTCGTCCCACAGGCCTGTCTGCATCAGCGTTTCGCGCAGCGTTTCCTCAGCCTGAGGGCGTGAAACGTTCAGCGTCAATTCAAGCGGCAGCGTGATGTTGCGGCGAATGCTCACAGGCAGCGGATTCGGCGTCTGAAACACCATGCCGACGCGCCGCCGCAGTTCGGTCAGAGCCGGCGCGCCCGGTCCGGCAGCGGGCACGAGCCTGCCGCCGAGAGAAACGAACACTTCACCGGAGCCGCTCCAGCCGTCAAAACACTCGTTCAGCCGGTTGATCGCCCGCAGCAGCGTCGATTTGCCGGAACCGGAGCGTCCGAGGATCACGCTGACTCTGTTCGCCGGGAATGAGGCATCGATTCCATGCAGGATCTCACGTTCGCCGAAAGCGACCTTCAGTTCCTGCACGACTGCGCAGCACGATACGCTTTCGATCCCTGTCGTATTTTCAGACATCAGCAGCTCCTCACTTTCCCCGCCACTTGTGCGACAGTCTGGCCTGCAGCGCCTTCGCTGCCGCGATCAGCGTCTCCGACATCAGCAGCAGAAACAGCGCCGTGCCGAATCCGCGCGCCAGCTGTTCAGGCCCCGTATACTGCGCCGCCGTGTAATAGATCCGGAACGGCAGCGCCTCGAACTTGGCCGTCAGACCGGCGGGAAGCCCGGCGTTCGCCACCGCGCCCGTCAGCATGATCACCGCCGTGTCCTCCATGGCGCGTCCCATCGCCAGGATCACGCCGCCGAGGATGCCCGGAGCCGCTGCGGGGACCAGCAGGCGGCGCACCGTCTGCGCTTTCGTCAGCCCCAGCGCGTCGGCCGTCAGCGACAGCCGTGCGGGAAGCGCCTCGATCGCCGCACGCACTGCCGTGATCAGCGTCGGCAGCACCAGCAGCGCCAGACAGAACCCGGCCAGCAGCAAGCACGTCGTCCCCTGCGGCACAAACGTGTGCCGAAGGACGATGATCAGTTCCAGACCGAACAGCCCCATGACAATCGAAGGGATGCCCGCCAGCACATCGACGCTCGCACCGATCCATTCACGCTCGCGCGGTGAAGCGAAGCACGCCAGATAGACGCCGCAGCACACGCCCGGCAGCAGCGCCAGCGCCATCGTCACAGCCAGCAGCGACAGCGTTCCCGCCATCGCCGGCCAGATCCCGTCCCAGACAGGACGCAGACCGAGGACCGCGTCCCAGACGGGCGTATCGTCAAAAAACAGTTCCAGGTCAAGTGCCGGCAGTCCGCGTGCGGCAAGAAAGCCGATCAGCGACAGCACGCCGCCGGCGACAAAAGCGAACGAAGCCCAACCGAGCGCCGTCAGAGAAAGCTCGCGGACTCTCATGAGCGGTTCCTCCTCGTCAGCCGTCTGGCCGTCAGCGACACGGCCGCGCAGAAGATCAGCAGCAGAGCTCCTGCCAGCAGCAGCGAGAGATGTTCGCCGCCGCCGATGTCCGACGACAGCACCAGCGATATGTGCGAGGTGAGCGTGCGGATCGAATCCAGCGGCGAGCGGGCAAAGCGGATCGCGTTGCCCGCCAGCATCGCCGGCAGCAGCGCGTCGCCGACAGCGCGTCCCAGCCCCAGCACCGCAGCCGAGAGCATCGCCCGGGACGACAGCGGCAGCGCCACCCGAGACAGGTGCTGCACTTCCGTCAGACCTAAAGAAGCCGCCGTCAAACGGGTCTGAGCAGCATGTGTGCGCACAGCCCCGTGCATCACAAGCGTCATCGCGGGCGTGCCCTGCAAGGCCAGCAGCAGCGACGCTGCCAGCCAGCAGAATCCCGTTCCGCCGAGCGCCGAACGGATCAACGGCACCAGCAAAAACACCGCCGCAAAGCCGTACACCACCGTCGGCATCGCCGTCATCAGCGTCAGCAGCCCCATCAGGGCGCTGGCGACCGGACGCGGCGCAAGCCCGTTCAGCATCCCGCAGCAGCCCAGCGACAGCGCAAAGCCAAGCGCCAGCGACGAGACCGCCAGAAGCAGAGACGCCTGGATCATCGCGGCAATGCCAAACTTTCCGGCCGCAGGGTTCCAGATTGCGCCAAACAGACTCATGCCGCGGCCTTTGAGCAGCGCTTCAGCTCCCGAGATCAGGATAAAGGCGATCACCGTTCCGAGCAGAGCCGAAACGGTGACAGCCAAGGCCCGCAGCGCCAGCGGACCGTTATGATCGTCTTTCAAAAGCGAAGCCTTACTTCTTGGTGGGCTTGGGCAGCGGGATGTAGCCGCTCTTTTCGATGATCTTCGCGCCCGGCTCGCTGTAGATGTAGTCGACGAACGCCGCCGTCAGACCAGTGGGCTCGCCCTTGGTGTTCATGAACAGATCGCGCACCACGGGGTACTCGCCCTTGGCTGCGTTCTCCTGCGAGGGCACATGGCCGTCGATCGCCACGCCTGCGATGCTTGCATCAAGATGACCGATGCCGACATAGCCGATTGCGCGCGCATCCTGAGCGATCGCCGTCTTCATCGCTCCGTTGGAGTTCACCGTGTTGACCGAAGGCGACTGATCGACCTTGCCCATCAGCTTGCCCTGGAACGTCTCACGCGTGCCGCTGCCGTCCTCGCGGCCGTACACGTCGATCGCGCCCGGCTCACCGCCAAGTTCCTTCCAGTCGGTCACTTTGCCCGTGTAGATCGCCACGACCTGCTCCTTGGTGAGCGCCTTGACAGGGTTGGAGGGATGCACGGCCAGCGCCACGCCGTCGATCGCGAAGGGGAACGACACCAGGCCGAACTTTTCGATCTCGCTCGCCTTGAGCGGGCGGCCAGTGTTGCCGATCTGAGCCAGGCCTTCGCCCACCTGCTTGACGCCCACGCCGCTGCCGCCGCCGGCCACGGTGATGCGGATCTTCGGATTGAACGTCATGATGTCGCGCGCAGCCTGCGTCATCACGGGGATGTGCGCCGTGCCGCCGGCAATGTCCAGTTTGCCCTCAAGCCCCTTGAAGGCGTCGAGAGGACCGGCCCAAGCAGCCGAAGCCAGCGCCAGCGCAGCCATGATGCACAGCGAATTTCTGAATTTTTTCATCTCACAACACTCCCTTTTGCAGTATTTAGGACGCAGACTCGGACACGAGAGCGAAAACGGGTATTTTTACCCAATTCAATGCGAATTTTTGCTTCTTATCGCTCTGTATCTTTGCTCGACCTTGGCCGGAAATAATTTTTCGGCATAATTATTATATCACAGCCCGGAAAATCGTGGTGTATAATGTTGCTATGTTTTGATGCAACTTTAAAAACGGAGGGAACAAAAATGGATGAGAAGCGTACGACCATCATTCTCGTGCGTCACGGCGAATGCAGTGCCAACAAAGAAGAACGATTTCGCGGCCGTGCTGATTTTGAACTGAACGAGCTCGGTCTGCGCCAAGCCGAGGAGATCTCGGCCGCACTGTGCGCGCTGCGCCCGACTGCGCTCTACTCCAGCCCATTGAAGCGCGCCAGACAGTCGCTCGAACCGACGGCACGAAAGCTGGGACTGGAGATCGCCATCGAAAACGACCTCAACAACATCGCCTTCGGAGCGTGGGAGGGCCGCAAAAAGTCGGAGATCGCCCGCGAGCAGCCCGAACTGTGGAATATGTGGAAGACCGCTCCGGAAGAGCTGTCGTTCCCGGGCATGGAAAGCCTCGACGAAGTCGGCCGCCGCTCACGCGCCGTCGTTGACCGGCTTGTGAGCCGGCACGCCGGCGAAACCATTGCCCTGTGCACCCACCGCACGGTCCTCAAGCCGCTCGTGCCGTACTGCCTCGACATGCCGCGGCCATGGTTCTGGAAGTTCCACTTCGACAACGCCTCGATCAGCATCCTCATCCACGACGATAAAGGCTATTCCCTGTTCAGTCTCAACAGGATCGACCACCTGACAAGCCTCAACCGCGAGTGGAACTAGCCAGTTTTTCACGATAAAAGAACGCCCTCCCCGTGCGCCGCGTGATCATTTCACGCAGCGCCGGAGAGGGCGTTTTTAGTTCATCATAAAACAATTATCAGCCGAACAGTTTTTCAAACAGGCTCTTTTTCTTCACCTTGCCGGCGTCGATGTCCTGCGCTTTTTCGATGCCCTTTTTGACGGCTTCGGCAATCCCATCGCTGCCCTCACCCTTCACCGCCGCCTTGACCACGTCGTTGAGGGTGGACATGGCGTTTTCGATGTGAAGATCATGAGCGTCGCGGGCGCGTCTCGTCCCGCTGCGCTCCCACTCGCCGCAGACGGCGCAGATGCTTTTCCAGAAATCGCGCACTTCGCCGGGATCGGCTTCTTTGGGGATCTTGATAAGGATCTCCGGCAGCAAGCCGCTGTAATAAGGAAAGCGGATCTCCCAGCCGTCGTTGCGCTGATCAGCGCCGCGCTTTTCCTTCAGCGAGATCACGCTTGCATAGTCGTGAACAAGTTCGCGCGCCGTGCTGACGCCAACAGCCTGATTCACGAACGCCTCGCTGGCGTTCCACTCGCGGATATCGCTGAAATAGAACACCGGCCGATGCTCACAGCGCTTCGACTGAGGCGTCGTGATCGTGAACAGTCCGGCGGCGGTATTGCTCTGAAAGTGGATCTCCTGTCCGCGGCCGACGGGCAGACGGCGGTCGATGAGATTGACGCCTTCAAGCGCTTTTTCATCGCGCTCCATGCGCGCCATCATCTCGGCCGCCTGATCCTTGCTCAGGTGATCGGCACGCGCGAACGGGTTGAGCTTTTTGCGGCAGTCGTCGCAGATGTAGTCCTTGCTGCTCATCTTCGTGCGGCTCATCATGCCGACTTCTTTGCCGCAGAACGCGCAGGGCTCCTTGCTGAACAGGCCCATAAAGATTCCTCCTTTGCGTATCGTTATAAAAAAACAGCCTCCGCGCCCCCATTCAGGAGCCCGGAGGCTGTTTCTATAGTCCGGTAAAGTTCTGCTCTTAGAAACCGCTCAGTCTGAACACGAGCAGTTCCTCAGACGACATGTCGGGACGCTCGCGGATGATCAGCGACAGCACGGTATCGGGATCGAGCAGGAAGCCGCCCACGTTGCCGCCCACGCCGGATTTGCCCTCGTAGAACGCTCTGGGGCCTTCGCAGCCGAGCGGGTTGCCGTCTTTGTCCCAAACCATGACACTGCTCTGCAGCGGCAGGGCCACATAGCCGTTGGCCGTCTCCGCAGCAAAGAACACGCCGCCCATCGTCAGCTTCTTGGGCTCGTAAAGCGTCTTCTGGAGCTTGCCCGCGTGGTTGTAGACGAAGATAACGGTATCCTTGCCGCCCTTCTCGCGGCCGCTGACGAAGATGTTCTTCTCGTCGATGCCGACATAGGCCGTGCTCATGTAATCAACTTCAGCCAGAGGGAAGTTGACGGTCTTGACGGCGCCGTCGGGCGAGATCTCGTACTTCTTCATATCCTTGCCGGCGCGGGCGCTGGCTTCAAGCCCCCACGTGCCGTCGGGAGCGACGACGATCTCCTTGGGGCCTTTGACTTTGGTGACAACGCCGTCTTTGATGCGCACGGCGCCGGTTCCCACGCCGCCCAGCCAGATCGTGCCGTCGGCAGGCGCGCTCATCGTCCTGAAAAACGGCGAGCGGATATCGCCAAGGCTGATCTCGCCGGTCTTGACGAGCTTCGTGCCGTCGAAGCTGTACTCGCACAGTCCCAGACCGGGCGCAACCACGAAGGCTTTGTCGCCCTTCACGGCGATGTGATAGCCGCCGCCCCAGTTACGTTCGGCGAGGCACGGTTCAATGGGAACAAACGCGCTGTTGACCTTGACAGAGCCCACATCGACGGAGTGAGCGCCGGCTGTGTAGGGCGTTCCTTCCCAGTACCAGGGAGCGTCCTTCACGCCCGCGTCAGCGACTTTGAACGTGAGGCCGCGCAGAAGCGTGTCAACGGCCGCGCGCTTGGTTCCGCAGTCGGTCTTCACCATCAGGGTCACGCCGGAGCCCTCGGGACGCGCGTAATACGTGGTCCTGTTGCGGTCACCGGAGTTCATCGTCGCGACGCCGCCCAGCATCACCGGCGTGTACGCCCCGGCAGCATAGTCTTTCAGGTCATAGCCCGCGACTTTCAGCTGACGGCGGAACTCGTGGTGATCCTCAAGCTTAGCGGTGATCTCGACAGAAGCGTCGGCGCGCTTGGGATTATCCGCCTGCGGGATCGTGATTTTCAGCGTCGTGCCCTTGTTGGTGTCTTTAAAGTCGCGCTTGGCGTCATAGGTCCAGCCGGCCGCGTCATCATATTTGAGAGCGAACAGCTTGCCCTCCACCGTCTGCTCGACAGCAAAAGCCGATCCGCACACCAGCACCGCGGCGCAGGCCGCAAACCATTTTGCCGATACTTTGTTCATCGATATGACCTCCCGTATTGGCGTGAGCACACGCACATGATCATTTTTCAGCGTTCATTCTAGCTGAAAGATTTGAAAAATCATCACCCTCATGGGCGAATTTCTATTTTTATACGAGAGCTTTTTGTCAAACAATTCTTACGCTTCAGGCAATACGGGGATCGAAGCGATCAGCTCTCGCGTATAAGGATGCCGCGCGTCTTTGAGGATCCGCTGCGCTTCGCCTTCTTCGCACAGTTCACCGTTTCGCATGACGATGACGCGCTGTGCGGCGCGGGAGGCAAGGCGCAGATCATGCGTCACGAAGATCATGCTCATGCCCCGGGCAACGTGACGCTCAAGTACGGCAACGATCTCGCCGCGCGTGGAGACATCCTGCATCGACGTGGGTTCATCGCACAGCAGCAGCTCAGGCTCCAGCATCAGAGCGCGCGCCAGTTCGACGCGCTGACGCTGCCCGCCCGACAGTCCCACGGCGCGCGAGTTCAAGATCCGCGTCTCCGTCAGTCCCAGTTCCGCCAGCAGATCGACCGCTCGCGTTCTCGTTTCGTCTTTGCTCCACGATCTTCGGGCGATCACCGCCGGTTCCATCACTGCTTCCAGCGCCGTCAGCCCAGGCGGCAGAGCGCCGTACGGATCCTGCGGCACGTAGCCGCAGCGCTGGCGCGTTTTCGCCAGTTCGCCGGGAGCGAGCGTGTTCACGTCACGACCGAACAGTTCTGCTTTGCCTGATGTCGGCGTGACGAGGCCGATCAGCGCGCGCAGCAGCGTGGTCTTGCCGCTGCCGGACTGTCCGACCACGGCAAGCGTGCCGCCTCGCTCCAAGCAAAATGAAAAGTCCTTCACCGCCTGGTGCGTGCCGCGACGCGAACGGAACACGACGTTCAGCTCCTCGGCCGAAGCGGCCCATGTCGTTTTATCTTCCATCTGCCAAGCCCCCTCGCTCACATCGCCTCGACGAGCCGCCGCGTGTAGGCGTGCTCCGGCGCGTGGATCAGCTTTTTCGGCGCGCCGCGTTCGATGAGCTCGCCGTCTTTCATGACGATCAGCTCATCGCAGACGGATGCGGCCAGCGGCAGGTCGTGCGTGACCAGCAGCACCGTCAGGTCTCGCTCCTCCTTCAGCCGCAGCAGCAGCCGCAGGATCCCCGCCTGCGTGATCACGTCGAGCGCCGTCGTCGGTTCATCGGCCAGCAGCAGCGCAGGATCGCAGGCGAGCGCCAGCGCGATGGCGGCGCGCTGTTTCTGCCCTCCCGACAGTTCGTGCGGATAGCGGCGGGCGATCGAAGCGTCGAGCTCGACCTGTTCGAGCAGAGCGCTCACGCGCGTCTTCGCAGATGCTCCCGCAAGAGCGCAGTGCACGCGCAGCACTTCCTCGATATGCGAGCCGATCGTCTTTACGGGCGTGAATGAGTTCTGCGCTCCCTGAGGCACAAGCGCGACCTCCTTCCAGCGCCGGCGGCGCAGAGCCTCTTCGCTGAGCGTCAGCAGATCTTCGCCGCAGACTTCGATCCGTCCGCTGACGCGGGTCCCCGCAGGAAGGAGGCCGAGGATCGCGGACACGATCGTCGTCTTGCCGCTGCCGGATTCCCCCACGAGGCCGGTGAGGCTGCCCTTTTCCAGCGAAAACGAAACGCCGCGCACGGCTTCGCTGCTCTGTCCCGGGTACGCGATATGCAGATCGCGAACGTCAAGCATGGTCCTTCCCTCCCAGCCGCGGATCGATCTTCTCTTCAAGGAAGCGTCCGATGTCCATAAAGATCAGGCACAGCGCCACGATGCCCAGGCCCGGCGGCAGGATCAGCCACCATGCTCCCTCCGTGAACGCACCGAACGAATGCGCCTCGTGCAGCATCCGCCCCCACGAGATCAGCCGCGGATCAGACAGACCGAGAAAAGCCAGTCCCGCCTCGGACAGAACCGCGCCCGGCACGCCGAGCGCCAGGTTGGCCAGCAGGATCGGCGCCGTCTCCGGCACCAGATGCCGCCAGAGGATGTAGCCGCGCTTCGCGCCAAGCGCGCGCAGGCCCTCCACCCAGGGCTGCTCGCGAACCGAGAGCGTCAGCGCGCGCACCGAACGGGCAGTTCCCATCCACGAGAAGATCGAGAGGATCAGCACCAGCTGCCACAGTCCCTTGCCCCACAGTCCCGCCAGCGTCATCAGGATCGGCAGCGTCGGGATCGCCAGCAGCACGTCGACTGCGCGCATGATGAGCGCGTCGGTCAGGCCGCCCGCGTAGCCGGCCGTCAGGCCGAATCCCAGGCCCAGCAGCGTCGCCGCCAGCGTCGCCGAAATGCCGACCGTCAGCGACGTGGAAATTCCCGACAGCAGCAGCGCAAACACGTCCCGGCCTCGCTGATCGGTGCCGAGAAGTCCCTGCCGCCGGCCGGGGAGCGATAATTTCAGCGAGTACGAATGGGCCCCGCTCACGCGCAGCGCATACCGCCCCGCGGACGGAAACAGATCCGCCACCGCCTGCCCGATCAGCGGCAAGCCTAGCGACCGCTTGAACATCATGTCCCGCGCATCGAGGTTCAGCCAGTACTGTTCACGTCCCGTCAGCCGCGCGAGCTCAAAATCGCCCTTGGGCGTGCTCCAGACGACCGTCGCCGTCAGTGCCGGATCGGCAGCGATCTTGCCTTCAAGCGCGAAGATCGCCGGCGGCTGCGAGTTCCAGTCGAACTCAGCACTGCCGTTTTCCGCCTTCGGTCCGCCGCTTTCAGCAAAGCCTGCGCCGAGGACGGATACCCTGTCACCGCTGCACTTCAGCTCGATCGTCTTCGATGACGAAAGCGACGCTCCCAGCCAGGCGGGACGAGCGAACGGAGCCCCCACCGTGTCAGACGGACTGCCGCCAAGCAGCCGCGGTCCGAAGATCCCCGCCAGCACGATGCAGATAAAAGCCCACACAGATGGACGCCGCAGCAGAGCTTTCATCGGTTCACCCCCTCGATCCTCACTCTGGGATCGACCAGCCCGTAGACCACATCGGCCAGCAGATTGCAGCTCACCGTGATCAGCGCCAGCAGATAGAATGAAGCTCCCGCGGCCGGGTAATCGTGCCCGGAAAGAGCCTCCAGTAGGAAGGCGCCGACGCCGCGAAGCGAGAAGACCGTCTCCGTGATCACAGCACCGGAGACGAGCCCCGGAACCGACATCAGCAGGATCGTCACGATCGGCGGCAGGATCGTGCGGAACGCATGGCCGTACACCACGCTGCGCGGCGACAGTCCGCGCGCCCGCGCCATCAGCACAAAGTCCTCGCCGAGAGCGCGCACCATCAGGTTGCGCACGTACAGAGCCCAGCCGCCGAAGCCCATCAGCGTCAGCGACAGCACCGGCAGGCTCAGGTGCCACAGCCGGTCAGCCAGCAGGGCCCATCCGCCCGCCGGCGGCGGCACAGACACGCTGCCGCGCAGCGGAAAGATCGGAAAGTCGCGCGCCAGCAGCATGAGCAGCACCAGCTGCACGAAAAATCCCGGGAAGGACGACATCACCGCGCCCGCGCGCAGCACCAGCTTCTCGATCCATGAGCCGCGGCGCACGGCAGATTTCACGCCCAGCCAGATGCCCAGCGCCGCAGAGGCCGCCATCGACAGCGACATCAGCGTGATCGTTCCCGGCAGGCGCGAGAGCAGTTCGTCCCACACGGGCCGCCGGCTGAGGAACGAGAGGCCGAAGCGGAACGTGAGCATCTGCTTCAGATAAATGAAAAACTGTTCGAGCATCGGCCTGTCTAAGCCGTAAAGAGCGCGCAGACGTTCCTTCGCCTCGGGAGAAAAGTTCGGATCGATGATCGTGCTCACCGCATCGCCGGGCATGACGCGAAACAGCGCGAAGTTCAGCACCAGCACGCAGATCAGCACCAGGAGCGACGCCAGCACGCGCCGCAGAAGCCAGCTCCGTTTCATCGCGCTTTCGCCTCCTTCAGACTCAGCCGCCAGTAATGGGGATTCCGCGTCATCATCACGTATTCGCCGGGACGGTACTCCTCCAGCGCAAAAGGCCCGGCACCGACCAGGGCCGACGGGCCGCCGCTACCAAGCGGGTCCCAGTTCTGCCAGTCGGAAATGCCTTTCAGCACGCGTTCAGGCATGTACGGCAGTCCGGCAACGTTGTCCAGATACCAGTAGCTGACGCCCGTCATCGTCACTTTCAGCTCGCGTTCATCCAGCGCTTCCGCCGATGCGACGTTTTTCACAGCATCATAGAACCTGGGGATCTGGTTCTTTTTCAGAAAGTCGATCGTCGCTTTCAGATCATTCGCCGTCAGCGGCGAGCCGTCGTTCCACTTCAGCCCGGGGCGCAGGCGGAACGTCAGCGCCGTGTGCGCGTCCTTTCCGGCCCCTTCAACGGCCACCTTCCAGCTTTCTGCCAGTCCCGGCATGTCTTCGAGCGTCAGCGGGCTGGTGCCGATCAGCCCCTCATAGACCTGCCCCAGCACCTGCCACGAATAGGCGCTGCTCGCCGTGAACGGGTTCAGGCTCCGCGGCTCTTCCGCCAGCGCTATCGTCAGAGGCCGCATCGGTCCTTCGCGCGGGACGGCACGCATCAGCGTCCACATGTTGTCAGCGGTGATCTTCTCTGTCGAGATCACGTTTTTCCACTGGTTCGAGAACGCCGCCACGGAAAAGCGGCTGTAGATCGGCACCGACGGCACAAGCTCGGCCAGAAGGCGCTGAGCTTCAGCGCTCGCTTTTTCGGCAGATTCTTTGTCGGGTGCATAGCGCAGGCGTTCCAGCGCCGCGTCGAGCGAAGCGTCATGGATACCCGTCATGTTGTAGCCGCCGGGCACGTCCATCGAGCTGTGATAGAAGCTGTACAGCGAGTCGGGATTGCGCCCCATGCTCCAGGCCAGCACCGCCAGCGAATAATCCTTGCGGTCGAGCCGCGCGATCATCGCCGAAAAATCCATCGGCTCCACTTCAACGTCAAAGCCCGAGGCGTTCAGCGAAGCTGCGATCTGCTCGGCCATCTCGGCTGTCGTCGGCGCGACGCGGGCCAGCGGCGCCAGCAGCTTGACGGCCGGCACAGGCGAGCCGTCAGGCATCAGCAGGCGGCCGGCGTAATTGAAGCGGTACCCCGCCGACAGCAGCAGTTCCCGCGCCGCTGCGCGGTCGAAGATGTTGCGCGTCCCCTCGGCGCTCGCCCACGGCGAGACCGGGGGCAGCCAGCTGTTGATCGGCTCGCAGTACCCCTGATAGATATTGCGCACCATGCTGTTGCGGTCGGTAGACATCGCGGCGGCACGGCGCACGGCCGGGTCGTTCCACGGCGGCGTCTGGTTGTTCATCAGCAGAAAAAAAGCGTGAAAGCCCCGCGCCAGCGACATGTCGAGCCGCGGCGACGCGCTCAGGCGGTTGATGTCCGAGGGCCGGGCGATGTCGCTGAGCACGTCGATCTCGCCTTTCTCAGCCGCAAGCACCTGTGAATCAGCGTTCGCCACGATCACCATGCAGATCTTCTCGACCGAAGGACCGCTGACCGTCTCGGGATCGAAATCGATCCCCGCTGCCTGCGCCGCAGAGCAGCACAGCGCTAAAAGCGCTGCGCACAGCAGTTTTTTCATGAAAATCACCTCGTTGTTCCAGTGCGTTTACGAAAAAAGGGCCTGTTCATCAAAACAGACCCTTGTATTGTACCGCGCGATGCGGAGTTTTTTCAATTGTTTACAACACCGATGATTCAGCGCTTCCCGCTTTCGAGCGAGCGGTCACGGCGGCTTTTCGCCTCCAGAGCCGCCTCAAAATGCTCCATGCGCAGCCTGGGCTCTTCGTCCGAACGGGCGCGGATCTGCTCGCGCAGCGCTTCCATCGCGGCGGCACGGCAGACCTCGGCGATCTCGGCGCCGTTCATGCCGTCAGTGCGCGCGGCAAGCTCGTCAAGGCGCACGCCGTCAAGCGGCAGCTTTTTCAGGCAGATGCGCAGGATCTCCTCCCTTGCCGCCCTGTCCGGCAGCGGCAGCTCCAGCACCAGTTCGAAGCGGCCTGCCGAGAACATCGCCGGGTCGATACGGTCGATGCGGTTCGTCGTCGCCACCACGACCACGCCGCCCATGTCCTCGATGCCGCTCATCTCCGACAAAAACTGGCTGATGACGCGGTCGGTGATCTGAGCCTGAGCGCTGCCGTCCGAGCCGCGCACCGGCACGAGCGAGTCGATCTCGTCAAAGTACAGGATCGAAGGCGCCGCCTGGCGAGCCGTGCGGAACACCTCGCGCAGCGCCCGCTCGCTCTCGCCCACATATCGCGACATCAGCGACGGTCCCTTGACAGAGATGAAGTTGACGCCGCTCTCGTGCGCAAGCGCCTTCACGAGCAGCGTCTTGCCTGTTCCGGACACGCCGTGGATCATGATGCCGCGCGGCGGGGTCACGCCCCAGCGGCGGAACAGAGCGCTCTTTTTGAGCGGCCACTGAACCGCCTCGATCAGCTGCTCCTTGATCTCGCTCAAGCCGCCTACGTCATCCCAGGTCGTGTTCGGGATCTCGACGAATACCTCGCGGATCGCCGAAGCCTCGATCTCGCGCAGCGCTGCACGGAAATCCGCCATCGTGATCTCCATGTTCTCAAAACGTCCTCCGGACGCCTCCACCGCGTCGAGCGAAGGCATCAGGCGGCGCAGCGCCATCATCGCCGATTCCTTCGCCAGCGCCTGCAAGTCGGCGCCCACAAAGCCGTGAGTCACGTCGGCCAGCCGCTCCAGATCAACATCGGCAGCCAGAGGCATCCCGCGCGTGTGGATCTTTAAAATTTCCAGACGTCCGGCCCGGTCAGGGATGGGGATGGCGATCTCGCGGTCAAAGCGTCCGGGGCGGCGCAGTGCCGGATCGAGCGTGTTGGGAATGTTCGTGGCAGCGATCACCACCACCTGCCCGCGGGCCGACAGTCCGTCCATCAGCGTCAGCAGCTGAGCGACCACGCGGCGCTCCACTTGCTTTTCGCCCCCCATCTCCTCGCGCTTGGGCGCGATCGCGTCCACTTCGTCGATGAAGATGATCGCCGGCGCGTTCTGCTGCGCTTCTTCAAAGACGGCGCGCAGCCGCTCCTCGCTCTCGCCGTAATACTTGCCGATGATTTCGGGACCGGAGATGCTCGTGAACCAGGCGTCGCTCTCGCTGGCGACCGCTTTGGCGATCACCGTCTTGCCCGTGCCGGGAGGACCGTAAAGCAGCACGCCCTTTGGAGGCTCCACGCCAAGCCGCACGAACGCCTCAGGAAACTTGAGCGGCAGCTCGATCATCTCGCGGATGCGGCGCAGCTGTGCGTCCAGGCCGCCGATGTCGGCATAGGTGATTTTTTTCTTTGTCAGCTCATCCAGCTGCGGCTTTTCGATCGAGATCTCCGTCGAGGCTGTGATCGTCACCGTGCCGCCGGGAAACGTCTCGCCCACGCGCAGCCGCACTTCTCGTCCGTAGGGCGAAGTCAGACACACCTCGTCGCCCGTATTGACCGGAAAGTCCTTGAGCCGCGCGCGGATAAAGCCCCGGTCGAGGTCCTCAAACGGAGCCGAAGCAAGCGGATAAAACGCGGCCCGCTCGGCGTAGCTGGTCCCGACCTTGTAAAAGCGCACTTCGCCGCCGGCTTCGCGCCCGACGTTTTTCATCCCCACGGGATCCAGCCCCACGCAGCCCTCATCGACCGACGAATCGTACACCAGCCGGAACGCCGATCTGCGTTCACCCTCCAGCTCGATCAGTCCGCCGTCGATCAGGGAATATTTGTTCAGATCAAGCGGCGAAAGACGCGCACGTGCCATGCCCGTATCTTCCGGCCGCGAAGGAACGATCTTCAGCACACAAACACCTCCATTGTGCGATTTTCCTGACATAGTTTAGCACAAGAGCGCGGATTTTCTTCATTCTTTTTTATCGGCACAAAAAACGGAGCTTCATCGCCCTTTTCACGATGAAGCTCCGTTTATTTTGCTATTTCTTTTTGGTGCTCTTTTTCTTCGCGTCGGCTTTCTTCTTGCCGCCGAAGAGCTTGTCGAGCAGCCCTTCTTTTTCGGTGTTCACGCCAAGCTCCTGCGCCAGTTCGTTCACAAGTCTGGAAGCGTTCTCGCTCAGGGCAGAGGGTTTCGGCACGTCCACGGTGACGTGAAGGATCAGGTCGCCGCGCGAGGAGCCGCGCAGGCTCGGCATGCCCTTGCCGCGCACGCGGATCGTACGTCCGGGCTCGGTGCCTTCAGGAATATCGAACTCGGCGTCGCCGTCGATGAGCGTGCCGATGACCGACTTTCCGCCCATGACCGCCTGCGGCCAGGGAATGCTCACCGTGCGGTGCAGATCCATGCCGTCACGCTGGAAGACAGGATCGTCGCGGACTTCCATGACGATGTACAGATCGCCTGGTGAACCGCCGTTGAGGCCCATCTCTCCCGCGCCGGGAACGCGCAGACGCGTGCCGTTGTCGACGCCGGGCTGGATCTTGATCTCCTGCTCGCGGCGGCGGTGGATGCGGCCTTCGCCTCCGCACTCCTTGCAGGGCTTTTCGACGACCTTGCCGCGGCCGCCGCATGTGGGACAGGTGCTGACCTGCACCGTGTCGCCAAAGATGGTGCGCACGCGCGAACGGACCTGGCCGGTGCCATGGCAGGTGGGGCACTCTTTGGGATCATGGCCGGGCTCGCTGCCGGTACCGTGGCAGTGATCGCAGGGCTCCCAGCGGGGGATCGTGACTTTGCGGTTCACGCCCGTGGCGGCTTCCGCAAGCGAGATGGACAGCACCATCTGCAGGTCGGCGCCGCGGGTGGGGGCGTTGGGATTGGCGCGGCGGCCAAAGGGACTGCCGCCGCCGAACATGCTGAAGATGTCGCCGAAGATGTCCTCCGCGCCCATGCCGCCAAAGGGATTGCCCCCGGGGATGTCGTCAGCGGTGCCGAACTGGTCGTAGCGGGCGCGCTTTTCCTGATCGCCGAGCACAGAAAACGCGGCGTTGACTTCCTTGTATTTCTGCTCTGCGTCGGGATCGTTCGGATGGGTGTCGGGATGGCACTCGCGCACCTTGGCGCGGTACGCGTGCTTGATCTGATCAGCGGTCGCGTCGCGAGCGACGCCAAGGACTTCGTATAAGTCCCGCTGCGTTTCTGGCATGGGATGACCGCTTAGTCGGTGAACTCAGCGTCGACTGTGTCGCCGTCCTTCTTGCCGCTCTGGCCGGCGTCACCGCCGTTGCCGGGATTGGCATTGCCGCCCTGCTGAGCGTTCGCCTGCTGGTACAGTCTCACGCCGATGGGCTGCATCGCGGTGCTGAGGGCTTCGATCGCCTTCTGGATGGCCTCAGCGTCGTCGCCGTCCTTAGCCTTCTTCAGCTCGTCGATCTTGGTGTTGACCGTGCCCTTCTCCTCGGGCGTGACCTTGTCGCCGAGGTCCTTGATGGTCTTTTCGCTCTGGTAGATGAGCGAGTCGGCCATGTTGCGGGCCTCGATGAGGTCTTTCTTCTTCTTGTCGTCGGCCTCGTGCGCTTCGGCCTCGGCCTTCATCTTCTCGATCTGGTCCTTCGACAGGCTGGACGACTGGATCGTGATCTTCTGCTCCTTGCCGGTGCCCTTGTCCTTGGCGGAAACGTTAAGGATGCCGTTGACGTCGATGTTGAAGGTCACTTCGATCTGCGGGATGCCGCGGGGCGCGGGCGCGATACCGTCAAGCGTGAAGGTGCCCAGAAGGACGTTGTCGGCAGCCATGCTGCGCTCGCCCTGAAGGACCTTGATCTCGACGCTGGGCTGGTTGTCAGCCGCAGTGCTGAAGACCTGGCTCTTGGAAACGGGGATGGCCGTGTTGCGCTCGATGATGCGGGTGCAGACGCCGCCGAGGGTCTCAATGCCCAGCGACAGGGGCGCCACGTCGACGAGGACGATGTTCTTGTCGGTGTCGCCGCTCATGATCGCGCCCTGGATGGCCGCGCCGGCCGCGACGCACTCGTCGGGGTTGATGCCCTTGGTAGGATCTTTACCAAGCAGCTCCTTGACCTTGGCCTGAACGGCAGGCATACGCGACGAGCCGCCGACAAGCAGGATCTTGTCGATCTGCGACGCATTGACGCCGGCGTCGGCCAAAGCGTTCTTGACAGGAGCGACGACGCGCTCAAGCAGGTCGGCCGTGAGCTCTTCAAAGCGGGCGCGGCTCAGCTTCATCTCAAGGTGCTTGGGGCCGGTGCTGTCGGCAGTGATGAAGGGCAGCGAGATCGTCGTCTCCATCATGGACGACAGCTCGATCTTCGCCTTCTCGGCAGCTTCGCGCAGACGCTGCATAGCCATCTTGTCGGCAGAAAGGTCGATGCCCTGCTGCTTCTTGAACTCGGCGACCATCCACTGCACGATCTTCATATCCCAGTCGTCGCCGCCGAGGCGGTTGTCGCCGCGCGTAGCAAGCACTTCAAAGACGCCGTCGCCGACGTCGAGCAGCGAAACGTCGAAGGTGCCGCCGCCCAGATCGAAGACCAGGATCTTGTGGTCGCCGGTCTTGTTCTCGCCATAGGCCAGAGCCGCGGCGGTGGGCTCGTTGATGATGCGGAGCACCTTCAGGCCCGCGATCGCGCCGGCGTCCTTGGTAGCCTGACGCTGAGCGTCGGTGAAGTAGGCCGGCACGGTGATGACGGCATCAGTAACGGTCGTGCCCAGATAGTCCTCAGCGTCGTGCTTCATCTTCTGAAGCACCATGGCGCTGATCTCCTGCGGCGTGTACTTCTTGCCGTCGATGTCGACTTTGTAGTCGCTGCCCATGTGACGCTTGATGGACATGATGGTCTTGTCGGCGTTGACGATAGCCTGACGCTTGGCCAGCTGGCCGACAAGGCGCTCGCCTTCCTTGGTGAACGCGACGACGGAAGGCGTGGTGCGCGCGCCTTCGCTGTTGGGGATGATCGTGACGTTGTCGCCTTCCATAACGGCGATGCAGCTGTTGGTGGTACCAAGATCGATTCCTACGACTTTACTCATTTCAAATCACCTCATGAAAAAATTTGTGGTTCAGATTGTATGGGTTCCTGCGGTCTTTCCCGCTTATTACCTGATTACTGCTCTTCTTTTTGGGGCGCTTCGGCCTGCGGTTCTGTATAGCGTCCGACCATGACCATCGCCGGGCGGATGACCTTGTCGGACATGGAAAAGCCCTTGCGCACGACCGTACAGACCATGCCGTCCTGCGCTTTGTCCGTCACCGGGACCATGCCCATGGCGTCATGCTCCAGCGGCGAAAACGGCTTGCCAGTCGGATCAAGCTCGGTCACGCCGAGATTTTTGAGCGCATCGGCAAACTGTGTTTTCACCATGCGCACGCCCTCGCGGATGCTCGCCGGATCGGCCTCGGCATTGCCGAGCGCCAGCTCCAGATTGTCGAGCACCGGCAGCATGGCAAGCACCGCCCGCTCGCTGCCGAACGCTTTCAGACGCTTGAACTCGCGCTCCGCCCAGCTGCGGTAGTTGATACCGTCAGCCTGCGCACGAGCGGCAATTTCGCGCATCTGGTTATACTGCGCGGTGAGCTCGTCGATCTTCTTCTGATTCTCGTCCGCGCCGCTCTCCTGAGCTGCGTCTGACGCGCCTTCGACCGGAATGTTCTCCGCCTGTGCGGTCTCCTCTGTCTTCTTCTCTTTCTCGTTTGACTCCATTTACGATTCCTCCTCCCCCGTGCGGGGATGGTTCAGTCCGTTGAGAACGGCTTCGAGCACGGCGATCGAGCTGGCGTAGTTCATACGCATCGGGCCGACCAGGCCGACCATCGCCTTTTTGCCGCCCGCCGTAGCCGTGGACATCATCACGGAACAGCCCTGCATGTCGGGACGCGTGTTCTCGTCGCCGATGGTCACATGCAGACCGTCGCTGCCTGAATAGTCGCTGATAAAATCCTCAAGGTCTTCCTTGGTGTCCATCAGTGACGAGATCGCCTCGATGCGGTCGCGGCGCTCTTCCGACTGCTCTTCGCCGTTTCCCGCGAACAGTTCGCGCATGCCGCCGGTCGACAGCGTCATCGACTCGTCGCTCATCATCCCGTCGACATGTTCGAACACGGGCCGCAGCTCGTTCCATTTCTCGGCCAAATGATGGCTGAGATAATCGCTCAGCTGATCGCGGACGTTGTTCCAGGAATGTCCGACCGCGCCGTGATTGATCACTGAGCACAGCTCGTCAAGCTGTTCCGGCGTCAGATCGGGCGCGATGCGCAACCGCGAATGGCGGACTGCCCCGTTTTCCACCACCAGGATGACGAGCAGCACGTCGGCAGCGAGGCGGATGAAATCGCATTTGCGCAGCTTCAGCCCGTCCATCGCCGCCATAGCCGCGACACTGAAACAGCGGGTGAAGCGCCCCAGAAAGCGAGCCGCTTCTGCCAGGCGTTCGTCAAGGCTTTGCAGCTGGCTGCTGACCTGTCTGATCCAGTGATCGATCTCCGGCGGCGGCACCGTGGGCCGGTGCAGGATGGAATTGACGTAGACGCGGTAGGCCTGCGACGTGGGCAGACGCCCCGCCGACGAGTGAGGCTGGGTGAAGTAGCCCATCTCTTCCAGGTCGGACATCTCGTTACGAATGGTCGCCGCGCTGTGGCTCTTGAGGAACTTGCGCGAGATCGTGCGCGACCCGACCGGCTCGCCTGTTTTGATGTACTCGTACACGACCGCAAAGACGATCTCCAACTGGCGCTCCGTAAGCATGAGCGTCACCCTCCTTTCGCGTTTTTCAGATTATTAGCACTCACTCAGACAGAGTGCTAACGCTTCCATCACAAAACGGAGAATAGCAGAAAAGCGCATAAATGTCAATACAGGTCAGACAAGAATCTTAGTAATTTTATAACCGACATGAAAAAGCAGCAGGGCCTCATTCAAAAGGATCAGTGCGCCCCCCGCGAAGTTTCCCTTTCACAGCGCTCAATATCCGGTGCAGCCAATCATTGCCAACGTGTTTTCGGGCATTTATAATAAATTCAGGCTGCTTCGAGACCGTCATTTAAGAAGGAAGGGAATCTTTATGCTGAACGCAAACGCTCCGATCGGGGTGATGGACGCGGGACTGGGCGGGTTCACCGTCGTCAGGGAGCTGCAGAAGCTGCTCCCTTGCGAGGACATCGTCTATCTCGGCGAAGGGAAATATCAGCCTTACGGCAACCGCAGCGAGGCCGAGATCCTGCATCTGACACGTCAGATCCTCACGTTTCTCCGCGGGTGCGGCGTGAAAGTTGTCGCTGTGGCGTGCAACACGATCTCCACGCTGATCGAGCAGTATCAGCCGGATTTCGATTTCAGGATCTTCAGCATCGTGCAAGCGGGGGCTGACGATGTGGCCCGGCTGAAGCCGAGCAAGGTCGGTGTGCTTTCGACGATGTTCACGGCGAAGACGGGCCAGTACGCGCGTCTGATCCGCGAAAAGCTGCCGCAGACAAAGGTGTACGCCCAGGGCTGCCCGTGGCTGGCGCGCATCATCGAGGACGGGGATTTTGACCAGGCGCGCATCGATGCGGAACTGCACAGTACGCTGGGGACACTGGCCGCAGCGCATCCGTCGCTCAGTTCGCTGGTGCTGGGCTGCACGCATTTTCCGCTTGTCGCCGAAAATATCCGGCGGCTGTATCCTCAGTTCACTCAGCTGATCAATCCGGCCGCTTCGCAGGCGCTCATGGTCAGGGACTATCTGAAGCGCGAAAAAGCCCTTCGCAGCGACGGCAGCGGCAGCCTGCGCATTTGCACGACAAGCGATCCCAAAGTGTACCGCCGCATGGCCGGCGTCGTCGGTCTGGAAAAGATCAGCAGCGTCGAACTGGTTCCGGCTCCGGTACCGCTTGCAGGACAGGAATAATAGCGCAATTTTGTTCTTCCTTAATATATTGATCTCTTCAACGAATAGCGCCCCGCGCAACGGAACTGATCCGGCACACGGGGCGCTATTCGTTTTTTATTGTTAACGAAGTATCACAGCGTCAGAGTCTGATGAGCCAGCAGGGCCGAAGCGATCTCGAACATGTTCGAGACGACGCCCGCACCGAGGGAATCCATCAGACCAAAGTGCTTGAGGCAGGTGCCGCAGACGAGCACTTTGCCGCCCTTGGCTGCGAAGTCGGCGAGCGTTTCAGCGCTGGAAGTGCCCTTGACAGCCAGCTTGACGCCCTCGTTCATCAGCGCGATGACCTCGGGGCGCTCAGAATCGTCGTACTGCGTCAGCGTGCCGAGGAACGCTTTCATCAGCACTTCGCCCAATTCGGCGTCATTGCCGCCGATCGTCGCGTGAGAGATGAAAACGGCCTTTTTGACCGCCGCAGCGGGCGCCGCAGGCTCGCACGCACAGGGAGCAGCCGCTCCGCTCTTGGCGCCGGAAACAATAAAGTTTGCTCCGTCGGGCGTCACTGCCGCTGAAAAGCCTTTGCTGGCCAGAAAGCGCGACACGTTGCCGCTCGCCGGCTCATTGTCGACTGTCACCTTCACGGCGTCAGCGCCGTCCTCGATCGCTTTTTTCGTCATCAGCACAGGCTGCGGACAGGCCAGTCCTCTTGCATCGATCTCTACCATGGTTCGTTCTGCCTCCATTGAGTAAAAATGGTGTTTCTTTTCATAATCATTATATCAGCCACGTTCAAAAATAAAAGCCTCGGACAGGACGAAAATTCTTCATTCATCATGAAATTTTGCCGCAATCTCCTCTATTCAGCTGAAATTTCCAGTTTCCGACACGGCAAACTCCGACCAAAATCAAAGATGCAATTCATGAACGTTCATTATATTATCTATAACGGTTCTAAAAAAGCAGGCAGTAAAAGCCAATCAGAAAGGAGGTTTAAAAATGGCCTATTCGCTCGATATCGTGCTGGGAGACTGCGGCAACCCGTACTGGCAGGAGCAGGAACTCTGGTACCGCCGTCTTCTGCCGGAATTCGGCATGACAGGGACGATCCACTATCCCAATCGCGAGGGAGATCCCGTATCTCAGACGGAGCTTGTGGAAAAGCTGCTCACGCGCGGCTCTGAAGTGCTGATCCTTAACACGCTCGACGGCGACGCTGTCGCCCGTACGGCTGCGAGGCTCCGCACTGCGGCGCTGATCTGCGACGTCGGCGAGACGATGCCTCCAACCGCCGCCAGGGACATCCCCCGCCGTCTGGCGATCTGGACAGGCAGCTGCACTCAGCAGGGCAAGCTGAGCGCGCAGACGCTTCTGTCCGGTGTGCGCCCGCTGAGGCGCTTCCTGTGCGTCGGGGGACCGCGCTGGTCTAAGGTCGGCGTTGACCGCGTCACAGGCGCTTTGAGCGCAGCAAGCGCTTATCCTGATCTGGAAAAACGCACCGTCTGGAGCGACCTGACGCGCGAAGGCGGCCGGGCAGCCGCCGAACAGATGCTGCCGTGGCATCCGGATGCCATCTTCTGTGCCAACGACCTGATGGCGCTCGGCGTCCTCGATGCGCTGCTTGAACACGGCGTCAAGCTCCCGGTCGGCAGCGTTGAACGCATCCCCTCCGCCGTCCACGCCGTGCGTACCGGTGACCTTAAAGTCACCGTCGGTCCTGACGGATGCGAGATCGTCAGTCACGTGCTCCGCTCCGTGGACGGATTTCTGACAGCCGGCATCCGCCCCGGCGAGCTCAAGCTCAAAGAACTCGTCGTCACGCGGGAGTCGCTTCTCGCCGAGGCCCGCAGGCGGCGCCGTTTCCGCTGAAACGCAGTTTTCAGGCCCGGGGGGCTTGACACCGGCACAAATACTGTAGTGCACAACAAAAACGTCCCGCCAAGGAGAGCGTATCGCTTTGCCTTTACGGGACGTTTTTGTTTGATTCAGCGTAATCGCATTACCTCAGCAGATTCGGCAGGAACAGGACGACCTGCGGGAAGCAGTTCATCACGAACGTGGCGGCGATCATGGCGAGCACGAGCGGCGCCACTTCCTTGACGAGGCGCTCCAGCTTGACGCCGCCGATGTCGCAGGCGACGAACAGGCACAGGCCGACAGGCGGCGTGTTGTGCCCGATGGCCAGAGAGATGACCATGATGATGCCGAAGAACAGCGGGTCGATCTGCAGGCTCAGCAGGATGGGATAGAAGATTGGCGCCAGCAGCACCATCGCCGCCGAGTTGTTGAGGAACGTGCCCACCACCAGCAGAATGGCGATCATGATCATCTGCACGATCAGCTTGTTGTTCGACACTGTCAGGATCGACGCAGCCAGATTCTGCGGGATCTGATGGGACACGAGGATATAGCTGAGGATGTCGGCAGTGATCATCAGATACATGATGACCGCCGTGGAGCGTGCCGACTTGAGCACCAGCTTGTAGATGTCGCTCCACTTCAGCTCCTTGTGGACGAAGATGCCGACGATGATGCCGTAGACGACGGCGACAGCCGCCGACTCCGTGGGCGTGAAGACGCCGCAGTAGATGCCGCCAAGGATGATTATGGGCATCATCAGCGCGAACACGGCATTCTTGAACGCCGCCCAGCGCTCGGCAGCGGTGAACTTGCGGGCGCTCTTGTAGCCGCGCTTTTTCGAGATCAGATACTCGGGGATGATGAGCACAAGGCAGATGATGACGCCGGGGATGATGCCGCCAAGGAACAGATCGCCGATCGACACGCCCGTGCTGACGCCGTACAGCACCATCGTCAAACTGGGCGGGATGATCAGGCCGATCGTGCCCGAAGCCGCGACGACCGCGCCGGCAAAGGCGGGATCATAGCCGCTGCTTTCCATCGGCTTGATCATGACGCCGCCGATGGCCGCCGTGGTGGCGGGAGCGGAGCCGGAGACCGCGCCGAAGAACGTGGACGCAACGGTCGCGACCAGTGCCAGACCGCCGGTGACATGGCCGAGGAACGCTTCAGCCAGCCCGACCAGGCGCTTGGAAACGCCGCCGGAAGCCATGATGTTGCCGGCCAGGATAAAGAACGGGATCGCCATCAGCGCCGAGCCGTTGGATGAGTTGAACGTCTTCTGCATCAGCTCGCTGATGATGTCGGTGCACTCCCAGTACAGGTCCATCGACGTGAGCGTTCCGGCGAAAAATCCCGAGATGGGATCGACCAGGCAGGCAAAAATGCACGTCAGTCCCAGCGCCACGGCGATGGGGATGCCCATCAGCAGGAAGACGACGAAGAAAACGGTGAGCCACATGCCCATGCCCATTTATTTCCCCTCCTTCGCCGTAAACGACTTGAGCAGCACTTCGAGCATCATCAGCAGCGACAGCGCACTCGCCACCGGCACGATCATGAAGATCCAGCCGAACTTCAGCCACTCCATCGACGGCGACACGCCGCCCAGCTTGAGGATGTCATAGGCCAGCGGGAACGTGTAGAACGTCATGATGCACAAAAACAGGATGATCAGCAGATCGCAGAGGAACTTCACAACTCGCTTGAACGTCTTGTTCCTGACCGAATCGAGCGCCATCGACATGTTGATGTGCTTCTCCTCACGGTACAGGATGACCGCGCCGAAGAAGATGATGCACGAGAAGAAATACTTCGCCAGCTCCTCCGACCACGAGAGCGGCTGCTTGAGGATGTAGCGGTAGATGACCTGCGCGAAGATCAGCGCCACCATGCCCGACATGAAAAACACGAGCGCGGCGTGCGTGATCTTCGTGATCAGATCGTTGACCGCCTTGAGCAGTTTGAGCATAAAAAGCCTCCTTGCCAGGATTTCGTTCTGAAAAAATTATAAAAAACCATGAAAAATGAATCAGGGCAACGGAACGGACTCCGCCCCGTTGCCCTGAGAACCATCGTGTGCCGCTAAGGGCGTTTTTATTACTGAGCCTTCTTCGCCTCGGCGATGATGCGGTCGATCATGTCGCCGTAATCAGGACGGAAGATCTCCCAGACCGGCTTGCAGAGGTCGATGAACGGCTGACGGTCGGGACGCGTGAAGACGACGCCCAGCTCTTCGCACTTCTTGATGTCGCCTTCGTCGGCCTTGGCCTGGAAGTCGAACGAGAACACGCTCATCTTCTTGGCCTCGTCGATGAAGATCGCCTTGTCAGCATCGGGGATGCGGCCCCAGAGCTTCTTCGACATGATCAGAGGATTCGGCACGTGCATGTACCACAGCAGGGCGGCCGTCTTGGTCAGCTCATAGTACTTCTGAGTGAGCATGTGGGTGATCGTGCCTTCGCAGCCGTCGATCGTCTTCATCTGCCAGGCCGAGTACACGTCGTTGAACGCCATGGGAACGGCGATCGC